>Ga0189290_100007_pt1 | contig 441309 bp, 408 predicted proteins | sample UW140minimetaG_FD_130318 | JGI IMG/M metagenome (GOLD analysis project Ga0189290, IMG submission 130318) | Marine microbial communities from the Costa Rica Dome - UW140 mini metaG | ecosystem: Environmental > Aquatic > Marine > Oceanic > Photic zone | place: Costa Rica: the Eastern Pacific... | reverse complement strand
GTCCGGCTAGTGGTTCCCCTTGCCGGGTCCACAGGGGACTTGCACCCCCAAGTCATCCGGCCAGCACCACCTGTACCGGAACAGCGCCCGTCAAGGCGCTACGCGCCATGCCTGGCGCACAACGAATAAGGGCCGGTCAAAGACCGGCCCTTATTGAGATGGTAGCGGGGGCAGGATTCGAACCTACGACCTTCGGGTTATGAGCCCGACGAGCTACCAGACTGCTCCACCCCGCATCAAACTGCTGGTTAACCGGGTAAGGCCCCGATCAACGAGGTGCGCATAGTACGGGGCGTTGATGCGTCTGTCAAAGGGAAAAATGAATTTTTTCGCCAACTTACCGCTCAAGTATGGCCGTCACCCCCTGCCCCCCTGCGGCGCAGATGGAGATCAGGCCACGGCCACTGCCCTTCTCTTCCAGCAGCTTCGCCAGAGTGGCCACAATACGCCCACCGGTCGCCGCGAAGGGATGGCCGGTGGCCAGACTGCTGCCCTTGACGTTCAGTTTGTTTCGATCAATGCTCCCCAGCGGCTTTTCCAGACCCAACCGGTCCTTGCAGAACGCAGGGTCTTCCCAGGCCTTCAGGGTGGAGAGCACCTGGGCGGCGAACGCTTCATGGATTTCGTAGAAGTCGAAATCCTGCAGCGTCAGCCCGGCTTTTTCAAGCATGCGTGGCACGGCGTAAGCAGGTGCCATCAGCAGGCCCTCCTTCTTGTCGACGAAGTCCACTGCAGCCACCTCGGAGAACGTCAGGTACGCCTTGATCTCCATGTTGTTGGCTTTTGCCCACTCTTCACTGGCCAGCAGCACACAGGAGGCACCATCCGTCAGCGCAGTGCTGTTGGCGGCGGTCATGGTGCCGTTCTCACGATCAAATACGGGCTTGAGCGTCGCCAGCTTTTCAAGGGTCGTGTCCGGGCGCAGAATGTTGTCTTTCTCCAGGCCTGCCAGTGGGGTCATCAGATCCTTGAAAAAACCTTCATCATACGCGGATGCCAGTTTCTGATGGCTCTCATAGGCCAGCTTGTCCTGCTCGTCGCGGGGGATGGACCACTCGCGGGCGGTAATCTGACAGTGCCCCCCCATGGACAACCCCGTTCTGGGTTCGCCGTTTTGCGGAATTTCCGGTTTCAGATGGCTCGGACGAAAACGACTGAGCACTTTCAGGCGTTCTCCGGCTGTCTTGGCCCGATTCAGATCCAGAAGAATTTCACGCAGACCCTCGCCTACCCCAATCGGCGCATCCGAGGTGGTATCAGTGCCGCCAGCGATGCCGCACTCGATCTGCCCTAACGCAATCTTGTTGGCCACCAGAATGGCCGCTTCGAGGCCCGTACCGCAGGCCTGCTGGATATCGTAGGCGGGTGTTTCCGGCGCCAGGCCACTACTCAGCGCGGATTCCCGGGTCAGGTTAAAATCCCTGGAGTGTTTGATAACCGCGCCAGCAACGACCTCTCCAAGGCGCTGCCCCTCCAGCCCGAAGCGATCAACCAGTCCTCGCAGCGCACTCGTCAGCAACTCCTGGTTGCTGACCTTGCTATACGCGGTGTTGGAGCGGGCAAAAGGAACCCGGTTGCCACCAATAATGGCAACCCGGCGGATATCGCTTTTAGCGGCCGTGGTCTTCTTTGCCGTCGACGTTTTCTTTTGGGTGCTTTTCGGTGCCTGTGCCATGATGATGTCCTGTTTAAACGAGTGTATCCGTTGCGTTGCAGTCTAGCGCCAACCGGGCCCGGCTCATTGGCATCCCTGACAACCGTAACAGGGCATTGAGTCAATTCAAAAGCGGCCGGATTCTTTAACCTGTACGCCGATATTCGTTTCGCAAAAGGAAAATGCCATGTCTGATCGCTATCTCAAGTTCGTCAATACTCCGTTTGGCAAGACCGCCGCCCAGTCCCTGGGGCTGCCCGCCCCGGTTCCCCTGAAACGCTGGAAGCGCGCGGACCAGCCGTTTATTGAGGGCGACGTGCTGATCGGCGCTGCCAACAGCAGCAAAGCTATCTCGACGATTGGAAAGGTGCTGGGCGCCAGCGCCGCAAAACTCTTTCATGCCAGCGCCATGGATACTCTGAACGATTCTGCCAAAAGCGGCAACAAGGCCGAAGCCTTGCCCCTGAACGCGGAAATTGATCGCAAATTCTCCGCCCTGGTGTTTGATGCCACGGGTATGAAAGACACCACCGATCTGAAAGCGGTTTACGATTTCTTTCACCCCACCATCCGCAAGCTGGCGGGCAACGGTCGAGTGCTGGTGATAGGCCAGGACCCAAGCACCTGTCGCCAACCCGCCAAGGCCGCTGCCCATCAGGCACTGGAAGGCTTCGTGCGCAGTGTCGGCAAGGAAGTCGGCAAGAAAGGAGCTACCGCGAACCTACTGTGGATGGCCCCCGGGGCCGAACAGCAACTGGAGTCCAGCATCCGGTTCTTTTTATCGCCCCGATCGGCCTATGTCTCTGGCCAGGTAACCCGCATCAGTAAGGGAGCGACCGCTCACGCCAGCAACCCTGTCGCGCCGCTGGCCGGAAAGATTGCACTGGTAACCGGTGCGTCCCGCGGCATTGGCGCGTCTATTGCCGAAACCCTGTCGCGGGATGGCGCCACGGTCATTGGCCTGGATATCCCACCGGCCCTTGAGGACCTGCAGAAAGTTATGGCCCCCATCAAGGGTAAGGCGATGGCGTGTGATATTACGGATGAGAAAGCGCCAAAACAGATTGCAGACTTTGTGAAGGAACATTTCGAAGGCATTGATCTGGTCATCCACAACGCCGGCATCACCCGTGACAAAACCCTGGGCAACATGCCCGAGCACTTCTGGGATATGACCATTGCCGTGAACCTGACCGCCGAGGAACTGATCGACGAAGAGCTGATGCACCAGGAGCTGCTGAGTGAAAACGGACGCATTGTCTGCATTTCCTCCATCAGCGGCATTGCTGGCAACTTTGGCCAGACCAATTACTCCACCGCCAAGTGCGGCGTGATCGGCTATGTAGAGGCGATGGCAAAACAGGTGAAAAACGGCGTGACCATCAACGCGATAGCGCCCGGGTTCATCGAAACCCAGATGACGGCCGCTATGCCGATTACCATTCGCGAGGCCGGCCGGCGCATGAACAGCTTGTCTCAGGGCGGTTTGCCAGTCGACGTGGCCGAGGCTATTGCGTGGTACTGCAATCCTGCATCAAACGGCGTGAACGGGAACGTTGTTCGGGTTTGCGGGCAATCGTTGATTGGGAAATAACAAGGGGAAAATGGTGGGTGGTACTGGGATCGAACCAGTGACCCTCGCCTTGTAAGGGCGATGCTCTCCCAGCTGAGCTAACCACCCGGGATCTGGAAACAAAAAATGGCGGAGCGGACGGGACTCGAACCCGCGACCCCCGGCGTGACAGGCCGGTATTCTAACCAGCTGAACTACCGCTCCGCATCAATCCCGGCCTGATCGGCCTTAGGGACCTGAAACCGGGCGGGGTGGCCCGGCGATGCTGAAAAGTGGTGGGCGGTACTGGGATCGAACCAGTGACCCTCGCCTTGTAAGGGCGATGCTCTCCCAGCTGAGCTAACCGCCCACTTTTACAGCACACTGGCGAGTCAGCGTTGCTGTCTCAACCAAGTGAGACGCGCATTTTAAGCATTTGTCTGGCGGTGTCAAATTTTTTCCGGAGTTTTTCTCAAAAAACCTGCAACTCGTTAAAAAATGTACAATTTTCAATCAAGCCTGTTTATCACTCCCGGTTTTCTTTGCCGCCTTCACAGACTTCAACCGAGTGGCTTTCTGTCCTGCCTTCCTCGCCTTGTGATCAAGTGACAGCTCGTTCACACGCGACTTTCGATCCGCGGGCAATGCCCGATCCGCCAGCGAGCAATTGAGATGATCAAGACGTTTTCTGAGGCTAGCTATCCGGTGGCCTGCGTTTTCCAGTGCCTCGGGAAGCAATTCTCCGGAAAGCCGGCGAAACGTTAGTTGTAATGAATCTCTCAGCGACATGATCCGGCAACCCTCTGAATACGGACACCTCACAGTCTAGTAACCGAAACCGGAAACAACAATTCGCAGTACACCAGATCGGCGACGTTAGAATATCCACCAACCGCCACCAGATTCTGCCTCTTCCCGACGCTCCCGCTCCTGTTCCAACGCCGCATACTCCCGCTCCAGTTCCCGCAATCGACGATCGCTTTCAAGAGGCACGGTAGGGCCACCGCCAAAGGGCCAGTACCAAGGCGTTTCGTCATACTTCCCCTGCTCTCTCAGGCGCTCGATCTCAGCCGCTCGCTCCTCTTCCAGAAGAACCAGATTGCGCTCGTAGTCTGCGTCCTCATTCACCTCAACAATGGAGGTCGCAGCGTGATTAGGGGCAAGCAAATCACTATTCAGAAAACGCGTGGAGACAATTTCTTTGGCCTGCATAGCGTAATCACGGGTCACGAGCTGCAAGTCGCCAGACCTCAGGGGGTGGTCTTCGGCGAGTTCAGGATGGCTGCTCTCCGGCTCTTGCAACTCATTGTAACGCAGGTAATACACCCTCCCGGGTTCGACCTTGAGCGTGGCGTCTGCAATCAGGCTCAGGCTGAACGAATTGAGCCCCTCAAGCCCCAGCAGTGGCCGGCGGATGGCGATATGCCGCTCGCCAGGGGCAACTTCAAGCCAGGTAAAACTGTCGTTTCGAATATTGAAATAGTGGTGGTCGTCTATGTAAACGCTTGGCGCCTCGATCTCGTCCGCAGCCCACTGGGAATGGGTGCGGTAGAAATAGAGAACCGCATTGCTGCGATCCCACTCATCATTGCCGATATGAACGAAATCGTGCCCGGATACCGGGTGCAAAAACGAGCCAACGCTTTTACCGATGGACTGGTACACCGTGCAGCCGGCACCAGAAACCAACAGCAAAGCCACAAATACGGCCGCCAGTGGCCGGGGGAAACCGGGAAAAAGAAATCGGGTTGTCATTGTTGTGCACTCTTCATCCTTTCGCGAGTTGTCCCGATCATAACAACTGCAATCTCGCGGAACTGAGAGCTACCGCAAGGGATGAATACAAACTGTTACAAAGCACAGCAGGCCCTGCCTGCCCTGCTGTGCCTGCTTACCCGTTCGCAGCCGCCTTCTATTGGCCGGACATCCGCGAGCGCAGATCATTGACCTCTTCCGACAGGCGAACCAGCCTTGAGGTTAATTGCGCCCGCGAAGAGTCAATCGAAGACACGGTTTCCCTCAGCCCCGCCAGATCTTTGCGAACGGCATCCAGCTGGCTGCCGCTGGACAGGTTATTGGTGGCCTTTTCCAACGCCGCAATACGGCTTTCCAGGCCATCAATGGTGAGGTTTTGCTCTCGCTCGAAACGCAACAGCTGGCGCTCCACCAGCTTGTCCACTCCGGCCAGGGATTCATCCAGCTTCGTCAATTGTGAGGCATTCTCCTGGCCAGTTTCGCGAACGGCGGTAAGCTGCCGCTCAAAGTCCGATTGAACCTTGTCCAGCCTGGAGGACACCGTTGCCTCCAGCTCCTTGACCGAGGCAGACAAAGCTTCCCGCTGGCTGTTGCCGCTATCCACATCTGACCTCAAGGATTCCAACTTGGCCTGGTGGTCGTCGAGCCGCTTGCGGTTGCGGTCATTAGCAACCCCCCACAGCTTGGCGATCTCGCTGTCAGCCGTATTGAGGCGTTCCTTGTGGGACGCCAGCGTGTCTTCAATGGATTGCCCTTTCTCCTGCAGGTTCTCGCCGGTCTCGGAAAGTTCCCCCTCAAACCGGGCCAGCGCCAGTTTGCTTTGGCGCGCCCAGTAATCCGCTTCTTCCAGCTGACCTTCCAGTGCCTGTATACGCTGCTCTTGCTGATACCAGCCAGCGCCCGCCGCTCCGGCAACAATCAACAGCGCGATCAACAACACTGCACTGCGGCCCGAACCACCACCGCCAGATGTTTTCCGGCGTTTTCCAGCAGGTTTGCCCGGGCCGCCATTACCGGCCGACTCTGGCACGGGTGCTTGGCGTTTTTTGCGCTCTTCCACTTTATTGCCGGGCACGCCGGTACGTACTTCATCATCATCTGGACGGATTGGTTCCATAACAGCTCCGGTATATGGACGGTAACGTTAATAAAGCACGATAATACCCGTACCTTGCGACTCAGCAAAATGACGGCCAGGAGAGCTGACAGTATGCGCTCCTTGGCCATCGACTGTTTGCATGGCCACGGGGCCTTACATACAATGTCCGGCTTTCTCACATATCAGGACTGTTGCATATGCAGCCGCTTGTAGGACTCATCATGGGCTCGAAGTCTGACTGGCCCACCATGGAACACGCCGCCGAGATGCTGGACAAGCTGGGCGTGCCTTACGAGACGAAGGTTGTCTCTGCCCACCGTACGCCGGATTTGCTGTTTGATTATGCCAAGACTGCCTCTGATCGGGGCCTGAAGGTGATCATTGCAGGCGCGGGCGGTGCTGCTCACCTGCCTGGCATGGTCGCGTCACAAACGTCACTGCCGGTCCTTGGTGTTCCCGTCCAGTCCAAAGCACTCAACGGTCTTGATTCGCTGCTGTCCATCGTACAAATGCCCGGCGGCATTGCGGTTGGCACCCTGGCAATTGGTAAAGCCGGTGCCACTAACGCTGGCCTGCTGGCGGCTCAGATTATCGGTACATTCAAGGACGATGTCCGTATAGCGGTCGATGAGTTTCGCGCTACACAGACACAGACAATCCTGGATAATCCTGATCCCAGCGATCAATAATCAGGCATCGGACTTTGGTGTACGAGCGGGTGGGGGATGCTTTCCAAAACACGCTCCTTGCGGCACATCCATGTGGCGCTTGGGCTCCGCCATCCATGGCTCCACACAGTTTTGGAAAGCATCCCCCACCCACTCCCCGAACTAATGCAGATGCCTACTAATTAAAGGCAGGAGACAACGAATGAGAATTGGTGTTTTAGGGGCCGGTCAGCTTGGCCGGATGTTGGCTCTGGCTGGCTACCCGTTGGCCAAGACGTTTGTTTTCTATGATATGTCCGGTAATCCCAGTGCCGGGCTGGGTGAAGTGATTATTGATCGAGACGGTCAATACCTGGACGACCTCATTTCCCGGGTAGATCGGGTCACCTATGAGTTCGAACACTTGCCGGTGGACGTAGCAGAGCGAATTGCCAAAGAAAAGCCGGTTCACCCCTGCCCCCGAGCGCTGCAGGTTTGCCAGAATCGAGAAGCTGAAAAGACGCTCTTTGGCGAGCTTGGCATTCCCACACCAGAATGGAGAATTGCAGACAGCGCAGAGTCATTGCAGGCCGCTGCCGAAGAACTCGGTTGCCCGGTGGTTGCCAAATCCAACACCGAAGGTTATGACGGCAAGGGACAGGCAGTTCTTCGTTCACCGGAAGACGCAGCAGAGGCCTGGAAATCCATTGGTCATCCGCGTCTGATCGTCGAGAAATTCGTCGAGTTTCGCCGCGAAGTCTCCATTATTGCCGTGCGTGCCGAGGTTGGCGAACTGGCCTTCTATCCGATGGCGGAAAACGCTCATCACGAAGGCATCCTGCGTTATTCCATTGCTCCGGCACCAAAGCTGGAAAAACATGTCCGGGAAGACGCAGAACGTTACATCAAGGCGCTGCTGAACGAACTGAATTACGTCGGCGTACTAACGCTTGAACTCTTTGAAACCGCCGAAGGTCTGGTCGCCAACGAAATGGCACCGCGGGTCCACAACTCTGGGCACTGGACCATCGAGGGTGCCATGACCAGCCAGTTCGAGAACCACATCCGCGCCGTGAGCGGCCACCCCTTGGGAAGCACCGACGCTCGCGGTGTCAGCTGCATGATCAACATTATTGCCGAGCATGGCGACATTGAACGAATCCTTGAACTGCCTTACGCTCATGTACACCTCTACAATAAAGGCGAGCGCCCGGGCCGGAAACTTGGCCATGTGACCGTTCTGGCGGACAGCTACGAAGAATTGGTCTGGCGGGTAAAGAACTGCGCCCAGTTTTTACCCGGTTGTCCAGAGTTTAAAAGCACCCTGTCTGAGCAGTAGGCAGGGTGCACACAAGGGGTTGATATAACTCAAAGCGCCCCTATATTTAATAATGGCTTACATACACATAAACAGAGAGAATCAGGGAGAACGACCTCATGGCATTTGAACTTCCCGCACTGCCCTATGAAAAGAACGCACTGGAACCACACATCTCTCAGGAGACTCTTGAGTACCATTACGGCAAGCACCACAACACTTACGTAACCAAGCTCAACGGTCTGGTCGAAGGCACCGACAACGCCAACAAATCGCTCGAAGACATTATCAAGAGCGCCAGCGGCCCACTGTTCAACAACGCTGCCCAGGTCTGGAACCACACCTTTTACTGGCATTGCCTGAGCCCGAACGGTGGTGGTGAGCCTACGGGAGCGGCCAAGGACGCGATCGAAAAAGCCTTTGGTTCTTTCGAAGACTTCAAGAAAGAATTTAACGACAAGGCCGCCAACAACTTCGGTTCAGGCTGGACCTGGCTGGTGAAGAAGGCCGACGGCAGCGTTGCCATTGTTAATACCAGCAATGCCGAAACGCCGCTGACAACCGCCGACAAGCCGGTACTGACGGTCGACGTCTGGGAACACGCGTACTACATCGACTATCGCAATTCCCGTCCGAATTATCTGGAAGCGTTCTGGAAACTGGTTAACTGGGATTTCGTCAACGAAAACTTGGCATAACTGCGCTTCGGATACCTTGCAGGTCACAACCTGCACGCAAAAACGCCCGCGCATTCGCGGGCGTTTTCGTGTCTGTGATACAAACGATCTTACAAATTGATACACCCGTAGCCTGAATTATCTGGAAGAATTGCCGATACTGGGTACAGTAGGTGAAAACTGAACCATACTTGAAAAAGAATATGTCAGCCGAGAGCCCCTTTGCCCCAGGTGAGCGATACCGGGTCTCATTCAGTTGGAACGAATCAAACAGGCCTCCATGCAAAATTCTTATGAGGTAGAACATCGCCTGGGGTACCGGGTGCTGCGATGGGTACTCGCCGTGGCGTTAATTAGTGGGGTCATCGTCAGCACCGTGCAGGTCATCCTTGATGCCGGACGGGTATCGCAGTCTCTCGATGATCAGGCGCGGCAAACCATGGCACTGGTCAAGGACGCATCAACCCAGGCCGTTTTCAGTATCGATGCTGACCTTGCCCAACAGGTGGTCGACGGCCTCTTTGCTCAGGAAGCCATGCGTGTCGCACGCATTACCCACCCCGACGGCGAACCTCTCGGCAGCCGTGACCGCCCTTTGAAAGAAAGCGCCTCCCGCCGGATTACGGACCCGATTTTTGAATCTGAACGTTACTATCGCAAAGAGCTTTCCCGGGACACTGGCACCGGCAATGTTTACGGTTACCTTGAGCTAAAGTACGACACTGGTCCGGCTGCCCGAACCTGGCTTGAGCGCGCTTCCATCACCTTCGCTTCCGGCATCGCGATTGCCGTCATTCTCGGAATGGTGCTGTTTGTGGTTTTCCATCTACTGCTGACGCGCCCACTGCTACGAATTGTACGCTCTGTTAAACAGGTCAACCCGGATCACCCCGATGACAATCTGATTCACCTGCCTCACGGCCATCAGAAAGATGAATTGGGCCTTTGGGTCAACGCCACCAACAACCTCCTGGTTGCGATTGGCGACAGCCAGACCCGCCACCGGGAAGCAGAAGATCGTGTTACCCGGCTCTCAAGGTACGATCAGCTAACCGGCCTGCCCAGCCGAGACACCTTCATGGAGTTGCTCCAGGCCGATATTGCAGACGCCAGCGAGGACAACTTGGTCCTGTCACTGATCTGTTGTGGCATCGATGACTTCAAGTCCATCAACGAGCAGTGCGGTTTCCGCACCGGCGACATGATCCTGCAAACCGTGGCCGATCGCCTTACGCAGAAGCTCGGCGGTACGCGCTTTACCATCGCCCGACTGGGCAGCGATCAGTTTGTTGTGGTGGAGAAGGGATTGAGAGACGGATTTCAGGCGGCTGACACTGCCGACCGTATACTGGCCACCCTAAGCAGCCCGATGATCTTCGATGACCAGACCATCACCATGACCGCCACCCTCGGCATCGCCCTGTTTCCAGGAGACGCGAGTCAAGCCGACAGGTTGCTGCAAAACGCCGAACAAACCATGGCCCTGGCCAAGGAAGGCGGACACAATTATTTCCAGTTCTACGTTGCCAGCGTTGACCAGGAAATTCGTGAACGCAAACAGCTTGAGAAAGATCTCTCCATCGCGCTCCACAACCAGCAGTTCCACTTGGTTTACCAACCACAGATCAACCTGGAAACCCACCGGATTATCGGGGCGGAAGCGCTGATTCGCTGGGAACATCCAGAGAAGGGCCTTGTGCCACCGGATCACTTCATACCGGTAGCCGAGATGAACGGCAGTATCGTGGAAATCGGCCAGTGGGTTCTGGATCAGGCCTGCTGGCAGGCGGCGCGCTGGGCCAGCGACGGCATGCCCCTGCGCATTGCGATCAACCTTTCAGCGGTACAATTACGTCAGAACCACATCGTGGACGAGATTCTGGATACCCTGAAACGCCACAACATCCCCGCCGGACGTCTTGAACTGGAAGTGACCGAAACCAGTTTCATGACCAATCTGGAAGACGCCGTGAAGAAGCTGAAACGCCTGCATAAAGCGGGCATCAGCATAGCGGTGGATGATTTCGGTACCGGTTACTCTTCCCTGACCTACCTCAAGCGCATGCCGGTCCAGCATCTGAAAATCGACAAGCAGTTCATTCATGACCTGCTTGTCAACGAGGAAGACACCCGCATTGCCAACACCATCATCGACCTTGGCAAGAGTCTGAATCTGACGGTGGTGGCCGAAGGCGTTGAGACCGCGGAACAGGAATACTACCTCGCGCAGCGTGGCTGCAAACTGGCCCAGGGCTACTACTTCAGCAAGCCGCTCAAACCCCACGATTTCGAGGTATTTGTTGCTGGCTTTCACAACAAAATTGTCGAAAATAATGTCTGACCACTGAGTCACCCCACCAGGAACGCAAGGAGCCGCCCATGGGAACCACACTGATCGGCCTGATTGTTATTGCAGTCGTTGTTGTCTACATCGTGTTTATCTACAACCGCCTGGTATCCCTGAGAAACCAGTTCAAGAACGGATTTGCCCAGATTGATGTTCAACTCCAGCGCCGCCACGACCTGATTCCCAACCTGGTGGAATCGGCCAAGGCCTACCTTTCCCACGAGCGCAACACCCTTACCGAAGTGATGGAAGCCCGGAATAACGCGGTCAGCGCTCAGAAGGACGCTGCGGGCGACCCAGCAGATGGAGGCAAAATCCAGCGCCTGGGAAGCGCCGAGAACATGCTCTCTAAAGCGCTCGCCAACTTTTACGCCGTGGCGGAAAACTACCCAGAGCTTAAAGCCAACGAAACCATCCAGCAGTTGATGGAAGAGCTTTCCAGCACAGAGAACCGGGTTTCCTTTGCCCGCCAGGCCTACAACGATGGCGTCATGGGCTACAACATCTTCCGTGAACAGTTCCCCAACAACATCGTGGCCGGACTGTTCGCTTTCAAACCTTCCTCCCAGCTGGAGCTGGAATCTCCTGAGGCCCGTCAGGCGCCGAAAGTCGCCTTCTGAGGCCCGTTGCCATGGCACATCCCGGTTTTTTCCAGCGCCAGGCCAGCGCCCGTCGCAACACGGGCTTGCTGGTGGCTCTGTTTCTGGCCGCGGTCGTGATCATCACGCTCCTGGTTTGTCTGGTGGGTTATCTGGTAACCCGCAGCGAATACACCGGGCTGGCGTTTGCCGACTGGCTACTGAGCCGCCATGGGCTGTATACAGCGATAGCGGTCGTTGCCCTGATCGGTATTGGCTCTCTGATCCGCTGGGCGGACCTGTCGGGCGGTGGCGAGCGTGTTGCAAAAATGGTCGGCGCCCGTGCGATTGACCCCGCCACCAGGGACACCGACGAGCGTAGGCTTCGCAATATCGTGGAAGAAATGTCCATCGCCAGCGGCATCAGTGTGCCCGAGCTTTACGTGATGGACCACGAGACCGGCATCAACGCCTTTGTGGCCGGCTATACGCCCGGCGAGGCGGTCATGGTGGTGACCCATGGGGCCCTGACACAACTCACCCGTGATGAGCTCCAGGGCGTCGTTGGTCACGAGTTCAGCCATGTTCTCAACGGCGATATGCGTCTGAACGTCCGTTTGATCGCCATCCTGGCCGGCATCCTGATGATCGGACAGATCGGTGCCTTCCTGCTCAGGGCATCCTTCCACCGCTCCCATGTATCCAGCCACTCATCCCGTGACCGTCGGGGCCAGGCTGTTTTCGGGCTGGTAGGTTTGGCGCTGCTGGTAATCGGCTATGTGGGCGTATTCTTCGGAAGACTGATTCAGTCCGCGGTATCACGGCAACGGGAAATGCTGGCGGATGCCTCCTCGGTACAATTCACCCGTAACCCCGAAGGCATTGCCGGCGCGCTGTTCAAGATTGGCCTCAAAGGGGGCTATCTGGACACCACCAGCCATGCCAGTGACATGAACCACATGTGTTTTGGCGAAAGCGCACGCATGAAATTTGCAGCATTGCTGGCGTCCCACCCTCCGGTTCAGGAGCGTATCGAAGCCATCCAGCCGGGTATGTTTGCCCGCCTTCGCAGCAGGCTTAGAGACAGCGAACCGGGAAGTGCCCTTCGATCCATGGGCTCGCACCAAACCTCCGAAACCAGTGCAGATACGGCCCATGGAGCGGTTTCCGGCTTCAGCGCAGCCAGCCCTCGCGCCTCCACATCGCCCCTGAATACCCGGCCATCGGCAGATATCTCAACAACGGTAGGCACCGTCAACAAACGCAGCGAAGACTATGCCGTGGACCTTCTCAACCGACTGCCATCAACATTTCGCAACCTGCTTTACACCCGGGCCGGCGCCATTCAGCTGTGCTATGCGCTACTGATCTACCAGCTTCCTGAGTCATCGCAACAGAAACGGCTGGCGCTGGTCACCACCAACGCCCTCTTTGCGCCCAACGCCGACCTGTTGAACAAACTGCTGCCCGCCCTTACCTCACTGGGCGAGGCAGTACGATTCCCGGCGCTGGAACTGGCCATGCCGGCCCTGAGAAAGCTCGATCCGGATGAGCGCAACCAGTTAATGTCGTGTACAGAGGTGTTGATCAGGGCAGACAACCGTCTGAGCCTCTACGAACTGGCCATGCATACCTTTCTTCGCCGCCACCTGGCGGGAGACTCGGCCCGCCCGGTTCCGGTACGCCATCGCAGCTACCGGACAGTAACCGACCAGTTGCAAGTGCTGTTCAGCCTGATGGCCCGGGCGGGTGCTCGTCAGGGCATCGACAGCCAGGGACTGTTCACTGAGGCGATGGCAGGTTTTACCGACGGACCTAAGGAGCCGGAACTTCTGGAGACGGTGTCGATCAAGCATCTGCGGGATGCGCTTTTGGTGCTGAACACCCTGTCGCCGCTGCTAAAACCGGCAATTCTCGACGCTTGCGGCCATTGCGTGCTTGCGGATGGAGAGATCAAGACCACGGAATATGAGTTGATCCGCCTGGTGGCGGATCAACTGGACTGCCCGATGCCGCCACTGGCAGCCTGAGATCAGCCCCTTGGCCGATCAGTCAGGCTGAGGCCGGAACAGCGAGTCTTTCGTTGGCGGTCTTTCCGGGTCTGGCAGGCCCAGCTTCTTGCGCACACCGAGGTTGATCTCCCACAGGCTCTGGAACTTCTCATCCGTGGCGGCCACAGCATCGGCCTTGCCAAGCATGATCGTCGGGCGCAGGAACACCAGCAGGTTACGTTTCACCCGGCGCTCGGATTCGGAGGAAAACAGACGCCCCAACACCGGGATATCGCCCAGCAGGGGAACCTTGCTCTTATTCACCTGCAAATCATCGGTCGTCAAACCACCCAGAACGATGGTTTCGCCATCATCTGCCAGGACCGTGGTCTTGATTTCACGCTTGTTGGTAATGATATCGGAGGCGGACTCCACGCTGTCACCAATATTCTCGGTGGTCTGCTCCACCACCAACCGTACAAGACCATCGGCGCTGATAGTGGGTGTCACCTTCAGGGTGAGACCGATATCGCGACGCTCAATCGTGGTAAATGGGTTGGTTGTACCGTCACCTGTGACAGTGGACTGACCGGTACGGAAAGGTACGTTCTGGCCAACGATGATTTCGGATTCCTGGTTATCCAGGGTAATGATACTGGGAGTAGACAGCAGATTTGCCGCCGCCGAGGTCGACAGAGCCTGCAGCAGCACGCCCCAGGAAACGCCGTTTTCATTCCGCTGGCCTGCGCCAATGGTAATACCGCCGGTGGCCGGTGCAATCACCGAATCAGAAAGGATCGCACCCAATACGTCGCCCAGGCTTCGGCCGACGTTGTTGAAGTTGGTGCCGGCTATTGGCGTAGACTCGCCGGATTCATCACCCAGTGCCAACTGGACGCCCAGATCCTGCCCCAGCTCGTCGCTGATTTCGACGATGGCCGCCTCAATCATTACCTGGGCACGGCGAACATCCAGGGCCTTAACGATCATTTCAGCTTCCTGCATCATCGACGGTTCACCGCGTACCACAAGCGCGTTCAGCCCCTCGTCGGCGAAAACGGAAAAGTTGGTGTTACGTCCGCTTCCGGCACTGCCGCCAGCACCACCAGCCCCCCCGGAAGATTCCTTGGCCACCTCACCCATCACGCCCTTGAGAATCTCAGTAAGATTCTCCGCGTCCGCGTGGCTCAGGCGAATGACCTTGGTCGTACCGCCGGTGGCTGAGGGCTGGTCCAGCTTCCTGATCAGCTCCCTCATCTTGTCACGGAAGGTTTCATCACCCCTGAGAATAAGCCGGTTGCTGCGCTCATCGGCCGTTACGCTGTACTTGCGGGCAGCGTTATCGCCACCACCCTGGCCCAATTCCGCCGGAGCCAGTTCCTGCAGCAACTCGACCATATCGCCCACCCAGGCCTCTTCGAGCTGGATCACCTCCACCTCGTATTTGGACGGACTGTCGAGCTCTCTCACAATCTGTTCGATGCGCTGGATATTGGAAGAGTGGTCGCTGACGATCAGGGCGTTGGCGGCCGCCACCCCCGCCAGGTGGCCATACTTGGCCACGAGCGGGCGCAGGATGGGCACCAGTTCGAGGGCATTGGCGTTATCGATCTGAATAACACGGGTAATCAGCTGCTCTGAGGGCACCTCCGTAAACCGCTCCAGCGACTCAGCGGATTGTTTGGCGTCCACCTGCTGAACCACCTTGATCACTTCCTCGCCGGGAATGGCGGTGAAGCCATGCACCTGCAACACGGCCAGGAACAGGTCGTAAATCTCGTCCTTGTTCATGGGGGCGCTGGACAGGACGGTCACCTTTCCCTTTACCCGTGGATCCACAACAAAGCTGTAGCCGGTGATATCGGCCACCTGGGTCACAAAGGCGCGAATGTCGGCGTCCTTGAGGTTCAGTCGCCAGGTCTCCGTTTCCTGCCCGTAAGCAACAGACATCAGGGGCATCAGCAGGGCCAGAACAAAGGCCCGGAATAATTTGGATCTGTGGTTAAGCATCTGGCGTTATTGTCCTGTATCGTTAAATCCGTTCATCGCCACTGTTCAGGTATGGCATAGCTCACGGTCAGAATGGATCCGTCCCGTTCAATTTCTATTTCCAATTGCGGCTCAGACCGCCAATTCTCAAAAAGCATCATATCCTGCTCAAGATCCCCCAGCCGCTGGCCATTGACGGCAGTGATGACGTCACCGGCCCTGAGGTTGACAGCATTGAGCATGGCATTGGAACCATCGTACACATAACCGGACGTACCTCCCTCCCCGGTCGGGCTCAGCCCGTATGGTGCAAGCGCCGCAACTCCCTGGGAATCAAGCTGTTCCCGTGCTTCACTCAGGAACTGCTCCGGCGAAGACGCCGGTTCCGCCAAATCTTCTTCCACGCCCTCAACCAGGCCAGTGGAAAGCTGTTCTTCAAACGTCAGGGTTTCGTATTGCCCATTCCTGCGAATCAGCACCCGGCCTGGTTCCACTTCCGCCAGTTCGGCGTTACCGGGCAAGACCTCACCCACACGATAGTGCTCAGTTACTCCATTGCTTCCCGCAACTATAGCACCGGAGTCCTCCGGGCGCTCTGCCACCAGCACACCTTCAAGCCTGAGGTTGAGCCTGGTTTCCGGTGCCGACCGGCGTACCACTTCTGCGACACGGGTTTGTTCTTCCGCCCTGCCAAACACCTGATGGGCCGCCAGTGGCTGTAATCGGCCGCCACCTGAAGCGCTCGCGCGGCTGTCAGAGGCGGGTGCCATGGCCACCGGGCGGTCATCCCAGGCGATGAGCCAGGTTGTCTGCGCCAGTACCAGGGCAACATAAACCACGAGGCCCGCCAGTAACAAATTGGCCAGCAACCGGGGCAGTCGCCGGCTACCGATAACAGCCGCCATTGCTGTCACAGAGCACCTCCCGGAATCAAGGGCTGCTTGACCCTGAAGACGACATCACTGGGGTTAGCAGAATCTGGCCAGGGTTGGTCGGCCAGGTCGATCATGCGTTTATAGACTCGCAACTCCATCATACCGTTCCAGCGAATCTCGGCATCCGCCGCGGGGACATCGCCGCCCTGCTCCGAGATGACCAGCGCAACGCCATCGGCCGTACTGTCCATCGTCGCCAGCATGGGCGGGAAATCTGCCTGGCCAATATTATTCCCCATGGGCCAGGTAACCTGGCCTCCTGCCCAGCGGCCAACGCCGTCGGCCTGGGTCACGCGGTTGTCCTGCCACGACAACACCAATCGATCAATGGTGACGTCACCTTCGATGACGGCTCCACCGCTGCGTCGGATCAGGTCCTCAAATTCAGCGACTGCCAGATGGCCACTGGCGTTGAGGGTGCCTGCCCCCTGCCATCCGAGACTAACATTGCCATCCACGGAAGACTGTGACGACGACACTGAAAAATCGACGGGTAACGATAATCCAGAAACGGACGGCATGCCCAGCCGCCACTCAAGCCTCACAGGATAACCGGCGACCACCACGCCGGCAGCGCCTGACCAGACCCTGCCAGACACCTGACTGACCTGGACTTCCGGCGGAAGCGCAACATAGGCAGACGCCTGATGCCAAAGCCATCCGGCCGGTACGAGAACCACCAGCGCCACCAGATAAACCAGCACACCGGCCAAGGTCAGTAGGAACACTTTGCCGGGTCTGAGAAAGGCTTTTGCTGGGGTTTCGCTCATACAGTGTCACAAAGATAAATGGCCGGTTGCCGAGTCTAGCAAAGCCATTTCGCAAGTTCATGACAAAAAAACAAAAAACCCCGCATCGGTGTGAACCAATGCGGGGTTTTCCGGGTTTATGGGGCCATTCCTCAGAAATTGAGAATTGGTCCGGGTCCGGTCGGCATTACATCATGCCGCCCATGCCTCCCATTCCGCCCATGCCACCCATGTCCGGCATACCGCCGCCGGCGCCTTCTTCTTCCGGCTCGTCCGCAATCATCGCCTCAGTGGTGATGATCAGGGAAGCCACGGAAGCGGCTGCCTGCAGCGCGGAACGGGTCACTTTGGCCGGGTCAAGGATACCCATTTCCAGCATGTCACCGAACGCTTCGGTAGAGGCGTTATAGCCATAGGCACCTTCGCCTTCCATGATCTTGTTCACAACAACGGAGGCTTCACCACCGGCGTTGGTCACGATCTGGCGCAGCGGAGCTTCCATGGCACGGCGCAGGATGTTAACGCCCGCCTTTTGCTCTTCGTTGATGGCGTCAACCTTGTCCAGGGCCGCGATGGCGCGAATCAGGGTGACACCGCCGCCCGGCACAATGCCCTCTTCAACCGCAGCGCGGGTGGAGTGCAGAGCGTCTTCAACGCGGGCCTTCTTCTCTTTCATTTCCACTTCAGAACCGGCGCCAACCTTGATGACGGCTACACCGCCAGCCAGCTTGGCCACGCGCTCCTGGAGCTTTTCCTTGTCGTAGTCGGAAGAGCTGTCTTCAATCTGCTTACGGATCTGCTCAACGCGGGCTTCGATATCACCCTGAGCACCAGCACCGCCAATAATGGTGGTGTTTTCCTTGGTGACGTTGACACGCTTGGCAGTACCCAGGTCATCAATGGTGGTGTTTTCCAGAGACAGGCCGACTTCTTCGGAAATAACAGTGCCGCCAGTCAGAATAGCGATGTCCTGCAGCATTTCCTTGCGGCGGTCACCGAAGCCGGGTGCTTTTACAGCATTTACTTTCACAATGCCGCGCATATTGTTCACGACCAGGGTCGCCAACGCTTCACCTTCGATGTCTTCAGCAATAATCTGCAAAGGCTTACCAGCCTTGGCCACAGATTCCAGAACGGGCAGAAGCTCACGGATGTTGGAGATCTTCTTGTCAACCAGCAGGATGTACGGGTCATCCAGTTCGGTGGACATGTTTTCCTGGTTGTTGATGAAGTACGGAGACAGGAAGCCACGGTCAAACTGCATGCCTTCCACTACGTCCAGCTCGTCTTCCAGGCCACGGCCTTCCTCAACGGTGATTACGCCTTCCTTACCCACTTTCTCCATCGCGTCTGCGATGAGCTGGCCGATGGTCTCGTCGCCGTTGGCGGAGATCGTGCCTACCTGGGCAATGTTGCGGCTGTCGTCACAGGGCTTGGACAGGTCACGGATGGCCTGTACTGCTGCGATTGTCGCCTTGTCGATGCCACGTTTGAGGTCCATCGGGTTCATGCCGGCAGTAACGGCCTTGATGCCCTCACGAACAATGGCCTGTGCCAGAACGGTCGCAGTGGTGGTGCCGTCACCGGCGGTATCGTTGGCCTGGGAAGCAACTTCCTTGACCATCTGGGCACCCATGTTCTCGAACTTGTCTTTCAGCTCGATTTCCTTGGCGACGGATACGCCGTCCTTGGTGACGGTTGGTGCGCCGAAGGACTTGTCCAGAACAACGTTGCGGCCTTTCGGGCCCAAGGTTACCTTAACTGCGTCCGCCAGGATGTTAACACCCTGAACCATGCGTTTACGGGCGCTGTCACCGAATCTAACGTCTTTTGCTGCCATGTCATCTATTCCTGTTCGTTAAACCCAATTCAATCGTTCAATCGGATTGCTGCGTAACCGAGCGTTTACTCGAGAACGCCGAAAATGTCGTTTTCGCTCATGATGAGCAGGTCTTCGCCGTCAACCTTTACGGTGTTACCGGCGTACTGGCCAAAGACCACGGTGTCACCCACCTTTACCGCCAGCGCACGGGTTTCGCCATTGTCGAGGATACGGCCATTTCCTACGGCGATAACTTCACCCTGGGACGGCTTCTCTTTGGCATTACCCGGCAGTACGATGCCACCAGCTGTTTTCTCTTCTTCTTCCTTACGGCGCACGACAACACGATCGTGTAGCGGACGAATTTTCATTGCTCGATATCTCCAATGTCAGGTTAGGTTTGGCAATGATGGTTGCGTTAAAAGCCGGGGCTTTTAACCAACTGTTTTACAGCGGTTATTAGCCCGCAGCGAACTTGTGAGACCTATGTGGGGGTGGCCGATGCGTTTTCAACACTTCCCCCGAAAAATTTTTCAGTTTTTTTTCGGACCGCCATCGCCGTGATCACTATCCTCTCGGCCTTCGGTATTCCGGTTCAGGCGATCGTAGTCGCGCTCGGTTTCGTCGCGGTATTCCCCTTCAATAATGTCATCGTTCCTGTCGAAAGGATTTTGACGCCCGAACGGCCCTTCTCGGCCACCAAAGGGCCCCTGCCCCTGGAAAGGCCCCTGCTGGCCTGCGGTAAATGTGAAACCGCCGGACTGACCGGCCACCACCATCCGCTTCAGGGCCTGGGCGGCGAACCAGTGGCGGGTGCCCGGAATCAGGCAAAGGAAGCCAATGGTGTCGGTGACGAATCCTGGCGTCAGCAGCAGGGCGCCGCCCACGGCCAGAATCAGGCCTTCCGCCACTTCCTTCGCTGGCAACTCACCACTATTGAGCCTCTGATTGGCTTTCAACAAGGTGGCGAGCCCTTGCTGCCTCAGCAGCGCGGCACCAATGATGGCCGTCAAGAGGACAAGGCCAATGGTATTCAGGGCGCCAATCATGGTGCCAACTTTGATCAATATCGTCATTTCGACGATGGGCATGACAATGAATAAAAACAGAAAAATGCCCAAGGGAGCCTCCATGGATGAGCGTTGGTCTGGTTGCTGCGACCGTAAAAACCTCTGATATACTCGCCGCTTCCGCTAATGCTTAACCTTAGGGCAAAACATGAAACTTCAAGATTCCGTGATCGCAATTACTGGCGGCGGCCAGGGTTTGGGCCGTGCCATGGCCGAATATCTGGCAGCCAAGGGTGCTCGCCTGGCGTTGATTGATCTGATGCCGGAAAAGCTGGAAGAGGCTGCAGCCGCCTGTAAAAAAGCCGGTGGCGACGCCAGGACCTATATCTGCAATGTTGCCAAGGAAGACGATGTCGAGAAGACATTTGAGGCTATCGTGGCGGATTTTGGTCAGCTTAACGGGTTGATTAACAACGCTGGCATCCTTCGGGATGGGCTGATGGTGAAGGTTAAGGACGGCCAGGTTGAGAAGCGCATGGAGCTGTCGCAGTGGCAGTCGGTGATTGATGTGAATCTGACGGGGGTTTTCCTGTGCGGCCGTGAGGCGTCTACGCAGATGATCAAGAATGGCGATCAGGGTGCGATTATCAACATTGCGTCGATTTCCCGTGCGGGGAATATGGGCCAGAGCAATTATTCTGCCGCCAAGGCGGGGGTTTCGGCGTTGGTGCCGGTGTGGGCCAAGGAGCTTGCCCGTTATGGCATTCGGTGCATGGGGATTGCGCCTGGTTTTATCGAGACTGAGATGACGGCTTCGATGAAACCGGAGGCCCTTGAGAAGATGACCGCTGGCATTCCCTTGAAGCGTATGGGTAAGCCGGAGGAGATTGCGTCGGCGGCGGCGTTTATTTTTGAGAATGACTATATGTCGGGGCGGATGATTGAGGTTGATGGGGCTTTGCGGCTCTAGGGTTTGAGCTTTGCCCCCTGTTCCCTAGCCTGAGGGGTTTGGGGGCTGGCTAGGGGGTGGCGCCAGATTTTTCTTGGAAAAAGAACTCGCTTTGCTCGGACATCTTTTTCTGGCAGAAAAATTTGGCACCGCCCCCTGCCCGACCTAACTCCGATGTGTATCAACCCAAAAAACTAAGGACGCCAGGCGAACTGTTTCATTGATATTCTTCCATCTACAACGACAACTCCTTCCTCCCGCAAGCTCTGGGCTTGCGTCTCAAAGGCCTCGCTGCCGATGGGGAAGGCGATCTGGCCATTGCTTCTGATCACGCGATACCAGGGAATGGCGTGCCCTTCTGGGAGTTTTCCCAAAGCTTTACCGATATACCGGGCCTGCCGGCCCAGGCCGGCCATATCTGCGATCTGGCCGTAGCTGGCTACACAGCCAGGGGGGATAGCGGCGACAACCTGCCAGATTTTCTGGTCTTTGGTGGGTTCGGTCATGACGACTCAACAGCTTCGTTCCGCGGTGCCAAGGCGTCCAGGCGTTCGCCTTTGCGCATCATGTATATGGCCAGCAGTATGGCGGGAACGCCCATTATGCCGGCAACCAGGAAGAATTCTGCGTAACCGAATCCGGCCACGACGATGCCGGAGAAGCCGCCGATGAATTTTCCGGGCAGTGTCATCAGGGAGCTGAACAGGGCGTACTGGGTAGCGGTGAAGGCCGCGCTGGTCATGCTGGACAGCCAGGCTATCAATGCCACATTGGCGATGCCGCCACTGAGATTGTCGGCACTGACCACCAGTGCAAGGGTGACAATGTTGGGCGGGTATTGTGCCAGAACGACGAAAAGCAGGTTGGTGGCTGCGGTCATGATGGCGCCGGCCAGCAGGATGCGACGTACGCCGTACCGTACTACGAGTACACCACCCACCAGAGAGCCGGCGATGGTCATGAAGAAGCCGAAGATTTTGGTGACGTCGGCCACCTGGGTTTTCGAGAAGCCCATGAAATCCAGATAGAAGGGGTTTGCCATAACCCCCATGGCGATGTCGGAGATGCGATACACAGCGACCATCACCAGGATCAGGATGGCGAGTTCCTTGTAGCGACGGAAGAAGTCCAGGAAGGGCCCGGCGATGGCAGCGTAGAACCATCCGATAAATCGCGCCAGGCGGGGGTTGAGGTGGGTACGCTTACTCGCCTCGTGCTCAATTTTGTCGGCGATGTCCTGGGCGGCGGCGTAGTGATTGACCCTGGGTTCCCGCACGATGAGTACCGTCACCATGCCTACGCCAACAAGCAGCGCCATCACTTCGTAAGACACCTGCCAGGACCAGAACTCCGCAAGATACAAGGCCCCGGCCCCCGCGACCAGCAAAGCCAGCCGGTAGCCGAAGATATAGGTGGCCGCCAGTGCCGCCTGCAACCGCTCTTCCGCCACTTCGATCCGGTAGGCATCAATCGCCACGTCCTGGGTGGCGGACGAGAAAGCCACCAGCAAACCGCAGAACGCCATCATCTCCGGTGCCACGGTGGCGTCCACGTGGGCCATGAGGTACAGGCCCGTTGCGATGCCCGCCTGAGCCAATAATATCCAACTCCGGCGCTTGCCCAGCAGCCTGTCGAGAATCGGCAGTTTCAACCGGTCCACTACCGGCGCCCAGAACACCTTGATGGAATAGGTTATGCCCAGCCAACTGAAAAAACCGATGGTGGCCGTTTCCACCCCGACATCCGCCAGCCTTGCGTTCAGGGTGGAGAACACCAGCAGGAACGGCAGGCCGGCCGAAAACCCCAGAAACAGGAGCGCAATGACCTGCCAACGAGTGTAGGTGTGGAGGGTTTCCTTAAGTAACGCCAGGGTGTTGCCGGATAAAATGGTGTGGCTCCCGGTTCAGTCGCGGAAATTATTGAACTGCAGTGGAATATCCAGCTCGGCTTCCTTTAACAGCGCAATCGCCGTTTGCAGGTCGTCGCGTTTTTTCCCTTTTACCCTTACCTTGTCACCTTCGATGCTGGCCTGGACCTTGAGCTTACCGTCCTTAATCATTTTAACGATCTTCTTGGCCATGTCGGTTTCGATTCCCTGCTTCAATTGCAGATGCTGCTTGACCAGTTTGCCGGCTTTGCTTTCTCCGTCTTCGGACAACGCCCGGGAATCGATATTGCGCTTGGCGAAGGCCATGCGCAGCATGTCCATCAACTGCTCCAACTGGAATTCCTGTTCGGCGCTGATGGTGATGCCTTTGTCGTCCAGTTCGATGTCCGCGTCCACGTTCTTGAAGTCCCAGCGATTGCCCAGCTCGCGCTTGGCCTGGTCCACGGCGTTGGTGACTTCGTGCATGTCGATTTCAGAAACGATGTCAAAAGAAGGCATGATGTGTTCTCACTTTTTACAATTATCCACGTCAGGGCACGTACAAAACGCTATACTGGTGCCCTTCTGGTTGCGCAAGGTGCCAAAGCATACCAAGACCGGGCCGGCACCGCATCTGACAATGGACTGGTGAGTAGTAGTTAACAATGCCAAATCTTGATCTTCCCATCCTCGTGGTAGACGACGCCAAATTCAGCAGTATGGTGGTGGGCCGAACCCTCCGCAATGCAGGGTACCGCGACGTACGAATCGCCAACAATGCCCCTGCCGCGCTTGAGTTTATTGACCAACGCCCGGTCAGTGTGCTGATTGCCGACTGGTTGATGCCGGAGATGGACGGGCTGGAGCTGACCGATCAGGTCCGCCAGCAGGATGAGCAGAACAACCACTACACCTACGTGATCCTGCTCACCGCCCGGGAGAGCGTGGAGGCCCTGTCAGAAGCATTCGACCGGGGCGTCGACGATTTCATCTATAAATCGGACATGACCAAGCAGCTGATTCCAAGGATTTTCGCGGCCGACCGCATGGCGGACCGCCAGAACACCCTGCTGCGCGCCAACTCCCTGTTGATTGAGAACAACCGCGAACTGGAAAGCAGCAACATCATTGATCTTGAAACGGGCCTCTGCAACAACCGTTATGCCCGGAATAAGCTGGGCAAATGCCTGCGACAGGCGGAATCCCGAGGCGGTGCTTCTGCCTATGTGCTCTGCGGCATTCGCAACTGGCAGGAACTCAAGCGTAAGCATGCTCCCTCGGTGATGAGTGAGCTGGCCGTTGGCATCGCCCGCCGCCTGAGCCACCTGATCCGGCCCATGGACTCCCTGTGCCGCGTGGGCGACAACCAGTACGCGATTATCGCTCACTTCCCAAACAGCGATCATTGCTCCACAACAGCTTTTCGCCGCGTATTCGACGGCATTAACCACAAAGCTCTGAAAACCACGGCGGGTTACATCTCGGTTGAGGCAGGCATGGTGCTTTGCAGGGCGGATGCCCAAAACGGCACCCCCTCGGTTCAGGAGATGGAGCGTGCAGCAGTTCAAGGCTTGGTAGATGCCTATGAGACCCGGCGGTTTACCGAGACCAGGCCAGAGCTTGAGAAAGCCTGAAGGAAGAGTGTCGGATTACGCTACGTAACACTGCGACACACATCACAAACAGACTTCCATGAGCGAAAGCCCTATTCTGAAATTGTGGATTTAAGCAGTATCCCCCATGGCGGAGGAGCCGAGTAGTACCTCCGCCGCCAAATGGGGAAAGTCCGCAGAATTAACGAATTTTTCAGGCACTTTCGTTCTTTCCTTGTTTTTAAGCCAGCTTCTTAGCTGGCTTTTTTCTTTTCTGCTTCCGTTATACTGATGGCAACAATAACCCCAAGACGTTGCCGTAATCATGAAGACCCTCGGAACCGCCTCCGTAGCAGCCCTAAGACAATATGTCCGCGCCGCCAATGCCCAAGGCCTGGATACCTCTGCACTGTTCAGCAACGCCGGGCTTGATGCGTCGATTCTCCAGACCGACGACGAGCGTATAAACGGCGAGCAGTTCCAGGCATTCATACGGCTGCTTTGTGAACAAAGCAATAACCCCATCCTCGGCCTTGAAACCGGTGACTTCGTGCAACCGGGGTCCTACAGTGTTCTCGGGTATATCACCATGAGCTCCGCCACGCTGGGAGAAGCAGTAGCTCGTATAGCCCCGTTCGAGAAACTGGTCGGCGACATGGGAACGACGCAAATTGCGGGTAGCGGCGATCACATCAAACTGATCTGGGCCTGCAACTACACCGACCCGGTCGTTCGCCCCCAGATGGTGGACAACGTCTTCGCCTCCTGGATCAACTACGCCCGCTGGCTGGCCGACAACAACGCCGCCTCGCCAGTGGAAGTACACCTCGAACACCCTTGCCCCGGGCCGGAGTTGGAGAGCGCCTACACGGAACGCTGGGGCTGCCCGGTACGTTTTCGTTCCACCGAAGATGCCATTGTTCTGCACAAAGACCTGCTGGGCACTCCCCTACGCCAGCCTGACCCACTGCTGCGAAAAACCCTGGAAGCCCACGCCCTCAGCCAACTGGCCACCCTGGAAACCGACACAGCCCTCACCAACCGGGTCAAACACAGCATTCGCAAACAGTTGATGCACGGCATCACCCGCCAGGACATGGTCGCAGACCATCTGGGTATGACCAGCCGAACGCTGCAGAGAAAACTTAGCCAGGAAGGTGTTTCGTATCAGCAGTTGCTGGACGAGGTAAGACAGGCAATGGCGGAAGATTTTCTGACGAACAGCGAACTGGGCATTCCGGAGATAGCGTTGAGGCTGGGGTACAGCGAAACAACGTCGTTTCACCGAAAGTTCAAAGCAGAGACGGGGAAGACGCCCGGAGAGTTCCGGGCGTCACGGGAGGCCACTTAAAGCTTGCGACCCTTGCCAGCCGCAATCCTCAACCGAAGCGCATTCAGCTTGATAAAGCCTTCAGCATCCTTCTGATCGTAGGCGCCCTGGTCTTCCTCGAAGGTCGCAATCTTCTCATCGAACAGCGAATCGTCAGACTTACGCCCAACCACATCCACGTTGCCCTTGTAGAGCTTCAGGCGCACGGTACCGTTTACATAAGTCTGGGTCTGGTCGATCAGCGCCTGCAGCGCTTCCCGCTCAGGGGACCACCAGTAACCGTTGTAAATCACCTCCGCATAACGCGGCATGATGCTGTCCTTCAGGTGCGCCACTTCGCGGTCCAGGGTGATGGACTCAATCGCACGGTGGGCGCGCAGCATGATGGTGCCGCCCGGAGTTTCGTAACAACCGCGGGATTTCATACCCACATAACGGTTCTCAACAATGTCCAGACGACCAATCCCGTTCTCGCCGGCGACCTTGTTCAGGTGTTCAAGCACCTCGTGAGGCTTCATGGCCTGGCCATCAATCGCCACGATATCGCCTTTCTCATAGGTCACTTCGATATAGGAAGGCGTGTCGGGCGCTGCTTCCGGAGACACACTCCAGCGCCACATATCTTCCTCGGCTTCCGCCCAGGGATCCTCCAGGTTGATGCCTTCATAAGAGATATGCAGCAAGTTGGCATCCATGGAGTACGGGCTCTTGCCCTTCTTCTTCTCCACCGGAATGTTGCGCTCATCGCAATAAGCCAGCAGCTTCTCACGGGAATTCAGATCCCACTCACGCCAGGGGGCAATCACCTTCACACCCGGCTTCAGCGCGTAGGCACCTAACTCGAAACGAACCTGATCATTGCCCTTGCCGGTAGCGCCGTGGGAAATCGCGTCCGCACCGGTTTCGTTGGCAATCTCAATCAAACGACGGGAGATCAGCGGGCGGGCGATGGAGGTACCCAGCAGGTACTCCCCTTCGTAGATGGTGTTGGCGCGGAACATCGGGAACACGTAGTCACGAACGAATTCCTCGCGCAGGTCCTCAATGTAGATTTCCTTCACGCCCAGCGCTTTCGCTTTCTCACGCGCCGGCTCAACTTCCTCGCCCTGGCCGATGTCGGCGGTGAACGTCACCACCTCACACTCATAGGTATCCTGCAACCAGCGAACGATTACCGAGGTATCCAGGCCACCGGAATACGCCAGAACCACCTTTTTAATATCAGACATGCCCTTGCTCCAGACTGAACAGAATGGATGTATCAAAAATAAGGGGCGTATTGTACGGGACAGCGGGGGGAATGGCTATTGGGGCAAGAGTGCGACCTCGTTACTGGCCGCGGATGCCACCGGCAGGGCGCCAGGTGGCATCTTGGATAGAATGCACGGTATTCACACCAGAACGTCGTATTCAGACAGCCTGCTGTTGCTTGGAGGTAGCCTCTTCGCGGATGCCATCCCAGCCGTCTTTGATTGAGCGCAGAAGGTCCGCGACTTCATCAAGCTTAGCGACGTCATTCTTGGCATTCGCTTCAAAAAGGGTCCGCTCCATGTAGTCATAAAGCGATTCCAGGCGCACGGCCAGATCGCCACCTTTCTCGAAATCCAGAAAGCCACGGAGGCCACCGATGATTTCAATCGCTTTGGAAATCAATCGGCCTTTGCCCTCAAAATCCTTCGCCTGCATCCTGGCTTTGGCCATGTTAATGCGTTCCAACGCTCCGTTGTAAAGAAGCTGGATCAGCTTGTGAGGATCGGCATCCGTAATGCTGGTTTGGGCGTTTACGCGTTGGTAAGCCTGTAAACCGTTCATAAGTGACCTCTTTATTCGCTTTTCGTGCAATAAACATCAATTGTTATTGCGATTATTCTGTGGTGCCAGCGCAGCAAGCTGCTGGCTCACAAAGTCCTGTGTACTGTTCAGTTGCGAGATCAATGAGTCCGCAGCTGTGAATTGACTCACCAGGCGCTCTCGATAGGCTGTAATTCTCTCTTCCAGCCGAATCTGATTTTCCTGAATTCGCTCCAGATCGCGGTTCAGGCTCTCGGTTCTGGTATCAATTGCACCATCGGCACCGACAAAGTTGGTGATCAGGTCAACCGTACGTTCGCCAACACCTTCAATAAATTGTATCGAGCCTCGACTTCCAGTCTGATCGCCCAATATTTGTACCTGGAGCCCAGACGCAGCACCGCTGTTTTCGCCCAGAAACAGTGTTTGCCCTTCGCCTTCAGCTGTTCTTCCGTCAATGGTACCCGCAACATCGAGGCCATCCGTGCTTGTGGCGGCATCCAATCCAAACGTAGCCGCGCTTTCCGCGGACGACAAGGTGACCGAAGACTCGCTGCCGTAGGTGGAGGAAGAGAAAACCAGCTCATCCCCGGCCCCCAGGCTCACCTGAACGGACCCATCTGACGCGTTCAGCGCGTTGTTGCTATTAAGCTGAGCCTGAATCTCGTCAACCAGATCCTGTGCACTGTTGTAAGTCTGCTGTGTAAGCTGAAGGTTAACGGAGGTATCACCATTAACCAGCAGTGAAAACTCATCATTTGTTCCGTCAATAGTAACGGGAAAAGTGGCTGCAGCATTCCCGGCAAGCGTGCCTTGGGTCGCAGCCTGGGTCACGTTGATATCATAGGTTCCAGGTTCGGTGTTTACACCACTGCGAACAAACTCTACCTGGCTGTCGGTAGCCCTGCCCTGTTCGGCAAACAAAGCCGTGACATCGTCCGGATTAGCCTTTAACTGCGCCATGAACTCTTCGCGGTCAAATTCCAGAGAGCCAGTCTCGAAATTTGTGGTAATACCCACATCCGCCAGACTTCGGACACTTGCATCTTCAAGCCCGGGAACAACGCGGGTCAGCACTTGGCGGAGTTGGTTCTGAATACCCCGAATAACGCTATCGCCAGTCAGAAGGCTTCCGCTACCGCTCTCTGCATTGAATCCTGCCAGCGCATCAATGGTTTCCTGCAGGCCATTAAATTTCTCGACAAAGCCCTGGACACGGTCTGCTACCGCACCGAGATCCTGTTCAACCTTAACCGTGGACGTACCAGTGGCAGTCAGATCAAATGTCAAACCATCAATGACGTTCTCAAAACTATTGGTAGAACGGGTAACCTCTACGCCATTGATACTCATCACGGCGTCCGACGCGGCGATTGTCTCATTGAGACCGGCGCCCGCATCCATTGATGTGTTAAACGCAAAACGGGAAAGCCCCTGGGCATCGGTATCCGTGCCGGCGCTGTCGCCCGATACGGAAATACTAACGGCGTTTGCCGTACCGGTTTCGTCTGCCGATAGCACGAGCTGGAAACCACTACCGGTATCGATTACGCCCGCTGAAACCCCTGCATCAGAATCGTTGATTGCGTTTGCCAGGCCCTGCAACGTGTCGTTACTGCTGTCTATAACAATATTGGTGGTATTGTCACCAACAGAAAGCGTCATTGTTCCCTGGCCAACACTGGTCTTGTCGCGATCCGCGAATACATCACGCGACGCGAGCGCCTGAGCACTGGCGAGACTTGTCACATCGACACTGTAAGTACCGCGGTTAGCCTTGGAGCTGTCCACAGACACAGCAACGTCTTCGTTGGACGACGTTGCAGAAAAGGCTTTGAGATTATCTGGAGCACTCAATTGCCGCATTGGAAGGCGCAGCTCTGTTACTGCACTGCGAAGCGTGCCATAGGCAGAAATCAGCGCCTGGGTGCGCTCGGTTTTCTGAGCCAAACGATTTTCCGTCGGTGCCCGTTCCGCTTGCACCAACTGATCGACCAACTCGGAGGTCAGAACACCAGACCCGATACCCAACGATGATATATTTGCCATAGTATGTGCCTCCTCAGGAGGGCAATTTCCAATGCTATTCCATATATCGGCCTGAAGCGGCAAAACTTTGCCTTTTCTACCGACCAATTTTGTAACCACATGTAAGCAAAACACCGCCGGCCCCTTTCGGGTGCGGCGGTGCTGAACAACCGTTTTCAACGTCAGGCCAAGAGCGGCAAACTCTAGACCTTCGTGTTGAATAACGTCAGCGGTTCATCCTGCTGCAAGTTTTCTGCCAACCTCAACGCAACTTCATCCGGAATTTGCCGAATAACCTCTTGGGTGGACTGATCGACGACCTTGACGATCGTCTGTCCCCGCTCGTTATCCACTTCAAACTGCAAATCCCTCTGGACCGTCTGAACGAAATCGTTCAGTTGAGACACGGCATCATCCAATTTCTCTTTCTGTGCCTCACTGCGCCTTTCGAGCCTCTCAGCTTTCGAAAGTTCCTGAGCCCCGGACAACAACTCCGAACGCTCAGCAAGACCAGGTGATGAAGGTGCAGTCAGGGCGGAGGCATTCCTGCCTTCGGCCTGAGATGACGAAATTGCCCGAGCCGGAGCTTGCTCGCTGGAACGAATCAGCTTCAAATCCGGGCCATTCAGGTTAACGCCATTCATAGCTCACCTCGCTATCCTCATACAGCAGTAAACCGGGGCCCAAAGACCCCGGCCTTGCCGTTATGCCCCTGTTACTGCAGGAGGGACAGAACCTGCTGCGGGCGGGCATTCGCCTGCGCCAGTACAGAGATACCAGCCTGCTGGAGAACCTGCGCCTTGGACAGCTTAGCAGTTTCAGATGCGAAGTCTGCATCCAGAATCCGGCTGTTAGCGGCCGACAGGTTTTCGGCAGTTGTGCTCAGGTTGGCGATTGTGGATTCAAACCGGTTCTGGGCAGCACCCAGGTCGGCGCGGATACCACTGATCTGCTCCAGAGCCGCATCTGCAATCTCGATTGCGCTGTTAGCACCTGCAACAGTACCGATGTCGATAGAAGACACTGACTGGAGGTTAGAACCAACCACGGTGTCTGCTGCAACGTTCAGAATGCTACCAGCGGTCTCGGCAATGGAGGAACTGACTGAGAACGCACCGGATGAAGCGAACTCAACAGAGCCCGATGCAATTGTGCTGTCGGTGCTGCCAGCGGTCAGAGTTACGGCAGTAGGATCACCGCTACCTTGGAGGGTCGCTGTGCCAGTCGCGTCGCCTGAGTTCGCAAAGTCTGCCAGACGAATATCCTTACCGTCAGCCTGGGTCAGCGCGATGGAGCCACCACTAGCCTCGGCGGTCACACCTGTGGTACCGGAAGTATCGTTAATGGCTTTGGCCAATGCACCAAGGTCGGTGGTGGTCACAGCAGCAGAAATCGTTGCGGTGTCGCCGCCACTACCCAAAGTAAAGGAAACCGTGCCGTCGGCGGACAAACCAGCAAACGTGGCAGAGGTGGAAGCGGTAGCTGTCACACCAGTAGTGCCAGTTTCCGCGTTAACCGCAGCAGCGATAGACTCAGCTGTCTGGCCGGCGGTAAGGCTGACCACCTCAGAGCCTTCAGTACCGGAGACTGTGATGTCCTGAGCTGCGATGGTGTTGTTGGCGGGAAGGGTGGCTGCACCACCAGCAACAGACCCCGTACCCTGACTGACAGTAGTGTTGCTCTCACCAGAAACGGTATTGTTGCCCAAATCGGCGCCACGAGCACCGGTCACGGATACTGAGATGGTCTGGTTAGCGTTGGCACCAACCTGGAATGACTGAGCAGTGAAGCTGCCATCCAGAAGGTTGAGGCCGTTGAACTGGGTAGTACCGGCAATACGGTCAAGCTCTTGCTTCAGCTGGTTTACTTCGCCCTGAAGTGCAGAGCGGTCAGAAGAAGAGTTGGTCGAGTTGGCCGACTGAACAGACAGCTCACGGATACGCTGCAGGATATTGGTGGTTTCTTCCAGAGCACCTTCAGCAGTCTGAGCCAGAGAAATACCGTCGTTGGCGTTACGCTGCGCAACGTTCAGACCAGAGATCTGGGACTGAAAACGGGTCGAAATTGCAAGGCCAGCAGCATCGTCCTTGGCGGAGTTGATACGCAGGCCGGATGACAGACGCTCCAGAGCTTGGTTAGAAAGCTCCTGGGATTTGTTCAGCTGGTTCTGAGCTGACAGTGACGCAACGTTAGTGTTAATACCGAGAGCCATATTGCTTCTCCTTCGACATATGTCGTTATTTCATGGAAAAGGAATGGCGCCCATTTTCAGTTTGGGAGCGCCTCCCTGTTATTGCGCTTAACGGCGCCCCCGTCCGTACCTTTAGAAAAAATTAACGGTATTTTGTAAGGGAATGTAAAAGCGGCAATAGTCTTCCTTATACCGCTATATGTTGACGATTGGATTCATGCCCCAAACATCAAAACGACCAATAAAACCACTACTAATCAATATCTTAAAAACAAAACTCCGAAACTGGCACAACCTTCGCTTACCTTCCTGCAAAACGGCAATTAAATGAACTTCCGCCGGCAAGGCGTCCATTTTGATCGGGCACCGGGTTACCGGCATCTCTGAGCAGGGAGAAATGTTATGCCTCAGATCATCAATACCAATATCGCGTCGCTGAATGCTCAGCGAAACCTGAACACTTCACAGCAAGACTCCAACGTAGCCCTGCAGCGGCTGTCATCCGGCCTGCGCATCAACTCCGCCAAGGACGACGCCGCCGGGCTTGCCATCTCTGAGCGATTCACATCGCAGATCAAAGGCCTCAACCAGGCCATTCGAAACGCCAACGACGGTATTTCTCTGGCTCAGACTGCTGAAGGCGCGCTGGGCGAATCCGGGAACATCCTGCAGCGCATTCGGGAACTGGCGGTACAATCCGCCAACGCAACGAACTCCGCATCTGACAGGAAGGCCCTGCAGTCCGAAGTAAACCAGCTAAAAGGCGAGCTGGAGCGCATTGCCACCACCACCGAGTTCAACGGGCTGAAACTTCTGGACGGCACCTTCCAGGCCCAAAAATTCCAGGCTGGCGCCAATGAAAACCAGAGCATCGCCGTTTCCATCGAAGGCGCCCGAACCGCCGACCTGGCCAACAACACGCTCGACGCGGCCAACGCAACCCTGAACCAGGGCACCGGTTCAACAACGGCAGCGAATGCGACGTTACCCGCACAAAACACGATCGCCACGCAGAATCTCACCATTTCCAGCTCGCTGGACAGCCAGGTGGTGCCCATTACAGCAGGTGACACGGCAGAAGACATCGCCGCAGCCATCAACGACATTGGTGCCACGACGGGTGTGAACGCGACGGCAAGAACATCGGCGACCCTGAGCAACACCGCTACCACGCCAATCGCCGTGCCTCAAACCGTGTCGCTCACCCTTTCCAATGGGAGCAGCTCAGCGACCATTTCCGCGCAGATCACCGATGCAAACGACCTCTCAGCGATTGCACGTGAGGTGAACGCCGCGTCTGGCAAGACCGGCATTACCGCGGAAGTTGCTAACGACGGCAGTATCACGCTGATTCAGGAACAGGGTAAAGACATCACTATCGAAGACTTTACCGCTGCCGGCTCTCAACAGTTGGCGGTACAGGGTAGCGGCGACCCGAGCGCCATCGAACTGACAAGTGGTGGAGCTAATGCCACACGGGTTGCCGGCGAATTGACGCTGGACTCGTCCGTTAGCTTCGCGGCGACGTCTGACGCCACCCTGGCCGCAGGCAGCGTCCTGAACAGTGCACAGAATACCGCCGCCGGCTCTACGCCTGAAGAAGTGGCAGGTATCGATATAAGCACCGTTGACGGCGCCACCAGCGCACTCGCAGTTGTGGACGCGGCATTGGAAACCATCAGTGGCATTCGTGCCGACCTGGGCGCTGCCCAGAATCGACTCGAGTCGACCATTGCCAACCTGAGCACGACCTCTGAGAACCTGTCGGCCGCGCGTTCACGGATTCGTGACGCAGACTTTGCCGCCGAATCCGCAGAACTCGCCCGCACCCAGGTGCTGCAGCAGGCCGGCTTGTCGGTATTGGCCCAGGCCAACGCAAGGCCACAGCAGGTTCTGCAGTTGCTGCAGGGTTAATCGGGTTTCGTCACAGAGTCAAAGGGGTAGCCCCATGCAAGCACAGCACAACATCCATGCCACAGACGCACAAAAAGCCCATATTGCGCGGCTACTGCTGCAGGCAAACCTGGCTTATGCCGAGTCAAACAGCCCGACATCGCTGGTTCAGCGTCTCAAGGCGCGGCAGGAATGCCGTGACTACCTGAATGAGGTTCTGGCGCAGGAACCCGGTAACGCAGGCGCGCTGGGCTTGATGGGGCGTGTGGAAATGGACGAAGGGGCACTTGATAAGGCACACACCCTGTTCACGGACAGCTTGAGCCATGACCCGGCACAGCCCCAGCAGTTCACCAACCTGGGCTACTGGGCAATCAAGTCCGAGCGCCCGGCCCTGGCGGAGCAGTATTTCATCCAGGCCCTGGAAATGGACCGGCAATCCGCCGCCGCTTTCGGCGGAGTCGCCCATGCCAAGCGCCTTCAGGGCCAGTTCGACGTAGCCTACCTGCACTACCGCAAACTGCTGGAAATGGGCCTGGAATGGCCGTCTATCTATAGTGGCATGCTGACCTGTGCGGAGCATCTGGATGTGAACAGGGCTGACACCAAACTGGCCCGCGACGCTATCCTTTTGCTGCGACATGACGGCCTGCCCCACCAGGAAATCGGCCGTTTCGTAGGCGCCATCATCCGCCAGCAATACGATCTGGAAAACCCGAATGCTCAAGTGGCTCTGGACGCCGCCAGCGAGGACGAACTGCTGATCCTGGCACTGGAAAAAACCCTGATGCCAGACCCAGCCGTGGAAGAGCTGGCCACCCTGCTGCGCCGGGCGATTATCGCGGAAGTCGCACAGACTGTTGAACTGCGGGACGAACTTCAACCGCTGGCACTGGCCCTGGCGGTCTACGCCGATCGCACCGGTTACGCCCTGACCGCGGAGGACGACGAAGAACGGCTGGCCTCAGCCATCAACGACAGCATTTGCGCCCAACTTGCCATGGGCGAGCAACAGGATGGCATGATCGGTTCGCTGATCATCAGTGCCATGTACGGCGCTCTGTTCCATCAGAAGTATGCTGTACACCTTGGCCGCTGGAACCTGGTGGACTGGCCGGTTGCCATGCAGGGGATGATGGCCGCGAGCTACTATAACCGCGCGTCGGAAGAGGCCATCAAACAGAATTTCGACGAGAAATCAGCCGAGCTTTGTCTGGAGAAAACCGATGTGCCCCAGGCCTGGCCCAACTGGTCGAAACTTGCCTATCGCTCCGAAACCAGCCTGAAAGCCATAATGGCGACCGAGCTGGGCATGAGTACCGAGCAATTGCCGGAAACGATCCGAATCATGGTGTGTGGCGCCCAGTCCGGCCAGCGCGCCATGGAACTGGCGCACTACCTGAAAGACGTGGAAGTGATCGCCGTGGATGAATCCCTGGCCAACGTTGCCAAGGCAACGCGACTCGCGGGCGAGATGGGCATCAGCAACATCGTGTTCTGGCCCTGGTCCATCGCCCAGCAATTCGTCGCCGATGACCACAAGGTGCACTGGATCGAAATCGGGCGCCTGCCGTCAACAAGCATGACCGAGGTGTCCCTCGCAGCCCTGGTGAGTTCAGCGACCGGCAACGGTGCTGTTGTCCATATGCACACCGCCGTCAACGAACAGACCGATGGCGACAAACAGATCCGCCGCCTGATCTCCCAACACGACCTCAAACCGACACGTACGGCCCTGCGTCAACTCCGTCGGATGGTACTGACCAATCGGCAGGATCCGATGTGGCAATCCCTGGTTGCCGAAACCGACTTCTACGGCCTGGGTGGCTGCCGCGACCGTTGGTTCAGTGAGCAGGATTCCAGGCAGCTAAAAGAGCTGATGGCGCTGCTCAGCAACGAAGTGGACTGGAAACTGGTAAAAGCCCGGGACACCGACGGCCACAGCCTCGCCACCAAGCCTGTACAGAAACAGATCCAGGCTGAGGCTCTGGGAAGCGAGGTGCAAAGCTTGATGGGTCAAGGCCTGTCCGTGTACTTCCAGCGCCGGCGCTAGACGTAAGGAATCAGGGATTCACCATAGAGGTGAAGCTCTTCCAGAACATGCCGCTGATCCGGCGTAAGCTCCGGATCAGCGGCAAGATTCTGCAAAATCTTGAAGAACTCCTCCAGAGACCGCCACCCTTTCTTGGGCTGCATCAGCCGCTGCTGACGAAAGACTTCCCACTTCTCCTGCTCTTCGGATATCAGCGTATTGGGGTAATTCCTGGCGCGATAGCGAAACACCATTTCTTCCAGACGACCATCCTCAAACCGTACTTCCTGCTCTCCCAGGGTTTCTACCGGCTGTTGCAATAGCCAGTTGAGCTTCTCGCGGTCGGTTTTGCTGATAAAACCGCCAGCGTAAAGCTGTTCGTCCGGATCCGTCAGGTCACCTTCATGGGGGTGATCGAAGGCCTGGGCGATTCGGGCTGGCAGATCCGACGCCTTGCGCAAAATGGCCAGGTGCTCACGCAGCTTGTCGCCGTCCAGTTCCAGCTCGGCAAGCCGCTCCTCAGAGAGGGATTTCAGCATGGTGGCGGGTGCCAGTACCGGGCACTTGTTCAATTGCACGCCTTTGAGTGGAAAACGGCTGGTGCCCTCCCCTAACTCCGCCTGGGAAGTAAATACCCGCTCACGGATCTGCTCAGGCGTAGCGTGAATCAACTCGCTTGGGTCTTCGCGCAGGTCGTACACGATCACCAGGTTCTTGTTGGTGGGGTGATCCGCCAATGGCGCCACCATCGCACAGCAGCCGCGAGTGGCGGGGTACTTGGCCGAAATGTGGAACACCGGCTTCATACTGGCAGTATCCAGCATGGCGCGGGCGGAGTGCTTGTCCTTGTTTTGCAGCACAAACTCAAACAGCTTGGGCTGCTTCTCCTTGATCAGCTTTGCCACTGCAATCGTGGCCTCCACATCCGACATGGCATCGTGAGCGGCTTCGTGAGCGATGCCGTTGGCGACGGTGAGCTCTTCCAACCTGAAACTGGGGCTACCGTCTTCCTTCTTTGGCCACTGAATACCCTCTGGTCGCAACGCGTAGGTCAGGCGCACCATGTCGATGATGTCCCAGCGGGAATTGCCGTTCTGCCATTCCCTGGCATAAGGGTCACGAAGATTACGGTACAGGGTGTGGCGGGACACTTCGTCATCGAAGCGCAGGCTGTTGTAACCCACGGCGCAAGTGCCGGGCTGGCTGAAGGCCTCGTTGATCTGTGCGATAAACTCCGCCTCGGGAAAACCGTCTTCCAATGCCTTTTGTGGGGTAATGCCGGTAATCAGGCAGGCTTCTGGCGAGGGCACGTAGTCGTCAGCCGGTGCGCAGTAGATGATCAGCGGGTCTTCGATGATGTTCAGATCCGCATCGGTGCGCACCCCGGCAAACTGGGAGGGGCGATCGTGTATGGGGTCGACACCAAAGGTTTCATAGTCGTGCCAGTAGAAAGAACGGATCACCGAGAGAACTCCTGCATTGCGTGAATCGGTCGAATGCAGGGTAGTGTAATCAAAACATCCCGGTACCGCGATCCACGTAATGCGTGCGCTCCCGCTGAACACCGTTCTGCAGTGTCTGCATGTCCAGCGTCATGCTGGTGGGCAGATTCAGGAACACGCCTTCAGGCCCCTGAATGGCGCCAGGGCCTCCCAGGTCCTGCCAGTCCACAGACTCACGCTGGAACGCCAGGAACAGGTCTTCCGTAAAGCCAACCGTGCCATCGCCATTGTCCACACCAATATCCATGGACAGCAGATTGGTCAGCGGGACACATTGACTGCAGGTTCCGTCTTCACCCGCCAGACCGATCTGGGTTGCCCGGTGATTGGTGGCCACTCCTGCATCATCGAACAGCATGGCGTCCACCGGGTTGCCGTCTGCATCGTTAATTTTCAGGTTCAGGTTGCCACTGAAGCTAGCGATCTCGCCAGAAAGCGTGCCCCGAGCCTGGTTCAGACCAAAGCGGAAACCGGAGAGCTGACCATCCCGTTCAGCCAGTTCAAGATAGGGTTCAACACCCTCAAACGGAACCACCTCGTCCACGTTGTAGGTGTTGCCGTCGATCTGGACACGGGTGTCGTCGCGCACGTAGTGGCCGAGCGCGAAATTCTTGATATCGAGATCGGCGCCAGAATCATCCCCGCCCATCACCACACCGTCGGCGTTCAGCCGGGTTTCTGCGTCCACGCCCAGTGTCACGCGGGTAAACCGGTGGTTTACTCCATCCACATGATCCACCGTCATCATTGCCTGCCCTTGCACCTGGCTCATTTCCTGTTCGGAAATAGGCTCCAACTCTGCCAGGGCAACAGGCGACATACCCAGACAGATGGTGAGAGGGACAGCATACCAACAAGCATCCTGTCTCATAGTGTTGTGTCTCTGAATCAATTCTTATTATGACCGCAGGAGCACTATATCCCAGGCTGCCGAGCCAATAGAGTGAGATAGTTCACAGGGCATAGAATTCACTTCAGGCACTGCTATACTGGGGTTAAATAATAAACGGAGCCCCCATGACCACCCGCGTTCTTATCTGCGACGATTCCTCTCTCGCCCGAAAACAAATGGCGCGCGCTTTACCCAAAAACTGGAACGCGGAAGTTACCTTCGCATTTGATGGCCGCAATGCGCTGGAAAAGCTCCGTGCCGGAGCCGGCGAATTGCTGTTTCTGGACCTCAATATGCCGGAAATGGATGGCTACGAGGTTCTGGACGCCATCAGGAAAGAGGATCTCCCCGTGTTGACGATCGTCGTTTCCGGCGACATCCAACCGGAAGCGCGGGCTCGAGTCCGCAAGCTCGGCGCCATCGAATTCATAAAAAAACCTACGGACACCGACCTGGTTTTAAAGCTGCTGCAGGACTACGGTTTTCTGCGCCCTGAGGATCTGGTTGAAGAACACGAGCAGAGCGCTGCGTCCGATACCACCAACACCACTTCAACCAGCGCACCGATTAGCCTGAACGACTATCTCCAGGAGATCGCCAACGTTGCCATGGGCCGTTCGTCCGACTTGCTGGCAAGACTGCTGCGGGTATTCGTCAAACAGCCCATCCCCCGGGTGGAAATGATTGCCCGCTCGGAGCTCAGCATGGCGATTTCAGCCGCCCAGGCCGACAGCAGCTACTCCGCTGTCTGCCAGGGCTTCACCGGCGCAGGCGTTGCAGGTGAAGCACTTCTGTTGTTTGCTGACGCCAGCTTCAATGACATGGCCGAACTGCTCCATTACGAGGACATGGACACCGAAAGCATTCAGGTAGAGGTGCTCATGGACATGTCCAGCATCCTGTTTGGCGCCTTCCTCAAAGGCATTGGCGACCAGCTGGATCTCAAACTCGGCCTTGGTCACCCAACCGTCCTGGGCCAGCATCGACAGATCGGAGACCTGCTGGAACACCACAGTACTCGCCACGAAAAGCTGCTGTGTATTGAAATCAGCTATGAACTGGAAGACCGGGAGATCAGTTGCGACATGCTGGTATTGCTGACAGAAGATTCAGTGCCCTTCCTTGAACAACGACTACAGTACCTGGTGGATTAACCATGGCCATAGAAGAGATCGGAGCAAGCACCTTCCACTGGCTGGTGGACATGCTGGAATCGGTGGAAGTCGGCCTGGTGGTTCTGGACCTGGACTTCCGCGTGCAGGCCTGGAATGGCTTCATGGAACACCATAGCGGCATCACCGCCAGCAAGATTCGCGAGCAGGTTCTGTTTGACGTGTTCCCGGACATCCCCAAAGCTTGGCTGACCCGCAAGGTCGACTCAGTCGCCATGCTAAACACCCGGGCATTCACCTCCTGGGAACAGCGCCCTTACCTGTTCCGCTTTCGCAACACACGCCCGATAACCGGCACCGAAGACTTCATGTACCAGAATCTGACCATCAGCCCCCTCTCCGGGCCAGACGGCCAGGTCGAGAAAATCTGCCTGATGGTCTACGACGTCACCGACATCGCCACCAGCAAACGGGCACTGGAAACCGCCAACGAACAACTGGCCAAGCTGAGCATGACCGACCGCCTGACCGGTCTGCTCAACCGTGGTACCTGGGAAAACCTGATCGACGCCGAATACGAACGCTACCGTCGTTATGGTCACAACACCTGCCTGATTATGTTTGACATAGACCACTTCAAAGCGGTGAACGATACCTACGGCCACCTGGCGGGTGACGAAGTCATCAAGTACACCGCCAAGGTTATGAAAGACAACCTGCGCCAGTCAGACAGCCCCGGCCGCTATGGTGGCGAGGAATTCGGCATCATCCTGCCGGAAACCGATGCCGAAGGCGCCAGGGTGATTTGCGAGCGCATAAGGGAAGCCATACAGAACAGCACAGTTCAGACCACGGCAGCGCCGATTCAGTACACCGTCAGCATTGGCATCGCGCCATTAACGGATAGGCCGGAGAATCATATGCAGTGGTTACAACAGGCGGATGAAGCGTTGTACGCCGCCAAGGAAGGGGGAAGAAACCGGGTGGTGGTATTCGGGGAGCAATCGTAGGTCGGATTACGCAAAGCCGTAATCCGACACCACGTTAAAAACGGCTCAATCAGTCCTGCTGCCAGCTCTGCACAGTTTCTTTTCCATGCTTCTGGCGCCACTCGTTCAATACCTTGTGGTTCCCGCCGCGCGTCTTGACCACTTCACCGGTGTTCGGGTTCTTGTAGGTCTTCATCGGGCGCTTGGGGCGGCTGCCGCTGGCTGTGTCGGCCTTAGCGCCTGAAATGGACGGATCAATGGCGCCCAGAATCTGCAGAACGTCTTTTGGCGACTTGTCATACTTCTTCATCAGGTCGCGAACCTTGTTTTCAAACTCAAGCTCGCTTTTCAGCGCCTGGTCCTGCTCCAGTTTCGCCAGTTCTTCAGAGAGCTTTTCCATAAGCTGTTTTTTCTGGTAGTAATCGTTAATCTTTGCCATGGATACAAACCCTTATTTAAATAACTGCTATTGATTTGCCGATACTCGAAGGCCGCAATTAGTTCAGACAACCAAGCACGGAACCTGCGAATGGATAATTTTTGAATATGACGGTTATGACTGAAAGTCACGATAAATAGTAATCCATAAAACAGACCATGGCAAAATAATTCATTTACGGAAAAGTAACCCCAAAAAAACCAGCCCGCAGGCTGTTTTTTTTATTTAAATAGCCAAAGCGTTTATAAACGCAAATCAGCTTCACCCAGAGGCAATACACCTTTCAGATCAAACAAAACCCCATTGTCCTTCATATATTCGCGTAAATCATGGGACGATCTCGCCACATACTCTCTATGCGGAACCGCTAGAAGTAACGCATCGTACTGGGCTTTCTCCGGATTCTGGTTCAATGTAATTCCGTATTCATGCTCAGCCTCTTCATTGTCGGCCCAGCAATCCGTTACATCCACCTTGCAGCCAAACTCAGACAACTCCTTAACCACATCAATAACGCGAGTATTACGTAAATCGGGGCAGTTCTCCTTAAAGGTAAAGCCCATGATCAACACTCGAGCGTTGGCAACCGTATGTCCGGCCTTGATCATCGCCTTCACCAATTCAGACGCCGCATACGGGCCCATGTTGTCGTTAACGCGGCGGCCAGACAGGATAATTTCCGGATGATAGCCAATGGCCTGGGCCTTGTGAGTCAGGTAGTAAGGGTCCACGCCAATACAGTGCCCGCCAACCAATCCCGGTTTGAACGGGAGGAAATTCCACTTGGTCGATGCGGCAGCAATCACTTCGTGAGTATCAATTTTAAGCTTGGAAAAAATCATTGATAACTCATTCATCAACGCGATGTTCAAATCACGCTGGGTATTCTCAATCACCTTGGCGGCCTCGGCCACCTTAATGGAACTGGCCTTGTGAGTACCAGCGGTAATAATACCGGCATAAAGCGCGTCCACTTCATCGGCGATGGCCGGCGTGGAGCCAGAAGTTACCTTCTTAATCGTGGCAATACGATGTTCTTTATCACCAGGGTTAATCCGCTCGGGGCTGTAACCGGCGTGGAAGTCCTGATTGAAAGCAAGGCCGGATACTTTTTCCAGAATAGGGACACAGACTTCTTCCGTGGCACCGGGGTAAACCGTGGACTCATAAATAACAATATCGCCGCGTTTGAGGACGCTACCCACGCTCTCACTGGCCTTGACCAGCGGTGTTAAATCCGGGGATTTGAATTCATCAATTGGTGTGGGAACCGTCACAATAAAGATCTGACAATCGCGAATGCCGTCCAGAGACTCGGTAAAAGACAAGCCTTTCGAAACTGCCAGCTCTTCTTTCGAAACCTCTCGAGTAAAATCGACACCATCCTTTAACTCAGCAATTCGCTTCGGGTTGATGTCAAAACCGACCACGTCGCGCTTTTCGCCAAACGCTGCTGCCAAAGGCAGGCCGACATATCCCAGGCCAACTACGGCAATTTTCTTCATGATCCCATCAATCCTTTAATGACATATAAAATGATTCACGCCAGACCGGGAATCATTATCCCCGTTAGTCCGGCGGAATGAAATTGGCTTTTCAACGACTCTTTGGCTTTCGCATCACCATGCACAATCCTGATCTCCGTTGGTGGCGACTCAATTCCGCTTACGAACCGCAGCAAATCCGATTGCCCCGCATGGGCGGAGTAACCACCCACTTGATGAACCCGAGCGCGAATATCGTAACGCTGGCCGTCAAACTCCACCCAGCCACCACGAGGCCCATAGGCGAGAATATCCCTGCCCGGCGTGCCCTTGGCCTGATAGCCCACGAACAACACATCGTTGCGTTCATCCGCCAGCATGGCCTTCAGGTAGTCCACCACCCTGCCCCCTGCACACATGCCAGAGCCAGCAAGCACCACGCAGGGGCGGTGTGACGTTGCCAGATAATCCACGGCATTGAGGTGGTCTTCATGGCAGTTGATCAGCGTAAGTTGTTCGAACGAGAGCGGGTGCCTGCCCTGACTGACCAATTCGGTGGCTTCAGCGTCCCAGAAAGGCTTGAGGTCCCGGTAGATACGGGTAAAAGTGGCGGCCAGAGGCGAGTCCACAACGATCTCGAGATCCCGCCAAGGCAAGTCCGGCCCGACTTCATCGCTGCCGAACTCATGAATCAGACTTTCAATTTCATACAGCAGATCCTGCGTACGCCCAATGCTGAACGCCGGCACCAGTACCGTCCCGCCGTCCTCAAGGGCGTGCTCCAGCACCGCCTTGAGACGATAACGACGCTCTTCCCGGCTCTCGTGGTCCTTATCGCCGTAGGTGCTTTCAATCACCAACCTATCAGCACGCTCCGGCGGCTGTGGCTCAGGCAACAGTGGCGCATGGGAAGCCCCAAGGTCACCACTGAACACGACACGCTCGAACTCGCCATCGCTCTCCGCTTCGCACTCCACATAAGCCGAACCAAGAATATGCCCGGCCCTCTGCAACCGAACGGAAAGCGACTCATCCTTGCCATCGAACACCGAATGCCATTGCTCGTAGGGCACCGGCACAAGACGGGATCGAATCAACCCAAGCACCCTCTCAATCAGGGCTCGATCTCGGGTGAAGCCAATCTTCAGGGCATCCTCAAGAATCTCCGGCAACATAATGGCCGATGGCTCCGAACAGATAATCGGCCCGTCAAACCCGGCAGCCAGAAGATAGGGAATGCGACCGACGTGGTCCATGTGCACATGGGTGACCACCAGCGCACGGGTATGGCTAATGGAGAAATCAATGGCGAGATTCGACGCACTCGCGCCGTTACCGGCTTCCGCACCCTGGAACAGGCCGCAATCAATCAGAATGCCGGAACGGCCAACGACCAACTCGTGGCAAGAACCGGTTACACCTGACACCGCTCCGTGGTGTTTTATATCGATCATTCAACACATCCTTGTTATTCACAATTCGCTTTCTGCCAGTATATTCCCAAACAGCTCAAAATCCCCAGACAAACGGGATCAAACCGATAGCGGTTGAGCCTACGAGCAGGCTCAACGGAAAGCCCAAACGCACGTAATCCATGAACTGGTAGCGGCCGGGGCCATAAACCATGAGATTGGTCTGATAACCCAGAGGCGTAATAAACGACGCCGAAGCAGCGAACATCACGGCCACGGCAAACGGCAGGAAATGAACGCCTAATTGTTCAGACACCGCCAACGCAATCGGAAACATCAGCACCGCTGCCGCGTTGTTGGTGATAGCTTCGGTAAAGGCAGCGGTGAGGATATACACCAACGCCAGAGCGAGCCAGGGCGTGAGCGGGCCGAACAGGCCCAGCAGGCTGGCGGCTACCCACTCGGCCCCACCGGTTTCCGTCATGGCATTGCCTAGCGCAAAAGAGGCCGAAATCACCACCAGTACTGGCAAATCCACACTCCGGCGGGCACGGCTGGCCGTAATGCACCCAGTGACAATCATTGCGCCCGCGGCCAGGAAGGCCGCCTCTATAATCTGTAATAGCCCGGTAGCACTGGCCACAACCATCAACAACAAGATTCCCAGCGCCCGGGGCGCCCGGTGAAAATCCGGTGGCGTGGAATCGTTCAGGGCGCTGACCAACAAAAAGTCCCGGCGGAAGCGGTACTGCTCTACAAATTGGTGGCTGGCCTCCAATAAAAGGGTATCGCCCATCCGGAAGGTGATATCCCCCAGTTTACCAGGCACCCTACTCCCCTCACGCGAAACTGAGAGAATCGCGGCGTTAAAGCGAGTACGGAAACGGCTTTCCCGCACGGTCTTCCCCAGAGCCGTGAATTCCTGTCCCAGCACCACTTCCACCAGGCAGCGCTGATGGTTCGCCAGATCCAATTTCTGGATACTGGCATGGGCTGGTTTCAGGCCTTGAATCCGACGCAACTCACTGGCGCATTCCGGCGCGCCCACAAAATACAACCTATCCCCCGGTTGCAGCATCCGATCCGGTTCCACCGCCGTAATCAGCCGGCCACCCCGGTCGATCTCCGTCAGGTAACCGTAATTCAGTGCGCGCAAACCAGCCTGAGCCACGGTTTTGCCCACCAACGGGCCAGCGGCGTCCACTTCCACCTCTACGCCGTATTCCCGAACCTGCTCCAGTTCCTCCCGCATGCCTCCCCGGTCCGGCAATATGAGAGATGCCACGAGCACCAAATAGCATCCACCCACCAACAACAGCGGCACGCCCACCCATGCCAACTCAAACAACCCTAGATTAATACCCAAGCGCGCCTGCAGCATGCCATCCACCACCAGGTTGGTGCTGGTACCAATCAACGTGCAGGTACCGCCCAGAATGGCGGCGTAGCTCAAGGGTAAGAGAAGGCGTGAGGATGGAATACCCAGGCGCTGGGCCCAGTCCTGAATGGCGGGGATGAACATCGCCACAACGGCCGTATTGTTCATGAAACCGCTGAGGATACCAGTCGGCGCGAGCATCCGAAGCTGCGCGCCTTTCTCGGTTTTCGGATGCCCGAGTAGCAAACGGGCAATCCACTGAACGGCCCCGGTTTCTTTCAGGCCGGCGGCTACCACATAGAGCGTTGCAATGGTAATCACGCCCGGGTTTGCAAACCCTGCCAACGCGTCAGCCGGCCCCAGGATGCCGGTAATCAACAGGAACGCCAGGGCCGCCATTAGCACCAGATCGGCCGACACCCGTGTAATCACCAATGCTGCCAGAACCGAGAACAAGGTAAGCAGGGTAACAATGGCTTCCCACGCCATAGGCGCTTACGCTCCGGTGGCTTGTGGCGACGTAAAGATCAATTGCCGGTCCAGCAGGTAACTGATCAAGCGATTCACACAATCATCGACCGACATCTGCGACGTATCCAGGCGCACTTCCGGGCGTTCAGGCGCCTCATAGGGGGAATCGATACCCGTAAAGTGTTTGATCTTTCCCGCCCTGGCCTTTTCATAAAGACCCTTTGGATCCCGCTCTTCACACGTCTGAAGCGGGGTATCCATGAACACCTCAATGAACTCACCCGCCGGAAACAGGTTACGCACCAAGCGCCTGTCGGTGGTAAAGGGGGAAATGAACGCACTGAGCACAATCATCCCAGCATCTGTGAACAGCTTACTCACCTCACCTATACGACGAATATTCTCAACCCGGTCCTCATCGGAAAAGCCAAGATCTTTGTTCAGACCATGGCGCACGTTGTCTCCATCCAACAGAAAGGTGTGGTAACCGCGCTCAAACAGAGCCACGTCCAGCGCATTGGCAATAGTGGACTTGCCGGAACCACTCAGGCCCGTAAACCACAACAGGCACGGGCTCTGGTTCTTGATGGAAGCGCGATCAGCACGGGTGACTTTCTGGTGATGCCAGACGATATTTTCAGACATGAAACAGCAACCTTGCTCTTGAAACTTGTTTTTCCTACACCGATAACCGGTGCACTTTATCACCCTGGCGGTCCGCAGCCACCACATCGGACTGCCCATTGCACCACACCAGATCCTCCAGATTGCCGTTGGGTGCATACCCCGTTTTGGCATTCTTCAACACTTCGACAATCGCACCACAATCAAAGGCTTGGCTGGCCCGCTGCAACTGACTGAGGAAGTCTTCTACCTGCTCCCAGGGAAGATAAACTTCCCGTGCCATCATGATTCGTGGGTGCGAAGTACCTTGCGGATCGTCACCAATCAACAGTTCTTCATAGAGCTTTTCCCCAGGGCGAAGGCCGCTAAAGGTCACCTCAATATCACCTGCGGGATTGCTTTCCGTTTTCTCTTCCAGCCCCATGAGGTGAATCATCTTCCGGGCCAGGTCCGCAATCTTCACTGGCTCGCCCATATCCAACACAAACACCTCGCCACCCAAGCCAATACTGCCGGCCTGGAGAACCAGTTGGCTGGCTTCAGGAATGGTCATGAAGTACCGGATAATGTCCGGATGGGTAACAGTAACCGGGCCACCATCGCGAATCTGATCCCGGAAAAGCGGCACTACAGAGCCGGAAGAGCCGAGTACGTTGCCGAAACGCACCATGGAGAACACCGTCTTTTTCTGCCGCTGTGCCAACGCCTGCAGCACCAGTTCCGCCAACCGCTTGCTGGCCCCCATCACATTGGTGGGACGAACCGCCTTGTCCGTGGAAATCAGCACAAAACGCTCAACACCGGCTGCAATCGCCGCTTCCGCCGTGTGCCATGTGCCAAATACATTGTTCTGCACACCCTCGATCACATTGTGCTCAACCAGCGGCACATGCTTGTAAGCGGCGGCATGGTAAACCGTCTGCACACCGAACGCCCGCATCGCCGATTCACACCGGCGGCGGTGGCTCACATTGCCAAGCAGTGGGTGTAGCTCTACATCAAGCCCCTCGATGCGGTTAATGACACTCAGTTCCCGCTCAATGGCGTACAGGGAAAACTCTGACTGATCAAAAAGAACCAAAACACGCGGGCGATGGCGAATAATCTGGCGGCACAGCTCAGAACCAATCGAACCACCTGCACCAGTCACCATCACGGATTTTTGATACAGACTCTTGGCAACAACAGCCGAATCCGGCCGAACCGGATCCCGCCCCAACAGATCCTCAATCTCCAGATCTCGAATGTCATTAATCCGAGCCTGGCCAGCCACCAACTCAGACATGGAGGGAACGGTCTGAACAGGAATAGACAACGGCTCCAGTTGTTTCAGCAGTTTCTTGCGGTCAACCTGTGAATGCTCATCCAGTGCCAGCAATATCCGCTGCACACGGTGCTTAGGCATATGCTTGGCGATGTGATTAATGCTGACGACGGGCAAGCCATTGATCATGGACTTGTGGTTGGCCCGGTCAAACGTCACAAACACCACCGGCCGGTACTCCGTGCCCTGCTCCAGCGCAGACGCCAATTGCATGCCGGTTTCGCCCGCACCGACAATGGCAACGGCTTCCTTCGCCATCTGCTTGGGGTGGTTTACGATCATCCGCACACCCATACGGGTGCCGCTTACAAAAAGGAAAGCCAGGGCACCATAAATGATGGGCACAGAACGGGGCACGAACACCTGCAACAGATAGCCCAAAACAATCAGGGTGGTTGCAGAAGCCACCACCCCGTAGATGATGGTCAGAAAAGCCCTGTCCCCAAGATAGCGGATAACTGCCCGATACAATCCGAGGCGAATGAACACCGCAATCGTAAACACCACCGTAATCGCTGCCACCGTCAACTGCTCCTGGGTTGGCAACCACAGGTGCTGCTCCAATCGCAGCGAAAATGCGGCCCAGATGGCAAAAAACAGAACAAACGCATCTGAAAGTACAGAGACTACCCGCTTCTGGAACCGGGGAAGGTTCAGAAAGGCCTTAACAACAGGATTACTGCCCGAGTGTTTATTCCGTTTATCCCCGTTCACAAGATATCTCCCTCACCATACGGAGTGAAATGCCCAACAGCCACCCACGGGCCTGATCCCAAATCAGAAAACCACCCCTCTTCAAAAAATGACGAACCCAGCATCGAGTATAGGAGGGAGTTGCAATAATCGCGGAATTAAACATTTGAAACCCATCAGACCCAAAACTGAGGCAATTCAACATTGCGTCACGTCGCAAAACCATTATCGACCCACCAACCGCCCCACGATCTCTTTAATCGCCCGGCTGCTCCCATCCAACGCATCGGTGCTCGGCAACCAGTTGCGCCAGCCGGGGATGGCTTGCACCTCGTGATCCGTCGCAGCCGGAATCACCTCCAACCCCTGGGCCTCAAACAGCGCTTTGGAACGAGGCATGTGTATAGCAGAGGTTACCAGCAAAATACGATCAATCCCTCGCCTTGCAAGAATATCCGCGGTAAAGACCGCATTCTGAGAGGTATTCCGGCTACGCTCTTCCAGCACCATGGCAGAATCAGGCACACCCAGTGCACTCATAAACCGGCGCATGGCCTCGGCGGAAGAGGTCGCCCGATATTGCGGATCATGCCCGCCGGTCAGGATCAGCAACGGAGCCTTACCGTCTTGATACAACCGAGCACCGTGCCATTCCCGGTCCGAGGCTGCGCTAAGATTCGGGTATTGCTCACCGTAACTCAGGGGCGACGTGCCCCCGCCCAGCACCACAATCGCCCCCGCTTCCGGCATGGCGCTAACATTCACCGACGGGTGCTGATTTTCCAGGTAACCGCGTATCGCATTGCTGGTCACCGGCAAAGACCAGATCAACAGCCAAGCAACGGACACCATCCCGAGACCAAAAGCCAAACGGTGTCGGCTCGCCAACCCCAGAACCACTGCCAGAAGACCACCAAATATTGCAGTACCTAGCGGGGAAATAAGTGCTATCGCGAACTTGGAGACTATAAAGATACTACTATCTCCCCAAGCCGAAAGATGCGCACCCACATGCTTTCGTGACCATAACCAAGCTCCATCCCATCGGTGACTGTCAGTTCGTGTCTGTAACTGAATTCATTCTTAAGTTATAGCTCGACCCATAACTTCAGTAAGCACAGAACAAGTCTTGTCAATCTCGGCGTCTGTTAACGTCGGATGCACCAGAAACATCAAACTCGTCTCTCCAAGCTCCTGGGCCACTGGCAACCTCTCCTTTGGCCGCCAGTCGGTGCCATCAAACGCTTTCTCCAGATACACCTCAGAACACGAACCGGAGAAGCAGGGTACGCCTGCATCTACAATTTCTTGTTGGACGCGTTCTCGATTCCAGCCGTCGGCCAGTTGCTCTGACTCCACGAATACGTAGCACTTGTATGCTGCATGCTCTATATCAACTGGCAACTCCGGTACGCGTAGCCCCGGCAACTGACGGGCTGTTTGCCAAATAGCATTAGCGTTGCGGTGGCGGGCGGCGGTCCATTCCGGCATGCGTTGCAGCTGAATACGGCCAATCACGCCCTGCATTTCAGTCATCCGCCAGTTAGTGCCAAAGCTTTCGTGCAGCCATCGGAAGCCAGGAGGGTGATCTCGTTCGTATACAGCATCCCAGCTTTTGCCGTGGTCCTTGAAGGCCCACATACGCTTCCAGAGGTCGCGGTTGTTGGTTGTAACCATGCCGCCCTCCCCGCCAGTGGTCATGATTTTATCCTGGCAGAAAGACCAACAACCAACATGACCAATGGAACCCACGGAACGCCCCTTAAAACGGGCGCCATGGGCCTGGGCACAATCCTCGATTACGTAAAGGCCGTACTCTTCGGCCAGCGCCATAAAGCCGTCCATCTCGCAGGGCCAGCCTGCCAAATGAACGCAAATGATCGCTTTGGTTCGGGGCGTCATCACCCTGTGAACGGATGCCGGGGTGATGTTCTGGGACTCCGCATCTACATCTGCAAACACCGGCGTAGCACCTGCCGTTACAATGCTGGACACCGACGCCAGAAAGGTGCGCGAGGTAACCACCACCTCGTCCCCCGGGCCAATACCCAGGCCCTTCAGAGCCAGATCCAATGCCAGGGTGCCGTTTGCGAGAGCAATGGCGTATTCCGCATCGGAAAAATCGGCAAACTCACGCTCAAATTCCCGGCATTCGTGGCCGGTCCAATAGTTCACCTTATTAGAAAGCAAAACATCATATACAGCGCAGGCCTCTTCCTGAGTGAAGGAAGGCCAGGGAGAGAAAGGTCCGTTCAGCATTGGCTACCCAGTAATTTTTGAATAATCACTTTGTGCGAACTCGGGCAGGATTACCCACTACAGTCACACCAGAAGACACATCTTTGGTCACCACGGCTCCCATACCAACAATAGAGGCATGGCCGACCGAAACCAGTTGCCTGACGGAGGCGCAAGCACCTACCCAGGCTTGTTGTTCAAGCACTACGCCTCCTGCAAGAACAGCGTTCGGGCTGATGTGGACGAAGTCTCCAATCACACAATCATGCTCAACAACGGCGCCAGTGTTCAAGATTACACCGGCACCAATTGAAGCACAGGCATTCACAACCGCGTTCGCAAAAATGACAGTTCCACAACCAATGGCAACATGCGGACTAACAACTGCGGAGGGGTGAACAATACTTACCAGTTTCGCGCCTGCATCAGCCAACTCCGAATGTTTATTTGCGCGAATATGGTTGTTACCAATACCAACAATCACACCATCAAAATCCGACAACTTTTCAAGCAACGCACTAGTACCTCCTTGCACCCTCCAGGGGCCATTTTCTTTAATCCCAGGGTAGGCATCATCAAAAAAGGTAACGCTCTGCCAACCCGCCTGCTCTGCTGAGTCGGCAACCACCTTGCCATGGCCGCTCGCTCCGAGAATGGCAAGATGCATCAGTCTTTATTCCCTGTAAATTTCGACATGGTCGTTTCACCCTCACCGCTGATACCATCACGGACAACCACCTTCTTCACGGTAAGAAACAACACCTTCAAGTCAAGCCAGAACGAACGGTTGTCGACATACCACACATCCAACTTAAACTTGTCTTCCCAAGAAATTGCATTCCGGCCATTTACCTGAGCCCAGCCAGTGATTCCCGGCCGCATCTGATGTCGACGATACTGTTCCTCTGAGTACAGTGGAAGGTATTCCATCAGCAACGGTCTGGGGCCTACCAGACTCATTTGGCCCTTCAGCACGTTCCAGAGCTCTGGCAGTTCATCCAGGCTGGTTGCACGCAAAAATTGTCCGAAGGCAGTCATTCGTTCTGAATCGGGTAAGGAATTGCCCTCTGCATCGACCGCATCTTTCATAGTGCGGAACTTGATCATTTCGAATGGTTTGCCGTGCATGCCGGGACGGATTTGTCGAAAAAGCACCGGCGATCCTAGCTTCCCTCGCACTTGCAAAGCCACAATCAAAATGATTGGAGATAACAGCAGTAAACCCAAGGTGGAACCCGCGATATCAAAAAGTCTCTTTAACATATCCAACTGCTAACCCTTCATCCCTTCAGCGAGGGTCAAATCCAGCAATCGCTTCGCAAAATAAGGAATCTGTAATCGCTCCCGAACTTCCGCCTCAACCGCAAAACTCTCTGACTCTCTATTCTCAAGTGAAAATAAGCACTGAACCAATGCCTCGTGGTCCGCCATACAGACCACACCAACGTTCAGTTCCTCGACCCAACGCGCCACACTGGTTTTTGCCCCACACACGGCAAGAATCCCTGAACCAGACAAAACATAACCAGAGGACTTGCTCGGGAAAGCGTACTTCGTTACTTCGTCATCAATCGGCAGCAATGCCCATCGATGCTGGTTAACCAGCTCGGCTGCTTCAGTTGCCGGCACAATGCCGAGGTAATCAACCTGCACATATTCTTCAGCCAGAGCTTTTATGTCCGGGGCATACAAACCGCCACCAGCGAAAGTAAATCTCAGCTTACCTCCTTTATGAAGGTACTCGCGTATTGCCGTTATCAGCAAAGGAATTCGCTGGAGACGACCAGCATTGCCGCAGAAAACGACGTCTCTAGCGCGCTCTTCCATGGGGGCCGACACTACTTCAAAGGATGGGTTATCCAACAGGTAAATGACGCTTGGGGTGCCACTGCGCCGTTGGGTATACGCTTTCATCTCCTCAGAGAGCGTAATAATTGCCTTGGCGTGGCGCAGGGTGTAATTATCAATGCGCTTGAGCAAACCAAACACAACCCCATTCAAAGGCACCACTATGTTCGCTGCCTCAGGGTGAATATCCTGCAAGTGGTAAACGTAGTTGGCATTAAACAGCCTGCAATACAAAGCGACAATGAACGGCACCACCACCGGAGGATTGGTAGATACATAAACATTAGCTGGATTTGCTCGTACAAGACTAATGAACGTCCAAAGCATGAAAAAAATGGCTTCCGCCATGCGTTTCACCAGCCTGCTGGCAGAGGTTGTGTAAGACTTGCAGGCACGCACCTGAACGCCTTTCCCCCTGCCCTCCCTGGCAAGCTTTTCAGACAAGTCGCCATCGGCCTGAGTAATTACGCAAACAGAATGTTTTTTGGCTGCCTGTTCGGCAAACTGCAGCAGGCTCTCGCCTATCACCTGGCTTTGTGGCCAGAAACTACGGTTCACAATAGCAAGATCGGTTTTTTTAGATCCCATCAGGGGGAGTTACCCTAATATTGTTTCCAAACCGTCTGCATCACATAGTCACGATAACTATGAAGAATGCGAACCACCTTATCCGCCACATTCGGCATGCTGTAATCAGCCACCAACCGAAGAGAACGTTCATCACCGCGGCCCTGGGTTTCCAGAATGGCCAACCCTTGCAGCACACGCTCCTTGCTCAGGCCGACCATCATGGCGGCCGCTTCTTCCATACCTTCGGGGCGTTCGTGGGCTTCCCGAATATTCAGGGCTGGGAAATTAAGTATCGAAGCTTCTTCGTTAATAGTGCCACTGTCAGACAACACGGCCTTGGCACTTAATTGCAACTTGTTGTAGTCCTTGAAGCCCAGTGGCTTCAAAAGCCGCACATTTTCATGAAACTGGACACCCATAACATCCACCCGTTTCTGGGTTCTGGGGTGCGTAGAAACAATCACCGGAAAGCCATATTGCTCCGCTATGGCATTCAGAGTCACTACCAGAGCCAGGAAGTTCCTGTCGGAATCCACATTTTCCTCACGGTGAGCGCTGACTACAAAGAACCCCCCCTCCATCAGTCCAAGGCGATCCAATACGTCTGACGCGTCAATGCCTTCGCGGAAGTGGTTAAGCACTTCGTACATAGGGCTACCAGTTTTGATCACCCGGTCCGGTGGCAGACCTTCGCGCAACAGATAATCCCGGGCAATGGTGCTGTAGGTAAGGTTGATATCCGCCGTGTGGTCCACAATACGGCGGTTGATCTCCTCCGGCACGCGCATATCGAAACAGCGGTTGCCCGCTTCCATATGGAACGTCGGAATCTTGCGGCGTTTGGCGGAAATAACAGCCATACAGCTGTTGGTATCGCCCAGTACCAGCAGGGCCTCCGGTTGTTCTTCGGCCAGAACTTTGTCTACAGCGATAATCACATTACCAATGGTCTCCGCACCGCTAGCACCGGCTGCGGCCAAAAAGTGGTCCGGCTTGCGAATGCCCAAATCCTGGAAGAAGATTTCATTCAGCTCGAAATCGTAGTTCTGGCCAGTGTGCACCAGAATATGTTCGCAATGCTCATCCAACCTGGCCATCACACGAGACAGGCGAATAATTTCAGGCCGGGTGCCGACCACGGTCATTACTTTCAGCTTTTTCATACAGTCCTTCAAAATTCGTTCAGGCTTTTGTGCCTACCGGGCAAGCAAAAGTATCCGGATTCTCTCGGTCAAAGATCTCATTGGCCCAAAGCATGCACACCAACTCTTCCTTTCCCACATTCGTTATATCGTGCGTCCAGCCCGGTACCGTTTCCACAATCTCTGGGTTGTTGCCGGAGGTAAACAGCTCATAGAACTCGCCTGTCAGCATGTGACGGAACCGAAAGCAGGCCTCTCCTTTAATCACCAGAAACTTTTCGGTTTTGGAGTGGTGATAGTGGCCACCACGGGTAACATCAGGATGCGCCGTAAAGAACGAAAACTGACCCGCGTCCGGAGTTTTCAACATTTCCACAAACACACCACGCTCATCACCATGCTGAGGCACCGTGTAGGTAAAGCTTTCGGGCGGCAAATAGCTCACGTAGGTAGAATACAATGCCCGAGTAAGCCCTGTGCCCACAGGTTCCGTGACCAGGTTATCCCGGGTAGCCTTGAAGCGCTGCAACTGGTCAGCCAGCTCGCCAACAGAGATCTCATAAACCGGATTCACTTCCGCAAAGGGCATGGAATGCTCTACACCATCCAGCAATGCCACAAAACTCGCCACCACATCGTCAATGTAAACCAGCTTGATCACGGCCTGCGGATCATTGATCTGTACCGGCAAACCCCGAGCGATATTGTGGCAAAACGTAGCGACGGCGGAGTTGTAATTCGGCTGCGCCCACTTGCCGAATACATTTGGGAGGCGATAAATATAAACCGGGCATCCTGAAGAACGATTCAGTTCCAGCAGCGCCTCTTCCGCAGCGCGTTTGCTGGTACCGTAGTCGTTATCCCGTTCCACCTGAATTGAGGACGTATAAACCACCAAAATCTTACGGCCAGTTTCCCTTACTGCATCACATAAAGCCTGAGTGAGGTTAGTATTGCCGGTAACAAATTCCGAAGGATCTTCCGGCCGGTTGATCCCAGCCAAATGAAATACCCAATCCACACCTTCCAGCAAATCGGGCAAATCCGTCTCGCTGTGATTACGCGTGAACGGCACGATCTCTAATCCGCCCCGCTCGCGCAGATGCATTTGTAAATTCTTACCGATGAAACCGTTAGCACCGGTGACCAGTACGCGCATGGCTCAATCCTCCGGGTTGAGGTATTCACCCTGTTCCAGGGCACGAATGAAATCCAGCTTTCGAAGCAGGGTTTGCATACTGGTTACATCCAGGCGTTCGGTATTGTGGGAGTTGTAGTCCTCCGAATGAGAGATCTTCTCCTCACCCTGCTCCACAAACTTTCCATAGTTCAGGTCTCGCAGATCTGGCGGAATGCGGTAGTAATCACCCCGGTCCTCCGCACAGGCCATCTCCTCCCGGCTCAGCAAAACTTCATAAAGCTTCTCGCCATGGCGAGTACCAATTTCTTGAATAGGGTGATCTGATATACCCATCAAACCCGTCAGGGCGCGGGCCAACGTTTCGATAGTTGCGGCCGGCGCTTTCTGAACAAATAAATCACCGTTGCTGCCGTGTTCGAAGGCGTACAGAACCAGATCCACCGCATCTGCCAGCGTCATCATGAACCGAGTCATGTTCGGATCAGTAACCGTTATAGCCCTGGCCAAACGTATCTGATCCACAAACAATGGGATAACAGAACCTCGAGACGCCATCACGTTGCCATACCTGGTCCCACAGATAACCGTTTTCTCGGGGTCCACGTTACGGGATTTGGCGACCATCACCTTCTCCATCATCGCCTTCGATATCCCCATGGCGTTTATGGGGTATACGGCCTTATCGGTGCTCAGGCAGACCACTCGCTTTACCTCGTTCTGGATAGCGGCTTCCAGCACGTTTTCAGTTCCCAGCACATTGGTTTTCACCGCCTCCATCGGATGGAATTCACAAGACGGAACCTGCTTCAGGGCGGCTGCATGGAAAATGAAATCGACACCCCGGGTGGCACTCAAGAGACTTTGGTAATCGCGTACATCGCCTATGTAGAATTTCAGCTTAGAATGGGAGTAGCGCTTGCGCATGTCATCCTGCTTTTTCTCATCCCGGCTGAAGATGCGAATTTCTTCGATATCGGTATTCAGGAAACGGCTGAGGACGGCGTTGCCGAAGGAGCCGGTGCCGCCGGTGATTAACAGGGTCTTCCTCTTGAAGGGCATGTGGAGTGGTCCTTACTTTTTTTCGTAGGCGTAATTGAATAAAGCGATATTAGCTTCTATGGCATCGGGCTGAACAAATTTGTTTTTAGCCCAGGTGAGCACCCGCTGGCGCATTTTCTGAAGCTCACCAGCGGGCATGGCAGCCAGCTCATCCAGTACCGCACTAAAGGCGCCCGGATTGTTGAGGGGCAGATCCCAACCTATGCCAAGGTTTTGAAGATCTCGCCAAGGGGTGGTGTTTGCGATAAGAATTGGGAGGCCCGCGCAAAGTGCTTCCGCAATCGCATGCCCGTAGTTCTCCCCCTTGGTCGGCAAGAAGAACACATCGTACTTTTCGAGAGTTTTAACAACATCATCGGATCTCAATGGGCCTCTGTGCAGAACGCGAATGTGCGAGGGCAGCCCAGCAATTACCGTCTCACACATTTGCCAGTAATCGTTGTCTTCGATAGGACCATAAATATCATACGCCAGAGGCTGTTGGACCTGTTGTAACATCTCAAGAGCTGCCAACAAATTTTTTTTAGGAGAAATACGTGAAACAAAAACAGCTTTCAAAGGCCCGGCAGTGCGAGACGGCAGTTGTTCTGAAAATTCGGGCGTTCCGATATTTTCCGCAATTTGAATATCGACGCCGTGGCCCAGACTTCTACGAATATCCTCTGCCTCGAAACCGCTGGACGCCTGAAACACAATGCGACGGTGCAAGCCAATTATCTTGAATGCAGCAATAAAAATTCGCTTCTTTATAAATTTAAGTGAAAGCGCGCCCACCGAAAACTCTCCCCGCGGGGCAAGTACTACGGTCTGCCTCAGCAGCACCTTGCCCAGCAAAAGCGGAAAGAACGAGAAGCGCGGGGAAAAAAAACTGTTTAGGTAAATTACATCAAAATCTCTATTAACTAATTGTTGAGCGATCTGTAGGAAGCCAGTTTTCCCGGGTTCAGCGTAGAACACGGATGCGTTCCCTACCTTGTTCCAAGTACCACTGATTATTGAAACGTATGGTGATGTGTCACCCAAGTCTCTATCACTGGTAATAAGTTTAAAGCTAATTTTATCCCCGACTTGTTCGAACAAGTTTTTGACAGTCTTTATAGGCCCCCCACCTTTATAGCCTGGAAGGTAGCTCCCAGAAAAAACTAATACTATCAAACTTCGTCCTCCGATGAGTTATACAAAACCGTGTCCATATATATATATATTATAAACCAAGAAAATAGACTTGAATGAAAAATACACTAATAAGGCAATTGACAACGGGTGACTCAATCTCTTCTCTTTAATAAAAGCAAAAAAAACAAAAAGTACCGCCAAAATATTCACTCTGGAATCACCAAATAAAAAAACTAGGAAAAAGAACGGGGCCAAAGAGCAAGCAATTCTTTTCCAATTTGAAGAAACCAAAACTGAACAAAAAAGCAAAGCAAGGATATTTATAAAATTATACCCATCAAAGTCTTCTTTAAAATAATCTGAAAACTTACCGAATAGCGCGTCCCAAAAAATAATAATCAAAGAAAGAAAGACAAATATTAAAAAAACAAAATATCTAAGCAAGTAAAAACTCAATTTCCCTGAGAAAAAAAGTCTAACTAAATTATTGTACATACTATAAACAAAAGCGCTGGGGACTAAAGAAATAGTTTGAAAGTGCGATACAAGCGCTGACGCAAAAAAAAACCCCTTTAACCAGTTACTAAAAACAATGGAACAAACCATGAAAAAAACACCAAATTTCAACCTCTCCGCTCCAGTCAGCAAGACAAGGACGTAGAAATTTGAGAAGATAAACGGATAAAGAAAAAAATCAACCTTGTAAATTCGAATAACCTTAACAATAAAAAGCAAAAAAATGCAGTTCCAAAAGGAAATGTACGTTAACTTTGAAAAGCCAAGAAAGGATCCAAACCAAAGAAAGAAAATACTTAAAGGATCAGATGCACCAATAACACCTCTAGCGTAAGCGTAGGCTTCAAAATACGAAAGTTCTCTAACTCCCTCATAAAACTTGATGTAATAAACCTGGTCACCCGCTTTGTACCAAGAAAGAAGGAGAAATGACGCAAAAAAGAAAAAAATGGCAAGCACGCCATATATAAATAGATGGTATAATTTATAGGAAAAACTAGACCCTTTCATTCAACATCCATCAACATTGAGAACATTCTAATTAAAACTCATCCAGTTAAACCACGAGTTCAGGAATTAAATTAATAATTCTTCTAATGGGAGCGGTTTGAATCATTTTTTTAATAGCTCAAAATATTTTTCAACGTACTGGGAGGCGACCGTGTCCATGGAGAAAATTTTATGGCCCCGAGTATGAAGGTACTGTCCAAATTCTAAATAAAGCTGGGGGTTTTTCACCAACCTTTCAATTTTATCAGCCAAACAGTCGGGATTATAAGGCTCACACAAAAACTGCTCACCAAAGTCGCCAACCTGGCTCCTTACCGAGCCTACGTCTGTTGCTACTACCGGAACTCCGATTGATATTGCCTCCAGGATAACGTTAGACATTCCTTCCTTTTCTGAGGGCAGTACGAGGACATCAGCCGTAGTCAGATGCGAAAAGATATTCGACTGATGGCCCAAAAATGAAATGTTCGCCTCATGGCCAAGCTCCCGGACCAGTGATTGCAATTCATCGCGCAATGGACCATCGCCGACAATCTCTAAATGGAAATGAATACCGCGTCTCGCTAACAGATCGCAAGCGTAGATGAGCTGGTCACAGCATTTTTGGGCGGTTAAACGACCGACAAAGACGAGCTTAACGTAGTTATGATCTATCGACCTGTTTTTTAACGGCCCCATACAGACACCATTTGCAACATGGAATATTCTCTGATTTCCCACGTTAATTGATTCAAGCCTTGCTTTTGTCTTGTTTTCCAGAACGACAAACAGTGACGCCGTGCTGAGGACAACCCTCCAAAACCAGCGGTCGACGGCTCTTAAATTATCCAGTAGATACTCATTGGGAAACTTAAATATTACTTGGTAACCGGCTAACCAGCCAACCAGCGCAGCAAAACGCCCTATTCGGCTCGGCGTATGAATATGAAGTAGATTAAACCGCGAGCGTTTTTTCAATACGGCTAAAAAAACAAATACCAAGGATAAAATAGTATTTGGAACTCGCTCTACATAAACCCCCTCGTAAGGTGCGCTTTTATTTCCGTTGTGGATATACGATAGCGCCTCGACATCAAGACCCATTTCCTTCAGTGCCTTTGCTAACAAATGTGCTTGTTTTTCTTTTCCACCAACAACTGGAGGCGGGTACGCCGCATCAAACATCAGGACGGAAGGCTTTCTTGTTTTATCGGTTTTTATCCTGAAATTATTGAAAGCCTTCATACAATCCCTAACTTAAGTTTCGTGTCTTTAATTTTATTGATTCTGAAGCTAACAGTATTTATTTTTTGAACTGTGTTTTGATATTAAATAAATTCGATAAATTAATTCTGCTGCTAGGGGTGAGTACCGGGAACTGGCCTCTACGGTATGCTTCAATCGCGTAATTACTCTTTCCACCCCTGCTCGACTCCATAACGAACAGTCGTAAATCTCCCGGATGATCACTTCCCAATTTTGAAGCACCACACTACGTGAGTCGTAGGAAAAGCCTTTTTTACCTACTTTGTCTGAGTCGAGACCCATTTTCTCGTTGATGATTTTTCTTAAAATCAACTTATTCTTTAACGTCTTACGATCAAATAAGTAGGATTCGGGAAGCTTGGCAAAATAATCGGCTATTTTTTCATCACAGAATGGCAAAATCAGTTTGGAACCGATTGTGTCAGAAAAATTTCTCACTTTGCGAATATGCACTTCTGCGGCAGTTCGGGTTGTTAGAACATCGGTTTTAAAATCATAAACATCCCAGTCCTTACGAATTTTCGATTCGTTCTGCCAATAAGAATAAACAGGTACATTGCCGGGGTATATTCTGTTGGCATCTGCCAAGCTAAAGCCCGTCATACCCCACCACTCTGCCGGGGTTTTCAACAACGAATTAAGCATGCTCTCAGATTTGATGTAATTCCGAAGAACCGGCAATCTTGAGGTGAGCTTTGCGAGTTCATTGGTCTTTAATTCGCGCTCAGTAGGTGGCGTAGCCATATATGAATCGTTGCCGCCGCCGTCAATTAAGTTCGCTTCCTGCAATTCCGGTATTTGGACCGCATAAAGCGGGTACGCCAGTGTCACATTATCGGTACAAGGAAACGGAGCATTAGCAAAGTAGTGATCAATCGATTGATGGTGCAGTGGTTGGAGCTGATCCACCTCTTGCAATATGCGATGCTTGAATCCCAACTTCTTGGCAAACTTAGCCGAGATTTCGCTTTCGTCAGCCTGCCCTTTTGACTTATGCGTTATGAGGGTTACGTGTTTTTGCCAGCCAGCTTCAGCGAGAGCCAAAGCTATACTGTTACTGTCTTTACCTGCGCTGTGAAACAGAAAGCTTGGGCGCCGTGGGTCTATCCGGCTGATGGTTGCGGTCGCCAGCATCTCGAGGATCTTGTCCTCATCTGGATCCATTTCTCCCGCTAAACAACGGTTACGGTTCGAAAACGGAAAGTCGTGAGTAAACTCAACTTCCACCATGTCGCCACGACTGAAAATCTTTGCCTCGTCCCCGATTCCCAGAATGTATATTTCTTCATACGATGTCCGGGGTGGCGGGGCTACGCCATTTTGGAGCATGAACGACATGCCCTCGTTTGAGAAAGCAAGCGGCTTGGGTACGCGGCTATCGTCCAATAGCGTTGTGATCGAACGGCTATAAACCAATCTTGACCGGTCTTTGGGCCAGTAAAGGTATATCGGGTGCTCTCCCGCCAAGTCTCCCTGCAACTTTATAGGGCTCTCCCCCGGAGAAAACGAACTAATCATTGCGGGATGTACTTCGAGATTCAAGAGAGTATATCAGCAACTCTCTATGGGACTGACAACGCAGCAAATTAAGCTTGGACAGGCTATTTCGTTTGTTATAGAAAATTCGTGTTATGGGGATATAGCGCGATAAAAAGTTCAATCCTCTCATTGTGAACGGAAAAAACATTTTCAAGAGGTAACCGTCTGCTTTCTTTCTTACGAAAGAATCCCACTCTTGCAGCCACTCGCTTTCATTTCCAAGCTTCTCACGATAATGCTCAACCTTTCTCAATAACTCTTCTTTTCTGTCACCTTTCAGTAGCCTTACTCCACCGAGCTGAACTGATTGCTCGTATGGAATTAGTTCAATTGAGGCGAACGCCTTGCTCTCCACATCAAAAATAAGTTTCGCCATGTATCCAAAATTCCAATCTTTTGGAGGATTCCCGTGGTCAAATAAAAAATTTCCCAAGGAGTAAACGATAGGCTTGCCTTTATAAAGCTCATAAGCACCAGGGACGTGCGGATGGTGACACAGCACCGCATCGACTCCCAGATCTATGAAATGCTGCAACATCTTCCGGTGACGGGGCCGAGGATAGGGGAGGTATTCGTTCCCGCCATGCAATGTAAGAATGACTATGTCAGCGAGTGATTTAGCGGTTTGAATCTGATGGTAATTATCAACAAGGTCGATCGGTGCAGAACCAGCACCGCCGCATTCAGATTGGTTGAATTCGTGTTCTGCAATAGCTATGACGGCAACTTTAACGCCGTCCAATTCTTTAATGAAGACCTTCTGCGCTTCAGTGATCGTCGCCCCCGCGCCCACCGTTGGCAGGCCGATCGATGCGCAGGCATCCAAGGTGCTTCTTAATCCGTCTTGACCGTAATCCAGGATGTGATTATTCGCTAACCCCACAACAGAAAAGGCGCCTATTGCGCTTATGCACTCCGGATTAGCCTTTAAAACTGGACCATCTTTACTTATCGGATCATTGCTGTTGGTGAGGGGGCATTCCAGATTTACAAATGCCAAGTCAGCGCTCTGAATCAACGGCAACGCATCGCCTAGAACTTGCTCCTCCTTCTCAAGTACAGGATTTTCGAACGCTCGACAAGGAGCAAAATCACCACTGAACAAAATGGATAAAGTATCTTTCATAGATTTCACCCCCTAAGCGGGCTTATAAACCTCAGAAAACCGATTTGATTACAAAACAATCTGGAACTTTATAACTCTGTTAAAAATCTAGGATAGTCGATGTTCACAACATTCGTTAAATTCATACTCTCGTGAAAACTTACTGCTAAAGCATTTCGTTCTGAATAATCTGGCAAATTAGCTACGATATGCTCTATTTTTTCCTCTATCTCCACGTCCGTGCCTAAATTATCATCTACAAATACTCCCATATCGTTCATTTTAATGAAGTCATTCAGATTGCGTGAGTTAGCACCCGTGGTTACAACGGGAAGGCCGGAAGCCAAATATTCACCAAGCTTTCCGGAGGTGACAACCTTATTCATTATATGACTATGTCGGAGGAATAGACCTAGGTCGGAAGCCGACAAATATTTATAGACTTCTTCATGAGGTACATTTTTTAAAACAAGCCGATCCTCGACATTGAAATTCTTGGCCTCATCTTTCACGAGCTTGAAATCTTCGACTCGAGTGAGCACTAGGAATCTGGCTGTCGGGTAAACTTCAGAAATCTCTTTAAAAACTTTGAACATTCCCGAGAGCCTCTGCCATGTACAGGTTACATTGCCCACGTACACAAATATAATCTTGTCATCAACACCGAGATTTTTCCGGATTTCCGCACGAGCATTTCGGTCAAAGAAAACATCATCTGGAAGAGGCAAAGTGGGAAAAATGAACATCTTCTTCCTGCCAACAAGGCGCTGGGTCCATAGCTCGGCATGTTCTTTCGACATCAGTATCAAAGCATCGGCATTCTGTGCTTTGAAAAAATCAAAGAATGCAATAATTTTATACTTTATGACATTAGATAATTTTTTAGGATAGTCTGGAGGACGGTCAGGATCACAAAACTCTTTGTTATAGATGAACTCCGATCTATTATCGCCCTCAAATTCCTGGGCTATTTTTAACCTAGCGCTTAAGAAAAGACATTTTCTAAGAATTATCAGGGGCACCGTGGTCTCTCTGAGAGCATGAACTATTACATGCCTTTTTAATGCCAACTCCCGATAAAAATATTTCGCCATTAAAAATGATTTAGAAATCTTTCTTTTATAGGTAACAATATCGAAATCATCTGAATTCACTGATTTATAAGCTTCTTTCCTAGCCTGAAACAAACTCTCTGGCACAAATGCTACTGCCTTTGCCGGCACTTTTACACTTCTCAGGGCTGCTAACTTACGTTCGTGAAAATGCCGATGGCCGAAAAAATTTGGCGGCACCAGCAGAAACACGACCTTTTTTCGGCTCTTTTCATTCATTGCGATAGACTTTCCTAAACTCTCTGCATAAGGTAAGGAATATAAGTTGAAATTATTCGTACTCTTATATCTCGCACTTAATTATGAAGTGTCATTTTTCCAGAATGATCATCTGGCTAACACCCGTTTGTTTTTTGAACGCCAGCTTTGTTACGCAGGAAGCATTACGCACCACGGTGACTAACAAAAATATAGCAGTAGCAATCTTTTTTGTGACGCGACTCGAGAAAATATTCCTTGTTTTTAAATAAAATTCATTATGTCTCAGCGCCATGTATGCAAACCGTAAAACTCTTCTATAACCTTTGCTTTTCTCCACTTGGTAAAAATTCACTTTAAAGCCATTATTTTTAGCCAAGATTCTCAAAGATTGTTGACTGAATCGGCTGATATGAACAGGTGGCATGTCTTCGTGCACACCTGCCTGATCATATAATTTTCTTTGTAGAAAGTTAGGAACCGTTATAATCAGAAGGCCGCCGTCTTTCAGACTATCCCGGACAAGTTTCAACAAGCTGTTGAAATCATCAATGTGTTCCAAAACCTGAAACATGCAAACGTAGTCAAGGGATTCTGGCCCTAGCTCTTTAACTCCCTGAAGACTGGAGTACGAACTGACGCCAAAATCAGATAGGTATTTACGACACTCGTCCGAATACTCAATGGCATATAGCTGAGCCTTTCCTGAAAAACATTCATCAATTTTTTTCAAAAAATGACCGGACCCTGAGCCGATATCCAATAGATTAAACTGGCCACTCTCCTTTGGTATGAGTTTGAAGGCCTCTTGAAAATCCCATTTCCAGAATGGCTGATCTATTTTTGATTGGGAATACAAAATGTTATAGAGATGAGAATCCGCTGCCTTGAATGGTGAAGAAAACTCGAAGCCGCATTCATTACAGTGTTTGTAAAATGCTGATTCACTCTCCCAAATAATATTTTCAATGTATTGAGAAACCTTTGTTAAAAGAGTTTTATCTTGATTTCCCTCCAATACATGCATCGCCGCCTCTTGGCTAGAATGCTGCCGGATAACAGTCAGGCTAGCTGAATTACATATGGGACATTTTTTCATTTACTATTTCTCGGCGTTTTGAGAGATTTGTTCCAAATTAGGCTATTCGCTTGAACTGGCTATGACGCTAGATTAGGCGTTGTCTGCCATGCGTCGAAAAATCGGGCTTCTCAACGCGAGATCGTTATAAGAGCCGTGATCCGTCAATTCACCTTTCTCCAATAAGTAGATAGTTTCACATTGGCGCACTGTTGCTAGACGGTGGGCAATCATAATAATGGTTTTCTTGCCCGAAAAATCATGAATGGCGTCCATAATGAGCTTTTCGGTGATGCCGTCCAGCGCGCTTGTCGCCTCGTCCAGTACCAACACATCGGCATCGTTATATAGAGCTCTGGCGATTCCGATTCTCTGTTTTTGGCCGCCCGAGAGCTGAACACCTCGCTCCCCTACTTCTGTATCTAACCCGCGCGGGAGCTCGGCTAATAACTCGTCCAAGTGGGCCATTTTAGCGGCTCGTCTGACGCTCTCTTCGTCTATTGCGTCGAAAGGCAAGCCAAAAGCGATATTTTCTCTAATGGAGCTGTCCGCCAGAAATATTGATTGCGGTACAAAGCCGACTGTATTTTGCCAAGCCCGACGCTTCTCATTGGTAAGCGGCTCTCCGTCGATGAACAAACTTCCTTCCTGTGGCTCAATAAGTCCTAGTAGCAAATCGATGGCGGTAGATTTACCAGACCCAGAGGCACCAACCAAACCAATTACACCATTGGCGGGAATTCGCATGTCGATATTGTTGAGCGCGGGTTCCTCTTTACCAGGGTACCTGAATAGTACGTTGCTCAGGCGTACCTCCTGCTGCGGGACCAGGCGTTCATTCGATTGCGCGACTGCTCTAGCTGACTCCAGACTGCTAGCCCGGAGATCGTCGCGGACAGTGTCAAACGCCGCTAAATTACCTCTGATTTGGGATAGCCCAGCGTATGCTTGCTGGAACGCAGGCAACATTTTCATTCCGGCCAAAGCATAGACGGATAATACCGGGAGGATTGCGCCCAAATTACCCTCATGGGTCCCGAGTAGGTACAAAACCAAAAATATTACACTTCCAAATGCTACTAGTTCCATCGCGTAGCGGGGAGCTTGCGCCAACGCCATATTAGCACCCTGAGCAGCAGCATATTTGTCACAGGCGGTTTTGAAGCGATTTGTGAAACCGTCTTGCCGGCCGAGTAGCAAGACATCTTTAATGCCTCCAAAGCCTTCACCCATAAGTTTGAAGCGCATTTGCTGCGCTTCGCTTATCGAGCGGCCATTCCAAATAAGGCGGCGGCGCACGACCTTATACAGCAGCCAATAGGCGCTAGAAAAAATCACCAGGCCAGAGACTGCTACAGCGGGATTGTAAAGAAAAACGGCCACCGCCATGAACAGAGCCATGACCAGCTTCGCATTCATTTGCATCAGCGGGTTAATGATTTGGTTTGTGATTCTCTGTACTTCCTGAGCGATGCGGTTCGTTAGCTGGCTGCTGCTACCGGTAGCGTGAAAAAGCCACGGTTGTTGCACATAGTGCCGAAACAAGCGGTTGGCCAATTCCGCGCCTACCTGCGCACCGTACATGGATAGGCGCCAGATAGTGAACATGGAAATACACGTGGCCAGTGCGAGAAACAAAACAATAAAAATGCCCAGCCAAAACAAGAAGTCGCGTGGGCTTTCCAAGCCGGTACCGCGATAAATTTCTGCCAGGAAGCCTTCCCCTTCCAACTGGGAGATTTCCCCTACCAAGGCCATAAACGGGCCGATGGAGACGACGCCAGCGATCTCGGCGAAAGACATAAGTACGACCAGGATTTGCAGACGTATGAGCTTTTTCCGTTGGTCGATCGTTAGTAAGGAGTAGAGCTCTTTTAATTGGCTGAACATTGGTGCCTATGTGTTAGGAGTAAATGAGGCATAAGCCCTCTTAATTAGGACTTGGCCTTTGGTTGTTTGCTGGCAGGACGGGCCGCTAGGAGACTCGCCATTGTTGCACGATTTGAGTTTGCCAAACGGTACTACGTACTTTCATTTGCAAGAAAGACGTTGCGTCCGGTATACAGAGCCGAGTTTCGTTTTGCTCTGACCGATGTACGGCTTTCGGAAATAGTCATTGACTTTTAAATACCGTCTAAAGCCGTTTTATCCTTTAGGCGTGAGCTCAGGCTCTTTGCCACTGCGCAGCATGGCTCGAACGAATACGATGAATACACTGAGCATACCGCCAACCATGGTCACCACGACAGCTATAAGAACACGCTTCGGTTCGCTCTTTTCTTGGGGAACCACAGCCGGGTCTACGGTTTTGAAGACGTATTCTTGCTGCGCGTTTGCCAGCATCACCGTTCGTGTTTCACTTTCTATCAACTGATAAAACACTTGTTGCATGCCGGCGATGTTGGTTTCATCCAGCTTGGCTTCCAGATAATTAATGCTGGCTTCTGCGTCTTCGATATCCTGGGCTCGCATGTGTTCGTTTATGTCTTTTACCAGCCATTCGGTCCATTGTTTTGCAGCCACCGGCGAAAGGCTTTTAACACTCACAGTTACCATGCCGTTATCTTGATTTTCGCTTACGCTTAGATGGCTTTGCTTGAACTTCTTTACGAGGTCCCAGTTGGTTGGCTCCAAGCTCTCACCGTCTTCATCGGTGCCCCACTCTCTCGTCTCTGGGTTGTAAATTTCCCGGTTATAGACCCATTTGCTCTGTCGAATATTCCATGCTTCCGTCGCCATTAGCGGTGCCGCGAGTTCATGGCGACGAATGAAATCAGTCAGAAACACCCGCGACTGAAGCACTTCTTTGGCGATAACCGTATTGCTGGAGCCGTCCTCACTTATGTTTACACCGGCAAGGCTGGCCAGGCTGCCTAGCTGTCCACCAAGCCGGCCACTATTATCTCCATCCGCAGGCGCTAGAAGAGCATTGGCTTGGTAGATGTCGGGTTTGTAAAGCGCATAGGCAACGCCGCTTGCAGCGAACAGTATGGTCACCAGGATGACTATCCACTTACCCACCCATAGGGTGGCAAAGAGTTCCCGAAGGTCAATCTCATCATCCGGGTAATGTCTGGTCTCTGGCGGTTCTGGTACACGCTCGTAACGGGTCATTACAGGTTCCCCACAGCCGCTGCACCCAGCGCCATCTGATAAACGATCTGGCTCACGTTACTCCACAGCTCCAACTGATTCAGTCTGTCCACATCAATGGGCACAATAATGGTGTCGCCCGGCGCCAATTGCTGGCTGCGCCCGCCGAACCAGCGGCTTTTCTCTGGCAGCATTACCGAGCCGTCGGCCTTCACTACGTACACCCTTTCCTCATCCGCCTGGCGGGTTGGGCCGCCGCTGCGTTCCAAGTAGTCATCCACGGTCAACCCTGCGCTGTGCAGGTGACTGGTGGGGAACTGGACTTCACCAAATACACTAACCGCTTGCGGGATGATTGGCACGGTTAGGATGTCACCGTCCTGAAGGCGAATGGGCTGATAGTCGTCGCTGCCCACAACCGCCGCTAGGTTGATCACCATTCGCCCGACGGGGCGTGAATCCTGCACTTCTTCAAGCAGGTCCTGGACCTGCTTGGTGCGTTCCGCATTTTGGCCACCAAAGTCATCGCCTTCCAGTTGTACGCCTACCAAGTCACCCTGTAACCGCTCTTCGGCTTCACGTAGACGCTGGGCCTCCAGCTGGCGGAGTTTCTCCCGGGTGAATATAGCGCCTTCGGGGAAGGCGTTGTCGGTGAGGCCGCCAGCTCGTTTGATCACGTCTCTCAGGGTTTCTCCGTTGCGGATGGTGTATTCGCCCGGGTAGCGTACCTCACCATTCAGCACTATAGTCTTGGCTTGGGCGAACTCCGGTATGGATTTGATCAGCAAGCGGTCCCGGCTTTTGAGTGTTATCGATGACACGCCTTTCATAATGGCCTGCAGGTCCAGATTCTGAACTTTGGTTTCGCCAGTTCCTTCATCGTCTATGCCAAAGCGGGCCAGCTCGGCAGTGTACAGAGAAGCGGAGTCTTTCAAGCCGCCAGCGACATAGATGGCATCGGCCACTTTCCCGGAAGCTGGCAAGGGGTATTCGCCGGGGTATCGTACCGGGCCCGTTACCCTTATGGTTTGTTGTGGTGCGCCCGGTTTGGCCTGTGCTTTCAATCTTTGCAGCACCGGTGCAAACAACACTTCTCTGCTGAAGCGGCTGTAGTCTTCGTCGTCTTCATCTTGTATTCCAGTTTCGTTTGCTGATCGTTCCTGGTTCCGCCGCCTGGCTCCCTCGCGATTGCGCTCGTTGTCATTCTGGTCTTCGCTCCTGGCGCTTACCTTTCCTTCATCCGCAAAAATCAGGAATTGGTCTTTCTCCTGCAGACGAATATCATTCTCACCGCCCGGGTTATTCAGGGCTTGCCGCAGGCGCAGGTTGATGACCGATACGGTGTCGGTTTCCGGGTCTGTGCGCACAATGGCCGCATAGCGTTTGTCCGCTTCCCTGAGTAGATCGTTGTCCAGCGAACGAATCACGGAGCTTACCCGCATGCCCGGCACCCAGGCGTAACGGCCGGGGCGGGTGGCCGCACCTTTTACTTCCACGTACTGGCCGGTAATATCGGAAATAGAGGCGACTTCAATGCGGTCACCGGGGCGTACCCTCGCCTGCTTGCCTTTCTGGGTAGTGAGGTTGGCTTCGGCAATGATGCGAAGGAAGTCGTCATTGTTGCGTTCAATGCGTACCAATTGTGGGTAAGCCTGGGGCGTAAGGCCGCCAGCAAGATTGACCAGTTCCTGCAGATTGGTGTCACTTTTTAGTTCATAGAGCGCGGGGCGGTAAACTTCGCCTTCTATGCCTACGCGATCTCCCACGGGTGGGATAAAGATGACGTCACCAGGTTGCAGTCGGTTATCGTCGGAGGTGTCGCCCGCTAATAGCAAGTCGTAGAGATCCAGTTCACCGACCAGTTTTCCGTCCCGTTTGTGCTGGATTTTACGCAGGGAGCCAGTACGTTTGATGCCGCCAGACACATAAAGGGCATTGGTAATGGTGGAGAGAGAACTGACGGTATAAGAACCGGCATTTCTGGCCTCCCCCAGCACGAACACCCGCATGCTGCGCAGTTCTCCTAGGGAAACACTGGCCTGCACACCGATGTACTGCTCGGAGACCCGCTTCTTAATCTGCTGTCTGGCTTGGTCAAACGTCAGACCTGCAACGGTTTGGGGGCCTGACTGCGGAAAGCTCACGGTACCGTCCCGCGAAACAGGCAATTCCAGTTGCTGGTTTTCCTTGCCCCAGAGCTGTACCCGCAGTACATCGCCAGGGCCCAAGGTGTAGTTGTTGGGAATGGGAATTTCCGTCACCGGCGCAAACGTTGTGGGGCTTCCAACAAACAGATCGTACCCATAAGGCTTCAGGCCGCCGTTCTTGCGGTCCTGTTCTTCGTTGTCGTCCTGCTCTTGCCGGGCGCGCTCCCTTTCTTCATCGGAGATGGCGTCAACCGGCTCTACCACGTTTACATTTTGTGGCCGCTGCTTCTGCTGGCTCGCCGAGCCAGCAATGGAATCCAGATCCACCCCATATTGGCTGGCCAGCGCTTCCTGCTGGGCCCGTGGCATGCTTTTGAACTGTTCAATCTGGGACTGGCTTATGGATTGGGCGGCGGTAGTTACTGGCAATACAAGCGCCAGTGACGTCAGTAGTCGTTTAGTCAGGTTCACTTAGTCAAATCCGTTTTTTAGAAGCGGTAGCGCCAGGCAGCGCCGACAGACCATTGGTCCTTTTCGCCACCTAGGAGTTCAATTTTTTTATCGGTGGCCTGGGCGGTTAGGTCCAGCCAGCCGTTGAGAAATTGTGTGCCGTAACCCACGGAGGCGATGGCGGCTTTCTGATCGCCTTCTGGCACATTATAGAAAATATCGTCGTCCGGGATGACGGTGCGATTGGCACCGTCTTTGTTGAGATCCAGATAACCCAGGGATGCGGACAGGTTACGGCCATCGGGGAAGAAGTTAAATACGCCCAAAGTCAGGGTTTCCGCATCGCCGTCGAAGGTGGAGGCCATATTGCGGCCCTTGTGCCGGTAGCCGCTGCGGTAGCGGGAGTGGGTATAGGTGATGTTGGGCATGGCATTACCCAGAAAGTCATCGGCCAACGTGTTGGCGTACTCTACAAACCATTGCTGGTCACTCTCTAACAATTGAGTGGTCCAATCCGTGCCCAATAACCAGGATTTGCGAGCTGGAAAGGCACCGGCCTCATCTTCGCCCATCATCTGGCCGTAGACGCCCATGGCCTGGTCGCCGATGGAAAAACCGTAGCGCGCGTCAATACTGGCCAATTGGTTTCCGGGGTCGTTCTCTTCCAGTTGACCATTGTCTCGGCCGATCAGGGCGTTCCAGATGGTGGAGGCGCCTTCCGGCCGACCTTCGCCACCGAACATGATCGCGCGGGAGAAGCCGATATCCAGGCCGTCGATGGGCCTTACCGTCAGGCGCATGCCGATCATCTTGGCCTCGGGAACCGCACGTTCGCTTTCCAGTTGGCCGGCAAAAGTGGTGAACTGCCAGGGGCCGATCCATTTCAGCCAACTCGTTTCCGGCTCTGCGGCGTCCTTACGGTTCAGCCATACTGCGGGCATGGGGCGAGCGTTGTTGGAAAGGATCAAGCTACTTTGCCACCCGGGCCCCCACCAGCGGTCGATGGCACCAGCGCCAAACACCCAGTTGCCGGCGGTTGCAGCGAGGTAAGAGCCGTCCAGGCGAAATGTATCGTCGTCTTCCGGGTTGGCTGCCAGGCCTGGTTTTATGCCGAAGGCCCAGGATTCACCCTGCCATTGCACATTGAGGCTGGTCTCGGCTGTTTCGCGTGGGCCAGCCTGAAAGCCTCTTACAAAGGTCGGTTCGCTGGTTGCGCCCAGTTCGTATTCCGCTCGCCAGCCCTGCTGGCCCTGTTCATCCATCTCGAACTTCAGGTAAGCCAATGGGCCGCCGATGGCTGGGGCATCGTTACCGGTTTCCCGGCCCAAGCCACTATGGACAGTACCCATCATCACCGGCCAGGTGGAGGTTGTGCGGTTCAGGTGCCCCCGGTCCGCCAGCTTTTGCAGGGCAAAGCGGGCACGGTTATCGCCAGGTTTCAGCCAAGGTGCCGAAAAGGCCGCAGAAGAATACGTGGCGGCAATCAGGCACGCTACCGCCCCACCGACCAGAGTCCAGTGTTTTGAGGTCATATACCGGCAACTTTCTGAAAAATGACAGGAAAAACGAGCAACACGGAGGGAACAACCTAATCCCAACTGTATCCCTGTCGGTTGATGAAGCTTCTGTGTCAAAAGCGTGACGATTTTACGGCATCCTATATGACACGCAAGTGACAATGCCCCTGACATGCCCCTTGTCAGGTGCGCTGAAATGAAGAATTGTCAAAGGCTCATAAATTTGATCACTCGCCAGCAAGCTGATTTCTAACCAGGCCAATAAACTCAGCGAGAAACGCAATAAATACCCCCGCCATCAACCCTAGCATTATTGATAGCACGACAATCAGGCTTCTCGACGTGCCCGCATTTTCACCGCTTTGCCTGCTAACGACCAGAGCCTCAAATGGTGACAACGATTGCAGATCCGATTCCAGTGCAAGCTGCTTTTCTACAGCGGACGCAATTGCATCGCCGGTGTTCTCCCCTTCTTCGAGCATTTTGATGGTCGAATCCAGGGACGCAATCTGCTTCTCAAGACTCTTGCGCAGCCTAGACAATGCCTGCTCTTGTTCAGAGCTTAGCCGTTCGATCAGCTTCCGATGATTCTTCTCTATAAGCTCTGCCAAGGGGGGCGAGGCTTCGGAAACGATTCTAACAAGTCCGGTATCCTTCGGGTTACTGGCGGTTAGTTTGAAAGGCAGGTTTCTGCTATTTTCTGCGTGATAGGTGGCCTGCAGATCCGGCACCCAGAGGCTGTCCAGTTCGGCGATGATGGTAGCGGGCTCTTCGACGTATGTTCCATTCGCCTTTTCAGCCAATTTCATGAGGGTGACGTATTCGTATTTTTCCGGCACGAACAATGCGTAGACCACACCAACAAGAGAGACCACCAAAAAAATGACGTAGAACACCCGCCGGCGTCTAAGAAATGTCGTTGCCAGATCAACCAGGCTGATTTCGTCGTCGTATTGGGGACGCGAAGGCCCCTGGGGGGGTTCTACCATTTCATAACCATCGTTTGTTAAGAGTTAGTGACATTATGACCGTTTGCATGACGAAATGAAGTGAACAAAAGTTCCTTTTGGGCTTGGGATATGGGTTGCTGGATTACGCTTCGCTAATCCGACTTACTGCGGTGAAGGGTGGATAGAGGGACTTTGACGGTTTGTTGCTTCTGCATAAAGCTGATCAAGACGATGGCGCGCTCTTCGCCGTCGTAGGCCTGAAATATAGCGCTGATGCCTTTGAAGGGCCCGTCTTCCAGATCAACGGCCTGACCGGGTTTGATGCCGCCCTGCTCCGCCACGGTATGCAGGCTGTCTTTTATGTGCTGGATGACGTCATCCGGAATGGCGGCCGGTTTATTAGCGAAGCTAACAATCCGCAGGATTCCGCGCGTGGAGCGTAGCTTGGCCCACATGGGGTCCGTTTGCTCCAGGTTCACGAACAGATAACCGGGAAACAGCGGCTCCAGCTTTTTGGTGCGCTTGCCAGCCTTGATTTTTTCCACCGTGATTTTCGGGTAGAAGCAGGCGATGTCCTGATTCTGCAGATGAGTCAGGGCGCGATCACCCTGGCTGGGTTTGTGCTGCAATGCGTACCAGGTCATTTGTACCAGTTACCAGCGGCAATGAAATTGGGATTGAGCACATCCTCCTTGCCGTACTGCAAAGGCCGGCCTCCCAGCGTTTCGACCTTGCCCCCGGCAGCCGAGAGCACGGCGTGGGCGGCACCTGTATCCCACTCGCAGGTTGGTCCCAACCTCGGGTAAATGTCCGCATGGCCTTCGGCAATCTTGCAGAACTTGAGGGAACTGCCAGCCTGCACCAGCTCATGAGCGCCAAGGTTTTCGATGAAAGCTTTGGTTTCGTCGTTCAAGTGATTCTTGCTGGCAACAACGCGCTTGGCCTCACCGGGCTCAACCACACTGATCCGCCGGGTGCGGCCTGTACGGTCCCGCTTGTAGGCGCCCTCGCCTTTCAAGCCCCAGTAGGCTTCTTTTAACGCAGGCGCTGTGACGACCCCGAGAATGGGTTCGCCGTTTTCGATCAAAGCGATGTTAACGGTGAATTCACCGGTGCGCTGAGTAAAGTCCTTGGTGCCATCAATCGGGTCAATCAGCCAGAAGCGCCGCCACTGTTTGCGCTCGCTCCAGGGGATCTCTGCACCCTCTTCTGAAAGCACGGGGATATCGTGGCTGAGGTTTCGCAGGCCTGCCACAATCACCCGATGGCTGGCGACGTCTGCCGCAGTAATCGGCGACTCGTCCGCCTTAAAATCGACCTTGAAGTCCGTCATGTAGATGCTGAGCACCTTTTCGCTGGCGGCGTCTGCGATTTTCAGGACATCGGGGAGGATGGAGCTGTAGTGCATGAGGGTCGGCTTCCTGCGTCAGGTCAATTACGTTTGCGCTATTATGGGCGATAGTGACGCAACACATCAAAACTAATGCGGAGGCACCTTTCATTGAAGGTTCGAGGGAAATACTGGGGTGGAGGGGTATTAGCTGACAATAACTCTCTCGATCTGCATAAAGTCTATACGTCACCCACACCCACGGAGAAGCAGTTGCGAGCAACGTCAATAGAAAGCAAATCTGTAAGACTTCTTGGTTGGGGCACCGAAGTCAGGTGCTAGTTTGAAGCGGCCAAGACTTAAATGACTGCACAGCCTGACGGACTATAGCGGTCACTCCATCCAGGGGCGCCACTTGTGTCGACAATACAGCTCCAACTCCCCGTAACGGAGCGCTCCAGCCTTAAGACGACACCTGTCAGACTCCCGTGCGCATTGCCCCCCATGGTCACCTCAATGTGACCAGAACCGTCAGGATTCAGCACAGCGATATCGATAGCGGCTGTACCCGTTGTTAACGGTGAGGGGGAATAACCAATATCAGAATTAACCAATGCTCCGCTCTGGGACAAGCGTTCCTCTACAGCAGTTTTGTAAGCCGACAACTCTCCAAGCGCTTGATTTACCTGAGACTGCATAACATATCCCTGGTAGCTTGGTATGGCAATTGCCGCAATAATGCCGACGATCGCCACAACAATCATGAGCTCAATCAAGGTAAATCCGCTGTTTTTTCCAATCATAATACGTATTCCAGAAATCGAGACATACCTTCATTCAGCAAAACCCGGACCAACCTCACCAGGTATTGGGCGCGGGAAAAATCCATGTAGCCAGAAGCGCGGCAAAAGAGGAGCATTCTGGCTTTCAACATAAACCCTCAAGTCCTCCGTCATCGCTTCGTGATAGCGCCAAACCTCCTGTATCCACAAAATACCAAAAAATAATACGAAAGGTGCAAGCAGCATACTCGGGCGGACCCAACGTTTTACCTCCCCGCTAATAATCTTCGAGTCCGAATCAGTCGTGACCATTGGTAACGATAAAGCCCAAAAAATAGCCAGCACCAGCAAGGCTACAGACATTGTGGCGGGAACAAGAAAGACTGCAGAAACTCCAGCGTGAGCAAGACCCGCTACACATGAGGCAGTAAAAGCGACCACCAAAGAGGCTGCCCCCTGCATGCCCGACCCCATCAGTCTGCGCAGCGAAATAAGCCTTTTCACCGTCACGCAAATGAGAACAGCGACCAAACTTATCAACGCCCAGCCATACTCTGCCGCCCACATCAGATACATGTTGTGCGGATGCCCAAGAGTCCGCGCAGCCAAATAGTTACTGGTAAGAGTGGTGTGAGTGAGCCATGACTGCGCTCCCATTCCCCACGGGAAGTTCTGCAAACTCATTTCCCATGCTTCGACCCAAAGCGGCAGACGCCCGGAACCACCGGAATGCAGACCACGAATCATGGTTTTCTCGAAAACCAGCTCTGGAATAGCCCAGGAAAGCAGACACCACAGAAGCCCACCTAGCAAAACGAATCTCAATGAAGCGGCTAGCCAGGGAATTGCCATCCGGCCGAAAAGGACCATTACTATCAATGCGGCAAGAACCAGACTGACCATCGAGCCCCTCGACGTCGTGAGGAACATCACCCACCACCAGATACCTGCCGTGAAATAGACGCCCACTTGCCAAAGCGAGCGATTCTTGAGTGATCCATACAGCAGTGCCAACGGAAACAACGGCAGAAACCACGTAGCAAGGTGCCCCCAATAACGCATATTGACGAACCCCCAGGGAATGACGTCAACAAGATTCGAAAATTTGTCAGTAATGGCAAACGCGTAGGCTGTGAGAGTCATCGCCGCGTAGAAAAAACAACCAACCAGAATCACACCAACCAACGCGACGGCGGCTCTTTCTGTGCACCCCCTTTCACGAATCTTCCAACCCATAATGGGAAACGCCAGAAAGAATAAGCCGTACATTCCCGGCTCGACCCAGCGATACTCGCTGGCAACAAAAGGAACTGCCAAAAGGAGAAAGCCTGCAGCAACGACAAACGCGGGCCAGTTATCACCCCATAATCGTCGCGTTGAACTCCGAGCAGGTATGAACGAAACAGAAAACGTCACAAAGACAAGAAGAAATACCTGGAAAAAACGTTGGTCAGCAAAGTTGCCGAAGTAGACCGGAAGGAAATCGATGAACAGAGAAACGAGAATAACGCACAGAAAAACAGGAAACAGAAAGAGATGAAGAAAAAGACTGGAATGACCAAGCGTCAAAGGATCTTCATGAGTGCCGCCTGCCTTCTTCGCCACAAGACATCCTCAGAATCACTATTAATCAGAATAGTAAAACCCCACCGAGCGGCGGGGTTTTTGAACTTCTTAACCAGCCAACCTTCGAGAGGTCGGCCAGTTAAAGCTAGCTATTAAGAGTGTTCACAGCTAGCAGGAGCGTAAGAGTCCTTCCAACCCTGTGCAGCAGTACCGCCAGTCATGGAGCAAGAGTATGCACCGGCAAGGCTGCGACTAATAGTGATTACAACGCCACGAACAGAGCCGGAAGCGTCTTCACCCAGGCGCACAGACCAAGTCATGTTCGGCAGGTCGCCATTTTCCACATCAAGACCTGCTGCATCACCGTAGGCATCGTCAACCAGGTTAGAACCGGTCCAACCGATGTTGATTTGACGCGGATCTTGCTGCAAATCATCTGCAGTAGCAACAACTTCACCGCCGCTGTTAAAAATGCTTTCAGCGCTGGATTTCAGAGCATTGATCTCACCAACAACCCGTGAAACCTGTGAGCGGGCGGTGTAGTCCTGATACTGGGGGATAGCTACAGCGGCCAGGATACCGATGATCGCAACTACGATCATCAGTTCGATCAGTGTGAAACCCTTCTGGGCGTGATTCATTTGAATGTTCTTCATTAGTCGACCTCTGTGTTTGTCGTTAATCCACTCGATACGGCCCGGGCCCGGCGGAGTCGCACCCCGTGACCGGTATCTAGAGCCTGGTGTTGTTAAGCATTGCTCGTGCCAACTAAAATCAACCGCCGACAAATCCCCTATTATCAGCACTTTATAAAACATTGTGAAATCTATCACGCAGACAAATGCGGTCTAGTCGATGCCCTCATGCGTCACTGGGTGACAATTATTGTCAGATGACGCACCCCTGTGCGTCGAGCTTTCAAGACATGGAGACCACTTCATTGAGCGCACACCTTTCCAAACCGTTGCCAGCCATCTAAACTCACTCCATTAGACCAACATCCGTTTCAGACACTTAGGCTGCGTTTTTTACACAATTTATGTCTACCAATAAAAGCAATGTAACGCTTACAGGCTTGGCGAGACGTTTCGTCGACGACGGGCTTATTGATGAATCCACTGCGAAAGATGCCTTTCTTCAAGCATCCCACAACCGCATCCCACTCATTACCTACCTGGTACAGAACAACCTGGCGAACAGCGGAGGGCTCGCCTTCTCCGCTGCGATGGAGTTCGGCGTTTCGGTTCTGGATCTCAACGCCTTTATGCCGGAGATGATGCCCGATAAGGTCGTAGATGAAAAACTGATACGAAAACACAACGCCTTGCCGCTCTATAAGCGTGGGAACCGGCTGTTCATTGCGGTCTCCGACCCGACCAACATTCAGGCGTTGGACGAGATCAAGTTTAATACCGGCCTGAGCACAGACGCCATCCTGGTTGACGACGCCAAGCTCCGGGAAGCCATCGACAAGTATCTCGAGTCCCACGATACGTCGATGGGTGATCTGGATGACGCCGACCTTGAAGGCGTTGAAACCGAAGGCAGTGACCAGGAAGACGATGCCGTTGTCGCGACGAGCGATGTCGACGATGCCCCCATCGTAAAGTACGTGAACAAGATGCTTCTTGACGCCATTCGCGGGGGAGCCTCGGACGTTCACTTTGAACCCTATGAGAAAACCTATCGGGTTCGATACCGCACCGACGGCATTCTGAAAGAAATGTCGCGGCCCTCCATCAAGTTGGCCCCCAAGATTTCTGCCCGGGTAAAAATCATGGCGCAGCTGGATATCTCGGAGCGCCGGGTCCCCCAGGACGGCCGGATCAAGATGAAGCTGTCCAAGACCAAGGCCATCGATTTCCGGGTCAATACCCTGCCGACACTTTGGGGAGAAAAGATCGTTCTGCGGATTCTCGACCCAAGTCAGGCGAAGCTCGGCATCGATGTCCTGGGTTATGAGGAAGAACAGAAACAACTGTACCTGGACGCCCTTGAGCAGCCCCAGGGGATGATACTGGTGACGGGCCCCACCGGCTCAGGCAAGACGGTTTCCCTTTATACCGGCCTGAACATACTGAACACACCCGAAAGAAACATTTCCACAGCCGAAGACCCTGCGGAAATCAACCTGGAAGGCATCAACCAGGTCAACGTCAATACCAGGGTGGGCCTCGGCTTTGCGGAGGCATTGAGAGCCTTCCTGCGTCAGGACCCGGACATCATCATGGTTGGTGAGATTCGCGACCTGGAAACGGCGAACATCGCTATCAAAGCGGCGCAAACAGGGCACCTGGTGCTCTCGACCCTGCACACCAACAGCGCTGCGGAAACGCTCACGCGCATGATGAACATGGGCGTCCCCTCCTTCAACATCGCCACGTCGGTCAGCCTGATCATTGCCCAGCGACTGGGCCGTCGGCTTTGTAACTCTTGTAGACAACCTGCCGACATCCCCAAAGACGTGCTTTTAGCGGAGGGGTTCACACAGGAACAAATTGATACAGGGTTCACGTTGTACCGTCCCAAGGGCTGTGATAAATGCAATGGTGGATATAAAGGCCGCGTCGGGATTTACGAGGTGGTCAAGATTACCGACGAGCTGGCGAACATGATTATGGAAGAAGCCAGTTCGATTAAAATTGCAAAGCAGGCACAGGCCGAAGGCTTCCCGAACTTGCGGCAGTCCGCCCTTAAAAAAGTCATTGAGGGCGTGACCAGTCTTGAGGAAGCCAACCGCGTGACGAAGGATTAAGCATGGCAGAGAAAGCAGAGAAACTTCAGGCGTTCGTCTGGGAAGGCAAAGACCGCAAGGGCAACAAAACCAAGGGCGAGGTGTCTGGCACCAACCTGGCTTTGGTGAAGGCCCAGTTGCGTAAGCAGGGCATTATTCCAGACAAGGTGAAAAAGAAACCAAAACCCCTGTTTGGCGGCAGCAAAAAGATCACGCCTTTCGACATCGCCATGCTTACCCGCCAGCTCGCCACCATGATGAAGGCCGGCGTACCATTGGTTCAGAGTTTCGATATTGTGGCTGACGGCCTTGAGAACAGGGGCCTTCAAGAGCTGGTTACCAACATCCGCAACGATATTTCCTCGGGCACCAGTTTCGCCGGCGCCCTGCGGAAGTATCCCAGGCATTTTGACGACCTGTACTGCAACCTCGTGGATTCCGGCGAAAAGGCCGGTGCACTGGAAAGCATGCTGGACCGCATCGCCACATATCTTGAGAAAACTGAAATTCTTAAGAAAAAAGTAAAGAAAGCGATGACCTACCCTGCCGCTATTGTTGTGGTCGCTGTCGTCGTAACGGCCATCCTGCTGGTAAAAGTGGTACCCCAGTTCGAAAGCTTGTTTAAGGGCTTTGGTGCAGACCTGCCAGTATTTACGCAGATGGTGGTCCGGTTGTCGGAATGGCTTCAGACTTGGTGGTTTGTGGTTTTACTCGGCATTGTCGGAACTATCTTTCTGTTCAAGGAAGCTATTCGACGATCTCAGAAATTCTCGGATCTCGTCGATAAATATGTGCTGAAACTGCCTGTCGTGGGCGAAATCCTGGATAAGTCGGCCGTTGCCAAGTTTGGGCGCGTACTTTCCACGACCTTTGCGGCTGGTGTTCCGCTCGTTGATGCGCTCGACTCCGTTGCCGGCGCGACCGGCAACGCCGTTTATCGAGATGCTATCCAGCGAATAAAAAACGATGTTTCGAGCGGTACCCAATTACAGGCCACCATGCGCCAACAGGATGTGTTCCCGGTTATGGCCGTGCAATTGACCGCCATTGGTGAAGAATCCGGTAACCTGGATGAAATGCTGGAGAAAGTCGCCGTCCATTACGAAGCGGTGGTGGATGACATGGTCGACAACCTCACAGCCCTGCTGGAGCCGATCATCATGGCGGTACTGGGCGTACTCGTAGGCGGCTTGATCATCGCTATGTACCTGCCGATCTTCCAGATGGGTCAGGTGGTTGGCTGATCACGCCCGTCCTTTCACCAACCCCTCTCCCCACCCCTCTTCCGCAATGGGAGAGGGGATTTGATGGCGCAGATTGAGAGTTTTGATGATTTCCCTTGATACGTTCCTAGCCACGCCCTGGCTTCTCTATACCGCAGTCATTTTCTTCTCCCTCTGCATCGGTAGCTTCCTGAATGTGGTGATCCTTCGCCTGCCGAAGATGATGCAGCAGGACTGGCGCTGCCAATGCGAAGAGTTCCTGGAGCTATCAGACGATCAACGCAAGAACGATGAGCCGATTACGCTCTCCAAACCTGCTTCCACCTGCCCTTCTTGCGGCCACAGCATTCGCGCCTGGGAAAACGTCCCGGTCATCAGCTACCTGGTTTTGGGCGGCAAGTGCGCGTCCTGCAAGACGGGCATTTCACCGCGATACCCGATGATTGAGGCCATTACCGCGCTGTTTTCGGTGGTGACCATTCTGGTCATGGGGCCGTCTGAAGCTGCGCTTTGGTCGCTGTTGCTGGTTTGGGTACTGATCGCGCTGACGGTAATCGATTTCGACACCCAGCTGCTGCCAGACAGCATGACGCTGCCCCTCATGTGGCTGGGGCTAATCCTGAATTACTTCGGCGTGCTGACGGATTTCAGCAGTGCCTTCTGGGGCGCGGTGGCAGGCTATCTGTCGCTGTGGTCGGTGTACTGGCTGTTCAAGTTGGTAACCGGCAAGGAGGGCATGGGCCACGGCGATTTCAAGTTATTGGCGGCGCTGGGCGCCTGGCTGGGCTGGGAATTGCTGCCGGCGGTGATTTTGTTGTCGTCTTTGGTCGGTGCCGTTGTGGGGATTAGTTTGATGGTGTTCCGCAAGCACGGCCGCGAAGTGCCAATTCCGTTCGGGCCCTATTTGGCGGCGGCGGGTTTGCTCTGCCTTTGGTTTGGGGCAGAAATTCAGGCAGCCTGGTTTACCTATCTGGGGGTTTGAATGGCAGTCATAGGCCTTACCGGCGGAATCGGTTCTGGCAAATCCACGGTCGCGCGGCTGTTCGGAGCACTGGGAGTGCACTGGGTGGATGCGGATGATGTTGCCCGCGAAGTCGTCGAACCCGGCACACCTGCTCTTGAAAAGGTTGCGGAGCATTTTGGGCAGGAGATCTTGCTGCCGGGTGGCGGCCTGGACCGTGCGGCGCTGAGGAGAATCGTATTCGATGCGCCGGAGGAACGCACCTGGCTGGAGGGGCTGTTGCACCCGGTGATCCGTGAGGAACTGATGCGGCAACTGCGTCCGGTTAACTATTCCCTACCCTATGTACTTCTGGTGTCGCCTTTGTTGTTGGAAACCGACCAGCATGAGCTGGTCGAGAAAGTCGTCGTGGTGGATGTGCCGGTCGATGTGCAGATCCAGAGAACCATGGCCAGGGATGCCAACGACAGAGAGCAGGTTGAACGCATCATCGCCGCTCAGATGCCGCGAGAACAACGACTCCGAAAAGCCGACGACGTGGTGGACAACAATCTGGCTATGATGGATGTTGAGCGTCAGGTTGAACAGTTACACCAGACGTTCCTGGCAACCTTTGGGCGCTAGTGTCTATGAGCCGACACCCCTCCCGCCCCGCCGTTGATGCCTTGACGCTGACCCCCATCGCTATTACCCGTTCCTGCTTCCGGGACAAGTTTGGTGTACCCCGACAACCAGGACTGACCCGCTTTGCCCACGCTGACCTGATCATCCAATCGCCCTTCGATCGCGAGGATGCGTTCCGGGGGTTGGAGACAGCCAGTCACCTGTGGCTGACGTTCCAGTTCCATGAGGCGGTACGGGCGGAATGGCGGCCGGTGGTTCGGCCACCCCGGCTGGGAGGCAACAAAAAGATAGGTGTGTTCGCCAGCCGGTCACCTTTCCGCCCCAACAGCCTGGGGCTGTCAGTCGTGAGAAACGAAGGACTGACGCGGGACGCGGGCGGTCGCCTGGTGTTGCGGATTGGGGACCACGATCTTATCGACGGCACCCCCATCCTGGACATCAAGCCCTATCTGCCATTTGCAGATTCAGTGCCGGAAGCCACCCTGGGTTGGGCGGAGTCCGCACCGACGGATCGTCTACCGGTAGTGTTCCTGGATGAGGCTGACCAACAGCTCGCAGCCTTGCCAGCGGATCAGTATCCGGATTTCCGAGACTTGATAGAAGATGTGGTGAGCTACGACCCTCGCCCGTCGTTCCGGCGTGGCCGGGATGAAGAACGGATATACGGAGCGCATTTGTACGATCTGAACGTGCGCTTCCGCTTTATCCATGATGAATCACAGGAACGTGTCGAAGTGCTAACGGTCTGTTAAACTGCAGATCGGTTGATTTTTCGACACAGGGAATGCGTGCCTTGCCTCCGATCCGGTTATTCAGACGAATAGGTGTACGGCCACTGGCTGCCAGGCTGCTGGTATATGTTCTGTTGTTCAGCCTGATCCTGTCGCTGGCTGCCACTGGCGTTCAGATGATTGGCGAGTTTGAGCGCAGAACCGAAGAGTTGCGCAGCACCCAGGAACGCGCTGCGGAACTGGTTGCCGGCAGTATGAGCAACAACCTCTGGCTGATGAACTACAGCGAGGTTGCCAACAGCCTGGATGACATGCGCGCCATTCCGGTTATCCAGCATGCCCGGGTGATCACAGCCGCTGGCGAGGAGTTCAACACGGGCACCTATCCGGATGGCCGGGTGATCAGCCAATCCTTCCCCCTGGTGTTCAATCGCGCGTCCTTCAATAACCCGGAAGCCATGGGCACCTTGACGGTGACGTCGTCTGTGGAAACCGTCTACAACGAGTTGATGGACCGGGCGCTGCTCACACTGCTGTTCCAGTCGATGATCGTGATGCTGGGCACTCTCGGGCTTCTGGTCATTGTTCGGCTCACCCTTTCCCGTCATCTGGAATCGATTGCCGACTACGCCGCCCGGCTTAACCTGGACGCATTGATTGAACCGCTGAGGCTTCGCCGCAAGCCCCCAAAGCGAGGTGACGAACTGAGTGAGCTGGAACAGGCGCTGAACACCATGCGCCTGCAGCTGCTGGAAGACACCCGCTCCCTGCGCCAGACCTCCATCCAATCCCAGGATGAACGAGATCAAGCCGTGCGGGCAAACCATGCCAAGAATCAGTTCCTGGCCAACGTCAGCCATGAGTTGCGCATTCCGCTGCAATCGGTGCTGGGCTACGCTAATCTCCTGTCAGATACCCCCCTCGATCAGGACCAGCGGGAATATGTCCACACCCTGCTCAACGCTTCGGAGGGGTTGTCGGCCATTATCAATGACCTTCTGGACATCTCCAGTATGGAAGCCGGCAAGCTGGTACTGGATGACATTCCCTTTGACCTTCGCGACACCCTGAATGATCTGGTGCACATGCTTGGCGCACGGGCTCGGGAAAAGGGTCTGGCGCTGGAACTGCGAATTGACGAGAACCTGCCCTGGGCCCTGAAAGGGGATCCGGTACGGCTGAGGCAGATTCTGCTCAACATGACATCCAACGCCATCAAGTTTACCGACTCCGGGCACGTGCTGATCAGCATCGAGGTGCTGGGTCGGCGGGATAACAACGTACGACTTCGGGTGGCGGTTGAAGACACGGGCGTGGGGATCAACCCCGAGGATATACCGCTGGTGTACGAGCCCTACGTTCAGCTCGGTCAGCGTTTTCAGCGACAATTGCCGGGTGCAGGCCTGGGCCTGACCATTTGTCGCCAGCTGGTTCAGTTGATGGACGGCTCACTGGATCTTGAGAGTAAACCCGGCGAGGGTTCCACCTTCTGGATGGAGCTCAGCCTGCAGGTTGCGCCAGAGAGCGCCGCCCGTGGTCGACCGGATACCAGCATGATCCGCGGGCGGCACATTCTGGTGGTGGACTCCTATGAACTGTCCCGCAAGATTACCCTGGAAATGCTTTCGCGCCACGAGTTGGATATCGAAGCGGTGAAATCCGCCGGCGAGGCACTGACCTCATTGCGGTTGGCCTCGGACAACCAAAAGCCCTTTGATGCCTTGGTGCTGGATGGGTTTGTACCGGATATGGACAGTGACCTGTTGTGCCGACAGATCCGTAGCAACCCGGAATGGGGCCATACACGGCTATTGATTCTGTCGTCCAACCCCCAGCGGGGGGATGCAGAGCACTTCCGGCAGGCCGGCGCCGATGCCTTCCTGAGCAAGTCCCTGCGGGAATCGTGCCTGACCCCTATCCTGCACCAACTGTTTTCGGATTCCGTCCGTAACGAACGTCGCTTCCTGACCCGGTTTTCCCTGCAAGCCGTCAGTGACAATACCCGCCGCCAGGAATTACCCTGCGGCCGCATGAAAGTTCTGTTGGTGGAAGATAACCCGGTCAACCGCACCCTCACCCGCCGGCTGCTGGAAAAGTTAGGCTGTGATGTGATGACGGCGAATGACGGCGAAGCCGCCTCCAGTCTCTGGCAATGGCACCCCTTTGATTTGATTTTCATGGATTGTGTGATGCCCCGGGTGGATGGTTTCGAGGCCACTCGCCGCCTGCGCCAATGGGAGAAGGACCACAACCGTAATCGGGTACCTGTGGTGGCGCTGACTGCAAGCGCTATGGAAAAGGATGAAGAGCGCTGCCGCGAGGCAGGCATGGACTCGTTTGTTGCAAAGCCGGTCAATATTGAAATGTTGCGGGCGGTTCTGGAACAATACTGCCAAGCCTCCGCATCCACCTGAATACCCGACACAAGGCCACCATGAACGTAGAATGTCCCACCTGTAAAAAGTCCGCGGAATGGAATGAGAATAACCCGTTTCGCCCTTTCTGCTCCGAACGCTGTAAACTGATTGATCTGGGCGCCTGGGCCAATGAGGAATATCGTGTTCCCGCAGAAAATGCGTCCCCCGACGATCTGGATCAGGGCGGCGACACAACCACCCATTGATCGCCCGCATTAACCCGCCCTTAACCCGTTTTAAGTTGAGCCACTTGGGCCGGACCGTTAACATTCCGGCGGTTACATTCAAACATTAAGAAGGTCGAAGAATGAAAGCGTCCCGAATTCCCCTTATCGTTCTGTCACTTGCGGCAGCACCTGTATACGCCTCCGATGTGGACCTGAGCCTGACCAACGACTCGGTCAAGGGCCAGGTCAACTTCTTCGGCACCAATTCCGACATCCAGGTCGGCACCGGCTATACCTATCACGAAGGCAGCCGTCACATCGGCAACGTGGATTTCCACGCCCAGGGCCGCACGGCCATTGGCAACCTGCCCACCACAGCGGGCATTGGTGTTCGCGCCTTCGGATGGGATGATGATCGGCTGGACGGCGGCGCCGTGGCTCTCGGCGGCTTTGCCACCGTGAATGTACCCAACGTACCCGGGTTGTCATTTACCGGCGGGCTTCACTACGCGCCCAGCATCCTTGCCTTTGGCGATTCCGATGACCTCACCAGCCTTGAGCTTCGCGGCAGCTACCGTGTTATCCGCAACGCCGAGGTGTTTGCCGGTTACCGCTACCTGAATACCGACTTTGACGGTCGTGGTGACTTGAACCTGGATGAAGGCGTGATGGCCGGCATGAAGATCTTCTTCTGATCAGGTCCTGATTCCGCAGAGTAACCCTGCCCGCCTCTACCAGGGCGGGGTTACCGCTCCCCATTTCGTGCCCTTCCTCACTCTTTGTGCCTTGCCAACTTGATAGACTTCTGGCTCACGCTTCTGGAACGTTTTATCTGGCATGGACAACCCTATGTTTCACCTAGCTGCACGGACCTTCACCGCTGTATTCACTCTTTCCACTGTTACGTTGATGATCGGCTGTGACGGTAGTGGCGACGCGAACGACGACGTGGCAGGCCGGGGAAACAGCTTCCCGCCGACAAAAAACGCGATCGATGACTTCACGCCCGGCTCAACCGGCGATTCCAACAATGCGTCCGGCCTGGCCAAAGATGAAGTACGGATTACCATGGAGGTGCCGGAATCCGTTGCACCAGGTGGTGAGTTGACGCGCCGCAACCTAAGGATTGTGGAGCCCGACACCATTCGGGTTTACCTGACCGATCAGACCCTCCGCGAGCTCGGCTCTGTAGAGACTCGGTCCCGCCGGGAAGACAGCGGGCGAACCGTCATCCGTTTTGAGAATGGACAACCGATAGGACCCAATGTCGTTATCGAAGCCACTTATGGCAACAGCCGCATGCGATCACTGGCGGCCGATGAAGACCGGGACGTGAAAGTGAACCCGTTTTCGGAGTACCTCGTGACCAACTCGCTGGACCTCTACAGCTCCGGCGAGTTCTCCCAGATCATGGACTGTGTGAACGACGTCAATGGCTCACTGTGCTTGAACAAGTACGTCTGGCCCACGCTCGCCGATCAGGTCCATGATTTTGAAATCGATATCCCCGGCAATCTGGATGTCGACGGAGCACTCGACCTGCTAGAGGAACGGGGAGATTTCGCCCGATATGTGGACGCTATGGCCGATTATGCACTATTGGGAGAAAGCTCCTCCGGCAAGATAGAAGCCAGCGCCGCGAACTACAATTCAGTGTTCTGGGGCGTCGAATTGGGGCAAACGTTTCTCGAGTCCAGCATTGCCGGCTCCGGCCAATGGGGCGTGCGGATCGCCCGCGAGGAAACCACAACCGACCAGAACGGTACCGGCTATGTTTACCCGGGCATGACGTTAACCTCCCTCGACGCCTTCAATATTCGAGTCACCAACCTGGCCAGCGATATCCCCTATGATCGCCGGGCCCTGATACATGCCGATGGCAACGAGTTCTTCGACCGCCCGGCCTGGGACCTGAATACCCACTCATCCTCGCCTGGCGCAGCCACCGTGGAGGACGAAACCCGCCTGCTGGCCGGCCGCGCCCTTTACCAGAGCATCACCGGCCGTGGTAGCTCCCGGATCATCGGCTGGACCCGCAACCCCTATTTCATGAGCGCATACGTCGGTGGCGGCACCGAACAGCCCGATCGAGTCCTTAGTGGGTATTTCAGCGCCGGGAAAGCGATTGAACTTCGCTCGGAGAGCGGTGAATTGAAGCGCGAGCGGACACTGGAAGATCACTACCTGTCCGTGTTTGAACTGAACCTGCTCAGGAAAGAAGGATTCGAGCGCCAGAAACTGGATGGCCGCAACTACAACGTGGCTTACCTGTCCACCCGCATGGGCGATGAGAACCAGCCCTTCGTGGTAGAAGCCGGCGTGGGAAACTGGCAGATCAGTGGCCCATCCGTCACCCAGGCCATGGCGACCACCTCCCTGCGCAGGGACAACACGGGGAACGTCACTGTGTCCGTGCCGGCAGACAACCCCGGCCAACGGGACGCCAACTGGGTCATCAGTGAGCGTCAGTCCCGGGTTTACGACCCAAACAGTGGAAACCGTATCGTCAGTAACGGGCGCCTGAATCTGGACCGCGACAGTGCCTCCGGCCTGGATGAGAAGCCGGACATCGCCGTCGGCGCATCAACGCCGAACGGTTCGATGATGGCTTTCAACCTGGACACCAACGCCATTGGTGATGGAATTCTGGTGGCTGCCGAGCAAGCCAATGCCTCTCCACCCAGCCAGGGGCGCTACCGCCTTCAGGGCGTGGGGGTGGGAATGGAGCAGGCCAGCAACCGGCTGACGCATTTCGATAACGCCCTGCTGGTGATTGAATCTTCCGGCAGCGCCCGTCTGGAGGGCCGGACACTCGAGGTTGTCCATCAAGTCAATGCCGAATCTGTCTCCACTCCGCAGGCACAGTCACCCGGAACGGTATCCCTGGCGTACACGGCCAGCAACACCGGGGCTGCAACGTTTAGTGCGGGCAGCCTGACGCTGGACGGCTTTTTCACCAGCGATCAGGATCAGTTTTTCCTGCAACTCAGGCAGACAGAGGGCCAGGAAGAGGTACTGGGGTTGCTCATGGCGACACGCCTGCCAGATTAGCGGGCAGCAAACCACCCGGGCGACGTTGGCGTATAACCTGTTATAATTGCTGTCATATCGATTGTAACGAGAGGTTTTATGTCTTCTGGTATCCGGGCACTGTGGTTGATAGTTCCGCTGATGGTTTTTGGTTTGTGGGGCATACTGCACACTCCTGACCCAGACCACGACCGCGACGCCGAGGACTCGGATGTCGCCCTGGCCAAACTGCCTTCACTCCCTGGCTGGTCACGAGCGGACTTGCCGGATTTCTCTGCCTACCGTGATACCACCGAGAAGAAAGCCGCGTTTTTCTCGTTCCTGTATCCACGTATCGTGCTGGCAAACTCCCGTATTCTGATCGAGCGTGATTACCTCGACAGCCTGGCCGGCAAGGACGAACTCAGCAAATCGGAACTTTCCTGGTTGAAAAGCCAGGCCGAGCGCTTGAGGGTTGATGAAGAACCCGGCAGCGAAACCATGTTCCGACGCCTGAAAAACCGCCTCGATGTGATTCCGCCCTCGCTGGTGCTGGCTCAGGCCGCCAATGAATCCGCTTGGGGCACCTCCCGTTTTGCACGTAGAGGCAACAACCTGTTCGGACAATGGTGTTTCTCGCAGGGCTGCGGTCTGGTGCCCCGGGGACGAGTTGAGGGTGCCAGTCATGAAGTGGCAAGCTTCTCCTCGCCTTACCGATCTGTGCGTTCGTACATCCAGAATCTGAATCGCCATCCAACCTACCAGTTGCTCAGGGACATTCGCCTGAAAGCCCGTAATCGTGATGATATCGCCAGTGGTCCAAGCCTTGCTGCCGGTTTGCTGGGGTATTCCGAGCGCGGTGAAGATTATGTGGAGGAGATTAGAAACATGATCCGCCACAACAACCTGGATTATTATGATGACGACTTCCAGGCTATTGTTCAGGGGGCTAACTCCCAGGAACTCTTGGAGTTGGCTGCGGCAAAACAGGAGCAGGCACTGTTGCCCGGTGCCACCACCGCTGACGAAACCAGTAGCGAAGGCTGACACCGCCATCACACAACCAAGCTAAATCGTATTCCGGAGACATCGGTCAATGTCCAGGTTCTTGCCCGCACCCGTCAAAGGTGTGCTCGCAGTGCTTTGTATTGTTCTTAACACCCTTTGGCTATTCCCGATCCTGATGGTGTTTGCCGTGATCAAGTTGTTGATCCCGACGCCTTCGGTTCGCAAAGGCTGCACCATCGTTCTGAACCGCATCGCGTGGTTCTGGATTGGCTTCAACAATGTGCTGGCTGACGTACTTCACAACATCGAGTGGGATGTCCGCGGCGCTGAGGGCCTGAGCCGCGAACACTGGTACTTCGTCACCTGCAACCATCAGAGCTGGGCCGACATTCCGGCCATCCAACACGTATTGAACAGCCGCATCCCGCTATTGAAATTTTTCCTCAAACAGCAATTGATCTGGGTACCCTTACTGGGCGTGGCCTGGTGGGCGCTGGACTTCCCCTTCATGCGACGCCACACCAAGGAGCAGATAGCCCGGCGTCCGGAATTGAAGGGCAAGGACGTGGAAGCCACTCGAGCCGCCTGTGAGAAGTTCCGGTATACACCGGTGACCATTTTCAACTTCATGGAAGGTACACGGCTCACACCGGCCAAACACCAAAGTCAGAATTCGCCCTACAAACACCTGCTGAGGCCTCGCGCAGGGGGTACAGCCTTTGTACTGGAAGCCATGGGGGAGTCCCTGCACACCATGCTGGATGTGACCATCGTGTATCCGGATGGCAAATCCGGCATCTGGGATTACCTGTGCGGGCGAATCCAACGGATTGTGGTTGATATTCGAACGCGGGAAATTCCACACCGTTTCCTGGGCATGGACTACGAAAACAACCGTGAAACACGGGCGGACTTCCAGCGTTGGGTAAGCCAGGTATGGGAAGAAAAGGATGCGCTTATAGACGAACTGAAGCGTTCAGCCTGAGTGCTGGGCTGTAGCGCGCCGCTACAGCAGCCCTAATTCGCGGGCACGGACGATGGCCTGCGTGCGTGACTTCACCTCAAGCTTGGCGTTGATACGACGAGCATGGGTTTTGACCGTGTGCAAGGAGATGTGAAGGCGGTCAGCAATGTCCTGGTTCGACAACCCCTGGGCAATCAGCTCAAGCACCCCCTGCTCCCGGTCGCTGATGGGTTCAGCCAGAGACGCATGCTCTTTCATGTCGGTGAGGCCGTACAGCCTTCCTATTGCGCCGACAAATGGTGTATCCGGCAGTTGGGGCCAGGTTTTCTCAAGCAGCTCCTGAAGCTCTCCCCTCAGCTCCGCGAAGGGGCTGATGTAGTGCTCCTCTCCTGCCATGGCTATAGTGGCGGTCAGTATTTTCTGGGCAGCAGCAGGGCCTTTCTGGCGCCAGCTAAGGACACTTTCCAGCAGCCTGGAATATAAGTCCAAACCGAAAGGCAATGTCTCGTCGCCGTTGTCCCGAATGTTCCTGACGGTTTCAGCGGCCTTGATGTCATCCCCCCGCGCAAGTTCGATCCTCGCCTGCAGGCATTGCAGCATGCCGGGCATCATCGGGAACATTTCCGGCACGCAATTCACGTCCCGCCATGGCTTGAGCCGCTCCATAGCCTGTGCCGCCGTGTCTGTCTGACCCAATGCCAGCCAGCCGCTGATTTTCAGAGCCTCAAGCACAGGCACATAGACGGACTCGTCGACCTGCCACGACTGCATGGTTCGCTCGGCACGACCAATCCAGGCGAACGCATCGTCCATCCGATTCTGGGTGCGACAAATCAACACCCTCAGCGCCATGGCCAGCAGCAACCCAAGATCGCGGGTTTGCTCTGCATGGCGGATACAGGTCACCAAGAGGCGGTCTGCTTCCGCCTGCCGTCCCTGGTGCCAAAGCACCATCACCAGATTTAGCTGTAGGCGTGTTTCACCAACACGGGCAGGCCGCGAAGACTCATTCATGGCGGTATCCAGACCGGTGCGCAACAGCTGCTCGGCGTGCTTCAACGATCCCTTACCCAGCTCGATCCGCGCGTGGGCATAGACTGCCAGAACTTCCGAACCAGCGTCTCCAGCCTCTCGAGCCAGCCTTGCGGCAATGCGGTTGGCCTCCCGGGCATCGCCAAATTTGCCGGCGGCGCATAGCGCACTGGAACGAACCAGCTGCGTCACCAGCTGGCCCTGAGTAGACAACTCCTCCGCCTGCAGAGCTCTGTCTGCGACCATCAGGGCCTCATCAACACTGCCCTCGCCGCGGAGAATAAAAGCCCTGAGCGCATCGACCCGGCCAGCAAGTTCGGGACGCTCGCCATTATCGAGATCGTTGATCAACATTCTTGCCTGCCTGAACTGACCACCGATGGAATGGACCCAACCGTAGACAATCTTCAGGCGCGCGCTTTTCTCCAGCAGCCCCGACGGCAATGACCGGCGAAGCCGAAGCAATGACGCGGTATCCTGCCCAATCAGCAAGGCCTCTGAGCCTTCAGAGGCTATCCGGACCGACTCCTCAAGACTACCGCTGACCAACGCATAACGCAGTGCCTCGGGAAACTGATGACGGTCACTAAACCAGCGACTGGCTTTCAGGGCACGCTCCTGCGACTCATCGAGGGCCGGTGTCTGTAACCAGTCGTGCAGCAAAGGATTCAGGCGGAGCCAGCGCCCGCGACCCGGCAATGGACGCAGCGGGATACCGCTTTCCGCAGCGGCAGAGGGCCGAAAGGCATGGTCACACCCTGCGTCAGCCAATGACAGGAACAGTTCGTCCGAGACGATCTCCATCTCCGCCATGATCCTCAGTGAACGCTGCTGGCCAGGCGTTAAATGGATCAGCACGGCATCTCTGAGGAAACGCTCAACACTGAAGGTTTCCTGTATCGGCAATCGGGATTCCGGCGCGGAGTCCAATTCCCGCTGGTACAACCCCAAAGGCGTAATCCATCCCTCAGTCAACGAATACAAATGCTCCACAGCGACCGTGGTCAGTTGATTACGGTTGATCGCAGCGTGAAAGAATTCAAAAGTCTCCAACCGTGTCAACTCAAGGGAATCCGCGCCGATTCTGTTGAATCGGCCTTCCAGTTCGAACGTGTGGGTTTCAAATGGCGGCGGTTTTCTGGACACCATCACCAACGCCAGACCAGAAGGAATGTTTTCAACGAGCTGCTGCAGCAGGGCGATGGCAGCCGGATTGGCGACAGTGCCAACGTTATCAATCACGAGCACGCTGTCGCGGTCCGGGTCGCTCCAGTGAGCATCGGACAATAGCAGGGCAAGCGCATCCGTATTGCTGGAGGCTTTTTGTTGCCCGGACGGTCGTGAGGTGGCACCGGGCGGTGTCAGCGCAATTTCAAGCAAGGCCAACAGGCGCCCGGAATCGTTCTCCTGTCCGGTCAGAGCCAGCCATCGGAGGGTGTCGGGGCTACGGGAGGTTTCACGGAACGCCGCACTCAGGGCATGGGTTTTGCCATAACCGGACGGTGCCTCAAGCAACAGGACCGAGCCCGGTGTTATTGCCGCGGTCAGTTTCTCGGTCAGCGCTGGCCTTTTGAGGTAATTCGGAACGGGCTCCGGCATCCGTACCCGCTGGCGCAACAAATCCCTGATCAACTCGCCACGATGAGTGCCGCCTAGTGTTGACTGGAACTCATCGTTGGCCGCACGGCCATCATCGAATGGTTTCACTCTTTGCCCCGTTGAAAGCCCGGAATCTATGAGCCCGATGGGCCCTTATCCGGCAAATGTGATCTCTGCTTTGTCATTGCTGCAGCGCCCTGCATCGGGTACGCCTTTAGTATTAGTAGGGAGAGGTTAAACCAAATCGGGGGTAGGCTGCAAAAATTTGACGGCAAGATAACGAAATACCGGCAAATTCCTAACATTTGAGGAAATTCAAAGACTTTAATAAAAAAGCGGCGGACCCAAGGGCCCGCCGCTTTCCAGTCAGCCGGGATTGCTCCCGAATAACGGTGACTTACCGCGTACCTGCACGACGCAGAGCAGCGGGTGTGTAGTCACGTGACATGCGTTCAACACCGAACTCGTAAGGGTTGGACTCTTCGTTGGTCAAACCCAGAACCAGATACCGTCCAGACAACAGATCGTACAGGGTTTCAATGGCGTACCAGGGAACAATCTGATCGTAGAACTGCATGCTGTGCGCTTCTGCCACACGCCAGAGCTCTCCGCGACCATCGTAGTGATCAATCACCGCCGCCTGCCATGAGTCTTCATCGATGTAGAAGTCACGCTGGGCATAGATATGACGCTCACCGTCCTTCAGGGTGGCACGCACGTGCCAGACACGGTGCAGCTCATAGCGGGTCAGGTCCTGGTTGATATGACCGGCCTTGATGATCTCGTCATAATCCAGGTCACGGTCCACCAGCTTGTAGGAATTGTAAGGGATGTACATTTCCTTCTTGCCAACCAACTCCCAGCTGTAACGATCAGGCGCACCGTTGAACATATCGAAGTTGTCGGAGGTACGCATGCCGTCTGAAGCGGTACCCGGGCCGTCATAAGCTACCTGCGGTGCGCGACGAACCCGGCGCTGACCGGCGTTGTATACCCACGCGCGACGCGGCTCTTGAACCTGGTCGATGGTCTCGTGAACCAGCAGGACGTTACCAGCCAGGCGAGCCGGCGCGGTAATGGCCTGTTTGAAATAGAACAGAACATTGGGGTCCATTCCCGGCTCATAGTCATCCAGATACGTCTTCCATGTCAGCTCGTCCTGAAACTTTACAACGCTGAAGGACCCGTCCTCAGTCGGAGTCACCTGCCCAACGTTACGCTGGACCGAACCGCCGCGGTATCGGGTGATGTGGTTCCAGATAACTTCCAGGCCGTTCTGAGGGATCGGGAATGGCGTAGCGGTCTGGTAATTACCCAGGCCGTTACCACTCTTGATCAACTCCACACTCGTGGCGTTGTCAACAGTATCCTTCATGACCTGTTCCGGGTATGCAGCGGAACGGTGCGTCTCGTATACCGGCATGACGTAATCGTCATAACGCTTGATCATTGCGACCTGTCCCGGGGACAGGTTTTCCGCATACTGGTCAACGTTGCTCTGGTTGATGGTGAACTTTGGCTCTTCGTTCGGGAACGGGTTCACATAGATACCATCGTTTTTATACCCGGCAGGAGGCGTGGTCAGACCTCCATCCCAGGCCGGAATAGCGCCTCCGTTACCCGCTTTCTCAGCGCCCATTGGCGTGAGCGAGTCACCCAGCTTGGCCGCTTCCTCTGCGGAAACCGCGCCAAAGGCGTTACCCGCAAACAACGTTGCGGACAGGATGCCAGTGGCCAGTAGCTTCTTGTTCAGTTTCATTTAAATTACCTCGTTAAACGAATTCAGGCCGAATCAGAATGAGTAGGAAACGCTCGCACTCACGAAATCACGGTCAGTCAACTCGTTATACGGCTTGCCACCGAAAAAGTTTGTGTAACCGATATTACCGGTTATACGGTTCTGGTATTCAGCCTGCAGTGACAGACCAATGGCTTTGTTGCCTTCGCTGAAGTTACCACCCGGAGAAGGCGCGTAACCCTGCACATCGTGGCTCCACGCCAACTGTGGTGAAAGGTTAATGCCAGAGAACGCGTTCAGGTAGCTCCACACCAGACGGGTACGGTAGCCCCATGAGAAGGCCGTGGTAAAGCCATCATTGTTACAGTAGTTGGTATTGATGTTGGCACCGGCCTCACAGAAATCACCCGTGAAGCTGGAACCGTCCACCGGCAACGTACCGATACCGAAGGTGCCTGAGCGACCGTAACGGGCTTCATCTTCGTCCGGAAGATCGTGAACGTAGGTGGCACCGAATTCCGTGATCAGGGAGAGGCGACTGGCGCCCATAACCTGGTCGAAGAACTTGATCAGCGTAAACTGCGCCTGGGAAACGTTGAACCGGTCGTAGCCGTCAACAGGCTTTCCGGCCAGATTGGCGCCGCCCGACTCTTCAAGCCGCTGCTTTTCAAGTTTGCTCAGAATTTCCCCGTTTGGGCCACGCTGCTGCAAACCACCATAAATCAGCTCAAATGCGTTCCACTGAAGCGGAACGTTATCACGGAAGCTGTACTCAGCACCCAGAGACCAGCCACCCGGGGTCGTGGTGTTGATACTGATGCCATAGAGATTGATGTTTTCGGGATACTCGATGAAGTAGCTCGGAAACTGGGAGTTCGGCTCATTCGGATCGTTCTGTTGGCTACCACTGGGCGAAGACGGATTGTTCACCAGGCCACTGACATACGGCAGACGGCTGTTGTACTTGATGTAGTAGAAACCAAGCTCCGAATCGTTCAGGGCCGGCACGTACCAACGCAGTGCGACACCGAACTGGTCTTTGGAATCCGCCTCACGGTCCGCCAGACGAGGAGCGATAAAGCCCTGAGCCTCCGCTTGGGAATCAGGCAACTGACCGGCCAACAAAACCGGGCCACAGCCGTCAGCGGCAAAGTCGTTTGTGGAGAAGAATGTGCCGCAATCATCTGGGCGAACGGGCTCCCAGTCAGCTTGCACGAAGGTCTCAACAGTCACATTTTCCGTAATACCTGCGGACGCGTAAAACATCTCAACCGGCAACAGCGCATCCTTCAGTTCCGAGCCTGGTGCCCTGAAGGCAGGTACGTTAACCGGGTTGATGGTATTTATGCCCCCCTGGATAAATGTACTCTCACCCCAGCTCAACACCTGCTTGCCGTAGCGCAGGCTGACCGGCACATTACCAAAATACCAGTCGGAAAATACGTAGGCATCAAGAATTTCGCCGCCGGAGGCATATTTTTTGGCCTCTTCGTTCAGTTCGCGACGCTGACCAACAGGATCAACCGCTCTGCTCTCATCCTTCAACTCGAAGTCATACCAGTAACGCCCCCGCGCAAAGCCACCTATCCGGGTAAGCGTGTCGCTATCCACATCGTAGCTGAGAAAAAGTTCGCTGTTACCCTTGACGATTTTGGAGTAGGTATCCCCTTTCTCGAAGTTGAGGTTACCGTCGTCATAGTTGTTGGTAGAAGCACCGATGTTGGCCAAGGGCTGACCGGGAGCGTATTCAGGCCCCAGGTTACCCTGGGCAATCAACCTTCTGTCCTGTGACTCGGTTCGCCAGCCAACGCCCGCCGACAGCGTCGTGTTGAAAGAGGCTTCCACATCCCCCACGTAAAATGAATAGGCAGCTGCCTGCCCGGATACTCCGGCTGCAACTGCTACGGCCAGCGGCAATTTAGTCCACTGCTGCCATTGATGTGTTTTTCTTGTCATTGGAAGGCTACTCCATTGTTGTTCTGAGTCGCTGCTCTGATTATTGGTGTTCACGATGTTTGGAGGCTTCATGCACAGTGCTCGTGATGTTGGCACTATAGCTAACGCCATCGAACGCTTTGATCAGTCAAAAGTATGATTTTACGATTAAGCCTCTCTCTATTACGCCCCTCTCTGCGGCAGACTTCCCTCGCACTGAGTCACTATAGTCAACAAATTTGGATGCAACCAGCCGGCACAAATCACAGCATTTCAATAGCCATCGCCGTTGCCTCACCACCGCCGATACACAGTGCTGCAACACCCTTCTTCTTGCCGTAGTGATTGAGGGAGTGCATCAGCGTCACCAGCAGGCGGGAGCCGGTGGAGCCAACCGGGTGGCCCTGGGCACAGGCGCCGCCGTGGATATTGACCTTCTCCGGGTCCAGGCCGAGCTCGCGGATCGGCATCATGGCGACCATGGCGAAGGCTTCGTTGATCTCAAACAGGTCCACGTCGTCCTTTGTCCAGCCGGTTTTGGCGAAAAGGGTTTCGATGGCACCCACCGGAGCGCAGGTGAATTCAGCCGGATGCTGGGACTGGGTGCTGTGGGCAACGATCCGGGCGAGCGGTTTGAGGCCGCGCTTTTCGGCTTCGGATTCACGCATCAGTACCAGTGCGGAGGCGCCGTCGGATATCGAGGAGGCATTGGCGGCGGTGACGGTGCCGTCTTTCGCAAAGGCCGGGCGCAAGCTCGGGATCTTCTCGATGTTGGCGTTGTGGGGCTGCTCGTCGTCCTCAACCACCACTTCGCCTTTTCGGGTCTTGACGGTGACGGGAATGATTTCGTCTTTCAGCAGGCCTTCTTCAATGGCTTTCTTGGCCCGGGTCAGGGAGGTGATGGCGTACTCGTCCATCTCTTCCCGGGTGTAGCCTTTCTTGTCGGCCATTTCCTGGGCGAAGGCGCCCATCAACCGACCGGTTTCCGCATCTTCAAGCCCGTCCAGGAACATGTGGTCCTGTGGCGCCTGCCCGGGCCCCATGCGGTAGCCACTGCGGGCACCCTGCAGGATGTAAGGCGCATTCGACATGCTTTCCATGCCACCAGCCACCATGATGTCGTTAGTACCGGCCTTGATCACATCGTGGGCAAACATGGCGGCTTTCATCCCGGAACCGCAAAGCTTGTTGATCGTGGTAGCGCCGGTGCTATCGGGAAGTCCGGCCTGACGCATGGCCTGTCGTGCAGGCCCCTGTTTGAGGCCTGCGGGCAGCACGTTGCCCATAATGACTTCTTGAACGTCGGCCGGCTGCAACCCGGCACGGCGAATCGCCTCGGCAATGCTGATGGCGCCAAGCTCCGGCGCTGAAACGGCGGCCAGACTGCCCTGGAATCCACCCATGGGGGTGCGTACACCGCTGACGATGACGACGTTGTCTGTGCTCATATTGGGATCTCTCTCGTATTGACAGGTTGTTTATCAGGCTTTGTGGGGCGCTTCCAGATATTCCCTGGACTGCATCTCCAATAACCGGGATTCTGTTCGCTCAAACTCAAACCCGAGCCGCCCACCGGCGTACAGGTTGGTAATCGGGGCTTCCGCGGAAATGATCACCTTCACGTTTCGATCATAAAACTCGTCGATCATATTAATGAACCGGCGGGCCTGGTCTTCCTTGTCTTTACCGAGGACCGGCACATTGCTGATGATGACGGCGTGAAATTCGCGGGCCAGTTCAATGTAATCATTCTGGCTACGGGGGCCGTCGCACAGGGTTTTGAACTCAAACCAGACCACATCGTCCGCATGGCTGAGAGCCGTGAGTTTACGACCATTGATATCCAGTTCCAGGCTGTGGCTGCCAGCCTCAAGCGCAAGCCCGTCGTAACTCTTCTGGAGGCTTTTGTCCGCGTCTTCATCCAGCGGAAAATGGTAAAGCTCCGCCTGCTCCAGGGTTCTCAGGCGATAATCCACACCGCCATCCACATTCACCACCTCGGTGTGTTTCTTGACCAGCGCGATGGCGGGCAGGAAGCGGGCACGCTGCAGGCCATCCTTGTAAAGCCCGTCAGGCACGATATTGGAGGTACAAACCAAGGTCACACCACGGCTGAACAGACCATCCATCAATGTTGCCAGTATCATGGCGTCACCGATGTCAGAGACAAAAAATTCGTCAAAGCAAATCACCCGGGTTTCGTCCGCAAACATTTTCGCCACGATATCCAACGGGTTTTTCTCGCCTTTCAGGCTTTTCAGTTCCTTGTGAACACGCTGCATAAACCGGTGGAAGTGCACCCGCATCTTGCGATCAAAGGGCAGAGCTTCATAGAACGTATCCATGAGGTAAGTTTTACCGCGACCCACGCCGCCCCAGAAATACAAACCCTTCACCGGATCTTCTTTGCCCTTCTTGAACTTGAGGCGAAGTTTGACCATCGGTTTGTCCCGCTCCCTTTCCGCCGCCACCAGTTTGTCGTAAAGTGACTGCAAACGGCGGACCGCATCTTCCTGGGCCGGGTCTTTGTGAAACTCGGGCCGCTCAAGGTCCTGCTGGTATCGTTCCCATGGGGTCATATGGGTAGTGGTCATACGGATTCGCTTTTGGGGTGTCATTAAGGCGTTTCCCGAAGTATGGTCATTCATAACGGCGGCGTATTGTGGCCGATTTTGGCTTTATTCGCCACGTTCGGCACTCCCGGAGACCGCTGCAGCGGGGGGGCAAGCCCGACACACGACGCAATACGACGATTGGCGCACTGAGCATTCGTGCGTGAAAGGGCCTTGAGACGATATACTTTAGGAAGGAATTCCTATTCATCAAAAGGATGACACAGCTTATGACAAACCTGATTCTGGCAGCCATCGCCGCATTGATTGTTGGCATTGTCATCGGGGTTCTGGTTGGCCGGTCTGGTCAAGGCTCCACCCTGCGGCAGCGCCGGGCTGAACAGCAGATCGAGGAGCTGAGAAACGAGTACACACGCTATCAGGCGCAAGTGAACGAGCATTTTATGGAATCTGCGCATCTGCTGCGCCGCTTCAACGACACCTACCGGGACGTAAATCAGCACATGGCGCGGGGCGCTAACCGCCTGTGCAACGACGAAGACTGGCTGTTGGAGCTCGAGAAAGAGAACGCCAAGGCGCGTCTGGAAGGCGCCGCCAGCAAGGATGATGCAGAGCCACCCCGGGACTACGCCCCCAAGAGCGACCCCCAGGAAAAAGGCACCCTGGCCGAAGACTTTGGCCTGGCCGAAAAGCAGCAGAAAGCCTGACGCTTACACCGGGTTATCGCAGTCGATAAACCGGTGACTTACCCCAAATGTTTGCTCCAGGGCTCGCCCCAGGGCCTGAACGCCATACCGCTCAGTGGCGTGATGGCCAGCTGCGTAGTAATGAATACCGCATTCCCGGGCAGTATGGGTAGTGGGTTCTGAAATCTCGCCACTGATGTAGGCATCCAGCCCGGCTTCCAAGGCGCTGCCAATGAACCCCTGAGCTGCACCGGTACACCAGCCGACCCGGGAAATCTCTGCGGAGCCGTCCCCGACCCAAAGCGGAGCACGGGCCAGACGCTCTCCGATCAACTCCGCGAACACCCGGGGCGCCATCGGGGCGCTCAGTTCGCCCTGCCACACAAGTCCGCCCAGTGGCCGGGGATTGAGAATACCCAACACGTCGGCCAACTGCCGATTGTTGCCATACTCAGGGTGATCGTCCAACGGCAGGTGGTAAGCAACCAGATTGATATCGTGCTCCAGCAGGCGCTTGATCCTGACCCGTTTCATGCCACGGATGGCCTGATCCTCACCTTTCCAGAAATACCCGTGATGCACCAGAATCATGTCGGCATCGGCTTCGATCGCCGCGTCCACGAGCGCCCGGGAAGCCGTGACGCCACTTACTATGGTACGGACCTCTTCAGTGCCCTCGACCTGCAGGCCATTAGGGCAATAGTCCTTGAAGTCTTGCGGGGCCAACCAGTCGTTCAGTGTGCGGAGTATCTCATTGCGTGAAGCCATGCTGCCTCCGTGGGTTTGCCTTGAATGTCTCGTGTTACACCAACGGTTTAAGGCACTCGACCAGTCGCTTGTTCTGGTCCGCCGTGCCGATGGTGATGCGCAGGAAGTCCGAGATGCGGGGCTTATTGAAGTGACGCACGATAACCCCCTTCTCCCGAAGCCCCTTCGCCAACGCCTCACCGGCATGATCCGGGTGGCGCGCAAGAATAAAGTTGGCCTTTGAGGGCAATACATCGAACCCCAAGGCTTCCAGTTTCGAGGTAACCCACCCTCGCTCGCCAATGACGCCTTCGCAGGTGGCTCGAAACCAGTCTTCATCCTCGAATGCCGCAATGGCGCCGACCTGAGCCAGGCGGTCAATAGGATAAGAGTTAAAGCTGTTCTTGACGCGGTTCAGGGCTTCGATGACCTCCGGGCTGCCGATGGCGAAACCGACGCGCAACCCGGCCAGGGAACGGGCCTTGGACAGCGTCTGGCAAACCAGCAGATTGGGGTATTTCCCCACCAGCTTGATCGCACTCTCGCCGCCGAAATCCACATAGGCTTCATCCACAACCACAACCCGGTCGGGATTGGCGGCGACGATAGCCTCAACCTTATCCAGCGCCAGGTAACGCCCAGTGGGCGCATTGGGATTGGGGAAGATGATGCCGCCGTTCGGCTGCTTATAGTCCTTGGGATCAATCTCAAAGCTGTCGGTCAGCGGTACGGTCTTGCCTTCGATGTTGTAGAGGCCGCAATACACCGGATAAAAACTGTAGGTGATATCGGGGTACAACACGGGCTCACCGTGCTGGAACAGACCATAAAAGATGTGTGCCAGCACTTCGTCGGAACCGTTACCGAGGAAAACCTGCTCGCCCTGCACGCCATAGTACTTCGCGATGGTGCTTTTCAGAGCTTCACTTTCGGGGTCCGGATAAAGCCGAAGGCTGTCATTCAGTTCCGTGTTGATCGCCTCGATCACCTTCGGAGACGGGCCGAAAGGGTTTTCGTTGGTATTCAGTTTCACGAGGTTGGCCATTTTCGGCTGCTCCCCCGGTACATAGGGGACCAACTCTTTGACCCGTGAACTCCAGAACTTACTCATCTGACTGGCCCTCCCGAACCCGATACTCTGCAGAACGGGCGTGAGCCGTTAACCCTTCTCCACGCGCCAGAACAGAGGCAACTCGCCCCATCCTGTCGGCACCGGCTGCAGAAAAACCAATCAGGGACGACCGTTTCTGGAAGTCATAAACCCCCAGAGGAGAGGAGAAACGCGCCGTCCCGGACGTCGGCAACACATGGTTCGGCCCGGCGCAATAATCGCCCAGCGCCTCCGCCGTATAGCGCCCCATAAAGATGGCACCGGCATGGCGAATCTCGTCCACCAGATTTTCCGGATCTTCCACCGAAAGCTCCAGGTGCTCCGGCGCAATACGATTGGAAACGCGAGCCGCTTCCGACAAGTCGGCCACGTGAATCAGCGCAGCCCGATCCGTCATCGAGGTAGCGATGATGCCGGCCCGCTCCATGGTCGGCAGCAGCTTGTTGATGCTGGCTTCCACGGCATCCAGGAAATCGGCATCGGGACTGATAAGAATGGACTGAGCCTGCTCATCGTGCTCGGCCTGAGAGAACAAATCCATGGCAATCCAGTCTGGGTCAGTCTTGCCGTCACAAATCACCAGAATCTCCGAAGGGCCTGCAATCATGTCGATACCAACGGTTCCGAATACCTCTCGCTTGGCGGTAGCGACAAAAATATTGCCCGGCCCAACAATCTTATCGACGGCAGGAATGGTCTGTGTGCCGTAGGCCAATGCACCCACCGCCTGGGCCCCCCCCACACAAAAGACGCGATCCACACCCGCAATCGCCGCAGCGGCCAGAACCAGTTCGTTCACCACACCGTCCGGCGTGGGAACCACCATAATCACCTCGCCCACACCCGCGACCTTCGCCGGGATGGCGTTCATTAGCACGGAGGAGGGATAGGCCGCCTTGCCACCGGGCACATACAGCCCTGCCCGATCCAGCGGCGTGACCTTCTGACCGAGTACGGTGCCGTCATCGTCTTCATACTGCCAGGACGTCTGATTCTGACGCTCGTGATAGTCACGCACCCGCTCGGCGGCCTTTTCAAGGGCAACACGCTGCCCCTGGGGAATAGCCTCCAGCGCCTGCCGCAAGCGATCCTGCCCCATTTCCAGCTCAGCAACAGTGCCAACCTTCAAGCGATCAAACTTCTCGGTAAACTCCAGAACCGCAGCATCCCCACGGGTTTTCACCTCATGCAGGATATGACGAACCGACTCATTCACCTGATGATCCACACTGTCTTCCCACGCCAATAGCTTGGCCAGCGCACTGTCAAAGTCACTGTCGGAAGCGTTCAATCGTCTGATGCTGATATCAGTCATTTCTTCTTTCCTGCTTTGCGAATTTACTCCGCGGTTTGAAAAGTGTCATTGGTCTGAGGACAAGGAAATGGCCCGGGAACGGGTCAGGAAGGGCTTTCCAAAACTGTACGGAGCCATGGATGGCGGAGTCCAAGCGCCACATGGATGTGCCGAAGGAGCGTGTTTTGGAAAGCCCTTCCTGAGCCGTTCTTACTCCGAAACCTGCCGACGTTTTTCGACGGCGATCGACATTTTCTCAATTATGGGATTAATGCCCTGGTGTTTCATCTTCATCGAGGCACGGTTAACCACAAGGCGAGAACTGATGTTTTCAATCAGCTCGCGAGCCTCAAGGCCATTCGCTTTCAGGGTATTGCCGGTATCAACGATATCGACAATCTCGTCGGCGAGCCCGAGAATCGGAGCAAGCTCCATCGCACCGTAGAGCTTGATGATATCGGCCTGCCGCCCCTGGGCCGCGTAATAGCGCCGTGCCAAATTTACGAACTTGGTCGCCACACGCAAACGGCCCTCTGGCGCTTTGCAGTCTTTCTTCCCGGCCGTCATCAACCGACACCGGGAAATATTCAGGTCCAGTGGCTCATACAGCCCCTCACCGCCGTGCTCCATCAGCACATCCTTACCGGTTACCCCCAGATCCGCCCCACCGTATTGCACATAGGTGGGCACGTCGGTGGCCCGAAGGATCAAAACCCGTACGTTCGGGTCCGTGGTGGGAAACACCAGTTTCCGGGACTTCTTAACATCGTCGACCAGTTCGATACCCGCTTCTTTTAACAGCGGCAGGGTCTCGTCGAGGATTCGCCCCTTCGACAGCGCGATGGTGATGGAATCGGTCATGCGTCTTTCCGGTTCAATGTGTTCAGGCTGGCAAGCGGCGGATACTGGCGCCCAACAGCTGCAATTTTTCTTCGATACACTCGTAGCCACGGTCGATGTGGTAGATGCGATCAACGATGGTGTCTCCATCCGCCACCAGCCCGGCAATGACCAGGCTCGCGGACGCCCGCAGGTCCGTTGCCATCACCGGGGCACCGGTGAGGTGATCCACGCCCTTGATGATCGCAGCGTTGCCCTCAAGAGTAATGTCCGCACCCATGCGGATCAGCTCCTGCAGGTGCATGAACCGGTTCTCGAAGACCGTTTCCACGATGGTGCCAGTGCCTTCGGATACCGCGTTCATCGCCGCAAACTGCGCTTGCATATCGGTCGGAAACGCAGGGTATGGCGCTGTGCGTAGGCTAACCGCTTTTGGCTGATTGCCTTTCATATCCAGCGAAATCCAGTCCTTGCCCGTATCAATGTGGGCACCGGCCTCTTCCAGCTTCAGCAGGACCGCTTCCAGCAGATCCTCGCGGGTATCCTTGAGCTTGACCCGGCCACGGGTAGCTGCTGCTGCAACCAGGTAGGTGCCAGTTTCGACGCGATCCGGCAGCACATCGTAGTGACAGCCATGCAAACGCTCGACACCGTTGATCTCAATCGTTGCGGAGCCATGACCCTTGATGTCAGCACCCATGGCGATCAGGCATTCAGCGAGATCCACCACTTCCGGTTCCCGGGCAGCGTTTTCCAGGATGGTTTTACCATCGGCCAACGCGGCAGCCATCATCAGGTTTTCCGTACCGGTGACGGTCACGGTGTCCAGGAAGATGTGCGCGCCTTTCAGGCGGCCATTGGTCTTTGCCTTGATATAACCGTTTTCGACCTTGATGTCGGCGCCCATCTGTTCCAGGCCATGAATGTGCAGGTTCACCGGCCGGCTACCGATAGCACAGCCACCCGGCAGGGACACTTCCGCTTCACCAAAGTGCGCTACCAACGGCCCTAACACCAGGATCGAGGCCCGCATGGTTTTCACCAGCTCGTAGGGCGCATGGAACTGCTTGATGGTGTTGGCGTGAACTTCGACGCTCATTTTTTCGTCGATCATCAGTTCCACACCCATGCGGCCCAGCAGCTCGATCATCGTGGTGATGTCGTTCAGGTGCGGCAGGTTGCCCACGGTCACCGGCTCATCCGCCAACAGGGTGGCAGCCAGAATCGGTAGGGCGGCGTTCTTGGCGCCGGAAATCCGGATTTCGCCATCGAGAGGCTTGCGGCCTCTGATCAGAAGTTTGTCCACAATGGTGTCCTGTAGTTTGCGGGCGTGTCAGCCCTGGCGCGCGGCCCATTCAGCCGGTGTAAAGGCCTTGGGGTGCAGGGCATGAATGGTACCGTCCAGAATGTGCTGGAACAGCGCCTTGTTGATCAGTTGCTGCCGTTTGATGGTTGGCAAACCCTCGAATACATCGCCCACTACAACAACAAGATAGTGATTGCCATCGACCTGCACTTCGACCTCACAGCCGGGCAGCGCCTCTTTAACCAACTCGGCAACTTCGGTGGCTTCCATAAATAATCCTCGGGCGTTTTTAAATCAGGGGCGAGATTGTAACCAATTATGGCATTCGGGTCAGCTATGGTGCAGGTTTTCAGAAGAGGACTGGGCGGAAAAACCCGGCAAATGGCGATCAAGGCCGCTCAGGGCCGCCAAAGAGTTCAGCCGTTCACTTACGCCGGTAAATCGCAGAGCCTGACTGTGGGCAACTGCAAGGCGGTGCCAACACAGCAGCAGAGACAGCACCACGCTGTGCGCGGTGCCCATGGCGGACAGGTCCACCTGTAAATCCGCCTTGCTCGCCCGTATCCACTTCTCGCCTTCCTGCCTGACGGAGATCACGGTGAGCGGATCAACCGCGCCGCTCACCAATAACGTGTCGCCATCAAGAGTCACCACAGGCTGATCCGCGCTCATGATTGGTCGACGTCACCTTCCAGTTTCAGGGACTCCACCGCATCGCCCCAGCCGTCGATAACGGACTGAACCTCACCGCCGTTTTTCTCCATTTCCTGACTGAAACGGTCACGGAAAGCGAGACCGATGTTCACGCCTTCGACGATCACGTTTTCCATCATCCAGCGCCCTTCTTCCGCCTCATACATGGAGTACGTCACCGGATAGCGGTTGCCGGAGGCACTGATCACCTCCATGCGTACGGAGGCACGTCCGTCGTCATTCGGATTGATGGTGGCTTCCTTCACCTCAATGGTGAAGTCATCCGCACTTACCAGCGCCTGAGCGTAGCTGTCGAACAGGCTGCGCTTGAATTTCTCCACGAATTCATCCCGTTGTTCCGGTGACGTCTGCCGCGCATAGCGGCCCATGACACGGGCGGCGATACGGCGGAAATCAACAAAGTTCTTCAGTTCCTGATCCATGCTCCGGTAAAACGCCTGAGGGTCTTTTTCATACAGGCCCTTTTCCTCATTCAGCTTGTCGACCAGGCGCTGGGTGTTCTTATCGACATACTCGCGGAGATCCTCCTCCGGACCGGCGTGGGCCGGTGCTGCCAGCGCTACCATCAGCAACGCGACGATCATCAGGCTTTGTCTGATCTGAACCATGGTTGTCTCCCGTGAACCACTGTCTTTCATTGTGCCTGCCCAGAGGCAAAGTTGGTTATAAGCCGCTCAAGATTCATGGCGGATTGGGTGGAATAGAAGGTATCCCCGTCACCCAGGGATTCCATATCGCCACCCACTGAAATATCAATGTACTGTTCGCCAAGCAGGCCGGATGTACGTATTACTGCTGAGCTGTCCGCCGGAATATTGTCCACGCTGGCGTTTACATCAATAACCACCCGGGCCTGGTAGGTTTCCCGGTTCAGGGTTATTTCGCGGATTTTGCCAACGGTCACTCCCGCCATGGACACCTTTGCGCGAGGCGTCAGCCCGCCGGCATCGTTGAAGTTGGCGTAGAGCGTGTAGGAGCTTTCCGGCGCTTTCGGTGTCAGCCCGCTGACCTGCAACGCCAGAAACATCATGGCGGCGATGCCCGCGATCATGAACAGCCCCACAATCACTTCGGTTGTTCTCTGTGCCATTTCGGCCCCCTGTTTCCTGACGTTCCATTATACCGCGATCAGAAGTCACCAAACATGACGGCGGTAAGCACAAAATCCAGCCCGAGTACGGCCAGCGACGAATACACCACGGTCTTGGTGGTTGCAGCGCTGATGCCGGCCGAGGTGGGCACACAATCATATCCCTGGTAGACCGCAATCCAGGTGCAGACAAACCCAAAGACAACGCTTTTGAGAACGCCATTCAGGACATCGGTAGTGAAACTCACGGACGACTGCATATTGCCCCAGAATGAGCCTTCGAACACGCCCAGCCACTCCACACCCACGAGCATGCCGCCCCAGATACCCACCATGGAAAATACCGCCGCCAGTATCGGTACCGAGATAAAACCCGCCCAGAGCCTGGGGGCGATTACCCGGCGGAGCGGATCAACCCCCATCATTTCCATACTGGACAGTTGTTCGGTGGTTTTCATCAATCCGATTTCCGCCGTCAGTGCCGAGCCTGCTCGGCCGGCAAACAGCAACGCTGTCACCACCGGGCCCAATTCCCGCACCAGGGTCAGGGCTATCATCTGCCCGATCGCAGCCTCGGACCCGTAGTCACTGAGGATGGTATACCCCTGCAGCCCGAGAACCATCCCGATAAACAGACCGGACACCACAATAATGGCCAGGGAAAGAACGCCGACTGAATACAGTTGCTTCAGCAGCAACGGAAAGCCAACCGATGGCCGCGGAACACCCCCCAGGGCACCGGCGAGAAAACGCCCGGAGCGGCCCAGTGATGCAATCATGTTCAGCCCCGATCGGCCGAAAGCCGCCAACTTGTCCATCAGTCATTCCTCCCGTTCACGCCCCAGTCCTGGCCCGCATCGGCAGCTGGATAATGAAAGGGCACAGGCCCATCAGGATGACCATGCAGGAACTGCTGCACCTGCTCCGATGGATGCGCCCTTAACTCCTCGGGCGTACCGTCACCGATGATACGGCCATCCGAAACAATACAGGCGTAGTGACAGATGCTCAGGGACTCCGGCACGTCATGGGAAACAAGCACGCTGGTCAGGCCCATGGAACTGTTGAGATCCCGGATCAACTTGACCAGCACGCCCATGGCAATCGGGTCCTGGCCGGCAAAGGGCTCGTCGTACATGATGAGTTCCGGGTCCATCGCGATGCTGCGGGCCAGGGCCACGCGCCGGGTCATACCACCTGACAGCTCTGCCGGCATCAGATCCCGGGCTCCGCGAAGCCCCACAGCTTCGAGCTTCATTAGAACGATGTCGCGGATCATGTCCTCCGGCAAGGTGGTATGAACCCTGAGCGGGAACGCCACGTTTTCAAAGACACTGAGATCCGTGAACAGCGCTCCACTCTGGAACAGCATCCCCATCTTTTCCCGCAGACGGTAAAGCGCCTTGCGCTTGAGCTGAGGAACGTTCTCCCCCGCTACGAATATGCTGCCCGAATCTGGTTTCAGCTGGCCGCCGATCAGCCGCAACAAGGTAGTCTTGCCAGTGCCACTCGGCCCCATGATGGCGGTAATCTTGCTGCGGGGAATGTCCAGGCTGACGCCATCAAAAATACGACGATTCCCGCGACTGAAAACCACGTCTCTCAATTCAATGTAGGGGGATGTGTCCATACCTGCTTCCAAAACCGCCTGAGTGTCGGTGAACCCGCATTCCCAGCCTTTAATGAGTGCGCTACATTATGTCAACCTGCCGTGAACCTCAATCCATCCTTCACAAAATGAACTGATGTCAATGATCAGTTTTGCTGAACGTCTTGTCATGAAGGGCAGCCAAAGCCCTTGAAGTGATATACTTTTGTCACGACGAAAGCATCAACATTTCGAACCCGGAAGCCAGATGAACACCGAAACCAGCCAGACCTTCAAAGAATCCGCCCTCCGAGCCATCGAGATCGAGCGTGAGGCCATTCACGCTCTGACCGACCGGATTGATGACCGTTTCGTCCGCGCCTGCGAAGTAATCATGGCGTGCAAGGGGCGTGTTGTCGTGACCGGCATGGGCAAATCCGGCCATATCGGCAACAAGATCGCTGCCACCCTCGCCAGCACCGGAACGCCCTCGTTCTTCGTACACCCGGGCGAGGCCAGCCACGGTGACCTGGGCATGATCACCAGTCAGGACGTGGTCCTGGGCATTTCCAACAGCGGCAACACCAGCGAAGTGCTGACCATTTTGCCGTTAATAAAGCGCATGGGAGCCCCGCTGATCAGCATGACAGGCAACGAGAACTCCACCCTGGCTCGGGAGGCCGTTGCCAACCTGGATATCAGTGTCGCCCAGGAGGCCTGTCCTCTTGGCCTGGCCCCCACCTCCAGCACCACGGCCACTCTGGTGATGGGCGATGCCCTGGCCGTGGCACTGCTTGAAGCCCGGGGGTTCAGCACCGAAGACTTTGCGCTCTCACACCCCGGTGGCAGTCTGGGCCGCAGGTTGCTGCTGCGTGTCAGCGATATTATGCACACTGGGGACCAGATCCCCCGAGTGCAGGAAGACACCACCCTCAGCGGCGCATTGCTGGAGATTTCCCGCAAGGGGCTGGGTATGACGACGGTCATTAATGCCGAGGGCGACCTGGTCGGTGTATTTACAGACGGCGACCTGCGCCGCACCCTGGACCGCTCCGTGGACATTCACAACACGCCGATTGCCGAGGCCATGACCCGCAACGGTCGTGTGATCCACGATGACCAACTGGCCGCCGAGGCACTGAACATGATGGAAGAGCTGAAGATCAACGCCCTGCCCGTCATCAATCGTGACGGCAAACTGACCGGCGCTATCAACATGCACGACCTGTTGCGGGCGGGAGTGATCTGATGGCCGACACTCTGCGCCCTCAATGGCCAGCGGAGCTGATTGAAAAAGCCGCTGCCATTCGCCTGCTGGCCCTGGATGTGGACGGCATCATGACCGACGGCACGCTGCTGTTCAGCGCTTCAGGCGATGAAATGAAAGGGTTCAACATTCTCGACGGCCTGGGCATCAAACAGGTTATGGCTGCTGGCATCAACGTTGCCGTCATTACCGGACGGCGCTCGCCGCTGACAGAGAAACGCATGAATGACCTCGGCATCCCACACCTGATGCAAGGCCGAGAGGACAAGAAAATCGCCCTGCGGGAACTGGCGGCACGGCTGGAGATCGCGCCACACCAGATTGCCTACATGGGTGATGACCTGCCGGACCTGCCCGCAATCCGTTACGCCGGACTGGGCATAACAGTACCCAACGGCTACTGGCTGGTGCGCCAGCACGCGGATTTTTGCACGTCGGCCGCAGGGGGTAGCGGCGCGGTCCGTGAAGCCTGCGAACTGCTGCTCTGCGCCTGCGGGCAGCTCAACGCAAGCCTGCAACCCTACCTGGAGCAGGACTGAATGGCCGCTGAAGCCCTCTTTACCCGGCCCTGGGTACGAACCCTGGGGCTGGCTGTCACGATAGTGGCACTGTTTTTCCTGCTCTGGCAAAGTGACGAGTCATCAGAGCCGGTGGATGCCGCCGCGCTGAGAGGCGAATCGGAACCAGACGGTTTCGTGGTCAATGGTCGCTATCTGTCTTTCGACGAGACCGGGCGGCTTACCGCACACTTCGAAAGCCCACGTATCGAGCAATTCGAGGCCCGCAACGAAACCATTATGGAATCGCCGAATGCGACGCTCTACGGCGACCCCGGCAACGCACCCTGGCAAGTCCAGGCCAACAAAGGCCAATTCATGGAAGCTGACGACCTGGTCCACTTGACGGGGGATGTTCGGGTGTCCCAGCAAGCCCAAGGTGGGCGCCCCCTGACATTAACCACGTCAACGCTGACACTGGATAACACAGAGCGTACTGTTTACACAGACGCCCCGGTGGAACTGACCGACTCGTTCAGCCTGACCCGCGCAACCGGCATGAAGGCCTGGATTGATGACCGAATCCTCGAACTCGACTCTGACGTGGAAGGACGCTATGAGACCGGCAAGTAAATTCATGCCCAACCCTCACCGCAATAGGCACCAACCGGTGGCATTGCGCCCGGCAGTCTCAGCGATTGTCCTGGCGCTGACAATGACCGTGGGCATGCCGTTCGCCGCGGCCTTTGATCTTGAGTCTGACCAACCCATCAGGGTCAATGCCGACAACGCGCGGCTCGACGAAGGCCAGGGCATTGCAACCTATACCGGCTCGGTTGAAATGAGCCAGGGCGATGCCAACCTTATGGCGGACAAAGTTGTACTCCACCGGGATGAGAATGGCGTCAGCCGCATTGAAGCCACCGGTACCCCGGCACGCTACCGCCAGCCTGCCATGGAAGGCCAGGGCGAAACCGACGCCCGTGCGCTAACGATCACCTGGTCCGCCTCCGACAACCGGGTTACCTTTCAGCGCGAAGCTGTGATCGAACAGGGCGGCAACCTGTTCCGGGGTGACGTCATTCATTATGACAGCGCCGAACGCGTGGTGACCGCAGAAGGCTCTGCTGACCAGGGCGATGGCAGCGGTCGCGTCGAAATGGTCATCCAGCCGCGCGGCAACGCCGGTAGCAATCCAGATAACAACCCTAACGGACAGGATATCGATGGCAGTTCTCAGGGCCAGTAACCTCGCAAAAAGCTACAAACAGAAGAAGGTCGTCATCGACGTTTCCCTGGAAATTCGCAGTGGCGAAATCGTCGGCTTACTCGGCCCCAATGGCGCGGGCAAAACGACGTGTTTCTACATGATTGTTGGCCTGGTTCCCGCCGACAACGGTCGAATCACCATCGACAATCAGGACATAACGCCGCTGCCCATGCATGGTCGTGCCCGCAAGGGAATCGGGTACCTGCCCCAGGAAGCATCCGTGTTCCGCAAGCTTACCGTACGCGACAACATACTGGCGATCCTGGAAACCCGCCGCGAACTCAAACGCACTGACCGGGAGGCCAAGTTAGAGGAACTGCTTGAAGAGTTTCACATTACCCACATCCGCGATAGCGTCGGCATGGCCCTGTCAGGCGGCGAGCGACGACGGGTGGAAATTGCCCGGGCGCTGGCGATGGAGCCGGCGTTCATCCTGCTGGACGAACCCTTCGCCGGAGTCGACCCGATCTCCGTGAGCGACATCAAGCAGATCATCCGACACTTGCGGGACAAGGGTATCGGCGTACTGATCACCGACCACAACGTGCGGGAAACCCTCGACATCTGCGAGAATGCGTACATTGTCAGCGGCGGCCACATCATTGCCTCTGGTAATTCGGACGATATACTGGCCAACCAACAGGTCAAGGAAGTGTATCTAGGCAACGAGTTTCGCCTGTAGTAGACTCGGCAAAGAACTTGCTTGGTGCGGCAAGTAGCCAGCATACAAAGAGTTTTTGTGCAACCCCGGCTCCAGAAAGCGCCCTGATGACGTAAAGAGAGAGCCTGAGTGACGGAAGAGAGAGACCGAGTGACGGATCCTGAACCATGGTTATGAAAGCCTCACTACAGTTAAAGCTGGGCCAAAGCCTGACCATGACGCCCCAGCTGCAACAGGCTATCAGGCTTCTGCAGCTCTCCACCCTGGACCTCCAGCAGGAAATCCAGCAGGCATTGGAATCCAACCCAATGCTGGAAACCTCCGAAGACGACGACAACCAGAATCCGGAATCAACGGACAGTGACAACGAGTCGTCTGAAACAGCGTCAACCGAGGAATCCAACACCGCTTCAGACACTGCTACTGAGTGGGACGAATCCGAAAATGGACCTGACTGGTCATCAGAAACGGACAGTCCCGACACCATTCCCGATGATCTTCCCGTCGACACCGCCTGGGATGACATTTACCAGTCAGCCCCCGCGTCAGCAGCCCGTAACGACGACGAAAACGACCACGACTTCGAAACCCGTAACTCCCCCACCGAAACGCTCCAGGACCACCTGGAATGGCAACTGAACCTGACGCCCATGAGCGAGCGGGATCAGGCCATCGCCCATGCCCTGATGGATGCGGTTGATAACCACGGCTACCTGACCTCTCCGCTTGAAGAAATTCATTCAGGCATGGTGGACGAATCCGACGAAGACCCGCTGGAACTGGACGAAGTGGAAGCCGTTCTTCATCGCCTGCAGCACTTCGATCCACCCGGCGTGTTCGCCCGTGATCTGCAGGAATGCCTGCTGATCCAGCTGAACCAACTGCCCCCGGAAACACCCTGGCTGGCTCAGGCGCGACTGGTGATTACCCACTACATAAACCTGCTGGGTAACCGCGATTACGCCCAGCTGTTGCGCCGCAGCCGCCTGAAAGAAGAACAGCTACGGGATGTCCTGGCACTTATTACCGGTTTGAACCCCCGCCCCGGCGACACCCTGGACCAGGCCGAGCCGGACTATGTCATCCCGGATGTGATCGTGCGCAAGCACAATGAGCGCTGGCGCGTGGAACTGAATCCTGAAATTGCACCACGCATTCGTGTGAATGCAAGCTATGCTTCTCTTATAAAGCGTGCGGACAGCAGCGCCGACAACACCTACCTGCGGGACCAGTTGCAGGAGGCAAAGTGGTTCATCAAGAGCCTGCAGAGCCGCAACGAAACCCTGCTCAAGGTGGCCACGCGCATTGTCGAGCACCAGCAGGGGTTTCTGGACCATGGCGAGGAAGCCATGAAACCATTGATTCTCTCGGATATTGCCCAGGCGGTGGAAATGCACGAGTCGACCATTTCAAGGGTCACCACCCAGAAATACATGCACACACCGCGGGGCATATTTGAACTTAAGTATTTTTTCTCGAGCCATGTCAGTACCGACGAAGGTGGAGAGTGCTCATCCACGGCAATCCGCGCGATGATCAAGAAGCTGATTGCAACGGAAACTCCGAAAAAGCCATTGAGCGATAGCAAAATTGCAGCCATGCTAGGAGACCAGGGTATAAAGGTGGCTAGACGAACCGTGGCCAAGTATCGCGAGGCAATGCACATTCCTCCGTCCAACGAGCGAAAGCGATTGGTGTAGGAAGCGTCTGTTCCCGGCCTCACGGGGAGAGCCCTTTCCTGAAAGTATACCGCCTGCAGCATAACGCTGTGGCACACAGCCGGTATCCTAACGGGTGCCGGCAAGCTGAAAACAGGAGAAGCCTATGCAACTCAATATTTCAGGCCATCACGTAGAACTGACTCCCGCACTGAAAGATTACGTATCAGGCAAATTTGAAAAGCTTGAGCGGCACTTCGACCATATCAGCAATTGCCAGGTTACCCTTGAGGTGGAAAAAGTGCGCCAGATGGCGGAAGCTACGCTTCACGTGATAGGTGGTGAGATTCACGCAAAGGCCGAAAACAGCGATATGTACGCTGCCATTGATGGACTGGTAGACAAGCTGGACAGGCAGATTCTGAAGCACAAGGAAAAGAACGTAGACCGGATGCACGGGAATGGCGCCCGCTAGGACGACGCCCCGGCATGACAGTTAATCGAGCTGCGGCACTGGCTAACCATGCAATAGGTGCCGCAGCCTTTTTTTACGGAAATGCAGTCGATTCATGACCGACACATCCCTGACTATCGAGAACATTCTCGCGCCGGAGCTAACCCTTTGCCGGGTGCCTGCCTCCAGCAAAAAGCGGGTTATGGAAACCATTGCCGAGCAGATCCAGCAGCACGACTCTTTGCTCAGCGACACCCAGATATTCACCAACCTGGTCGCGCGGGAGCGACTGGGGAGCACAGGCATCGGACAGGGCATCGCGATCCCCCATTGCAGGCTGGAAGGGCTGGATCACGTGGTCGGCGTATTGCTGACCCTGGAAGAAGGCGTTGCGTTCGATGCTATCGACAATCAGCCGGTGGACCTCGTCTTCACCTTGATTGTCCCCAAGGAAGCCACCAGCGAGCATCTTGAGCTTTTGAGCCAGCTTGCCGAAAAGTTCAACGAGCGTGCATTCTGCGACCAGCTGCGTCAGTGCACTGATGCAGGCTCTCTCTATCGCCGGATGACAGCCGAGACAGGCTGAACCACTCCACATCCAAGGTGAACGGGCTATGAAACTGATCATCGTCAGCGGCCGATCAGGTTCCGGGAAAAGTACCGCGTTACATGTTCTGGAAGACCTGGGCTTTTACTGCATTGACAACCTGCCCATTGGCCTCCTGTTCCCCCTCACGCAGGAAGCCACCAACCAGAACTCTCCCAGCCGGCTGGGAAAGATGGCGGTCAGCATCGATGCCCGTAACCTTTCCGGAGAATTGAGCAACTTCGAGGATATCTACCGCAGCCTTCAGGATACTGGCGTAACCATCGAGATCATCTATCTCGACGCCGATGAACAGTCTCTTCTGCAGCGCTTCCATGCCACGCGCCGAAAGCATCCACTGAGTGATGACAAGACCTCCCTGAGGGAGGCCATCGGTAACGAAAAGAAGCTTCTGGAGCCGCTTTCCAAGCTGGCAGACCTCTACATCGACACCACGGGGCTGTCCATGTATGAGCTCCGGGATATGGTGAAGCAGCGGGTTGCGGGCAGGCGTCACCAGGAACTGGCGCTGCTGTTCCAGTCGTTCGGGTTCAAGCACGGTGTACCGTTGGATTCGGACTATGTGTTCGATGTGCGCTGTCTGCCCAATCCCTATTGGGACACCAGCCTTCGGCAGTTTGTGGGCACCGACCAGCCGGTTATCGATTTCCTGGAAAAGGAACCGTTGAGCCGTAAGATGGTCGAGGACCTGACCCAATTCCTGGAAAACTGGCTACCCTCGTTCTCAGACAGCAACCGCAGCTATATGACCATATCCATCGGCTGCACCGGTGGCCAGCATCGCTCGGTTTATATCTGCGATCAGCTCGGCCGCTATTTCTCGGGCAAATACAGCAATGTGCAGGTTCGCCACACCGAACTGCCCCACCTGCAAAGCAGGGAAAGCTGAACCGCCTATGATCCGCCGCCCCATTACCATCATCAACAAACTTGGGCTCCATGCCCGGGCCGCAGCCAAACTGGTGGGCAAGGCATCTGAATTCGACAGCAGCATTCAGATCAGTCGCAAAGGGCGACAGGTGGACGCCAAAAGCATCATGCCAGTCATGATGCTCGCCGCCAGCCAGGGATCAGAGGTAGAGCTGATTGTAGACGGTCCGGATGAGTCCGAAGCTGTCGATGCGCTGGTTACGCTGATCAACGACTACTTCGGGGAAGGCGAATAACCACCTCCACACTGGACATCCTTGCCCGTCTACGGCATTCACCTACAACTCTTCCTCACCTATGTTGCCTAACTTCGCTATAATACGAGGGTTTTCTGACCGTGGGTGATCCATGACCGATATTCTGGAGAAAAGCCAAGCGCGCCAACGCCTTCGCTCCCTGAGCGAAGCGCTGGACAGTGGCGCCCTGAAACAGGTTGCCCGCATCCTGAATGGTGGCCTGAGCCCCAGTGACATCGCCCACCTGCTGGAATCATCGCCACCGCGCCAGCGTGCCCTGCTCTGGAACCTGGTCGACAAGCAGCTTGAAGGCGAAGTTCTCCAGTATCTGAACGACGATATCCGAGGTTACTTCCTGAGCCAGCTGAACGCTCAGGAACTCGCTGACATCATCGAGGATTTCGAGTCGGACGATCTGGCCGACTTACTGCAGCAGTTGCCCGACACGGTCATCCAGGAAGTCCTGGACACCATGGACGAGCAGGACCGTCAACGCGTCGAGGAAGTCCTCTCCTACCCGGAAGATACCGCCGGCGGCCTGATGAACACGGACACCATTACGGTGCGCCCGGACATCAGTATCGACGTGGTTTTGCGCTACCTGCGCCGTCATCGCAACCTGCCGCCGATGACGGATAGTCTTATCGTGGTCAGCCGGCGCGACGAGTTCATCGGCATGTTGCCCATCACCAAAATGCTCGTATCCAACCCGGCGGCAACCGTGCGGGAAGTGATGGACACGGACATCGAACCGATACCGGTTACGCTGTCCGACACCAAGGTGGCAACCCTGTTCGAACGTTACGACCTGATCTCAGCACCCGTGGTCAGTGAGGAAGGCCGACTCCTGGGCCGAATCACCATCGATGACGTGGTTGACGTTATTCGCGAAGACGCAGACCACTCCCTGATGAGCATGGCCGGCCTTGATGAAGACGAAGACACCTTCGCGCCGATTCTGAAGACCACCCGGCGCAGGGCCGTGTGGCTGGGCATCAACCTGCTCACAGCCTTTACCGCTTCGGCCGTGATCGGGCTGTTTGAGGCGACCATCGAGAAGGTTGTGGCCCTGGCGGTATTGATGCCCATCGTGGCATCCATGGGCGGCATCGCCGGCAGTCAGACCCTTACCCTGGTCATCCGCGGCATGGCCGTGGGACAGATCAGTGGCGCTAACGTGGGTTGGCTGCTAAACCGCGAATTTATTGCGGGTGCCCTGAACGGATTGCTGTGGGCGGTGGTGGTTGCATCAGCGGCAACCCTCTGGTTCAGCGACATCATGATTGGCGCCATTATCGCCGCCGCGCTGATTATCAACCTGATCGCTGCGGCCCTCGTGGGTACCGTGCTGCCTCTGTTCCTGAAGTCCCGCAACATTGATCCGGCACTGGCCGGTAGCGTTATACTGACAACGGTCACGGATGTGGTCGGCTTTATGGCCTTCCTTGGTCTGGCGACGATATTCTACGGATAACCTGTATCCGACAACACGGACTTAAAATGAACGACTCCCAAGACGACGCCCCGGAATACCTCGGCCCGAGCAAATCCCAACTCAAGCGTGAAATGCACCAGTTGCAGGATCTTGGCAGGCGCATGCTGGATCTGAGTAACGATCAGCTCAATACCCTGCCCATCAGCGACACCCTGCGGGCGGCCATCGAGGAATCCCGTCGCATTCGCCAGAACGAAGCCCGTCGCCGCCACCTGCAGTACATCGGCAAGATTATCCGCCAGGAAGACGACCCGGAAGGGCTGACTCGAGCCATCGACGCCTTCGATGCCGGGAGCGAAGAGCACACCCGCCGACATCACCTTGCTGAACGTTGGCGTGACCGGATGATTGAGGAAGGCGACCCGGCCGTCGGCGAATTCCTGAACTACTGCGCAACGGCGGATATACAGCATTTGCGCAACCTCGCGCGCAACGCTCGCCGGGACGTACAGAAAGAAAAGAATACCGGCCAGCCACGAAAGCTGTTTCGCTACCTCAGGGAGTGCATCGACGACGCGGAAGCCACCGGAAACTAAAGTCTTCGGTGCTCCCAGACGGGCATCCGCGTGCGGATGTCCTTGAGTGTTTCGCGATCAAGCTCGCCAACGACGACACCCGGCCCTTCATCGATCTCGGACAGTATTCGGCCCCAGGGATCCACGATCGCGCTGTGCCCATAGGTGCGCCGGCGCTCGCTGTTCTGGCCGCCCTGGGCTGCCGCCACCAGCCAGACCTGATTTTCAATGGCACGGGCACGTATCAGCGCATGCCAGTGGGCGTCACCGGTATGCCAGGTAAAAGCACTGGGCAGGGATACCCATTCGGCGTCCTGCTCCCGGAGTTGTCGGAACAGCTCAGGGAAACGCAGGTCATAACAGATGGCCATGCCGAGCCGCCCTGCCGGCGTATCAACCACAACCACGTCCTCACCCGGCTCGAAGGTATCCGACTCGCGATACTGCCCCTGGGCATCTTCCACCGTGGCGTCAAAAAGATGGATCTTGTCGTAGCGGGCAACCTCACGGCCACGGTCGTCATAGACATAACAGCAGGCACGAACCCGATCGGTCACGGTGGAACCGTCCGGCCTGGAGGCAATGGGCAGAGAGCCTCCCACCACCCAGATACCCAGTTCGGCCGCTTGCTGCTCCAGGAATTGCCGAATCACATTATCCGGTTCTGCTTCCCGTCGACCGCAGCCGATCATCTGTTTTGTGGCCAGTACCGCAAAGTTCTCGGGCAGCACCGCAATGCTGGCGCCTGCGTCAGCCGCCTCCTTCAGCAGCCTTGCTGCCTCGTTGAGGTTGGCGGCGATGTCATGAGTACTGACCATCTGTACCGCCGCCACCCGACTTGCCTGCCATTTGACGGGGTTGTCTTTTTGCGTTGACATCGTGGCCCTCCTGCCAAAACCATCAATTGCCGGTATCGAATACCCGCCTCAGTCGAACGTCTGGTTCGTCCCAGCTTCCACTTACACTATAGGTTGCACTGGTGAGTTTGCTCAATGGGTCGCCCAACACTTTGTCGAGGACAAACAACGCACCGCCAATCGGAGCACCGGCCCCCATCAACAGAGCGGCGAGGGGCAGGTTCTGAGTCAGTGGCAACACCACCACCATTCTCATGTCGAGGGTTTCCTCAATCATGTTGGAGGTGCCCGTCAGCTTGAACGCGCCGGAAGGCCCTACCACCTGCAGCTCTGGATCCAACGTCAGCAGGCCGTTAATCATGCTGGCCTTGCCGGAGATGGCATCGAAGGCGACACCCGCTTCGTACAGATCGGAGAAATCGAGCTTGAGGCGTCGCCAGAGCGTGTCAGCATTGAGCAGGTTGAACACCCGGAACAGCTGAGCCGTATTGTTGCCCTCAAGGATGACACCGTCATCAAAACGCACACTGACCGAGCCACTAAGGCCCGAAACATCAAACTGATCCGGGCGGCCGGGCCAGTCAACATCAAGCTTAACGGCCGTGTTCTTGCTGCGGAAGGGAATCTCAGCGCCAACCAAGGTGTCCAGGTCCGCCAGCGACTTACCGTTGATATCACCGGTAAAACGGGTGATTTCCCGCCCGGCTGCGATGCTCCAGGCCAGCTCTCCCGTCAGGGTCAGGGATTTGAGAGTGCCAACAATGTCCTGTACTAGCAGTTGTGTGGCTTCGGGCCTCAGTTGGAACGACCAGCTACCGGCGTTTTCCCCATCCATGTTGAGATCGGCAATATGGACATCCACGTCCGGCCAGTTGCCGAGGCCCAGGTCACGGAATGTCTGTGCCTGCTGTTCGGGCTCCTGTTCATCGCCCGACTCACTATTGCCCCTGGAGAGCATCAGGCGCTCAAAGTCGACGCTGACCGGTCGATCGTCCTGGGGCCAGAGCACATGGCCTGACGCCCATTCCGAGTCGGTAGTGATCAACCACTCACTGTCACTTTGCCGCGCAGACACCGTAATATCAGTCAGTTGGCGGTCGCCCAGAAACAGTTCGTTCAGGGCAACGTCTACCATTCCCGACTCCCAGGTCATATCCAGGTTGGCGCGATCTTGCCAGTCGACTGACATATCAACGCCGGACTCTTGTCGGGGCGTGACTGTTACCCTCAGGGGCGCTTCATCATCAATGTCTTTTGCCAGCGGTTCAGGCCAGTCAACCGAGAGCCCGGCCAGATCCGAATACAGCGTAACGGCAGAAGCGGTGTCCGTTGAGACGTCCAACGTTGCCTGGTAGCCAATGTCGCCACTGAGCCCCATGTCCATGCCCTCCGGCAACTCAGTTCGATCCAGGAGCTGGCGAACGTCAAGGCGACCATATTGACGGATATTGAGCGATTGACCGTTCTCACTCCGCCGCATCAGAACCGTGACCGGAGCTCCCATAAACCGAGCTTGCAGGGGGTTCTCGGAAAATCCCTCATCGCTGTTAAACCCCAGTTCCCCATTGACCTGGGTCCACTGCAGATCGGCTTCGGGATAAGTCAGGGTACCGGAATCGGCTCTGACGCTGGCGTTGATGGTGGGCGGCGCATCGGATATCAAAGGCAAACCAAGCCCGAGATCCAGGTGGAAATCGCCATCCAGGACGATGCTCCGCCCTGCTTCTCCCGCCAGCTCACCCAGGGGGCTGTTGTCCATCCAGAAAGCCAACGCTGACCCGGGAACCGGGGCTGACGCATCGACGTACACCTGAATGTCCTCACCCTCCGGGACAACCCTCACCTCGCCGGGCTCCAGTTCCAGCCCTCCCGTTCGTCCTGCGCGGATGTCGACCCGGGTGCGACCATCCTGAATAAAGACTTCACCACTGGCATCCGCCACCTCGGGCCATCGCTCGTCGTAGCGGATACTGGCTTCTTCGAATCGGTAAACCATTGAGGACGAGAAAGAATTTTCCGGGGCGTCACGATCAATCTGGCCATGACCGTAAAACTCACCGCTGGAAATATCGGCCTTGGTGATCGACGTCGTCAGCCATTGGTAGAGGTCAGGGTCGACAACCTTCATTGGCACGAAGTCGGCAAGCATATCGGCCGTACCATCCCGCACACCGACCCTCAGCCCCAAATTGTCCTCCCCGCCCAGATCCATCCGCAGGTCAAAGGCACCCGTCAGCCGGGTGTTGGCACCATAAACCATACGGATATCATCCGCGTATACGCGGGTTACCCCTCCCTCAAAACGCCAGGCCACACCTGCGCGGACGTCGCGGAGGCTCCAGAACCCCCGGAACAGCTCCGGAAAACCGAGTGACAGCCCCTCGCTGTTCACTCTGACGAAACCGCCTTCCCGGTCAATAACCAGGCTACCATCAAGACCAGACACACCCGGCGCACCGTCATGGGCCCTGACGCCAAGATTGTTCAACGCTGCCGTCAGCTCAAAGCCACCGCTATCATCCGTGGGCAGGTTAAGCATCACCCGGTCCAGGCGGCCGGTGGGGCGATAGTTCTCAAGGGCCCTTTCAGCCCTGCCTGGCAACAGGTTCATGCCTGCGACCAACCGTCTAAGGGGTTGGAGTGGAAGCGCATCAGCGATCAATCTTCGGCCCCCGTCGCGATGACTGAACCGGAGGCTGAACGGAGAAACCGTATTGCCGTTCCACTCCCACTCAAGTTCCTTTACGTGAAACTCACCGGTGGCGTACCAGGGCTTAGCCGCCGCTTCTGGCTCACGCTCGCCCAACGTGTCGTGCCTGCGCCAACCAAATTTCGCCCTGATGTTCTCTAGTGGGGCCAGGGATTGGAGACCGACACCGAGTTGCAGATACGGTGTTTCCAGGTTGCCACTGACTTGCTCGATGTGCCCATCCCGAAACGTCATCCAGACCTGACCTCCGAGATCAAAACCTTCCGCCCGAATGTTCCGCCAGGCGTAATCCTCTGCGAGTCCATCAAACAACCGGCCGGAGTTAATATCTGCATAAACCTGCCCCGTGAAGTCACCACGGAAGAAGTGCCGACCAACCAGCTCGAAGCTGGCCAGTTGTTCGGTCGTTCCCGGCCGCATGGCACGGCCTGATGCATGAAACAGCCCGCGCCGGTAGATCAGGTCCAACTGGGGCACCTCTACATGCCGCAGGGTGCCATTGGCGTCGCGAATACCAAGGTCCAGGCGTGTAATCTTGACGGAAGGGTCGGACAGCCATTCGCCGGCAATATCCAGCCAGAGTTCAAGGTCGCTTGCCACGGGATCGGGAATATCGACACCTTCGACGGTCACCGCCCCCCTCGGAGTCTGGTTGATCGTCAGTTCCAGCCCATCGGCGTCAAAATCAGCGAACACAATACGCAGGCGCATGAGCGAGGCGAGAAAATCGAGGCCAATGCGGACGCTCTTCAGTGACCCGGCAACGTCACTACGGTCGTTTTCGGAGACGACCACGATATCGCGGGCGACAATGGTTGGATCCAGCCAGTTCCAGCTAGAGGAAAGCGAACCAATACTGACCGGCTGGCCCAGCTCAGACGACAACCGTTGTTCAATCGAAGAGCGATATTCGTTGATGTTCTGAGTAACCTGGCGCCCTATTCCGGCATAAAGTGCAAGCAGGACGACGACCGCCAGCAACAACCACCAGATCAGACTGGCGGCGCCCGAGACGATTCGAAGTAACAGATGTTTCAGAGTTTGATCAGCCACACTGGATGCCATCAGGGGTAATCGCCACGCCTAACCAATGCCTGCCGGGCCGGCGTTACAGCAGTACCACATCATACTGCTCCTGACTGTAGAATGGCTCAACCTGAAAACGGATGGTTTTGCTGATAAACGTCTCAAGGTCTGCCACGTTGTCGGACTCTTCATCCAACAGCCGATCCACCACGCTCTGGGACGCCATCACCAGATAGCTTTCCGCGTCATAGGCGCGATTGACCCTGAGAATTTCACGGAATACTTCATAACAGACCGTTTCGCTGGTCTTGAGAAAGCCGCGTCCATCACAGATGGGGCAAGGCTCACATAAAATCTGACCAAGGCTTTCGGTGGTGCGCTTACGGGTCATTTCCACCAATCCGAGCTCGGAAACCCCGGTAATCTTCGTTTTGGCGTGATCCCGCTCCAGCATTTTCTCCAGCATTCGGTGGACCTGGCGCTGGTGCTCGGAATCCTCCATATCGATGAAATCGATGATGATAATACCACCGAGATTCCTTAACCTGAGCTGGCGACTAATGGCACGGGCCGCCTCGAGGTTGGTCTTGAAAATGGTTTCTTCCAGATTGCGGTGCCCCACAAACGCGCCGGTGTTGATATCGATCGTGGTCATCGCTTCGGTCTGGTCGATGATCACGTAGCCACCGGATTTGAGCTGGACCTTGCGACTGAGGGCTTTCTGAATTTCATCCTCAACGGAATACAGGTCAAAAATGGGACGTTCGCCCGGGTAATACTCGACCTTGTCGGAAAACTCGGTCACAAACTCCTCAACAAACTCCATCACCCGCTGGTGGCTTTCCCGACTATCGATGCGCACCTTCTCAGTCTGTGGACGAATCAGGTCGCGAATGGTGCGGATAAACAGGGGAAGATCCTGATACACCACCGAAGGCGCCTGACTTCGGGTAATGCGCTCCTCAATGGCCTGGTTCAGACGGTGCAGGTAGGTCATATCGCCGATCAGGTCATCTTCCGAGGCAGCCTCTGCAGCGGTGCGAATAATGTAGCCGCCAGAGATGTCCGGTTCTGCGGCAGCACCCTCTTCAACCAGTGACTTCAACCGTGAACGTTCGGTCTCATCTTCAATTCGCTGGGAAATACCAACATGACGGACGCCAGGCATGAATACCAGATAGCGCGAGGGGATGGATAGCTGGGTGGTCAGCCGTGCACCCTTGGTTCCAATGGGGTCCTTGGTGACCTGAACCACGAGGGACTGCCCTTCTCGGAGCAGGGTGCGGATATCCGGAACCGTTTTCGGTGTCTCGGGGGCTTCGCTGGCCGGCTGCTGACTGGTGACGACATCAGAGGCATGAATAAACGCCGCACGTTCCAGGCCGATGTCTACAAATGCCGCCTCCATGCCGGGCAATACACGAACCACCTTGCCCTTGTAAATGTTGCCCACGATGCCCTTGCGGCTGGTGCGCTCAATGTAGGCCTCCTGGAGCATACCGTTCTCCACGAGCGCCACCCGGGTTTCCACCGGGGTCACATTGATCAGTATTTCTTCACTCATTGCGGCTCTCCTGCCTGCTGTTCCAGGTTTCCCATACCGGGTATCCGGCACCGGCCAGTAATGCTGCGGTTTCCTGCAGGGGCAGTCCCACTACGGCGCTGTAACTGCCTCGGAGTTCCTCTACAAAAATACCACCCCGCCCCTGAATGCCATAGCCGCCCGCTTTATCCATGGGCTCACCAGTTGCCACATAGGCAGCGATTTCCGCCGCCAGCAGCTCGCGGAAACGAACATTCGCTATCACCAGGCGCGACTCACAAATACCCTTGTGAACCACAGCAACACCGGTCATGACCTGATGGGTGGTTCCCGAGAGCGCCTGTAACATAACGGTCGCATCGCCGGTGGTGTCTGGCTTGCCCAGGATCCGGCCCTCCAGTACAACCGAGGTGTCCGAACCAATCACCAGGCAGCCAGGCTTGGAAGCACTTCCCGCCAGAGCCTTTTCCCGGGCAAGGCGTTCGACATAGTGTTCGGCTGACTCGTTGCTCGCGGGCGTTTCGTCAATATCCGCCGGCTGAACCAGGAACGACAGACCGATCTGCCTTAACAGTTCGGCTCTTCGAGGAGACGCTGAGGCAAGAACAATAGACTGCATAGCGCCCTCCAATCCTAGCCAAGCTTGCGATTCAGGTTATCCAGCAACACACACAACACCGGCCAGACCAGAGCACTGGTCAGCGCCGGCCACAAGTAGCTGAAACCGGAGCTGTCAGCTCCCAGTGTCTGCTTGATAAAATGCACCAGCATCTGGTTGATACCCAACAACAGGAACACCATCAGGCACTGCTGCGGCAAAGGGTACATACGCAGCCGCTGGTGAATGGTCAGTACCAGGAACGCAATAACACCCATGGCCAGGGCATTCACGCCCAGCGGGGTGGCTTCCAGTACGTCCAGCAGCAGACCGAGGCACCAGGCCAACAGGATGCCGAACTGGGCCGGTGCCCGGAATGTCCAGTAGAACACAATCAGGCCCAGCCATTCCGGCCGGAACTCAAACCAGCCCAGCGGAAACAGCGAACTGCTGAGCACCAGGGCAAACAAAACGCTCAGGGCAAAAACGGGATAACTGATCACCGACAGCATTAGCGCACCCCATCCTGTTCTGGTGATCCAGCATCGGAGCCTTCGGGCGAGCTTTCAGCGTCATTCGTGGCGTCGTCCTGTTCCGGTGAAAACACAACCAACACCAGGCGACTCCGGTTCAGTTCCGCCATTGGCGTAGCACGAATTTTCACAAACGGTTCACCCGGCTCCTTGGAAATCTGGTCCACTTCCGCTACCGGGTAGCCCTTGGGAAAACGCCCCCCCAACCCGGAGCTGACCAACAGATCCCCTTCGCGAATATCGGCGGTATCCGGCACATGCACCAATTCAAGCGTGCTGGTGTCCCCATTTCCAAGCAGGATAGCTCGCAAGCCGTTGCGAACCACTTCCACAGGCACCGCGTGGCTGCTGTCCGATACCAATAGAACCCGTGAGGTAAAACTGCTGGTTTGTTGGACCTGCCCCATCAGGCCGTTGGCATCCAGAATAGCCTGGCCGACCACAACACCGTCGCGACTGCCTTTGTTGATCACCACTTCGTGAGAGAACGGGTCCGGTGAAACACCGACTATTTCGCCAACTATGACCCGGTCATCAAGGACCTCTGAGGAGTTCATCAGCTTGCGCAGTTCGTTGTTTTCTGAGGCCAGGGCGGCATACTTGAGCGCCCGGCGCTCCAGTATCAGCAAACGAGCACGCAGAGCTTCGTTTTCTTCCTGGAGGTCTTCACGGGTGGTAAACAGGCTGGCGACCCAGTCGCTGAATTCGGAGGGTGCATTGCCAAGCCAGTGAACCGGGGCAAGGCCGGTACCGATCGCGCTGCGAACCGGCGTTACCTGATCGAAGCGGGCATCCGCAACAATCAGTATCGCTGAGAGCACAATAACCAGTAGCAGCCTGAAACCGGGAACGGGGCCTTGGACAAAGATGGTTTTAATAGCTCACCCTCCCGCACTCCATGCAGGTGTCCATACGACAACCGCCGCCGTGATCATTCACGAGCGGCGGCCGGGTAAAGGCAATGTCGGGGCGTAAAGCCGGAGTCAAGGTCAGCCCTCCTGGGAGAACATTCCGATTCCGCCACGATCAATCACTTCCAGCGCCTTGCCGCCACCACGGGCGACACAGGTCAGCGGGTCTTCCGCAATAATCACCGGCAGGCCGGTTTCCTCGCTGATCAGTTTATCCAAACCGCGCAGCAACGCACCACCACCCGTAAGCACAATGCCACGCTCGGCGATATCAGAGGCCAACTCCGGCGGCGACTGTTCCAGGGCGCTTTTCACCGTCTGGACGATCTGAGCCAGGGATTCCTGGAGAGCGTCGAGGATTTCCTCGCTGTTCAGGGTAAACGCCCGGGGCACGCCCTCTGCCAGGTTGCGGCCGCGAACGTCGATCTCGCGGATATCCAGCCCCTCATAGGCGCAGCCAATTTCGTGTTTGATGCGCTCCGCAGTGGAGTCACCGATCAGGCTGCCGTAGTTGCGACGAACGTAGGTAACGATCGCTTCATCGAACTTGTCGCCACCGGTACGAACAGACTCGGCGTACACAATGCCATTCAGGGAGATGATAGCGATTTCGGTGGTGCCACCGCCGATGTCCACAATCATGGAACCGCTGGCTTCCTCCACCGGCAGGCCAGCACCAATGGCCGCCGCCATCGGCTCTTCAATCAGGAACACTTCCCTGGCACCAGCGCCCAGGGCGGATTCACGGATAGCCTTACGCTCGACCTGGGTGGATTTGCTGGGAACGCAAACCAGTACGCGGGGGCTTGGGGTGATAAAGCTGTTCTCATGCACCTTGTGAATGAAGTGCTGGAGCATTTTCTCGGTAACCACGAAATCTGCGATCACACCGTCTTTCATCGGGCGGATGGCGGTGATGTTTCCTGGTGTGCGGCCAAGCATGCGTTTGGCTTCGGCGCCGACGGCTGCGACCATTTTCTGTGAGCCAGCGGTGCGGATGGCTACAACGGAGGGCTCGTTGAGTACGATACCGCGTTCGCGCACGTATATAAGGGTGTTGGCGGTGCCCAGGTCGATGGACAGGTCGCTGGAAAATAAACCTCGGAGTCTTTTGATCAACATTCGTGTAGTTTCAACCTGAGAGTTGCAGTCGCAAAAATGATGCGGCAACTTTAGCAGTGAGCACCCCCGCAGGCAAGGCACCATCGGGGCTCCCGAGGCGCCTTTCGCGCTTTTCTCCTTTGTTTTGGCCCCTCCCGCGATTGTTTGAATCTGTTACCATAGCGCTTTCTTTTTGAACTTGGGTGCATGGGCGCTTGAGAGACAGCCTTCCAAAACACGCTCAAGCACGTCCGTGTGGCGCTTGGGCTCCGCCATCCATGGCTCCGCACAGTTTTGGAAGGCTGTCTCTCAAGCACCCTCATCATCCGTGCAAACTTCAGTTGATATAAAGCGCGCATTTAAGTTACTGAAACTTCATATATATGGGAGGAAGTGTGACCATTTCCCGCAAGGACATTGAAAAAGTCGCTGTGCTCGCCCGCATTCGGGTGGACGAGGAGCAGGTTTCAGCGCTGGAAAAGGATCTGGGCAATATCCTGGATCTGGTGGACCAGCTGAGCGCGGCGGATACCGATTCGGTGGCGCCCATGGCCCACCCCCTGGATGCCGTCCAGCGCCTGCGCCCGGATGAGGTAACGGAAACCAATGAACGGGAGGCTTTCCAGGCCATTGCGCCGGCTACCGAGAATGGCCTCTATCTGGTTCCCCGAGTGATTGAATAAAGGGCATCGAGTGACCCGACAAACAGCGACGTAAACAGGACGTATCATGCATAACAAATCCGTAGCAGAGCTTTCCCGAGAGTTGGAAAGCGGCAAGATTTCCAGCGTGGAGCTGACCCGGCAGTTCCTGGGCCGCCTTGAAAAGGAAGACGAGCAGCTCAATAGCTTTATCACCATTACGGAAGAACAGGCCCTGGCCGACGCCCATGCGGCAGACGAGCAACGGGCAGCGGGTAAGGCCACACCCTGGACGGGCGTGCCCTTCGCCCACAAGGACATATTCTGCACCAATGGCGTAGCGACCACCTGTGGCTCGAAGATGCTGGCGAATTTTGTGCCGCCCTACGATGCAACGGTCACGGAAAATTTCCGCAAGGCGGGCGCTGTGTGCCTGGGTAAGACCAACATGGACGAGTTCGCCATGGGGTCGTCTACCGAGTCCAGCTATTTTGGCGCCACTGCCAACCCCTGGGGTCTGAGCCAGGGCGAGAAGCGGGTGCCGGGTGGTTCTTCCGGCGGCTCCGCGGCGGCGGTTGCAGCGCGGCTGGTGCCCGCGGCGACAGCCACGGATACCGGCGGGTCCATCCGTCAACCGGCCGCGCTGTGTGGCGTGACCGGGCTGAAACCAACCTATGGCCGCGTGTCCCGTTACGGCATGATTGCCTTTGCTTCGAGCCTGGACCAGGGTGGCACCATGGCCCGCACAGCCGAAGACAATGCGCTGATGCTGAATGTAATGGCGGGCTTTGACCCCAAGGACTCCACCTCCATTGACCGTGACGTTCCGGACTATACCGCAACGCTGAACGAGCCGTTGACAGGGTTACGCATCGGGCTGCCGAAGGAATACTTTGCTGGCAACCTCAGTGCCGCCATGGAAGAACAAGTTCGGGGTGCTATCCGGGAGTACGAGAAGCTCGGCGCCACGGTAAAGGAAGTGTCCCTTCCCCACGCTGACCTCGCCATCGCGGCCTACTACGTTATCGCCCCGGCCGAGGCCTCGGCCAACTTGTCCCGTTTTGACGGCGCCCGTTATGGCTACCGCTGCGAAGACCCGAAAGACCTGCTGGACATGTACACACGCACCCGGGCCGAAGGTTTCGGCACCGAGGTCAAGCGGCGGATTCTGGTGGGCACCTACGCGCTATCCGCCGGCTATTTCGATGCGTACTACCTCAAGGCTCAGAAAGTTCGCCGGCTGATCCAGCAGGACTTTATTAACGCCTTCAAGGAAGTGGATGTGCTGATGAGCCCGACCACGCCCTCCCCGGCCTTTACCCAGGGCGAGAAAACCAGCGACCCGGTGACCATGTACCTGGAGGACGTGTTTACCATTGCCATCAACCTGGCGGGCATCCCCGCCATGTCCGTTCCAGCCGGGTTTGTGGACGGGCTTCCAGTGGGCCTGCAGATTATTGGGGATTATTTCTCCGAAGCTCGCCTGCTGAACGCCGCCCATCAATTTCAGCAGGTGACCGACTGGCACCAGCGCGAACCGCAATAAGCCCGATACAGGAGAACGACTATGCAATGGGACATTGTGATCGGGCTGGAGATTCACGTTCAGCTCGCCACCAAAACCAAGATTTTTTCCGGCTCCAGCACCGCCTATGGTGCCGAACCCAACACCCAGGCCAATGCCGTTGACCTGGCCATGCCGGGCACGCTGCCAGTGCCGAACGAGCAGGCATTCCGCTACGCGGTGATGTTTGGCCTGGCGGTCAACGCCGAGATTGAACGCCGCTCAGTGTTCGAACGGAAGAACTATTTCTACCCGGACCTTCCCAAGGGCTATCAAACAACACAACTGGAGCGCCCGATTGTCGGCCCCGGCTATGTGGATATCGATCTGGCCAGCGGCGAATCCAAGCGGGTGCGTATTCACCATGCCCACCTGGAAGAGGATGCCGGAAAATCTCTCCATGAGGATTTCCACGGCATGACGGGCATCGACCTGAACCGTGCAGGCACGCCTCTGATTGAGGTGGTCACTGAACCCGACATGACCAATGCCGATGAGGCTGTCGCCTTTGCCAAGAAACTCCACGGCATTGTCACGTCCCTGGGCATCTGTGACGGTGACATGTCACAGGGCTCCATGCGCTTTGACGTGAACATCTCACTCAAGCCCAAGGGTTCCGATACCCTGGGCACCCGTACCGAAACCAAGAACCTGAACTCCTTCCGCTTCATGGAGCAGGCCATTGCCCACGAAGTCGAGCGGCAGATGGACATTCTCGAGGACGGTGGCACCATTGTTCAGGAAACCCGCCTGTACAATGGCGACCGGGACGAGTCCCGCTCTATGCGCACCAAGGAAGAAGCCAACGATTACCGCTACTTCCCCTGCCCGGACCTGCTGCCGGTGGAAATCGACGATGCCTTTATCGACGAAGCCCGCAACAGCCTCCCGGAACTGCCGGATGCCCGCAAGGCCCGCTTCAAGGAACAGTACGGCCTGAACGACTACGATGCTGGACTACTGGCTGGCGACTCGAAACTGGCCGCATTCTTCGAAGCCGCCGCTGATCGCGGGAAGGACGCCAAGTTGGCTTCCAACTGGGTTCAGGGCGAATTCTCCGCACGTCTGAATGCGGAGGAAAAATCTGTGGCCGACTCACCGATTTCCGGCAAGCAGCTAGGGGATCTGGTGGTGCGCATCGCGGACAACACGATTTCATCGGCGGGTGCCAAGAAAGTGTTCGAGGCGCTCTGGGCCGGCGAAAATGACAGCGTGGATGCGATTATCGATGCCAAAGGCCTGAAGCAGGTGTCAGACACTGGCGAGCTTGAGAAGATGGTGGACGAGGTTCTGGCCTCCATGCCGGATCAGGTGGCCCAGTATCAGCAGGAATCCGACCCCAAGAAGCAGAAGAAGATGCTCGGCGGGTTCATGGGGCCGCTGATGAAGGCCTCCAAGGGCCAGGGTAATCCGAAGCTGTTTAATGAGATTCTTGTTAAGAAACTTGGGGGCTGATTTCTCAGCGTTTTTGCAGGCTACGGGTGTTGCTTTTTGCTGCAGCCCTAGCCTGCTTGATATGGGGGAGGCCTCGGTGGGAGGCTACCGAACAAGCCGACCCCATAGATCATGCTCATCCGCATGCTCGACCGCAGCCTGAACAATCTGCCCCGGAACAAGATCGGTTTCGTCGTTGAGGTAAACCATGCCGTCAATCTCCGGCGCATCCGCCTTGGAGCGGCCGATCGCGCCTTCTTCGTCGACTTCGTCGATGAGAACGTCAATAGTCTGGCCGATTTTGGCCTGCAATCGGGCCGCTGATATTTCAGCCTGTTTTTCCATGAACCGGGCCAAGCGCTCCTCCTTCACCTCTTCCGGAACGGCACCTTCGATCTCGTTCGCCCTCGCACCTTCCACCGGGCTGTATTTGAAGGCTCCGACACGATCAAGCTGAGCCTCATCCAGCCAATCCAGCAGGTACTGGAAATCTTCCTCTGTTTCGCCGGGGAAACCGACAATAAAGGTGGAACGGATGGTGAGCTCCGGGCAGATGTCACGCCACTTGCGAATGCGTTCCAGCGTCTTGCTGTCGTGGGCCGGGCGTTTCATGGCCTTGAGCACTTTCGGGCTGGCGTGCTGGAACGGGATATCCAGGTACGGCAGGATTTTGCCCTCCGCCATCAGCGGGATCACATCGTCCACGTGCGGATAGGGATAAACGTAATGCAGGCGCACCCAAACGCTCATTTCACCCAACGCCTCACACAGGGACTGCATCTTGGTCTTTAGCGGGCGGCCCTGCCAGAATCCGGTACGGTACTTGGTGTCGACACCGTATGCAGAGGTGTCCTGGGAGATCACCAGAAGCTCTTTTACGCCAGCGTCCACCAGGCGCTTGGCCTCGTCCATCACGTCACCAATCGGGCGACTGACCAGGTCGCCGCGCATGGACGGGATGATGCAGAAGGTGCATCGGTGGTTACAGCCTTCGGAAATTTTCAGGTATGCATAATGCCGGGGGGTCAGTTTGATGCCCTGAGGAGGCACCAGGTCCGTAAACGGATCGTGTTGCTTGTTCGGCGGCACGAACTGGTGCACCGCTCCCACAACTTCTTCGTAGGCGTGTGGGCCGGACACGGCGAGAACACCCGGGTGAGTGTCACGTATCTTATCCGCTTCAACACCCATGCAACCGGTTACGATGACCTTGCCATTTTCATTGATTGCTTCACCAATGGCATCTAGGGACTCCTGCTTGGCGGCATCTATAAAGCCACAGGTGTTCACCACGACGATATCAGCGTCGTTATAGGTCGGTACCACATCGTAGCCGTCCAGCCGAAGCTGGGTCAGGATGCGCTCGGAATCAACCAGGGCCTTGGGGCAGCCAAGACTGATAAAACCCACTTTTCCGCTGCCTGCGGGAACGGATGAAATCTTGTTTGTCATAACCTGCACGAAATCGTGGAGCCGTTAGCGGCCCCGGTGGATGTTGGTGCGTAGTTTACCGCAGCCAATCCGACACCGTAAGTAACAGCTGCCCGTCGTATCCGCCTGATCGCGAGCGCTCCGAATCGATTTTGGTGACACCACGCTCACATTCAGTTCACAAATCTGACAGTTTTGGCGACAGGCAACTTGCTGATCACCAAACAAACAACTAGACTTTCAGGAAGTTAAGATCGAAACAACAAGCGCTTGCTGTTTTTCGCACTCGCCATATTGCAGATTTATGACAATTGGCTGGCTTTCTCGTGTGTATAGAAAGCGTGCCTGGAAAGAAGGCAGCGAGTAAAAATAATAAAGGATTGAACGATGGGTAAGGCTGCCTGCTTTGAAACCAGAGATGCAAGAAGAGTGACTATGAAACCAGTTGCCGCCAAGCCAAACCTACGCAACCAACAACGCGTCGATGTCGCTACCGAAGCCCGGATTGAAAAAACCGACGGCAGCTGCCTTACCTGTAAAGTCTCCAACATTTCCCGAACCGGCCTGATGGTCCTCTGTGATCAGGACTCCGTGAGAAAACTGGTTCCCGGCCAGAAAACACCGGCACCCGGAAACTGGATATCCGTAACAACGACATTCTCTGTGCCGGTTGTTGCCAACCAACCCGTTTCTGTGATCGCCGGAGGCAACATTGTCCACATGCGACGAATTGCCCGCGACCAGTTCCAGCTCGGTATCCAGTTCTCGGAGTTCGAAGGCAATGGTTTCGACTACGTGAACAACTACGTCAGCAAACTGCTTTCCACCTCGTCGCACTAACTCGGAAGTTTTACCCTCCAGCCTTTCCTGCCGCTATATTGTTATAGCAGTAAACTCTAGTTACCCGACTTCTTATGCCATGGCCTGATCTGGTATCATTGCGGCATTCACACGCCCAGCCTCTATCGAATCCGGAGGCACGCAAAGCGGTAACAGGACACGATGACCACTTACAACCTGACGCATCTCAAACAGCTGGAAGCTGAAAGCATCCACATCATCCGGGAAGTTGCAGCCGAGTTCGACAACCCGGTCATGCTCTATTCCATCGGGAAAGACTCCGCAGTAATGCTGCACCTGGCCCGCAAAGCCTTTCATCCCGGCAAGCTGCCCTTCCCGCTCTTACACGTGGACACCACCTGGAAGTTCAAGCAGATGATTGAATTCCGGGACCGCAAAGCAAAAGAGTATGGCCTGGACCTGATCGTCCACAAGAACGAGGACGGGATCAAACAGGGCATCGGCCCCTTTACTCACGGCAGCGCCAAGCATACCGACGTGATGAAAACCCAGGCCCTCAAACAGGCCCTGGACAAGTACAAGTTTGATGCTGCTTTCGGCGGCGCTCGCCGGGACGAGGAAAAATCCCGTGCCAAGGAGCGCGTCTATTCCTTCCGTGACGAGTACCACCGCTGGGACCCAAAGAACCAACGTCCTGAGCTCTGGAACATCTACAACGGCAAGATCAACAAAGGCGAGAGCATCCGGGTATTCCCGCTGTCCAACTGGACCGAGCTGGATATCTGGCAGTACATCTACCTCGAAAACATTGAAATCGTGCCACTTTACTACTCCGCCAAGCGGCCCGTCGTGGAACGCGATGGCACGCTGATCATGGTGGACGACGACCGCATGCCTTTGAAAGAAGGCGAAAAGCCGATGATGAAATCCATCCGTTTCCGCACCCTGGGCTGTTACCCACTGACCGGCGCCATCGAATCCGAGGCAGACACGCTGCCGGAGATCATCCAGGAGATGTTGCTGGCAACCAGCTCCGAACGTCAGGGCCGCGTGATCGACCACGATTCGGCCGGCTCCATGGAACAGAAAAAGCGGGAAGGGTATTTCTAAGATGGCACACCAGTCTGATCTGATTGCGGAAGATATTCAGGCCTACCTGAAGCAACACGAAAACAAGGAACTGCTGCGCCTACTCACCTGCGGCAGTGTGGACGACGGAAAGAGCACCCTTATTGGTCGCCTGCTGCACGACACCAAGATGATCTATGAAGATCATATGGCGAGCCTGAAAAGTGACAGCGCCAAGATGGGCACAACGGGCGAAAAGCTGGACCTTGCCCTTCTGGTCGATGGCCTGCAGGCCGAGCGGGAACAAGGCATCACTATTGATGTTGCCTATCGTTTTTTCTCAACTGATAAGCGCAAGTTCATCATCGCAGACACTCCCGGCCACGAGCAGTACACTCGCAACATGGCGACAGGGGCATCGACGGCTCAAGTTGCGATCCTGATGATCGATGCGCGCCACGGCGTTCTGACCCAGACCCGCCGCCACTCTTACATTGCCTCTCTGCTTGGCATTCGCCACATCGTGGTCGCAGTGAACAAAATGGATCTGGTTGATTTCAGCGAAGAACGCTTCAATGAAATAAAGGACGACTACCTGGCGTTTGCCAATCAGCTTGGCCTGAAGGATATTCGCTTCGTGCCATTGTCTGCCCTCGAAGGCGACAACGTCGTTAACAGGAGTGAGAACACACCCTGGTTCGACGGCCAGCCCCTGATGGACATTCTGGAGACGGTGGAAGTATCCCACGACAAAAATCTGGAGCACTTCCGCTTCCCCGTCCAGTACGTGACGCGCCCGAACCTGAACTTCCGCGGTTTCTGCGGCACCATAGCCTCTGGTGTTGTGCGCCCCGGCGACAAAGTGATGGCCTTGCCTTCACGACGCACCAGCGCAATCAAAGACATTGTGACGTTTGATGGCAACCTGGAAGAAGCCTATATCGACCAGGCGGTCACACTGACGCTCACCGATGAAATCGATGTCAGCCGAGGCGATATGCTGGTCAAGGCTGAGGATGAGCCAGAAGTGGGCAACCGCTTCACCGCCAACATTGTCTGGATGACGGACGGCCCGCTGGAAACCGGTCGCCTTTACGACATCAAGCTCGGCCCGACGTTTACCTCGGCTACCGTCAAAAAGATTCATCACCAGACCGACGTCAACACGCTGGAGAAGAACGACAACCCGTCTGCGCTTCAGCTGAACGAAATCGGACTGTGTGAGCTGACCCTGAGCCAGCCCATTGCGTTTGATGCCTATCAGCGCAACCACGCCACGGGCAGCTTCATTGTGATTGATCGGCTGACCAACGTGACGATCGGTGCGGGTATGATTGCCGGCACTGCAGGCACGGTTGAGTCGCTGGACCCGGTGACCAGCGAAGAGCGCGAGCGCCGTCTGGCGCAGAAGCCTGCCATTATTGCCTGTAACGGCAAGCAGGCCACGGCGCTGGCCCTGGCAGTTGAACGGGCGCTGTTCGATCAGGGCAAGACCTCCGTTGTCCTCAGCGAGGACAATGCCGGCAATGCCGAAGACCGTCGGCGCGCAGCGCAGGTGGTCAGTGCCCATGGCCTGATTGCCATTGCGGTGAACCTGGGTGCGGATGTGGCATCGGCGTCTGTTTCTGCAGACGATGACAAGGAGATCACTGAAGCGGTGACTTCACTGATTCAGGACCTGATGCGGCATAAGCGGGTTTAACCTCGCTTTTGGGACTTTGAGGATAGCCCCCATGGTCTTAGGCCTTGGGGGCTTCTTCGTTTTGGGGCTGATCCCACAGCCCTATAAAAACCATTACAATCCCAACCCCTGAAGGTTTACCCTCAGCCTCCTACACGTTCTATTAACCAAGGGACTCTTGACTCCATGGCCATCAAACAGCTCCGCACTCTCTTCGCCAGCCAGTATCAGCCCGGACAGCCGGCGCGGGTTCGTCCCGGCGAGGCGTTGGCCGAGCCGGGTGGCGACTATGAGGCGCTTCACAAGCAGATGAAGCGCCTGTTCAACAGCAAACCCGGCAAGAAATACGGTCGTTTTTCCGAGGACATCGGTGAAAGTCCGTTCAGCAGCTGGCTGAAGGACTACCGGGAGGACAAGCAAAGCTTTGCGTCGATGACTGACCGTCTTTTTGGGCAATGGCAAGAACTGCTGAACAGCGCCCAGGAGGAATTTGAGGGGCACCTGATGATTGTCCACGAAGCCCTCGCGGATGCGGAGGTGGTTTATCTGTTTATCCTGGAAAACGACAGCGCCATGCGTTTTGATGCCCAGCAAACGTTGGACGCGACGGACATCCTGAGCCTGTCGCGGCTGAATCTGGCGGTGCGCGTGGAATTGGACGACTGGCTGGGTGACAACGCCGGCGAGAACTATCTTACGCTGGTCCACGCTCGTGGTTCCGGGGAAGGCGGTGACCTGTTCATCAAGCTATGCGGTTTCACCAATCAGGTGGATGTGGAGAAAGAGACGCTGACGTTCATGGATGCCGTGGAAGCCTTTGCCAAATCATCCGAACCGGAAGAGGCAGGCAAGATTCGGGCGCGAGCCTATGAGTTCTCGAAGGAGCAGCATGCGTTGGGCGAGCCGGTGGCCATCGAGGCATTGTCGGGCTACCTGGATGAGAACGAGCCTCAGCGTTTCAAGGAGTTTGCCAGTGAGACTGCCGAGCTGCCGGAAAGCGGGGTGTTGCATCCGGATCACCGTAAGGTGAAGAAGCTGGTTCGGATTGCGGGCTCAGGTGGTGGTATGAGCGTGTCGTTCTCTTCGGATCTGGTGAATCAGGCGGTTTACTATGACCGTGACAACGACGCATTGACGATTACGCGGTTGCCTAAGGCGTTGCGGGAGCAGCTGCAACGTTATCTTGAAGGCCGGGAGGAATAGCAGCTCACTGACCTGATGACTTTGGGGGCTGACCTTCTAGACTTAGAACTCTTGGGGCTGGTCCCGCCATGGGGTAGCATTTTCTTCTGGAAAAAGAACTCGCTGCGCTCGGACACCTTTTTCCGGCGGAAAATGCTACCCCACACCGTGACCGATCAATCGACTGTGGTTAATCCTTTTATTGAGGTTCGTTGGTGGCTGATTCTGTTTTATCAGTCCACCTCGGACGGTTGGCTCGCAGCTTTCGGACTTCCTGCATCCAGCCTACGCCGTCGACTAATTCACCGGTTTCCGGGTCTATAGGCGGGTATGGCAGGTTGCGGTCGTCGCAGTAGCGTTTTACGACCGGCTGGCACCAGCAGAACAGCAGACGGTTGTATTCATCGTCTGGTAGCCTCTGGTGGGCATACAGGCCTGCCTGTTTCCTCTGCCGTTGTGCTTCGGACAGAATAATCGCACAGGCGGACGACACGTTCAGGGACTCCACCATGCCCATCATGGGGATCACAATGTGCTCGTCAGCCTGTTCGGCAGCGCTGTCGCTGACACCATCTACTTCATTACCCATGATCACCGTGCAGGGCACGGTGAAATCCGCTTCCCGGTAATCAATCGCTCTGTCCGACAGCTGGGCGGCGTAGAGTTTGTGCCCCTGCCCTTTCAGCTCCGAAACCGCCTCATCCATTGTCGGGTGCGTGTGGGTGGTGACCCAGTTGTAGCTGCCGCCGGCGGTTTTTCGGAAGGCACGGAAACCTTCCCGCGGCCAGACCACGTGCATGCTGGCAAGACCAAACGCATCGCAGGAGCGGATGATGGCCGACAGATTGCGGGGTTTGTGGACCTGGTCGGTTAGGACGCTGAGATCGGGCTGGCGAGTATCCAGGGTTTGTTTGATTCGGGCCAGGCGTTCGGGAGTCATGATTGTTTGAGCGTTCTAAAAAATTGGAAAAACCAATACTACCACAAGCGATTTAGAGGATTGCCGAGACAAAGGTGGTTGCCGATTGATCACCCCGTTATAATGTGCAGCTAACTTTTTTAAGCGCCACTCCCAACCTCCCGGCGCAAATCACACACCAAGCACGTTGAGAATCATGGCCAAGAAGCTGTACATCAAGACCCATGGCTGCCAGATGAACGAGTACGACTCATCACGTATGGCAGACCTGCTTCGCACCGGCGAAACCGTCGAAATGACCGACTCGCCGGACGACGCCGACATCCTGTTGCTGAACACCTGCTCAATCCGCGAAAAAGCGCAGGAAAAAGTGTTCCACCAGCTGGGTCGCTGGAAGAAACTGAAAAACAGCAAACCGGACCTGATCATCGGTGTAGGCGGTTGCGTGGCCAGCCAGGAAGGCCAGGCTATCATCGACCGGGCACCCTACGTGGACATGGTCTTCGGGCCGCAAACCCTGCATCGCCTGCCGGATATGATCACCGAAGTTCGCGCCAAGGGTAATGGTGTTGGCGTGGTAGATGTCAGCTTTCCGGAAATCGAGAAGTTCGACAACCTGCCTGATCCCGGCGCAGACGGCCCGTCCGCGTTTGTTTCCATCATGGAAGGCTGCAGCAAATACTGCACCTTCTGCGTGGTGCCCTACACCCGTGGCGAGGAAGTCAGTCGTCCGGTGGACGACGTGATCGCGGAAGTCGCCCACCTGGCCAGCCAGGGCGTACGTGAGGTGAACCTGCTGGGCCAGAACGTGAACGCCTACCGTGGCGAGACCCACGATGGTGACGTGATGGATATGGCGGAGTTGGTGACCCTGATCGCCACCATCGACGGCATTGACCGTATCCGGTATACCACCTCACACCCGGTGGAGTTTTCGGACTCACTGATCGAGGCCTATGAGCAGGTACCAGAGCTGGTCAGCCACCTGCACTTGCCAGTGCAAAGTGGCTCAGATCGGATACTGGCAGCCATGAAGCGCGGCCATACAGCTCTGGAGTACAAGTCCAAACTTCGCCGCCTGCGCAAGATTCGCCCGGACATCAGCTTCTCCTCGGATTTCATCATTGGTTTCCCGGGGGAAACCGAGAAGGATTTCGAGGACACTATGAAGCTGATCAACGATATTGGCTTCGATATGTCGTTCAGCTTCATCTACAGCGCCCGGCCCGGCACTCCGGCGGCGGACCTGCCGGATGACACGTCACTGGAGGTGAAGAAACAGCGCCTGAGCATTCTCCAGGACCGGCTGAACCAGAATGTGATGGACATCAGTCGCAAGATGGTGGGCACGACACAGAGTATTCTGGTGACAGGCTTGTCCAAGAAGGACCCCGGTGAATACGCGGGCCGTACCGAGAACAACCGTATTGTGAACTTCCGGCATGAGAATCCGGAGGTGGTTGGGCACTTTATTGATGTGGAGATTCGGGAGGCTCTGCCTAATTCTCTTCGCGGGGTTCCTGTGGGTTCCGGGATGTATTAAACCTGGGCCCCACGCGTCTCGGGTTTGGTGAATGGCGAGTGGTGGGGACCTCCTCCCAAAAAACGCTACAAGCACATCCATGTGCGCTTGGGCTCCGCCATCCATGGCTCCGCACATTTTTGGGAGGAGATCCCCACCACTCTCCGCAACTTCTTCTCGTGTCTTCAGCGTGCAAATGGTCTTGTATTTAAACAAGTGAGCCTGCACATAGTTGGATAAGGGCGCTGGCCGGAGGACTATTCCAAAAACGTGGAGCGCCAGGGATGGCGCGACCGAGCCCTACATGGACGTATTCACGGGCGTTTTTTGGAATAGTCCTCCGGCCAGCGCCCGATTGCACAATTCATGACATACCCGCTCCCTGAATCCACGGGAGTAAACAAACGGAGCACTTTTGAACGCCAACGATCACCGACAATTCGACCTACACCCGGTAGACCAGCGCCGGCTGACCACCCTCTGCGGCCAGTTTGATGAGCACCTGAAGCACATTGAGCGGCGCATGAACGTCAAGATTGGCCGCCGAGGCCATCATTTCCGGGTGGAAGGTGAAACTGAACACGTGGCAGCCGCTACGGAAGTTGTCCGGCACCTGTATCGGGAAACCGAAGCCAACGATGATATCTCGCCGGACATGGTTCATTTGTTTATCCGCGAGACCGGATTCGAACGGCTGCCAGATGACGTCCCATACAAGGGCGCCGTCACCGTCATCAAAACCCCGAAACTGCAGGCCAAGCCCAGAGGCGAGAACCAGCAGAAATACGTGCACAACATCCGTACCCACGATGTGAATTTTGGCATTGGCCCCGCCGGTACCGGCAAGACATGGCTGGCGGTGGCGTGCGCAGTTGAGGCACTGAAAGACGAACAGGTGAAGCGCATACTGCTGGTCCGGCCGGCCGTGGAAGCCGGCGAAAAGCTCGGCTTTCTGCCGGGTGACCTGGCCCAGAAGGTGGACCCTTACCTGCGCCCCCTCTACGACGCCCTCTACGAAATGCTGGGCTTTGATCATGTGACGCGGCTGATCGAAAAAAGCGTGATTGAGATCGCGCCGCTAGCCTTCATGCGCGGCCGCACGCTCAATAATTCGTTCATCATTCTGGATGAGAGCCAGAATACCACCCGCGAACAGATGAAGATGTTCCTGACACGGATCGGGTTTGGTTCCACTGCCGTGATCACCGGTGACACCACCCAGGTGGATCTTCCCCGCGGGCAGAATTCCGGCCTGATCCATGCGGCCGGTGTGCTGAGCAAGGTGTCCGGTATTGGCTTCACACGGTTCGAGGCCCGCGATGTGGTGCGTCACCCATTGGTGCAGCGGATTGTCGAGGCTTACGATTCCTTTGACGACGGGAGCGCCACAGGCCAGTGAGTGAACTGACAGTGGACTTGCAGCGGGCCATCGAGGTACCCGAGGCGCCAGATGACATCGAGTTTGAGCGCTGGGCCCGGGCCGCATGGTTGGGTGAGAATCCATCCGAGGTGACGATCCGTATCGTTGCCAGTGATGAGAGCGCCGAGCTGAACAGCCAGTATCGCGGGAAATCAGGGCCAACCAATGTACTGTCCTTCCCATTTGAGGCGCCAGCCGGTATAACGGTTCCGTTGGCCGGTGATCTGATCATTTGTGCCCCGGTTGTTGAAAAAGAAGCAGCCGAGCAGCATAAAACACTGACGGAACACTGGGCCCATATGGTGGTGCACGGTATGCTGCACCTTCAGGGCTACGACCACATTGAAGACAATGATGCCGAGGTCATGGAAGCCCTCGAGATCCGGCTGCTTGCGCAGCTCGGGTTCAGCAATCCTTACGAGACAGAGGAAACGGAAAAAGACTCATGAACGACGATCAGTCGAGTCGCAGTCAGGGCAGCAACAAGTCCTGGCTGGAGCGTATATCACAGGCCTTCTCCAGCGGGCCTGAGTCCGTCGAGGACGTGCTGGAAATCCTGCGGGACGCCGAGTCCCAGGAAATCATCGATACCGATGCCATGAGCATCATCGAAGGTGCCATGCAGGTGATCGACATGCGGGTGGATGAAATCATGATTCCCCGCTCCCAGATGGTCACCGTCAAGGCATCCCAGGACCCGAAAGAGTTCCTGGGCGAAATCATTTCATCTGCCCACAGCCGCTTCCCGGTCATTGGCGACAGCCAGGACGATGTCATTGGCGTACTGCTCGCCAAGGACCTGCTCCCTCTGGCCCTGAACAACGACCTCAACTGGACCCGCATCCGCGAGATTCTTCGCCCTCCCACGTTCGTACCGGAGAGCAAGCGCCTGAACCAGCTATTAAAAGAGTTCAAGGAAACCCGCAACCACATGGCCATTGTAGTTGACGAATACGGTGGTACTGCCGGCCTGATCACCATTGAGGATGTGCTGGAACAGATCGTGGGCGAAATCGAAGACGAACATGACTTCGACGAGGAAACCCACATCAAGGCCCGCGGCGATGGCACTTACGCCGTGAAGGCAGTCACCCCCGTCGACGACTTTAACGAATTCTTCGAGACCGAGCTGGACGAAGAGGAGTTCGACACCATTGGCGGCGTTGTACTCAAGGAATTCGGCCATCTGCCCAGACGGGGCGAGTCGGTTGAGTTTGGCGGATTGCAGTTCACCATTGCCAACGCCGATAACCGTGTTATCCGTCTGCTGCAGGTAACGCGTGGTGATGACCAGTAATACAACGGCCCGAACCTCCGAACTGACATCCGCCCTGTCCGAGCACGCCTGGCTGCGAGCGGCCACTCTGCTCGTTGCCGGGGCCTTGCAAACACTCACCTTTTCACCCTTTAACTGGTGGTGGCTGGGGCCGTTGTCGGTCGCGCTGATACTGTTTTGCTGCCTGCCGCTCGCCCCGCAAAAGCTGTTTCGGGCTGGCTGGCTGGTCGGATTGGGGCTGTTCGGTACGGGCGCAAGCTGGGTCTACATCAGCATCAGTGAACACGGCAACACGTCCGTTCCACTCGCGATCATACTCACCGTCATTTTTGTGTCGGGACTCGCTCTTTTCCATGGTCTGGCGTTCTGGGCCTGGGGAAAACTTGCCAAAAACAACGCGGTCAGGCGGCTGATCCTGTTTCCGGCGGTGTGGATACTCTGTGACTGGGTCCGGGGCTGGCTACTGACAGGGTTTCCCTGGCTGTATCTGGGCACCGCCCACGTTGATGGGCCTCTGGGCGGCTTCGCCCCCTTAACGGGCGTCCACGGGCTTACGTTCTGGGTGGCCGTGACCGGCTGCGCAATTCCAGGCTGTTGGTGGCTGGTCCGGAAAGCCCGCCATGCCAGCACGGCGCTCGTCGCCGGCGTGGCGCTGCTGCCCTGGGTAACCGGCCCGGCTTTTTCTCAAGCACAATGGACGACCCTGCAGACAGAACCAACCACGTTTGTCGCGATGCAGGGCAACATTCCCCAGCAAATCAAGTGGGACCCGGACTTCCTCCGGGACCAGATCGTCGCTTACCTGGAGCTGACTGAAGACCACTGGGATACCGACCTGATTCTGTGGCCGGAAACCGCTATTCCGATTCCCCAGGACCAGGCTGGCAAAATCATCGACCACATCGGTGAGGAACTGGGAGAGAGCAGCACACTGATTACCGGCATCCCCTGGTACGGCTTCAGTGACCGCATTGAAGACTTTACGTACCACAACAGCATCATGGCCATCGGTAGCGGCGGCGGCATCTACCATAAGCAGAAGCTGGTGCCTTTTGGTGAGTATGTGCCGCTGCAGCAGTGGCTTCGCGGTCTGATCGGCTTTTTTGACCTGCCCATGTCCAGTTTCAGTCGCGGCCCTGCCAATCAGTCGCCGCTTGAGGCCAATGGCATCAGGATCATGCCGTTTATCTGCTACGAAGTGGCCTACCCGGACTTCGTCGCCACCAATGCCCGCAACAGTGGCATGCTGCTGACCATCAGCAACGATGGCTGGTTTGGCGATTCCATTGGCCCGCTGCAACACCTACAAATCGCCCGCATGCGGGCACTGGAAACCGGTCGTTATATGCTGAGGGGCACGAATAATGGTGTAACGGCCATTATTGACGAGAAGGGCCAGATCACCGAAACCATCCCGCAGTTTGAGCGTGCGGTGATGACAGGTGAGGTCTATGCGGCGAAGGGCAATACGCCCTACATGCAATCCGGGTCCTGGCCGGTGTTGACGCTGGCGGCGATTCTTATTGTGTTTGTTCGGGAGCGGGTGATTCCCCGGAACTGAGTAGCCTGGACTTTGGTGCCTGGCCACGGGGTGGAGGCCCTTTTCTTTGGAAAAAGAACTCGCTTTGCTCGGACACCTTTTTCTGGCAGAAAAGGGCCCCCACCCCATGGCCGCTCCGGTTTTGTGCTTAACGCCTTTTGCTCGGCCTGTATTTATTCTGACTTCCTTGGCCAGCGGCTGGTGACGCGTTCGTAGTAGTGGGAGCCGCAGGCGTCACAGGGTTCCAGATGGCTGGTTGCGGTCAGGCAGCGCATGTGGCTGCAGTTCAGGCATTTGAACATGCCGGCCGTGGCCACTTCGCCGCTGATATACTGGCTGGGCTCGTGGTTTTCCAATTTCTGGTTCAGCTCCAGCGTATCCAGTCGGGTTTTATCCGCTACCGAGAACAGCATATCCGCCAACTGGTGCTCCAGCAGTGAGATATCCAGTTGCAACCATTCCTTCAGACCTTCGCCGGTTTCTTCCACAAAATGCAGCAGGTGTTCGAGGTCCCGCTGCAGATACGCGCCAAGCAGGTCCGCTTCTTCGCGGGTCATCTCTGCCAGTTCATACTCAAACTCCACCGCCCGCTCGATTTCGTCTTTCAAGGTATCGCGAGTGGTATTCTCCATATCACTGAGCCGGGCCTGGACCCGCTCCAGCATGCGGTCGTAGGCCTCGAGAGCCCTGCCTGAGAGATGATTGCGTTCTGGTTCGGTCATGACTGCTCCCTCATGGTGTACGGTCGGAGTGGCTATGGCTGATCAGGGCACGCTGTGAATACATCCCTGTACGCTTGACAAAAACATCCCTGTTTTTGACATCCCTGATCAGCCATAGCCACTCCGCCCTATACCAAAACAAGTTGCAAACTTACGCCAAGCGCCTGGGCGGGCAGGTGCGGCTGACTGGGACCGTAAAAAACAGGGATGTTTTTTACGAGCCTACAGGGAAGTATTCACGGCGTGTCCCAGTCAGCCGCACCTGCCCGCCTTCACCCCAAGCATGGCACAGTATCGGCAAATTGGCAGACTACCTGTTAAGCCTTGTGTGCGTTAGAATGTCCGGCCTCTTCGCACATCTTTTTGATACGGTCTGATAAAGGGTAACTTTGGTAATGGCAGGAATGGACCAGCAATACAATCCGCGCGATGTTGAACAACAAGCCCGTACCTATTGGGAAGAAAACAACACGTTTACGGTGAAGGAAGAACCGGGCAAACCCAAATACTACTGCCTGTCCATGTTCCCCTACCCCAGCGGCAAACTGCACATGGGGCACGTGCGCAACTACACCATCGGCGACGTCATTTCCCGTTACCAGCGCATGCAGGGCAAGAACGTCATGCAGCCCATGGGCTGGGACGCGTTCGGTCTGCCCGCTGAGAACGCCGCCATTGCCAATAAGACTGCGCCGGCGAAGTGGACCCACGCCAATATTGCCTACATGAAAAACCAGCTCAAGCAATTGGGCTTCGGTTACGACTGGAACCGCGAGCTGGCGACGTGCAAGCCGGATTATTACCGCTGGGAGCAATGGTTCTTCGCCCGTCTTTACGAAAAAGGCCTGGTGTACAAGAAGATGTCCACCGTCAACTGGGACCCAATCGACCAGACGGTGCTGGCCAATGAACAGGTGGTTGATGGTCGCGGCTGGCGCTCCGGCGCGTTGGTCGAGCAGAAAAAGATTCCCCAGTGGTTTATCCGCATTACCGACTACGCCGAAGAATTGCTGAATGATCTGGACGAGCTGGAGGACTGGCCTGAGCAGGTCAAGACCATGCAGCGTAACTGGATTGGCAAATCCGTGGGTACCGAGCTGACCTTCCCCCTCAAAGGCCGCGAGGACGCGCTGGACGTCTACACCACCCGCCCGGACACGCTCATGGGCGTGACTTACATGGCCGTGGCCGCCGAGCACCCCATTGCCAAGGCCGCTTCCGAGCGCTATCGCGAGGTTGCTGAATTTGTCGAGCAATGCCGTAACAGCAAGGTTGCCGAAGCCGATATGGCAACCATGGAAAAGAAAGGCATCGATACCGGTTACAAGGCCATTCATCCGCTGACGCAGGAAGAGATTCCCGTTTACGTCGCCAACTTCGTGCTCATGGAGTATGGCACTGGCGCATTGATGGCGGTGCCCGGCCATGATGACCGGGACCACGAGTTCGCGCTCAAGTATCGCCTGCCCATAAAGCAGGTTATCGCCGCCACAGACAGCCGCGAAATCGATGTTCAGGAGCGCGCCTTCACCGAAAAAGGTGTTCTGGTATCCTCTGGAAAGTACAACGGCCTGACCAGTGCCGAGGCGTTTGACGCAATCGCCGATCATCTGGAAGAAAGCAGTATTGGCAAGCGCACGGTCAACTATCGCCTGCGGGACTGGGGCGTGTCGCGCCAACGCTACTGGGGCGCTCCAATCCCGATGATGACCCTGGACGATGGCACCGAACGCCCGGTACCGGACGATCAGTTGCCGATCACACTGCCCGAAGACGTGGAGATGGACGGCGTCCAATCTCCCATCAAGGCAGATCCGGAATGGGCAAAGACCAGCTTTGAAGGCCAACCGGCCACGCTGGAAACAGACACCTTTGACACCTTTATGGAGTCGTCCTGGTACTACGCCCGCTTCTGCAGCCCCAACTACGACAAGGGCATGCTGGACCCGGCTGCCGCCAACTACTGGCTGCCGGTGGATCAATATATCGGCGGCATCGAGCACGCCATTCTGCACCTGCTTTATGCGCGCTTCTTCCATAAGCTGCTGCGGGATGTGGGGCTGGTCAACAGTTCCGAGCCCTTTAACCGCCTTCTGTGCCAGGGCATGGTGCTGGCCGAAACCTATTATCGTGAAGACGATAACGGTGCAAAAATCTGGATCTCGCCAGCGGATGTCGTTACTGAGAAAGACGACAAGGGTCAGGTCGTGCGCGCCGTTCACAAGGACGACGGACAACCGGTGGTGGCCGGTGGTGTCACCAAGATGTCCAAGTCCAAGAACAACGGCATTGACCCCCAGGCTATTATCGATGAGCACGGTGCCGATACCGTGCGTCTGTTCATGATGTTTGCGGCGCCTCCAGAGCAGTCACTGGAATGGTCCGACAGCGGTGTTGAGGGCGCCCACCGTTTCCTCAAGCGCCTGTGGCGTATGGTCAGCGAGCACACTGAAAGCGGAATAGTTCCTGCCCTGGATACCACCGGCCTCAGCGAAGGTCAGCGCAATCTTCGTCGCAAGACCCATGAGACTATTGCCAAGGTGAGCGACGATGTCAGCCGACGGTTGACGTTCAACACCTCCATCGCAGCGGTGATGGAACTGCTCAATGATGTCAGCAAACTGACTGACAATGAGCCCCAGAGCCTGGCGGTTCGCCAGGAAGCACTGGATACCGCGGTACTCGTCCTGTCTCCAATCGTTCCCCATATCTGTCACCAGTTGTGGCACGCACTGGGTCACGATGAGCCTGTGGTTGACGCGCCCTGGCCGGAGGCGGACAAGGACGCCATGGTTCGCAGCGAGATTCAGGTTGTCCTGCAAGTGAATGGCAAAGTCAGGGCAAAAGCCGACGTCCCAGCGAACATCGAGAAGAGCGCACTGGAAGCTCTGGCACTCGAGAATGAGAACGTTGTCCGTTTCACCGAGGGCAAAACCGTGCGAAAGGTCATCGTTGTGCCCGGTAAACTGGTGAACGTGGTGGCGAACTGATATGAACCTCCCGGCGAGCCTACCCAAGATACTTCCGGCTGGCCTCGCCCTGTCACTTCTGGTGTCAGGATGCGGGTTTCAGCTACGGGGCGCCCCGCCGGTGTCGTCCGCATTGCAGCCGCTGGCTGTTGATTGCTCCGGCGATGTGCCAGAAAAGCTGTGTGGCTCGGTGAAGGAACAGCTGTCTCTGGGCAACATCGACCTTCAGCCCTCCGAAAAAGCCGATTATGTGCTCAGCATCAGCAATTTCCGCCGGGAACGTCGTGCCAGCGCCATCACCGTGCGCGCCGCGGCTGCCGAGTATACGTTGCGGCAAACGGTCGATATTGAGGTTTTGACCGCCGACAAGGTTCCTCTGATCGCCCCAACCGACTTGAATAGCAGTGAAACCTATCGCTACGACGAATCCAATGTGCTGGCCAAGCAACGGGAAGAGGAAGCCCTCCAGGAGCAACTCTATGACCGACTGGCCCAGCAAATTATCTTTCGCCTGGCGCCCCTTGACCGGGATCGCATAGACCGGCTGAAACAGGAAGCGGAACAGACCCGCGATCAAGACAGTGGCCAACCATGAAGACCCAGGCCCACCAGCTACCCCAGCTTCTCCAGAAAGGCTTGTCACCTGTCTACCTGGTGTCAGGCGATGAGCCCCTACTGGTTCAGGAATGCTGCGACCAGATCCGGAAGACTGCGCGGGAAGCGGGCTATCAGGACCGGGTAACCTTCCACGCCGACCAGCAGCTGGACTGGAACCGCGTGGGCGAGGAGTTTGGTGCGCTATCGCTGTTTGCCGAAAAACGCCGTATCGAAATACACCTGCCTACCGGCAAATTGGGTGATGGCCGCGCCGTTCTTGAAAGCGTACTGCAGAATCCTCCTGACGACATTGTGCTGCTACTGATCAGCGCACGGCTGGATGCCGCCGAAACCCGCCGGAAGTGGTACAAGGAATTGCAGGACAAAGGCGTACACGTGCCGGTATGGCCCATTGATACTGATAAATTCCCGGGTTGGCTGCAACAGCGGGCTCGCAACCATGGCCTCAGCCTTACCCGCGGCGCACTGGACATCCTGGCGGAACGCCTCGAGGGCAACCTCCTGGCGGCAAGTCAGGAACTGGATCGCCTGGCGTTATTGGGCACCGGCGCCACCATCGACGAAGACACCGTCGAACAGGCTGTTCAGGACAGCTCCCGCTTCAACGGTTTTGAGCTGGTGACAGAACTCCTCGCGGGCCGGGCCGCCCACGCTCGCAAAATCGTCGGGGTACTGCAGCAGGAAGGCGAGAACCCGCTGGGATTGCTGGCGGTGCTGACACGGGACCTGAACCTCACCATGGAGCTGAATATCGCCGCGGCCAAACGGGAGAATACTGCCGGCTTCCTCAAGAAGCGCGGCGTGTTCCAGCCCCAGCGCGCAAAGGCCGTTGAACAAGCGGCGAGACGCCTGAACCGCCACCAGCTCAATACCGCACTGGAACTATGCAGCACCACCGACAGGGCCGCCAAAGGCTTTGATACGCTCTCCCCCTGGCATTACCTGCAAGACCTGATCACCTTGCTTGCAAGACCCGCCTGACTCCGCGAAATGGCCGTCATCCGGCTTGACAGTTTTCGATATTCAGTAGCATCGTATAGTTGTTAACTGTTAAAGGAGGTGCGTGATATGAGCTTCCAGGACGAACTGAAAAAACTGTCCGAAAAGATTAAACAGTACCGTGACGAAGCACGGGTTCAGATGCATCTGGCCCATGAGGACGTGAAAGACGAGTGGGACGATCTGGAGAAGGACTGGGAACGGTTTCGGAGCAAACTCGATCACATCCTTCACGACGCCGAAGATGCATCAAAAGAGGCTCGCGAGACCGCTCATAAGCTGGGCGAAGATTTGAGAACGGGTTACCAGAATCTGCGCAACCGAAAGAAGTGAAGTGTTAACCAGTTAACATAATGCAACAAATAGCCACACAGAGGCTCTCTCCCTTTGGAGCCTCTGTGTCATACTTCTCAATTATAAATGAATAAACCGTCATTTTTCTGACCGGCCAGATCTAACCACTTCCTTTCCTGGCCCGATCAGCAAAGGCGCTGTCACGCGCTGAGAGGTATAAATGGCCTATGAAAACTAAAAACGTTGTTTTGGTCGCACTGGCGGCCTTGCTTATCCCGTCTCTCGTCATCAGCCAGAACACCCGCTTCAGTGACCCGGACACCGTTGTAAAAAACGAGTTCTGGGGCAACCTTTATGCCCAGGGCGGCAACTCCTTCTTCTGTGACACACCCTTCAAAAATAAAGGCTTTGTCCTTACGGAAGGCTATGTCTACCCTCTGGCAGAAGTTCGCAATGCACTTGGGTGCGGCACCAGCAGCCAATGCGACGATGACGACAGATACCGGCAGATTGCATCGGACCTTCATAACATGGTCCCCGTGCGCAGTCGCATTGAAATGTCCCGGAGAAACGCGATTTACGAAGAATTGGGCAATGCAAGCAGCCCGGACGAGTGCGGAATTCGCGAGAGTGCGCAGTTTTTTGAACCCCCGCAAAAGGTAAAAGGCGATATCGCCCGCACGGTTGCCTATATGGTGGACACCTATGACCTGCCCTGGGCAGGCGCTTCCCGGGTGTTCAAGAGCTGGAATCAGATCGATCCACCGGATGATCGAGAGCTTGTCCGCCATCGCCAGGTGGCCGACATTCAAGGTAACGAAAATCCGTTTGTTCTTGATCCAGGCCGGATAGAAAACCTGTAAGCGAGTATATAGAGCAGCACAAAAAAGGCAGGCCCGCAGGCCTGCCTTTTTGTTCACCGCTGACTACTCAGAACTCCTCAGCCGTCAGAGCCATCATTGAGTCGCTACCACTGCGAATACCCTCAGCCAGTGCGACGGTCTTCGGCAGCAATCGGTCGAAGTAGAAGCGTGCGCTCTTCACCTTGCCGGTGTAGAAGCCAGAGGTGTCGCCATCGGCCTTCGGTGCCGCCACTTTAACCATTTTGGCCCACATATAGCCGAGTGCCGTCAGGCCAAACAGGTCGAGGTAGTCCACGGAGGCCGCGCCCACAGCGTCCGGGTTATCCCCAGCCTGCTTGATCACATGCTCAGTCACATCCGACAGGCGCTCAAATGCTGCTGCCAGTGGCTCCAGGTAGGGGCGCAGGTTTTCGTCGCTGCTGTTTTCCTCGATGAAGGTGGCCACGTCCTCAGCAAATAGCTCATAAAGCTTGCCCTGGCTGCCGACCACTTTCCGTCCCATCAGGTCCAGCGCCTGGATGCCGTTCGTGCCTTCGTAGATCTGCGTTATGCGGCAGTCGCGAACCAGTTGTTCCTGGCCCCACTCCCGGATAAAGCCGTGACCGCCGAAAACCTGCTGGCCCATGATACAGGCGTCCAGGCCACGATCGGTCAGGAAAGCCTTCGCTACCGGTGTCAACAGTGCCACCATGCCCTCGGCATGCTTGCGGCGCTCGTCATCGTCGGAATACTTGGCGATATCCAGCCACTGAGCAACATAGGTAGAGAACGCGCGCCCTCCTTCCACATACCCTTTCATGGTTAGCAGCATGCGGCGCACATCAGGGTGGACCAGGATCGGGTCCGCAGCTTTTTCCGGCTGCTGGGCACCCGTGGGAGCTCGGCTCTGGATACGCTCCAGAGCGTATTCACGAGCACTCTGCAGCGATGCTTCAGCAGCACCAACACCCTGGATGCCCACGCCCAGACGCTCATAGTTCATCATGGTGAACATGGCGGCCAGTCCCTTGTTCTCCTCGCCAACCAGCCAGCCCCTGGCGCCGTCGAAGTTCATCACGCAAGTAGCGGACCCCTTGATGCCCATTTTTTTCTCGAGGGAACCGCAGCTCAGGCTATTGCGCTCGCCAAGGGAGCCGTCTTCGTTGACTGCAAACTTGGGCACCAAAAACAGGGAAATCCCCTTGGGGCCCTTGGGCGCATCCGGCAGCTTCGCCAACACCAGGTGGATGATGTTCTCCGCCATGTCGTGCTCGCCCCAGGTAATGAAAATCTTGGTGCCCGTTACACTGAAGGAGCCATCGCCATTAGGCTCGGCCTTGGTGCGGATAATCCCCAGATCCGTGCCCGCATGAGGTTCCGTCAGGTCCATAGCGCCTGACCAGGTACCCGCGTACATATTAGGCAGGTATTTTTCCTTGAGCTCCTGACTGCCATGGGCGTCCAGGGCCAGGCAGGCGCCCGCCGTCAGCATCGGGGCTAGGCCAAAGGCCATGTTGGCCGCCTGCATCATCTCCTCAAACTGGGCAACCAGAGTTTTTGGCATGCCCATACCGCCAAACTCCGGGTTGCCGCCCAGGCCGTTCCAGCCACCCTCAACGATGGTCTGGTAGGCCTCGCGAAACCCCTCGGGTGTGGACACGTCGCCGTCATTCCACTTACAGCCTTGCTCATCGCCCTCGCGGTTCAGAGGAGCCAGCACACCACTGGTAATCTTACCGGCTTCTTCCAGAATGGCATCGGCAGTGTCCGGGTCAACGTTCTCTGCCACTTTGGGCAGAGACGCCCAAAGAGCCGGCGCATCAAATACTTCATTCAGGACAAAGCGCATGTCACGTAAAGGTGCCTGATAATCAGCCATCTCAAAACTCTCCACAATTCAGTCAGTCTGCGAAGTGAACAACGATGGACCTTCGGCCCTGATCACTTCCTCGGCTATGTGTCCGCACAGGTTATATTTATGGTGGCCTATTCTACCCTATTGGAGCCCCCAACTCATGGAGCACCGGCGGCCATGTCATCAAAAAAGCCCGCCTCCTGGGAGAGCGGGCTTTTAGAGTTCCGTGAAACCCGCCTTAGAGGGCGAAGGCTTCTTCCGGCATGTCCATCAGGCTGTCTGAGCCCGCCAGCATGCTTTCCGCATGCCCTTTGGCCCGCGGCAGCATGCGCTTGAAGTAGAAGCGCGCTGTCTGAACCTTGGCGTTATAGAACATTTCCTCGGTGGTACCTTCCACCATCTTGTCCAGCGACACCTTGGCCATACGGGCCCAAAGATAGGCGAAAACAGCGTAACCGGAGTACATCAGGTAGTCCACGGAGGCCGCGCCAACTTCTTCGCGGTTCTTCATGGCGGACATGCCAACCTTGGTGGTCAGTTCGCCCCACTCCTTGTTCATGGCGGCCAACGGCTCAACGAATTCTTTCAACTGCTCGTTGTCGGCGTTTTCCTTACAGAACACGTGAACCTGCTTGGTGAAACCTTTCAGGGATTCACCTTGGGTCATCAGTACTTTGCGACCGAGAAGATCCAGCGCCTGAATACCGGTGGTGCCTTCATAGATCATGCCGATACGGGAATCACGAACGTTCTGCTCCATACCCCACTCGGAGATAAACCCGTGACCACCGAATACCTGCATACCCAGGTTGGCTGCTTCGTAACCGATCTCGGTCAGGAACGCCTTGGCGATCGGGGTGAGGAAGCCCAGGGCTTCATCAGCCGCTTTGCGATCTTCCTCGGTCTTACCGCTGTGAACGATATCAGCCTGCTGTGCGGTCAGGTAAATCAGAGCACGGGCGCCTTCTGCAACCGCTTTCTGGCTCAGCAGCATGCGACGAACATCCGGGTGAACGATAATCGGGTCAGCGATACCCTCGGGGTTCTTCGGACCACTCAGCGAGCGCATGGCCAGACGGTCTTTGGCGTAGGCCAGGGAGCCCTGGAAGCCAAGCTCAGCAGCACCCAGACCCTGGATCGCGGTACCAATACGCGCCGTGTTCATAAAGGTGAACATGCAGTTCAGGCCCCTGTTCTCAGGCCCGATCAGCCAGCCTTTGGCGCCGTCGAAATTCATCACACAAGTGGCGTTGCCGTGAATACCCATCTTGTGCTCGATGGAACCACAGGAAACGGCATTGCGCTCACCGGAAGAGCCGTCGTCATTCGGCAGAAGCTTGGGCACGATAAACAGGGATATGCCCTTGGTACCTTCAGGAGCGCCTGGCAGCCGGGCCAGCACAATGTGGACGATGTTTTCGGCCATGTCATGCTCACCAGCGGAAATGAAGATCTTGGTGCCGGTGATGCTGTAGGTGCCGTCTGCATTGGGCTCAGCCTTAGAACGCAGCGTGCCCAGGTCGGAACCGCAATGAGGCTCGGTCAGACACATGGTGCCAGTCCACTCGCCGCTGATCAGCTTGGTGAGGTAAGTCTGTTTCTGCTCTTCAGTGCCGTGGGCTTCAATGGTGTTGGTCGCACCGTGGCTGAGGCCGGGATACATGCCCCAGGACCAGTTGGCGGTACCCACCATCTCGCTCATTACCAGGCCGAGAGAGTGTGGCAGGCCCTGGCCACCATAGTTGGGATCAGCGGTCATGGACGGCCAGCCGCCTTCCACGTACTGCTGATAGGCCTCTTTGAAGCCGGTTGGCGTTTTCACGCCGTCTTCGCTCCAGGTGCAGCCTTCTTTATCGCCCACCTGGTTCAGCGGAGACAGAACCTGCTCACAGAACTTGGCACCTTCCCCGATGATGGCATCGACCATATCCGGAGTTGCATCTTCGGCGCCTTCCAGATTGGCGTAGTGCTGCTCGCTGTCCAGCAGCTCGTTCATTACGAATTTAATGTCACGCAGGGGCGCTTTGTAGTCAGGCATGGAATCCACCTCAGGTTTTCGGTCTCAGCTGCGACACGGTCACAACACTCAGCCTCGGGATTTACTCATACGCTCAGCAAGAGAAGCTGAACGCCAATAAAACACTTGTTTGAAACATACGTTTAGAGGCACAGAATTGTCAATAGGCGCAATCAAAATTTGTGTTGTGTTTTGTCGCGAATGTGTACCGATGGCTTAAGCACACGGGGAGGTTTTAGACTAAAAAGCAGCTTGTTTTCAGGCTGTTGCCCGGAAGGATGAAGAGGGATTGGCGCTTACATCATTGCTCCCGACGCCGGAGATGACCTGATAGGCATTCGTCGCTTCCTGCGACTGCTTTGCACTGCTTTCGTCACCCGCCTGGTCCTCGGACACTTCAGATTGCCCGGACTCGTCAGTGCGACCCAACTCTGAGGAGAGTTCAGCTTGTGCCTGCAGCATCAACTGCATGGCCTCTGCCGCCACTGCCCGGTCTTGTGGGGAAGGTTCTGCCGGCGCCAACGCTGCGGCCCTGACCACACGCATTTTATCGATTGTCGCCTGCGGATCTCCCCCCACGGGCGAGGTGCTGATCGAGACCTCGCCACCAACAGCGTACTGGGCACCGTCAGGGCCCCGTTCATAGACGTAGGAAATGGAACCGGCGTACTGGCCACCAACCGCCTGATGGGCTGCCTCATGGGCACGAACCTCACGGTCCCTGGCTTTCAGTTCCGTAAGCTGTTTCAGCTCTGCCTCATCCAGGCCCTGAGCATCCTCTACGCTGGAACCCTGCGAGCGGGTACGATCCTCCGCAGCATTATCGTCAGCTACGCGGCCGGACCCGGAGGTTTCAGGAGATGTTCGAGATGAAGGTGATTCATCCGAAGATGGCCGGAGAGGGGCACCCGCAGCTGCGTCTCCCGAGCCAACGGAAGGCGCAGGAAAGGCAGGAGCCATTGACGGAAGGGAGCCCGAAATCATCATGTCAGCAGACTGGCCGTCGAATCCAAAGGACCTGAACAGGGCTCGGACGCCCTGAGAGGGTTCAGGCAGTAATATCCAGAAGCGTTCCCAGGGTTTCGTCGGCGGTTTTCACTACCTGGGCCGAAGCTTCAACGCTGCGCTCGTACAGTTTTAGATCAATGATCGGTTCCACGAGGCCACCGACACCTTCTGCCGTGCCCTGGGGGCCATCAACACCACCACGGGCAATCCTGCGGGCGGCATTTTCCATGCCTTGCATGCCGTCCTGGATACCCTGAATACCAATGCCTAATGTATTGCTGATCATAACCGCGCAGCCCAATGACCATATATTGACACCAGTAAGCCACAAATTTGGTCAATTTTCAAACAAAACGGCAACATCCAGTGCTTTGGCCAGCTCCTTCGGGTCGGCACGCTTCTGCCATGGCAACACCCCCAGGCATGGCGCGGGCAGGTTCTGAATCAGATAATCGAGGGTTTCCTGCTCACAGTTCATGGCCGCGGGGTCCGGCCGATTGGCCACCCAACCTGCGACAGGCAATCCATCACGGCGGATAGCTTCAGCGGTTAACAGTGCATGGTTGATACAGCCCAGTTTCAGGGGTACCACCATAATGACAGGCATACCCAGAGCGACAGGCATGGCGGCGTAGGTTTCACGATCATTGAGTGGTACCCGCCAGCCGCCGGCACCCTCCACCAACAGTAAATCCGCGGGACGCATCTGCAACCCGCGGCAAAATCCGACCAGCCGTTCCGCCGTGAGGTGCCGACCCGCCTGGGCAGCTGCCACATGGGGCGCGATGGCGGGCTGTAAGGCTACCGGGTTCACCTGATCGTAAGGCAACGGTTCCGACATGGACTCCATCAGTATCAGCGCATCTTCATTGCGCAGCCCCTCCGGTGTTTCGTCGCAACCAGACGCCACCGGTTTCATCGCAAGCGTTTTCTTCCCCAGGGTAGCGGCCGCCTCAAGAATCGCAGCAGACACCAGCGTTTTCCCCACGCCGGTGTCGGTACCCGTCACAAAGTAACTCTTTCTGGCCATAGATCAATGAATCCCCATGTCAGTCCGGCAGACGGCAACCCAGCCATGCCGATGTGTAAGTGGCCTGTATCCGGTCTTCCCCGTCTCGCGGATAATAACGGCACATGGCCCGCAAACGGCCAGGCGCAGTCGCGCTTTGCCGCCGCGAGGCGCCTTTGTACCCGGCGCCGATAGCCTTGAGCTCCGCCAGCAGAGCCAGCGGCGAGGGATAATCCAGTGAAATGGTCTCGATCGCAAGTTGCGGATCCGGGAGCGTTTCAAATGCCTGCTCCCGAAAACGCGCTTCCGATTCAAAACGATTCACATGCTGGTGCCCGGGGTCTGCCCGGTGCCATGCTTCCCGAAGTTCGTCGAGGGTACCCTCCAGCAATGTCGACACCAGTAGCCGACCGCCTGGGCGCAGAACCCGGCGGCATTCAGCAAGCACACCGGCCGGGTCACGGCACCACTGAATCATCAAATTGCTGAAGACTACGTCCACACTGTTATTCGGCAACGGCAACGCCTCGGCATCCGCCTCGATCCACCGAATGCCGCTCGGGTTGGCAGATCGGGCGTAACGAAGCATTCCCGCAGCAATATCAACGCCGGTCACCTGGCTCCCCGGAATCGACGCCAACTGCCCTGTAAACCACCCAGTGCCGCTACCCAGATCGAGTATCTGGAGTCCATCTGCGCTTTGGGCCTGATGCAGCCCTTCCTTCAACTGGTCCAGCAAGACCTGGCCCATATAGCGCTGCAGCCGGGCAGCGGGATTGTAGGTATGGGAAGCTGAGCCGAAATCGCGGGCAATTGTGGATTTCGGAGGCACCCAGTCGTGGATATTGGTTGTTACAGGGTCCATTCAACCTCCTTGCCGAAAACAAACTGAAGGATTTCGTCATGGCAACGCGAAAGCGCCTGCCCTCGAGGCCAATGGGTCATACCGGTTACCCTAACGACCTTGGCGGCTGGAGACGGATGAAACGAGTGCTCCCAACATTCAACGACCACATCGTTGCTCGCCTGAAGATGCAGCGTCGGCACTGGTAAAGCACCCCACAGAGACCGCTGATCTTCGCTGCCCAACCAGTCCAGGCCCCGAACCAGGTTCACGTCGCTGACAGAAGGCCCTCGCGCAAGCCAGGGGCGCAGTTCCTGCCGGGCTTGCGACTCATCATGGCTGCCGTGAATCAAAAGTCGCTGAAAGCGCCGCCAGGCAAGGCCGGCGTTTTGCGATACCTGTTCCCGGAATGTCTCAAAGGTATCCACCTCCATCCCTGCGGACCACTGTTCCCCAGCCACAAAGCGGGGAAACCCCGCCAGAGTGATTGCCTTGCGGACCTGGGGACAACTGCGTGAGGCAGCCGCCATTACCACCTGCGCCCCCTGGGACCAACCCGCCCAAACTGACGGGCACGGATAACGCTCCAGCAGATAATCCGCCACCCCCGTGATCGAGTCGCATCGGGACATCAGGGCATCGTTCAGCGATATCAGATGAATCTCCCCTGGCCAACGATCAAACAACGGAAGCAGCATGGCGGCATCGACACCCCAACCACCCACAACCACCAGCGGGATTCGTGATTCCACAGCGTTCATACCACCTCTGCAGAGGGCCTGTTCAGTAGTGAACGGCAGTCCGCCAATGCGGACAGCAACGTTGCCAGGTCTTCCGAAGAGTGCGCAGCGCTGAAGGTGACCCGCAAACGAGCCTGGCCTTCCGGCACAGTCGGCGGCCTGATCGCCGTAACCATTAGCCCCCTCTCCTCCAGGGCCTGGCTCAATGCCAGGGCTGCCCAGTTGTCGCCCACCATGATTGGCTGAATTGGTGTGCGCGATGGCATCAACTCATAGCCCAGTGCCGATGCCTCCTGGCGAAACTCTGAGATCAGCATCTGCAGGTGACTGCGACGGCCATCTTCCCGTTCGATTAGGTCAAGGCTGGCACAGGTGGCCAGAGCGATGACCGGAGGCATGGCGGTGGTGTAGATATAGGTGCGGGCCTTCTGTACCAGGTAATCCATCAGCAGCTGGGGGCCAGCCACAAAGGCGCCACTGGTGCCCATAGCCTTGCCCAGGGTGCCGATCAATATGGGCACGTCCTCCTCGGACAATCCCTGCTCCATCAGGCTGCCCCGCCCCTGAGGCCCCAGGACGCCCAAACCATGGGCGTCATCCACCACCAAAAGGGCCTCGTGCGCCCGGCACAGTGCCGCCAACTCCCTCAATGGCGCGATATCCCCGTCCATGCTGAATACGCCGTCTGTCACCACCAACTTGTGGCCACCGGTAGCGGCAAGCATGTCAGCCAGGGCACTCATATCACCGTGGCGATAACGACGCACCCTGGCGCGGCTGAGAACACAACCATCGATGATGGAGGCATGGTTCAGGCGATCAGAGAAGATGGTATCGCCACGGCCAGCCAGCGCAGAGATAACGCCCATATTGGCCATGTAGCCGGTCGAAAAAAACAGCGCAGCACTGCGGCGGGTAAATTCCGCTAGCCGCAGTTCCAGTTGGTGGTGGGCATCGTGGTGACCGCAAATCAGATGCGAAGCGGCGCCGCCAAAACCGGTGTTTGGCATGGCCTCAGTGGCAGCCTTGATAATCCCGGGGTGATTCGCCAGCCCCAGGTAATCGTTGCTGCAGAACGACAGTAGCGACACGCCATCGGACACCAACGCGGGCTGCTGGGGGCCGCTGATCTGGCGGCGGGTGCGGTAAAGCCCCGCCTGTTTTCGCTCTTCCAGCTCTGCTGCAAAGTCACGCATGGCCAGCCCTCACAGACATGCTGCCTGCCTATGCAGACTCACGGGTGGCATCGTAGAACATGTGACGGGTCTGTTCGTATTCGACCGCTTCAACGATAGCTTCTTCCGCTTCCTGTTCGGTGCAGGACTGCTCGCGCTCTTCAGGCCGAATGCCCAGACGCTTGAACAACTCGCGGTCCGCATCCGCCTCGGGGTTGGCGGTCGTCAGCAGCTTCTCGCCATAGAAAATCGAGTTCGCACCAGCGAGGAAGCACAGGGACTGCATCTGCTCATTCATATTTTCACGGCCCGCAGACAATCGCACGTGCGAGGCAGGCATCATGATCCGAGCAACAGCGATGGTACGGATAAAGTCGAACGGGTCCAGATCTTCCACATTTTCCATCGGCGTTCCTGCCACCTTCACCAGCATGTTCACCGGCACGCTCTCCGGATGGTGGGGCAGATTCGCCAACTGAACCAGAAGGCCAGCACGATCGTCAGGGTCTTCGCCCATGCCCACGATGCCGCCGCAGCATACTTTCATGCCTGCATTACGGACATTCTCGAGGGTGTCCAGCCGGTCCTGATAGGTGCGGGTGGTAATGATATGGCTGTAGTACTTTTCGGACGTGTCCAGATTGTGGTTGTAGTAATCCAGCCCGGCTTCGGCCAGCTCGTCGGCCTGTTCCTGCTCCAACATGCCGAGGGTCATGCAGGTTTCCAGGCCCAGGGATTTAACCTGGCGCACCATATCCACGACATATTCCATGTTTTTCTTCGACGGGCTACGCCAGGCCGCCCCCATACAGAAACGGGACGCGCCCTTTGCCTTGGCGGCCTTGGCTTCAGCAACCACTTTTTCAATTTCCAGCAGTTTTTCCTTTTCCAGGCCGGTGTTGTAATGACCGCTCTGGGGACAGTATTTACAGTCCTCCGGGCAGGCACCGGTCTTGATGGACAGGAGCGTGCTGATCTGCACTTCATTCGGGTCGAAATGCTCACGATGGACGCTCTGAGCCCGGAACACCAGGTCATTGAATGGCAGTTCGAACAACGCACGGGCTTCCTGCATGGTCCAATCGTGGCGCGGTGAGGTAGAAGGCGCGGCAGAAGGCGCTATAGAGGGTGCATCGGCGTGTGCGGTGGCAGTCATGATTCAGTCCTGTTAACTTTACCGGGATTCTGGTTTACGGATTGAACAGATGATAAAGGGACTGAAATCGCTGTCAACCTTGATGACACCAAAGGTTAACAGCGCGAAACGGATTCCGCGCGCTCAAATCAGCATCAAGGGCTTATTTCAGCTGCGCGGCGGGCAATGCGTGGCCTGCCTGGAACCGCATGCCCATTTCGGGCTCTGCACTCCCTGCCGGCAGGACTTGCCCGCCAACCACTCGCACTGCCGCTGCTGCGCACTGCCTATCGCCTACGCTGGCGATGAACTCATCTGCGGTCAGTGCCTGAAAGACCCACCGCCCTTCAGCCGAATCGTCGCGCCCTGGCGCTATCGATTCCCGGTTGACGGTATGGTCCAGCGCTACAAATACAATGGCCAACGCGCCTATGCCCGCCCCCTGATCCAGGATCTGAGCACTCATCTGACATTGATGCTGGAGACCCATCCTGAACGCACGCCGGACCTGCTTCTGGCCAGCCCGATGCATCCGGCCCGTCGACGAAAACGAGGATTCAATCAAGCGGCGGATATTGCAGAGCACATCAGCCGTCAATCGGGCATTCCCTGGAGCGCTGACCTTGTCGTCAGGAACCGGCGCACCCGGCCACAACGAGGACTGAACCGCGAAGAGCGCCTGGCCAACCTGCGGGGAATCTACCAGGTTACCCGTATACCACCGGCCAGTATTGCCATCGTTGATGACGTGGTCACCACCGGTGCCACTGCACGAAGCCTGACTGAAGTGCTGCTTGAGGCCGGCGCCAGAGAGGTTCAGATCTGGGCGCTGGCAAGAACCCCTGGATAAAGGTATGTAAACGCATTAGTCGGCGAGCTGCCCTGTCACTTCATCCGCAATGGCCAAAGCAGCCGTTAATCCCGGCGACTCAATGCCGAACAGGTGCACTAGTCCGGCAACACCGTGCCGACGTTCTCCGGCGATCCGGAAATCCGCAAACCCACCATCCGGGCCAGCAAGCTTGGGACGAATGCCGGCATAGGCGGGCTGCAGGCGGGACTCGTCCAATGCTGGCCACCAACGGCGAATACTTTCAGCAAATGACCTTGCCCGACCGGGGTCAACCGAGAAGTCCACCCGCTCTATCCATTCAACATCGGGCCCGAATCGAGCCTGGCCCGCTAGATCAAGCGTCAGGTGAACGCCGAGGCCGCCTGGTTCAGGGATAGGGTATACCAATGAATGGAAGGGGTGGCGACCGGAATAGCTGAAGTAGACACCACGGGCCAGCCACTGGCGGGGCGCGATATCCGCTGGTACTCCCTGCCAGCTCGTGGCCAATGGTACTGCTCCGAGGCCGGCTGCGTTCACCACCCGTTGCGCCCTGAGCTCACAGGGCGCTGGCCCTCCAACCTGCAACCGATGCTCTCCGTCACAGGTCGCCGCACGCTCTACAGGCGCCTGGCGGACCAAATGGCCACCGTAGTCCTCCAGCTCTCCCAGCAACGACAGCATCACTCCATGACTGTCTACAATGCCCGTTTCCGGAGAGTACAACGCCTCCTGGGCGGTCACGTCCGGCAGAGAAACCCGCAAGGCCCTGCGGGTTACCCTCTGGAGCAGAACACCGTTGCGAAGGGCCTGACTGGCGATAGTGTCGAGCCTCTCCACCTGGGACACGCCATTGGCAACAATCCACTTGCCGGTTTTGCGGTGGTCGATGCCACGGGTCTGACAATACTCATACAACATCCGACGACCACGAACACACAGTCGGGCCTTGAGGGTGTCCTCGGGATAGTAGATACCAGCATGGATAACCTCACTATTGCGGGACGACACCCCTTCGCCAAAGTGAGCGCCGGATTCCAGTACCAGCACCTCCCTGCCCTGCATGGCCAGCGTCCTGGCCACTGCGAGGCCGACAATGCCGGCACCGATGACCACGGTATCTGCCTGTACTATGTCTCGCCCTGTCATCTGCTCTAACGTCACCCGCGTTGTGTTTCGATCGTTTGTCAGCATCACCAACACGCTCGTTGGCTAAAAAGCCCGAATCGCATTACGGTGTCGCCCCCGAAACGTTATACTTGGCCGTGAATTGAGTGCACGGAGCAGGGAACCGATGTCTGACAGGAAGCAGTTTATTATTGTAATGCTGGTGGCGGCCATATTTGTTGGCTGGCTTGGCTGGCGAGGCTTTGAAGTCATCAGCCTGAACCAGGCACTGAAGGCCGATGAAATGGTGGCCAACTATCCTTATCAGCATCGTGTTCTCAGGGTTGAAGGAGGGACCGCCATCATGAGCTCACTGCGCTCCCATGAAACCTCGACGCACGAAGCACTCACCACCATTTTTCCGAGCATGCGTAACCTGGGAGACAATGATCGTGACTGGCAACGGGCCGAGCGTGAACTGGCCCAGGTCCAGGCCCAGGCAGGCAACATCGTCCTCAGCGCGTCTGGCATTGATCGGGTGCGATGGGAACTGGACGAAAACTGGTATCACCTCGCCAGCATGAAGTCCCAACAGAATTCGAGATACTAAACCTTATTTATGACCGAAACCTCCAGCCATCCTTACGACGCCCTTACCCCCGATACCATTCTTGATGCCCTGGAAGACGCCGGATTTGTGGTCAGTGGACGCCTGTTTGCCCTCAACAGCTACGAGAACCGTGTTTACCAGATTGGTATTGAAGACCAGCCACCGGTAATCGCCAAGTTTTACCGTCCGGGGCGCTGGAGCGAAGCCCAGATCCGGGAAGAACATCAGTTTACCGTCCAGTTGCTCAACGCCGATATTCCGGTCGTGGCGCCCATGGCTATGCCCTCCGGCGATACACTGGGCCGTTGCGGGGACTTTCTGTTTGCCGTATTTCAGCAGCGGGGCGGGCAGGCGCCCGACACCAGCGTGACAGATACCCTGTACCGCCTCGGCCAGTGGCTGGGCCAGCTCCACAATATCGGTGACACTGAGCCCTTCAACCATCGCCCGGTTATGTCGATTCTTTCGGGCATTGAGGATAACAATCGGTTCCTTACGGAAAACCTCTGGATTCCAGATGACCTTCGGCCAGCGTGGGACTCGCTGATTCCCGATCTTGTCGACCACTGCGCCCGTCGGATCGATGACGCTGGCGAGGTGCACTCCCTGAGAATTCATGGTGACTGCCACGCCGGCAACATCCTCTGCCGCGAGGAACAGATGCTGTTTGTCGACCTGGACGATTGCCGTACCGGGCCTGCGATTCAGGATTTGTGGCTGTTACTGAACGGTGATGACGTTGAACGTGGCCAGCAATTTGGTGAACTACTGGAAGGCTACGAGATGTTCCGCGATTTCAATCGTCGTGAGCGTCATCTGATTGAACCCATGCGCTGCTTCCGGCAGATTTCCCACTGCACCTGGCTGGCCAAGCGCTGGGACGACCCGGCCTTCCCGCGTTTCTTCCCCTGGTTTGCCCAGCCGCGTTTCTGGTCCGACCAGATCCTGTCACTTCGGGAACAACTGGCGGCGCTACAGGCCCCTTCCATTCATGTACCCGGCCAATATTGAGGCCACTATTACCGACAGACCGGAGACCAACCGATGAGCCAAAGTGAGGCCCGATTTACCGTCCGCAGCCTGATTGTCACTGCCATTGCCACCATCATCGTTACCATCGTGGTTTTGGAGGCCAGCGGGCGGATTGATCATGCCGAGAATAAGGATCATGTGCCGGTGGGGGAATTTGAGGCCGTTCACATCAAACCTGGCGAAGAGTTCCGCATGTCGCCCAAGTCATCGGAACTCCACGCTGTCTGCGAACAGGGGTATCTGGCCATCGCCGCCGATGTGGACCCGGAGTTCCGGGGCATCCTCGTTGATTACAAGAACCGGGGCGTACGCTGCAGCCGAGGCCCGACACCCGCACACGACAGGCCTGTCCATGAGGGCCAGGAGCCAGCAGACAATGGCTGACAGGAACAAAAAACCGGGCCAGGCGCTGGACCGTCTGTTTGCCACTGAACGGGAAACCGGAGAATTCCGGTTTGACACATCGGTGGCTCGGGTATTTCCGGACATGATCCGGCGCTCAGTACCGGGTTACACCACGATTATTCCGATGATTGAAGTGATCACCGAACAGTATGCCCGCCCGGGCAGTCACTGCTACGACCTCGGCTGCTCTCTCGGCGCCTCCACTCTGGCCATGCGCCATGGCATTGGGGACCGCGACTGCACCCTTACAGGCGTGGACAACTCGGCTGCCATGATTGAGCGTTGCGAGCATTATATTGCTCTGGACGACCACCCATTGCCGGTTTCGCTGCGGTGCGAGGACATCCTCGACACCCCGATTGAGAACGCGTCGGTGACCACCCTGAACTTCACACTGCAGTTCGTGGCGCCAGACAGACGCGCAGAACTGATGGCTCGCATCGCCGACGCCACACTGCCCGGCGGAGTACTGATCCTCTCCGAGAAAATTCGCTTTGAATCCGATTCCGAGCAATCAACACAGACCCAACTCCATCACGAGTTCAAACGGGCCAACGGCTATTCCGACCTGGAGATCAGTCAGAAGCGTTCCGCCCTGGAACAGGTACTGATACCGGAAACCCTGGCCGAACACCGTGAGAGACTGATAAACGCAGGATTTAGTCAGGTTATGGTGTGGTACCAGTGTTTCAACTTTGTCTCCATGCTCGCCATTAAATCGCACTGAACGGAGCCTCCATGACGACCTTCAACTGGCAGGGGTGCTTTGCCCCGCTGCTTGACGATCTTGATAGCCGTGGCCTTGAGCGCTGGCGAAAGCAACTGCAGCAACAGCTACAAAAGCGCTTTGACGACAACCCTCATGGGGATATTGCCCGATGGAACCGGGCTCTGGACACCCTGCCCCACATTGGTGATGCCACGGCGAACCTGAACCAGTCGGCCATTACCCTGAACTCCGACCAGCCCCTCAGCACAGAAGACCGTGCAAAGCTCGAAGAAGGGCTGCGAGGACTGATGCCCTGGCGTAAGGGCCCGTTCGAATTCTTTGGCACCTATATCGATACCGAGTGGCGTTCTGACTGGAAATGGGACCGCGTCGCTCCCTACCTGTCAGACCTGAGTGGTCGGCAGATACTGGATGTCGGTTGCGGCTCTGGCTATCACTGTTGGCGCATGCTGGGCGAAGGAGCCGGCCGGGTGATTGGCATCGACCCAGGACTGTTATTCCTGTTCCAGTTTCTCAGCGTCAAACAGTATGCAGGCCAGGAGCAGCGCATTGATCTGCTCCCGGTGCGCGTAGAGGATCTGCCGCCAAAGCTGGAAGCATTCGACACCACTTTCTCAATGGGTGTGCTCTACCACCGTCGCTCACCACTTGATCACTTACTGGAACTGAAAGACACACTCCGCCCGGGTGGCGAACTGGTGTTGGAAACGCTGATAGCGGATGGGCCGGAAGGTTACAGCCTGATGCCGGAGGACCGCTACGGCCGGATGCGCAACGTCTGGTTCCTGCCCAGCTGCGACACTCTGTTGCGCTGGCTGGACCGAACCGGTTTTCGCAACGCCCGCTTGGTGGATGTGACAGAAACCACGATCGAGGAGCAACGCAGCACTGACTGGATGCAATTCCAGTCGCTGCAGGACTTTCTCGACCCGGACGACCCAACGAAGACCGTGGAAGGTTATCCGGGTCCGAAAAGGGCGACGGTTATCGCGGACAAGCCCTGAAGGTGTCCGCGATAACCCGGGAAGGTTACTCGCCGAAGGGGTGGCGCAGAATGACTGTCTCTACCCGGTCAGGACCGGTGGAAATGATATCGATCGGTGCTTCGATCTGCTCTTCCAGGAAACGGATATAGGCCCTGGCGTTCTCCGGTAACTGGTCCAGGCCTGTCAGCCCGACCGTGCTCTCCTGCCAACCCGGAAGATCCGCATACACCGGCTCAATGTCCTTGTAGGTATCGCAACCGATCGGCGGGCGGGTAATCTCCCCGTTAGGCGTTTTGTAGCCAATGCACACCTTCACCGTATCCATGCCATCGAGCACGTCCAGCTTGGTCAGGCAGATGCCCGATACGCTGTTGATCTGGATGGCGTGGCGCAGTGCAACCGCATCAAACCAGCCACAACGGCGTGAACGCCCGGTGGTGGTGCCAATCTCGTTGCCCTTGACCGCCAGGTGATGGCCCATATCGTCAAACAGCTCGGTCGGGAACGGACCGGAACCGACACGAGTGGTGTAGGCCTTGGTGATCCCCAGCACGTAATCCAGGAACAACGGCCCAAAACCAGACCCGGTAGCCGTGCCGCCAGCCGTGGTATTTGAGGAGGTGACGTACGGGTAGGTACCCAGATCAATGTCCAGCAGCGAGCCCTGCGCACCTTCAAAGAGGATGTGTTCGCCGCGCTTGCGAAGGTCATGGAGGATATCCGTGACGTCGGCAGACATGGGCAGAATTTCCTCGCCCATGGTCATCAGTTCGGAAAACGCCTGATCAATGTCTTCGGGCTCTTCCTTGAAGTACTCGGTCAACACGAAGTTATGGTACGACATGATTTCCCGGAGCTTCTCTTCAAAGCTCTTCGGGTCACACAGATCTCCAACGCGAATCCCACGGCGTGAAACCTTGTCTTCGTAGGCCGGCCCGATACCGCGACCGGTGGTGCCAATTTTGTCGACACCTCGCGCTCGCTCGCGCGCCTGATCGATACGAACATGGGTCTTGAGGATGACCGGGCACGCCAGACTGATCTTCAAACGCTCCCGCACAGCAACCCCATTGCCTTCGAGTTCGCGGACTTCCTTCAGCAACGCTTCCGGAGAGAGCACGACGCCGTTGCCAATCAGGCACTGGACATTCTGGCGAAGAATGCCAGACGGAATCAGATGAAGGGCGGTTTTCTTACCTTCAATAACCAGGGTATGGCCGGCATTGTGGCCGCCCTGAAAGCGCACCACCGCCGCAACCTTATCGGTCAGCAGGTCAACAATCTTGCCTTTTCCTTCATCACCCCACTGGGTGCCCAGCACTACAACGTTTTTACCCATGACTCTCTCTCAGTGCGGCCCCGCCAATTGATGGGGTGCCCGCAGGTTTACCTGTAAATGAGTGGCCCGACCCCGAAGGTCATCAGTCCAACTGCTCCACGACCCACTGGCCGTCTCGCTTCACCAGGGCACGATCGCAATTGCGCGTGCCAGGATCAACGCCCTCGTCTTCCGGCAGGGCGCGGATAACCGTCTCCGTCATCCGCAGGCCGGAAATCACGCCATCCAGCGCAGGATCTTCGGTGGATGGCGCCCATATGGCCTTGCCAGCGCGGCCGGTTCGCTGACCAAGTGAGACCAGCGCACGGATATCAAGACTAAAGCCCGTCGCCGGACGTGCACGGCCGAAATCACTGCCAATGGCATCGTAGCGACCGCCCTTGGCAACCGCGTCACCATGCCCCGGCACATAGGCCGCAAACACCAGCCCGGTATGGTAGTTGTATCCTCGAAGCTCACAAAAATCGAACCCGAAGCTTACCTCTGGATAGCTCGCGGACAGCATATCCGCCACTCGATCCAGTTGATCCAGCGCCTGACGAAGCGGTTCCGGCGCCCCTTCAAGAATGCGCTTTGCCTCACGCAGGGCATCCTTCCCACCGCTGACTCTGGCCAGTTCTCTGAGCATGCCGCCAGCAGAACCCGGTGGGCACCCGCCCAGCAATTCATCCAGTTCCGGCACAGACTTACGGGCCATGGCATCAAAGATGGCCGCGCCGGTATCGCGATCAAACCCGGCCTCTCCAACCAATGTCTCGTAGATCGCGACATGGGCAAGATCCAGATGGATTCTGGGCAAACCCGATACACGCAGGGTTTCAAGCATCAGGCTGATCACTTCCAGATCCGCCGATTCGGAGGCGCTACCAAACAGCTCGCAACCCGCCTGGATGGGCGTGCGCCCTGTCAGCATATGGCGCGGTCGGGTGTGGAGCACATGGCCGGCATAACACAGCCGCGTAATACCTTCCTGGCCGAGGGTATGGGCATCAATGCGTGCGGCCTGCGGCGTCATGTCCGCACGCAGCCCCATCATCCGGCCGGTCAGCTGATCAGTCAGCTTGAAGGTCTGAAGCTCCAGGTCGTGCCCGGTGCCCGTAAAAAGTGATTCGAGGTATTCGATCAACGGCGGGATAACCAGCTGGTAACCCCAACGCTGGCAGGTATCCATTACATCCCGGCGCAGGGATTCAATCTGTCCAGCCAATGGCGGAAGGATGTCTTCCACGCCATCAGGCAGTAGCCAGCGATCAGATACTGTCATGAGATTCGGTTGTCCGTTCTGTCCCGGGGCGGAAGCTTCTTGCCGCGAGAGTACACAGGATTTAGGGCGATGCTCGGGAAAAGATAAAAACCCGAACCAAAACCGGCAGAATTTTACACTGTTGGCAGACACAAAAAAACCGGAATACCGAGGTATTCCGGTTTTGTCACTACCATCGTCGTGGTTAGCGGTTTCCCTGAGGGTCCTTCAGGAACTTCAGGAAGTCGCTATCAGTGTCGATGACCATGATGTCGTCTTCATTGGCAAAGGTGTTCTGATAGGCTTCCAGACTGCGGTAGAAGCTATAGAACTCGCTGTTAGACCCATAGGCATCGGCATAGATCTGGGCGGCCTGAGCATCACCTTCACCACGCATTTCCTCAGCCTTGGCAAAGGCTTCCGCCAGGATAACGGTGCGCTGGCGATCAGCATCCGCGCGAATACCCTCCGCCAACTCGCGACCGCGGGAGCGGAATTCCTGCGCGAGCTTCTCGCGCTCGGTCGCCATTCGACGATAGACGTTCTGGCTCACCTGCCCCGGGAATTCAATGGCTTTGACGCGGATATCCACCACTTCAATGCCAAATTCCTTGAGCGACGTTTCGTTCACCCGGTCACGCAGGGTGTGCATCAGCTCGTCACGCTGGCCGGAAACGACCTCGACCATGGTCCGAACACCGAACTCATCCCGCAGGCCGTTATCCACGCGAGACAACAGCAGCTCGGAGGCGCGGTATTCGTCACCACCAGTGGCCCGGTAGAACTGATCCACGTTGCGGATTTTCCAGGCGATGTAGGAATCGACGTCCAGCGGCTTCTTCTCGATGGTCAAATACTGACGCGATGGAAGATCCGTTGTCAGCAATCGGATGTCGAATTCCCGGACCTGATCAATGACCGGCACCTTGAAGTGAAGCCCGGCTGAAATATCCGTTTCGATCAACTCACCGAACCGCAGCAGCACGCCACGATGGGTTTCCGGGATAATGTAAACACTGGAGAGCGTAACCAGTACGACAATCAGGGCGCCTGCAAGGCCCACAATACTTTTGGGTCCCATCATTATCTGCTCCTCCGAACGCCACTATCCTGCCTGCCACGCAGCTCCTGAATCACCTGATCTGACAGGGTCTTGATGTCGATGTCACTGCCGGAGCTTCCGGAACCGCTCTGGCTGCCGGTGCTGGCACCGGAACGGTTGGTCAGCCTATCCAGAGGCAGGTACATCATATTGTCGCTGCTCTGGGTGTCCACCAGCACTTTGCTGGTATTCGACAGAACCCCTTCAAGTGCCTGGATGTACATACGCTCGCGAGTGACTTCCGGCGCAGTCTGATACACACCAAGAACCGCCAGGAAACGTGAGGTTTCACCACGGGCACGCTCAATCACTTCTTCCTTGTAGGCCGCCGCTTCCTCGGTCAGGCGCTGTGCCCGGCCACGAGCCTCGGGGACCACTTTATTGCGGTAGGTTTCAGCTTCTTCCTTGACCTGCTGCTCGTCCTCACGGGCGCGCTGCACTTCACGGAAGGCATCCTGCACCGCATCGGGTGGCTGAGTGCTCTCGACGTTTACACGGACAATGGTCAAGCCAGTGCCGTATTCTTCCAGGAAGCTCTGCAGGCGCTGCTCCACGCGAACGGCCAACTCGGCACGACCTTCCGTCAACACGTCATCAAGTGTTGAACTACCAACTTCATGGCGCAAGGCGCTGTCAGTAGCAAACGCCAATGCCTGGTTGGAATCACGGACGTTCAGCACATAAGCCTGAGCATCACCAACACGATACTGGACCTGAAGGTCGACAGAGACGAGGTTCTCGTCCTGTGTCAGCATCTGGCCTGTAGATTCCGCATTCCGGACGTTCGTCACCCGGACCAGATAAACGCTATCGATCAACGGAACCTTGAAGCGCAGACCCGGCGTTTCAGTACGACTGAACTCGCCAAAGCGAAGCACAACCGCACGCTCCTGCTCGTTCACGGTGTAGAACGATTGAAAGACCACGTATCCGGCAAAAATGATGGCCGCCAACGCCAGGATGGCACCAAAACCGCCGGCGCCACCCGAGGACGAACTGCCGCCACTGCCTCCGGACTTGTTGCCCTTGCCACCCAGCAAGCGATTGAGCTTGTCGAGACCCTTTTTCAGCGCCTCGTCCAGGTCCGGTGGGCCCTGGTCATTTCCGCCACGACCACCACCAGTACCCCAGGGGTCATTGTCGTTGCGGTTTCCACCCGGTTCATTCCAGGCCATAGTGTTCTCCGTTCCAAACTAATCGAATGGCTGCAAATACTAGGGATTTATAAGCGCCCCGGCAATAGCACAGCCGGCCTATGTACGTTGTTCTTCAAGCCTTACATCATTTTCGCGCACGCCAGCGCGGCTCAAAAGCTGTAACCAGTCACGATGCTGAAGGCGTACTTCCAGTACCGAATCCCCGCTATCGCGGTGACTTTCCGTCACGACAGAGCCCGCTTCATGCAAAAGCGCCCGCAACTTGCCGTCCGTCGGGCCCAGCAGTACGAATTGATGGATCACGTCCTCCGCCAATCGTTCGACGATGGTATCAAACAGGCCTTCAAGACCTTCCCCGGTGACCGCAGAAACCCAGACACGCACGGGAACGCCATCTTCGTTGCGCTCAACCCGCGGCTGGAAGTTATCCAGCAGGTCGATCTTGTTGAAAACCTGCAGCACCGGAATCTCGTCAGCACCTATTTCTGCCAGCACTTCTTCCACCTGCTCCATGTTCTCGTCACGCCGGTGATCGTGGCAGTCGATTATGTGGAGCAGAATTGAGGCTTCGGTGGTTTCTTCCAGGGTGGCACGGAAGGCTTCAACCAGCTTGTGGGGAAGATGACGGATAAAGCCGACAGTGTCGGCCATTACGACCGGGCCAATGTCAGGAAGTTCCAGGCGCCTCAGCGTCGGGTCCAGGGTCGCAAACAGCTGATCCGCCGCGTAAACGGTTGACGTTGTTATGCGGTTAAACAGCGTGGACTTGCCCGCGTTGGTGTAGCCCACCAGTGAGACGGTTGGAATATCCGCACGCATCCGGGCCCGGCGACCCTGGTTACGCTGTTTACGGACCTTTTCAAGGCGGCGATGAATGGACTTGATACGCTCCCGCAGCAACCGCCGATCCGTCTCCAACTGGGTTTCACCCGGGCCACGCAACCCGATACCACCCTTCTGGCGCTCAAGGTGCGTCCACCCTCGAATAAGGCGGGTCGACATATGCTCAAGTTGAGCCAGTTCCACCTGAAGCTTACCTTCATGGGTGCGAGCACGCTGAGCGAAAATATCCAGGATGACGCCCGTGCGATCGAGCACACGACAGCTCAGCTCACGCTCAATGTTTCGTTCCTGGCTGGGGCTGAGTGCGTGATTGAAAAGCACCACATCCGCTTCGTTGGCGGTCACGGCATCACGAATCTCTTCCAGCTTCCCCTCGCCGACAAACAGTCTCGGGCTGGGCTGCTTGCGCGAGCCGGTGACAACACCTACGGGTTCGACACCGGCAGACCAGACCAGTTCACGGAACTCGCCCAGATCCTCAGCTTCTTCGTGTGAGGAAAACTCGATATGAACGAGAATCGCCCGTTCACCAACGTCGGGACGCTCAAACAAGTAGTAACAACTCCAAATCAGTCAGGCTGCACCTGTCACCAAAACAAACACCCGCGGCCCTGGGAGCCTTTTCGGGCCCTTCGGGAGCGCGGGTGACAACACCGGTGTGCCCGGATAAATCAGTCTTCAGATTCTTCTCCGCCCGGAGCCTGTGGCGGAATACGAACGTTCCGCGCGGGCACCACAGTGGAAATGGCATGCTTATAGACCATCTGGCTGACAGTGTTTTTCAGCAAAATCACGAACTGGTCAAAAGACTCGATCTGGCCCTGAAGCTTGATACCATTGACCAGAAAGATGGAAACCGGAATGCGTTCCTTGCGTAATGCATTAAGGTAAGGGTCTTGTAGAGAGTGCCCTTTTGACATGTGTTTTCTCCTGTTTATAAGTAAAGGCAGATCGTCAACTTCAATTGTTAAATGTGGTGCGAAACTCAATAATTTTCAAGGCAGTGTCGGACATAAGTTTGTCGCCACTATCCAACCAGTCCACATCGGACCACTTTCGCAACCAGGTCAGCTGTCGCTTGGCAAGCTGACGGGTAGCAGCAACGCCCTTGTCCACCATGGTGTCGTAATCATAATCACCGGCCAGATGTGCCCAGCCCTGACGATATCCGACACAACGCATGGAGGGCAGGCCAGCATTCAGATCACCCCTGGCCTTCAGCGCCCTGACCTCATCAAGAAAACCCGCATTCAGCATGGCGTTGAAACGCAGGGCTATTCTTTCATGGAGCACCCGTCTCTCGGCGGGAGCCATCGCAAGCTGCACTACAGTATACGGAAGAGACGGCGATTCGTCTGCCTGCCATTGGGTGAAATAGGTGTAATCCTCAATGCCATCGCTGTTCTGACGGTTCTCTGCCTGGCCTCTGCTCGCCTTGTCCTGCCATATTGAGGAAATCGGCCGTCCCGTCAGACGAATCACCTCAAGTGCCCGAATAAGTCGCTGCCGGTTATTCTGATGAATGAGACCCGCCGCCACAGGGTCCTGTCGCTCCAGCTCCTGGTGAAGGGCACCCCAGCCTCGCTCCTTCGCCTCCTGCTCAAGGGCCTCCCGGACGACTGGATCAGCAGACGGCAGGTTGGACATACCATGCAGCAATGCTTTGAAGTACATCATGGTGCCACCCACCAACAACGGAATCCGCCCCGCTGACACAATGTCGTTCATTTCACGCAGGGCATCGCGACGGAAGTCCGCTGCCGAGTATGTTTCCGCCGGGTCGCAGATATCAATTAACCGGTGTGGCGCCTGGGAGAGCTCCTCGTGCGAGGGCTTGGCGGTTCCAATATCCATACCCCGGTAGATCATCGCCGAATCAACACTGATGATATCGCAGGGCAGGTGGCGACAGAGCTCGATGGCCAGGTCGGTCTTGCCCGAGGCAGTCGGGCCCATCAGGCATATGGCCAGGGGCTTGGTGCCTTTAGCGGTTGATGCCGTCATACCGGTGTTAACGCCCGCGCAGGAATAATTTGTCCAGCTCCGAGAGGGTGACCACAGTCCAGGTGGGCCGACCATGGTTGCACTGACCACTGCGCTCGGTGGCCTCCATGTCCCGCAACAGGGTATTCATTTCCGGAATGGTCAGTTGCCGATTGGCACGCACGGAACCATGACATGCCATGGTACCAAGCAACTCATGTATCACCGCCTCCACACGGTCGCTTTCGCCGTTCTCAATCAGGTCAGACAGCACATCCCGAACCAATTGCTCGGTGTCCGCCCCCCGCAACAGCGCAGGCACCTGCCGCACAGCGAGAGTTTCGGGGCCAATGCGCTCCACCCTCAATCCCAACTGCAAAAGCTCTTCACCATGAGTCTCCGCCAATGCCGCCTCTTTCTGGCTGACAGCCAGGGAAACCGGCACCAGCAGCGGCTGACTCTTGAGGTCCTGCGCCTCCAGCGCACGCTTCATACGCTCATAGGTAATACGCTCATGGGCCGCGTGCATATCCACCACGATCATGCCCTGACGGCTCTGGGCCAGGATATAAATTCCGTGCAGTTGGGCAATGGCGTAGCCAAGCGGCGGCTCATCACCGCTGTCCTGCGGTGGCGTAGGCGCCGCAACGGCCAGATCACCGGTGTCGGCCATCGCGGGCTGCGCCCCGGTTCCACCGCCCTCGTTCAGGGACTGGTAGAACGCCATCTGATCGCGGGCCTGCCATTCAGGCTGCGGGGGCCTCGGGCTCCCTGAGAACCCGGCATGCTGCGGGCTGCCGCCGGAACCTGCAAACGGATCGGAGGCGGACTGGTGATTGACACCCGGCATGGCAGCCTGAACGCCAAAACCACCGGTTGCCGTACCGGCCTCCCGACCGTGGGACTGGGCTACCGCTCCCTTGAGATGATCATCCGGGCGCACATCTGCCAGCGCCTTGTGAAGCGTCCGGAAAATAAAATCGTGAACCAGGCGCCCATCGCGGAAACGCACTTCGTGCTTGGTGGGGTGAACATTCACGTCCACGTTCGCGGGATCAACCTCCAGATACAACACGAACGCCGGGTGGCGGTTGTTGTATAGCACATCCCGATAAGCCTGGCGCACGGCATGCGCTACCAGCCGGTCCCGTATCACCCGCCCGTTGACAAAAAAGTACTGCAAATCCGCCTGACTGCGGGAAAAGGTCGGCAGGGCAACCCAACCCCAAAGTTTCAATCCCGTAGCCTCAGCATCAATCACCACGGCGTTGTCGATAAACTGCTGACCGCATAGAGAGCCAATCCGCCGCTCCCGGTCCAGCGGATTCTCAGCCGGCCTGAGGCTCTGGACCACACGCTGGTTATGCCGAAGCGTAAAACCGGTGTCGAAACGGCTCAGGGCCTGGCGGCGAATGCATTCTTCAACATGGTTGAACTCGGTCTTCTCCGTACGGAGAAACTTGCGTCGGGCGGGCGTGTTAAAGAACAGGTCCCGGACTTCCACCGTCGTGCCCACCGGATGGGCCGCCGGGGAAATGCTGGCGTCCATGTCGCGCCCTTCCACTTCTACCTTTGAGGCCGCCTCCTGGCGCTCTGTGCGTGATGTCAGTGCCAGCCTGGAAACGGAACTGATACTGGCCAGGGCCTCCCCCCGGAAACCAAGGGACGCCACTGCTTCAAGGTCTTCGAGATTTTCAATCTTGCTGGTGGCATGACGGCTGAGCGCAAGGGGAAGGTCCGTCTCGTCTATGCCCATGCCGTCGTCACGTACCCGGATCAGCTTGACACCCCCCTGCTCCACCTCGATATCGACCCGGCGGGCACCGGCATCGAGCGCATTTTCTACCAGTTCTTTCACGACCGAAGCCGGGCGCTCAACCACCTCACCGGCAGCAATCTGGTTGGCCAGGCGGGGCGTCAGTAATCGAATGGAGGGCATGTTACCAGGGGACCTCGTGTCAGGATGCAGGAATACGAATGGTTTGCCCTACCATAACACGGTCATCATTGAGGCCGTTATACTGCATCAGTTCGCTGACGGTTGTCTGGTTCTCCCGAGCGACGCCTGAGAGCGTATCCCCGCGGCGAATCCGGTACTGACTGACACTGCCATCGCCACGGCCGTTCTGCTTCTGCCACGCCAGCAACGTGCCTGGCGGGGGCGTTTTCTGGAAGTAGTCATCGATACCCCGAAACACCGCCTGGGACAGTTTTTCACGATACCAGGCACTAGAAAGGTTCTGCTCTTCCTTCGGATTCGAGATGAATCCCGCCTCAACGAGAACCGATGGAATATCCGGTGATTTCAGCACCGCAAACGCAGCCTGCTCAACGCCTTTCTTGTGAAGCTTGGCGACACTGCCAAGCCTGCCGAGGATAGAGTCCCCGACACCGAGGCTGGAATTGATACTGGCGGTCATGGAAAGGTCCAGCAGCACACCCGCCAGCATGTCATCTCGACCATCAAGGGACACCCCACCGGCACCCCCGATCAGGTCAGAGCGGTTCTCGGTCTTGGCCAGCCAGCGGGCGGTTTCACTGGTGGCACCCCGCTGTGACAACGCAAACACCGAAGCACCACGGGGCTGAGGCGTGCGAAAGGCATCGGCGTGGACCGACACAAACAGGTCGGCGTTGTGCTTCCGGGCCAGCAGTGTGCGGCTACGCAAATCGATGTAGTAGTCGCCGGTACGGGTTAGCTTGGCGGTATAACCCGGCTTGGCGTCGATCAATTCCGCCAGGGTTTTCGACATTCTCAACACCACGTCCTTTTCTCGGGTGCCCCGGGGGCCGATTGCTCCCGGGTCTTCGCCGCCGTGGCCGGCATCAACCACCACGATAATATCCCGCTTGCCGTTGGCGTTTTCGGTGACGGTTGGCTCCGAAGGCTTTCGAGCCTTCAGACCACCTTCGTCAATCAGGTCAACGACCAACCGGTGACCGTACTGCTGATTGGGTTCGAGCTGAAAGCTGCGCGGCTTGATGTCACTCTTCAGATCGAGCACTACCCGAAGATCATTACCGTTGCGCGGGGCGCTGCGGATACGCTTTACGGGACTGCCCGAGAGATCGAGCTTGTCAAAATCGGCCTTGAGCGTCGTGTTCTCAAGGTCAATCACCAGGCGCGAAGGCCCGGAAAGGGCAAACACCTTGTGATCAATCTTGTCGGCAACATCCAGCACCAGCCGGGTATGGTCCGGCGCGGGCCAGATCCTCACGCCTTCCACGTTAACGCCCGCCATTGCTGCCATAGGAAACAACAGAGTCAGCATTACACTACCGGCCAGGCACCATCTGGAGAACATTCTTGCCATCATTTTCCTGCCCACCTGCACTGATCACACATAATTAACCTCGAACACTCGACAACGGTATTGCCGCAAGCCTGGCCTGCAGCCCCACACCCACAGCCGTTGCCGCCAAGACAAGCGCTTTACGCCCATCTCCACTGACACTCAAGCGTATCCAAAGGTCAGGATCCGGAAGGATTCCCTGACCCCGCTCGGGCCACTCAATCAAACAAAGGCTCTGGCCCTGAAAGTAATCACGTATCCCCATGTACTCCAGCTCCTCCGGATCACCCAATCTGTATAGGTCGAAGTGGTAAGCGGGAGGGCTCAGGTGCTCATACGGCTCCACAATGGTGTAGGTCGGGCTTTTAACAGCCCCGTCATGGCCAAGGCCACGCATAACTCCACGGCTCAGGGTCGTCTTTCCCGTACCCAGGTTGCCCTCGAGAAATACAGTGGCTCCCTGTCCGGCCTGAACCACAACGGTAGCGAGCCCCCTTCCAAGGTTTTCTGTTGCCACCTCATCCTTCAGGAACAGCGAGAGCTCCTGCGCTGCAACGTCCATCATTCGTCTCCACCATCGCCAGCCGAACGACGATCCGGCCAGCGCTCAGAATCCACCAATACCTGTGACAGGGCCTCAATAACGTCCATCGGCAACAGCCCCATATAACCGCGGGTTTCCGACGCCAGGTCCGCAGCCGCCAGATGCAATGCAGCGCCTGCCGAGGTTGCAACACGGGCATCCTTCAGTTGAGCGTACAAACTACCCAGCACGCCCGAAAGAACATCCCCCATGCCACCAGTCGCCATGCCGGGGTTACTGCCGCTGACAACGTCCGGCACTGCACCTCCGCCTGCCACCACCGTTCCGGCCCCCTTAAGCAGCACAACTCCGCCAAACATCTGAGAGATTCGCCCGGCAGCGCCTACACGATCCTCTTCAATTTCCGCCACATCACACGCCAGAAGCCGCGCCGCCTCTCCAGGATGCGGGGTAAGGATATGATTGTGTGCCGGCTGCGCCACCCTTGAGGCCATCAGGTTGAGGGCATCTGCATCGAGCACCCTCGGCTTACCGCTCGCAACCACCTGCTGGAGCATCTGCTGCCCCCAGGCACCCTGGCCGATGCCCGGACCACAGACTATGACATCCGCCGCTTCAATCAACGGCGGCAGTTCAGAACCATGAATCAGCCCCTGCACCATGACCGATGGACAGCGCGCGAGGGCCGGTGAGACGTATTCCGGGCGCGTGGCCAGCGTAACCAGTCCGGCACCGGCTCTTGCCGCTGCTTCGGCTGCCAACAGGCCGGCACCGCCAAAACCCCGGTCCCCGGCCACCACGAGCACGTGCCCGAAACGACCCTTATGCGCGGTTCTTGATCGCCTGGGGATGACCGAACGAATCGACCGCCAGTCAACCCGGCGAGCAAAAGGCTGCTGACCGCTCTCGGAGGCCCAGTCATCGGTATCCAGGGACTCGAACAGGATGTCACCCCCACACTCAGCCCCCTGCCCCGTAAACAGTCCGGCCTTGAGCCCAATAAAGGTCACTGTTGCATTAGCCCGTATCGCCTGTCCGACCACCGCTCCAGTGGTTGCGTTCAGGCCGGACGGCAAATCAATCGCCATTACGGGCGCAGGCGCCTCATTGCACGCGTCGATCATCGCCGCAAAGGGCTCCCTGGGAGCGCCTGTTACGCCGGTTCCCAACATGGCGTCCACGATTAAACCGACGCTGGCAATTGATCGCTGCGCATCGCCGCTACCAAGATCCGCAAGTTCCCGCACTTTTACCCCATCGGCCACGGATTTTTGCCAGGCCTTGCGGGCATCACCAGATAATTTTCCCGTCGGCGCAACGGCAATACAGTCCACATCCAAACCATGGCGTACGGCATTGGCCGCCACCAAATAGCCGTCACCGCCATTGTTGCCGGCGCCACACAGCACCAGAACCCGGCCCGGCTCAGGCCAGTTGCGTACCAGCCTGCGAAACGCACCGGCGGCTGCGGCCTGCATCAGGTCAAATCCGTCAACCCCTTGTTGATCAATTACATAGCGATCAATCTCCCTCACCGCATCGGCGGAGTAGAGGTCTTCTGGTAAACTATGACCACCAGACAGGGGCATGAAAATCGGCTCCCGCTAAAGAATTCGGATTAAGAAAATCGGCCAGATACCTGTAAAGAATAGCAAAACAGCGGAAAAGGTCATAACTTAATCAAATTAAACTTCATTACCCTTCGGGCCGCCGGGAAAACCGGTTGCCACTCGACTGGCACTCCATGACCGAATCGATCGATCAAAACCTCGAACATCTGCCGGAACACATCCAATCCTGGGCCCGGGAACTCGGCTTTAGTGATGTCGGCATTACCCTCCCGGACACCGGTGCTCACGGAGCTCGCCTGAAGGACTGGCTCCGCAAGGGTTTTCACGGCGAAATGTCGTATATGGAAGATCATGGCGACAAACGCTATACCCCCACCTCACTGGTGGAAGGAACGCAAAGAGTCATTTCCGTGCGGCTGGACTACCTGCCTGCGCCCGATAACCCGGGGCGAATACTCACTAACCCCGAGAAGGCCTACATTACCCGCTATGCCACTGGGCGTGACTATCACAAGCTGATGCGCAAACGACTGGCGACCCTGGCAAAACGCATTGACGAGGCAGTATCGGGATACGATTACAGAGCTTTCGTAGACAGCGCTCCTGTGCTCGAAAGGGCCCTTGCCCAGCGCGCGGGCCTGGGCTGGATTGGCAAGAACAACATGCTGATTCATCCAAAAGCGGGGTCGTTTTTCTTCCTCGGAGAAATCTTTACCAGCGCGCCATTACCGCTGGACGAACCGTTTGAAAAGGAACATTGCGGCAGTTGCGCCGCGTGCCTGGACATCTGCCCCACAGATGCCTTTGAAGGCCCCCACAAACTCGATGCCCGCAAATGCATCAGCTACCTCACCATTGAACTCAAGGGCAGCATTCCGGAAGAACTGCGGCCCAAAATGGGTAACCGCGTGTTCGGTTGTGACGACTGCCAACTGGTCTGCCCCTGGAACAAGTTCAGCAAGCCAACGGCGGAAAAAGACTTCCAGCCCCGCCATGGCCTGGACAACAGCGAACTGGCTACGCTGTTCCTCTGGACGGAAGAACAATTCCTCAAACGCACTGAAGGCTCCGCCATCCGCCGCACCGGTTACGAGAGATGGCTGAGGAACCTGGCGGTGGGCCTTGGCAATGCGCCTTCAACCATCCCAGTGATCGAGGCCCTAAAACAGCGGGCTGACTTTCCGTCAGAGATGGTTCGGGAGCATGTGCACTGGGCCCTTCGCAGGCACGGCTTATAGCTTGAAAGCGCCGCGGCCTAAAGTTGGAAAAAGTGTTCCCGGTAATGCCGCAGCTCCTCTATGGAGTCGCGGATATCGTCCAACGCCAGGTGGCTGCCTTTCTTCTTCACCCCGTCCAGCACATCCGGCCGCCAGCGCCTGGCCAGCTCCTTGATGGTACTCACATCCAGGTTGCGGTAGTGAAAGAAGGCTTCCAGTTCCGGCATGTACTTCACCAGGAAACGACGATCCTGGCCGATGCTGTTGCCACATAATGGGGACTGCCCCGGCTCGAGATACCGCTGCAGGAATTCCAGGGTTTTCTGTTCGGCATCGATCTCGCCGTACTTACTGTCCTTTACCCGCTGGGTCAGTCCGCTCTCGCCATGGGTCCTCGTGCACCACTCGTCCATTTCACTGAGCAGTTTGTCTGATTGGTGAACGGCAATCACCGGCCCTTCTTCAATCGTGTTCAATTCAGAATCCGTAACGATGGTTGCTATCTCGATGATGCGCTCTTTTTCCGGGTCTAACCCCGTCATTTCCAGGTCAATCCAGACAAGGTAGTTGGCTTCTGGCATTCGGTGACTCCCAGCCTTCCAATGCATGCATGGGTGGCCGGTCACTGCTTCCCGGGATACGCTACAAGCACATCCATGTGCGCTCGACTGAAACCATCCCTGGTTTCAGACGCTCCCGGGAAGCAGTGACCGGCCACCCTCGTAATATTGGTAATATATCGGCCAATCCCGACAGAACAAACAGGCTCTGACGAAATCATTCACGTATGATGTTACAGCAATCACCATTTCCCAGCAGGAATTAACCGACCCACGATATGGCTAAACGTCGACTCAACAAGCAGCAGCAGTGGCGCATCAAGAAAATTCAGCAGGAGCGGGCTGCACGGGCGGCGAAGAAAGAAGAATCCATCAGCGAAAAGCTGGACGCTGGTGATCTCGGCCCGGAGCAACAAGGCCTTGTTATCGCTCACTACGGCCAGCAACTCGACGTGGAAGCCCTGGAGGGGGAAGACACCGGCAAGGTGCTGCGTTGCTTCGTGAGAGCGAACATCGACAGCCTGGTAACCGGTGACAAGGTGATCTGGCGCCCAGGCAGCGACAACACCGGCGTCATTGTCGCGCGTTGCGACCGTCACACCCTACTGCAACGGCCCGACAACTTCGGCGCACTCAAGCCCGTCGCTGCCAATATTGACTACATCATCCTTGTGATCGCCCCCGAACCGGAACCCCACGACAACCTGATTGATCGTTATCTGGTGGCGGCCGAGAGCACGGACATTCCGGTCATCATCCTGCTCAACAAGACCGATCTGGTGACCGACCAGAATCAGAAAGCCATTGAACAACTGCTGGCTCGCTACGAAAAGCTCGGATATCGGATAGAACGCACCTCCGCAAAAACCCTGGAGGGTGAGCAGGCGGTTAGGGTTGAAGACCTGGTAAAAGGTCAGACTAGCGTATTCGTGGGTCAATCGGGAGTTGGCAAATCGTCCATTATCCAGACGTTATTGCCGGAAGCATCGATCCGGGTAGGCGCGGTCTCGGAGAGCACCGGGAAAGGGGTTCACACCACCACGACCGCCAAACTTTTTCACCTCAACTGCGGAGGCGACCTCATCGATTCGCCGGGTATCCGGGAGTTCGGGCTGTGGCACATGACACCACAAGAGATCGAGTACGGCTTCCGGGAGATACGTGACCTGATCGGTCACTGCAAGTTCCGCAATTGCAGCCATATGGGGGACCCCGGCTGTGCCATTGCGCAGGCTGCCGAGGATGGTCGCATCAGCACGGAGCGACTGAAAAGCTTCAACCGGATTCTTCAGGATATGGCGGAACAGCAGTCACGGGGACTGAAAGCCGACTGAACCGGCTTACCAGTTCAGCTCTCCGGGCTTGGGTTCTTCCTTCTCTTCCGCCCAGCTGCCTTCTTCCAGCCGTTTCATTGCCTCCTGCTGCTCCTCTTCAGAGGGGACAGTCAGGTCAATCAAGGGCTCACCTGATCGACTGGCATTGCTCTGGATGCCAGCCGCTGTCTTTTTGTTCATCACGATAATGGAAATACGACGATTAACCGGCGCCTGAGGATCGTCCTGATCAAACAGCACCGAATCGCTCAGCCCCACAACCCGGCCAATTTGCTCCTGCCTGACACCGCCTGCAACGAGCGCTCTGCGAGCCGTGTTGGCCCGGTCCGCCGACAATTCCCAGTTGGTGTAACCCGGGCGACCGCTGAAGGGCGTGGAGTCGGTATGGCCGGTAATGCTCAGTTTGTTGTTGACGGTGCCGAGTGTCTTGGCAAGCTCAAACAGGATATCTTGAGAATAATACTTGAGTTCGGCCCGACCACTGTCAAACATGGGGCGCTGTGAGCGGTCGACGATCTGAATACGCAGGCCCTCGCTGGTGATATCGATCAGCAGCTGATCTTTGAACTCCTGAAGGGTTTCGCTCTGCTCTATACGGTCCTGAAGGTCCTGAAAGAGCTCCTCCATCTGCCGCTGCTCCAGAGTCTGCGCCAGCTCCTCCACAACCTGGTCTTCGATCTGGATATCGCTGCGCTCGATGTCCTCGCTGCTTTCGTTAATTACCGAAGCGCTGCCCTCAAGATCCACCGGATTGGGAGACCCACCCTCAGTAAACCCGACCGGGTCCTTGAAGTAACCTTCCACAGCACGAATCTGCTCAGGAGACGCCGTTGCGGTCAGCCAGAGCACGAGAAAAAACGCCATCATGGCGGTAGCGAAATCGGCGAAAGCCACTTTCCATGAACCGCCGTGGTGCCCAGCCGCAACTTTCTTTTTTCTCTTTACGATGATTGGCTGTTCTTCCAAGAAACTGCTCCTGACGGCTCTTGCTCAGACTATTTTGAACGCACGTGGTCGTTGAGTTCCTGAAACCCGGGACGCTTATCCGACGGCAGGGCCTTGCGGCCGAACTCGATGGCCATCTGCGGCGCCTGGCCCGATACCGTCGCGACAATCGCTGACTTCACACACTCATAGGCCTTGAGTTCATACCGGGCTGCATGCTCCATGGCAATTGACGTGGGCCCTACGAAGCCATACCCCATCCAGATACCAAGGAACGTACCCACAAGGGCCGTTGCCACGCTCAGACCAATCCTCTCAGGCCCTTCGCTTAAAAAGTTCATGGTAACAACGATACCCAGCACAGCGGCAACAATCCCCAGGCCCGGAAGTGCATCCGCTATCTTATTTACCGCATGGGCGGGCTCTTCAAGTTCATGCTGGCGGCTTTCGATCTCATTCTCCATCATGCCTTCCAGCTCATGGGTCGCCATGTTCCCCGAACTGATGATGCGAAGATAATCGGTAATAAAGGCGAGCAGGTACTTGGATTTCATGATGGCCGGGTAGCGGCTGAAGATCTGGCTTGACTCCGGATTGTCGATGTCTTCTTCGATAGCCATCACACCCTGCTTTCTGGATTTGTCGAAAATCTCGTACATGAGGCTGAGCAAATCCATGTAAAAGGACTTATTGAAGGACGAACCGGTGAGCTGACCCAGAACGCCCCGGCCAACTTCCTTGACTGTATGCAGAGGATTGGCGATGACAAAGGATCCGACCGCAGCGCCGCCGATAATAAGTATTTCCGTGGGCTGCCATAACACCAGAAGATTACCACCATGGAGGACATAACCCCCGAGGACGCTGGCAATGACAATGACTGCACCGATTATGAGTAGCATGGATTGAGAACACACCTTCTATGATTTCTGTCAGGCTAGGCGCCTGAAGCGGAGCCACCTGGCCGGCCTGCACAGATAATAGCAAGCAGCGGACCGAACCGCGAAGATATGAAACAATTTCTATACACACCCCGCGATTTGTTAAACTTCGCGCCTTTGAGCGCCAAGGATCACTTTCCAATGTTCGACAAGCTGTTTGTAATGAGCCAGTACATAACGCCGCAACTCGCGGTTTCACGCCTTGCGGGCCGACTTGCGGACAATGAAAGCATGCCCGGGCTAAAGGATCGTGTGGTGAAGTGGTTCATCGGCCGCTATGGCGTCAATATGAGCGAAGCGCTGGAACCGGACCCGGCGGCCTATGCAAGCTTCAACGCCTTTTTTACCCGCGCCCTGAAACCCGGCCTGAGGCCCGTGGACGAGCGAGAAAGCACTCTGGTCAGTCCCGTTGACGGCGCCATCAGCCAACTGGGTCAAGTCAGCAATGATCGGGTATTCCAGGCCAAGGGCCAGTCCTTCAGCCTCAACGAACTGCTCGGTGGCGATGAGGAGCGGGCGGCAAGCTTTACCGGTGGCGAATTCGCCACCATCTACCTCTCCCCTAAGGACTATCACCGCATTCATATGCCGCTGGCCGGCACGCTCCGGGAAATGGTGTACGTTCCCGGCAAGCTGTTTTCCGTCAACCCGACCACCGCGGAGAACGTGCCCAACCTGTTCGCCCGAAATGAGCGGGTTGCCTGTCTATTCGACACCCCAGCAGGCCCAATGGCCCTGGTGCTGGTCGGCGCAATGATCGTGGGCAGTGTCGAGACGACCTGGGCTGGCGTCGTGGCACCCGGCGGGGGTGAGGTTTCCGAGAGTCGCTATGACAGCCTCAAAACACCCATCCAGTTTGAAAAAGGCGAGGAAATGGGACGGTTCCGCCTGGGCTCAACGGTGATCATGGTTATGCCCAAGGGCGCGGTGAAATGGAACGCCAATCAGGTAGCAGGCGGTACGGTGCGTATGGGTGAAGCTTTCGGCGACATCAACACCGGTCAGCCGGGAACGCAATAACGCCGGGCAACTCATCAAGCCCCAACTTCAGCATCAACAGGCGGTCCAGGCCCAAGGCCACTCCGGAACAATCGGGCACCCCCGACTCCAGGGCAGCCATGAACGACTGGTCGATGGGCATCTCGGGCTTTCCCACTCTGCGGCGAGCCTGGTTGTCCGCCTCAAACCGACGCCTCTGCTCGTCGGGATCGGTCAGTTCCCAGTAGCCATTGCACAGCTCCACACCGCCCACGTAGAGCTCGAAACGATGAGCCTGCCGCACCCCGGACCGTTCAGACACACGGGCCAGTGCAGCCTGGGACTCCGGATAACCGGTCACGAATACCGGCCCAACGCCCGCCAGTGCCGGCTCCACATGAGAGCTCATCAGCAGATCCAGATAATCGTCACGAGAGAGGCCATCCAGCTGGGATGGCTCCATCCATTGTTCGCAACGCTCTGACAACTCGTCATTACCGGCCAAAAACGGATCAATACCCGCGAACCGGACAAACGCATCGCGATAATCCATGGTGCGTGGCGACTCACAACCCAGCCAGCCACAAACCAACTCGGAGACCTCTTCCATCAGATCGACATCCGTAAAACCGGGCCGGTACCATTCAAGCAGGGAAAACTCAGGGTTGTGTCGCCGCCCGAACTCACCGTCTCGAAACACACGGGCGATCTGATAAATGGGGCCGGACCCAGCCGCCAGCATCCGTTTCATGTGATACTCAGGGGACGTCTGCAGCCACCCGCCCGCTGGGCGGACTCCGATCGAGGCAGAATTCGCGGAGATACTGTCAATATTGATATCAGTAACACCGTGCCGGCCAAGTACGGGCGTCTCGACTTCCATCACATCACGTTGTGCAAAAAAGCCGCGCACCCAGGCCAGCTGTTGTGCGCGGCTTTTAAGGGCCACCTGTGAAGCCGATGGCCGCCACTGAAGGGAGTCAGTCACCAGGGCTCCAATCAGCTGCTTTTAACCCGATTGACGTATTCACCGGAACGAGTGTCCACCTTGAGTACTTCACCAATGGTAATAAACAATGGCACGTTGACAACGGCACCTGTGGAAAGCGTCGCCGGCTTGGAGCCACCCTGGGCGGTATCGCCTTTCATACCAGGATCTGTATCCACCACTTCCAACTCGACAAAGTTGGGCGGAGAAACGGTCAGAGGCGCGCCGTTATAGAGTGTTACGGTATAAACATCCTGCTCTTTCAGCCATTTAAGCGCGTCACCAACCGCCTTGGCATCCGCCGGAAACTGCTCGAAGGACCCGTCGGTTTTCATGAAGTGCCAGAACTCGCCATCGGTATACACGTACTCCATTTCCAGATCGATCACGTCAGCAGCTTCCAGGCTCTCGCCGGACTTGAAGGTGCGTTCCCACTGGCGGTTGGTCATCAGGTTACGCAGTTTTACCCGGTTGAATGCCTGCCCTTTACCGGGCTTTACGAATTCGTTCTCGAGAATGATGCAGGGGTCGCCGTCCAGCAAAACCTTAAGACCGCCACGGAATTCGTTGGTAGAATATGAAGCCATGAAATTATCACCTGAAACGATGCTTTTGGAAATTCGAAGCTGGCTATGATACAGCGAACCGCCACCCGTATAGAAGCCCGCCCCATCGATCACGCTGATCACAGCTGGCAGCGACTGCTCTCGGAGTCCGTCACTACGCCGGATGCCCTCCTGCGCCGGCTCGACCTCGACCCGACAACGTGGCTCCATGGCGCGGACAAAGGCCACCGATTGTTCCCCATACGGGTGCCCGAACCCTATCTGAGTCGAATTGCAAGAGGCGATCCCGACGACCCCCTGCTACGTCAGGTACTGCCTTTTTCGTCCGAAGCAGAGACCTATCCCGGGTTCGTCTCCGACCCACTTCAGGAAAGCGGCTCCATGCCAGCCACTGGGCTGATTCGTAAGTACGATAGCCGCGCCCTGTTGATGGTGACCGGGCAATGCGCCATTAACTGTAGATATTGCTTCCGCCGCCACTTCCCCTACGAGGACCACCGACTGTCGCCGGAGGACCGGGCGCAGGCCCTCAAGGCGCTCTCCGACGATACTCGCATAAACGAAGTCATCTTCAGCGGGGGCGACCCGCTGGTGGCCAATGACCGGCTGCTGTCGGCCTGGGCTGAGGCATTGGCAGCCATCCCACACATCCGCAGGCTGAGAGTCCATACCCGACTGCCTGTTGTCATCCCCCAGAGGGTGTCTGATTCGCTGATCAAGTGGCTCTCGGGCTCACGCCTGCAGGCTGTCGTTGTCATCCACGTCAATCACCCCGCCGAACTGGATGCCGACACGCAACGGGCCCTCGGGCGACTGAAAGCCGCAGGCGTCACATTGCTGAACCAGAGCGTGATACTGAAAGGCGTGAACGACAATACCAGAGTGCTGACGGAACTCAGCGAGCGATTGTTCGAGTGTGGCGTACTGCCCTATTACCTCCACGCCTTCGACCCAGTAGCCGGCGCCCACCACTTCGAAGTTAGTGACGACAAGGCCCGGGAACTGGTACGGCAACTGATTACAGTGCTGCCAGGTTTTCTGGTACCCAGACTTGTGAGGGAGATTCCGGGCCGGCCCGGAAAAACACCATTGGACCTGTTTGCGTGACCCATTTGGCAATGTTGGCCCAAATTTACTTGTCAAACATTGTCAACTCGTGCTTTTCTCGCTTTTTGTTGTGCATTTGCTATTTTACAGTGCAGACAGCGATAACAATAAAAACCGATATTCGCGGCGTTTTCCGATTAAAACACGCAGGCGCTACCGAGATACGCCTGTAGTTCGTGGTGCAACCCGGAGTACCTACCGTGGTCCAGACAATTGGCGTGAAAGCATGGAAGGCATGATTCTGAAGCCCGATCTCCGCGTTCCTGAACAGAAGACGGCAAGTCTCTCTTTTTGCCAGACTTCCCCCAAAGCCTTCAGGGACTGGGTAAACCAGTTACCAATGGCGAATATTGGTGAAGCTTCCCGGCAGCTCTATCACGCCATCATTGAACTCAACCATCTGTTTATCGCGCCTCAGCAGCGGCTGCAACTGCTGGAATTGATTCGCCCGAAGATTCACTTCGTCTGCTCCGAACTGTCCCGGCACTACCTTGGCCTGGCCATTGCGCTGCCGGAAAAACAACGCAAGGTTGTCAACCTGTCCCAGGCCCTTCAGCTTCACGCCGCCAGCGGCTACAAACTGTGCGTGCTTGAGTTCCTGGACAACGGCAATCTGGACAAAAACCGTAAGGCGATCTCGACAGCGATTCACCGCGCCATCTCAGAGTTGGCCGCTACCATCGTAAGGGCCCATCAACTGTATTGCCCAAGCCCTACGCAAAGTTGGCTGGAATGTCATCGACTTTTCCGATTCGCCCATCGCAACAAGATCCACGGGCTATCCGTCGACGACGACACTCTGACCCATCGCCGCGGAAGCTCTGTGGAAGACTGCTACAAACGCATCCTGCTGCTAGGCTGTGCCCGCCCCAATCAACTCCGGCAAGGCGAGTTGGCGCAGGTTTACGAGCTGTTCGAGAACTGGACCCACCTGGTTTCCTGCGGGCCCGAAACCGATAACGACAGCCTGTTCGTGGTAAACATGGAGCGGGACACCTCGCCGGTCTACCGCAGCCTGCTGGAACAAAAGCCGGGTAACGATTGCTACAACTTCGACACTCGGGAATTATCAGAACAGATCACGGACGCCTTGCACGCCCGCAACAAACGGGATGGTGGGTCCAGCGAACTTGAGCTGCCCTCCCGCATTGGCGACACACTTCTGACTCACCTGAGCCAGGCGCTCGGCATCCTTGCCAAGCGCAACTTCAATCGCATTGCCAGTCAGGGCACGCTCGAGATATGCGTAGGCCTGACCGCAACCCATTATTACGTGGCCGGCGAAAAAACGTTCAACGAATTTGTCAGCGGCAACGACAACCAGAACGGCGACGACAACATGTTCCTGCGCTCGTCCCGGCAGAAACAGGATGCCTGGGCCGGCGCCCATGACGCCGGGCCCAACGACGAGCCATTGCAATCGGCAGATACGCCAATCAACTTCCGTAACAGTATTGGCGCCACACCAGACAGTGAAAGTGATCGAAGAAAACCCAAGCGCCACCATGCACTGCTGGTGAATACTAGTCCCGGCGGATACTGCGCCGCGTGGGAGACCAACGTCCCCTCCTCCCTTCAGGCGGGCGAGGTTCTCGGCGTCCGCGAGCAGTCAAACCACCCTTGGAGCGTAGCGGTTGTGCGCTGGATAAGACAGGTTCGCAACCAGGGCACACAGGTTGGCATTGAGCTTTTGGCCCCCAGTGCGGCGCCATGCGGCGTAAGACTGATTCAGAAAGTTGGCAACAGCAGCGAGTACCTGCGCGGCCTCTTGCTACCGGAAATCAGCGTCGTTAACCAGGCAGCAACCCTAATCACACCGCGACTTCCGTTCCAGTCCGGCAGCCGGATTTCATTGCTTCATGACGGTCGGGAAGATCAGGGCACACTGTCCCGCAAGATTTCAGCGACCGGCAGTGTCAGTCAGTTTGAACTCAAGCTTCAGAGCGCCAGTGTAACGCCAGCCGGCAACAATCCGCCGGAGGCAGGCACCAGTGAAGACGAGTTCGACTCACTATGGCCCTCGCTATAGCGCACCGTTACTGTGAACGGACGCTTATGAACCCGCCCGAAGGGTTGTTATTAACCGGTAACCCCTGCATCATTCAGCGTTAGTGAAAGCCGGCCCCGTGCTCTGAGTTCTACGACAGGTGTCGGCACAGCCAACGTGTATCACGAGACATCTGACGAAATGCAGAAAAAGAACGCAACCGTACACCTGCTCATCCTTGATCCGTCCCAGAACGACGCCGAGACCCTGGTCAGCCTGCTCCGAAACTCGGGCAAAGCCACGCGAGCCCATCGCATCACGTCCGAGGAAGACCTTGAAGAAACCCTGAAAACGGGTAACTGGGACCTGCTTTTAGCGCGCGACGATGTTGAACAGGAGTTCGGCGCAGATGGCGCCCTGGCGATGATTCGGCGCTTGGACAAGGACATTCCGTTCGTTCTCCTGACCGGCGAATTCAATCGCGAGCGCACAGTCTCCATTATGAAAGCCGGTGGACAGGACACGGTTCCGTTCGAGAACACGGATCAGTTGGTGCTGGTGGTTAACCGGGAGCTGAGCGCCCTGGAGGATCGGCGGCGTCGCAGGACTCTCGAATCCCACCTACGGGAATCTGAACAACGCTGCCAGCTTCTGCTGGAAAGTTCCAAGGACGCCATCGCTTACATTAACGATGGCATGCACATCTACGCCAACCAATCGTACATGGAGTTCCTGGGCTACGACGACATCGACGACCTGATCTGCATCCCTGTGCTCGACACCCTGACACCGGAAAGCCAGGAAAAATACAAGGAGTTCATGAAATCCTTCGCCGATAGTGGTGAGGATGGCATGACCATGAACTGCGTCGCCCGCCGCAGTGACGACCAGGAACTCAGCGTCACCATGTCGGTATCCGCAGCGACGTATGATGGTGAGACCTGCACCCAGATCGTGATCCAGCCAGAGCACAGCGACGCGGAGCTGGAAGAGAAGATTCGTCAGATCAGCAGCCAGGACCTGTTAACCGGCCTGTTTAACCGTCAATACCTGATGGATGCCTTGGGCCAAACGATTGCGACGGCTGGCAAGGACAACAAGACTGGTGCACTGGCCTATATCGCCCTGGACAACTTCATGAGCCTGAAAGGCCAGGTGGGCATTGCCGGCGCCGACCTGATGCTTGGCGACCTGGCTACCCTGCTGAAGGAGCAGGCGCCTGAGAATATGGTCCTCGCCCGCCTCAGCGACGACGCCTTCTGCCTGCTGTGCCAACCGTGCGAAGAGAAAGTCATGGCGGAGCAATGTGAAGCCATTCGCAAGAAGGTCGAAGACCATCTGTTCGACATCAACGGCCGCACGGTACAACTGACTCTCAGCATCGGCGTTGCCGCGATTACCGAGAATGCACCCAAGGCACCGGACCTGATGGGCCGGGCCCACACCGCCTCCTCGGAGCTGAAGAAAAAGCCGGGCCATGAGCAGGGCAACGGCGTTCTGGTGTACAACCCGGCAGATTACGAGGCCATGGATGAAAGCAACTCGGTCGATGCCATCCAGAAAGCCCTGGATGACAATCGCTTCAAGCTGCTTTTCCAACCCATTATCAATCTACGCGGCGAGGGTGAAGAACACTACGAGGCCTTCGTCAGGATGTTGAACAAGGACAACGAGGAAGTCTCACCGTACGACTTCCTGCCGCCCGTTGGCCCCTCGGAGATGGCTATCAAGATTGACCGCTGGGTGATTCTGCAGACCATCAAGCAGCTTTCCAGCCATCGATCGCGCGGGCACGATACCCGCCTGTTCCTGAACGTGACGGCAGAGACCCTGGAAGACAAAACCTTTACCCCCTGGCTGAGTGTGGCCCTGAAGGCAGCTCGCCTGCCGGGCGACTCACTGATCTTCCAGATACGCGAAGGTGATGCCAACAACTACATGAAACAGGCCAAAGAGTTTGCCAAGGCGGTTCACGAGCTGCACTGCAAGGTCTCGATCTGCCAGTTCGGGTGCGCTCTGAATCCGTTCAATACCCTGAAGCATATCGACGTGGACTACGTGAAGATCGACGGTTCCTTTACTGAAGAACTTCAGAAGAAGGACGACGCCAAGGAAGAGGTCAAGGAAATGGTCAAGAGCCTGCAGAGTGCAGGCAAGCTGACCATCGTGCCTCTGGTCGAGAACGCCAGCGTGCTTGCAACCCTGTGGCAGGCTGGGGTGAACTACATCCAGGGCTATTATCTGCAGGCCCCGGTTCCGGAGATGAACTACGACTTCGGTGACCACTGAAGAATCGCGCGGCATAGCCCTCCCATGCCGCGCGTTCTGCTACCTTTCCCGGGCCTGCAGACTGTCGCTTTCCCTGAACCCGATCAGGTAGAGGATCGCATCCAGCCCCAGCGTCGAAATCGAATGCCGGGCGGATTCCTTGACCAGGGGCTTGGCCCGAAAAGCCACCCCGAGCCCCGCCTGGCTTAGCATGGGCAGATCATTGGCACCATCACCCACCGCAATGACCTGTTCCCGTGAAATATGCTCGCGTTCCGCAATTTCCTGAAGCAGTTCCGCCTTGCGCTTGCCATCAACAATCTGGCCCGACACCTTGCCCGTCACCTTGCCGTTTTCAATTTCCAGCTCGTTGGCGTACACATAGTCAATCCCGAGTTTTTTCTGCAGATGGCGAGCAAAGTAGGTGAAGCCACCAGACAGTATCGCCGTACGGTAGCCCAGGGATTTCAGGCTCAGTATCAGGTGTTCCGCACCTTCGGTTAGATTCAGGCGGGCGGCGATGCCCTCAAGCACGGATTCATCCAACCCCTGGAGAAGCGCCAGACGCTCTGCAAAGCTCTGCCCGAAATCCAGCTCTCCCTGCATAGCTCGCTCGGTAATCTCCGCCACCTGCGCCCCAACGCCGGCCTCCAAAGCCAGTTCGTCGATCACTTCGGCGTCGATCAGGGTGGAATCCATATCGAACACGACAAGCCGTCGATTACGGCGGAAGATGGAGTCCTCCTGGAAGGCAATATCCACGTTCATCTCTCCGGCGATATGCAGGAAGTCGGAGCGCAGCTGTTCGAGATCAGATGGTGTGCCACGGACAGAAAACTCCACACAGGCAATGCGGTTCTCGGAGGAATTCAGCGACGGGCGGGCAGAAAGCCGGCTGATGTTATCGATGTTCAGGCCATGGCGGGCGGTAATCGCAGACACCCGCGCAATTTGCTCGGCCTTGATATCCCGCGACAGCAGCGTGACGATGTAACAGGCGCGGTTACGTCCCTCCGCCCATTGCTGATACTCCTCGATCGTAATCGGCGCAAAACGCACCTGCAGATCCAGCGCATGCAGTCGGAACAGAAGGTCGCGAATCACCGGTGAGGATTTGGACTCATCGGGGATCTCGATCAGGATACCCCAGGTCAGGTGGTCGTGGATCACCGCCTGGCCGATATCCAGAATACGCACATCGTACTGCCCCATGATGCCGGTTATCTCCGACGTCAGGCCCGGCTTGTCGCGCCCCGAAACGTTAATCAGAACCAGTTCACTCACTGTCAGGCTGCTCCTCTGCATTGGCAACGCTGTCTGCATCGGAAACGCCTGCCGCATTGCTGGCTGACTGAATCACATCTATCGCATCCACTCTCTGAAGCCCGCGAGGCAGTTTATGACCACGGCGGCCACGCTCGCCCAGGTAGTGCTCCAGATCGCTGAACTGAAGCCCCATCTTGCGCTTGCCGGCACGAATCTCCAATTGGTCGTCCTCAGCGAAAACGGCAACAGCCACCACATACTCTTCCCGGTTCTGAACCCGCGCCGAGGGAATGCTGATGATCTTGTTACCCTTGCCTTTGGCCAGCTCCGGCAGCTCGCTCAGCGGGAACACCAGCATCCGTCCTTCATTGGAAATGGCGCCCAGATAAAGCGGCTTGTCCGAGCCGGGCACCACCACCGGCGACATGATCTTCGCCCCTTTCGGTACCGACACCACGGCCTTGCCGTTGCGGTTTTTGCTGATCATGTCATTGAGGGAGGTCACGAATCCGTAACCGCCATCGGTAACCAACAACACCTTCCGCGCTGGATCGCCCATCAGCAACCCAGAGAACGTTGCTCCCGACGGCGGATTGATACGGCCACTCAGAGGCTCGCCCTGCCCCCGCGCAGATGGAAACGTATGGGCGACCAGGGAGTAAGCCCGCCCCGTGGAGTCCAGGAATACCGCCTGCTGGTTATTACGCCCCTTGGCAGCCATGGCAAAACTGTCACCCGCCTTGTAGCTGAGCCCTTCCGGCTCAATATCATGGCCCTTGGCAGCACGGACCCAGCCCTTCTCCGACAACACGACTGTGACCGGATCGTTGGAAACCAATTCGGTTTCGCTGAAGGCCCTGGCTTCCCGGCGCTCGACAATGGGTGAACGACGATCATCCCCATAGGTTTCCGCATCCGCCAGCAATTCGTCCTTGATCAGCTCCCGCAGGCGGTCCTCGGAGCCAAGAATCGCCTGCAGCTCATCCCGCTCAGCCGACAGCTCGTCCTGCTCGCCACGGATTTTCATTTCCTCAAGCTTGGCCAGGTGACGCAACTTCAACTCAAGAATGGCTTCAGCCTGCTCTCCGGACAGCCCGAAGCGGGACATCAACTCTGCTTTGGGTTTATCTTCGTAGCGGATAATCGCGATAACTTCATCGATGTTCAGATAGGCCACCAACAGGCCTTCAAGAATATGCAGACGCGCCAGGACCTTATCCAACCTGTGCTGCAGGCGCCGGGTGACGGTGGTGCGACGGAAGCTGAGCCACTCCGTCAGCATTTCGCGCAGGCCCTTCACGCCCGGGCGGCCGTCATTGCCGATGACGTTGATATTCACCCGATAGGTTTTCTCCAGATCCGTGCTGGCAAACAGGTGGGCCATCAGCCCTTCTTGATCCACACGATTGGAGCGTGGAACGATCACCAGCCGGGTCGGGTTCTCATGGTCGGATTCGTCGCGCAGGTCCGCGACCATGGGCAGCTTTTTGGTCTGCATCTGCTGGGCGATCTGCTCCAGCACCCGGTTCCCGGAGACCTGATGAGGCAGGTCGGTCACCACGATTTCCCCGCTCTCATTAATCCAGCGCGCCCGCATTCTTAGCGAGCCCCGGCCGGTCTCGTACATCTGGCGAATATCCTTGCGAGGCGTAATGATCTCCGCGTAGGTGGGAAAGTCTGGCCCCTGGACATGCTCACACAGGTCATCGGTGGTGGCCTCCGGCTGGTCAAGCAGCCTTACACAGGCCGCTGCCACCTCCCGGACATTGTGCGGCGGGATGTCCGTTGCCATACCCACGGCAATACCGGTGGTGCCGTTCAAAAGTACGTGAGGCAGCCTCGCGGGCAATACTGAAGGCTCGTCCATGGTGCCATCAAAGTTTGGCACCCAGTCCACTGTGCCCTGCCCCAGCTCGCTGAGAAGGACATCCGCGAATTTCGCAAGACGGGATTCTGTATAACGCATGGCCGCGAAAGATTTGGGGTCGTCAGGCGCGCCCCAGTTGCCCTGGCCATCCACCAGTGGGTAGCGATAGGAAAACGGCTGAGCCATCAACACCATGGCTTCGTAGCAGGCACTGTCGCCATGGGGGTGAAATTTACCCAGGACATCGCCCACCGTACGGGCAGACTTCTTATACTTTGAGGTGGATTTCAAACCAAGCTCGGACATGGCGTAGATAATACGCCGCTGCACCGGCTTCAGTCCGTCTCCGACGTTGGGCAACGCCCTGTCCAGAATGACGTACATGGAGTAGTCGAGGTAGGCCTTTTCGGTGTAGTCCCGCAATGAAACCCGCTCAAAGCCTTCATCCGTGGTCTGAAACTCTGGCATGGATGCCCCTTTGTTATTGCCTGATATGAATTCCGCTGGTTATCCCGGCCTAAGCCGGGACTGCACATTATATGGAGGCGGGGACGGATACACCAACACCCCGTGGATTTTCCAATAGCGGAATTCCCGCATGGAGAGAGTGTAACCCTCACCGTATGCTCGCCATCAGTAAACGATGATCCGTTTCACGACATCCACGAGTGGAGAACTATGAGACCCAACCTGAAAGCCTGTGGGCAGGCGCTGATTACGGCCATGGTGAACGCTGTTCTTGCTCTTACCCTGATGCTCTTGGTGGAGTTTGCCATAACCGGCACTTTCCAACTGGCGGGCCCTTACCTGTGGGCGGGGTTGCTCATCGGACTGGTTATTTTCTTCGCCCAGTTCTGGCGCCAGCGCCATCTCTGCCGAAACGGACAATCGGCCCAGGAGTCCCCTGATACGCTTTAAGGGTATTCCTGCCAACCACACCTCATAAGCAACCCGCTAACACTGACAACCTTCTTTCCGATGCTATCCTGACTAAACGCGTCTTCAGAAAAGCAGGAAGGAAAGATGAATATTAAGAATTCCTTAGGCCTGAGAGCCAAGATCGCTTTACCTTTCGCAATTTCCGCCATCGCTTTGATCGTCATCGGTCTTTTTAGCGTCTTGACGGCACGGAATCTGGTATCCGACACAGATACGCTCTCCGAACGTTATCTTCCCGCCGTAAGCGAAGCGCTCAACGGTGATCGGGACCTTTATCAGGCCCTGGTCGCGCAAATGTCTTTTATCAGCGCAACGGAGAACAATGAATCTCCGGACCAGCATCAGGCTGACTTCGAGGAAAACGCTGACCAAGCACTGGAGAGGCTGGAGAAAGCGATAGAACGCCTGCAAGGTACTGGTATTTCCGAGAAAACCGAGAGTTTTCGCAAAACCTATGACCTCTGGCTGGAGACCGCTCGAGAGTCCATGCGGACTGCACAGTCAGGAGACCCCACCGCGGGGCACAGGCTACTGACTGAACAAAGCAACCCGCTGTTCAGCGAGCTCAGGGATTACTACGACCAGGTGGGGGTTCACGCCGATGAGCAGGCTCAGATTGTAGCCAACGAAGCATCTCAGGAGGGGGCTGCCAGCTCGGCCTTTATACTGGTCATCACCGCCAGCGCTGTCATAGCCGGCATTCTTCTGTTTATCGTGTTCCTCCGGATGATTATTGCGTCCGTTGGTGTGCTAAGGAAGCAACTTGACAACATTGCCCGGGGCGAAGGAGACCTCACACAACGCATTCCCGTGGAAATGGACGATGACCTCGGCAAACTGGCCACGAGCTTTAATCAGGTGCTGGAAAACCTCCAGGCCATGATCGGCTCCATCCAGGACCTCAGCAAGCAACTTGGCTCGGGCGCATCCGAGCTGTCCAGTGCGGCGCGCGACAACAGCGACGGGATAACACGGCAAACAGATGCTATCTCCATGGTCGCCACGGCCATCAATGAGATGCAAAGCGCCATTGAAGAAGTGGCGGGCAATGCATCACGTGCGGCCGACATTACCAAACACGCCCAGGAAAAAGGCCGCAACGGGGCCACCATCATTCGCAACTCCTCCGTCCAGGTACAGCGACTGGCGGCGCAGATTTCCAAGGCGGTGGAGGTTATACGCAAGCTGTCACAGGACTCGGAGAACATCACCTCGGTACTGGATGTTATCCGCGAGATTGCAGACCAGACCAATCTTCTCGCCCTCAACGCCGCCATCGAAGCCGCCCGGGCCGGCGAACAGGGACGGGGGTTTGCGGTTGTGGCCGATGAGGTTCGCACCCTGGCCAAGCGCACCCAACAATCCACGGAAGATATCCAGACCATGATCACTGCCCTGCAGACCGGCGTTGCCGATATCGTTGCGGTGATGGAGACCGGCAGCAAGGAAGCGGTGGAAACTGAAAAACTGGCCACGGAGGCGGAGGCGGAGCTTCAGGGCATCCTCGAATCCATGGCGGATATCAGCGACATGAACACCAGCGTGGCTTCAGCCACCGAGGAACAAACCCAGGTAATTGACGAAATCAACCGAAGCGTGACTGAAATCAATGATCTGGCGTCAGAGAGCATGACGCGTTCAGGCAGCATCGACCGCATTAGCGAATCGCTGGATGGCTATGCCAGGGAACTTGAGCAGCAGACAGGCCGGTTCAAGGTGTGAATTTGAAGGAAGGAGTATTGCCGCCTCCGGACTAAAATCTGAAGGCGGCATTTAGAAAGCTTTTACTGGCGAATGCCTTCGACAGAAATGATCATCTCAACCGTTTCAGACGCCTTGCCCAGATCCATGGGGATACCGAAGTCCGTCAACTTGAATTCGGTTTCAGCTTCAAACCCCATGCGGTAACCACCCCATGGATCGTCACCATGCCCGAGCATTTCCACGTCCAGGGTGACCTCTTTCGTCACACCACGCAGGGTCAGGTCACCGACGATATCGGCCTCGCCCTCATCGTCCACAACCACTCTTTTACTCTTGAACGTGGCCTCTGGGAATTCGTCAACGTACAGGAAGTCTTCCGAGCGCAGGTGCTTGTCACGCTCGGCGTGGTTGGAATCAACGCTGGATGTGTCCACGGCAACTTCAACGGAACTGTTCGCCGGGTTCTGTGCATCGTAGACAAATTCACCATCGAAATCGTTGAACCGGCCATACAACCAGCTATAGCCCAGATGGGAAATCTTGAACGTAATGAACTGGTGGGAACCCTTGGTATCAAAAGCATAGGTTCCACTGTGCTCGGATGCCTGGGCTCCGCCAGACACCGCAAGTGCAACCGCAGATGCAAGCAGCAATTTTTTCATGTTCATCTCCTTGTTGAAACAGCCCGTAGGCACGATTGAATCGATAGTCTGAATTACGATCGGCGGCGACCTGAGCCCAACATGCGTCGAAGGGTGTCGTCCCGGTCAATCAGATGATGCTTAACCGCAGCCAGACCGTGTACCCCGGCAAGCACGACAAGTGCCCAGGTAGACCAGTAATGGACAAGCCCGGCGGTGTCCTCCATCCCCTTAATCTGGCCGGTCACCGAAGGCACATCAAACCAGTTGAACACACTTATTGAGGACCCATCCGCCGTCGAAATGAGATACCCACTGGCCATAGCAACAAAAATCAGCACATAGAGCAGAGAGTGTGCGCCATGAGCGGCCAACACTTCCAGTCGGCTATGGCTCGGGAGTGCACGCGGCAGCGGATTGAACAGTCGCCACACCAGGCGAAACAGCATGACCAACAGCAGCAATATACCGATACTTCTATGGATATCCGGGCCGGTGCGATACCAGTCGTCGTAATAGGATAGATCCACCATCCAGTAACCCAGCCCGAATAGGCCAAACACCGCTACAGCCACCAGCCAATGAATGGCTACGGATACCACACCAAAATTACTGCTCGAATTGCGTACCTGCATGACGCTTAACGTCCCACTCCCTGATACCAGACAAGATCCCAACAGTTTATGAAGAGCCCCGCACAAAACCAATCAAAATGTTTTGGAGACGAAGATCAGATTTTCTGATGAACAACCCCATACGTACGATCCCTTATACCTTTGGTCTGATACGGGTTTTACGGATTGTGGAAAACAATGGGTACGATAAACTTTTTACATACTTCATTTACCCGGTTCGGGTCACTCAGTGAACGAGAGGAATAAACATGGAACTTGAATTCGACGAATCCGTCGCAGTACCCAGCAACAACTGATTCCCTGCAGCTCCCACCGGAGCTGCCGGACACCGGTCCTGCTCACCCACCTGCGCATTGCCGCCTGACGTTGCCTGTTTTTACATGAAATAGTGGTAATAACCCGCTGTTTTTGGCACTCTTCTGTCTATCTAGACCATCCTGTTCGTGCTGACTGATTTACTTTCCTATAAGTCAACGAAATGCGACCAGGATCAACAGATCGGGCTGCCACAGGCTTTCCCGATGTTTTCGTTTATCCGGACCAGAAAAGGCCTATGTCGCGAACCCTCCCAGAGCAGATGACCGCACCGGAAGTTGATGTGCTGTCGCCTATGTTAACCAGGGAGGGGGAATCATGGACGGCCGACTACCAGGGCCTGACTTTACGAACGGCGCTGCAGCCAATATTCAGTATTTCCCACAAACGGGTTGTCGGCTACGAAGCGCTGATTCGCGCCTTTGATACCGATAATGCTGCGGTATTACCCCTTCATTTGTTCGAGCTACCGAGCTCTGACGCCGAAAACCTGCTGCTTGATCGCCTTTGCCGATACCTGCACATCAGCAACTATTCCGGATTCCAGGACCAGCTGAACTGGCTGTTCCTGAACGTATCTCCCCGTGTGGTTTCAGCTGGCAACCGTGCCGACAGCTTTTTCGGCGAACTGTTGAAGAAAACGGGCCTGCCTCCCCATCGCATCGTGATGGAGATTGTAGAGCAGCCAACGGACGATGCAGAACGACTGCGTGAAACCGTTGCCTACTACCAACAGCTGGGCTGCCTGACCGCTATCGATGACTTTGGTGCTGGGCATTCCAACTTTGAGCGCATCTGGAACCTGTCACCGGATATCGTGAAGCTGGACCGCAAGCTTCTGACTCGGGCCACAGACGACCACAAGGCCAGACAGATACTCAACGGCATCGTCTCTTTGCTGCATCAGTCTGGGTGCCTAGTGCTCCTTGAAGGCGTGGAAACTCACGACCAGGCAATGATTGCTATCGACGCGGGCGTTGATTTTGTCCAGGGATTCTATTTCAGCAGGCCAAGTACTGCCCTGGCGGACATTCCCCACAAAGTGACGGACCTGGACGGGTTACTGAGAGACTATAAGAGCAAAAACCGGATAACGAGAGACCCAACACAGCAACTGATTTCCTACTTCGAGGATTTCTTTCGTAGTGCCGTAGACACACTCTCGCAGGGCATGCCGATGAACGAGGCATGCAGTAGCCTGCTGAATCATCCTGCGGTGTCGCGGTGTTACCTGGTCGATGCCAACGGCGTACAAATTGATGACACCATGGTATCGGACGCCACAGCCCGGGGCCTGGACCCTCGATTCCGGCCGCTGGAAAGCACCACCAGTGCCGACTGGTATCGCCAACAGTATCTACGCCAGGCCATTGCCCAGCCAGGCCATGTTCATATAACCGCGCCCTACCTCTGTATTACCGGCGCATACATGTGCGTTACCCTGTCCCTCGGTTACTACCACAAGGGCGAGCTGAGGGTTCTTTGCTGCGACATTCTCGCCAACCCTACCGAAACCGCCCTCAGGAAAGGCTGATCCCGTAGACCACCGAGATCACGCCGACGGTAACCAGCCCGATAAACAGGTTCATCGGCAGGCCTACCTTTACGAAGTCCATAAACCGGTATCCCCCTGGCCCAAACACCATCATATTGGTCTGGTAGCCCAGTGGTGTGGCAAAACTGGCGGATGCCGCCATCATCACGGCGATAACATAGGGCTCTGAAGCGATCCCCAGGGCCGTTGTCATTGACAGTACAATGGGAAGTACCAACACTGCGGCTGCGTTGTTGGTAATGACCTCGGTCAGCACCGATACCGCGAAGTACACCAGCAGGATGGTCAGCAGCGGGTGACCACTGCTCACCTCTAGAATGCCCGTCGCAACATAGCCTGCAGCCCCGGTTTCCTGAAGCGCAGCCCCTAAGGCAAATGACGCAGCAATTGTAAGCATCACTGGTACATCCACCGCTTTCTGCGCCTGACCGACGGAACAGCAACCGCTAAGAACCATCAGGGCCGCCCCCATCAGCGCGGCGTTCAGCATGCTCAGCACCCCAAACGCCGCGGCGCCCACAAGCACCAGCAGGATGCCCCAGGACAGATAGGCACGGTCATGGCGGGGCGTTTCTGTTTCCAGGTCGTTGATCAGCAGGAAGTCCTTGGCGTATCGCTGACGACTGACAAAAGCGGGACGTGCCTCCAGCAACAGAACGTCGCCGGTTTTCAGACGAATATTGCCGAGATTGCCCGACACCCGCTCACCACCCCGGGCGACTGCCAATACCACCGCGCCATAGCGATCCCGAAAACGGGCATCCCGGATGGTCAGACCCAGCACTTCCGACTGCGGGGACAGCGCGGCTTCAACCAGCCGGCGCTCTGCCCGGTCTTTACTCAGGCTTGGCTCATCATCGTGTACCGAAGGGACAATACCGTTGATTCGCAGCAGATCGGAAATAGCCTGGGTATCGCCAGCAAAGACCAACCGGTCACCGCCTCGAAGGCGTTCTTCCGAAGGTACCGCCGTAACAACGCTGCCATCCCGCTCGATCTCGACGAGATACAGCCTCTCCAACTCACGCAGCCCGGCCTCTCCGACACTCTTGCCCACCAACGGCCCATCAAAGGCAACTGCCACCTCCAGGGTGAACTCCCGCATGGAACCGAACTTCTGCTGGTCCTTACGATCCGGAAGCGCCCTCGGTAACACCAGAAGCATGACAGCCAAGCCGATCACAGCAACCGGCAACCCAACGGCGGTGATGGAAAAGATCGAGAAACCGCCCTCCCCGGTCAATTGCTGGTACTGGCCATTGACCACCAGGTTGGTGCTGGTGCCAATCAGGGTGAGGGTACCACCCAGAATGGCGGAGTAACTCAGGGGGATCATCAGTTTCGAGGGTGCTATGCCAATCTTGCGGGACCAGGCATGGACCGCGGGAATCATGGTGGCCACTACCGGGGTATTGTTGAGGAAGCCGCTCAGCAACGCGACAGGGAATGCGATGCGGGCCTGGGCCGAGCGCACCGTACGAGGCGACCTGAGCAGGTGATGGACAACCAGGTCCACTCCACCGGAATGGTGAATGCCCGCCGCCACCACGAACATGGCAACCACCGTGATCAATCCACTGTTACTGAATCCGGCAAGGGCCTGATCGGCACTGATAATGCCGCTGGCACTGAGAACGATGAGTACACCCAGCATGACGAGATGCGGGCCGAACCGCCCGACACTCATCAATAATAACGCCACACCCGTAAGGCTTAATGCAAACCAGCCCTGCCAATCCATCTGGTGGTCCTTTGGATAAAAGGGGCAGGATAACGAGTTTGCCGAATACTTAGAAAGAATAAAGGATGCTGTTTAAAGCACCAGAAGAAATATAGGACGATTCAGACTTCGATATCCGCCATATTTCCGTAAGTCTCCAGCCAGGTGCGGCGGTCAGACGCCCGCTTTTTACCCAGCAGCATGTCCATGCGGCTGTCGGTATCGTCGCCGTCTTCAATGGTCAGCATCACCAGCCGGCGGGTATCCGGCGCCATTGTCGTCTCCCGCAACTGGAGCGGATTCATCTCGCCCAGGCCCTTGAAACGGGTAACGGAAATCTTGCCGCGACGGTTTTCAGCCGCCAGCCGGTCGATAATGCCCTGCTTTTCGTGCTCATCAAGGGCGTAAAAAGTTTCCTTTCCCAAATCAACACGATACAGCGGGGGCATGGCAACAAATACGTGGCCGGCAGCAACCACCGGTCGGAAATGCTTGACGAACAACGCGCACAACAGGGTGGCGATGTGTAGGCCATCGGAGTCAGCGTCCGCCAGGATGCAGATCTTGTTGTAACGCAGGCCTTCCAGTTTGTCGGAGCCAGGATCTACCCCAATGGCAACGGCAATGTCATGGACTTCCTGGGACGCAAGAATTTCGCTGGAGTCCACTTCCCAGGTGTTGAGTATCTTGCCTCGCAGGGGCATGACCGCCTGAAATTCACGGTCACGAGCCTGTTTCGCGGAGCCGCCGGCGGAGTCACCCTCAACCAGAAAGAGTTCCGAGCGGTTGGTGTCGCTGCCGGAACAATCCGCCAGTTTTCCGGGCAAAGCCGGACCGGATGTGACCTTTTTGCGGGCCACTTTCTTGCTGGCCCTGAGACGACGCTGGGCATTGCTGATGAACAATTCAGCGAGTGCTTCAGCAATGTCCGTGTGCTGATTCAGCCACAGACTGAACGCGTCCTTCACCACACCGGAAATAAACGCGGCGGCTTCCCGGGAGGACAAACGTTCCTTGGTCTGGCCGGAAAACTGGGGTTCCTGCATCTTGAAGGACAACACATAGGCGCAGCGTTCCCAGATGTCTTCAGGAGACAACTTGACGCCCCGGGGCAACAGGTTGCGGAACTCACAGAACTCCCTCATGGCCTCCAGCAGGCCGGTACGCAGGCCGTTCACATGGGTGCCGCCCTGGGCGGTCGGAATCAGGTTAACGTAACTCTCCATAACCGCTTCGCCACCTTCCGGCAACCACTGGAACGCCCAGTCCACCGCTTCCTTGTTGCCGGAAAAGCTGCCCGTGAACGGCTCCAGCGGTACGGCTTCGATGTCGGCAAGCTCGGTGCGCAGGTAGTCCCGCAAACCGCCCTCGTAGCACCATTCATCTTTATCACCGGTGTGTTCCTGCAGGAAAGTGACGTTCAGGCCGGGACAGAGAACGGCCTTGGCGCGCAGGTTGTGGCGCAAACGGCTGACGGAAAATTTCGGGCTGTCGAAGTAGCTTGGGTCCGGGGTGAACTTCAATCGGGTACCGGTGTTCCGCTTGCCCACAGAGTCGACAACTGTAAGTTCCGTCTCCTTGTGGCCGTTGGCGAAGGTCATCCGGTGCAGTTGCCCGTCACGCTTGATCGAAACCTCAAGGAGCGTCGACAGGGCGTTGACCACCGAGACACCCACCCCATGCAGGCCACCGGAAAAGTTGTAGTTACCCTGGGAGAATTTACCGCCGGCGTGGAGGCGGGTCAGAATCAGCTCCACACCCGGAACGCCATGTTCCTTGTGCATGTCGACCGGCATCCCGCGGCCGTCGTCTTCCACGCTCAGGGAACCATCGCTGTGCAGGACGACATCGATCCTGCGGGCGTGCCCCGCCAGGGCTTCGTCGACACTGTTATCAATGACTTCCTGGGCCAGATGGTTGGGCCGACTGGTATCGGTGTACATGCCTGGGCGTTTGCGGACAGGGTCCAGACCACTCAGAACTTCAATGGCATCGGCGTTGTACTGTTTCTGGCTCATGGGAAGGAAGCGACTCCACGGGTTTGTTATAAAACTGGCCCATAGCTTAGGGATTCGCAGGGAAAGATCAACGGTTGTTTTGTGCTGGTGTGGACCAGCACGACCCCGGCGCCGTTAACGCTGTCGCGAGAAACGCCCGAGGCCTCCCCCGGACACCCGCAACTGCTCCCACTCTGCGGGGCTGATGGCGATCACTGCACAGGGTGTGGTCAACGCCTGGGTTACCATGGCGTCTGCCGCCGGCCGCCTGACCTTGAGCGCCAACTCCAGAACATCGTCTACGATCTCGGACGACGTCAGTGTCAGGCCGTAGCCGCCAGTGGTTTTCTGCCCCAGCCCCACCAACACCAGATGTTCCTCCTTGAAATCAATGGCGCGAAGCATGCTCAGCGCCAGGTTTCCGGAGGGCAGTTGGGCAAGCTTGTCCAGATCTCCGGCGCTGGACACATAGACCAGCCCCGGCGCCGTGAGCCCACAGTGATCGGACTCAGTGACCTGTCTCGCCAGAGGCGCACCATCAGCGGTCGCCGAGCGATTGATCGCACAGCCTGCGATCAGGCTGAGCACGAGTACACAGAGTGTTAGCAGCGTAAAACGACAGGTCAACGGGTACTCTCCACGTTGCGGATCGGCTCACCGCCAGTTTTTGACTTCGGGCCTGATTTCAGGCGATACCCCTCAAAGCCCACTCTGGGCAGACCCAGGGAGGTAATGGTGGGCCGACGAAAACTGGTACTCAACCTTACCCCGCCTACCGGTTCTTCGCCAATAACGATTTTTTCAGGTAACCCATTGACCGGATATTCGGCACAGGCCTCGCCGTTTTCACAAATCAGCCCGTTGTTGTCCATGTCGCTGCCGGCAACCAGGAAATACTCACCGGCCTCAACCTCGTCAAACGCAAATTCGTACCGCCCCCGGGAGGCGGAGACAACGGCCTGCTCAAGAGTATCGCGCTCGTCGTCCGCACTGACCAGCAATACATAGTGTCGGCCTGCGTTCCGTTCATCCGATGAACTACCCAGGCTGAGAGATACCGGAATCATAAGCGTTGCAGCAGGTGCGCCGTCTGCTTGATAGGTAATCACCAGCGTTGCCATGTAGCGCCCGTCACCCCCCAGTTGCGTAGGGTCTGCGGTCACTGTCAGTGACAACGGTCGCGCATCGCTGGGTTCACTCACATCAAGCCATGGCGCACCAGGGTCCACGTCTGTGATGGTGACGCTCTCGCCTTCGGGGTAGGTCGAAAATACCAGCTGTTCGCTGAGCACCGCAGCATTGAACTGTATGGCCGTGGGCGAGGAACCAAGAGTGATTGGGAAGTTGCCGTCCAGGGCCGCATCCATCGCCGCCAATGCGTTGATCTGTCCCGCTCCGTATTCAAACGCGGGCCCCACATCGTCCGTAAGGTCACCATTTACCAGGAAACTCTGAAATCCGGCAGGGGTAAGGGTCGGCACTTCCGCCTTCATCAGGGCGTAAACGCCCGCCACATGAGGTGCCGCCATTGAGGTGCCCTGCAGGCCAGCGTATCCCGGCTCGAATGAGCCCGTATCGTCGCGCCCCCAGGCGCTGACAATGACATCGGCCGTACCATCCTGATTGGCATCCCTGCTTGCATCACCACCCGGAGCAACCACGTCGACGGACTGGCCAACGTTGGAATACGAGGCACGCACACTTCCGCCGTCTACAGCCCCCACTCCGACAACGTTGGGATAGGCAGCGGGGTAGGTAGGCTCGTCCGTGCCCTGGTTGCCAGCAGCGGCAACAATCAGTTTGCCGTTGCCACCATTCCAGGCGGCGTCGATCGCCTGCTTGAGCGCGTTGCTTGGGCCAAGCCCACCGAGACTGAGATTAATCACATCTATTTCATTCCGGCCGGCTGCCCAGTTCAGGGCGTCAATCAGGTCAGCGGACGACCCTACACCGTCACGCCCGAGCACCCGTACCGGATAGATAGTGGCCCCCGGCGAAACCCCGACGACACCCTGGGTGTTATCAACGGCAGCGGCAATACCTGCCACATGGGTTCCGTGGAAATTACTGCTCCGGGCCTTGCCGTCACCCGGGTCGGCGGGGTTTGTGTCACGTTGGCCACTGTCCTCCCGATCAATATCCAGATCACCCGATACGTAATCCATGATCTGCCCTGGGATCAGTTGCACATTGGCGCTCAAGTCCGGATGCCAGTCGCCCGTCGCCGTCGGTGGCGATCGGAATACGCCGGTATCCATGACCGCGATACCAATATCTGCACCCGCACTCGGTGCGGCCTGCCAGGCCAACGGCGTTTGAATCAGCGGCAGACTCCATTGGCGACTGTAGAGTGGATCATTGTCCGGGGACACTTGTTGGGAGGAATAGAGGTAGTTCGGCTCCGCTGATGTCACACCGGGCTGTTGCTGCAACTCCCTGACCCATTCCAGGGTTTCCTGACGCGCACTTTCTCGCTGCCCGGACGACATGGTTGCCAGGTTTCGTGGCCGGTCACGGCGCACCAGCCAGGCACCTCGACCCAGTTCCCTGCGCTGTGACGTCGCCATCGCTGCGATCACTGGCAGGTTCCCCGAGGCTGGCGCGAGGGTGACTACGGCTTCATCAATCATGAATGGCGGCGTCGAGTAGCTGGTGTTCATCACGCTGGCTGTTCCCTCACCTGCCAGCGACAGCACGTACCGAAATGGAATACCGCTGGTGGTACTGACTTCCACCAGGTAAGAGCCGGGCTCGAAAGTGTCGTCGAGCACCTCGACCAGCGGTCGCAGATCACCCGAAGCAGACTGAGACGCCACTTCCACAACGGTTCCCGCCTGCTGTTTCAGTATCCGAAGAGAACGCTCCGGCGCCGCTGCGCCAGCGGGCAGGAGATCCTCCGGAGAACTGAACACCTGAAAAGAGACGCGGTCTCCGGGTGACAGGTCTACGGCGTAGACATCAACGGCATCTTCAAAGTACTGGAAAAAATTTGCGTAGGTATCGGAGCCAGAACTCAGATAGCCACCCACCGTTGCGCCCGGCGGCAGAGTCTGGGCAGACACGGCCGTGTTATTGGCGGTGGCAAGGTCAACACGACGATCATCTGCGGTATCGGAGTCCACCCGTGTACCGCTCTCGATGTCAATCACCCCACTCAGATCGGGTTGCGCCTCACTGCTACCACCGGATCCACCACCGCCGCAGCCTGCGAACAGCAATGTAAACGAGATCAAACCAGCAGTAACAGGAACAGTCCGAATCATAATGGGCTCACAAGGACGACAACTTAGAAGTGCGAGAACGACACCATATGCTTTCAGTATGGTACTCATTAAACGCCTATGAAACCGATTACGTTCCAAACCCATAATCAGATGCAAAAAACCGCCTGCAGGTTACCCCACAGGCGGTTTCGCGTCGGTGCCTCCGAGGCTCTATATCTACAGTGCGTAGAAAAACAGAGGCACGAACGCCGCCGTCAGCAATGTCGGTCCCATCACCACCAGTGGCAATAACAGTCTCTCATAGCGATGCCAGAACGAACCCGTGCGCTCAGCGGCCAACACCTCGGTTTCACCTACCACCTGCCGTGTCAGCAGATGGTTCAGTGCCACCGGCGGGCTCAGGTAGCCCAGTTCAAACGCCACCAGGCACACGATCCAGAAGTGCAGCGGGTCGATACCCAACTGGATGGCGGGCTGCGCGATGGTGGCCGACACCAGGATGACCGCGCCGAACGGGTCCATCACCATGCCGATAATGGTGAGCATAACCACAATCACCAACATGGCGATCCAGGGGCTGGTCAGGTTTTCCGGGAACAATGCGTGCACCACATCGGAACGTTCCAGGATGCCCCCGAGACAGATAGAGAAACCAATCAGCGCCAGCAGTGCGCCGATGTGTACGGCAGAGTCACTGGCGGCCGCCGTTGTACGCATACAAAAAGCACGCACCCGGGATTGGCCCTGTTCGTTGGGATCCTTGCCCGAATCGAGATAGACCAGCGCCAGCATCACCAGCGGCAGGATCATCGGCGCGCTGTACTCATTGAATCCCAAACCGAGAATGACCCAGATGGCCAGGATAACCACCGCGGTAACGATGGCATAAGGCACCAGGGGGCGAAGCTGCGCCAGCGATTTACGGAATGCCCCCGGAGCCGGGCGAGGCTTCCAGTTGCCCTGGGTTTTACAGACAACCACAGAGAACAGGGTGGCCGACATAATAAACACCCAGAAACCCCAGCCGTACATTTCGGAGGTGGTCACTTCCTTGTTCAGCGCCGCCACAACCACGATCAGCAAACAGGGATTAAGAACCACCCCCAAGCTGCCGGACATGGCCGTGGTAGCCAGCGATAGCTGTCGCCCTGCTCCACTCTTGCGCATTTCATCGTAGACGACACCACCCACGGCCAGGATGAAAATCCCCGAGGCGCCAGTAAACGCAGTGGGAAAAGCGGTCGCGAATATCATCACCGAGGCCAACATGGGCGCGGGCAGATGGTAAGGTTTGATGACGTTCAACAGCAGGTCCGGAATGCGAGTCTGCTTCAGCGCCATGCCCACAAGCACATAGAGCCCGATGTTGATAAACATCGAGGACAGGTTGGTCATCATACCGAAATAGATCGCCAGGCCGGACGAGTAGCCGTCCACGAAGAAGAAATAACTCATCGCGATCAGGCCCATTGCGCAATACAGCGGCAGTACCAGGCCGGAGGACGCCGCCAGTGATCCTGGCCTCATTCGAGACGGCACCGACACAAACCGCATCAGGTTGATCACCATGAACAGCCCGAAGACTGCCGCCCAGGCGTATTGCAGCAAAGCGGTGCCTCCCGAGCCCGGCGAAGAGGATAACTTGCCCACGTAAGAGAACAGGGAGTACACCATCAGGCCGTTGACCACAAACTGCATGCCCTGGCTCAGACGCCACTCTGACCGGTTGCGCGGCAATCGCAGGGCTATGTGATCGGCGTCGAAGGCCGAAATCGCCGCAGCCATGGCAAACATGGCGATAAACAGGAACTTGGTGAGCTCGATATTATCCAGCAGAAAATCCGCAAAGCCCTGTTCAACCGCCTTGTAAACTGCCAACGCCTCGGTGGCATGCTCCTGGTTTTCTTCATAGAGGCGATGCTTCTGCTGGCAGAGTGCCAGATTTTTTTCCAGGGACTTGCGGATCGCATCCGGGTCCGGCGGCGAGCTGAAAAGATCGTCCGGATCTGGCTCGTAGGCCTCGACACGTTTCCTGACCTCTGCATCCACATCCATGGACAACGTGCAGGTCGGTTCCGTGGCGTCCGGGTCCAGCAGGTAGTAGTTCGGCCAGGTCTGCTCCCCCACCCACAGCATGCGCGAGTGGAGTGAGTTGCCCATACCCAGAAGAAGCGTAAAGATAAGGAGCAGCAGGAGGATAACCCCGTGCAGTCGATGCACGGGGTACAGCGTTTTCGGGCCTGCCGCTGATAATGCTCGCCAGTTCATGGAGGGTCAGCCTTTATTATTCGCGGTCAGGCGCTGTGCACTCGGAGGCCCCGGGATTGCTGGAGCAACGAATTTTGCTGAGCAGGCTCATCATCTTCGGGTGATAGACCTTATTGGCACCATCGGTTCCATCCCGAAGCTGCAGGCGGTTTTCCCGAAACATCTCCTGATAGCCTTCGATGTCAGCGTCGGGGATGCGGATCCACTTTTCCTCCGGAATGGCGGACTCCTGCCGCTGAATCAGGTCCATGGCCTGGCCGTACATCCCCCAGGCAACTTCACGGGACTTCTGAGCCGTGTCGTCGTCGAGCACATCGTCTCGGGCAATGACCTGGATGGTCAGTTGCGCCAACGGATAATCAACGATGCCACCGTCTTCACCAATGCCCTTGTAGAGTTCCAGAGCTTCGTAGGCAAACGCCGGTGCGTAAGCCGTATCCACCGAGCCATTGTTGAACTTGCCGGCAAAGTTGGTGATGTCGGAGGGTACAACCGTCGCTTTCACATGGTTGACCATGTGGATGGCGTCCTTCTGGTAATCCAGTGTGGCCATGCGCTTGCCGGCCAGTTCACCAGCGGTATCAATGCTACGGTCATTGACGAACAGGTAGCCTGCACCCGCCGGAACGATGCCCAGCACCTCATAGTCGCCCTGTTTCATCAAGGGCGCTGCCTTGGCCTGCGCAAGCGTGGCGAGGGTTGTTTTCAGATCGTCATAGGTCGGGATCGCGCCAACGGCGCTAATGCTGCCGGTAAATCGGTTGAACGGGCGGGTCCGAAGATCCGTAGCGGCGACGGCGTCGCATTGTCCGGAATTGAAATCACCCACGGCAACCCCTTCGTCAGTGTAGGGGCGCAGTTCAAAATCAACCCCATGGGCTTTCATTTCCAGCGCATAGTCTTTGACCATGTTGTACATATCACCGTTTGCGCCGATCACATCGAACACGCACATCGTTACAGACTGTGCAGCGGCCATCGGAGCAACTGCAGCAAAAGAAAGGGCAGCAAGGGATTTACGGATCATGAATGACCTCCGGGTCTTTCTTGTGTTTGTAGGTAATTACAGTGAGTCGGGGCCTGCTTAGAGCAGGCCGTCCAGATCCATGGTTTCAGGCTCTTCCATACGTTCCGGGCTCAGCCTGCCAAAGTAGGTGCGAGGCGTGCGGTAGCCATAATTGGCTGTCCAGTGCTTGTCTGAGGAAAACTGGATAACGCCACGAGCCACTTCATCCACCAGTCGGAATTCACTCCAGACCTCGATGGTGCTGTCCGCTTCTGCGAATCGGGCGATGACATCCTTCAGCACCTCAGGGCGACCAAAGGTCTCGGCGGCCACCGCCTCAAGGGCCATGGACGCACGAATACCAGTCTCAACGCCCAGGCGGGAGCTGTCTTCAAGTACTACCCAGGGATCCGGCGACAAGCTGGGGCGAGTGTCCGGCAACAGCAGCCAGACCATGGCGCGGATGGCATTCGGCAGACCGCCCCATTTTTCGTTATCCAGGCATTCGGCGGCACGCTCCGCCCGTGGCGCAATATTGCGGGGAACCCCTGCCATGGCACCGGAGTTGGCGTCGTTCACGATGGCCTGCATGCCGGTCAGCAGGCCCAGCAGGAAGGTCAGCTCCTCCTGGTCATCGAACAGGAACGGACACTCGAATTCCTTTGCGGCCGGGTCAAAGTCATAGGCCGCCATGGCGCGCTGATAGGCGACATAACGACGCTTGGCGGTTCGGGCATTCAGCCGCTTTGCTTTCTCCCGCGCGTCTTTTGCGGCAGGTACGTCACCGGCAAAATCAGCACGCAGGTACTCCAGTTCCGCTTCCCATGCCTTGTATTCAGAGCAGTTCGCGGCCAGCAGCATCAACAGGGAACCGGTGCTCTCCGGCGCCTCGGTCACGCGGGAAAACGAGTACAACAGAGGGTCAACGCCCTCACCCAACGCACAGGCCATTTGCGGATCGGACATCTGCATGACGTAAGGGGTTGCTTCCCCCTCGGAGTAATTGGAGAGCACCACACCCGTTGTAGTGTAGATGGGGTTGGCCGAGCAACCGGCCAAAAACGTCACCACAAGAAGAAGCAGGTGACGGCTGCGAACGTTGAGGGCATGCCCAAAGGAATTCACCAGTGAGGAGTTCATAGTTCGTCCTGTTTGCATTGTTTTTATAGGTCGGGGGCGATCGCAATCACTGTCCCGTTCATCTTTGACGAGGGCAAGAATGCGTTGAATCTTGTCAGACAAAAATGGCTGGATTGCCGATTTGGTTATGCCGATCAGGCCAATGGCCCACATAGACGAGAGAAAATTATCTTTTAATTTCTTTAAAACAATAAGTTATGTAAAAAATTACAATTGAGACATTTGTACCACCATCGGCATTTAACGCCGGGTTATCCAATTCAGGGCGTCGTTAAACCCATCATTGCAACCACCTGCGCCGTCAAATCGTCCAGGGTCAGGCCACCGTCAGGCCGATACCATGTCACTGTCCAACTCAGGGCGCCCGTGAGCATACGGCGCACCACAAAGGGATCTGCCGCCAGCACGCCGTCCTGACGCAAGGTCTCCAGCACATCCAACCACAACTGCTCGTAGATATCCCGAAGCTCAAGGACGTAAGCCTGGGATTCCTCGGACAGGCTACGCCACTCGAACACCAGCACTGCCATGGCCTCCCCGGTCTGCCCGTTGATGGACTCCAGTTCAGCCCGAATCAGCGCCTGCAACTTGTCACGATGGGTACTGGCCGCATCCACGGCAGCCTGCATCAGGGCCGTGTTGAGACGAATGGTCTCCACCATGACGGCCTTGAGAATTTCTTCCTTGGTGCGGAAGTGGTGGAACAGGCTACCGGACTGAATGCCAACGGCGGCGGCCAGATCCCTGACGGTGGTCCGCTCATAACCCTTGTCGCGAAACAGCTTGGCGGCCTCGTGGAGAAGCCGGCCACGAGCTCCGGCGGGATCGGAAACCAGGTTGTCGGCAACCAGTGAGCGCAGGATAGAGTCTTGATTCACAGTGTTTTCCAGCCAGGGAACAGAAGAGCGCCCATTCTATCCCGAATTTGCCTGTTTACAAACCAAGCGCTTGCTTGGTATCGTCAACCGCATGATAGACAATCTCCGCTAAAAGCGGCCCTTTAAGGGTTCCTGAAAGCACTTTGCGGCTTCCGTTAACAAGGTGAAGACATGCCAGATTCCGACATCTCCAGGCCACAAACCGTCCGTATTGGCTGCTCTGCCGCCTTCTGGGGCGACACCGAAACGGCTGCCGCCCAACTGGTCCACAAGGGCAATATTGATTACCTGGTGGCGGACTACCTGGCGGAAATCACTATGTCCATCATGGCGGGACAGAAGATGAAGGACCCAAGCCAGGGTTACGCCCGCGACTTCGTACAAACGGTGATGGGCCCCTTGCTGGGTGAGATCAAACAGAAAGGCATCCGGGTATTGGCGAACGCCGGTGGCGTCAATCCCGTCGCCTGCCGCGATGCTCTGCAGGCTTTGTGCGAAAAAGCGGGGTTGGATATGAAGATCGCCCTGGTGCTGGGTGATGACCTTTTGCCGAAAAAGAAACAACTGGCCGATGCAGGCATCACCGAGATGACCACCGCACAGCCAATGCCGCCGATGCTGGTCAGCCTGAACGCCTACCTTGGCGCTCCGGGATTGGTCGCAGCGCTTGAACAGGGTGCGAACATTGTTATCACCGGCCGGGTTGCCGACAGCGCCCTGGTCCTGGCGCCTCTGGTGCATGAATTCGGCTGGCGTTGGAGCGATTACGACCGACTTGCCCAGGGCAGCCTGGCCGGGCACTTACTGGAATGTGGTGCTCAATCCACGGGCGGTAACTTTACCGACTGGGAAGATGTAGCCGAGGGTTATGCCGATATGGGCTTTCCGATTGCAGAAGTCTCCGCCACCGGGGATTTCATCATGACCAAGCCGCAAGGTACCGGGGGCAAAGTGTCCCGGGGCACGGTGGCGGAACAGTTGGTCTATGAAATCGGCGACCCGAGAGCTTACCAGCTGCCGGATGTGACCTGTGATTTTACCGGGGTCTCCCTGAAGGAAGTGGCAACGGACGAGGTTCGGGTTTCTGGCGCCAAGGGGCTTCCCCCCACGGACAGCTATAAGGTGTCCGGCACCTGGCCGGACGGTTTCAAGTGCACGGTAACCTTCTTGTTGGCAGGCATGGATGCGAAAGCCAAGGCCCAGACAGTCGCCGAGGCGATCCTGGCCAAAACCTCGCGGATGTTCAGTGAGCGGGGCTTGCCGGACTACACGGAAACCAGCATCGAACTATTAGGCACCGAGGCCACCTACGGCGCTCAGGGACGTATGGGAGAGTGTCGGGAGGTGGTGGTGAAGATCAGCACGGCCCACCTCAAGAAGGAAGCGCTGGTGCTGTTTTCCCGGGAAATCGCCCAAGCGGCGACAGGGATGGCACCTGGGATTACGGGCATTGTGGGTGGACGGCCGACGGTGTGGCCGAAGATTCGGTTGTATTCGTGCCTGGTTCCGAAAACGGAGGTATCCGTTGCCGTGGATCTTGGTGGCGGCAAGCAGACGGTAGACGTGGCTACTGACGGCGGGTTCGAGCCAAGCCAGCTGATTGAGCAGTCTGCCAGTGCGGCCGCTCCGGCCACGGATACCACGGTGCCTTTGATTCAACTGGCCTGGGCGCGCAGTGGTGACAAGGGGGATCACACCAACATCGGGGTGATTGCCCGCAAGGCGGAGTTTGTGCCGTTTATTGAGGCGGCGTTGACGGAGTTGGCTGTGGCGGAATGGATGGCCCATACGCTACACCCTGAGCATGGTCGGGTGACCCGTTGGGCGTTGCCGGGGTTTCAGGCCTTTAATTTCCTGTTGGAACACAGTCTTGGTGGCGGGGGCGTTGCCAGCTTGCGGATTGATCCGCAGGGGAAGGCGTTTGCCCAGCAGTTGCTTGAGTTCCCTGTTCCGGTTCGTGCTGAACTGCTTGATTGATTTTACATTGGTGCATGCACTCTGGTGGGAAGGTTTGTCCGGGACACGCGGTGAATACGTCCCTGTACGCTCGACAAAAACATCCATGTTTTTGACGGTCCCGGACAAACCTTCCCACCAGAGCGCCCGAACATTTGAAAAGGTCCTCTTGTTATGAGCTATCAGTCTGTTTTTCACCCGAATCTCTTTCGGGATCAGGTTTTCATCGTTACCGGGGGTGGTTCCGGAATTGGGCGTTGTACCGCTCATGAACTCGCCGCGCTTGGGGCGAGGGTCGCTCTGGTTGGGCGGAAGGCCGAGAAGGTTGAGGCGGTCAAAGCCGAGATTACTGAGGACGGTGGTATCGCTTCCGCTCACGTGTGCGACATCCGTGAGGAAGAGTCTGTAAAGGCGACCGTGACGGCCATCATTGAGGAACATGGCGGGCTGAACGGCGTCGTGAATAACGCCGGGGGTCAGTTTCCGTCGCCGTTGGCAAACATCAACCAGAAAGGTTGGGAGACGGTGGTTCGCACGAATCTTACGGGTGGCTTTCTCATTGCCCGTGAAGCCTACAATCAGCTGTTGTCAAAAACCGGCGGCGCCATCGTGAACATTGTGGCTGACATGTGGGGCGGCATGCCCGGCATGGGGCATTCCGGCGCTGCACGAGCGGGGATGGTGAATTTTACCCAGACCGCTGCGGTTGAGTGGGGTTGCTCCGGGGTTCGGGTGAACGCTGTGGCTCCGGGCTGGATTGCCTCCAGTGGGATGGATAACTATCCCGAACATATGAAGCAGTGGATTCGTAGCCTCGGGGATAACGTGCCTCTTAAGCGAATGGGGACGGAGTCCGAGGTCAGTGCAGCGATTTGTTTCCTGCTGAGCCCGGCGGCGGCGTTTATCAGTGGGGACTGTTTGCGAATTGACGGCGCCGCGTCCCAGGGGGGCCGAGTTTGGCCGTTCCCGAAAGCGAAGAACAATGAGCCCTTTAATGGGTTCCACCGGGCAGTCACGCCAAAAGTGTTGAGTGACGACTGAGGAGAATTCGATGCAGATACTGGAGTCCACCGTTAATCCCCAGTCGGATGACTTTCACGAAAACGCGGAGGTGATGGAGGCGCACATTGGCACCTTCCGCGATGTGGAGCAGAAGGTTCTTGATCTGGCGGAAGCGGCGCGGGAGAAGTTCACCAAGCGCGGGAAACTGTTACCCCGTGATCGCATCAATCGCCTGCTGGATCGCGGCACGCCGTTCCTGGAGCTGTGCTCCCTGGCCGGCTACAAGATGCATGACGACAAGGACGGCAGCCTGTCCGGTGGCGGCATTATCGCCGGCATTGGCACGGTTAGCGGCATTCGTTGCCTGGTGGTGGCCAGTAACAGCGCCATCAAGGGCGGCACCATCACACCGGCGGGGCTGGACAAGACCCTGCGGCTGCAACAAATTGCCATGGAGAACAAGCTGCCGGTGGTGTCACTGTCTGAAAGCGGCGGCGCCAACCTGAACTACGCCACGGACATTTTCGTGTTGGGCGCGCGCGGTTTCGCCAACCAGGCACGCATGTCCGCCGCTGGCATTCCGCAGGTAACGGTGGTTCATGGCAATGCGACCGCCGGCGGTGCCTATCAGCCGGGGCTGTCGGATTATGTGATTGTGGTGCGGGAACAGGCCAAGATGTTCCTCGCCGGCCCTCCCCTGCTGAAAGCGGCCACCGGCGAAGTCGCTACCGATGAAGAGCTCGGCGGCGCACAGATGCACGCAGAAGTGGCCGGCACGGCGGAATACCTGGCCGAGGACGACGCCGACGGCATCCGCCACGCCCGCAATGTGCTCGACGCCCTGCCCTGGAACGAGCAGTTGCCCCCGTCGCGGGAGCCGGAATGGGAAGAGCCGATCTACCCAGCCGAAGAGTTGCTGGGCGTTATTCCCAGCGACGCCAAGAAGCCTTATGACGTGCGTGAAATCCTCGCCCGCATAGCCGACGGCTCGAAGTTCATGGATTTCAAGAACGGCTACGACGACCAGACCGTGTGCGGCACCATCCGCATTGAAGGTCACTCGGTGGGCATTATCGGCAACAACGGCCCGATCACGCCTGCCGGCGCTACCAAGGCGGCGCAGTTTATCCAGCTCTGCGACCAGGCCGGCACGCCGTTGCTGTTCCTGCATAACACCACGGGTTTCATGGTGGGCACTCATTCGGAACAGAACGGCATCATCAAACATGGATCAAAGATGATCCAGGCGGTGGCGAATTGCCGGGTGCCCAAGGTCGCAATTGTGATCGGCGGTTCCTATGGTGCAGGCAACTACGCGATGTGTGGCCGCGGCCTGGACCCACGCTTCATCTTCGCCTGGCCCAACAGCCGCACGGCGGTCATGGGCCCTGCTCAGGCGGGCAAGGTGATGCGCATTGTGGCCGAGGACAAACAGCGCCGGGGCGGCCTGGAACCAGATCCGAAAACGCTGGATTTCCTGGAGCAGGCCACGGCCAAGAAACTGGAAGACGGCTCTACGGCCCTGTTCGGTACAGCTCGGTTGTGGGACGACGGGCTGATAGATCCGCGGGATACCCGGCGGGTTCTGGCGTTGGTGCTTTCGGTTTGTCGGGAGGCTGAGGTTCGGCAGTTGCGGCCTAATTCATTTGGCGTTGCCCGCTTGTAGGCGGTCTTGATTACGGTGGTTGGAACCGGGGTGGAGGGCTTCCCAAAAAACGCCCGTAAATACGTCCCTGTAGGGCTCGGTCGCGCCATCCCTGGCGCTCCACGTTTTTGGGAAGCCCTCCGCCCCGGTTCTGGTGGATCACCAGTTGTCGCTTTTGGTGAGCCGGCTTTTCGGGAAAATTGACGCTAACAAAGTAGGTCTGATTATCCACAGACGTAACCCGATAAATAAGCAGCAGGAAGCAACAAACTTACAGTCAAAAGCTGCTGTGTGGGCGGGCCCACACAGCAGCCACCCAAGCTAGAGAACGTGCACCATCACCAAATAGGCACGGGCTAACAATCAATCAGGAGAACAAAAACGTGAAATTCACAGCCGAACACGAAGCCCTCAGAAAAACCGTCCGCGATTTCGTGGAGAAGGAAATCAATCCCCACTGCGACGAATGGGAAGAAGCCGGCGAGTTCCCGATTCACGATATCTTCAAGAAGCTCGGCAACCTGGGCTTGCTGGGCATCCAGAAGCCGGAAGAGTACGGCGGCATGGGCCTGGATTACAGCTACAACCTGGTGGCGGCAGAAGAACTGGGCACCGCCCATTGTGGTGGCGTGCCGCTGGCAATAGGTGTGCAGACAGATATGTGCACCCCGGCCATTTCACGCTTTGGCTCTGACGAACTCAAACGGACCTTCCTTGCCCCGGCCATTGCCGGTGACATGGTGGGCTGTATCGGCGTCAGCGAAGTCGCCGCCGGTTCTGACGTGGCGGGAATGAAAACCACCGCAAAGCAGGACGGCGATGACTACGTCATCAACGGCTCCAAGATGTGGATCACCAACAGCCCCAAAGCCGACTTTATCTGCCTGCTGGCCAACACCTCCGACGACAAGCCCCACAAGAACAAATCGCTCATCGTTGTGCCCATGAACACGCCGGGCATTTCCTTCAGCCCACATTTGAACAAGCTGGGCATGCGCTCTTCCGAGACCGCGCAGATTTTCTTTGACGATGTGCGAGTGCCGCAGCGTTATCGCATCGGTGCGGAAGGCACCGGGTTCATGATGCAGATGTTGCAGTTCCAGGAGGAACGGATGTGGGGCGCGGCCAACGTGATCAAGGCGCTGGAACTCTGCATCAACAAGACCATTGAATACTGCCGCGAGCGCAAAACGTTCGGGCAGCCGTTAATCAACAATCAGGTGATTCACTTCCGCCTGGCAGAGTTGCAAACCGAAGTGGAAGCCCTGCGTGCCCTCACCTATCAAGCCTGTGAGCTGCATGTGGAAGGCAAGGATGTGACCAAGCTGGCGTCAATGGCCAAGCTGAAGGCCGGGCGGCTTGGGCGTGAGGTGACGGACAGTTGCCTGCAGTATTGGGGTGGCAATGGTTACATGTGGGAGAACCCGCTGTCCCGTGCGTTCCGGGATGTGCGGCTGGTGTCGATTGGCGGCGGTGCTGACGAAATCATGTTGGGGATTATCTGCAAGATGATGGGGACTTTGCCTGGTAAGCAGCGGGACTGATTTTTTGGATTTTGGCATTGGGAGAAAGGACCGGCACATGGGTGGGAAGGCTTTTCCGGGACACGCGGTGAATACGTCCCTGTACGCTCGACAAAAACATCCATGTTTTTGACGGTCCCGGAAAAGCCTTCCCACCCACGCACCGGTCCCCGGACAACTTTCTTGGAGTCGAACATGGATCAATTACCGCATTGCGAAACGCTAGTTCTGGAAAAACAGGGGCCTGCCCTTCACGTCACCATCAACCGGCCGGACGTTCGGAACGCCATGAGCCTGCAAATGGTGGCGGAACTGTCGACGGTGTTCAGTCAGGTTGAGAACGACGCCAGCATTCGTGCCGTGGTGATTCGCGGAGCCGGTGGCCACTTTTGTGCCGGCGGGGACATCAAGGACATGGCCGGTGCCCGCGGGCAGAAGCCTGCCGAGGGTGAGGAAGATCCTTTCTACCGGTTGAACCGGGCGTTCGGTCAGATGATTCAACAGGTGAACGAGTCGTCGAAGGTGGTGATTGCAGTCACCGAGGGCGCGGTGATGGGCGGCGGTTTTGGGCTGGCCTGTGTGTCGGATGTGGCGATTGCCGGGCCGACAGCCAAGTTTGGTATGCCGGAGACGACCCTGGGGGTCATTCCTGCGCAGATTGCGCCGTTTGTGGTGGAGCGCATCGGGCTAACACAGGCGCGGCGGTTGGCGTTGCTGGGGCTGCGAGTGGACGCGGATGAGGCGTGCCGGCTGGGGATTGTTCACCAGGTGGCGGAGTCTGAAGTTGAGATTGATGAGTTGCTCGGCCATGCGGTTGACCGGGTACAGCAGTGCGCGCCGAATGCGACGGCCCAGACCAAAGCGTTGTTGCACCGCGTTGGTCACGAGTCGATGAGTGGGCTTCTGGACAGTGCTGCCGGGAAGTTTGCCGAGGCGATTCGCAGTGACGAAGGCTCTGAGGGGACTCTTGCGTTTATGCAGAAGCGGCCGGCTTCCTGGGCCAAGTCAGACTGATGGTGGAGGGTCGGGATTGATCCGGCTTTCCGGGACACGCGGTGAATACGTCCCTGTACGCTCGACAAAAACATCCATGTTTTTGACGGTCCCGGAAAGCCGGATCAACCCCGACCCCAGACACCGTGCAAAACGCTCATAAAAACAGACATGCAATTACAACAGTTGGAAGGAGCTTTGGTGGGAGGGAGGCCCTGGTTCAGGACCCTAAAAAACATGGATGTTTTTTAGGAGCCTACATGGACGTATTCACGGCGTGTCCTGAACCAGGGCCTCCCTCCCACCAAAGCGGATAACCACCCAACCATGAGACCAGCAAAAATGCTAAAAAAGCTCCTGATAGCGAACCGAGGCGAAATCGCCGTACGGGTGATCAAAACCGCGAAGTCGCTGGGATACCGGACGGTGGCAGTGTATTCCGAGGCAGACGCCAAGGCCCTGCACGTGGAATTGGCCGACGAGGCGGTGTGTATCGGACCGGCTCAGGTATCGGCGTCGTATTTGAACGCAGAGGCGATTATTGAGGCGGCGCGGAAAACCGGGGCGGATTGCGTGCACCCGGGGTATGGGTTCCTGTCGGAGAATTCCGGGTTTGCCAGGGCCTGCAAAGACGCCGGCCTGGTGTTTGTCGGGCCACCGGAGGCGGCTATTGAGCTGATGGGCAGTAAGCGGCGATCGAAGATTGCCATGCAGGAAGCCGGTGTGCCGGTGGTGCCGGGGTTCGAGGGCGACAATGCCAGCGACGAAGAACTCATCAACGCCGCCGAAAATATCGGCTACCCATTGATGATCAAGGCCTCTGCCGGCGGGGGTGGCCGTGGTATGCGTCTGGTGGAAAAGGCAGCGGAACTGGCCGATAACATTCAGCGGGCTCGCTCCGAAGCCAAGCAGGCCTTTGGCGATGGTGAGCTGATTCTGGAGAAGGCGGTTATTGAACCCCGCCATATCGAAATCCAGATATTTGCAGACCAACACGGTAACGCGGTGTATCTCGGTGAACGGGACTGTTCAGTTCAGCGGCGCCATCAGAAAGTCGTCGAAGAGGCACCCTCTCCGTTTGTAACACCCGAACTGCGCCAGGCCATGGGCGAAGCTGCCGTGAAGGCGGCGCTGGCCTGTGGCTATGAAGGTGCTGGTACGGTCGAGTTCCTCGTCGACAAGGACCGCAATTTCTACTTCCTGGAAATGAACACCCGCCTGCAGGTGGAGCACCCGGTGACCGAACTCATTACCGGGCAGGATCTGGTGGCCTGGCAGCTTTCCGTGGCCGAGGGCCTGGCGCTGCCACTAACACAGGACCAGATCCAGCTGAACGGCCATGCCATTGAAGTGCGCCTTTACGCAGAAGACCCAGCCAACGGCTTCACACCGCAAACCGGGCCGCTGCACCAGTTCCAGCCTGCGGAAGGCGAAGGGTTGCGGTTTGATACCGGCGTGCGCTCCGGGGACTCGATTACGCCTCACTATGATCCCATGCTGGCCAAGGTGATCGCCTGGGGCGCCAATCGCAACGAAGCCCGTCGTCGGCTGCTCAGGGCGCTGGAAGACACCACTGTATTCGGTGTGACCACCAACCGTTATTTCCTGAGCCGCATCATCGCGGACGACACCTTCGGCGAAGGCGAGGCCACCACCGCCTTCCTGCAACAGGCGTTCAGAGACGATCCATCCCTGGCACCAAAAGACAGCAGCATCCGCGAGCTCGCGTTGGCGGCCTGCGTGTTCAGCCATGGCAATTCAGGCCGTCCTGACGTTCGGGCCGACCTCAATAATGCCTGGAGCAACACACCCTCGACCGTCAGTCCGATGAAACTGGATACCGGCGATAAAACCCTGGAACTGCTGGTCCGCCGCGCCGGCAATCATGTCACCGTGACCCTGGGCGAAGAGCAATACGAGCTCGACCTTGAAAGCATGGGCGATGGCCTGTTATGCATTATCGACAACGGCGTTCGTCAGCGATGCCAATATCACCGCCAGGGCGATCACCTATATTTGCAGGCGTTCGGGCAGGCACTGGCAGTGCGTGACGTGACCCACCAGCCGGCCAGCGGTGCCGCCGCCAGCGGCAGTGGCCGTATCAAGGCCACCATGGACGGCGCCATTATTGATGTTCTGGTCCAGGCCGGCCAGGCGGTGAAACAGGGCGACACCCTGGTCATCCTGGAGGCCATGAAGATGGAGCATCCAGTAAAAGCCGACCGCGATGGCACGGTCGGCGAGATACTGGCCACCAAAGGCGACCAGGTAAAACGCAGCCAGTTACTGGTAGAGATCACTGCCACAGACGCCACCTCAGAGGAGGCCGGACAATGAGCACAATGAAGAACAGAACCGTTTTTATAACCGGAGGCAGCCGGGGCATCGGGCGAGCCATCGCCCTTGCCTGTGCCCGAGAAGGTGCCAATGTGGTGATCGGCGCAAAATCCGACGAACCGCATCCAAAGCTGCCAGGCACCATACACAGCGTGGCGGAGGAAATTCGACAGGCAGGTGGCCAGGCCCTGCCACTGGTGCTGGATGTGCGAGACGAAAAACTGGTGCGCCAGCGGATAGATGAAGCTGCGAACCATTTTGGCGGCATTGATGCGCTGGTAAACAACGCGGGCGCCATCAAACTGACCGGCGTCGAGAACCTGAAGGTCAGCCGGTACGACCTGATGCATCAGGTCAACGCTCGCGCCGTATTCCTCTGCAGTCAGGCGGCATTGCCCTGGCTGAAGGAGTCCGACCAGGCCCATATCCTGAGCCTGTCGCCGCCTTTGAATTTGGATACCCGGTGGTTCGCCCAGTATGGGCCCTACACCACCACCAAGTACGCCATGACCATGCTGAGCATGGGTATGGCCGAGGAGTTTCGGCGTTACGGGGTTTCAGTGAACACCCTGTGGCCTAAAACGTTAATCGCCACGGCCGCCATTGAGTTTGAAGTGGGCGGCCCGCAAATGATGGCCCAGGGCCGCAAGCCAGACATCATGGCGGACGCCGCACTGAGCATCCTCAGCCGTCCTGCCGGGGCAATGACCGGGCTGTCCCTGATCGATGAGGACGTGCTCAGGGCCGACGGCGTAACGGATTTCGAACACTACCGGTACCAGCCAGGCGACAAGCCCCTGCTGCCGGACCTGTTTCTGGATTAACCCCGGAGCCATTCGTTGTCCGGGGGCAAAACAAACAACAACGTTTCACACTGACCCTGACGGATGACCCTATGACCCAGGACAACGTATCCCCACGTGACATTGCTCGCAGCCTGCCGGGCATACTCCGGCGATTTCCCGCCATTGCCAAGGGCTATTACTACTACTCGGTCAAGAACGAGAACAAGGACCTGACCCTTGGCACCCTGGTGGACCGCAACGCCGAAAAATACGGACACCGCCCGGCCATCCTGTTCGAAGACCGCAGCATTACCTGGCGGGAATTCAACGGTTGGGCCAACCGCATTGCCGGTTTCCTGAAGACAGAGGGCCTTATCCGGGGCGATACCATCGCCGTATTCCTGGAAAACCGCCCGGAGCTGCTCGCCGTGGTAGCCGGCGCCGCCAAGGTGGGCGTGGCCTGTGCCATGCTCAACACCTCCCAGAAGGGGCGCGTGCTGGAACACAGCATCAATCTGGTCAGTCCTAAAATGGTCGTTGTGGGCGAGGAACTGGTGGAGGCCTTTGACGGCGTGAAAGCCGATATCAGGACCAGCCACCCCAACCCATTCCTGTTCCTGGCCGATACCAACACCATGAACATCTTCGGCGATGCACCGGAGGGCTATGTGAACATGGCGGCAAAGGTCAGCGCCCATCGGAATACGGCCCCCAAGCCGGCCGATCCGCCCACCATGGGTGACACCGCCATCTACCTGTTCACCTCCGGCACCACTGGCTTACCCAAGGCGGCGCCGGGCAGCCACCGCAAGTTCATGAAAGCCTACGGCGGGTTCGGCATGATGTCCCTGGACATGAAACCGGACGATGTCCTTTACTGCACCCTTCCGCTGTACCACGGCACCGCCCTGCTGGTGTGCTGGGGATCCGTGATGGCCGGTGGCTCTGCCATTGCCCTGCGCCGAAAATTCTCCGCCAGCGCGTTCTGGGACGACGTGCGCTATTTCCAGGCAACCACCTTTGGCTACGTGGGCGAACTCTGCCGTTACCTGCTGAATCAGCCCCCCAGCGAACAGGACCGCAATCACAACCTCACCAAGATGATCGGCAACGGCCTGCGCCCGTCCATCTGGAAGGAGTTCAAGGGACGCTTTGGCATCGAAACCGTGGCGGAACTCTATGCCTCCAGCGAGGGCAACATCGGCTTCAGCAATTTCTTCAACCTGGACAACACCGTCGGCTTTTCCACCGCCCCCTACAAACTGGTCAAATTCCACGACGGCACCCGCGACCCGGTTCGGAACGACAACGGATTTATGCAGGAAGTCGAAAAGGGCGAGCCGGGCCTGCTGATCGGCGAGATCACCAAGAAGTGGTCCTTCGAGGGTTATACCCAGAAAGAAGCCACGGAAAAATCGATCCTGCGGGATGCCTTCAAGAAAGGCGACCAGTGGTTCAACACCGGTGACGTGCTAAAAGAAATCGGCTGCGGACACCTGCAGTTCGTGGACCGTATGGGCGACACTTTTCGTTGGAAAGGGGAAAACGTATCCACCACCGAGGTGGAGAACATCATCGACGGTTCCAATATGGTGGAGGAAGCCATTGTCTATGGGGTGGAGATTTCGGGCACCAACGGCAAGGCCGGCATGGTAACGCTGGTTCCCCACGCCAATGGCCAGGCATTTGATGTGAACCGGCTGTTCCGGTACCTGAGCGACAACCTGCCGCCCTATGCGATTCCGGTGTTTGTTCGGGTAACCAGTGCCATCGAGAAAACGGGGACCTTCAAGTACCGCAAGGTGGACATCCAGAAAGCCGGTTATTCCATCGACAAACCGGGGGAGGAGGTTTACGCCTGGTTACCCGGTACAGATGGTTATACCCGGTTGACCTCCGAGCTGGTTACCGAGATTGATGCCGGAAAAGTTCGGTTCTGAGGTTTTCTGAAACTAAGGCATACCTCCCATGCCTTGCCTGCATCGGTGGGGAGCCCCTCCCAAAAATGTGCGGAGCCATGGATGGCGGAGCCCAAGCGCACATGGATGTGCTTGAAGCGTTTTTTGGGAGGGGCTCCCCACCGATGCATCCACCGAAACAAACAGGCTAGGGGCCGGCTTTAAGAACCGACCTTCAGGACAACCTTCCCGGTAGCAGTCCGACCGGTCAGCGCTCCGAGAGCTTTCTCATAGTCCTCGAAGTCATAGACTTCGCTGATTCGCGGATTAATCTTTCCTTCGGAGAACAGCTTCAGCAGCTCCATCATGTTCTGGGCGCTGTTTTGCGGCTCACGCTGGGTAAAGCTGCCCCAGAACACACCGACCACCGAACAACCCTTCAGCAGCGTCAGGTTCGCCGGAATCTTGGGGATATCGCCAGCCGCGAAGCCGATGATCAGGTGACGGCCGTTCCAGGCCATGGCGCGCAACGCCTGCTCCGTAAAATCACCGCCGACCGGATCGTAGATCACATCCACGCCCTTACTGTTGGTCAGGCGTTTAACCGCGTCTTTCAACGGCTCTTCGGTGTAGTTGATCAGCTCGTCGGCACCGGCCTCTTTCGCCACCGCCAGCTTCTCTGCCGTACTGGCTGCCGCAATCACATGGGCGCCCATGGCTTTACCCAGTTCCACCGTTGCCAGGCCAACACCGCCGCTGGCACCCAACACCAACAGAGTTTCCCCCGGCTGGATATTGGCGCGTTGCTTGAGAGCGTAATACGAGGTGCCATAGACCATGGAAAAAGCAGCCGCTTTTTCGTCGGACATGGATTCGGGAATGGGCAGAATGTTCTGCTCCGGGACAACCACCTCTTCGGCAAAGGCACCGTAGCCGGTGAGGCCGGCAACCCGGTCGCCCGGCTTGAAGCGAGTGACTTTCTCGCCGACTTCAATTACCTCGCCAGACATCTCTCCACCGGGAGAAAACGGCATGGTGGGCTTGAGCTGGTACTTGCCTTCAATGATCAGGGTATCCGGGAAGTTCAGGCCGGCGGCCTTAACGCGCACCTTGACCCCGTGACCTTTCACGACGGGGCTGGTGACGTCTTCAATCACCAGCGTCTCCGCCGGGCCGTATTCCTTACAGAGGATAGCTCTCATATTCGTGACTCCGTTGTAGGACAGTCGATATTTGGACGGTCGATAGAGGACAACATCAATGGATGGTTATCAACCTAAACAGAGTCGCGTCATGAAGCAAATAAAGAAATCTAATCTCACCGGATTAGCGGGGCTTATTCTGGTCGGTCTCCTCGCTAAAGCATCGTGCTCGCATAGATCATCGCGCCAACGACCCCAATCGCGGCCACCGCAAGGCCGACACCAACACCTTTTGGTAATGCTGAGGGCGCTGACTGAGTACCACCGGCGCCATCGTGGCTGATCACGCGCCCTTGTTGACTGGACTCGCGAATCAGCTTGATCATTTCCTCGCACTGATCGCGGGTGAAGTCCGACGGGCGGAACAGTTTCATGCCATGGCGATTCAGGAATCCCTTCACATCAGACGACAAAGGAACGTATTTCATGGACCAGTTGGCAAAGGTGCGCGCCTGCAAAGGTTCTTCCAGCAAGGTGACGACATTGCGATGTCTCGAATCCCCTGCAATTCTGTCATAGAGCGCTCGTACCGCCCCCTCCTCGCCTTCCAGATACTGGAAAAACCGGTCATCGCCGTAGTAAAGGCCGCCGACAATGTCACTTTTGGCATTGTTAGTTCGGGACGCCATCAGAATCCGGGCAACGTTGGGCTCAACCCCCTTATCAACGGGCTGTGCCGAAAAAGTGGCCTCACTGGCATAGGCCAGACGAATCAGAGACATAGTCATTGCTCCATACGCGTAACAGCTTCAAGATAAGTCTCAAATACGCTTCAACAAGCGGTAACGGATCACAGCGCTCGCAATACGCGGCTTAGGGCCTGAGATGTTTGACATCATTTACGTACTGGAAATGACCGGCGTGATTGCCTTTGCGATCTCCGGCATGTTGATCGCCCGATCCAAGAACATGGACCCGGTGGGCGTTTTCACCATCGGCTTCGTGACCGCCCTGGGGGGAGGAACCCTTCGTGACCTGATGATGGATAATCACCCGTTGTACTGGATCAAGCATCAGGAGCAACCTATCCTGATCCTCTGCATGGCCGTTGTGTTCAGCTACTGGCACCGTGTCGAGCGTATCCGCGAATCGCGCATCCTGCTTCCTGATGCCCTCGGCCTGGGTGTTTTCACAATCCTCGGCGCGCAGTTGGCTCTGGACCTGGGCCATTCCTGGTTTGTGGCGTCACTCCTGGGCGTGATGACCGGTACTTTTGGTGGTGCCCTGCGTGACACCTTCTGCAATGAGGTGCCGTTGATTTTCCGCAAAGACCAGATCTACGCGTCCATATCCTTCGCCGGCTGTTGGCTATACTTTGTTTGCCAGTGGCTGCTGGAGAGCGAATCCCTGGCCATGACCATTGGCCTCTTGTTTATTTTCATCACCCGACTGCTGGCTGTGCGCTTCGACATCCGCCTCCAGCGGGACAGGCGAACAGTGCAATGAGGCTACCGATGATCAATCGTCCCTTGGCGTTCTCGCCTCCAGCCGGTAACATTGCCGTTTTTTCACCCAATTCCTGAAACCGGTTCATTCAACCCCCATTCAGCACCCTGTAAGGCAGGCATACGTCATGCTAGAACGACTATTCAAGCTCCAGGCTAATGGCACCACAGTTCGCAAAGAGGTACTTGCGGGCTTTACCACCTTCCTGACCATGGCTTACATCATCGTGGTCAATCCCAGCATTCTCTCCGCTACCGGCATGGACTTCGGCGCGGTATTCGTAGCGACCTGCCTGGCGGCCACCATTGGCACCCTGATCATGGGGCTTTGGGCCAACTACCCGATCGCGCTGGCGCCGGGCATGGGCCTGAACGCGTTCTTCTCGTTCACCGTTGTTGGCGGCATGGGCTATAGCTGGCAGGTGGCCTTGGGTGCTGTCTTCATTTCCGGCTTTATTTTCTTCCTGCTGAGTATCTTCAAAGTCCGGGAATGGATCATCAACAGCATTCCCATGTCCCTGCGTTTCGGCATCTCCGCCGGCATTGGCTTCTTTCTGGCCCTGATCGCGCTGAAAAATGCCGGCATCGTGATTGATAACCGCGCCACCCTGGTTGGTCTGGGTGACGTAAAAGTGGCCGAGAGCCTGTTGTTCTTCGGCGGTTTCGTGCTGATCTGTGCTCTGTCCTTCCGCAAGATCACCGGTGCGGTGATGATCGGGATCATTGCCGTGACAGCAGCAGCCATGGGGCTGGGCATGGTGGAGTACGATGGTTTTGCATCCGCGCCCCCAAGTCTGGCGCCGACCTTCATGCAGCTGGACCTCGCAGGCGCGCTGAACATTGGCATGATCAGCGTGATTTTCGCCTTTCTGTTTGTAGACCTGTTTGACACCTCCGGCACCCTCATCGGCGCCGCCCAGCGCGGTGGCCTGCTGGACAAGGACGGCAAACTGCCACGGCTAGGCCGCGCGCTGATGTCCGATTCCGTAGCCACCATGTCCGGCGCTGCCCTCGGCACCTCCACCACCACCAGCTACATCGAATCCACCGCCGGCATCTCCGCCGGTGGCCGCACCGGCCTGACCGCTGTGGTCGTCGCGGCGCTGTTCATGGCGTGCCTGCTGCTCTCGCCCATCGCCAGTATTATTCCAGCTTACGCCACCGCTCCGGCGCTTCTTTATGTCGCGGTGCTGATGGCCAGCGGCTTGAAACTGATTGAGTGGGACGACGTCACCGAAGCCGCACCGGCAGTGGTAACCGCCCTGATGATGCCGCTAACCTTCTCGATCGCCAACGGCATTGCCCTGGGTTTCGTTACCTATGCCATCCTCAAGGCCTTGAGCGGCCGCTGGTCGGACCTGAACCCCAGCGTGGTCATCATCGCCGTGGTCTTTATCCTGAAATTCATCTTCCTGGACGCAGCGTAAGCTGCGTTTTCAGCGCTTGGACACGCAATGGACTATTTTTCAGAAAGCATCAAGAAAGCCATCCGCACCGTGCCAGACTGGCCCAAGCCAGGCGTCGCCTTCCGCGACATCACCACCGTGCTTCAGGACCGCACCGCGTTCCGCAAGCTGATTGATGCCTTCGTTCACCGCTACCATGGCCACGATATTGATGCCGTTGCCGCCGTAGATGCCCGTGGCTTTATTATCGGCTCGGCCCTGGCCTATGAGCTGAACGCCTCGCTGGTACTGATCCGCAAGAAAGGCAAGCTGCCGTTCGATACCCTGGTGGAAGACTACGAACTGGAGTACGGCACTGCCTCGGTGGAACTGCACAAGGACGCCTTCAAGCCCGGCGACAACGTGGTGCTGGTGGACGACCTGATCGCCACCGGCGGCACCATGCTGGCCGCCTCGCGGCTCATCCGCCGAATCGGCGCCGACATCGTCGAAGTGGCCGCCATGATTGACCTCCCCGATCTGGGCGGTTCTCGCAAGCTGCAGGACGAGGGGCTGAAGGTTTATACTGTTTGCTCGTTTGAGGGTGATTAGGGAGCGGCCATGCCTGACTATCAGCACCACTGGAAAGATGGAACACCGGTTCACCTGCCCTTGGGCAAAATTGTCTGCATCGGACGCAACTACGCGGAACATGCGCGGGAGCTGAACAATCCGGTGCCGGATGAGCCCCTGCTGTTTATCAAACCGGCAACCTCCGCGGTGCACATCACCCGCCCCCTGGACTTCCCACGCAACCAGGGCGCGGTTCATTTTGAAACCGAGCTGGCCGTGCTGATCGGCCGCCCACTGACCAATGCGTCGGCCAGCGACGCCGAAGCCGCTATCCTTGGCTACGGCCTGGCGCTGGACCTGACGCTGCGAGACGTGCAATCCCGGCTCAAGGAGAAAGGCCAGCCCTGGGAACGCGCCAAGGCCTTTGATGGTGCCTGCCCCCTGTCGCCCTTCGTGTGTATCGACCGCCTCCGCCGAGACCATCTCACCTTTACCCTCGACATCAACCGCGAACGCCAGCAAACCGGTGATACCCGGGATATGCTGAACCCGATCGTGCCATTGATCGCCCACATGAGCACCCAATTCACCCTGATGCCCGGCGATGTGGTTCTTACCGGTACACCAAAAGGCGTTGGCCCCCTGGAACCCGGCCAGATATTGTCTCTGGAACTGGAAGACGCCTTGTTTGTGGAGACCACCGTGCTCTAGGCTGGGCAAGGGACATTGCGATCCTCCTCAGGTCCATCGGCTCTTCAGGACGTATAACAGGCATGGCAAAGAAACCGGTTACCACACGCAGCGGACGATTCTTCAGACTGGCAGGCATGACGGCGTCCGTGGCCGGACAGTACGCTGGCCAGCGCGCGCGCCGGATCTTCCGCAGTGAGGAAGATAACGAGGGCGCTCGCTCCGAGAGCTATACCCGCATGGCGGACCAGATTGTCGATACCCTGGGTGAGCTCAAGGGCGCGGTCATGAAAGTCGGCCAGATTGCCTCCCAGACCCAGGACTTTCTGCCCCGGGAATTCTCGGATGCCCTTGAGCGGCTTCAGAAAGAGGCCCCGCCCATGCCGTTCGAGGTGATTGTCGGTCAGGTGGAGAGCGAACTGGGCAAACCGGTGTCAGAACTGTTCGAGTACCTGCAGGAAAAACCCTACGCGGCGGCGTCCATCGGCCAGGTTCACCGGGCCCGCCTGCACGACGGCACCGATGTCATCGTCAAGGTTCAGTACCCCGGCGTGGACGAATCCTGCGACAGCGACCTGAAACAGCTACGAATGGCCCTGAAACTGGGCGGCCTGCTGAAAATGCCGAAAGAGCACGTCGACCAGCTGTTCGGCGAAATCCGGGTGCGGCTCAAAGAGGAACTGGATTACGAGAACGAGGCCCGCAACCTGAAGGAATTCCAGGCATTCCATGCCAGTGACGACTGGATCGAGATCCCGACCGTCTTTGCCAGCCACTCGTCCCGGCGGGTACTGACCATGGAGCTGGTGGAAGGCGACCATATCAGCGAGGTAACCCCCGCAAGATACGATCAGAACACCATCAACCTGATCGGGCACCGCATCTTCACCATGATGGCGGACCAGCTTTTCCGCTACCAGTGCATCCATGGCGACCCCCACGCCGGCAATTTCGCCTACCGGCCCGATGGCACCATCATCCTTTATGACTTTGGTTGCGTGAAAAAGCTGAAGCCGGAAATCGTCGAGGCCTATCGCAACGCCCTGGTCTCCGCCCTGGAAGAGGATTACGCCGCCCTGGATCGCCACCTGATCGCCCTTGGTGCTCGCGTGGAATCACAGCCGGCGGTGGACGAAGCCTACTATGCCATGTGGCGGGACATTCTAATTCAGCCCTTTGACAGTGACACCCCCTACGACTTTGCCGAGTCTGAGTTGCACAAGGACGTCGCTGCAAAAACCACCACCGTGTTCAAGTACCTGGACTACTTCAAGCCGCCGGTAGAGAGCATCTTCATTGACCGAATGATTGCCGGCCATTACTGGATGATGAAGCGTTTGGGGGTGCAAGCAGCATTTCGGGAAGAACTCGAGGAGTATCTGGCGTTATAACCCCAGCCCCTTCATCCACTCCGCAACGCCCTCACCGGCGCCCTTGCGAATAACCTTCGCCCTCGAAAGGCTCGCCGGTTCACCAGGATCGATGACCGTTACCGGCACATCGAAATTCACCAGATCCACCAGCCCGGCTGCGGGGTAGACTTGCAGGGACGTGCCCACAATCAGCAGATGATCTGCCGTGGGCACGATCTCCGCCGCCGCCTCAATCATCGGCACTTCCTCGCCAAACCAAACAATATGTGGCCGAAGCTGGGAGCCGCGATCACAGGTGTCTCCAGGCTGTATGTCGTTGAATCCGATGTCGTAAATCAGTTCCGGATGCGTCGAACTGCGGGCTTTGGTGAGTTCGCCGTGCAGGTGTATAACATTGCTGGAGCCGCCCCGCTCATGCAGGTTGTCCACGTTCTGGGTAATGATCGTGACCCGGTAATGCTGCTCCAGTTCTGCCAGCAAGCGGTGGGCGTCATTTGGCTGTGCCGACTTCAACTGCCGTCGGCGTTCGTTGTAGAAGCGCAGCACCAGTTCCTGGTTTCGGGCAAAGGCTTCTGGCGTCGCCACGTCATAAACGCTGTGTTGTTCCCACAGGCCGCCATTATCGCGAAACGTGGAAAGTCCGCTTTCGGCGCTCATACCGGCGCCAGTGAGCACAACGATGTGATCTTTCATACAGCAACACTTTGATTGTCAGATGAATGTAGTCAGAACCAGAGCTTCTCCGGCCTGCGCCGTTTTTCCACCCTCAGCCCATGCCTCTCCAGGATAGCAACCAGTTCCTCGGTGTCATCGATATTGAGAAAGGGTGCGAGGGAAATTTCCTCGCCCCGGAACTGCAGGTGAAGCTTTGGGGGAGTCCAGGGATGACGTGGCATGTCCTGCCATACGCGGGTGTGGCGCCGGGGCAGCTCCCATTCCCGCTCCTTCTGGGTCAGGCCTTTTTCCAGGCGGATCAGCTCCGGTGCGAACGTGAGCACTTCGCGCCTCTGGCACTGACGGGAGGTGTAGTAGAACGCCGCCGCCAATGCGGTCAACTCAAGGCCCGCAAACGGCAATACCGGCCATGCTCCGGCCAGTAGCATGCCAGTGGAAATAACCAGCGAAAGCAACACAGCCGCAAGCCAAATGCGAATATTGCCCCGCCAGTTCATGGACCGGTTGGGGGTCAGGAGAAAACAGTCGCCTTCACGCTGGGAAAGCTGCTCTACCATTCAGGTCGCTCCCGGGAGCCACCACCCGCATCACCTGAACGCCTTTAGTCGAAGATCTTGCCGGGGTTCATAACACCCTTGGGATCAAAGACCTGCTTGATGCCCCTCAGATAGGCAATTTCAGCGGCGCTGCGCGTGTACTCCAGATAGGGTTTCTTGGTCATGCCGACACCATGCTCAGCAGACACACTGCCCTGATAACGTTCGACAATCTCGAAGACCCATTTGTTCACCTGCTGGCATTTCTCAAAGAAATCCTCTTTGGCCATGTCTTCCGGTTTGAGGATGTTCAGGTGCAGGTTGCCGTCGCCGATGTGGCCGAACCAGATAATCTCGAAATCCGGGTAGTGCTCGGTGACCACCGCGTCGATTTCCCGCAGGAATCCTGGCACCTTGGAAACCACCACAGAGATATCGTTCTTATACGGCGTACGCGGTGCAATGGACTCTGAAATGCGCTCCCGCAGTTGCCACAGGTTCTGGGCCTGGGTTTCGCTCTGGCTGATAACGCCGTCCAGCACCCAGCCGTTCTCCATGCACTGTTCAAACAGCGCCATGGCGTCGTCCATCACCTGGTCAGACACCGCTTCAAATTCCAGCAGTGCGTAGTACGGTGCTTCGGTTTCAAAGGGCGCCTGGACCTGGCCGTGGGCAAGTACATGTCCCATGGCCTGATGGGAGAAGAATTCGTAGGCAGTCAGGTCGATCTGTTTCTGGAAGGTCTGCAGTACATCCATGGTATTGGTGAGGTCATTGAGGCCCAGTACCAGTACCGTGAGGTTATCCGGCTTGCGGGACAGCTTCATCGTGGCCTCGGTAATGAACCCGAGGGTGCCTTCGGCGCCGATAAACAGATGACGCAGGTCGTAACCGGTGTTGTTTTTCGCCAGATCTTTGTTCAGATCCAGGATATCCCCTTTACCAGTCACCACTTTCAGGCCCGCGACCCAGTCCCGGCTCATACCGTAGCGAATCACCTTGATGCCGCCGGCATTGGTGGAGAGGTTGCCGCCGAGTTGGCTGGAGCCAGCCGAAGCAAAATCCACCGGGTAATACAGATCGTTGTCTTCGGCATAATTCTGCAACTGTTCCGTTACCACGCCGGCCTGGCACTTCACGGTACGATCGCTGGCGCTGAAATCCAGGATCTGGTTCATGTTGTCAAACGCCACCACAACCTCGCCATTGGCAGCCACGGCCCCGGCACTCAAGCCTGTGCGCCCACCGGAAGGCACCAGCGCCACCTGGTTCTCGTTGGCGAACCTCACCAGCGCCTGCACCTGCTCCGTCGTCTTGGGTAGCACGATGGCCACCGGCTTGGGGGGATAGATCTTCGTCCAGTCCTTGCCGTAATTGTCCAGGTCAGCTGCGTCGGTCAGCACTTTTCCGGGGGTCTGGCCCTCTTCCATCAGGGCTTTGAGGGAGGCAACGATCTGTTCAGAATTCATGGATAGTCCGGTCTCGCAAAGGGTTAATCAGGGCGTCGGTGGGCAGAGTTGATTCAGGTGGTCCGACGCGCTGTGAAAATCTGCGTTTATGGTATCATACCGCCCCTGTTCTGTGAGCCCGCCCGCCAACAGCGGTCCTCACGGGTCATTTCATGTGACGAAAGGTTCGGAAGCAAGCCCATGTCAAATACGTCTCTTGAAAAGAGCAAAATCCGCATTCTGCTGCTGGAAGGCGTGCATCAATCCGCCATTGATACCCTGAACGCCGCAGGCTACACCAACATCGAATTCCTGACTCATTCGCTGGCCGAAGACGAGCTGGTGGAGAAAATCGCCGACGCTCATTTCGTGGGTATCCGCTCACGCACCCAGCTGACCGAGAAGGTGTTCGACGCTGCCCAGAAGCTGGTAGCGGTGGGCTGTTTCTGCATTGGCACCAACCAGGTTGATCTTCAGGCGGCGACCCGTCGCGGTATCGCTGTTTTCAACGCACCTTTCTCCAACACCCGCAGTGTGGCGGAGCTGGTTCTGGCCCAGGCGATTCTTTTGCTGCGCGGCGTACCTGAGAAAAGTGCCAAGGCTCACCGTGGCGAGTGGCTGAAGTCCGCCAAGGACAGCTATGAAATCCGCGGCAAGAAGCTCGGCATCATCGGTTACGGCAACATCGGCACCCAGTTCAGTGTGCTGGCCGAGGGCCTGGGCATGGACGTGTACTTCTACGATGTAGTGTCCAAGTTGTCCATCGGCAATGCGACACAGGTGGGGACAATGCAGGAGCTGCTGAACACCTGCGACGTCATCAGCCTGCACGTACCGGAAACGCCGTCCACCAAATACATGTTCAAGGCCGAGCAGTTTTCCCAGATGAAACCGGGCAGTATCCTGATGAACGCCTCCCGGGGCACCGTGGTCGACATTGACGCCCTGGCCGATGCCTTGGGCAGTGGCAAGCTCCTGGGCGCCGCCATTGATGTCTTCCCCGTTGAACCCAAGTCCAACAATGAAGAGTTCATCTCCCCACTGCGCGAGTTCGACAACGTGATCCTGACGCCGCACGTCGGTGGCTCCACCATCGAGGCCCAGGAAAACATTGGCCGCGAAGTGGCGGAAAAGCTGGCCATGTACAGCGACAACGGCACGTCTGTCTCTTCCGTGAACTTCCCGGAAGTGGCCCTGCCCTCGCATCCAAACCAGCACCGCCTGCTGCACATTCACGAAAACGTGCCGGGCGTGATGTCGGAAATCAACCAGGTGTTCTCGGAAAACGGCATCAACATCTGTGGCCAGTACCTGCAAACCAAGGAAGACATTGGTTACGTGGTGATCGACGTCGACAAGGAGTACGGCGAGCTGGCACTGGAGAAATTGCTGAAAGTCAAAGGCACCATCCGCTGCCGCGTGCTGTTCTGATCCAGACCGTATTTCAGCACCATGAAAAAGCCGGGGCCAACAGGTCCCGGCTTTTTTTATGGCCAAACGGGCCAACTCCCCCACATGACCTCTTATTAATCCGCTTTTACGGCGTTTGACCTTGAGATGTCATCAGATGCAGCCATGATGGAAGTGAACACTTTTACATTGCATCAGACATCTATCCTAAGGAGCATTCCATGTCACTGAAGGAGTCACTGCAGAAAAAGCTCGAAACCCAGACTGAATACTGGAGCAAGCAGATTCAGACCCTACAGGCGGACGCCGAAGAGAAAATGGCAAAAGCTGAAGATGACCAGGCGGAAGCTGAAATACAGAAAGACTTCTCCGAACGGATCGAAGCATTGCAGAACCGCGTGGAGGAAGCACGGAACAAGATTTCCGAAATACGGGATTCAGGGGAAGACCAGCTGAAGGATCTTAAAGCAAGAATTGACGAATGGCTTCCAGGCGGGAACAACTAGGAGCAGATAGAGGAAAGCGACTCCGGACACGTGCATGGCCCGGAGTCGCTCAATCAGCCTGGGCTGATGTTACTGCATGGGAACCAACGTCAGCTCAACGCGACGATTCTGTTCACGGCCGCCAGCGGTATCATTAGAGGCAATCGGATAACGCGGGCCGTAACCAACCGCCCGGGTACGCTTCGGCTCAATACCCTGATTCAACAGGAAATCCCTCACTGAACCGGCACGGCGCTCACTCAGCAGCTGATTGTAATCCCGGGAGCCGGTGCTGTCGGTATGGCCTTCAATCTGAATAATGGTCTTGTCGAATTCCTTCAACACCAGCGCCACCGATTCCAGTGTATTACTGAACGACGGTTTGATGGTGGACTGGTTGACGTCGAAGGTAATGTTGCCGGGCATAACCAATTCAATTTCGTCACCATTCCTTATAACGCGAACGCCAGAACCCTCGAGTTTGCGGCGCAACTGCGCTTCCTGCTTGTCCATGTAGTAGCCGATACCACCACCAATGGCCGCACCGGACGCAGCACCGATCAGCGCACCTTTACCGCGATCACTGCTGCTGGACGTTGCAGCACCTACAGCGGCGCCACCAATGGCGCCGATAATGCTACCTTTTGTGGCACTCGAGGTTTTCTCTTCCCCGGTGTAAGGGTCGTATGTCATACAGCCGCCCAAACCAACGGTGGCGACGGCAAAAGCAACAATCGTTTTCTTCACGGCATTCTCCAAAGTCTTTAAAAGAGAGGACTTTTCACGGCATATTACCGTTTTCGGGTTTTCCTTAACTGGCCTCTGAAAGAGACCCGTCATGGTCGTTTTCAAACGTATCCACGATGGTATTGAATACGGTTGCCTGTAGATCCTGGGCTTCATTCACTAAGTGATGACGCCCATCCGGTATTCTGAGTTCCTCCACGGAGGAAAATTTATTGCGGATTATCCGCAGATTGTGCTGCCAGTCCACGGTCAAATCTTTCTCGCCCTGAACCACGGTGATCGGAAATTCAACGGGCCGGGCAGACTCTATATGCGGCACCCACTGCCTCAGTGCCGACACCCAATCCACATGCACTGCCCTGGCTTGTAGCGGATCGTAGTCCCTGAGAAATTTCAGGAAACGCGAATTCCCGCTATTGGCACCAAACGCCCTTCGCCACCTGGAGATAAAGGGCCTCGCCAGACTGTGCAGAATTTTTGCTCCCAGCCAGCCAGCAGGCCGTACGAGGGGTGCCAGCAGTACCACCCGACGAAAATCTGAGGTTTCCCGAGTGTGGTGGTTCGTCAGTAGATAGTCGATCAGGATGGCCCCACCTGTACTCTGACCAACCGCATACCAGGGCGCCCGCACGTGACGCCTTACACTGGCCATGACATCCGTCAGCACGGCCTGATACTCGAGAAAACTACCAATCGCCGCCGGTGTGCCACTGGACAGCCCGTGCCCGGGCTGATCATAGGCGAGCACATCAAAGCCCGCACCCAGGCAACGGTCGATCAACTGGCTGTATAGCCCTACATGGTCAAAGTAGCCATGCAGGATAAACACCGTGCCCCGGGGCTTGCACTGATCCGGAAGGCGAAAATAGTGGACCATCACCTGGTGCCGGTCCGCCATCACATAACCCTGGCGATAGCTGACCTCCGGGTGTTCTACCCAGAGATCGAGGCCGTAGAACCGGCAGTAGGCCACCATATCCTCGCTGAGTTGTTCCTGGCTTTCAGGCTCGAAGGGCGACATTCGCTCGAGTAACGACGCCCTGTCCCAGTTCGGAATTTCTATGGTATCTGTTTTCCAGTACACGTAGAGTTAAACGCCTGTCATGAATGGGTATGAAAATAGCAGTGTGTCTGCACTAAGCTTGGTGCTTAGATTAGCACACCACAACCCCGGAGTTGCCGATGATACAAACCGCCCTGGAAGCCGGCCTGCGCCAGACCATGAACCGACTCGTTCGTCCCCTGCTGCATCCCGCGATTCCCGTTGCCCTGCAACGCCGGTTGATCAGCAAGGCCTACCTGACATCGATTCCGCCACGTGGCACCCGGTTTGAAGACATCCAGGCAGAAGGGCTTTCGATCACCCGGGCCTGTCACAGCGATAACCCTCACGGGGTCATACTGTATTTCCATGGCGGTGGTTACATCATTGGCTCGCCAAGAACACACCGTGGAATAACCGGCCACCTTTCGAAATTCAGTGGCGCGATGGTGGTTACTCCCGACTACCGACTGGCCCCGGAAAACCCCTTTCCGGCAGCCCTGGACGACGCCGAAACCGTCTACCGGGCCTTGCTGGATGAAGGTCACCCGCCTTCAACGCTCAGCCTGGCGGGAGATTCAGCCGGCGGTGGGCTCGCCGTAGCCCTGGCCATGCGACTGCGCGATAAAGGTCTGCCATTGCCTTCTTCACTGATGGTGCTTTCTCCCTGGACCGACCTTTCCCACCAGCACCTTTGCTCGCCTGAATGTGAGCCGGTCCTGCAGAAACCGTGGATCGACAAGTCCGCGCGCCTGTACTGCGGCAACACACCGCCGTCCGAACCTCTCGTTTCACCCGTATATGGCGACCTTTCCGGCCTTCCGCCGCTGCTGATTCAGGTGGGAAGCCAGGAAATCCTGCTAAACGATGCCCGGCGTCTGGCGGACGCAGCCAGCCGTGACAGTGTCGATACACGTCTGGAAATCTATAACGGTCTCTGGCACGTTTTCCAGGTCCACGCGGGGCAACTGGACCGGGCCACCGAAGCCCTGCAAACCGCTGGGGCATTCATACGCCAGCACCTGGAAAGCTGACCGGATGCCAGGCGGCCGTTCTCTCAGTTCGTTGCTTTCCTGTTAGCGATGGTATCCGGCAGTGAGACATCCCCACGAATCAGCGCTTCCTTCTGCCTACGCGGCCATTGTTTTATCTGCCACTCAAGTTTCGAAGCCGTCACCCTGTCCGTTGTCTCGGCAGAAAATGCGAGCTCAAGGGGACCTTTACCCCTCAGGCTACGGGCCCCTTTTGGTGCACCGGCCTGGTGCTCGGCAAAGCGCCGCCCTACATCGGTTGTGATCCCCGTGTAAAGAGCCCCTTTGGCGGTCCGTACCATGTAGATGAACCACTGGCTCATGCCGATGTGGCCCTCGCCATTGTCTCCCGGGTTTTACGTTGCTGAATCCACAGCCCCGCAACGATCAACACCAGGCCAACGTATGTGGATGGCAGAATGATCTCGCCAAGGATGAAATAGATGAACACCAGCGACAGGAACGGTGAGATAAAGATGAGGTTGCTGACCCTCGCGGTGTTTTCCGCCTTCTTCATGGCGTAGGACCAGAGCACAAAGGCAATTCCCATCTCGAACACACCCACGTAAGTGGCCGCCAAAAGCCCTGTTGTGGGGCTGAAATCGAACCCATCCGTCATCCCGCAAATCACTACGATCACCGGAAGACCGCAGAGAAAATTCAGGAACAGACCGACCACCGGATCCCGGGTATCCCGCGTGGCGATAATCCAGTATGACGCCCAGACCAGGGTGCTGCCGATGGCCAGACCAACGCCCAGGGGGTCGGAGAACGTTAGCGACAACACATCCCCACGGGTAGCGATGACGACAACGCCGCTGTAGCAAATCAATCCCGCGATGATATCGGCACGTCGCAATCGCTGCCCAAGGAAGGGCACCGACAGATAGGCCAGCACCAGAGCCCAGGTGTAATTCAGGGGTTGCGCTTCCTGGGCGGGCAGCCGGTCAAACGCACCGAACAGCAGAAAGTAGTACAGGCAGGGATTGATAAGCCCCATGCCGAAAGACTGCAAGTATTGGCGGCGCGACAATTCGAAAACCAGGTGCCATCGTCGTTGTGCAACCAGAATAAGCGCCATCACTACCAACGATGCCGAACAGGCGATCACCAGCATCTGGACCGGGGTCAATTCCCGCAATGACAACTTGAACGCGGTTGCCACCGTTGACCAGAGCAATACGGTTCCAAGGCCGTAAAGCATTGCCTGTTTCTGGTTAGTCATTGGCAGTGTCCTTTTCTGCATCAAGCCAACGATAGAGAGTACGACGATTCACCCCGAGTATCTGGGCTGCACGGCGCTTATTACCCTCCACCGCATCGATAACACGCACAACATAGTCCTGCTGGACCTGATCCAGTGTGGGCCAATCCGCCAGGTTTCCGGACGGCAGCACCGGACGACCCTCCGCAGACTCGGTCTGACGCTTGCGAATACGGGCCGGCAGATGTTCGGGCAACAGCATATCACCGTTACAGAAGGTCACTGCCCGCTCAATCGCGCTGGCCAGCTCCCTGACATTGCCGGGAAACGGGTAATCCGCCAACATGCGCGCGGCCACCTCACCCAGTTGCAGGAATCCGCGCTGGTGACGCCGGGCCGAATCCCGCAGAAAATGCATGGCAAGCAGATCGACATCGTCATCGCGCTCCCTTAACGGCGGCACCATCAGGGTCAGGGTTTCCAGCCGATAGTAGAGGTCCTCGCGGAAGCCACCCTGTTCCACAGCTTTGGCCAGGTCCTGATGGGTGGCCGCAATAATTCGCACATTCACGGCCTCTTCGTGGTCAGACCCCACCGGTTTGATCGTGCCTTCCTGCAGAACACGCAACAACTTCGCCTGGAGGGCAAGCGGCATCTCGCCAATTTCGTCCAGCAGCAGCGTGCCACCATTCGCTTCGGCAAACAGCCCCCTGCGGGCAGATTTTGCGCCGGTAAAAGCACCGGCTTCGTGGCCGAAGAATTCGCTCTCCATCAGTTCATGGGGAATGCCCGCACAGTTGACCGGTATAAACGGCCCCTGCCGGCGCTCACTCTCATCATGAATGGCTCTGGCGACAAGCTCCTTGCCAGTGCCACTCTCACCACTCACCAGGACTGCCGCCTGGCTACGGGCCACCTGTCGTATTTCATTCCTCAACTGTTCCATCGCCCGGCTTTCTCCCACCAGCCCCAGCGCACTGTCATTTTCACTCTGTGATTTGTAGCGCGCGAGTTCACTGGTCACCGCCGCATGAGCCAGCAGGCGTTTTATCTTCAGGCGAAGATGATCGGTCGACAGCGGCTTGGTGAGAAAGTCATCGGCACCGGCCTTTAGTGCCTCTACCGCCTGATCAACCGTGCCGAAGGCTGTGATGATGACAAACGGAACCGAGTGGCCTTCGACCTGCAGTTGCCGCAATATTGCCAGGCCGTCGCCATCCGGCAACCGGAGGTCCGACACGATGAGGTCCGGCCGCCATTCCCGCAATCCATTGCAGCCCTCCTCAACGGTTGCAGCACTGCGTACCGCATAACCATCCACCTCAAGCTCCTCTGACAGAAGCGTCCGCAAACTGGCGTCGTCTTCCACCAGCATGATCAAAGCGGGCCTAGCTTTCATGATGGGCCTCCGTCGAGTCCACTCGTTTCTCATACACTGGCCAGAACGTTGACATCCGGCACCCGCCGTTCGCGTTCGTGCCAACCTCAATCCGACCACCATGTTCCTTGATTACACTGCCGACCACCGCAAGCCCCAGACCGGTTCCCTCACCCGCCGCACGGGTACTGAAAAAAGGCTCGAAAATCCGCTCCCGCAGCGAATCATCGATACCCGGGCCATCATCATCCACCCGCAACTCCCAGTATCCGTCGAGGGGAATAACAGACACGATCACCCGCGAGCGAGCCGCTTGGCACGCGTTGCGGACCAGGTTCAGGCAGGCCATTTCGAGACGGGTTGGCTCGGCCAGAACGCCGGCGCTGGCCTCCGGAATATCGGTACAGATCTCAACGCCATGGCACTTGGGCTCGTCGCATACCCGCGCGGTCAGATCGCGAGCCGTCGCCGCCAGGTCGGTTTCCCGGCGGGAGTCCGGCACATGGCGAAAACAATCGAGCAACTGCTGGATAATCAATGTCATCCGCTCGACCTGATGTTCGATATCCTTCAGGTGTCGTCGGTCGCTATCTGCCAGGTCGCCCCGCCCAAGGATATTGGCGCGACCCTGGATGACATTCAGCGGCGCACCCAGCTCATGGGCAACGCCACCGGCAACCCGCCCGATCATGGCGACCTTTTCCTGATACTTCAGCTTCTCTGACAGTTCCCGCTCGCGTTCAACGCTCTCCCGGATTTCATTTTCCGCAACCGCCATACGGGCGCCCATGTCTTGCAACCCCTCGTGGATCTGTCTCAGCTCCCTCGGCCCCGCGGGAGGTCCATCAATCTGCCAGCGGCCGGGGGCCATCCGCTCCATCAATTCCAACAGCCGGCTGACATGGCGACCGACGGCACCATAGTGCCCCAGAACAACCACCAGAATGACCATCAACGACACCACCGACCAGATACTGACGGCCCAGATTCGGCTTGATGCCACCAACTCATGGAAATCGCTACGCTTTCGGGTTACCTGAAGCAACCCCTGAATTCGACCGTCCGGGGCAACCAGCGGCGTGAATTGTGAGAAGACTGACACCCCGTCGACCCTACGAAACGCTCCGTCCAGCTTGCCACTGGCTATCGCGCGTTCGGCACTGTCGCTCCGCGTAACATCACTGTCCGCCACACCGAGGCTGGCGATCTGCTGCCCGTCTTCATCAAACACTGAGGCACCAAACACCCGGCCGATGCGGAAGATGGATTTCAGCGACTCCCCCAGAACAATTTCATCGCCATCGGACATGGCCTGGGACAATGGACCACTGACCGCCCGGGCCACAAGCTCCAGATCTTCCCGCAAACGGTCATTCAGATTACGCTCGACCGCACCGAGCCCCACATAAATGGCGACGCCGCTGAATACCATCAACGGTACAACCATGCTCAGCACCAAGGTCAGGCGCAGCGAGCGAAACATGTCCCGCGCTCTTGATACAGGCGTTTTCATAACGTGCTCCGACAAAGTGTCACACAGGTATGCCACATGTGACATTTAGCCACAACTCACATTACGCAAAGGTAACGCTCATACATATCCAAATCACTGTTTTTTATAGCTTTTCATAAAAATAAAAAGCTGGCACAGAGCTTGATTAAGCAACACCAACGTTCGAGGAATCGCATTCCTTTCAACGTCAGACTGCATTCGATGACACCGTGCAGTCCCTTCAACGCAAAAGGAGAACGCCATGAATAAACTTCTCATTTCACTGACCGCATCCCTGGCACTGCTGGCAGCAGGCCCCGTACTGGCACAGGAAAACCAGCAAAGTCCTGAAGCCACCAATCCCAACGGCGGATACAGTGATCCCGCCTCCGCCGGCACCCAGAAAACCAACTTTACCGACGCGGAACTGAAGCAGTTCGTTGAGGCCCAGGAAGGTATCAACAATATCCGTGATGAATACATGGAAAAAATCGAAGCGGCTGATTCCCAGAAAAAGGCCCAGGAACTGCAGATGGAAGCCAACGATGAAATGGTCACAGTGATTGAGGATTCCGGCATGGATATCCCCACCTACAATTCCATCGCCACCGCTTACAACAGTGAACCTCAGGTTCGGAATCGCGTTGATGCACTGATGTAAGCGGCTTCCCCACATTGGTTGCTTCAGGCCCTGCTATTGCAGGGCCTTTTTGATTCTGCAAACGAGGTCGCGATGGCCATAATCAACGTTGATTGTGGTATCTTGTCGGCATGATTTTGTAGAGACCAATGGAGACAAACCATGCGAAGATTCTGCCGCGGGCTAACCCCATTGCTCTTGACGATTATGCTTGTCCTGGCAGGATGTTCAGACAGCCCCGCACCGGTGTCCAGCGGTGACAATGATGAGAAGCCATCCTACCCCGTTACCTGGCGCTTTGCCCTTGAGGAAATTGAAGGCAGCGTCCAACACCGTTATGCCCTTGAATTCAAGGACCGTATCGAGCGTATCTCTGATGGCAACATCCTCGTTGATGTTTTTCCCTATGGCTCTATTGGCACGTCACTCCAACTGACGGATCTGGCCCGGGAAGGCTCCGTCCATCTCGCTTTCGCCTCCCCCGGCCACCTGGCCAACGTTATTCCCGAGGTGGGCGTGTTCACCCTCCATTATCTGTTGTCTGATGACGAAGAGGTGAATCGTGGCGTCCTTGCCAGCGATAATTTGAAGCAACTGTTCCACGAGCCTTACGAGGAGCAGGGCCTCAAGCTTCATGGTTTCGTACCTGAGGGTTGGATGGTCTGGACCGCCAACAAGCCCTTGCGGAGCCCCGCGGACTTCGACGGACTCACTATCCGCACCATGACGTCGGACATCGCTGAAGAGACCTATAAAACCTATGGCGCGACAACCAGCCAGGTTCCTTTTTCGCAGGTCTACAGCGACCTTCAGTTACGCCGCATTGACGGGCAGGCCAACCCTGTTTTCGCCATTGAAGAGATGGGATTCTACGAAGTCCAGGGTGTGATGACGTTTGCCAGACCTGCCCAGTTTGTCACCTCCGTGGTTTCCAATACGTCGTGGTTTGACGCCCTTCCCGAAGACCAGAAACTCTGGCTGGAAGATGCTATGGACGAGATCGCACCGCTGGCTTACGAGGTACAGGCTGAACTCAATGCAAGCCGTCTCGATACCATCAAGGAAAACAGCAGCATCCGTGTGGTTGAATTGACCGAGGAGGAGCGGGACCGCTTCCGTGAGGCCAGCCTGCCGGCCCGCAAGGCCTATATACGTATGGCTGGTGAGCGTGGAGCAGCCATCCTGGACCAACTCCTGACAATGGTCAGCACAACAGAGTCCGCAATACCAGCAAAGGATACGACCGCCCAATAGCGCTATTCAGGCACCAGCCAGCTGCTGTTCGATGACAGGCCCAGACAGCGATCACCGGAAACCGTATCCATCATCTCCGCAAGCCGGGTGTCGAATCCCCAGGGCGGGTTCACCACCAGCACTCCGGACCCGGACATTCCGCGTTGCGGGGCCCGATTGAGTGCAACTTCGCTGCACAACACCTTGCGCACGGGCCCATCAGACACCGCATCCTTTAATCGCTTGTGGGGGAAACCCGCCAGAATCGGATACCAGATCAGATACACGCCATGACGGCATTTCTGCCACGCTCGCGCCAAGGTGTTCGCCACTTCTTCATAGTCGCTTTTGATCTCGTATGAAGGGTCCGTCAGCACCAGCAACCTTGGTTGCCTGGACGGCAGATGGCGAAGCAACCCCTTTAATCCATCCTCCTGAAAGACCTTGACCCGGGAATGCCCGGCAGCCCACTGCCCCAGGGTTTCGCCTTCGGCGGGGTGCAACTCGAAGGCGGTCAGGGTGTCCTGCTCCCGCAGGTAACGGAGGAACCAGCGCGGCGACCCCGGATAGCTCGCCAATTGCCCGTCCTTCCCCTCCCCCGAGGCCAACCCAGCCAGGACGGCCTGCCAGTCGTCGGAATGCAGCTCGGCTCGAAGTGGCCAAAGCTTCTGGATCCCTGCAGCGGCTTCACCGGTTTTAAGCGCCCTATCTCCCGCAAGATCGTAGCTGGCACTACCGGCATGAGTATCGAAGCAGGCGATAGCAGACGATTTGGCCTGCATCATCCTGACCGCAAGCGTTAAGGCAGCGTGCTTGTGAACATCGGCAAAATTACCGGCATGAAACGCGTGGAGGTAACTCAGCATTACAGACTCCTGACGAAAGGGGCACCATTAGGCTACAGCAGGAGCAGAGTTGGCAAACATTTCTAACTATCCCCAGCCAAGTCAACAAAATTGAAAATCATTCTCACATTCATTGCAACCGCCCACCCGCTCTCTATAATGCGAATAACAATACGTTTTATTTAATTAACAGCGAAAGGACATCGAAATGGCCCTGCTCTCAAACGCATCACGCATTCCCCTGGCGTTCGCTATCTCCGCGACGCTACTGACGGCCTGCAGTAGCGGCGACGAAACCGCATCCACATCCTCGGCAGCCGAAGAGCCGGCGGCAGCAGAAGCCATCAGCAAATCCGATGTCGTGGAACACTACGCCGACCTGGCCCATGCAAACTTTGAAGACGCACTGACCGCCGCACAGTCCCTCGACAGCACAATAGACACCTTCCTGGAAAGCCCGGCCGAAGAAAATCTGCAAAAGGCAAAACAGGCCTGGCTGGCTTCCCGGGTGCCCTATCAGCAGACTGAGGTGTTCCGCTTTGGTAACGCCGTGGTTGATGACTGGGAAGGGCAACTGAATGCCTGGCCGCTGGACGAAGGCCTGATCGATTACGTAAAGGAAGACGGCTACCAGTACGAATTGGGCAACGAGGGCGCTACGGCAAACATTGTTGCCAGCACGGAAATCAATATTGGTGGCACGACGGTCGACGCTTCCAGCCTGACACCAGACCTGCTGGCGGAGCTGAACGAAATCGGAGGCTCGGAGGCCAACGTGGCCACCGGATACCATGCTATTGAATTCCTGCTGTGGGGCCAGGACCTGCACGGCTTCGATCGCGGCGCCGGACAGCGTCCTGCGACGGACTACGCCCAGGGCGAGGAGTGCACCCATGGCAATTGCGACCGCCGCGCCGCCTACCTGGATGCCGCGACCGATCTGTTGATCACCGATCTCGAATGGATGGTTGCACAATGGGCACCCGGCCAGGAAGACAACTACCGCTCCCAGCTGCTCGCCGAAGCACCGGACGCCGCCATCCAGAAAATGTTCTTCGGCATGGGCTCCCTGTCTCTGGGTGAGCTTGCCGGTGAGCGCATGAAAGTCGCCCTGGAAGCCAATTCCTACGAGGATGAGCACGACTGCTTCAGCGACAACACCCACAACTCCCATTACTACAACGGCCAGGGCGTGGCCAACATCTACTCCGGCAGCTACACCCGGATTGACGGTTCTGAACTGACCGGTCCTTCCCTGTCCGATCTGGTTGCCGAGCTCAACCCGGAACTGAACGAGACACTGAGCCAGCAGTTCGAAGAGTCGATGGGGGCGCTGCAAACCATGAAATCCAGTGCCGAAGCCGAGTCAGAGCCGATGAAATTCGATATGATGATCGCGCCAGGCAATGAGAAAGGCGCGGAGATCGTAAACGGCGCGATTATGGCGCTGGTGGCACAAACCGGTTCCATTGAACAGGCCGCCCGCGAACTGGGCATCGACTCACTCGAGCCTGATGACGCCGGCCATACCTTCTAGCTGATCCACTAACTAGCTTATCCACTAAAAAGTAACGACACGTTGTAGAGAAACCATGCGCCAACGCCCCCTGCTACTGCTGACCTTGTTTTCGGGAGTGGCCGTAGCAGCGGCCTTCGCCATGGCTGCCGCCCAGGAACCTTATCCGATCCAGGCGACGGTCAAGACGGGGGGCGAAGGCACAGTGGATCAGTTCGATCACAATGCCTATTCCCTGCCCCAGGCTAACCTGTCCATGACCAGGCGCCTGGATTTCAGTGTCGGCAACAGTTTCTTCCGCAACCCCTGGGTCGAAGCCCCTGCCAGCACGGATGCCCGCGACGGACTGGGGCCACTGTTCAACACCAACTCCTGCCAGGGCTGTCACATAAAGGATGGCCGTGGACATCCTCCCGGCGCTGACGACAAACCTATATCGCTGTTCCTCCGCCTCGCCGTGCCAGCCGATCCCGAGCAGGATGCGGATATCCTGAAGACCCACGGATTCAAACCGGCCCCCGTGTACGGCAGCCAGTTGCAAACCGCCGCCCTGCCGGCCGCCAAACCTGAAGCCGATCTGGTGATCGACTGGGAATCGGTGACAGAGACTCTGTCGGACGGCACCGAAATAGAACTACGAAAACCGGTCTACCGGATCGAGAACCCTAACTATGGCCCACTCCCGGAAGACCTGTTGGTGTCTCCGCGGGTGGCTCCGCAGATGATCGGCATGGGTCTGCTGGAAGCCATACCGCTTGAAGACCTGCAAGCACTGGCGGATCCGGAGGATACGGACAACGACGGCCTCTCCGGCAAACTCAATCAAGTCTGGGACCTGGACAGCCAGCAAACCGTGCCAGGTCGATTTGGCTGGAAAGCCGCCGAACCAAACGTTCATCAGCAAAGTATGGGGGCGTTTGCTGGAGACATGGGGCTGACGTCCACCCTCAAACCGGCAACCGACTGTACGCCCGAACAGAACTGTGGGCGCTTCGCCAACGGCGGCAGCCCCGAAGTGAGCGACAAGGTGAGCAACTTCGTGACCTTCTATGCCAAAAGCCTGGCAGTACCGGCACGCCGTGACCTGAACAATGTGTCCGTTCAACAAGGTGCGGAACTGTTCAATGAAACCGGCTGCGCAGGCTGTCATACACCAAGGCACACGACCGGCATCGCCCCGGACCGCCCGGACCTCAGCAACCAGACCATATGGCCCTATACCGATCTGCTCCTGCATGACATGGGTCCGGCGCTTGCCGATGGTCGGGATGAATTCCTGGCCAACGGCAACGAATGGCGGACACCCCCGCTCTGGGGAATAGGCCTAGCTCAACGGGTCAATCCGCAGTCCGGGTTCCTCCACGACGGGCGGGCGCGAACACTCGAAGAAGCCGTGCTCTGGCACGGGGGCGAGGCCGGGCCGGCAGCTGAACGTTACCGTCAGATGCCCGTCGAAGACCGGGAGGCACTCCTGGATTTCCTGAACTCTCTCTGAGGACACGCCATGCGACCATTAACGAAAGCCGTGGGTATTGCCGCGCTGATACTGGTTCCAATTGCTGGGATGGCTGCCAACCAGACTGAAACGAACAGAAACGCGACACAACAATGGCACCAGGGAATTCTCGCAGGTTACCAGTCTCTGGCGGCCGAAGCGGGCGACTTGTCCGTTGCGGCTGTCGACTACTGCAGCGCGCCGGAACAGGCGGCACGCGAGACCCTTGAGCAAGCCTGGCTGGACACCTTCCTGGCGTGGCAGCGTGTCCGTTATGTGGATTTTGGCCCGGTGGAGAACGACAACCTTGCCTGGCAGTTCCAGTTCTGGCCCGACCCGAAAAACCTCATTGCCCGCAAAGCCAGCTACCTGCTGAACTCGGAAGACCCGATATCGGGTGAGGTCATCGCCGAGTCCGGCGTGGCCGTACAGGGTTTTCCCATGCTGGAGTACCTGTTGTACGACGAACCATTGAACGCCAGCGACAATGCCCTACCCGCGGAAAAGACCTGCGGCCTGCTGAGAGCGGTTGCCGGCCACATCGAAACCAATAGCCAGCAACTCCGTGATCAATGGCAGACGTTCCGCAAGGATTACCTGGCCACGGAACAATACCGCGACACCACCATCCGGGCCGGCATGGCGGCCCTGGAGATTCTGGAGGATCGCCGGCTTGCCCAGCCAATGGGGCTCCGTGGGAATGGCAAACGTTCTGTCTACGCCGCCGATGCCTGGCGTAGCGGCCGTAGCCTGAAGACCATGGAAGCAACCATCCATGGCCTGGAGCAGTCTTTCCTGCCGGGCCTGACACAGCTGCTAAAGGAAAGCGAACAACCGCAACTGGGTCCACGAATTGAAAACCAGTTCAAGGACGTTCTGGAGCACTTCCCGGAACTCCATCGCCCCATGACTGAGCTGCTTTCCAATGACGATGCCTTTTCCCTGCTCCAGGGCTTCTACGTTGACGTTTCCCAGTTAACCACTCTGATCAATGACCAGGCAGCGGTTGAACTCGGCGTCATTCGCGGCTTCAATTCCAGCGACGGCGACTGATGAGCAGCAACAGGCAACCCGGAGGTGCGCTCATCAACCGCAGACAACTACTGAAAGCGGGGATGGCCGGGGGGCTGGCAGCCACCCTGTCCGGCTGCAGTCTGCTGCCTCGAAAAGCGGATTACGCGCCAGATCAGTACGTCGGCGCCGTGGGACTGCCCGGGGGTAAGTTCGGCATTAGTGCCATCAACCGCAAAGGTCACCTCATATGGGAGTCACCGGTCGACACCCGTTGCCACAGCGGCTGTGCACGCCCGGATGGCTCACAGGTCATCTTCTTCGAACGCCGGCCCGGCTGGGCGTTTTACGGGTTCGACGCCCTCAGCGGTAACAGGACACATCGCGTCAAAGCCGCTTCCGGGGAACACTTTGTCGGTCACGGAGTGTTCTCCCCCGACGGCCGCTGGCTCTATGTCACCGCCAGCCGCTACAAGCCGGGGCAAGGCATTATTGCCGTCTATGACGCGGAGCAGAATTATCAGCGGGTCGATACCTTTGAGCTTCAGGGCATTGGCCCCCATGAGCTGACACTGCACCCAGACGGGGAAACCCTGGTGATTGGCCTGGGCGGTATACTGACCCACCCGGACTACGATCGCCTCAAGCTGAACCTCGACACCATGGAACCCGCGCTGATCCTGATGAACCGCCGCAGCGGTCGGATTATTGGGCGGTTCAACCCTGCCCATCACCAGCAAAGCGCCCGTCATGTCAGTACTGGTTCGAACGGCCGGGTGTACGTTGCCTACCAGTACCAGGGGCCCCTTCACGAGTCCCCCGCCCTTATCGCCCGGCTGGAAGGCGGTAAGCTTCAGGAAATCCGATTCGATGAGGATACCCAAGCAGCACTGGCCAACTACATCGCCAGCGTTGTTGCCCATCCCGAGAACGACCTTGTCGCTGCCGCGTCGCCGGTGGGCGGCACCGCCGTGGTGTTCAATGGCATCACCGGCGAACTGCTGGCCAGGGCGTCCATACCCGACTGCGCTGGCGTCCAGGCCTTGGCAGGAGGCGATTTCCTGATCTCCTCCGGACGCGGAAAACTGGTGCGTCTGGGGCAGGACACTCAATCACGACAAATCGCCGATCTGCCGGTCCAGTGGGACCACCACCTGGTCTGAATCACCGGCAACGCTGCCCTCCTGCCTTAAGGCAACTCGCCTTAGCTGGTATCCTTATAAGCCATTTGTTCAGGAGGACGGCAACTTGCCCGCCAGAAACAAGGACACCCTCGACCAGGTTTACAGCCTGATTGCCAACGAAGAAGACGCCCGGGTTTGCACGGACATCCCCGATGAAGCCTGCCGTGAGGTGCCACGCAACTTCTTCCTGATCCTCGGCAGCAACGTGCTGACCAAACTGGGTGACTTGCTGATCAGCCCCAAGACCGTGCTGGCTTGGCTTTTAAGCGCGATTGGGGCACCTGCCCTGGTGGCCTGGCTGGTCCCGATCCGTGAGTCCGGCTCTATGATTCCGCAAATGGTGATCGGTGCCTGGGTCCGGCGCAAGCCTGTGCGTAAATGGTTCTGGACCCTGGGAAGCTTTGGTCAGGCGGCCAGCGTTCTGGGCATGGCAGCGAGTGTCTGGTTCCTGGAGGGCTATGCCGCGGGCGCCGGCGTGGTGGGTGCATTGGTGCTGTTTTCCCTGGCCCGGGGATTTTGCTCGGTGTCCATGAAGGACGTGCAGGGAAAATGCATCCCGAAGAAACGCCGAGGGCGGCTGTCTGGCCTGGCCTCCACCATCGGTGGGACCGCAACGGTCATCCTGACCGCCTTGCTGTTCTGGGACCGGGGTGACCCTGGCGTACTTTTCTACACCCTCCTGCTCTTGTTGGCTGCCTGCCTCTGGATCATTGCCGGCTTTCTATTCGCCTCCGTTGACGAATACGAGGGCGAAACCGGCGGTGGTGGCAATGCCCTCGGTGACGCGCTCAAAAGCCTGTCCCTTCTCAGGGACGACGCGCCCTTCCGGCACTTCGTGATTACCCGTGCCCTGCTGTTGTGCTCGGCGCTGGCGTCACCCTACTTCGTCGTGCTCGCACAGAAAAACTCGGACACCGGCTGGCTTCTGGGCGTCTTTCTGCTGGCAAGCAGCCTCGCCAGTTCCATCAGTGCCAGTGTGTGGGGTTGGATGGCGGACGAGTCCAGCCGTCGGGTAATGATTCGCGGTGCCATTGTCGCCAGTGGCGCCTGCCTGACGGTGGGCCTGACCGCTTTGTTTGCGGGCGAAGCAACCTCCAGCGTCTGGTTCTATCCCGCGGGGTTCTTCGTGCTGAGCATTGCGCATGCGGGGGTTCGACTGGGACGTAAAACGTATCTGGTGGATATGGCCGGCGGCAACAAACGCACCGACTATACCTCCGTGAGCAATACCGTTATTGGGGTGCTGTTGCTGGCGACTGGCGGGCTGACAGCGCTGGTATCGATGATATCGGATGTAGCGGTGATACTGACGCTGGGCGCCATGGGGCTGGCCGGTGCCATCAGCGCCACCCGGTTAAGGGAAGTGACCGAGGATCAGTGAGGTTCCGGTGGCTTCCCGTCATTCAAAGCCAGGGCGCCTTTCACAATGCGGTAGATGATCCAGATGGAGATACCCAGCAACACAAACCAGCCAACGATCAGTGGCGTCGTCACAATGCCAATCACCGTCCATAACAGCCCGATCCAGAAGGTTCGTATCTGCCAACGGAAATGAGGCTCTATCCAGGTGCTCTTTACGTCATCGAGCTTGACGTAATTGATGATCACACCCACCAGGCCGGTAATGCCACCGACAAAGAACGACAGCGCCTGCAGGATATAAACCAGCACCGCCAGGTTGCGGCCTGGCTCTTCACGTCGTGCTATGGGGTCTGCATTGGCGGGGATGTATTCGTGCTCGGACAAGTCACTCTCCTCTGGCTCCACACCCGCAGTGTATCACAGCAACAGGAGCCGGAAACCGCCAGAACTTAGCGGTTGTCCGGTTTGTAACCCAGGCGGAAGCCACCCCAGTGCTTGCCATTCACGTAGATCGGCACTGACAGGTCATGCATAACCTCTCCGGTATCCCGGCGGTAGGTCTGTAGCAGCATATTCTGGGTATGGCTGCCACACCGAGCACCGGTGCGGTCGTTAAACAGCCGTTTGCTGCGACTCTTTACCAGATCCACTTTCGGGTCGCCCGTTGGCGCATGGGCGAAATCACGGTTGTGGGTCGGCACATAGCCATCCGGCGCGGCGGCAATCGCGAAGACCATCGACGGGTGGGCCCCTTTCACCGCTTCCTGAACGGTGGGCAGTTGCTGATCGGTGAACCGATCAAAGCTGCTGGAATACTTCTGTGGATCGGTCTTGGGAATGGGAGTTCTTTGCTTATCAAACAGGGCGCTTTCTGCCAGTTGCCCATCGCGAACCGCTTTTTCAAAGAGCTTTCCAATCCGGTCCGCACCCTGCCGGGCCTGGTCGTAGAAGAAGCGGTGATAGCTTTCATCGCTGTTCAACGCAAATGCCGCGTTGGCCTCTTCCGCCAGTTCCATCAGTGTCGCTGCCTGCTGGGCAAGCGACGCAACGCTGGTATCGCTCTCGGTAATCTGATCCCGAACCGTTTCAATGGCCGACGATACCTGCTGCAGGCTCTGCTCGTTGTTCTGGTCAATCTCGGCAATGCGCGCCACCTGCTGCTGCACACGGTCAGACTGATCACGAATCTGATCAAGGCGCTCGCCAACGCTTTCAACTGACTCCAGGCCGGATTCAACGCTCTTGGCCAGGTCCTCGATCCGCGAAACAATCAGGGAGGTATCGGAACGTATTTCCTGCAGCGTTTCGGCCACCTCACCTGTTGCCTGCGCGGTTCGCCCGGCCAATTGTCTGACCTCGTCGGCAACCACCGCAAAGCCCCGCCCCTGGTCGCCGGCACGAGCGGCTTCAATTGCCGCGTTCAAGGCCAGCAGGTTGGTTTGTTCCGCGATGCTCTGAATGGTGGTGGTGACACCCTGGATCTTGTTGGATTTCTCGTTCAGTTCCTGAATTAACCTGAGGTTCTCGCTGGACTGCTCGTGCACGGCTCGCACGCTATTGATGGCAGAGGTCAGCGCATCACGGCCCTCAACGCTCACCTGACGGTTCTGCAGAGCCATGGTCGCAGCATCGGTGGCCTGCTGGGCGGATTCACGCACACTCTCGGTAATCTGACCCGCGTACTCCGCCATCTGTGCAGTTTCACTGACCTGTCGATCCAGGCGGTTTTTTAGTTGGTCGGCCGCGTGGGACACCTGGGCCGCAGAAATGGCACTTTTATCGGCACTGCCGGACAGGGTTTCCACCAGTGCCCGCCCTGCTTTGGCGTCCGCAAGGAGGCTTGCACACTGTTTGCCCAGCGGACTATCCGCTGGCAGCTTACCGGCGTTGAGCTGCTTGATGGAACGTTCAACCGGTTCCAGAACGCGTAACACCAGATACGCGGTGGCGACGGCCAGGCCAATAACCACGCCCGCCACCAGCGACGCGCTATCCAACCCTATCAACGGCGCCACCAGGAAAGCCCCAAAGGCGACGACAACGGCGACTGACACCCCCACAACCAGAACAGGCCGACTGAGCAAACCCATATCCACCTCTTTATTTTCATTATTAGTGAATGCATCTTTTTTGACGATTACTCGTGAGAGTAAAGAATTGACCTTTACTTATAACTGCTACTTTAGTTGACCAATACTGGTTTTACGGCAGATCGATGAAAAACTGAAACAAAAAAGCCGTAACGCCGGAGACGTCCTGTTGGAAGAATCCGGCGTTACGGCTGGCTCTTGTCGGTGTGCGCCCGTGGCGCCTCTATCAGGCGATCAGGCGCCGATCACACCGCCATCGTCCTTCGTTACGATAACAGTGGCGTCGCGGGGACGGGACTCGGCCGCGTTCGGCCAGTTACCATCCGGGTGCTGGATGTTCACGAACATGGTCTTAACGTCCGGTGTGCTGACAACGCCAGTTACTTCACAACCTTGGGGCCCGACGAAGAAGCGCTTGATTTCACGTGTCTCCGGATTGGCGGCCAGCATCATGTTGTTGAAGTACGGGTCAGCATCAGAGCCATCGGTCTGGATCCACAGCCGGCCATTGTAGTCAAACCAGAGGCCATCCGGGCTGTTGAAAATATTATCATCGTTCAGGGAGACGACGGCCTCACCATCGACAACAGTTTCCGTACCCTGCTCGCCGGCGAAGACAAAGATATCCCAGTCAAAGCTGGTAGCCGTGTGATCGCTACCTTCTTCAGTCCAGCGAATGATGTGGCCGGTGGCATTGGGAGAGTTCGGGTTGGCGGCGTTGACGTCGTCGAACCCTGGCTGGCCCCGGTTCGAGTTGTTTGTCAGGGTGAAATAGACCTCGCCAGAGTTGGGATCAACGGCACCCCACTCCGGGCGGTCCATCGTCGTAGCACCGGCAATATCGGCTGCGAGGCGGGTATTCAGCAGAACATCAGCCTGGTTCTCAAAACCGTCGAACTGGATATCGCCGACCATGCCGCCTTCAGCCGCAGCAACCTTGCCGGCGAAATCCGCGTCGTCCAGATCCAGCGCCAGCCAGTCACCAGAGCCATCCTCGTTGAAGCGGGCAACGTACAGGGTACCCTCATCCAACAGGTAGCCACCGGCCGTCGCGGCGTAGTAGGGCTGAGACGACACAAACTTGTAGATGTACTCGAAACGGGAATCGTCACCGGAGTAACACACCACCGGCTCACCTTCCTTCGCCGGCGCAAAGATGACGCCCTCGTGACCAAAGCGTCCCAACGCAGTGCGTTTCTGGGGCTTGCTTTCCGGCGTAAACGGATCAATTTCAACCATGAAGCCGTAGGTGTTGGCTTCGTTGCGATAATCATCTGTAGCCGCCGCTCCGGTCGTGCTCACATTGAACCGCACATATTGGTCGGCCGCACTGTCTGCCAACTCCCAGTCGTATCGGCTGGAGCTGCCAACACCATGTCTGGTCTGCTCGCGAGGCTGGGTCGCATCGCTATTGGCAAAGTAACCGTGCCAATTCTCTTCTGCGGCCAGATAGGTGCCCCAGGGCGTTGGGCCCATCGCACAGTTGTTCAGGGTGCCGCGAGTTTCGGTCGCGTCGGGACTGTAGGTTGTGACCAGCTTGCTGTAACCACGTACCGGGCCACGAATGTCCATCTCGGTGTTGCCGGTAATGCGACGATTGAATGGGCTGCCGAAGACGACGTCCCAGGTACCGTCGGTGTCACGCTTGATGTGAACGACAGACACACCGTGAGCGGCAATTTCCTTGCGAACCTCATCGGCGGGTCGCACGCCACCGTTATCAGCAGCATTGGTCGGGCCATTGGCATGAATGAAGTCCTGCTCGATGTACTCATGGTTCATCACCAACAGGCCTTCCGTTGAGCTGTTGCCACCGGCCTTCTGGTCAATCGGGAAGAAATGGAGACCATCGTGGTGCATTCCAACCTGCTGTTCCTGATCGGCACCGGTATTGGTGCCATCGGCTTTATACTCGGGATAGGATCCGGTGATCGGGGTGCCCCAGGGAAGAAAAGCCACGGATGAGTATCCCTCGGGAACAACGACTTCATTGTCGCTGGATACGGCAACCGCCTTGAAACCAAGATCCGTATTGGCGGAACTTCCCCCTGTGGAGGAACCGTTGTCATCGTCGTCATCACTGCCACAGCCAGCCAGGCCCAGCCCCATAACGCTGGCCAACGCGGCGCCAACGGAACCTTTCATAACGGTACGGCGCTGCATACGGGCCGCGAGGACCTGATGAAAGGGCGTGTTGCTTGAATGGTTGACGACGGGCTCGTAATTGGGATCCAGGTAGTTGGGATCCAGGTCATGCTTTGCCATGGTCCTGCTCTCTCTCGGGTGGGTTATTGGTTTTCGAGAGAACAGTGTCGGTGGGTTAGGTGACAGATTTCAGACAGTAAAAAGACAGTTTCTTTAACAATTTCTTACAACCAAAAAAGCCTGCCCATAAAGGGCAGGCCACAGACGCAATCTTATTGCATGGAGTCGCCGGCTTCCTCAGCGGCTTCGCCCATTTCCTCACCGGTCTCTTCCATTGCTTCGCCAGTTTCTTCGGCGGCATCTCCAGCAGCGTCCTTGGTTTCGTCCCAGGCGCTGTCATTCTGGCCGGTGGCATCTTCGTAGGTCTCTTCGACCGCATCGCCAGCGTCATCCGCCATTTCCTCAACGTTGTCGCCGGCTTCCTCGAGATCGACGCCTTCGTTGTCATCCTGGCTGCAGGCCGCAAGGCCCAGCGTCATCAGCAGTGCCAGTGCGCTCAGTGTCAGCTTGTTCATAACTGTGTCCTTTCTTTGGCGTGTGAAAACAACAGCGACAAGTCTACGGCCGTGACGGAGCGGGCACAATTACTTGGGAATTACGTTTTTGTTAGCAGCGACAATAAGTTAGCGAAAGCAATAACCTGTAGCCATTAATTGGCTCCGGCTACGACCTTACCGTCCAGTGTCAGCACGTGATCAAGGCGAACCATGTGCCCCCGCCCAAGAAAAACAAACTCCTGGCCAGCGCGACTGAAGAGATCGCGGATGACATCGTGGGTCGTACAGATCTGACCGGCATCGTCGCGATAGACAATCTCGGCCAGTTTTGAAGAGGTCAGATACTCCCGGAGCAAACTGTGAATTTCACAGCGTACCGGGCGATAGGCATTGGAGGCGTGTCCCGACGTCATGGCAGCTTCTTCCCTGTGGATGCAGCAGGATAGGAAAGCGCCCCGGTACGCTGAAACCTGCGTTCCGGGGCCAGCCTACAGTCTGGTTTAGATTGTGTCAGTCCGCCAGTTTCAGAACCACTCCGACTTCATGTTCATGCAGGTGTCGTCCTGGTTGCGGAGCAGCACCAGATCCTGTGCCACAGTAGGCAACTCCCAATGGAAGAAGTACTGGGCGGCCTGCAGCTTGCCCTGGTAGAAGTTCCTTTCTTCGTCGCTGTTGGCAGAACCGAGGGCCTTGGCGGCGGCGTTGGCCTGACGCAGCCACATCCAGGATACGATGATATGTCCGAACAAGTGCAGGTAGCAGGACGCGTTGGCCAACACCCGGTCGGGATCCTCCGACATCAGGGATTTACCCAGACTCTGGGTCACTTTCACTGCTTGCTGCAGGGTTTCACTGAGGGACAGCGCCCATTGCTGGCACCGATCGGTGGTGGCGGCTTCCAGGTCCACCTGCATTTCCTGCATCAGCAACTGCAGGCCGTGGCTCTGATCCTGCCAGATCTTACGACCCAGCAGGTCCAGCGCCTGGATGCCGTTGGTGCCTTCGTGAATCGGGTTCAGGCGATTATCCCGCCAGCACTGCTCCACCGGGTATTCCCGGGTGTAACCGGCACCGCCATAGACCTGGATTGCCAGGTCGTTGGCCTTCGGGCCGAATTCGGATGGCCAGGCCTTGATGACTGGCGTTAGCAGGTCCAGCAACTTGCCGGCTTCCATCCGCTTCTGCTCGTCCGGATGGGTGTGCTGGTCGTCCATCAGGCGTGCGCCGTATAGGCACAGCGCCAGGCCACCTTCACTGTAGGCTTTCTGGGCCAGCAGCATGCGTCGCACATCGGCATGCTCAATGATGGGAACCTGGGGTGCCTCCGGGTTCTTTTCTGACGGCTTGCGGCCCTGCAGGCGGTCCTTGGCGTATTCCAGACTGTGCATGTAGCCACGATAACCAATCACGGCGGCGCCGAAGCCGACGCCCACACGGGCTTCGTTCATCATCTGGAACATGTACTTCAGGCCCTGGTGGGGCTCGCCCACCAGATAGCCATGGCAGGGTGCGTCGTCACCAAAACTGAGCGCCGTTGACGTGGTCCCGCGGTAGCCCAGCTTGTGAATCAGGCCGGCCAGGTTCACGCCGTTACGTTCAGTCGCGTTGCCTTCTTCATCCACGATGAATTTCGGCACGATAAACAGGGAGATGCCTTTTACGCCTGCCGGGGCGCCTTTGACCTTCGCCAGCACCATGTGAACGATGTTTTCGGTGAGGGACTGTTCGCCGCCGGAGATGTAGATCTTGGCGCCTTTGATCAGGTAATGACCGTCGTCAGTCGGCGTGGCCGAGGTGCGGATATCAGCCAGTGACGAGCCGGCGTGGGGCTCGGTCAGGGCCATTGTGCCGGTGAAGCGGCCGCTGAGCATGTGTGGCAGGAAGGTGCTTTTCTGCTGGTCGTTGCCGAACACGCGGATCAGGTTGGCGGCAGCGGTGGTGAGGAACGGGTAACCCGCAGTGCCCGGGTTAGCGGCGGTGAAGAAGCCGTTACACGCTGCCATGACAGATTCGGGGAGTTGCATGCCACCCAGTTCGTAGTCGTAGCGCCCGGCAATGAAGCCGGCATCGGCGTAGGCGTCAAAGGCTTCTTTGACCTGAGGCAGCATTTCCACCTGGCCGTCGACGAATTTTGGCTCGTCTTTGTCGGCGGCGCTGTTGTGGGTAGCGAATTTGTCACGGGCGATTTTGTCGGCGGTTTCGATGACGGCGTCGAAGGTGTCGCGGCTGTGTTCGCTAAAGCGCTCGCGTTCGCTGAGGCTTTCGGTGTCGAGTACTTCGTAGAGTTGGAACGCCAGGTCGCGGCGGTCAATCAGGGTGTCGGTCATTTCGGGTCTCCTGTTTATGGCGTATAGCCTCTCATACGGTTGTTTTTGTTGAAACCGGCGTTAATGACATAATCATGGTTAAAATTGCCACTTTTATTCCAGGTCTCCTTTTGTGAATGCGCGGCTTGTGGTGCTCGGCAGACGGGCACCAACCGGGAGACCCTCCCGGCTGGCACCCTGATTTGGAGGTGGTATGCGAACGGTTTCTGTTATGGGGTTTGATGGGGCGCTTGCCAGTGCGATTACGGGGGTTATCGACCTGTTTCGACTGGCGGGGGTAACCTGGGCACGCATCAACGATACGCCTCCGGATCAGCAGTTCACCACTCAATTGCTGACCAAGGGTGGTCGGCCCTGTCGGTGTATCAATGGGATAACATTGATGGCCGATGGGGACTGGCAGGACATTCCCACCGGTAATTCGCAGGCAGACCTGGTCATTGTACCCACGATTGGCGCGCCGATTGCGCAGGTTCTGGAGGCCAATCCCGGGTTGGTTGACTGGCTCGGCGGCTTTCGGGAGGCGCCAACCGGACAGGTCCGCTTGGCCAGTAACTGCACGGGGGCGTTTCTGCTGGCGGAGGCCGGGTTGCTGGACGGGCGGCAGGCAACGACGCACTGGGGGTTCAGCAACCAGTTCAGAAAACGCTTTCCCGGGGTAGACCTGCAGCCGGAAAAGCTGATTACAGTGGATGGGCACATTGCCTGTGCCGGCGGTGGTATGGCGTGGTGGGATCTGGGGGTGTATCTGGTGGAACGCTACGCCGGGGCGAAGGTGGCGCGTGAACTGGCGAAGGCGTTTGTTATTGATGCGGGGCGGACCAGCCAGGCGCCTTATGGAGCGCTACAGGCCCGGCGCTATCATTCCGATGCCGCGATTCTGAAACTGCAGGACTGGCTGGATGTGAACTACACCCGACCGGTGACGCTGCAAGCCCTTGCCGCATTCGCCGATCTAACGGAGCGTTCGCTGATTCGTCGGTTCAAAGCGGCAACCGGGGACACCCCCACCAGTTACCTGCAGATTCTGAGAATAGAGGCGGCCCGGCAGCATCTGGAGAATTCGCGGGTGGCGGTTGAAGAAGTCACGCGGCTGGTCGGTTATGAAGATGTCAGTTCGTTCAGCCGTCTGTTCAGGAAGCATACCGGCCTGGCGCCCGGCATTTATCGGGCGAGATTCGGAAGGTAACCCGAGCCTGAGCGCTTTTGGCCCGGGTTATGCTTAGTTTTCAATACAAGGCCAAAAGCCGAGGCAAAACGTAAAAATAACTGACACAGGCTACTCCCTGTGGAGGGTAATACCATGAACGCACCGCAAAAAAACCAGCAATGCGCACTGCTCAGTCGCCTTTACGACATGAAGCAGAAACAGCTACTTCAGGCCAGCCAGCAGGCCGATAGCCTTCGCTATCGGGTTTTGTCCGCCGAGGCAGACGCCATCAGCGAGGCTCTGAAAGCCATTCGGTAACCCGGGTCAGTCACCGTAACGATGACTGACGCCCAAACGGGTCACAAATGATCAAGATGATCACTTTATGACCAAAATTGTCCACCCGGTCAGATCCGGGCAGCCACTTCCGTCCCCTGCCGAATAGCACGCTTGGCGTCCAGCTCTTCGGCCACGTCCGCACCACCTATCAGGTGGGTCTGAATACCCCGATTGACCAAATCATCAAACAACGCCCTGAACGGTTCCTGACCTGCGCATATGATGACGTTGTCTACCGCCAGAACCTTACTCTCGGTGACCTTACCGTCCTTGTCGGACAGCGTGATATGCAGACCGTCATCATCAATTTTCTCGTAACTACACCCTCTCAGCATCTCAACGTCACGGTGCTTGAGGCTGTTGCGATGTACCCAGCCAGAGGTCTTGCCCAGACCACCGCCGACTTTGCTGGTTTTCCGCTGCATCAGGTAGATCTTGCGGGGTGACGATGTCGGCTTGCGCTCAGCCAGGCCGCCCGGCCCGTCGAATTGCGGATCAACGCCCCACTCAGCCTGCCAGTCTGCCATGCTGACCTGCTCTCCCTCGGGGTGATGACCGAATTCGTGAGTGAGGAACTCGCTGACATCGAAGCCGATACCACCGGCACCTATCACCGCTACTGACTGGCCTACGGGCTTGTTGTGGCGCAGAACATCGAGGTAACCGAGCACCTTCGGGTGGTCGATGCCATCAATTCTTGGCGTACGCGGTTTCACGCCCGTGGCGATGATCACGTCGTCAAAGCCCTGCTCTCCCAATACATCGGCATCCACGCGGGTATTGAGCTTCAGTTCAATACCTAGGATTTCGATCTGGCGCTGGTAGTAACGCAGCGTTTCATAGAACTCTTCCTTCCCGGGGATGCGCTTGGCGTAGTTGAACTGGCCGCCAACTTTGTCATCCGCTTCAAACAGCGTCACTTTGTGACCCCGCTTGGCGGCAGTGGTCGCGGCGGCCAAACCGGCAGGACCGGCTCCGACCACCGCCACGCGGCGGCTGACCGGAGCCACCGTCAGGACCAGTTCGGTTTCGTGACAGGCGCGCGGGTTCACCAGGCAGGACGCCCGTTTGAGCTGGAACACGTGATCCAGACAGGCCTGGTTGCAGGCAATACAGGTGTTGATTTCGTCGCTACGGTTCTGCTCGGCCTTGCGCACAAATTCCGAATCCGCCAGCAACGGTCGCGCCATGGACACCATATCGGCCTTGCCCGCCGCGAGGATTTCCTCGCCTTTCTCCGGGGTGTTGATGCGGTTGGTGGTGCACACGGGAATGTCCACTTCGCCGTAAAACTTGGCGGTCACATCCGCAAAACCGCCCCGTGGCACCGACGTCACGATCGTTGGCACTCGGGCTTCGTGCCAGCCGATACCGGTATTGATAATGGTGGCACCGGCTTTTTCGATGGCCTTGCCCAATTGCACCACCTGGTCCCAGGTCTGCCCGCCTTCTACAAGGTCCAGCATCGACAGGCGGTAAATGATAATGAACTCGGGGCCGACCGCTTCCCGCATGCGGCGAACGATCTCCACCGGCAACTGCATGCGGTTCTCGAACGGTCCGCCCCATTTGTCAGTACGCTTATTGGTTCTCTCACACAGGAACTGGTTAATGAAATACCCTTCCGACCCCATAACCTCAACGCCGTCATAACGGGCCAGTTTCGCCAGTTTCGCGGCGCTGACGAAGTCATCAATCTGCTTATCGACCCCCTTGGTGGAGAGCGCGCGAGCTTTGAACGGCGTAATCGGCGCCTTGGTGGCCGAGGCGGATACGCTGAACGGCTGGTAGCCATAGCGACCGGCATGAAGCAGTTGCAGGCAGATCTTGCCGCCAGCGTCATGAACTTCACTGGTGACATGACGGTGAAGCATGGCGGTGCCACGATGGTTCATGGTGGACGCCAGGGGCGAAAGCTGGCCGACAAAGTTGGGTGAAAAGCCCCCGGTAACCATCAACCCCACTCCGCCTTCCGCACGCTCGGCAAAATAACGGGCAAGCTTGTGGATGTTCCAGAACCGGTCTTCCAGGCCAGTATGCATGGAGCCCATAAGCACGCGGTTTTTCAACTCGGTGAAACCCAGGTCGAGGGGTTTCAGCAGGTTCGGGTAGGCTGCGGTCATGTTGTTTCTCTTTGATTGGTCGTCTGGTCGTCTCGTCTCATGCGGACGTTTTCATCAGGAGGCAACATGGTAGCATAGCGGCCTACGACTAACGTATGACATGGAACCCACACTATGAGCACACGCGATTCTGAACGGGTACTGATCACGATTGAGGATGGTATCGCCATCGTGACCCTGAACCGGCCGGATAAATACAACGGTCTGGACATGCCCATGTTCGAGGCGATCACCAGGGCGGCCAAAACCCTGAAGAAAGACCGCAGTGTGCGCGCCATCATACTGAACGGTGCCGGAGACGCTTTCTGCTCCGGGCTGGATGTAAAGACCGTGTCGAAGAATCCAGTGAATTTCCTCAAGCTGCTGGTCAAACCTGGCCGCAGGATCAGCAACCTTGCCCAGAATGTCGGTTATATATGGCGGGATGTGCCGGCACCGGTGATTGCGGTTACCCATGGCTACTGCTTCGGTGGTGGTTTCCAGATTGCGCTGGGTGCCGACTTTCGGTTTTCCACCAGCGACTGCGAATTCTCCATCATGGAGAGCAAGTGGGGGCTGATCCCAGACATGAGCCTGACGGTGACCCTGCGGGAACTGGTGCCCATTGATCTGGCCAAGGAACTGACCATGACCGCGCGACGATTCGACGGCACGGAAGCAAAAGCCATGGGCCTGGTCAGCCGCGTTAGCGACGATCCCATGGCAGAAGCAATGAACTTCGCCCGCGAGCTGGCCGAGCGCTCGCCAGACGCCGTCGCCGCCAGCAAGCTGTTGTTCAACCGCAGCTGGAACGCCACCGACAGAACCGCTCTCGACTGGGAAACAAAGCTGCAGAAGAAGGTACTCGGGCGGGCAAACCAGCGCATTGCCGTTGCCCGGAATTCCGGCTCTCCCGACAAACCCTACCAGGACCGCCGTGATTTCTGAACACGGATAAATGGTCAGCGTACTTGACCTGCGTAGACGGCCACGTATCATCAGCCAGGGTAACTGATTATCGGAGCAACCATGACGACCGCAAGGTCCCTGGCTAATACACATCCCGGCTTTTCACCGGTCGCTGCTGATGCAAAGAAGCATCGCGGCAGCTTGCCCTACTTCCCGGATCCACCCCATCACTGCTGATATCCTGGCCACCATTCATATGGTTGCCCGTGCAAGCACGGACACCGGGGGCTAAACTCAGGCAACATTTGCTTCTCCATCCATAAAGAAGAAAGCCAACAAGAGGTTGCGATGTCGCTACCGCTGGTCGTTTTACTGCCGTTTCTGGGAGCCCTGGCGGCTCCGCTGTTCGCCCAGGGCGGACGCACGGCAATTGCTGTCATTTCCTGTGTCCCTGCCATCATTGGATTGGCGGCACTATACCCCCATTGGGCAATTCTGGCCGACGGCGGCATCGTGCAGCACACCACCGAGTGGCTGCCAGCCATCGGGCTGTCTTTCAGCTTTCGCCTGGACGGCCTATCGCTGCTTTTTACCCTGCTGATCCTGATTATCGGGCTATTGATCATCCTGTACGCCCGCTACTACCTGAAGCCCCACGAGAACGTCGGTAAGTTCTACGCGCTTCTGCTGTGCTTCAAAGGCTCCATGCTTGGTATCGTGTTGTCGAGCAACCTGTTGCTGATGATGGTTTTCTGGGAGTTGACCAGCCTGACATCGTTCCTGTTAATCAGCTTCTGGACTCACAAGAAAGACGCCCGCCGCGGGGCAAGGATGGCGCTGGCCGTTACCGGCGGTGGCGGCCTGGCACTGCTGGCAGGCATTCTGCTGATTGGCAACATCGTGGGCAGCTATGAGCTGGAGGACGTTCTCGCCGCCGGGGATCTGATCAAGAACCACAGCATGTACCCGGTGGCACTGACGCTGGTACTGCTGGGCGCGTTCACCAAGTCCGCACAGTTCCCGTTCCACTTCTGGCTACCCCACGCCATGCAGGCGCCGACACCTGTTTCGGCCTATCTGCATTCAGCCACCATGGTGAAAGCCGGCATTTTCCTGATGGCCCGGCTTTACCCGGCCCTCGCCGGCACCGAACAGTGGTTCTACATGGTGAGCTTTACCGGCATGGCCACGCTGCTGATTGGCGCCTATGTCGCCATGTTCAAGCATGATCTGAAAGGCCTCCTGGCTCATTCAACGGTCAGTCATCTTGGCCTGATCACCCTGCTGTTCGGTATGGGGACCCAGCTGGCTGCCGTCGCCGCGGTCTTTCACGTGATCAACCACGCAATATTCAAGGCGTCCCTGTTTATGGCCGCCGGCATTATTGACCATGAGACCGGCACCCGGGACATGCGCAGGATCAATGGCCTCTGGCGCTACATGCCTCATACCGCCACGCTGGCCATGGTGGCAGCAGCGTCGATGGCGGGTGTGCCGCTGCTCAATGGTTTCCTGAGCAAGGAGATGTTCTTCGCCGAAGCCCTGGAACTGAATCTTCCCGGCCTATGGGCCTATCTGCCTCCGCTTATTGCAACACTGGCCGGCATATTTGCCGTTGCCTACTCGGCGCGGTTCATCCACGACGTGTTTTTCAACGGTCGGCCCGTCAACCTGCCTATCTTTCCGCCCCATGAGCCGCCAAGGTACATGAAGATACCGGTTGAGATCCTGGTCTTCGCCTGCCTGATGGTTGGCATGTTCCCGGCGTTCTCCGTCGGCCCACTGCTCTATGCTGCAGCGTCTGCCACTCTGGGTGGCGACGTTCCCGAGTATCACCTGACGGTTGTTCACGGCTTTAACCTGCCGCTGCTGATGAGTTTCGTGGCCTTCTTCGGGGGCCTGTTGATGTATACCCAGCGCCAGCGGTTTTTCGATTTCCACGCCCGTTTCAAGGAAATTGATGAAAAAGCGGTCTTCGAGGCCATCGTTAGCCGAATTTCGGACACTGCCCATACCGTTACTGCCTACATCGAGAACGGCTCACTGCAGCGCTACGCCATGTTGCTGATCGTCAGTGTGATTGCGGTTGCCGTGCTCCCGCTCTGGGACCTGGGGATTGCCATTGGCAGCAATGGGCTCAGCCCGGTGGACTGGCCCACGCTTATCGGTGTTGCCATCCTGGTGGTTGCGGCCCTGGGTACGGCGGCAGTGCATCGTGACCGGTTCTTTGCGCTGGTTTTGCTCAGCGTCGTCGGGCTTCTTGTTGCCCTCGGCTTTGCCCGCTTCTCAGCTCCGGATCTGGCGATGACGCAGTTGTCGGTTGAAGTGGTAACGATTGTCCTGCTGATGCTGGCGCTGTACTACATGCCGTCCTGGACGCCAATCGAGACGCCGAAAGGCCGCCGCATCAGGGATATTCTGATCGCTGGCGCGGCTGGTATCGGTATGACACTCATTACTCTGGCCATGCTGACACAGCCGTTTACGTCCATTTCGGAGTTTTTCCTCGAGAACAGCAAACCCGGCGGCGGTGGCACCAACGTGGTCAACGTCATTCTTGTGGACTTCCGTGGCTTCGATACCCTCGGTGAGATCACGGTTCTGGGCATTGCGGCACTGGGCATTTACGCAATGCTGCGCAATGTCGACCTGACCCCGCCTCCGGGTGACGGCCAGGGCCATCCCTGGACGCGGGATGCGTACCCGATGATGCTGCAGCAGATTGCCAGGCCGATGCTGCCATTGGCCCTGATGATCTCCGCCTATATATTCCTGCGCGGCCACAACATGCCGGGTGGCGGCTTTATCGCCGGATTGATCACTGCGGTGGCGTTGATCCTGCAATACATTGCCAGCGGGATGTCCTGGACCCAGGGCCGTATTTCAATCCGCTACCACAACGTCATCGGCCTGGGGCTGCTGTTTGCACTGATCGCCGGGGCTGGCAGTTTCGCATTCGGCTATCCGTTCCTCACATCCACGTTCGACTACGTTTACTGGCCTGTGGTTGGAAAGTTCGAGGTCGCCTCGGCGCTGATCTTCGATCTCGGCGTCTATCTGACCGTCATCGGCGCCACACTGCTGGCACTGACCAGCGTTGGTCGCCTGTCGCCCCATTCGGCCATCAAGAGTACCAACTATAAGGAGGGCTCATAATGGAGCTTGCATTCGCGGTGGTCATCGGGGCTTTGACTGCCTCCGGGGTTTACCTGATGCTCAGAGCCCGCACCTTTCCCGTTGTGGTGGGCCTGACCATGTTGTCTTATGGCGTTAACCTGTTCCTGTTCTCGTCGGGACGACTGGCGACCGGTGGCCAGCCCATCATCGGCAGCGCGGAAACCTATTCCGACCCCCTGCCCCAGGCACTGGTGCTGACCGCCATTGTGATCGGTTTCGCCATGACCGCCTTCGTCGTTGTTCTGTCGTTGCGCAGCCTTGCCGACAACAACGACGACCATGTCAACGGCCGCGTTCCAGAACAGGACAGCACTGTGCAAAAGCAGGAGCAGGAGGGCGCCAACACATGAACCACTGGCTGACTGCTCCCATACTGATTCCGCTGATCGGCGGCATATTGCAGGCTTTTATGGGATACGCGCCCATCGCCTTGAGGCGGACGCTCGCCATTGCCACCACGGTGCTGATGCTCGTTGCTGCGATCGTCCTTCTTGTTCTCGCCGACGACGGTAGTTATCGCCTCTATGCCTTTGGTAACTGGCAACCACCATTCGGTATCGTTTTGGTGCTGGACCGGCTCGCGGCTCTGATGCTCGTCATGACCGCGGTGCTGGCGCTGTTTTGTCACATTTATGCCATCGGTGGTACCGACGAGAGCAGCCGTCAGTTCCACGGGCTGTTCCTTTTTCAGCTACTTGGCCTGAACATCGCCTTCCTCACGGGTGATCTGTTCAATCTCTTCGTTGCGTTCGAGGTTCTGCTGATTGCCTCCTATGGCTTGCTGATGCATGGCGAAGGCACCAGCCGAACCGTTCCTGGCCTGCATTATGTGGTTCTGAATCTCGCGGGCTCTGCCGTCTTCCTGATCGCCGTTGGCATGATTTACAGCGTAACGGGAACACTCAACATGGCAGATCTGGCGGTCAAGATTCCGCAGGTGGCCGAAGAGAACCTTCCCCTGGTGAAAGCCGGCGGCATGATGTTGCTGGTGGTTTTTGGCCTGAAAGCCGCCATCCTGCCGCTCTGCTTCTGGTTACCCGGCGCCTATTCCAACGCCACAGCGCCGGTCGCAGCCTTGTTTGCGGTCATGACCAAGGTGGGTATCTACGCCATTATCCGCGTCTTCACCCTGATCTTTGGCAACCAGGCAGGTGAGCTGTCGGGCCTGGGTATGGACTGGCTCTTCCCATTGGCGCTGATCACTCTGACCATGGGGGTCATCGGGGCCCTGGGTGCCGCGAGCCTGAGGAAACTGATTGCCTGGCAGGTGATTATCTCAGTCGGGACGCTGCTTGCCGCCATTTCGTTTGGCACGGTGGCCGGCACATCCGCTGCATTATTCTACCTGCTCAACACCACCTGGGTGGCCGGTGGCCTGTTCCTGGTGGCCGATCTCGTTGATGGCCAACGTGGCAGCGCCCAGGACAAAATTGTCACTGCGCCACGGATCGCCAACCGCACCTTCCTGAGTGTGCTATTCCTGATGGGGGCGGTGGCTGCCGTGGGCCTGCCGCCCCTCAGTGGATTTTTTGCCAAGTTGCTGATTCTCAAGTCGGCAGTGACCGAGTCGGATGTTGCCTGGCTTTGGAGCGTGTTGCTGATTGGCAGCTTTTTCACGCTGATCGCCTACAGCCGCGCAGGCAGTATCGTGTTCTGGCGCAACGTGGAAGGTCATATTGAAGAACCTCAAAAGCTGACACCATCCCTGTCTGTATCGGCAAGCGCGTTGATTTCTTTGAGTATCGTGATGGTCATCCTGGCAGGGCCAATCAGCCGCTACGCCGAAGATACGGCGGCACAGCTCCATGACACCAGTGCCTACACAGAAATCCTGAGCAAACCCATGGTTGGGGAGGAAAAGTAATGCTTGACCGCCTGAGCTTTCCACAGCCATACCTCAGCCTCATCCTGTTTACCGTCTGGCAGTTCCTGAGTGACGGCGTTTCTGGCGCCAGTGTTGTCATGGGGCTGGTCCTGGCCTGGATGATTCCACAATTGACCCGCGGCTTCTGGCCGGACCCTCCCTTCTTCGCGCGTCCCTGGAAGCTGCCGCCGTATCTGGTCCTTGTCCTCTACGATATCCTGGTGTCCAGCGTTTCCGTCGCCCGCCTGATACTCAGCGGCCGCGAACCCAAACCGATACTAGTCTCCTATCCCCTGGAGTTGACGCACCCCCTGGCCATTTCCATGCTGGCCAGCACCATTTCCCTGACACCGGGAACCGTCAGCGCCGATGTCAGTGACGACAGAACATTGCTGCTAATCCATGCTCTTGACGCCGAGAGCGACGACGAGGTGATCAACGCGATCCGCACCCGCTACGAGGCACGCCTGAAGGAGATGTTTCAATGATTACCATCGCGCTGTACGTCACCATTGCCATGGTTGTCCTGGCGGCGATACTGAATGTCTATCGACTGATCAAAGGGCCAGATGCACCGGATCGGGTACTGGCTCTGGACACCCTGTACATCAATGCTATCGCGCTGATTGTCCTGCTCGGAATAACGCTGGGTACACGCCTGTATCTTGAAGCCGCATTGCTGATCGCCGTGATGGGCTTCGTCGGTACCGTGGCGATGGCCAAATACCTGAAGCGCGGCAGCGTGATTGAATAACCTACAAGGCAAGCATCCTGTGACCAGAGGTTCCCCGTTATGAGTCCCATTGCCGAATACGCCATTGCACTGTTACTGATCGTCGGTGGTTTTTTCACCCTGGTCGGCGCCATTGGCCTGGCTCGACTACCTGACTTCTACACACGCCTGCATGGCCCAACGAAGGCCACCACCGTGGGCGTAGGCGCCATTGTGTTGGGCTCAGTCATCTACTTCAGCAGCAAAGGAGAAGGTATAGGCATTGCCGAAGTGCTCATCACCGTGTTCCTTTTCCTGACCGCTCCAGTGAGCGCCAACATTCTGGCAAAGGCGGCGATGCATATCGGCGTATCCACAACCGACAACACACGTGGAAATACCTGGGACCAGTAACGGCAAATTTGTCATTGGAGTTGCACAAAATTCCCGTATAGTAGGCTCCCACAATTTTGAGGAGCGTATCCCATGCTGAAAGTTAACGAGTATTTCGACGGCAAGGCCAAATCCATCGCCTTCCAGACCTCCAGTCTTCCGGCTACCGTGGGGGTGATCAGCCCGGGCGAGTATGAGTTTGGTACCAGCAAGAAAGAAACCATGACGGTGATCAGTGGCGTATTGACCGTTCTCCTGCCTGGCATGGAAGAATGGATGACCTACGGTTCCGGCGAGTTTTTTGAAGTGGCGGGACAGGCCAGCTTCAAGGCCCGGACTGACATCGACACGGCCTACCTCTGCACTTACGAATAGTTTCTCGCGAATAACCTCTCGCGAACACCCCATCGAGAGCGCAGACCGGGACCAGCGGGCCATTTGAATCCCGCTGCACCGGATCTGCGCTTTTTTCTCGCCTAAAGGTTTCCGTAAGCCAGAAACTGTGTCAGATTTACCCCTCTTCTCGTTATAAATTAAACAATTGAGAGAGGCACCGAACCATGGCACAGACCCGCATCCTGAAGCCGGCAGACAACGCTCACCAATACCCACTGCTGATCAAACAACTGCTTCTTTCCGGCCCCCGGTACTCTCCCGAACAGGAAATCGTTTACGCCAACCGCAGCAAGTACACCTATACCGACCTGGTTGAACGTATCAACCGACTGGCCAACGCCCTCACCGACGCGGGTGTCAAACCGGGCGATACCGTTGCTGTGATGGACTGGGATACGCCCCGGTACCTGGAATGCTTCTTTGCCATCCCGATGATTGGCGCCGTGCTGCATACGGTGAACGTACGCCTGTCGCCCGAGCAGATCGTCTACACCATGAACCATGCAGAAGACGACCTGGTGATGGTCCACGATGACTTCCTGCCCATCCTGGAAGGTGTGAAGGACGAGATCAAAACAGTCAAACACTACATCCAACTGAGTGACGAGGCACAAGCGAAAACCACATCACTGCCATCACTCGGCGAATACGAACAACTGCTTGCCAAGGCCGGTACAACGTTCGACTTCCCGGACTTCGACGAAAACAGCGTTGCCACCACCTTCTACACCACCGGCACCACCGGGAATCCAAAGGGTGTTTTCTTCAGTCACCGCCAGCTCGTTCTCCATACGCTGGCCATGACCGGCTCTTTGTCTGCGTATGATGAGATGCCGCTACTGAGGTCCTCGTCCGTTTACATGCCCGTGACCCCCATGTTCCACGTACACGCCTGGGGCGTGCCCTACGCGGCCACCATGTTGGGCATAAAACAGGTCTACCCCGGACGCTATGAACCGGAACTGCTGGTCGACCTCCTCAAGGAGCACAAGGTGACCTTCTCCCACTGTGTGCCGACGGTCATGCAGATGATGATGGCAACCGAATCCATCAAGACGGCCGACCTCAGCAACTGGCACGTACTGATCGGTGGCAGCGCCCTTACGCGCGGCCTATGTGACGCCGGGGCGAAGCTGGGCGTATCCATGTACACGGGGTACGGCATGTCGGAAACCTGCCCGCTTCTCAGCACCACTCACCTGACAGCAGAGGATCTGGAACTGCCCCTGGAGCAGCAGACCTCCAAGCGCATCAAGACCGGTATTGCCGTGCCCATGGTGGAACTGGAAATCGTGAATCCGGAGGGCGAACCGGTCCCCCACGACGGCGAGGCCAAGGGCGAAGTGGTTGCCCGGGCACCGTGGCTGACCCAGAGTTACTTCAAGGAGCCGGAGAAAGGCGAGGAGCTCTGGCAAGGTGGCTGGCTGCACACGGGGGATGTGGCAAGCCTGGAAACAGACAACACACTGTTGATCAAGGACCGCATCAAAGATGTCATCAAAACCGGCGGTGAATGGCTGTCCTCCCTGGATCTGGAAAACCTGATCAGTCAGCATCCAGCCGTCGCCGGTGCAGCGGTGGTGGGTGTGCCCGACGAGAAATGGGGCGAACGGCCCCACGCACTGGTTACCCTGAAGCCGGGAGAGGAAGCGTCATTGGACGATATCCAGAACCACCTGAAGCAGTTCGTGGATTCCGGTGAGATCAATAAGTGGGCCATTCCGAACCAGATTGATTTCGTCGACGACATACCGAAAACCAGCGTTGGCAAGATCAACAAGAAACTGATTCGGGATCAGTTGCAGGAACACTAAAGCCCGGTAAACGCAAAATCCACATCGGGGGTGCGACCAGCCACAATGTCCGCCAAAGCGGCCCCGGAACCACAGGAATGTGTCCACCCCAACGTGCCGTGGCCGGTGTTCAGGTAGAGGTTGCCGAAGTGGCTCTTTCCGATGTAGGGCACATTGGAGGGGGTCGCCGGGCGCAATCCGGCCCAGAACTCGGCCCTTTCCCAGTGCCCCGCATCGGGCATCAACTCTGCGGTGCGCCGGACGATCGTTCGGCAGCGGGTCAGGTTCAGTGCCCGGTTGTAGCCGCTCAGTTCCGCGGTGCCTGCGACCCGTATGCGGTCGCCCAGTCTTGAGTACACCAGCTTGTATTCATCGTCGGTAAGGCTGACGTTGAAGGCAGCGGCCTCACTCTTCACCGGCACCGTAATGGAGTAGCCTTTCGCTGGGTAAATGTTCAGAGTCAGGCCCAGTTTTCGAGCCAGGATAGCGCTGAAGCTACCCAGGCACAGCACGTAGTTGTCGGCACGAAGGATCTGGTGGCGACCTTCACGTATAACATTGACTCCGAGAACACGATCCTGGGTGTTTTCGAACCCCAGGATCTCGCTGTTGTAGAGGAACTCCACACCGGCTTCCTCAGCCTTTTTCGCCAGGGACTGAGTGAATCGACGGGCATCACCGGATTCATCTTCCGCGGTGTACGTGGCGCCGGCAATCCGTTCTTTAACTGGAGCCAGGGCGGGTTCCAGTTCGACGGCCTTGTTGGTGTCAATCACCTGTCGATCACACCCCAGTTCTCGCATCATGCGGGCTGGCCTCAGGGCCGATTCGAACTCCTCAGGATTGGTGTAGAAATGCAGGATGCCTCTCTCGAGGTGGTCGTATTCAATGCCGATATCCTGGCGCAACGCTTGTAAATGAGCGCGGCTGTAGATCCCCAGATTCACGATCTGCCGAAGGTTGTAAGCCGCCCGGGAAGCCGTGCACTGCTTCAGGAAAGCCATCGCCCAGCGCCACTGGACCGGGTCCAGGCGGGGACGAAAAAGCAGCGGTGCATCGGACCGGACCAGCCATTTAAGTAGCTTCAAGGGGGCAGAAGGATTGGCCCAGGGCTCGGCGTGGGATACCGATATCTGGCCGCCGTTGGCATAACTGGTTTCGGTGCCTGCCTGATTTTGCCGGTCCACTACCGTCACGTCATATCCCTGCTGCCTCAGGAACCATGCGCTTGTAACACCAACAACACCTGCACCCAGCACCAGTACGTGCATCCATTTTCTCCGGTTGAACAAGTTCAGAACGCTACATAGTATACATGTGGGTATACAATGTCAGCCACCGGACCGTTTCACCGTCCAACCTTTTTCCTTCAAAAGGGGCACCAGCAGGTCTCGCTGATCACCCTGGATCTCCACGGTGCCTTCTTTCACCGTGCCGCCGGTTCCGCATCGGGCTTTCAACACCTTCGCGAACGCTTTCAGTTCCTTGTCGTCCATCGGAATACCGGTAATCAAGGTAACGCCCTTTCCTTTGCGCCCCTTGGTTTCCCGACTGACGCGCACAACGCCATCACCGGAGGGGCGAGCCGGTGCCCCGCAAACACATTCATCAACGGGGTGGCGACAGTCCGGGCACATACGCCCCTGTTCCGTGGAGAACACCAGTCCCCCAGAACGATTCTTCATAACGTCCTCATGTTGTTTAAGAGCCCTGTTGAGACACTCACGCCCCGGGAGGGTATTTTTCGAACATGTCCGCGACAATCTCGTCGATCAGCTCCCGCCGCGACTCGGTTGCCTGGTTCTCATTCAGATAGCGCCGGCTTGCTGCGCGCCAGACGACACGATCAGTCTCCGTGTCTACCAGCTCCACCACCAGCTTGCCTTCCTGGATTTCACGCACTGGTGGAGCCGACGACAGCCCCCAGCCAAAGTTACCACTGCCGAAACCGAAGCCGAGCCCAACACCGCTGCGCTCGAGACGCTCCTCCTCAACCACCTGCCAGGTGACAAGCAGATCCGCCTCGCTTTCGCCCACTTTACGCATGGCCTTTCGGTTCAGCTCTCGCTCAACCGCACTCTCTATCCGACCACCATCAAGCGAGGTGAAAGACTGGTCCTCGCCCTTCGGTGCAAATGCCCAGGAACTGTAGTTACCGAAGACCGCGTTGGAATCGTAGTCGGTGACTACGTTGCTGGCGCAGCCCGTCAGGGCCATCAAAAACAGGGACACAACGATAGCTTTCATAATCTTGGTTGCCTCTTTCCATACTTCATTTATTAAAGTATACGCACAGTCGACACGAAGCGTTTCGCAAATGGTTCCTTAGCTGTCAAAACGGTAACCCATACCCCGGCTCTCGCAAAACGCCGTAAATTCCTGATTCCGCTCATCCACCAGGCTCACGTCAGCCGTTACACCGGCGCTGTACCCAACGTTGCCAATCTCGGCACCGTTTTGGTCACACCAATGCCTGAGTGGCTGCTCATCTGCGAAGGTCATCGTCACCGTTACTTGTGACATGGGTTGCTGAATCACCCTTTCAACCCCCGAAAGGACAGCTTCGGTTGCTCCTGCGTAGGCCCTGACGAGGCCGCCAGCCCCGAGTTTAATACCTCCAAAATACCGTATCACCATCACCAGCACGTCTCCCAGGTCCTTGTGCTGAATGACACTGAGAATGGGCTTACCGGCCGTTCCTGATGGTTCGCCATCGTCGTTCATGGCGGCTTCAGCGGCCGCGCCGGGCCGGCCTATCTGATAAGCCCAGCAGATATGACGAGCATCCGGGTGGTCGTTCCGGGCCTGTTCAAGCCAGGCCTTGACCTCATCCCGGGACGACACCGGCGCAACCCGGGCAATAAACCGACTCTTTTTGATCTCAGTCTCCCGCTCAAGAAAGCCAGCGGGTATCGGGTAATCCTTGGACATAAAACCAGTTCCTGACACACAGCCATCATGAGGCCAACATCAAGCCTTTCTATCCTCTTCACCCAGAGGTAAAGAGCGGAAATCTCAACACCACCATCAAACCGCCCGGCTCGCCATTGAGCGCTTCTATCCGGCCGTCATGGATGGCAACAATGTCCCTCGCAATAGCCAGACCAAGCCCCCACCCCTTGCCCCCGCGGGACTTGTCAGCCCTGTAGAAGGGCTCAAAGAGATGGGGCAGAACGTCTTCAGGCACACCTGGGCCTTCATCCCGTATTTCCACCAACAAGTGCCGTTGATCACAGCGCAGCGCGACATGCACATTCTTTCCCGGCGGCGTATGATCCAGGGCATTCTGAAGGACATTGTCCAGCGCACGCTGGATGAGCCCGCGATCCCCTAACAACGACGTGTTGCGGCAGCCCTCATCCACCAAAAGCTGGCAATCCACTCCCCGGTGCTCGGCGTAGTCCGCCGCATCCCTCAGAACGTCATTGATCACCACGACTGGCTGCACGGCTTCCCGCTCGATATCGCCTCCTTGCTCCGAGACCCGGTAGAGCGTCAGGATCTGGGAGGTCATCGCTTCCAGACGTTCGTTCTGCCGCAGGATCGAGGCCAGCAGATCCGCATCCACGCTACCGTCACTGGCCAGCTCAATGGCAATCCGTTGCCGCGTCAGGGGGGTTCGGAGGTCGTGAGATATATCACGCAACAGGTGTGTCTGGCGATCGAGCAAACTGCACAGTTGCTGGGTCATGGCATTGAAGGCTGTCGCCAAAGCACCCACCTCGTCCCGTCGACTCGCGATGCGATCACTGACCCGAAGCGCATTGTCCCCTCCAGCAATGGCACGAGCGGTGGATTCCATATGTTTAAGGGGGCGGGAAACCAGACGCGCAATCCACCAACAGGCAAGCGTGATGATAACGAACGCCAGCCCCAGTTCCAGGAGACGGAACAACTTGGGATCAAGCCAGCCCTCGCCATCCAGGCGGGGCCAGGCCACCAGGCGATGGTCCGCACCGACCTCAATAACTGCCGGTTTCTGCCGGTGCCACCCCCCAGACTTCATCCGCTCGCGGATGGATGAAGGCAGGTCTCCGTCGTTGCGATCTGCGTCTATCAGCGACAGGTGAAGGTCCAGGCTCCGCCCCTGCTCCTTAAGGAAGCGCCAAGCCGCTCCGCGGCCCTCGTTTTCCCTGACCACCAGAGCCTCCAGCGCCAGCTCCCGCAGACCGACCTGTCGTTCGATGGCCATTCGCTCCCGTTCCATCAGGGCACGGGTTGCCACATTACTCATCAGCACTGTGACCGCCATAGCCAGCCAGATCGACAGGAATATCCGCCAGAATAGAGGAAACCTGAGCCGCCGGGTCATACCGGCACCCGATAGCTATAGCCCAGCCCGCGTACGGTTTCGATTCGGGGCGGGTCGTCGTTGCCCAATTTTTTCCGGAGGTTGCTGATGTGCATATCCAGGGTACGATCATAGGCTTCCAGCCGACGGCCCAGAGCCCACTGCATAAGATCCGTCTTGCGTACCACACTGCCTGCGTGGGCCAGCAGTACCTGCAACACTTCGTATTCCGTAGCGGTCAGATCCAGTGCCACGTTGTTGTGGTAGATTCGACGATGAACCGGCTCGACCCGCAAGTCGCCGTATGCCCTTGATTCATCCGTTCCCACTTCCTGATCCCAGGCAACACGGCGAAGCAGCGCCTGTAGCCGAGCGATCAGTTCCCGGGGGTTGCAGGGTTTGGGTATGTAATCATCCGCGCCAACCTCAAAACCCACGATTCGATCCGTCTCATCGCCACGGGCCGTCAGCAGTACAACGGGAAGATGGGTTTTTGCCCTTAACTGACGCAGCACTTCCAGGCCGCTGATATCCGGCAACATGATATCGAGCACCACCAGGTCGCAGTGTTGCCCCAGCGCCAGTGACAATCCATCCTGACCGTTTGCGGCTTCTCTTACGGTGAAGCCCTGATTGGTCAGATAGCGGGACAGCAGTTCCCGCAACTCCTCGTCGTCTTCAACCAACAGCACCCGGTTCTGCATGGCAATCCTCCGTTGTGACTGAATGCAGTCTAACACGCTCCCACAAGCCCACTGATTTGCATCATTTTCCTTTGCATAACCTTTACAGTTCGCTGACGCCGCCTGACACCGTCCTCCGCTAGCATAGTCCCTGTGAGTTCAGACCGGGCCTGCTGGAGCAGGCTTATTTACAACACAGGAGAACACCCAATGAAACACATCACTTCCGGACGCATTGCCAGCGCGTTGATCGCAGCAACTCTTTTGACCAGCCCAATGGCGATGGCCTCGGACCACGGCGAACACCACCGCGGCAAACACGACAAAGCCGAGATGTGCGAGAACATGCGCGAGGGCAAAGGCTGGTTCAATGACGAAAAGCGCCAGGCAAAATGGGCAGAGCACCGCAACGACATGGCGGATCGCCTGAAACTGACCGACGAGCAACGCGAGATCTGGGACGAGATCCACGAGGAAAGGCGAGAGAAACACAGCGCCAAGATGGAAAAACGGCAAAAGAAAATGGAAAAGCGCTGCAAAGACATGGAAAACCGCACTTCCGAGCAGTGATCACAGGCCGGGTTCTGACGTATGGTACTGGGTAAACCACGGAGAAGCCCCGACCATGCCAGAACCCGGTACCGCAGAACTGACAATCCGCCCCGTCCAGTCGATTGATGACATCCATCCGCAAGACTGGAACGGGTTTGTCGGCCGTTATAACCCCTTTCTTCAACACGAGTTTCTGCTTGCACTGGAAGAGTCTGGCTGCACAAACACCGCGACAGGCTGGCAACCGGCCCATCTGGCGTTCTACCTGGACAACCGGCTTGCCGGAGTGGCTCCGGCCTACCTGAAAGCTCACTCCATGGGAGAATACGTCTTCGACTGGGCCTGGGCCGATGCCTATCAGCGCTATGGCATGGATTACTATCCCAAGCTGCTGATTGCCATCCCGTTCACACCCTGCCAGGGGCCACGGCTGTTGTTTTCGGAAACCCTTCGCCAGTGGATGACGCCCGCACGAATCCACGATGCGCTGGATGCCATCACCACACGCCTGGGGGCCCACTCCTGGCACCTGCTATTCCCGGATCGCCAGGACCAGGCACTGCTGGACAGGAACGATCAACTGCACAGGATCGGCTGCCAGTTCCACTGGCACAACCACGAGTACAACACCTTTGAGGATTTCCTCGCCCGGCTGACGTCGCGCAAGCGCAAATCAATCCGCAAGGAAAGAAGACAGGTTGCGGATCAGGGCATTTCATTCCGACATTTTTCGGGAGACGATATCCCGGATAACGTGCTCGCGGCCTTCCATGTATTTTACCAGGCCACCTACCTGAAACGGGGCCAGCGGCCATACCTGAACAAGGCCTTTTTCCGCCTGCTTAAAGACCGCCAAGCGGAGCATCTTCACCTTGTCATGGCGGTAAAAGAGGGTGAGATGATCGCCGGTGCGCTATTCCTGACGGGCGAGGATACGCTCTACGGGCGCTACTGGGGTTGCCTGGAGGAATTCGACCACCTGCATTTTGAAACCTGCTACTATCAAGGCATTGAACTGGCCATACAGCTGGGGTTGGCACGCTTCGATGCTGGTGCGCAGGGGGAGCACAAACTGGTTCGGGGGTTTGAGCCGGTGATCACCCATTCCTGGCATGGCGTTATGCACCCCGGTTTTCGCGACGCCATCGAAAGGTTTACCAGCGAAGAAGCGGAGCATGTCATGGCCTATACTGAAGATGCCCTGCAGGTGCTGCCATTCAGACAGACCGAGCAGAACCAGTAGCGAGCCAGGGGTCGTGCAGACACTTACCGGAGCGGGCAGCCATGGACATGGACTACCTTTTCGACTTTCTCGCGACAACACAGCTGACGTTCTTCATCGCAATTGCCGCACTCGTTGTGGCAATTGTCGCCCTGTTTTCGGCCTCCGCCGCCAGGCGGGCCGCGGCTGAACAGAGTGACACCGTGAAGCAGCGCGTCGAAAGCCTGTGGCACGACATGGACGAAATACGCGTGTCCCAGTTCAATGGCCCCGACTCCACGGAAGCCGGAAGAAACCCGATTGCCAGTGAGCAGTTCTCTGCTGAAAAGGCCGCTTACGAGGCCATCTGGCCTCTGGTCTGGCTATTGCACGACAAGCTGGGCATGTTCCTGCGTTCTGTGGAGTCTGATGAACCGGCCGGCGAATTACGCCTGGAAGCCCGCAAGGCGGCACTGGACGCACGCAGTACCCTCAATCGCGTACGCCCCTTTTGCCATGACGACGTCGATGGGCTCATTACGCAACTAATTGACAACCATATAAAAGCCCATCTGGCCGCCTGCCACTTCATGGATCTGCGCAAGGATTCCCTGTCGTCGAACACCAGCCATGAACGAGAGGTGCAGAAAGAAAAGTTTCACACGCTTTACGAGGGCCAATCCCGCGAGCTGCTGAACCAGTTGGTTGGCGCCATCAGACGGCGCATGCTTCGGTAATCCCGGGCCACGCGGAATCTCGCACCTCTGCCTTTCAGTCAGCCCCGAACCTTTGCCAGCGTGTCCCGCTGCAATGCCCTGAGAAAGTCGCTGATCACAACCGGATTTTCATATGCAGGCTCCAGCGAGCGAAACTGGCTCGGCAGGGCATCCAACGCCCGCTTCGCATCGTCCACCTGACTATCCAGTGTCGGAATGGCGCCTTCGATGATCAGGCCTCGCTTCATGACCGGCTTCAACAGCGGCTCGCCATCAAACACTTCGTCCCGGCCGGCAACGACGTCCTGCGCGAGGCGGCCGTTCGGATCAAGGCGACGGTAGACCTGCTTGCGGCCCGGGAACGACTGCTTGCCAGGGGAGTTTTTCATTCTTGGCAGGTCCGCGTACTCCGTAAGCTTGAAGGCAAGCTCCAATGCCGGCTCGTCGTTCGAGGCCCCGATGGCAGTGCCAACACCGAAGCCGTCGATGGGGGCGTTGTCGGAGACAAGTGTCGCGATTTTGTATTCATCCAGACCGCCGCTCGCCATGATTTTTACATCGCCAAGGCCCGCCTCATCCAGCATACGCCGGCATTCAGCAGCGTCCGAGGCAAGGTCGCCGGAATCCAGGCGGATACCACCAATGCGCACCTCCGGTTCTTCTTGCAGCCAATCGATGATCCTCGCCACCGCCGAGCGGGTGTCATAGGTATCAACCAGCAGTGTTGTGCCCGGGTAGAGCCGGGCATAGGTTCTGAACGCCTCCATCTCACCTGTACAGGCTTGAACGAAGCTGTGTGCCATGGTGCCGTATACCGGCATGTTGAAATCCAGGCCTGCCAGGACATTGCTGGTTCCGGCCAGGCCGGCGAATCGGTACGCGCGCACACCTCGGTGTGCCGCGTCCATACCATGGGTGCGGCGCATCCCGAAGTCGACGACCGGCCGGCCTTGCGCCGCGAATATCAGGCGGACCGCCTTGGAGGCCAGCACAGACTCCAGATGCACGTAGTTCATCACCAGGCTTTCCAGCAACTGAACCTCGGCAACAGGCCCCTCCACTTCCAGCAAGGGTTCCTGAGGGAATACCGGCGTTCCTTCCGCAATCGCATGTACAGAACCACTGAAGCGGAATTCCCGCAGCCAGTCCAGAAACCGGGGTTGGAACCTGCCCAGGGATTCCAGGCGCTTTATGTGTTCGTCGGTAAAGGCGAGAGATTCAATAATATGGGCCACGTGCTGCTGGCCACAGGCAAGAACGAAATTACGGTTCTCAGGAAGTGTGCGAAAGAAGAGACTGAAAACCCCGTTCTCGTTCATGCCTTCGGACCAGTACGCCTGGGCCATAGCCAGCTCATACAGATCCACCAGCAGAGGCAGGTCAGTCTCTTTTACAACCGGGGGGTGTTTCAGCACAGTTCCGCGCCCTCCTCTTCCAGTTGTTTGAAAACCGCTGGGGCGTTATCAGCCTGAACGGCCCGTGTTCCATCGGTAATGAGCTCAACCTCGAAGCCGAGCTTCAACGCATCCCTCACTGTCGCCTGGACACACACGTCCAGTGCAAGCCCGGCTACAAACAGCCGATGAATGCCGTGGCGGCGCAGGTAGCTGTCCAGCTGGGTAGCGTCGAACGCGGAATAGGCATCGGTATCGAATGCGGTGCCCTTGCTCAACCGGATGGCCGAGTCAGGCAGTGCCATGTTTCGATGAAACTCGGCCCCGGGGGTGTCCTGAACGCAATGGACGGGCCAGGGCCCACCGCGATCACTGAAACTTATGTGATCCACCGGATGCCAATCCCGGCTGGCAAGAATCGGCCATCCAGACGACTGGGCCTTGTCGATCCATCCGTTGATCGCCGGAAAAATGTCATCACTGCCAGGCACCGCCAGGCTGCCGCCTTCGCAGAAATCATTTTGAACATCAACCAGTAACAGAGCATTTGGTCCAGTGCCCATAAGAATACCTCCCATGGTTTTACCAAAAATTTGCTCAGATCACCGGATGTCAGCTTCCCTCAATCTTGAAGCCTATCTTGAGCACGACCTGATAGTGTCCGACTTTTCCGTCGACCACATGGCCGCGCGTCTCCTGCACCTCGAACCATTCGATGTTGCGAAGATTCTTGCTGCATTCGGCAATCGCATTCTCAATGGCATCCTCGATACTTTTCTTCGAAGAGCCAACCACTTCCACCTTCTTGTAAACATGATGGTCGGACATGACGCCTCCTGTTCCAAGGCTGTAAGTGTCAGGCAAGTGCTTCGAATGCCTGTATTTTCAGCGTATACCAGTAAACCGTGACCATCAAATGGCCAAGAGCACGGGCGACGGGAACTTTACGGCATGAATGAACTCTGAGTTTCTTTCGTCGTACCATCGCAAAACATGGGTCATTCAACGTTTCCGGATTCAGATGAAAACCTTCAAACGCTGTTTTATCGGTTTCACCCTGACACTGTCACTTCTGCTCGCCGGCCCGCTGTTCCTGGCCGCCTGCGCCGGCCTCCAGGACTCAGGGAGCTGGCGAACGGCAGACCGCTCCAGCGCGGGCATTGCCCCACGCCCGGAGCAGGAGCAGGCGGCTGTGGTTCAGGTCTACGGGGCCCGTGCCTATAACTGGCGGGGGTATTTTTCATTGCATACCTGGATCAGCATCAAAGAGGCGGGCGCCGATGGCTATTATGTTCATGAAGTCACGGGCTGGCGTCACTACGTGGTCCAGTCCCGGCCAGACGACCCGGATCGTGCCTGGTATGGCGCGCCGCCGACGTTGATTGCGGATATCCGCGGTGAGCAGGCCGAGCGGATTATTGATCAGCTGAATGAGGTGATTGACCGCTACCCATACCCAACGGAATACACCGCCTGGCCCGGCCCCAACAGCAACACCTTCGTCGCCTGGGTGATCCGTCAGATTCCGGAAATGGATGTGGCCCTGCCCAACCACGCGATTGGCAAGGATTATCTGGGAAATGGCGTTGTGTCCGAGGTACCTGGCGGCAGCGGTTATCAACTATCGCTCGGTGGTTATTTTGGTATTCTGGCCGGTGTTCGGGAAGGACTGGAATTGAACATTCTGGGGCTCTCGATGGGCATCAACCCGTTGGCGCTTGGCATCAAACTCCCCGGAGTCGGCGAATTGGCGTTCCGCAGCACCAATCCGATGCATGAACCGTCTGGCTCGAACTCTGAGCCTGAGACCGACGCTGTGCCTCAAACTGGTGCCGCTGAGTCGGCCGAGGCAGGGCAGGTCTCCCAAAAAACGCTGTGAATACGTCCTTGTACGCTTGGGCTCCACCATCCATGGCTCCGCACATTTTTGGGAGACCGCTCCTGCCCCGTCCTGATTGGCAAATCGTCTTACAGTGCTGTGATTCCTAGGTAACGGACCAACCCCGCACTGGCAATACCGGCTGCGATAGCGGGTAAGGGCTTCTTCGTTGCCAGCATAATAACAGCGGTGACAACCAGTGCTGCCAATGAGCCGGCATCGCCGCTTACCGCCATGGGGACGATGATCGCGATCAGCACCGAACTGGCCATGGTGTTGATGAAGCTTTCGATGCGCGGGTTGATCGTTACGAACGACATCAGGAACACACCGCCGAAGCGAGTCGCCAGGGTGACAAGCGTCATGATGGCGATCAGGGCCAGAGTGCCAGCAACCGTGGTTTCAACCGTCATGATGAACGTCCCTCTTCAACAGATTCCGGTGCTTCAGTCTTCTTTTCCATCCAGAAAAAACCAATAGCGCCACCTGCCAACGCACCGACAACCACGTGGGTATTGGGCGGTAGCCATTTCCAGGCGGCCAGCGATGAGGTTGCCGCGACGGTCCAGGCCACAAGGGTTCGGGGGGATTTTTTGCCGCCGAGTGCCATGGCCAGCAGGAAGCAACCCAGCACCATATCCAGGCCCAGAGACTTGGGATTCTGCAGCAGGCCACCGAAGTAAACCCCCAGCCAGGTTCCGATAATCCACGCCACCCACAGAACAAGACCACCGCCGAGGATAACCTCCAGGTTCCGTTTACCACTCTGGTATTCCTGCGCGGACACGGCCCAGTTGGCGTCGGTCAGGAGCAGCAGTAAGCCATAGCGCCGACCCGGGGACACATCCCTGAGCATGGGGTACAGGGAGGCCCCCATCAGCAGATGGCGGGAATTAATGGCGAACACGACGGCCATCAAAGGAATCAGCGACACCTCGCTACCCCACATATCGACAGCGGCAAACTGGGAAGCGCCCGCAAATACCGTGGTGCTCATGAGTATCGCTTGCAGTGGCTCCAATCCTTTCTGGATGGCCGCCAATCCGAAGGCAGCACCAAAGGCCACCACAAATAACGAGATGGGAAGAAGCCGGAAAAACTCCGCGCGGACTTTTTCGGGTTGAAGCTGGTAGGAATATGTATGAACGTTCATCTAAGCAAGCTAATGAAACCAGCTTCAGATGCGTATAGGTAGATGCCGAAGAGTCAGAGCTGGCCGAGGGTGTAGGCCAGGGTGTCACTGATACCCGCGTTAAGCTTCAGGTCCACCAGTGAATCGGCACGGGTACGCCCCAGGTTCAGTGTCGCCATGGGTTTACCCCATTCCTTGGCATAGCGACAAAATCGAAATCCGGAATAGACCATCAGCGAAGAGCCGATCACCAACAGGCCATCACACGTCTTGAGCGTGTCCAGTGTGGACGTCACCCGGTCTGTGGGCACGTAGTCGCCGAAAAACACCACATCCGGTTTCAGAATGCCGTCGCAACAGGGACAGTCCGCGATGCGAAACTCAGAAAAGTCCACTTCCAGATCGGCATCACCATCCGGCGCGGCACCGGCGGAATAGTGCCCAAAAGTCGGGTTCATGTCCGCGCAACGCTCGTGGACCTCGTCCCGCTTGCAGCGATATCCGCAATCCATGCAGACAACCTCGTCTGCCCTGCCGTGCAAATCGGTTACCGAACGGCTACCCGCCTGCTGATGCAGGCGATCCACATTCTGGGTGACAAGCAGGCGGCTGTAGCGGCGAAGCTCCAACTCGGCAACACGATGATGCGCGATGTTGGGCCTGGCGTTGCGAATGATTGGCCAACCAATGAGGCTTCGTCCCCAATAACGCTGACGAACCATCGTGCTCGTCATAAAGTCCTGATGCTGGACCGGTTGTTTGCGCTTCCACGCGCCATCGCCATCCCGATAGTCAGGAATGCCGGAATCGGTACTGACGCCGGCTCCCGTCAATATCATCAGGCCAGGATGCCGGTGGATGAATTCCGCCAGCATGGCCCCCGCCTGCTCGGGAGAATGCAGCTCCAGTGGCTGGTCAGCGGCCGGCATTGTTACGCCTTTAACAGGTTTTTGAATGACAGGCATCACACTCACACTCGTTGGGAACTCCTCTACTTTAGGGAGCAAATCCACCGCTGCCAATGGTAACAACCGGAAAAGATTCTGATGAGGGCACAATATTCTATTTGCATTGTGCAAAATTTAATTTTGTGCAACCATTAAAGGCGAAATGAAGTCATCAACACACGATGCGTTGTAATGCGCACGAAGGAGAGTCGAAAACATGTCTATTGAACAGGTTGTTTATCGCGCGTCAGCAGAAGCTACCGGCGGCCGTGACGGCCGTGCCATCTCCTCAGACGGCGTCCTCGATGTTGAGCTGACAACACCGAAAGAAATGGGTGGTGCCGGCGGCAAAGGCTCCAACCCGGAGCAGTTGTTCGCGGCTGGTTATTCTGCGTGCTTCATCGGTGCCATGAAATTCGTCGCTGGCCGGGACAAGCTTCCCATGCCAGAAGATGCGTCTATTGAGGGTGTAGTCGGCATTGGCCAGATTCCCGGAGGCTTCGGGATCGAGGTGGAACTGAAAATCTCTCTGCCGGGCATGGACGATCAACAGGCCAAGCAGCTGATCGATGCAGCTCACCAGGTGTGCCCCTACTCCAACGCCACCCGTGGCAACATCGATGTGACATTGACCCGGGTGGATTGATATCGACCTGGTCGATCACCGAAATCTGACAGCGGGCTACCTGCCCGCTGTCAGGAACCGGCTAGACCAGCTTTGCGGTTTCCACCGAGAGCATGGGAATTACCGACAGCGCAAGCAGCGCGCCCATGCTCCAGTTGAACATCCTTCGATATAACGGCTTGCGCAACAATTTCCGCAATCCTGCCCCCCCAAGCATCCAGCTACCGACACAGGGCACGCTGACCAGCAAAAAGGTCAGCCCGATCCAGAACGACTGCTGCAGCACCTCGCCACTACTGACCGTGGTGAAAGTCGCCAAAGCGCCAACCGCCATGACCCAGGCTTTGGGATTCACCCACTGGAAGGCCGCCGCCTGAAGGAACGACAACGGCTTGCTGGTTTTCTCACCGTCGATCTCTGTGGCTGTGGTCGCGATTCGCCAGGCGAGATACAGCAAATAGGTTATACCAAGAACCTTGATCACCAGGTGTAACTGCGGAAATGCTTCAAACACTTTCCCCAGGCCCAGGCTGATCGCTACCACCATGGCGGGAAAACCAAAGCAGATACCCAGGTAGTGAGGTAGCGTTCGCCACACCCCGAAATTGACGCCCGATGTCATGATCATGATGTTGTTCGGGCCTGGCGTTACCGTCGACACCAGCGCGAAGAGCAATACGCTTAATACGATTTCCATGTTCCCTGCCGAGTTCCCTGTTACCGATTCGTTACTCGTCAATCCTACAAAGTGGGCCGCCAGTGAAACAGATTCAGAAGTGTGGTTTTTTGACCATAACAGTTGAGCGATTCATTACCCGTCAGAGCTCTTATCCGGGGGACAAAGTCCGGATAAGCAGGTTGCGCATGTGGTCTGCACCCAATCGATTCATTAGCTCAACGTTCTGCTCCGGTATCGATTCTGTTCCGGGATAGCCGGCGATGGCACGCTCAAGGCTGCGTTCCCTCAGCAGGTGCAGCATCGGGTAAGGAGAGCGATTGGTGTAATTTTCGGCGTCAGCCGCACTGGTGCCGCCAAACTGATAGTCGGGATGAAAACTGGCAATCTGATACTCCCCGTCCAGCTCGAGATGCACAAGAAGGCCGTCGGCTGCGTCGAGAAAATCGTTGTAGTCCATAAAGTCCGTCAGCACGTCGGGATGCACAAGCAGCGTTGTCTCAACCTCCGGATGTTGGTCCAGATGCATCATTTCTTCCTGCAGTGCAGTTAACAGCCCCTCCTCCGAGTTGGCATCCGTCGCCACAAATCGAATGCGCTCATTCACCAACTCCCGACGGGCAAACGGGCACAAGTTGAGACCAATGACCACCTCTGACACCCACCGCCGCGTGGCGGCCAGAACGGTATTACACTCCAAGTTGAAACTCCCATACGTTAAAAGCGGGGAAAGGATGGCGAAAATGCTGCCCGAGCGCCGAACAAGACTGAAAAGGACCTGAAAGGACCGACACAGCCAGCGCAAGTCATGATACGTTAAGCAAGCTTACAATAATTCCGTGACCGATGGCTGCCGGAGAACACGATGAACGCGCTGCGAACACCTGACAAACGATTTGAACGCCTGTTGGATTATCCCTTCGCCCCTCACTACGTGGAGGTCGAAGGACTGCGCATGCATTACGTCGATGAAGGCCCCTCGGACGCCAGCCCGGTGCTGATGATGCACGGCGAACCTTCCTGGTCGTACCTCTACCGCCACATGATTCCCATCTGTGCAGCGGCAGGGCACCGGGTGATCGCGCCAGACCTGATCGGTTTTGGCAAATCCGACAAACCCACGGATATCAACGCGTACAGTTACCAGAGCCATATGGACTGGATGCAGGCGTTTCTGGAACAGACTGACCTGCAGAACATCACCCTCGTATGCCAGGACTGGGGATCTCTTCTCGGCCTGAGACTGGCGGCGGAAAATCCGGAGCGGTTCCGAGCCATCGTTGTGGGTAATGGCATGCTGCCTACCGGCGACCAGCCCGTGCCAAAAGCGTTCCAGTTGTGGAAGAACTTCGCGCTGTACAGTCCCTGGTTTCCCATTGCCCGCATTATCAATACCGGAAGCTTTCGCACCCTGGGGCCCGACGAGCGTCGTGCCTACGATGCGCCATTCCCCAACAAGAAGTACAAGGCCGGTGCTCGCGCTTTTCCGAAACTGGTGCCGGTGACACCGGACAACCCTGCCAGCGAAGCCAATCGCGAGGCCTGGAAGGTTCTGGAGCAGTGGAAGAAGCCGTTCCTGACCACTTTCAGCAACGGCGACCCGATCACCCGGGGCGGCGACCGTTATATGCAGGAGAGAATTCCCGGCGCAAAGGGCCAGCCCCACACCACTCTCACCGGCGGACACTTCCTGCAGGAAGACTCACCGGTTGAGTTTGCGGGGGCGATCAATACCCTGCTGGCTCGCCTGGACGAAAGCGATCAGACATAACCCTGGCTTCGCAGGTAGTCATCGTAACTGCCGCTGAAGTCGGTTATGCCGTCGGCCTTCAGTTCAATAATTCGGGTGGCAAGGGATGACACGAACTCCCGGTCATGGCTGACAAACACCAGCGTGCCCGGGTAATTTTCCAGCGCCAGGTTCAGGGCCTCGATGGATTCCATGTCCAGGTGGTTGGTGGGCTCGTCCATCAGCATGACGTTGGGCTTTTCCAGGATCAGCTTACCGAACAGCATACGGCCCTGCTCTCCGCCCGAAATGACCTTCACCGATTTACCGATATCATCCCCTGAGAACAACATGCGGCCGAGGGTTCCCCGAACCAGTTGTTCTCCGCCGGTGGTCCATTGCGACATCCACTCGGTCAGATCCATGTCCTCATCAAAGTCGGCGCCGTGATCCTGGGCGTAGTAGCCGACCTGGGCACTGTCGGTCCACTTAACATCGCCGCTGTCAGGCGTCATGGCGCCGGCCATACACTGCATCAGAGTGGTTTTGCCAATGCCGTTGGGCCCGATGATGGCCACTCGCTCACCCGCTTCGATCTGAAGGTTCATTTTGTCGAACAGGGGCTTGCCATCGAAGCCCTTGGTAAATTCCTTCAGCGTTACCGCCTGTCGATGCAGCTTCTTGGTTTGCTCAAACCGGATGAACGGGCTTACCCGACTGGACGGTTTGACCTCCTCCAACTGGATCTTGTCGATCTGACGGGCGCGGGAGGTTGCCTGCTTGGCTTTGGAAGCGTTGGCGGAAAAGCGACTGACAAACTGCTGCAACTCGGCAATCTGGGCTTTCTTCTTGGCGTTATCCGACAGCATGCGCTCGCGGGCCTGGGTGGCAGCGGTCATGTATTCGTCGTAATTGCCAGGGAACAGCCGAAGCTCGCCATAATCCAGATCCGCCATGTGTGTGCACACGCTGTTCAGGAAGTGGCGGTCGTGGGAAATAATGATCATGGTGCTGTTGCGAGCCACCAGGATGTTTTCCAGCCAGCGAATGGTATTGATGTCCAGATGGTTGGTGGGCTCGTCCAGAAGCAGGATATCAGGATCAGAGAACAACGCCTGGGCCAGCAGAACACGCAGTTTCCAGCCCGGCGCAACAGCGCTCATGGGGCCGTTGTGCTGTTCCAGGGGAATATCCAGGCCCAGCAGCAGTTCGCCAGCGCGGGCATCGGCGGTATAGCCGTCCATCTCGGCGAATTGCACTTCCAGGTCCGCCACGGCCATGCCGTCTTCCTCGCTCATTTCAGCGAGCGAGTAGATACGATCACGCTCGGCTTTTACACGCCAGAGCTCTTCGTGGCCCATAATGACCGTATCAATCACCGAGCAGTCCTCGTAGGCAAACTGGTCCTGGCGCAGCTTACCCAGCCGCTGATTCTGGTCCACCATGACCTGGCCGGCCGACGGTTCCAGGTCGCCGCCAAGGATTTTCATGAACGTGGACTTGCCGCAGCCATTGGCGCCGATCAGACCGTAGCGGTTGCCATTGCCGAATTTGACGGACACATTTTCGAAAAGGGGTTTGGCCCCGAACTGCATGGTAATGTTCGCGGTGGATATCAAGAATAGACCTGCTGAGAGTGAAGACCGGGCACGGGCCGGCGAAGGAAAAGCCGGCATTGTACAGGTTTGTGGCCAAAACCGTGAGACAGCAGAAACACGGATAAAAAGCGCTTGCCTCAACGGCCCAGTGCGGGCAGCATTTCACCCTCGGTGATCGCAACATGATCCTCATTCGAAAAAAGGAAACACACCATGACACAGGCAACCGCGCGTCACATCCTTGTAGACAGCGAAGCGAAATGTGAAGAACTGAAGAAAGCCATTGAAGGCGGCCAGGACTTCGCGGAAGTGGCGAAGCAACATTCATCCTGCCCCTCAGGCCGCAACGGCGGCGACTTGGGCGCTTTCGGCCCGGGCCAGATGGTTCCGGAATTCGACAAGGTGGTTTTCAGTGGTGAAGTGAACAAGGTGCTCGGCCCGGTGAAAACCCAGTTCGGCTACCACCTGCTGGAAGTGACCAGCCGGAGCTGATGGCTTTAAACCTGCCAGCGTACCGGCCCGCCCGCAATACCCAGATACTCCGGTATCTGGCTTTTGCGGGCATGATTCTGATTGCCCCTCTGTTTTTTGTCGGCGGCCCCGGTTGGTCCGACGGGCCGCTGTTCAAATCAGCCTGGAATCTCGGGCATATTCTGTTCTTTGCTCTGCTGACCCTCGCCATTCAGCCCTGGCGGATCTGGACGGGCTGGACTCTCTGGGGCATCAGCACACTTGCCGTACTCCTGCTTGGCACCGGTATCGAACTGCTACAACACGGAACCAGCCGCCAGATGGACTGGCAGGATATCCTACGCAACCAGGTGGGCGTATGGACCATCCTGGCCCTGCGGCCACGGGCCTCACTCACCCGGAAGTCACGGCCGGTGGTCTGGCCACTGAGGCTCATCGTGGCTGCGCTACTGGCCGCCGAAATCGGTGCCACGGCAAGGGTCGCCATTCAGCAGTACCACGTCAGCCAACTGCTGCCGGCACTCTACGACTTCCGCCAGCCAGATCCCTCACCATTCTGGGATGGCGTCATAGCGCCCGTAACCGACCATGCCATAGACGCCCACAAGCGCGCACTCAGGATATCCCTGTCCACAGCGCATTATTCCGGAGTTTCCCTACACAATTTACCCGAAGACTGGCGCGACTATGACCGCCTCGTCATCGACTTGTACAACCCTCAGGACCACCCATTGCCGATGATTTTGAGAATCAACGACATGGAGCATGACCTGGGCGACAACAACTACAATGACCGCTTCAACACTCGCCTTCCCCTGACTCCCGGCCCCAACCAATTCAAACTGGACCTCGACAGGATCAAGGCAGCCCCCGAAAGCCGATCAATGAATATGCAGACCATCAGACGGCTAATTCTGTTCACGGTTGCGTTGCCGGAACCCAAAACCCTCTATCTGCGTGACATTCGGCTGGAATGACGGATCATCATCCCTGGTCTACTATCAAAAGGAGAAGCGTCCGTAAGGTATCCCCTTGCCTATTTGTGCAGTATCTTTGCGTAGGCGATTGCATGAAAGCTTTAAAAGCGTATTTCGTTGCGCTGGTTGCGTTGTGGTCAACTCTGGCATTAGCGAATGATGGTGAGCGACCATTGAGCATTAGCGTTGGCGACTGGCCTCCTTTTTTCGTGGAAAGCGAGCCTGGTCAAGGCACAGTTGCACGGCTGGTCAGGGACATCTTCGCTGCGGAAGGTTACAAAGTGGAGTTTCACTTCCGGCCCTGGAAACGCGCCTATCGGGAAGCCGCAATTGGCCAGCACAACGCCACTGCAATCTGGATGCACACCGCCGACCGACAGAAAGATTTTATCTACAGTGAACCGGTGATGAACGAACGCTTCGTGCTGTTCTACCGCAAGGACACGCCCATTGAATGGAACCAGATGCAGGACCTTGCCAACCTTAAGCTTGGAGGAAGCATCGGGTACAGCTACGGCCCTGAGTTTGATCGTGCAATCGAGAACGGGATTCTGAACGTGGAATGGGTCGCCTCCACGGAACTTAATTTTCGCCGCCTGCTGTTTGGCCGGATTGATGCTTTCCCGGAAGAAATCAACGTCGGCTACTACATTCTTCGCCGGGAAACAGACCCACAGGAAGCCCGCCGGATTACCCACCACCCGGAGCCCATTCTGGAGAATCAAAGCTTCCTGCTGTTTCCAGCCAACGAACCGGGGACACAAGCCCTGCTAGAGGCATTCAACAAGCGCCTGCAGATATTCCGTGAAAATGGCCGCTATGACACCTACTTTGAAACCAGGCCCCAGGCATCACTGAACAAAGTGAGGTAACAGCCGGCTGAACTCAGTCGAGCCGCCAGGGATTGGCCGTCAGCGGTTCACCACCATGCTCGCCCACCAGTACCGTATCGCTGCAACCCATGCCCCATTGCCCCGGAATCCTGAGGCATATGGGCAGGTGGAACACCATTCCCGACTGGAACACCGTCGACTCTCCTCGGGCTATAAAACCGGAGCCCTCCACCCATGAAGGAGGAAACTGCGCCCCCACCGTGTAGCCAAACACCCCGGAGAAAAACACCTCACTGGCCAGTGGAGCCATAACCTGCTCCGCAGCCCTGGCGGCGGAATCGAAGGTTCGCCCTGGCACCATGGATGCCTTGAGGACATCCACCACGCGACGGCAGCCGTCAAAAACGGCCCGCATCCTTGCCGAGGGATGACCCGCCACCAGCGTACGCATCATCGGTGCCGTGTAACGTTGCCAGGCAGCACCAAACTCGAGGAACACCGTATCGCCGTCTTCGATCCTGCACCGCTTGTGATTGGTATGGATGACACTGCTGCGCAGCCCCACCGTTACGATAGGCTGCATACTCATGAATTCACTGCCGCCCGCCAGAAGGCTTTCTGCGCCGATGGCCGCTATTTCGTTGTCGGTCATCCCGGGGCGGATGGCCGCTGCTGCGGCTTCGATGCCCTGCCCCGTTATGCGGGCGCTGTGCCGCAGGCAATCAATTTCGGCCGCTGATTTCACAATACGGATGCTTTTCAACAGGCCTGAAGCATCCACAAACTGTGTGTCCGGGAGTCGCAGTTTGAGCCCTTCCAGGACCCCCTGGCGGAGCGAGCCATGCCAGTAGTCAACGCCGACCTTTCCGCCATGCCCTATCAGCGCGTGTGCCAGGGGATCCAACACATCGCCCACGCCTTCCCAACGGTAACCGATAACGTGATCGACCCGTGTGGTAACCATGGCGGGACCGGTTTCGATGGAGGGCACTTGAAGGGTAAGCGTATCGGCGGTGACCACCAGTGCGACGTGAACGGAGACTTCAAAGGTACTGTAACCGGTCAGATAAAACAGATCGGACGGGTCGGTTAACAGAACAGCTCCGAGACCGTCCGCATGCATACTGGCGCGAAGGTGTTTGAGACGCTGCTGGTACTCCGCCTCAGGAAAGGGGCATTCCCGGCCCCTGAGTTCGGTGGCCAGGGTTTGCTGGTAGGCATTGAAATCCATGGGGCCGTCTCCGTTACGGAAAGTGACTACTGGAGACTGGACCCAAAACAGGGGCTTTTCAATCTTTCGCGGTGTTACCGCCGATTAAAAAAGCGCCCCAACTGGTTCCCTATGGACTCCACAGGGTCCGTGATCGAGCGCTGAACGCTGTTGGTAACCACGCGGGTGAATGCCGAGCCAGCATCACTTTCGAGAAACTCAATGTACTTCTTCAATTCGGAAGAGCTGAGATCCTGATAGGTGTAGAGGTAGCCATCGTAGACCTGCTGGGCGACCATGCCCCGCAACATGCCACGCTGGTTCTCGATCTGTTGCTGAAGCTGTTCGAAGGTTGGGCCTTTGCTACCGTTGAACGCTGCCATGGCAGAGGCTAAACCCAATTGGACAGCAACGGTGGTATCCACGGCACTCTCCGTTGCACGGGCAGCCCGGTCAAAGCGGGTAAACAGTTTGGCCCTTTCGCTGCCCTTGTACTTCTCCTGCAACGACGCGGCATTGGCTTCCACCTGCTTCCAGGTGTCAGGGTTGGAGGCGGCCACCTCGGCCTTGGAAATTTTCTCCGCCAGCGGCGTTTCATACCAGGCCAGTACCGAGTTCAACTGCCCCTCGCTGAGCCCCTGGTCCAGGTCTTCTATCAGCCGCGCGCGAATCTCGGCAACACTGAACGCATTACTCACAACACTGCTGATGGTGTTGGCAACAAACGGCTCAACCCGCCCGCTTTGTTTCAGGCCCTGGCGGATGCCCTGGCTCATCATCGCCGGGTACTGGGCGACAACCTCATCAATGGGCGACACCCGGAGCACCGAGTCCGCCAAAGGGCTTGCGGTGGCAGAACCACAGACCAGCAAAAGAAAAAGTAATGCCGGTTTAACTTGGGATAGTGTGCGCATGAACCTAGTATCCTCTGATAACGAGGGTCTGTTATGCCATGGAGCTGGCGAGAGCTGCAAGCAAAGCCGGCCAGTAACAGATGACCATTTTGTAGTGTGGAGTGACAGGGCCCGGTCCCGCCCATGAAGAAACGCCGTAATCGACCGAAAAACAGACGACCTGGACGACTTAAAAGCAACCGGGTGAAAATCTGGAAGTCCCGAATGCGATGGTATGGCCTGCCAACACTGGGCTTGGGGCTGGCAATCGCCATTGTCGCCATCATGCGTTTCAGCCTGCTGGAGCCAGACCCACCGGCAAACCCGGACGACGTCTGTGAGATCTTCCGTGAGCATCCGGTATGGTACGACTATGCCAGCCGTTCACGGGAGCGCTGGGGCACCCCGATTGCAACGCAGATGGCTTTTGTTTACTACGAATCGTCGTTTCGCAGTCATGCCCGTCCACCACGGACCCGCCTGCTGGGGTTCATTCCCTGGCGCCGGCCAACATCCGCCTACGGCTACGCCCAGGCGCTCGACCCGGCGTGGGCCGAGTACCTGGCCGCAAACGGAGACGGTCTGTCCGTGGTACGAACCAACATGAAATACGCACTCGATTTCGTGGGCTGGTATAACCACCTGACCCGCAGAGAAGTGGGCATTCCTCTCACCAGCCCCGAGAAACTGTACCTCGCCTACCACGAAGGCAGGACCGGCTACCAGCGACAGAGCTACCTCGCCAAGCCGGAGGTAAGGTCATTGGCCACTCGGGTCCAGAACCGGGCCTTCCGCTATGACCGCCAGCTCCAGACCTGCGAGGAAGAATTCCAGTGCTGGCGTTTCTACCAGTTCTGGCCCTTCTGTGGTGACTGGTAAGCCCAGACAATGATTCGGCGTCAGCTCTCGCCTTCCACCTGGGGTGTCAGTTGGGTCAGCCTGGCGGTCAGGAACTCCATTACAATCCGTACCCGTGCCATCTGTTGCGTGTCGTGGTTCACCATCAGCCACAGGTCAACGCCCTCGCCTTCAAGTGGCTCCGACAGGCGCGTCAGCTCCTTGGTACTGTCGCCCAGGTAGCAGGGCAATGCCGCCAGCCCTGCCCCGGCCCGCGCCAGGGCGTGCATTGCCTGGAGACTGTTGCAACGGATGATGGACGACGCATTCTTCAGGTGCTTGCGATACCACCGCCCCGTTGCCAGGTGGCTAAAGCTCTCATCCGGCAGAATCCAGAGCGCCTGCTCCGGCGAATGCTCAAGGTCCAGGTCGGTATGACGCTTACGGTAGCTGGTAGCAGCGTAGATAGCCGACTCGATCGTGCCTATTCGCTCCCCTTCCAGTGTGGCCTGGGGTTTGTTTACCGGCCGCAGTGTCAGGTCTGCCTCGCGGTGGCTCAGGTTCAGCACATCGTTGTCGGTGAGCACTTCCAGTTCGATGTCCGGGTATTCCCGGACGAGCTCTGCAATCATCGGACTGATAAGGGCATTCACCATGGTGTCGGTGGCCGCCAACCGGACCTTACCGACGGGCGCTGAATCCTGCCCGACCAACTGCCGTTCAAGATTTTCCATATCGGCGGCCAGCCTTTCGGCTTCGCGGAATGCGGTTTCACCCACGGGTGTGAGTTGCAGACCATCCCGGTTGCGCTCAAAGAACTGAACGCCCATCTGCTCTTCCATCTGATCCAGGCGACGAAGCACCGTGGTCTGGTGAACGCCCAGCATCTCACCGGCTTTGGCAAGGGTTCCCCCTATTGCCAGGGCGTGTATATATCGAAGATAATCCCAATCCATAGATACTGCATATTTGCAACGTGAGTACGGAGTTTAACGTATTTAAACTGCAAATACGAAGCCGTAAACTTCTTTATATAGTCAGCTAACCAATATTTTAATCCACCAGATAAGGAGGAAGGCGCTATGACTCAAGACCATATCGCAACCGTACACCCGCTGCCGTCCAGTATCCTCCACAACAGTACTGAGGTCAGGCGCCAATATACCCGTGCAGCTGCAAAGCAAGCCGTACAGGTTATCAGCCGGAAGATGAATTCCTGGAGAAAGAGGGCAGCAACCGCGTCGCCGGAGATGCCCCAGATGATGCAGGGCGAGCACTAAGCCCGTCCCTGTATGGGAAAGTAAGGGAAGACAGATTTCGAAAACACCGGTGGCCCTGGATACCCAGGCTCACCGGTGTTTTCGTTTTGGGGATCAGAACTCCCAGATCACCTTTTGCTTCTTGCCAAACCACTCGTCCATTTTGCGGTTGTAGAAGTCCTCGATCACATTCCGCTTGATCTTCATGGTGGGTGTGAGCATACCGTTTTCCATGGTCCAGGGTTCTTTCACCACCACCACGAACGCCAGCTTCTCATGAGCCTCGCACCCACTGTTAACGGCGTCCAGCTCCGCAGCCAGCTCCCTCTCCAGCTCATCACGACTGCCTCCTGCTTCCAGCGCTTCCCGTGCTTCTTCGGATAACAGCACCATCAGGCAGGGCTGAGGTTGGTTGGCTCCCGCCACGCACACAACCTCTGCCTTGGGATGATTAAAACGGCTTTCGATGGGCACTGGCACCACATACTTGCCCTTGGAGGTTTTGAAAAGATCCTTCACGCGGCCAGTGATGCGCAGATACCCCTCGCTGTCGATCTCTCCCATATCCCCGGTTTTAAGGAAGCCATCCTCGGTAACGTCCTCGCGGGTTTTCTCTTCGTTCTTATAGTAGCCCAGCATCTGGCCGGGGCTCTTGACCTGCACTTCGCCATTCTCAGCCAGACGATGCTCCGCACCAGGATTGGTGACACCCACGGTACCCACCTTGGCCCGGCCCGGGCGATTGGCATGAGAATAGCCGAAGTTTTCCGACATCCCATACACCTCCAGCAGCTCCAGCCCAAGGTTCCTGTACCAGCCAATAATTTCACCCGAGAGCGGTGCCGCCCCCGTGAGGGCCGCACGGCAGTGATCCAGGCCCAACTGCTTCAATACCTTCTTTTTCACCAGTTTGTTCAGTACCGGAATATTGAACAGCACCTTCTGCTTCTTCGGCGGCAACTTGCTGTTGATGGCCAGGTAGAACTTCATCCACAGCCTGGGCACCGAGAAGAACAGGGTCGGCCGGGCTCTTTGCAGATCTTCCTGGAAGGTGTCCAGGGAATTGGCAAAATACAGGTGGAATCCGTAATAAAGCGACTGGGTTTCCACCGCCGCACGTTCAGCAACATGGGCAAGAGGCAGATAGGAAAGCATTCTTTCATCCTGGGTGACAGGGAATATCTGCTGCAGCCCATCGGCGACGGAAATCATGGTGCGAAAACTGTGCATAACGCCTTTCGGGCGACCGGTGCTTCCAGACGTATAAACCAGGGTGGCCAGGTCATCAGGGTCCGGCAAGCTGGGTTCGGCCGGCTGCTGCTGGGCGATAACGTCCAGCCATTTCGGCGTGTCGTCCCGGGGCGACATCGGCAAAGAAATAACCGGCAGGTCTCCGGGAATGTGGCCCTTGATATCGTTCCAGCCGTCCGCCTTGCCGTCCAACTTCCCCAGGAACAGCAGTTTCGCTTCACTGTGCTCCAGCACATACGCTGCTGTCTCACCATTGAGCGTCGGATATAGCGGAACTGAAACGTGGCCGGCAGCCCATATGGCGAGGTCTGACAGGATCCAGTGCGCACTGTTCTTGCCAAGAATGGCGACATTGCTGCGTTCCGGCAGGCCCAGTGTTGCCAAGTGAGCCGACATCCGGGACACCTGGTCGGCGGCCTGTTTCCAGGTAATGTCTTCGGTGGTGCCATCCGGAAATGGCTGGGTCAGGTATACCTTGTCGGGGGTTTGCTTTGCCCAGTAATACAGGCAGTGGAGGGACGTTTGCTTGTTGCTGTCTGCAGCCATCAAGGGCTCCTTATTGTTGTCGTCTTTTCTGACGTTATTTTTGGGCAACTAAAGCATAGTACCTGTATTTCCCGTTTCCTCAAGCCTGGGCGATGGTGACGGGCCAGCTGGCCCACACGGACAACTCCCGGGCTTTCGCCCGACAGGATTGCAGGGTAACCTCCCGGGTCGCGCCAGATAACATTGCCAAATAAGGATGGGTTTCCCCATGCAAGAGTTCATTCTGTACCACTACGCCATGTCGCCTTTTTCCGAAAAGGTCCGGGCCATGCTCGGCTACGCCGGCCTTTCCTGGCAGTCTGTTATCGTCCGGGAAATGCCGCCCCGGCCTATGCTTTCCGCGCTGGCGGGCGGTTACCGCAAAGTTCCCGTGGCCCAGAGTGGCGCCGATGTGTTCTGCGACAGCCGCGCCATCGCTGACGAAATCGCACGCCTGAGTGGCAAACCGGAACTGAGCCTGGCCAACCAGCCGCAAGCAGTCATCGACTTTGTGCGCACCACGGACCTTGAGGTGTTTCTTGCCTGCGTGATTGCCGCCAGCGATGGCCGCATGCTGCGGAAGCTGATCCGCGACACGTCGCTGCTGAACGCCTTACGCTTCCTCAAGGACCGCATCACCATGGGCACAAAGTCCCGCGTGAAAGCGGTACGAGGGCCGCAGGCAAAAGCCAAGGTTATGGCGCACATCGAAACCATGGAGTCGATGCTGGCGAAAGACTTTCTGTTTGGTGACACCCCCTGTATTGCGGATTTTTCGGCCTATCATGGCCTGTGGTTTGTCTGCGATCTGGCGGGCAAACCCTGGCTGCGGGACGCTCCCAACGTGGCAGCGTGGCTGGAGCGAATGAAAGCCTTCGGACACGGCAAACCTAGTGAGATCACCGCTGACCAGGCATTGGACATTGCCCGCAATGAAACGCCGCGAGCCATTGAGTCTGCCGGTGGTAATGAGCTAACAGGAAAGAATGTCGAAGTCGCACCCGATGACTACGGGCGCGACCCGGTCGCAGGACGCCTGGTGTTCGCAGATGAGCAAACCCTGATTCTGGAGCGTTCCCACGCGCGTGTCGGGCAGGTCCATGTCCACTTCCCGAAACAGGGTTATGCGATCAAGCCGGCCTGATGCCTCAAGCCGGCTCGCCCTTCTGGCCGGCACTTTCGAAAGCGGCCAACACTGACGACAGGAAATCATCCATTAACGAGCGCGGCGCGGGGTTGTTTTCGCCGCCCCGCTCGTTCTGGAGCCGCTGGATATCGTCCAGCAGTTCCTGCATGAGCCCTTCCATTGCCTGAAGGTCCATGCCTTTGGCAACCGACTCCTGAGCAAGCCCCTGGATATCCCGGGCGAGACTGCCAAGCGGTCGCAACTGCATGTTTGCGGAGGGCTCGGATGAAGGCTCACGGGATACAGACTCGTAAGCAGCGGCAGACACCATCCGGGTAGCAGAGAGGTTCAGGCTGAAGCTCGCCAGTTCATCCCCGCCCAAACTCAACGACTGGGCCGCTTGAAAGGCACCCTGGATATCGCCGTCGAAAAAACGGCCAGACACTTGCTGCACTTTGCCAAAAAGATCCGCGAGCGCGGCCTTCTCGCCGTCATCCAGACTGCCCTCCACCGAGAATGCATAACGCCCCGAAAACAGGCTGGCCGAGCGTACTTCTTCAGACCGGACGCCATCACTCTCGCGGGCACTTGCCGACATCGCCGAGTAGCGTTGCTCCTCCATGCGAACGGTCACACGGTCGCCGTCACGGGTGGTGACCTCAAACGCAAAAGACTCTTTGCTGGCGCTCTCCACCATCGCCGCTGCTACCCGGCTCTCTGACGGCATCCCGTTTTGCAGATACCGCGATTCCAGATCAGACAAACCGTCCTGGATGCGCGTGAAGCTGTCGTCGATATCACGATTCAATGTGTCCGTCATCAACCCCAGGGCTTCGATCTGCTCCCGCGCCTCGGAGAACCCCTGCTCAACACCACGGCGTGCATCGGAAAGCAGGCCTGCCAGGCGCTCCGAGTCTGCACCGGCAGCCGCTTCCTTTTGCAGGCGCTGCTGGACGAAGCCCAGCACGCGGCTGGCCACGTCGGCGGCGGTCGGCGGTTCGAATCGATTTCGGGTGGAGGCAGATGTGTCGGGGCCGGATGCCCCGAGTCGTTGCTGAAGCTGTTGTTCAAGCCTGCTTCGAAGTGCGTTAATAGCATCCTCGGGCGTGCGGATCGCCCCCCTGCCCTGTTCCCGGACCTTGGTAGGCTCGGGGGCATTGTTTGTCGACCGGCTTCCCGATGGCTCCGCGCCGGAGCGACCTGGCATTCCGGAACCGGGAATATTAATTGGAGAAACCATACCCTCACCCCTCATCAGCGCTGTCTGCAGGCAGGACATGGGATGCTTCCGCAGCCTGCCCCTGTTTATCGGCAGACCGGCGGCAGGCATTAAGAACGTTTCGGTATTAGCACCAGATGATTAGGCAATTCGTTTTTCTCGCGGGTTGCGGGCAACTGCTCCCGCAGGTGCTGGCCGCAACTTTCGATGCAACCGAGGAAGCCGGCCAGGGTATCGCCACTGCGAACCTGGTTGGTAAAGGTGCCGACAATCTCTTCCCAAACGCCGTCGCTGACCTTATCGGCAATGCCCTGATCCACCAGAATTTCAACATAGTGTTCCGCTTCCGAGACGAAAATCAGCATGCCAACGCCGCCCTGGGTGTGATGAAGATCCTGCTCCAGGAATTGCCGCCGGGCCATGTTGGACGCCCGCCAGAAGCGAACAGCCTTTGGAACCAGATGATGTCCCACACCCGGAAACCGAAACAACAGGCATAACAGGATAAAGGTCACCCACTGAACCACCAGCAACCAGTCCGCGCCCAGCGAACCGGTAAAGTAATTGATCGCTCCGGGCACCAGTAGTGCAATAACCCCGGCCCAGAGCAGAGGGATATAGGAATAATCATCGGAGGCTGCGGCAAGAACCGTTACCAGTTCCGCGTCGGTCTCACGCTCCACCTCTGTGATGGCCGCAGCCACCTGTTGTTGCTCACTGTCTGTTAGTAACGTCGTCATGTTCGTTCCGGTGTTGCTGAATCAATAGGTTCGCTGTCTACTCGCGTTGAGTCGCTGGTTTACCAACCGCCGGAGGCACCACCGCCGCCGAAGCCACCGCCTCCGCCGCTGAAGCCACCACCGCCAAAACCGCCGCCGCGACCTCCACCAAGACCACCAGCGAGCGCACCGGCCAGCAGGGCACTGCGGCCACCACGGCCCCCGCCGACACCGCCTCTAAAGAACGCAATCAGCACAATGACGAAAAACAGGATGCCCAACGCCGGATGGGGCCGGTCGTCTTCGGCTGCCTGGCGACTGGACTTCGGAACCGCAAGTGGCTCACCACCCAATACCTGAACCATGGCCGCAGCACCGTTGGCAATGCCGGTGGCAAAATCCCCCTGCCTGAACGCCGGGGTAATGATCTGATTAATAATCGTGGCGGATGTGGCGTCGGTCAGTCGACCTTCGAGGCCGTAGCCAACCTCGATGCGAATCCGCCGCTCATCCTTGGCTACCAACAGCAACGCACCGTTGTCTTCACCTTCCTGGCCAATTCCCCAGTGACGGCCCAACTGGTAGCCAAAGTCTTCAATGGCATAGCCCTGGAGATCCGGCAGCGTCACCACAACCACCTGTTCGGTCGTTGACTGCTCGTGGGCCTCCAGCATCTGGCTGAGGCGACGTTCAACTTTGGCGGGCAGCATGTCGGCGCGGTCCACCACGCGACCGGTCAGTTCGGGGAAATCAGGAGTGGATTGCGCCTGGGCACTGGCCTGGCACAGCACAATCAAGGCCAGAAAAACGATAACGGGGTGGAAACGAACAGGCATCAGAACTCCACCTGTGGCGCTTCCTGGGCATCGGGGGTAGTGGCCTCGAAGTTGGCCCTAAGCTCAAGGTCGCTGTACAGCATGCTGTGCCAGAGACGGCCCGGAAAGGTCCGGATTTCCGTGTTGTAGCGTTCAACCGCCTGGATAAAGTCACGCCTTGCGACCGAGATACGGTTCTCCGTACCTTCCAGTTGCGACTGCAACGCCAGGAAGTTCTGGTTTGACTTCAGATCCGGGTAGCGTTCTGAAACCGCCATCAGGCGGCTGAGCGCACTGCTGAGTTCACCCTGAACCTGCTGGAACTGTTTCAGCTTCTCGGGGTTGTTGAGAATGCTTTCGTCGACCTGAATAGAGGTCGCCTTCGAGCGCGCTTCGGTGACTGCCGTCAGGGTTTCCTGTTCCTGATCCGCAAAACCTTTCACCGTTTCAACGAGGTTCGGCACCAGATCCGCCCGCCTCTGGTACTGGTTCTCCACCTGCGCCCAGGCTGATTTAACCTGCTCGTCATACGTTGGAATGTTGTTGATGCCGCAGCCGGTGAGCAGCATGGCCAGCAAGGCCAGAGCAGCAAGCTGAAAGGGCGTTTGGCCTGGGCTGGCCATGGGTCGGTCGTGCATAGCGTATCGGTTCCTTGATGGTGGGTCTGGTCATCGCCGGCCTAAGACACTATCACATTTTTCCGCCCGACATCTGCCGCCCAGGCGACCGAAAACACTGTATACATATACAGATACCTTAAGTATACTCACCGCAGATTCAATGAACCCCACCAGACACGACAACGTGCGGGAACACACTGGAGAACGTCATGGCCGTACAAGCGCTGTATTACTCGGAGAGGGATGGACTGGAGATGGCACTGAAACACCCCGACACAATGCTCTTCTCGTCCAAAGCGGAAGCCGATGCCCGGGACAAAGTCCTGGAACTGGCCGAGGAAATCACCCAGTTTCTACAGGCGCGAGTTGAGGGCCTGGATGAAGCCATGGCGGAAAAAGCGGCACTCGCCATTGCCGAGGAAAAGGACCTGTTCGCCAAGGCCCTGAAAAAACCCTCATTGCTGAACGAAACCACCGACGCATAACCCAGAATGGGCGGGGAGGCGCTCATTCACCACACGCCTCCCCGCCTCGGTACGTCTGCGCGGATCAGTCTCCCAGGGGATTGATATCCCCAATAAACCTCAACATATCCGCCATGGTGAAGGTTCCTGGCGTGGCTGCCGGCAGGGATGGTTTCCAGTCTTTGCCCTCCTGCCAGAGGAACGACTGCTGATCACCGTGGATCAACCCCACGAACACCTCGGACACGATGGCTGCCCCAACCGGGCCCAGCCGGTCACCGGCCTCTTTCACCTGCGCTTCCTTCAGGATGTAGTACCACAGCGGTGTTGACTCATGCAGCCCCTGGCGCTTGGCTTCCTCGCCATCCGGCCCGGTCACAATTTCATCGGCAGTCAACGCATTGGCTGCGCCCATTTCACGGGCCACATCCTGGCCGGAGGGCAAGCCCAGGCTCACGCCGCGCTTGAGATTACGGAAAGCCAGGTTACCGCCACCACCCGGCAGATTATGAAGTTCCTCCACCAACAACGGGTCCAGTTTCCGCGACGGATTGAATGGCATCGACGATGGACGGTCAAGGTCGTGGAAGCGCCGCCAGTCGATAATCCAGTTGCTGGGCAACACACTGACTGGCGTTGGCCCGGTGGGAGGCTGCGGTGCGAGATTTCCAATAATGTCCCCAGACAGTCCGGAGAACGCAAACAACAGATCAAAACCGGTATCCGCGAAGATCCGGTTGTGGCTATAGCGCTGGCGCACCATGCTGTGCCCCAAACGATAGGCCGCCACTGAAAACTCCACCGGCATGTAAGGGGTTTTCTTGAACCGGTAGTACTGCCGGCCATCGTTGAGAATTCGGTCGGTCGCACCTTCCCCGCACAGACGCTCCATCCAGTCGTGGAGCACCATCCACTGATAGTGGTAAGTCACGGTTTTCCTGGCTTCAGTCAGGAGCTGTTCAGCCGCTACGCCCTCGCTCTGCAGCTTGTCACACACAGCGTTATGGAACTTCAGGAAGGCCAGGTGGGTCTGCGCAACCAGCAGGTTTTCATCGTTGCGCGGGTCACCAATCAATGCCACGCCTTCCGGGCTGCGGGGAAGGTCGTTGGCAAAATCGCCGGTGATGCCACCAAAATCGACGTTGATGTTCCGGCCAATCACCAACTTGGGACCACGTTGCGAAGGGTCCGCCGGGTTCCTGGCATACAGATGGGGTGAGCCGTCAGGGCCGAGACCATAGACATTATCCAGGTCCAGCGCCGGGGTACGGAAGTTCTCCAGTCCCAGCGGGTCCCTTTTCTTATCGGACAAAGAGCTCAGATCGAGCGTGATGTCGTGGTCGACAAACTGGCCAAAGTAGGTGTAACCGCCCGGAATGCCCGGATTGTCCAGTGAACTGTCCGTCGGATCGGGATCCAGCATGGCTTCCGCCAGCGCCTGTAACTTGTTGTCTGGCACATCCAGGGCCGACAGGCCCGGAAACATACGACCAAACATGCCTGGGTCATCGTGGCCGGATAACTGGTCAAGCCCCTTGCGTGACGGGTGCCGTCCGCCCATGCCATGGCCGGGACACATGTTGACTTTCTTGTACGTTTTTTCGCTCGTTTCGAACGTTTCCTTGATATTCATTCCTCTCTCCCATTTGGACTATCAGGTCCTCAGACCGTCGAAGCCGCGAACAACGGCCAGGGCGTCGTGCCCTTCGCGACGAGCCCCAGGGAAATAGCAGCTTCCATGCCAGCGAGATATCAAGTGAAAAAACCGAACTACGGGCCCATCGGAATCCCATGCTCAAACAGGCAGTTAACAACAACAGCCAGGCACATTCAGGACCGACAGCCAACATTGGACAACTTCCACGACCGCCGGAAAACAGCACGCCTGCATACATTGCTGACAGCGGGTGACGACGGAATTTTTTCAGGAGAGCACGAAAAAGTACGGATTTGAGATTTTTGCAGACAGGAGCCAACACAATCACTGCACTTTAAACACATTTACAGAGTTTTCTGGTTTGCTTTACACCCTACGTATCAAAATCTGACACTTTTTAGCCGAACGACCTTGGCGTTTTCCACTTCGAGCTCTAATGACCACCCCCTATCTCAGCCCTAAATAGCATTGCCCCGTAAAATCAGCCACCTGAATGCGTACAGACCTGGGCGAGGAATCAACATTCAGACGATATGTCGCATATGCAAAGATGTTGAAACTCATTACAGCTTTTACAAACCATTTCCGGAAATACTGGTATCAACGCCTGAAACGCGTCTCCAGAACCACCGCCGAATTGGTTCGCTCCACACCCTCAAGATTGCCGATTTCGTCCAGAACCGCACTCAGCTCCTCCAGGGACTGAGCCTGGACGATGGCAATCAGATCATACTCGCCGCTGACAGAATACAACTGGGATACCTGGCTGATCTGTTCCAGGGCTGCGTTGGTTCGAGCCGTCAGCTTCTGGAAAACCTTGATCGACACATGGGCCTCCACCTGGGTTGCCGTATACTCGCCTCCAAGCTCAACGGAATACCCGCGAATCACGCCACTCGCTTCGAGCTTTGCAATGCGGTTCTGCACCGTTGAGCGCGACAGGTCCAGTGCCCTGGCCAGGTCCGAGACACTGCAACGGGCATTCTGGCGCAGGTGTAATAGTAGCCTTTGGTCCTGCTTGCTGATCATATCGACATCATTCCTGGTCAAATTGCCATAATATATCATCATTTATCATTTTTTGACGCTACAAAATGGCACTACACCCCATCATACTGGCCCTGCCACTCTCCGCTTCCAGCGGTCAGCAGATGAGGACATGTCTATGATTATCCGCCCGGTTGCCCTCTCAGACCTCGCCGCTCTGCAGCAGATTGCCGTGGAATCCGGCCCCGGTTTCACCTCACTGGTCGATGACCGTGATTTCCTGATCCGGAAAATCCGCCATTCCATGGACAGTTTTAACCGCCATACCGGTACCCCAGGCGACGAAGGCTATCTGTTCGTGTTGGAAGACCCGGAAACCGGCGAAATCATGGGTACCACCGGTATTGAAGCCTCTGTAGGCATCCGACGCCCTCTGTATCATTATCATCGCAGCCAGGTCGTTCACCACTCGCCGGAACTGAATCTGCTCCGCCGACTGGAAGTCCTCAACATGTGCAATCATTACACCGGTTGCAGCGAGATCTGCACACTGTTTTTGCGGCCCAGGTTTCGGCGGGCGCACGCGGGCAAGCTGCTCTCCCGGGTTCGCTTTCTGTTTATGGCCCAGCATCCGCAGCGTTTTGCTGAGACTGTCATCGCTGAAATGCGGGGCATCTCGGACGAAGGCGGGCAGTCGCCCTTCTGGGATTGGTTGCGGACCCATTTCGTGGATCTTGATTTCAGCACGGTGACACGCATGGTGGGCACGGGCGACAACGGCTTTATCGCCGACCTGATGCCCCGACACCCGCTCTACACCCATTTGATGGACGAAAACGCCCGCGCTGTTATCGGGCAGGTACACCCGCAAACCCGTCCGGCCCTCGCCATGCTCGAAGCCGAAGGGTTCCGCCATAATGGTTACGTGGATCTGTTTGATGCCGGCCCGACCGTTGAGGCGAGACTGGCCGATATCCGCTCGGTATCGACGTCCGTCGGCTGCCGTATCCAGATTGTTGATGATGTGCGACCGACGCTCGAGGAATGGAACCGGGGTGGCCAGGGCCGACTGTTGGCCATCACCAATACCGAAACGGCGAATTTCCGCGCCACCGTCACCAGTGCTGCCCGATACCTGCCTGCTCACAATCTCCTGCAGGTACCGGCAGCACTGGCAAAGTCGCTTAATCTGCGCAACGATGGAGAAGTCCGTTTCATGGAACTTGCAGCCGCACAGAGCGGAGCTGCGACCACAGCCATTCCACTGCGCCAACAACAGGAGGCCATCCATGCACACCGATAGAGATACTTTGTTCCGCCACCTTTGGGACAATTACTGCGAGGTGACACCCTCGGCACAGGATATCCACCGGTTGCTGGATGACACCCAGGGCGGCGAAATTGTGAATGACCACATTGCCCTGCGTACCTTCAACATCGAGAAGGTAAACCTGGACAAACTGGCCGCGCACTTCCTGGCGCTGGGATATCACGAAGGCGGCGACTATCACTTCGACGCCAAGAAACTGTACGCAAAACACTACGAGCATCCAGATCCGACTGCCCCCAAGGTGTTCATTTCCGAATTGCTGGTTGATCAGTGTTCCGGGTCGCTGCAATCCATTGTGGAAGGCCTGGTGAGCCAGATGGACCCTACCGCCGTCACCCGGGACGACTTTCTCTATTCCGGTCGTCACTGGGATGTCGACCACGCCACCTACCAGACCCTGCTGGAGGAAAGTGAATACGCGGCCTGGGTAGCGGCTTGGGGTTATCGGGCCAACCACTTTACGGTGAGCATCAATCATCTCAGCCGATTCAAAACCGTGGCTGAAATCAATCAGACCCTCAAAGACAACGGTTACCGTGTGAACAGTTCCGGAGGTGAGATCAAAGGCTCTCCGGAAGAGCTGCTGGAACAATCTTCCACCATGGCGGACCGCGCCGACGTCCGGTTTACGGATCAGACGGCGGCCATACCAAGCTGCTTCTACGAGTTCGCACGTCGCTATGCCAAGCCTGACGGAGAGCTCTACAGTGGCTTTGTTGCCGCCTCGGCGGACAAGATTTTCGAGAGCACGGACAGCCGAACCTGAAGGACAAAGCCTTCAGGTCGTTACCAGTTCCTCACAGATGACCTTCAGGCAGGCTGGCCTGCATTGAGCACGAAGTGGTGTATCGCCGGCGATGTCCCCATCCATGGTGACCGTTCGGCGCGAACGGGTGGTGATCGACACGGTCGGGCTTTTGAGGTGAACCACTGTGCTGGTTCGTTTCGGAGAGTTACGGCTCAACCGCACCGTCAAAAAAGTCATGAAAAGCTGGAACAGCGAACGCGGCCTCACGGCCACGACATCCAATTGACCATCCCCTGCCGACGCCTGGGGAATCTCGTTGCCACCGCCGAAAAAGGCACCGGAGGACACCGCAATGGTCAGCCATCGCCCGGCTACGGTTCCCTTCTCGGTTTCGATGAGGCCATGGAAACCCCGATACACCCGCAGTTTCTGCAGCAACGCTACGCCATAGCTGAAGCGACCGAGAAGTCGTTTGGCGTCCGCCGACGACTCTCGAACCGGCAATGTGCCGAGTCCGATATGAGCCACGTTCAGAAACAGACCGTTATCGGTGGTGGCTACGTCCAGCATACGGGTCCGTCCTGCCGAGACCAGATTGCAAACATGCTGGGGATCGTCAGGCAGCCCCAGGTTGCGGGCAAAATCATTGGCGGTCCCGGAAGGCAGAACCGCGAGGGTAGCGCCGGTATCGAGACAAAAACCGGCCGCCGCATTTACTGAGCCATCGCCTCCAGCCGCGAGGATGAAGTCCCTGGGGCCCACCTCTTCGGTCCAGCTCTTATCGTCAAGACTGCAATCCCGGATATCGACAATGCCCGCACTTTCCAGGTAATTTCGCCAGAACTCAGCGCCACGATTGTCCTTTTCCCCGGCGTTGGGGTTGGCCATCAACCAGTAAACCATTGCATACCGTCTTCCTGAGTCTGTTTTGGATTTTTGACGTACTAAGGTATAAGCCATGGTAGCGGAACTTGCCATCAACATGGTCAAGGTTTAACGGCGCTGTAACGCCGCCACCGACGAACTAAGGGAGACCGATGCTGGAAGATGTCAATGTTGTCTGGCTGGGGTCGATTGCCAGCCTGCTGGCAGGCCTTGGGACAGGTGTCGGCGCCCTGGGTGTATTCCTGGTCAGAAAGCTCACGCCACAGCTGCAGGACGGCATGCTCAGCGCAGCTGCGGGGGTCATGCTGGCGGCGTCGTTCTTCTCGCTACTACTCCCGGGCATCGAATACGGCGAGGAGCTCACCGGCGCTACCTGGAGCGCCGCGTTGATGGTTATCGCCGGTCTTCTCATGGGCGCAGGCCTGCTCTTCAGCATTCATCAGCGGCTACCCCACGAACACTTCACCCTGGGCCGGGAAGGCCCTGACAGCGCACGTATACGCCGGATATGGCTGTTCATCATCGCCATTGCCCTGCACAACTTCCCTGAAGGCATGGCCGTTGGCGTCGGGTTTGCCGGTGGTGACATCGGTAATGGGGTGGCCCTGGCGGTGGGCATTGGGCTTCAGAACATCCCCGAAGGCCTGGCCGTGGCCGTCTCCCTGCTGGCCATCGAGCACTCACGCCTGAAATCCTTCGGGATCGCGGTGCTGACCGGGCTGCTCGAGCCCGTTGGCGGGCTTTTCGGCAGCACCATGGTATGGCTGGCAGAACCCATCATGCCGTGGACCCTCGGCTTCGCGGCCGGTGCCATGCTGTTCATTATCAGTGATGAGATCATCCCCGAGACCCATCGTGGCCGCTTCAAGACCCTGGCCACCTTCTCGCTTCTGGGCGGTTTCGTCATCATGATGTTCCTTGACGCCACGCTGGGTTAGCCGGGAAACAACACCCTCGCCATACCGATGCTGCTGACGATCAACAGCACAACGCCCAGCACCCGGAAGAAGATCGGTGTTTCCGCCTTCAGCATGCGGTCGTGAACGTAAAGTCCGATGACATGACCAATGGCAGCGCAGGGTAACAGCCACAGGTGGTGGATCAGCTGCAGGTCGACGCCCACCCAGATAAACGCCGCCATTTTGATCACCACCAGGATGAACCAGAGTGCGAACAGGGTGTCCCGCAGGCGCTCTTTCGGCAGATGCTGCGCCACAACGGCAATAATCAGCGGGGCACCAATCAGGGACGTACCACTGATGTAGCCGCCCACCATCAGAAACACCGCGTCCACAGTCCGGCTGCCGCTGCGAAAAGGCCGGTCAAGGATGTAGGAGATGGAGTACAGGGACACGATCACAAAGATAATCGTGCTCATGATCTCTGACGGCAGTGTGATCAGTCCGAACACCCCGATCAGCTTGGGCACGATCATGATCGCCAGAATCCGCCAGAGATAATGCCAATCGACCGTACCCACGACCGCCGCGTCATCATCACCCGTACCCGACGACTTGCGATTATTCATCCAGATGGTCAGGGAGGAAAACACCAACAGGTGCACTGCAATGATGGGCAGGAACACCAGCGGGTCGTCCAGCACCAGCAGTAGGAAAGGCAGTGAAAGCACCGCCCCGCCGAATCCCAGCCCGGAACGGACAAACCCGCTCCAGATAAAAATCAGGCCAATCAGGACATACTGGTACAACGCCAAGTCAGACATAGAGGTATCGAGGTTCCGGGAGCCAGGTTCGCGAATACAAAGGTGTATGAGCATACCTGCCGGGAAGCCCTTACTTCCAGTAACAAACTGGCTACTTTTCTACAACGGAAGAAATGACAGAAAGCGCCTAGTTTTTAATCAATGCCTCCGGTAAAGCCGCCGGACAGAATTTCCGACAAGAACAACAGCCAGGCAGGAGGTGGGCCCTTCTGCCCGTGGTAAATGGAGAACAGCCATGTCAGCAGCAGTTGATCATCTGGACGAACGGCTCCGGGACGACGGAGAATCACTTGAGGAGATCATGCCCTCAGCCATCACCCTGGCCATGATGTTGCGCCACCGGACGATGGCGTCGTGGATGCGAATCGAGTTTGACGGCTACAGTGATACTTCGGAACTCCCGCCCTACCGGCGCGATGTTCCCGGCCATATCGTGGCCCGCTCACCCCAGTATGGCTGGATCCCCGCCCCGGTCGACGACAAGCAGAAGCAGGACTTCGGCCATCGGGACATGCCAGAAGGCATCAAATCCCTGGAAAAAACCTGTATGGCCTGCAAGAAAGGCACGGGCCACCGTATTGTTTTCGACAAAGAGGAAATGGCCACGCTTCAGGCGCATATCAACCTGACCGCCGAACTGGCCATTACCATCAGCAGGGACAGCTATAACAAGCTGCTTCGCGTTGTTCGCTGCGCCCTGTATCTCTGGGAACAGGAACTCATGGAACACGGGCTCAGTGGAGACCACAATTCCTACAGCACACAGGAACGGGAAAAAGTTGCCCACCTCGATGACCCCGAGAAGTTCTGGCGCAAGGCGCTTGAGGATAACGCCGACCTGCCCATTCCCGACGTGCGGGAAACCGGGTTCTTCGAACGTTTCTTCGGGCGGACAGGCTGACACAGCCTCTAGCGTTTAACGGTCTGTCAGCTTGATCTCGATACGTCGGTTCTGTCGCAGCGCCTCGGCAGAACCGCCCGAAGCAACCGGGAAAAACTCCCCGAAACCGGCAGCTACCATGCGGTTCTGGGGAACGCCTGCAGAGGCGAGGTAGCGCACGACGGCGACTGCCCTGGCCGTGGAGAGTTCCCAGTTCGAGGGAAACGCTTCGGTATTGATGGGAATCCGGTCGGTGTGACCGTCGATGCGCAGAATCCAGTCGATATCCTCGGGAATGGCGTCCACCACGTCCAGCAGCACTTCTGCCAGTTTGTCCAGCTCCTGTTGACCCTCCTGCCCAAGGCTGGCGGAGCCGGAGGCAAACAGCAATTCCGAAGGTAACAGGAAGCGATCGCCGACAATGCGGATGTTCTCGTTATCCTGCAGAATATCCCGCAGCCTGGCGAAGAACTCCGACTGATAGCGTTCCAGTTCATTGACTCGTTCGGCAAGCAATGTATTCAGGCGCTTTCCCACCTCTTCAAGTTCGGCTTCCTTCTCGGCGGTGAGGTCCTCCTGTAAACGCAACGCAGCGGTGATGCGGCCGAGCTGATCCTGCAGCGCCGCAATCTGGTTCGAAAGCTGCTGGATGATTGCGCGCTGGGAAGCCGTCAGTTGCTCTTCATCCTCCAACTCCGACTCCGCCCTGGCGACGGCCTTGCCAAGATCTTCAACCCGCAGGGCCTGGGCCTCGGCATTGTATTGTTGCTCCAACCGCCGGGCCTTCTCCTCCTCCAGCTCCTCACGAAGTGTATCGTTCAGCGCGAGGCTTTCGCTGAAGCGGTTCTGGACCGCCGCCATCTCGTTTTCCAGGGCGGCGGTCTCTTCCTGCTCAAGACCAAGCAACCGGGAAATTTCCTGCAAGCGGCTATTGAGCCTGGCCAGTTCCGAATCCCGATCCGAGAGGGTTTGCGACAGGTACAGCTGGCTGACCACGTAAATCAGCAGCATGAAGATGATCAACATCAGCAGTGCCGACAACGCATCGACGTATCCGGGCCATACGTTGATGCTGCTGCGGGTTCGACGCCGGGAACCGATCATGGGACTGGCCTGCTATCGCGGATCATCGTCAACCCGGTCCACGAGGTTGGTTACACCAGTCAGCCATTCCTCCAGGCCGTCGTAAAACCGGTTCTGGGCGTGGCCCGCCTGGATATCTAGAAAACCCAGGACCAAGGAGCCGCCAAGCCCCAGCAGCGACGAGCTGAACGCCGTTCCCATGCCTTCCAGGGGTTCCAGCAGCCCAGACTGCAGGCCCGCAAACACCTTGCCGAAGTCTTCCTGACTCATATCCAGGTTTACAATGACGGCGCCTACGGAATTGATGGTTCCAAGCAGGCCCCAGAAGGTGCCCAGCAATCCCAGGAAGATGAGAAGACTGATGAAATAGCGGGTGATTTCGCGCTGTTCGTCCATGCGGCTGTGGATGCCATCCAGCACCGTACGCAACGACATGGTGGACAACGAGAAGCGGTCACGCTTGGAGTCGTCATCCAACTGTCGCGCCAGCGGCTTCAGAAGACGGGGTTCCTGCAATACGGAGAGCCCGGCGTTGCCGGTGCGGAACTGCGCAATCCAGCGCAATTCCGGAAACAGCACAAACACCTGGCGATAGGTGATGGCAATGCCAACCAGCAGCACACAAACAATTAACAGGTTGAACACCCAGTTCGCCATAAACGCGGCCTGCAATGGTTTGTGGATCAATGCACAAACCACCACAACGACCACCAGGAAGAGCGTCATCCAGAAAAGGGTATGCTTGGGATTGCTCATTAACGCCACCGCATTCGTCGGGAAACACGTTAAAAGCTAGCACAAGCTTGCCATTACTGCTGTCCACAACCCCACTGGTTGCGTTAAGGATTTGTTACCACCGCTCAAGGCTCGTAGCGTTGAGCGATACTGTCCAGGGCGCCGCTGTCGCGCGCTTCATCAAGCGCTGCCTGAAGGTCCTCCACAATGGCCGGGGCCGTTTCGTTGCTGACCGCCAGGTACATCGGCGTCTCACGGAAAACGAGAACCGGTTTCAGGCCAGTGATGTCGTGCTCTTCCTCCGCCACCAGAGGCCCCACGAGACCATCTGTCACCCAAAGGTCGGCCTGGCCCAGCACCAAACGTCGAGGATTCTGCTCACCGGATACATTCATGACCAGATCAAACCCCTCACTCACCAGATAGTCCGACATGACGTCGCCCTTGTACCCGGCAATCTTGTACTGCCGGGCACCTTCGAGGGACTCCAACTGGATGTTGGAATCGGGCGCGGCAAACAGGGTCCACTTGATCGACGCCAGCGGGCCGACCCACTGAAACTCGTCTTCCCGCTCCTCGGTTCTGGCAGTGCAGAACAGAGCATGGTTCTCCCGCCCCTGGACCCATTCGTAGGCACGGCTCCAGTCCCGCATCTTCATGACGTATTCGTAGTCCACCCGCTCCATCATGGTTTTAACCATATCGGTACAGATACCGGTGATATCGTCTTCATTATGGGCGAAGCCCTGCCCCGTGGTTGACGCGTTATAGGGTGGGTAGTTCTCGGTGAAGATATACAGCTTCTCGTCAGCAACGGCCGACGACACCACCGCCAGCATAAGGAGGCCTTGCAAGACCGGTCTAATGAACTTCAACGGGCCGGTCATTTCTGGGCCTGGTTTGGCTGGCATGCTTTTGTCCTCGTCGCAATGGGTAGGGGTATTGGTAGTTTAGGCTAGTCACTTTGAGCAATAATGCCAATACACCCGTCAATACCTTTATCCATCGGAATAAACAGATTTTCCGCTGAAACTGGTCTACCGTGAGGTGTGAAGAAGTGTAAAATCTGAATGCATGTTTATGGAATTGTTGGCAGCCGGCCTGCCCAGGGACCCCGTTTATGACAGAAAGCCAGACCCGTATCACCGGCCTCCGTCAAAACGCTCTCATCGTTGTTCGCGGTTTTATTCCTTGTGGATGTGAACTGGTCGCGGCCTCGTCCGGCGACGACGGCGCCCAACTGACACTGGCGAACCTCACTTCGCCTGGTCTGATACAACACCTGAATGGGTCGGACCACACTCCCGCCGAACTATTTCTGTTTGACGGTAATCACCCCACGCGTGTGAGGGGTGACCTACAAACTGCCAATGTGGACAGCGTGCGAATGACCAGCGATCCCCACGATGCGGAAACCGTTGAATACCTGCGACAACTGCCACAAAGGATTCCTGGCCAGTTCGCACCTCCCCCCGCTAGTTTGCCGTCGATGAAAGACGCCTACCAAAAACACACCCGGCGCCTGCTGGGCACATTGGTAGCCGACTTCATCGACCAGGCCTGCGAGGGGATTGGGAACGACCTCGAACATGCGGCGGAAGTGCGTGAGATCACCCGTCTGAAGGACATGCGCTTTATCTTCAACAGTCGCGGGGAGCAGTTGTATCGGGATTTTACGCTTCAGTTCCAGGCGTTCGACCGCCAGCTCAACCCGAGCACAGTCGACGACAGCCAAAGCGGCGAACTCAGGGTTGTGGAACAGCATGTCTTTGAGGACTGGCTGGAACTCCAGATGGTGGCATCCGAGCTCGCCAGCAAACACTCCAATACTCTGTTCGTGCTCAGTCAGTTGCTTAACCAGCTTTTTTCCTGCGATATCAGCGACCGCAGCAACCCTCTTTCACCATTGTCACTGTGCACCTGCCTGCAATTCTCCATTGATCGGCTTGGCATTGCCCGAGAGCATCGAGGCACGCTTTACCTTGCTTTCGAGACCGTGCTGGACGACCTTTGGCCCCGGGCCGCAGAGTCTCTGAACCGCGACCTCCGTGCGGCGGGCCTGCTGGCACTCGATCTGACCAGCCTGCCTTCCAACTGGTCGCTGAGGGAATCTGACAAGGTCCGGGAAGCTCCAGCAGACACGCCCCACGCTGAAGCATCGGTGGACGATTCCACGCCCCCTGCGGCACCCGCATCGGCCCCCGGGCGTTCGTTACTCCGCCTGATGAGCCTACAGCACGATGCCAGCAACCTGCGGGATACCTGGCCACGCACCAACCCACAGTTTACTGCTGAACTGCGACCGCACAGGGACGATCTGCGCAAGGTGCTGGGAGAGCCGGGCCCCAGCATGGAGGAGGCTATTCGACATCTGGCATCGTCCAATCCGGATCTGGAACAGGCACTTGACGACGGGACGTGGGACAAAGTCACTCTTGTGGATCGCCTGTTTGCGCCACTGGAGCGCGAACAGGGGCTGAACAGAACGCTGAGGGAACAGCTTGAACAGTTGAGACTTCCGGTTCTGGAGGTCCTGCTTGAGACCTCGGAATTCCTCGACAGTGACAACCATCCGGCCAGGACCATCGTCAACGACCTCATGCGCCTCTGCCTGGCTGAGCGGAGTTCAAGCCGCAACCTGGAACAGACGGTGACGGGGATTATCGACGAACTCATCCAGACGGAAGAACGGGATGAAGCGTTTTACCGGTCCATTGGTACCCGGTTGAGGGGCCTGGTAGAGCGACAGGAACAATCGTTCCAGAGGAACTCCGAACGTATCGCCAAGACCCTGGAAGGCAAAGAGCGCCTGCGCCAGACGCGGCTCGGCGTGCAGCGACGCCTGAACATGATCCTCGCGGGCAAGGCCGCTCCAACGGTACTACTTGATCTGCTGAACGCAGGCTGGGAGCAGCTGATTGTATTGGCGGTATTGCGGGAAGGCGCCGAGAGCCAGACCGCAACCAGCTTCATCAACATCGTTGAACAGATTCGCCTCTGGCTATCGGACGGTGAAACCAGCAAGGATCTCGCGTTTGAACGGGAACTGGAAAGCGATGCATTGATCCAGCTTATTGACAGAGAGCTGCGCACTGTCGGTGAAGTGTCTCCGGTTCGCGAGGTGGTGGCGAGGCTGACCCGGGAATTGCATCAGCATACATCAAGCGAGACTGTGACCCTCGACGCCTATCCCCCGGGTTCCTGCCAGCAGAAGGAAGCGGAGGTCTCTACAGAGTCAGTTGATACCCGCTGGGCCAGGCGTGCCCAGGATATTGGCGTGGGTGATTGGGTTGAGATTGCCCTCGACAACGGTGAAAGACGACGCATGCGACTGGTCTGGGGTGGCAAGGACGTCTTTCGCTTTGTGTTCCTTTCGCCCCAGGGACTGGGAGAGGTGAGTTATCAATACTCCGAGTTCGTGTCGAGATTGGCCCGCGGTGATGCGTGGCTCGTCAAGCAGGGCGACATTCCCTTTGTCGACCAGAGCCTGTTCGACATCGTTCAGGAGGTCTACAGCAAGCTCAACTTCGAAGCCACTCACGACGCCCTCACGGGATGTCTTCACCGGCATGATTTCGAGAAGCAGTTGGCCCAGGCTCTGTCAGCAATGGACGACAACCCTTGCAGTCATACCCTGATGGTGTTCGACATCGATGAATTCAGTGTGATCAACGCCACCTATGGCACCGGCATCGGAGACGAGCTACTGAAACGGTTTGCCTCCCTGCTTCAGGAGCAGGCGTCACAACACTCCGGCGATCACTGCATCGGGCGACTGGGAGGCAACGAATTCGCGTTGCTGGCCAAAAAGATGCCGTTGGAGGAAGGGCTGGACTTCTCCGAACGGCTGCGCGACGCCTTTCGAACGGAGTCACATACCGTTGGCGACACCGAGTTCTCCACCACCCTAAGCGCGAGCGTATGCCCTTTCGAAGACACTTTGCGCTCCGCTGGCGAACTGATGAACCAGGCAAACCTGGCACTCAAATCCGCCAAGCGAAAGGGCGGAAACGGCGTTGAACGGGTTCGGGAGCAATCCCAGCAAGTGCCCGCTTCGGGCCCCCTGTGGGTACCCGAAATTGACCGCAGCATACGCGACGGCAGCCTTTACCTGCGGGCACAGCGGATCCTTCCCCTGACCGGCGGCAGCAAGGGTGACATGTACGAACTGCTGTTGGGCCTTCAGAACTCCTCCGGCCAGGAAATTTCCCCACAGAGTTACATTGAGGCCGCAGAACAGTTCCGCCGCAGTTCCCGCGTTGACCTTTGGGTGATTGACGAAGCAATAGGCTGGATGGAAGAGCACCCAGACGCTATGGAGAACATCCATACGTTCAACATCAACCTCTCCGGTGCGTCATTGAGTGACGATGCCTTCCTGTTCGCCCTGGAAACCAGGATGAAGCAGCACAACGCCCTCACCCACCAAATCTGTTTTGAAGTCACCGAGACGTCCGCCGTTGCCAATCTGCATTACGCCGCCGACTTCATGACCGAAATGAAACGGCTTGGATGTCGGTTTGCGCTGGACGACTTCGGAACCGGCCTGTCCTCCTACGCCTACCTGCAGAAACTACCGGTGGATTACGTCAAGGTGGACGGTATTTTCGTCCGCGACATGGCCAGCAACCTGACCAACTATGCGCTGGTCAGGTCCATCACCGAGCTGTGTCATTTCCTCGACATGAAAACCATCGCCGAATACGTGGAAGACATGGAGACACTGGAACTGCTTAAGGAGATCCAGGTAGATTTCGGGCAGGGATTCTGTATTGCAAAACCCCGACGGATGGATAGCCTGGGGGCCACCGCAAAAGCCTGAAACACTACAATCACCAGAGTCAACGGGAGACCGCCCATGCCAAACAGCGTAAAAATCACCTACTGTACCGGCTGCAAGTGGATGCTTCGATCCGCCTGGATGGCTCAGGAACTGTTGAGCACCTTTGAGGAAGAACTGAATGAACTGACCCTGATACCGGGTACTGGCGGCATTTTCGAAATTCACGTCAATGGAAAACGCATCTGGTCACGGAAGGAACAGCAAGGCTTTCCGGACATCCGGGAACTGAAGCAGCTGGTCCGCAATGAAGTCTCGCCTGATCGATCACTTGGCCATACCGACGGAGTACCCACAGCCTGAGCGCCCTGGCGTGCCTGGGAACTGGCCGCTGTCATCGCCGGGCGACCCAACGAAACCAATTATTTGCGCCCAGGCCTTAGACATTGGTTTCGTAGTGTCTTGCTGCAAAAGACGTTTCAGGCCACTATCATGGCTTCTCTATTTGCGAAAACGAAAAGGCAACGCATGTTTCTTGAACGCTACCACGCCACCCAGAACGGACTCGTACTGATCAGCGCGACCCAGGCCAGTCGATTTGCCAAGGAGGTGGCGGGTGACTTCAATCCGATCCACAATCCGGATGCCCGGCGTTTCTGTGTGCCCGGAGACCTACTGTTTGCCTTGCTGGTTTCACACTTCGGGCTGTCCCGACAGATGACCTTCCATTTTCGTAGCCTGCTGGGTGAAAACGTTCCATTGGACTTCCGCGAGGACGATGACGGCTTGATCCGCGTCTACGATCAGAAAGGCAAGGTCTACATCGAAGTGGAACGCAGTGGTGAGCGGACCCACGATGAAACCGTAATTGAGAACTTCACCCGCTGTTACGTGGCCGCTTCCGGAAAGAACTTTCCCCACACGCTCAAACCGTTGATGGAGAACGAAGGCGTGATGTTCAATCCAGACCGGCCAATGATCATGTATCAGAGCATGAGCCTCGCTTTGAATACTCTTGATGCGCCGACTACTGATCTTGAACTCCACAACGCTGAACTTAAGCCGGACGGGAAGCGCGGCAATGTTTCGCTGGACTACCGACTGATCTCGGACGGTAACGTTACTGGCGAGGTTTCCAAAAAGCTGGTGGTCAGCGGACTTCGTGACTATGACGCCGAGGCCATGGAGGCCGTGGTCGAGGAGTTCTATCGGCTCAAGGAAAAATCCTGGGACTGATGGGATGTCAACGCCAGTAAGCCAGAACGACAAACAGGCAGCCCTGGCCCGCCTGAACCGATTCAGTCAGATGGCCGACAACGCCATCGTCATACCCTTCACGCGCTTTCGAATCGGCCTGGAGCCCATCATCGGCCTTGTGCCGGTATTGGGCGACCTGGCCGGGTTGCTCATGTCCTGTTACGTGCTTCTGGAAGCACACCGTGCCGGTGCCAGCCCTCGGGTCAAACAGCAAATGGTCAGGAATATGCTGATCGACTTTTTCGGCGGCCTTGTCCCAGTCGTTGGCGACGTCTTCGACTTCGCCTGGAAGGCCAATGTCCGGAATACCCAACTGCTCCGGGAACACCTGGAAACCGAGCTGAGCGTGCAACAAAAGCCGCGGTTTCCCTGGGGACAACTCCTGATGATCGCGGGGGGCCTGGCCGTATTCACCGCCCTTGTGGCGGTGTTTGCGCTCTGACTCAGGGTCACTACGGATTTATCCCCAACGCTTTCTGGCCTTAACTCTGTAGGTGTCACCCTATGCATGTCACTCCGTCATCACCAAGAGGACAGACAACATGGCAAAGACCCAATGCTCCAACTGTGGAGCCAGCCTCCCCCTTGAAACACCTAAATGCCCGGAATGCGGGAGCCTTCAGAGTTCCAGGCCCAAAATGATTATCGGCGCGGCCGGCGTTCTGATCGCAGCCCTGGCCATCGTGCTCGGCGCCATCTATGTTATAGCCAAGGACGAACCCGCCAATCCGGCCGGTAGCACCACCGAGATCAGGCCCTGACGTACGGTCCGGCTACGCGGGAAAACCACAACAGACCGTGAGGCACGCATGAGCGATACCGCACCCGATACAGCCTGGGATTACCTGGTCCAGGGCGCCAAGGTCTTCGACGGTATTGGCGAATTACCTGTCCGCGAGGACATCGCCATCGCAGATGGCAGGGTCGCAGCACGAGGGCAGGATCTTGACCCGCAAAAAGCACGTAAGGTCATCGATGCCACTGAACGCTGGGCCATGCCAGGGTTGTTTGACATCCATACCCATTATGACCTGGAGCTCGAGGTTGCCCCTGGCCTGCCGGAATCCGTGCGCCACGGCACCACTACGGTTGTTATTGCCAACTGCAGCCTGGGGCTGGCGTTTGGCGCACAACGCAAGGACGGTACAGACCCGATCGTGGATTGTTACGCCCGTGTGGAAAATATTCCCAAGGAGGTCCTACGTGCAACCGCTGATCGAGTGGACTGGAAAAACCCGAAAGAGTACCTCCAGCACCTGAACCGCCTCAGCCTCGGCCCAAACCTGGTCACCATGGTGCCCCACTCCATGCTGCGGATCGAAGTAATGGGTTTTGACGCCAGCATCTCCCGCGATCCGACGGAAGATGAGCTCAAAGCTATGGAGTCATTGCTGGAGCAGGCCATGGACGACGGCTATGCCGGCTTCTCAACCGATGCCCTGCCGTTCCATTACCTGGCCAACCAGCCCAATACCCGCAAGACCATACCCACGCAGTTTGCGAAATACCCGGAAATCAAACGGCTGACGGAGGTCGTGCGGCGCAAGGGTGGTGTCTGGCAGGCCACGCCACCAAAAGACAGCACGATAGACACCATCAAGACCTTTCTTCTCAGCTGTGGCCTGCTCCATGGCAAACCACTCAGAACAACGGTGGTGGCAGCCCTGGACGTACAAAGCAACCGCAAGATCGTGCGGCTGGCGAGGTTGCTGGCCCGGGTTCTCAATTCCCGTCTTTTGCGGGGTGACTTCCACCTGCAGGCCCTGGCCGCCCCCTTCAAGGTATGGTCTGATGGCGCCGTAACGCCGCTCTCCGAGGAGATTGAAGAACTGCGCATTCTCAATGAGACCGAACTGGAGGACCGTGAAGGCCGACAGAAAATCCTCAACGATCCAGCCTACATCGAATCATTCAAGGCCATGTGGATGAGCGGCAAAACCGGTTTTGGTCTCAAGCGTCTCAAACGTCTGGTACGCCTTGAGGATTACGCCTTCAACCGCACCCTGGCGGACATGACCATCGACGTATGCCCCCCTGCAGGAATGGCAAGGCCATACCTTCGCCGATGTCTTCGCGCGGGTGAACGCCGCCAACGCAGGAAAAGCACTCGAAGTCAGCGATGCAGAACGGGCCCTGCTAAAAGACCACTTCTCCGGGGTGAAAGACGAAGGCGATTTCGTGCTGGCTATGCTGCGGGCGTTCGACCGTGATCTGAGCTGGTATACCGTGTCCGCGAACCGGAACGAACGCGTTGTCCGAAAGCTGCTGATGGACCGACAACTTCTGCCTGGCTTCAATGACAGTGGTGCCCATCTCACCAACATGGCCTTTTACGATGGCAACCTCAGAGCCCTGAAGCTGGCCTCGGACGGCGGCGACATTGACGTCGCGTACATGGTACGCCGTCTCACCCGTGACCCTGCCCGTGTATTTGGCGTCAAAGGGGGTGGCATTGAAGTGGGCGATCAGGCCGACCTTATCCTGATTGATCCGTCAGCTCTGCGTCGCATGGACCACAACAATACGGTGCACCGTCAGTACCGGGATGCCTTTCAGCACGAGCAACTGGTGAATCGCACCGACGGAGTCGTGCCCCTGGTCATGATTGCCGGTCATCCAGCGTGGCACGGAAAGGCGTTCGACAGTGCACTGGGCCAGAAAAAGATGGGCACCGTATTGGACACCACCTTCTGACACCTGCTCAGGCGCCATGTCAGAACGGGTTCCGTTTCGGGGCAAACGAGCTCTGTACGCACTAATTTGAATCACGCCGGGTTCAATCCAGGCTCTTACCCCATTGTCTGGCTACCGGCTCATCGCAGACGCGACCTCTACCTGATTAATTTTAAAGGGCTTTTGCTCAAAAGGCAGATTCAGGCATGGGTCTTGCCTAGAACTAGATGACATTAACCAGCGAACACCGGGCCCTTCGAGCCCCCAGAAAATAGAACACTATCTGGACAACGGCGTCCTCACCAACCTGACACTCGGGTTGTGTAGGCGCCGTTTTTTTATGCCCGGAAATAATCACCGTTGAATGAGGTAATCAAGAATGTCCTATCTAGTTCCGTCAGAGTTCGTCACCAAGATGGTAGACGCGGGTGAATCCAAGGTTCACATGTCGACCCGAGATACACTGATACGCGCGTTCATGGCCGGTGCTATTCTTGCGCTGGCTGCCGTTTTTGCGGTCACCGTTGCGGTGCAGAGCGGTAGCTTCCTGCTCGGAGCCGTGCTCTTCCCCGTCGGTTTCTGCATGCTGTACCTGATGGGTTTCGACCTGCTTACCGGGGTTTTCATGCTCACTCCGCTTGCCCTGTTGGATAGACGTCCTGGGGTTTCCCCTAGCGCCATCCTCCGCAATTGGGGCCTGGTTTTCGTCGGTAACTTTGCTGGTGCGCTGACCGTCGCGTTCATGATGGCGTTTATCTTCACCTACGGCTTTAACACGGAGCCTGGAGCCGTCGCCGAAAAAATTGCCGGCGTTGGTGAAGCCCGTACTCTCGGTTATGCGGAATACGGCGCGGCCGGCTGGTTTACCATCTTTATCCGCGGCATGCTGTGCAACTGGATGGTCTCCATGGGGGTGGTCGGTGCCATGATCTCGACCAATGTCGGCGGCAAGGTGCTGGCGATGTGGATGCCAATCATGCTGTTCTTCTTCATGGGCTTCGAGCATTCCGTTGTGAACATGTTCCTGTTCCCGTTCGGCATCATCGTGGGCGGCGGTTTCTCGGTGATGGACTACCTGGTCTGGAACGAAATCCCCACGGTGCTGGGCAATCTGGTTGGCGGCCTCGCCTTTACCGGTCTGACCCTGTACACCACCCACATTCGCACCGGCGCCAAGCGCCAGGTCTCCAAGACCGCCAGCGTCGATCGCGTGCCAGCCTGATTGCCCAATGAGCAATCGCCTGAAGGTCTCTGTGGGACAGTATTCCGACAGAGGCCGCAAACCCTCCAACCAGGATTTTCACGGCTGCACCATGCCCGCCGAGCCACGACTCGGGATGAAGGGCATGGCCTTCGCCATGGCAGACGGCATCAGCAGCAGTGACGTCAGCCACATCGCCAGCGAAACCGCCGTCAAAAGCTTCCTTGACGACTACTTCTGTACGTCCGAGGCATGGTCAGTCCGCAAATCCGCCGAACGGGTTCTGACGGCCACCAACTCGTGGCTACATGCACAGACCCGCAACGGCCCGTACCGGTATGAGAAAGATAAGGGTTATGTCTGCACCCTGAGCGCCCTGGTCGTGAAGGCCTCCACCGCGTATCTGTTTCACGTCGGTGACACCCGGATTTACCGGCTGCGGGAAAACGCCCTGGAACAGCTCACCAATGATCACCGGCTGTGGGTCTCCCAGCAAGAAAACTACCTGAGCCGGGCATTGGGGGTGGATTCACTGCTGGAAATTGATCACCAGTCATTGCCGCTGCAGGAAGAGGATATTTTTATCCTCGCCACCGATGGCGTTTACGAACACACCAGTGCGCAGCAGTTTATAAACATCATCACCCGATACTCATCAGACCTGGACACTGCCGCCAAAGCGGTGGTCGAAGGTGCCTATGACAGCGGAAGTGACGACAACCTCAGCGTGCAGATTATTCGCGTGGACCAACTGCCGGATCGGAAAACCGCAGAAATTTCCCGGCAGGTGGAATCCTTACCCTTTCCACCCATACTGGAAGCACGGCAAGCCTTTGACGGCTACACCATACTTCGGGAACTACACGCTACCAGCCGCAGCCATGTGTATCTGGCGCTGGATACTGAAACGGACACACAGATAATTCTGAAAACCCCGTCCATCGACCTGAGAGGCGACCCGGGATACCTTGAGCGGTTCCTTATGGAAGAGTGGATCGCACGGCGGGTGAACAGCGCCCACGTTCTCAAAGCTGGCATGCAGGACCGACAGCGCAATTACCTTTACACGGTGACCGAATACATCGAGGGCCAGACCCTCAAACAATGGCTGATCGACAACCCCAAACCAGACCTGGAAACCGTGCGAGGTATCGTGGCGCAGGTAGCCCGCGGGCTCTATGCGCTGCACCGCATGGAGATCCTGCATCAGGATATCCGGCCCGATAACATCATGATCGACACCAACGGCACGGTAAAAATCATCGATTTCGGGTCCGCCCGGGTGGCCGGTATCGTGGAAGCCACCACTCTGGAGCCCAACGAGATACCTGGCACCGCAATCTACATGGCACCGGAATACTTCATGGGTGAAACCGGCACCACCCGCTCAGATCTCTACTCACTGGGCGTACTCTGCTATCACATGCTGTCTGGCCGGTTCCCCTACGGCACCCAGGTGGCCAAATCCCGCACCGCCTCTGCCATGCGCAGGCTCAACTACACCTCCGTTCTGGACGATGACCGGGAAATTCCCGCCTGGATCGATGAGACCATCAAAAGGGCCGTGCACCCGACCCCGGACAAACGGTACCAGGAACTCTCGGAGTTCACATTCGACCTGAGACACCCCAACCAGACTTACCTCAACAAAAGCCGACCGCCACTGCTGGAACGCAATCCCGTAGCGTTCTGGCAATGCGTCTCGGCCCTGCTTGCCGGTGCTGTGATCTACTTGCTCAGTCGTTGAGACACAACGTGTTGCCAACACTGGCAGAACTCTAATACTGTTCAGATATGGACAAGAACACATCAACTCCCCACATCGCCTTTCTTTACCCTGGATACGCTGCCGAGGATGACTACCCTCGTCTGGCCGGAATGATCTCGACACCGGCAGAGGTGAGCGTCATACATACGGCGTTCGATGAAGATGCACATACCATTAAAGCACTGACCGAAATGGGAAGCCCGGAGCGGCTTCAAGAAGGGGCCGAGCAACTGAAAGATGCGAGTATGGAAGCCGTTCTATGGACGTCCACCAGTGCCAGTTTCGTTCGTGGCATCGACGGTATAGGGGAACAGATCGAGACGCTCGAAAGCCTGCTTCACATCCCGGCCTCCACCACGGCCATGGCGTTCGCCAGGGCCGTTACCGCCATCAACGCCAGGCGGGTCGCCATCGCGGCTACCTACCCGCGTGACATAGCCCTGCTGTTCAAAACGTTTCTGGAGCACTTTGATATCGAGGTAGTGCACATAACCTGTCGTGACATTATTACGGCGGCTGAGGTCGGCACGCTGGAGAAAGAGGCCGTGCTACAGTTCGCGACGGACAATGACCACCCGGACGCAGATGCGGTATTGATTCCCGATACCGCATTGCATTCCGCAGCCTGGCTGGAAGACCTGGAGGCAGCGGCGGGCAAACCGGTACTGACCGCCAACCAGGTCAGCTTCTGGGAGGGCCTGAGGCTGTGTGGCAAACTCACCCCGCAATCCGGCTTGGGCACCCTGTTCCGGGTGAACCCCTGGAACTAGGCCGTCTGTTTGCGCTGCTGCGTTACCACCAGCGCAACCCCGGTGATGGAGATAACACCCCCAATCATCGCAAGTACGCCCAGCCTTTCATCAAAGAGCCAGTATGCTTCCAGCGCTGTTACGGGCGGTACCAGATAGAAAAGACTGGCCACCTGCGAGGCCGCGCCGCGTCGAATCAGCCACATCAGTAGCAGTATCGCCCCGATGGAAACACCGAACACCAGCCAGACCATCGACCAGATCAACGGCTGAGCCCACACCACCTCGCGGGTTTCAAACGCAAAAGCACCAACGGCAAAAAACGTTGCCGCAGCACTGTACTGAATGAACGTACCTGCGACGAGATCCGACTGAGTGCCGTTACGTTTCTGGTACACAGTGCCCAAAGATATCCCGCCCAGGGACAGTGCAGCCCAGAGCAGAGTCCAAAGCGGGAAATCGGAGGCGGAAGCCCCACCGCCGAACTTTTCCAGCAACACCAGTGTTACACCGACCAGGCCCAGCGCCAGGCCCAGCCATTGCCGACTCGAGACACTTTCCTTCAGCACCAGAATAGCCACGGCCGACGTTACCAGCGGCTGCAGGCCGACAATAAGCGACACGATTCCCGATGGCATGCCCCCCTGGATCGCGTAGTAAACCCCGCCCAGATAACAGCCATGCACCAGCAGACCAGTGACCGCCAGGTGACCGGCACCACGCCAACCGGGCCAGCGGGTTTTCATTATCCAGGCGAGTACGCTGAGTAGTACCAGCGTAAACAGCATGCGTATCAGCAGGAGGGTAAACGGCTCAGCAAAGGGTAAGCCATACTTGGCGCCAATGAAGCCCGTGCTCCACAGCCAAACAAAGAGCGCCGGCACAAAAAATGAGTAGAAAATCGGGGGCATACGGTTAACCGAGAGGCAGACGAATGTGAGTCTGCCCACTGTAACCCGTGACAGGCAAACAAAACAGATACAGTAAATGAAATTAACAACCGGTACAGATGATCAGAGTGACCCTGTATGACCGGTGCAATTCCTGAAAGCCGGCTAAATGCTGTCTTTCTTCTTGTCCGAGTCGTCCGTCAGTTTTCGCTCGGTTTCATTCCACTGTTCCGACAGTGCCTCATAGGCATTGGAGAAACCCTGCTTGGCGCGTTCCCAGGCGGAGGATGAACTGGCCTGTAGCTCGTCATACCATTGCTGGACGCGTTGCCGCTGCTCCTGCAAGGACTCAAGACTTTTCCTGGACCGTTCCCGGGCCTTGTCACTCATGTCGTCCCAGTTCTGATCCAGTTCACGCTGTAGCGTTTCTATGCGCTTGTCGAGAGCCGAGAGCGTGTTTTCAATGGCGGTTTCCGCCTCTGCTTTCTGGTCCGCACCGAACTCTTTCAGCGCCTGGCCAAGCTCGCGGGTTTCTTTTTTCAACGACTCAACCGATGAATCCCCGGACGATTCCGCCTGCAGGGAACCGGACACGCCAAATGCTAGAACGAAGGCCAGAGAATAGCCAAGTTGTTTGAAGAGCATTGAAATTCTCCCGATATCATTTGGTAGACAGTAACAATCTGTGGTGCCATACCGCACCTTAGCAAAGCTTAATCAACCGACAACAAAGGTATTTAGACCTCCAAAACAATCGTTTGCAGCACAAATCATTCTATTGCGAAGCATTTTCGGACTTCCACTATTTGTGGCTTTCACGTCCATGTGCCACTTTGAAGGTGACGCTACACAACAGGAGAAATACTATGCTCTATTGGGCTATTGTATGCCTGATCGTCGCGGTTATCGCCGGTGTACTTGGTTTTGGTGGTATCGCGGGGACAGCCGCAGGGTTTGCGAAAATTTTGTTCTTTATCTTTCTGGTTCTGCTGGTCATTTCATTGGTGGCCAACGCGCTTCGAGGCAAGGGGCCAAAACCTTAGTAACCTTCACGTCAGTTCCGGCGGCACACTTATCTATCGTGTCGTCGGCGACTGCATTATCATCATCGATATGTCGTCGCAAATGTCTTCCTGACTCTTGCCAGTACAATTTACCGCCACGTCTGCAGCCCACGAGTAAAGCTCAAAACGTTCCCAAAACAGCTGCTCCAGCGACTGATCTGGTCGCCGGGAGATGCCCCGGGCACTGTAGTCCCCTATCCGCGCAACGACCGTCTCCAGCGGAATATCAAGAAACACCACGAGACCATCAGCTTTCAGGTGGCTCATCGCAGGTTCGCTGTAGACGGCGCTGCCGCCCGTGGATATCACCTGACGCCGCACATCCAGCCTCAGCAATACCTGCTCCTCAATTCGCCTTAGTGCCTGATAGCCATCACCGTCGACAATGTCCTGCAAGGTGCGACCTGCTTCCTCCTGAATCAGCAGGTCCGTATCGATAAACCCCAGGCCAAGCTGTTTTGCCAACAGCACCCCAACCGTACTTTTGCCGCTGCCGGGCATTCCGATGAGTACAAGGTTGCTGCGGGACGTATTCAAAGGCACAGAATCTCCAGGATGTCGCCAACAATGAGAATTGACCGGCTATATTGAGAAAAGTAACACTTTTCCGACAAACATTGCGGTTTCTTCAGGCAATTAACGCCGTATAATCCGCCTTACGGTTGTTATTTACGAATGCAGGCGGTGTTCTTGATCATGCACTCCAAGAGTCAACGATGATAAGCGGCAAAACCCTTCTCACTTCCTCGCTGGCATTTCTGCTACTGGCTTTCGTTGCGCCCGTATCGGCGGACAGTATCAAGCGTATTGTGCACCCCGACGGTACCGTGGAGTACACCAACGTCAAGGGCAGTGGCGACAAGCGTGCGTCAACAAAGGATGAAGTGGTTTACCGCTACACTGACGACAATGGCGTAGTTGCCTACAGTGGTATCCAGCCCGCCAGCTCGAATTTCAGTGTCATCCGGTTCCACTGCTACGCCTGCGATCCGGATTCCAACGTTAATTGGCGCACCACACCGCTGTTCCTGTCGCCCTACCGGGATGAAATCAAGACGGCCGCCAGGGAGTTCAACGTTGACCCCGCTCTGGTTCGGGCTGTCATCCATGCGGAATCGGCGTTTAATGACAAAGCCCTGTCGCCCAAGGGAGCCCAGGGGCTGATGCAGTTAATGCCTGCCACCGCAGAGGAGCTGGGTGTTCGCAATGCCATGGTGGCCCCGGAGAATATTCGCGGTGGAGTCAATTACCTGGCCCGTATGCTCAAGCGCTTCGACGGTGACATCAAGCTGGCAACGGCCGCCTACAATGCCGGCCCGGGGGCCGTCGGGCGCCATGGCGGCATACCACCCTACGCGGAAACCCGCGCCTATGTGGAACGGGTTGGAATCCTTCATCAGCGCTACGCCAGTAACTGACCGGCCTAACCGAACGCCAGCCAGGCGCCCACCAGCATCATCAGACTGCCCGCCACACGGTTAACCGTGCGAACACCACCGCCTTGCTTTAGAGCCTTGCGCAGAGTCTTTCCACCGTGGGCGTAGAGCTGTAGGCAGAGGAACTCCAGGGCCAGTATGATCAGGATGAGAACCGTGAGTTGTGGCGCCATTGGCAGTTTACTGTCGATAAACGGCGGCAATAGCGCAATGAAAAACGCCCAGCCCTTCGGGTTGGCAATAGCGGTCACAAACCCCTGGAGCGCCAATTGCACCCTTGAACTCTCCACCGGTTGCGAATCCTCCTCCGGCATGGCCATTTTGCCCCGGGACTGCCACATCTGGATGCCCAGCCAGGCAAGGTAGGCGCCGCCTACAACCTTGAATACGTCGAAGGCCGTCGGGTACTTCAACATGAAGGTTGCCACACCTACTGCCGCCGCAGTCGCCACTACCGCCACGCCAACCAGCTCCCCGGCCATCATCCACAGCGCCCGTTTCACGCCAATGGTAATACCAAGGGACAGCGCCAGGGTCATACACATGCCCGGCGTAATGGACACCACAAAAAACGTCGGGATAAACGCGGACAGCAGGGCCAGGTTCAGTGACATCACAGACAGACTCTTACGTTGAGAGAAACCGAACTCTTAATTATACAGTCCACGCAGATAATGCAACCCGGACAGCTGAGCCATCTGCCCACGAATCCAGGCCACCCTCTCCCATACATAGGACGAGGGGCTGGCGGCACTGAGCACTTTCGGATTGGGAAGAACCGCAGCAAGCCGTGCTGCCTGGGTTTGCGACAGCCGGCTCGCGGGAATGCCGAAAAAGGCCCAACTGGCAGCCTCAACACCGTAGATCCCATGGCCGAATTCGGCGATATTCAGGTACACCTCCATGATCCGACGCTTCGGCCAGATAGCGTCGATACCGAGCGCCAGTCCGGCCTCCAACGACTTGCGCACGAAACTGCGTCCGTTCCACAGGAACAGGTTTTTTGCCGTCTGCTGGGTGATGGTGCTGGCGCCCCGCAAACCCTGGCCCGCACGGTATTCCGCAAGTGCCTTGCGAATGGCGCTGAAATCCACCCCCTGATGGTACGGAAAGCGTTGATCCTCACTGGCCACCACTGCCAACGGTACCCAGGGTGATATCTCGTCCAGGCTAACCCACTCCTGTCTGAGCTCGTGGCTGGAACCGGAAAACAGATGCCCCAGCATGAAGGTGGACGTCGGCGGATTCACGAACCGTAGCAGGACAATCAATGCGATTATCAGCAGCAAAAAGCCCACCAGTAACCAGGCAAGCGCGCGCAGGGATTTTTGGATCACGGATCGTTGAGCCACGGTGTTATCATCACCCAGGTTTGGGAATCACGGAGAAAGTCGGAAAGACTATAACATTGCCACTATGAAGCTTTCCCGAATTCTCAGTAATCAAAACGGTGTCAGCCGCAAGCAGGCCAACGCCCTGGTCGCGGCCGGAACGGTTACAGTGGACGGTTGTATCTGCAGGGAGACAGCCTGGGAAGTCGACCGTTTCAGCACTGTAGCCTGCAACGGCAGGGTTATCCAGCACGGGGACCGGGCCCACTACCTGATGCTGAACAAACCGGCCGGATACCTCAGTGCCACGGCGGACAAGATTCACAAAACCGTAATGGAGCTGATCGACCCGGAACTGCGAAAAGACCTTCACATTGCCGGCAGGCTTGACCGTGCCAGCACCGGTTTGTTGATACTGACCAATGACGGAACCTGGTCACGAAGGCTTACGGAGCCCAGGGTAAAGCTCCCCAAAGTCTATCGGGTCACCACGGTCGAACCGGTTTCAACCGATGCCATAGAGCGCTTCGCACAGGGAATCTGGTTCGAATACGAACAACTGACCACCTCTCCTGCGCGCCTGGAACCACTGTCTGCCAACGAATCCAGGGTAACGATCTACGAAGGCCGCTATCATCAGATCAAGCGTATGTTCCACGCAACGGGCAACCGTGTGAGTAGCCTGCACCGGGAACAAATGGGTGCGATAACACTGGACCCAACGCTGAAGCCCGGGGAATTCCGATCACTCACCACCCGCGAAATTATTCTGGAATAACAACGAAACAGGGGGCGGTTTCCCGCCCCCTGTGATCGCCTGTCTTCGATGGCGATCAGTTACATTGGCCGGCTTCGAACACGCCGCTGTCGGTCTCCTTCACCCAGCTGTAGGTGCCGGATACCGCGCCCAGGTAATCGTTACCACCGGTGGTGTAGTACCCCCCTGAATAGTACGCCCGGCCAGCGGTATCATGGTTGAGATGGGTATCGTTCCAGTCCTGGCAGGTGACATCGCCGCCGGAGCCACCACCATCACCGCCTCCGCCGGTTCCGCTGCAAGCGCTGGGTTCGGACGTATACCAGAGCCCCGGATCGCCCTCATAGAGGGTGACATTGCTCCAGGTGTCGAAGGAGCCCCCAATGTCGATGTCGTCGCCACTGGCATAGGCCCTCAGGTTGGAGTTACCTCCAGCGTAGGCCCGGTTTGCCGAAATGTGGGCATTGGGCGACGCTGTCGCCTGCTCGCAGGTCTCGGTAGGTGCGTTGGGGTCATACACCTCGACCTGACGGCTTTTCGTCGTGGTATTGCTGTCGCTGTCAGTCGCACTGTAGTCGCAGGTGTAGGTTCCGACCGTTGACGTATCCACCGCACTGCAGTCAGCCGTTACCGTCAGTGAACCGTCCTCGGCATCCTGCCCGGTGGCACCCGGATCGGTAAACGTGGTGTTGATCGCCACGGTCATCGGGTTATCGCCGATTAGTGTGATGACCGGAAAACCCTCGGGCTCGGTTCCATCGCGGCTGTGGCGGTTAAAGAAATCCCAGATGATATCCGGATAGCTGGGCCCCACCCTCACGGACCATTTGCCATTATTACCATGCTCTCCGCCAACCCAGTAGTGACCATGATTGGTATCCTGGGTATTGGGGGTCGACAGGGGGCCGTCCAGGTAGACGGTTTCAACCACCGAACGCGCTCCGTTGGTGCCATCCTGGGTATAACGGATGTGCTCGCAGCTGTGGTTGTTCTGATAATAGGGTGAACAGGCGACTGACGAGGCGTAGGCCTGGCCCGTGGTCTGGAACCCGGACTCGCCAAACACCTGCAGGTGCGCATCCCGGGTGTTATCAGCCGCCTCTTTCAGCACGGTACAGTCGTTCTCGTTCTGCAACACCATGAGCGGGATCGGATACTGGTCGTCCACCTCCGACTGCATGTCGGAGGATACCCGCGATACGCTGTGAAACGTCGCACTACCGGGGCACTGTCCGGACAATGAGACAGACGCAGAATCCTCACCGTACGGCAGGCCCGAGGCAGGCGCGGCCGCCGCCCAGTATTCGTTATGGGCCACCGAGGCTACGGTTGCCATGGCACCGCCGGAAGACAGGCCGGTGATATAACGGAGATTGGCGTCAATGGTGTAATTGGATTCAACAGCCTGTGCAATCTGGTGCAGGTCCTCCACTTCGCCAGCGCCTTCATGGCGATGGTGATCAAACCAGAAGCCCCAACAGTTTTCATTACGCAGCCCGTCGTAGCTGGTAATGAAGGGGGCAACCAGAATGAATCCGTACTCATCGGCTGCGGCTTTCAGCCCCCAGTCATTGAGCACGTCGTTGTTGGTCTGTTTGCAACCATGCAATGCCATCACCATGGGTGCAGGCGATTGCACGCTCGAGGGCACGTACACCTTGTAGTTACGGGCCCTGGACTGATTGTAGGATTGTTGTGGCAGGGTATAGGAATCTGTCTGGCCCGCGACCGCGGGAAGAGCAGGAATCATCAGGGCGGCGGAGGCCAGCAATGCCGATAGCGTGCCACCGCGCACCTGACGTGCGATGAGTTGGAACATCTTGAGCTCCTTTTATTGGATTTATTGTTCGGCAGTGTTGCAACTGAAAGATACGTGCCAGGATTGCAGGTTGCTGATTTCCCTCATCCCAGGGATTGTTCCGAATAACGATATGCCCGGAACGCCGGACAGAGGTGTCCGCGCGCCCGGACGGCCAAAAGCCTGCACGGGCAGTCATCCGCTTAACTTTCAGGTACCCTGCCCTTATTCGCCCTTACACACAGGAGCCACCATGACCCCAATAGCCATCGACATTGTTTCCGATATTGCGTGCCCCTGGTGCGCCATTGGTTATGCCCGCCTGGAAAAGGCGATGGACGCCCTGAAAGACGACATGGACTTCACTGTTGCATGGCATGCCTTTGAGCTGAACCCGGACCCATCCGGTGACGGCGAACCCATCCTGCCCGCCCTGAGCCGCAAATACGGCCGCAGCGAGGACGAGATGAGAGCCAATCAGGCGCAGATGATGGATATTGCCAAGGGGCTGGGACTGAACTTCGAGAAGCTACAGGAACGTCACACTCGCAACACCTTTGACGCCCACAGGCTGGTGAAGTGGGCCGGTGAACAGGGCAAGCAGACCGATATGAAACTGGCGTTTTTCGAGGCCTATTTCGGACGCGCCGAGAATATCTCCAATCCGGATACGCTGATCCACTGTGTGGAAACGATTGGCCTGGACGGCTCGCAAGCGCGCGAGGTACTGGCGTCTGACCAGTATGCAGAGGCTGTTCGGGAGGAAGAGGCACAGTATCAGCAGGCAGGTGTGTCGGCAGTTCCTGCTTACATCATTAACCAGAAGTACCTGATATCCGGTGCGCAGGAGCCAGACACCCTGATCAACGCATTCCGGGAGATCGCTGACTCTGCGTAACCCAAACCCTTGCAACGCCCTTCCCTGGGCGTTGCAAGGTGACAGGTCGTTACTCGGATGCTGCAATCAGGCTGGCGTTGCCACCCGCCGCCGTGGTGTCCACACACAGGTGGCGCTCAATCACAAACCTCTGGTCTAGCTTGTGTTCGGTGATCAGCGGTAACAGCGCACCTTCCCGCTTCGCCAGGGCCTGACGGTACTCCTTCAGCAAGGACGGCTCAGCGCAGCTTACGGCTGCCTGGAAACCACGCGCCTGGGACAATGCCTCTGGCTCCAACAGGCCCTCAATACCCACGATCGGCAAACCGGCCTTGGCAGCACGGTCAACCGTATCCTGGGTGCCCGGCGCAACCACAACCACCTTGTTGCCCTGGGACAGAGCCATTGCAGCCTGCTCCAACGCGGTTTCCTTGTCCGGACCAAGACAGAGCACCACACCCCGGGCATGATTGCTCAGGCGGTTCAGCTCACCCGTTGGCCCCGGCAATTCCTCGGCATGGGCGTCCAGCGGTGCTGGCACATCACCGAAAACAGGCTTCATGGCTTCAATTCTGGGCTCCGGCGCAGGCGCTTTCACATCCACTACCTTGCCAATCAGCCCTTCAAGCTTCTTGATATCCACCGCTTTGGCACTGACATCCGCCGGGCGTTCAACCGTTTCGCCTTTCAGGAAACGACGCACGTACTGCGGGCCGCCGGCCTTGGGGCCGGTACCGGAAAGACCTTCACCACCGAACGGCTGAGAGCCGACAATGGCACCGATCTGATTGCGGTTAACATAGGTGTTGCCAACCTTGATACGGCTGGCGATGCGTTCGACGCGGCGGTCAACCCGGCTGTGAACACCGAAGGTCAGTCCATAGCCCTTGGCGTTAACGCTATCGACGACTTTGTCCAGGTCCTTGGCCGCGAATGTGGCCACATGCAGCACCGGGCCGAAGATTTCCTCTTCCAGCTCTTCAATGCCGCTGACACTGATCACCGCAGGTGACACGAAGTTGCCTTTCTCCGGCACCGTCATTTTCTTCATCAGCCGGCCCTTGGCTTCATATTTGTCACAGTGGTCGACAATCTTTTTTCTGGCCGTCTCATCGATGACCGGGCCAACATCGGTGGACAGTAACCAGGGATCACCAATGCCCAATTCATCCATCGCGCCATACAGCATTTCCAGCAGGTGGTCGGCAATGTCTTTTTGCACATACAGCATGCGCAGTGCAGAACAGCGCTGGCCCGCGCTCTGGAAAGATGACGCCAGAACATCCCGCACCACCTGTTCCGGCAGCGCCGTGGAGTCCACGATCATGGCGTTCAGACCACCGGTTTCCGCCACCAGGGTGGCATCGGGGGCCATGTTCTCGCTCATCTTCTTGTCGATGCGCTGGGCCGTCGCAGTCGAGCCGGTGAAGCAAACGCCGGCGACCCGCGAATCGGATGTCAACGCCCCGCCAACCGTCGCACCGGTGCCCGGCAGCAACTGGATCACATCTTCCGGAATACCGGCCTGGTGCATCAGCTCCACGGCCCTTACCGCCAATAGCGAGGTCTGCTCGGCCGGCTTGGCCAACACAGCATTGCCTGCTACCAGGTTGGCAAGAATCTGGCCGGTAAAGATCGCCAGCGGGAAGTTCCAGGGCGAAATACACACCACGACTCCGCGCGACTCACCGCTGTCCTTGTAGCGAATACCTTCGTTGGCATAGAACTGGGCGAAGTCCACCGCCTCCCGAATCTCAGCGACGCCATCCAGCAGCGACTTACCGGCTTCGCGGGTGGCCAGCGCAAACAGCTCGTAGGCATTTTCCTCATACAGGTCAGCGACCTTGCGAAGACACTCGGCCCGCTCTTCGGCGGACCGGGCCGACCAGGCCTTGAAGCCTTCCTGAGCTGCGGTGATTGCTGTGTTCACGTCCTCCTCGGACGCCTGCGTCACATGGCCAACCGTGTCTTCCGCGTCGGCGGGATTACGGACCATTTGCACTTCCGCACCGGATACTTCGCCAGCGATGATCGGACCGCCTTTCCAGCGATGGTCACGATAGGCGTCCCGGCCTTCGTTGATTTCCGCAACCGTCACCGGATCGGTGATGTCCCAACCCTTGGAGTTTCTGCGCTGTTCGCCGAAGAGCTTGAAGGGGTGGACGATCGCCTTGCTTGAGATATTACTGCCCATCTCTTTAACGGAGTCTATCGGGTCTTTGGCGATTTCTTCCGGCGTAATGCTCTTGTCCACGATCTGGTTCACGAAGGAACTGTTGGCGCCATTCTCCAGCAGGCGACGTACCAGATACGCCAACAGGTCTTTGTGGGGGCCAACCGGGGCATAAATCCGGCAAGGCACACCACTGGTTTTCAACACTTCGTTGTGGAGTGATTCACCCATACCGTGCAGGCGCTGAAACTCATAGTTATCCACGCCTTTGGATTTGGCCAGCTCGAGCACCGCCGATACCGAGTGGGCATTGTGGGTGGCGAACTGCGGATAGATCCGGTCGGTCATGTTCAGCAGCTTGGTTGCGCAGGAGAGGAACGAAACGTCACTGCAGGCCTTGCGGGTGAATACCGGGAAACCGCTCAGGCCCATTACCTGGGCGCGTTTGATCTCGGCGTCCCAGTACGCGCCTTTTACCAGGCGCACCATAAAGCGACGGTCGTACTTCTCAGCCAGCCCGTACAGCCAGTCCAGCGCGAAGGCTGAACGCTTGCCGTAAGCCTGAACCACAACACCAAAACCGTCCCAACCGGCCAGTTCCGGGTCCGCGACCAGGGCTTCAATGACGTCAAGGGACAGATCAAGCCGATCCTGTTCCTCGGCATCAATATTGAACCCCATATTGGCCGCTGCGGCCTTCTTTACCAGCTCTTTGGCGCGGGGTAGCAGTTCGTTCATCACCCGCTCTTTATTGCCATATTCGTATCGGGCCAGTAGTGCGGACAGTTTGACGGAGATACCCGGATTCTTGCGCACATCGCCTTTGCAGGCCTTGGCAATGCTATCAATGGCATTGGAGTAGGAGTCGAAATAGCGCTTGGCGTCCTCATCGGTGCGGGCAGCCTCACCAAGCATGTCATAGGAATAGGTATACCCCTTTTCCATGTATTCTTTGGCTTCGTCCTGGGCTTCGTCGATATCACGGCCCAACACGAACTGACGGCCCATTTCCTTCATGGCCTGACCGGCAACCGTGCGAATGACCGGCTCGCCGAAACGCTTCAGCAGCTTGCGCAACGTGTCACCCACGCTGTGTCGCTCAGAGTCTTTCAATAGATTGCTGGTCATCAACAGCGCCACGGTCGCCGTATTGATCAGTGCTGAGGACGCCTTGCCTACGTGAGTACCCCAGGCGCCAGAAGTGACCTTGTCTTCGATCAGCTCGTGAATGGTCATATTGTCCGGCACACGCAGCAACGCCTCAGCCAGACACATCAGTGCAACGCCTTCCTTGGTCGTGAGGCCGTACTCCGCCAGGAATTTTTCCATAATGGTGGACTTGGCATTCTTGCGGACGCTGCGTACCAGATCGGCGGCGCGCTCCGAGATTCCATCGCGCTCTGCCCGGGTCAACTGGGCGCCAGCAATCATCTCACTAATCACCTTGTGTTCGTCCGCGAGGTAATAATTGCGGATGGCCTGCCGGCTATCGACCAGTGTGGGAGTCTCTGATTGCTGCGGTCTCATGGTTGAACCCTCTCAGTTGTTTATCTTTCCCGCATTCTACCGGGAACGACAAAGACTATTTGACTGTAAAAACCATACAAGCGCGACGTTCAGGCTTTTTTGGTTAATTAAAATTTACATTTTTCCTGTGAAATGATTAATTTTCAGACGAAAACACCCTGACAGATGACTAAGCTGCCTTTGCAGCCAGCTCCCGAAGCACGCCGTGGGCCACCGAGAACACGGCACAATCCACGTCACTCGCGGCCTGCATATCAGCCAGCATCTTTTGCCAACGGCTCAACAGAGCCTGCTTGTCTTCACGCCAACGTTCAAGCGACTGCTCAGGAGACATCGATCCGCCCCCTTCGGACGCGAAGGACAGTACACTCGCGGTCAGGTTCCGCAACTGGTGGTCCAGTTCGTCCCTGTAATGAAGCGTCGCCAGTACCTGCCAGTGCCCTCGGGCCTTGAAGGCACGCATCTGACGGTCCAGCCAGGTCAGTTTGAGACCTTCACCCAAGCTGAAGTACACCCAGGCCACCGACTCAAGATCCCGATCCAACTGACGACCAATCTCGATAATATCCATCAGCCAATAGCGGCTTTCTGCAGAGGCGGCATAGGCTGCCAGTTTTTCCGGAACATGGTGCTCACAGTATTTATCATAGCGTTCCTGCCACCGACTTGCAGGAATCACCGCCTCCAGGCTCTCTGTCGACGCCAACACCTCTGCCAGCGGCCGCTGATAGTGGGCAACACAGGCTTCCGGGTCCAGGTCAGCCCGGCGATTGTGCAACAGCCAGCTGGTACTGCGGGTAACCAGGCGAATCACATCGCTGAACAACTCCGCCTGCACGCCGGCACTGATTTTCCCGTCAAGCGCTTCGATCGCTTTCCACTGGGTTTCTACGTCATGGATCTGGAGGGAGATCAGGTAGCCGGCGGCAATCCGGCCACAGTCGGCACCGGTGGCATTACGCAGCTTGTCCGCCCAACTGATGCCCATGCGATTCACCATATCGTTGGCAATCTGCGTTGCAGCGATTTCCCCGCGCAGGGGATGGGCATCGATCGCGTCTGGAAAACGCTTGAGCAACGAGCCCGGGAAAGCGGAGTACAGGGCTGCGGAGAAACGATCGTCGTGAACAATAGGCGCAGCCTGCAACGCCTGCTTCAGTTCAATCTTGGCGTAGGAAATCAACACCGAAAGCTCAGGGCGAGTCAGCCCCGAAGCACGCTCTCGCCGCGAGCGGAGTTCCTCGTCGTCGGGCAGAAATTCGAGGGACCGATCAAGTTTCCCCTCTGCCTCCAACCGCCGCATCAGGCGTTCGTACTCGTCCGTAGTGGCAACCGCCCCCGTGGCGGCCAGGCTCAGAGCCATGGCCTGACGGTAATTATTCCGCAGCACCAGCTCCGACACTTCCGGAGTCATTGCCCGGAGCATCTGGTTACGCTGCCTCAGCGTCATCTTCCCGCTTCGCACCCGCTCGTTGAGCAGAATCTTGATGTTTACTTCATGGTCCGAACAGTCCACCCCACCGGCATTATCAATAAAGTCGGTATTGGCGGCACCACCGGTTCTGGCAAAACCGATGCGAGCAAGCTGGGTGAAACCGAGGTTTCCGCCCTCACCAAGGACCCCGCATTGTAGCTGGTGGCTGTCTATCCTTACGGCATCGTTGGACTTGTCGCCGACGTCGTCATGGGTCTCGCCAGCCGCTTTCACGTAGGTGCCGATACCACCATTCCAGAGCATGTCCACCGGGGCCTGCAACAGCGCACTGATCAACTCATTGGGCGGCAGGCGGGTTTCACGGATGCCGAGGCGTGCCTGCATCTGTGGCGACACGGGAATCCATTTGGCAGCCCGTGAGAACACACCACCACCCTCGCTGATCAGTTCTGCACTGTAGTCCTCCCAACTCGATCCCGGCGTTTCAAACAGGCGCTTGCGTTCGGCGAACGACGCCGCTGCATCCGGCTCCGGATCCACAAAGATGTGCAGGTGATTGAAGGCTGCCACAAGGCGAATGCGATCCGACAGCAGCATACCGTTGCCAAACACGTCCCCGCCCATGTCGCCAATACCCACAACGGTGAATTCGTCGGCCTGGGTGTCGATGCCTTTCTCAAGGAAATGACGTTTGACCGACTCCCAGGCGCCCTTCGCGGTAATACCCATTTTCTTATGGTCGTACCCCTCACTGCCGCCGGAGGCAAAAGCGTCACCAAGCCAGAAGCCGTATTCCCCGGAAAGCCGGTTCGCAATGTCAGAGAAGGTCGCCGTGCCTTTGTCGGCGGCCACCACCAGGTAGGTGTCATCGGCGTCGTGACGGACCACGTCAACCGGTGGCACTACGCTGCCTTCATTCAGGTTGTCGGTCAGGTCCAGCAAACCGCGGATGAATGTCTGGTAGCAGGCAATACCCTCTTCTCTCAGTGCCTCGCGTGAGCCGCCTTCCGGAGGCTGCTTGACGATAAAGCCCCCTTTGGCACCCACGGGTACGATGACCGAATTCTTGACCTGCTGGGCCTTCACCAGCCCGAGTATCTCTGTGCGGTAGTCTTCGCTACGGTCGGACCAGCGCAAACCACCACGGGCCACGGCGCCTCCCCGGAGATGAACCCCTTCCACCCGAGGGGAACACACGAATACCTCGAAACGCGGGCATGGCTTGGGAATATCCGGGATGCTGGAAGGATCGAGTTTAAGCGAGATATAGCCTTTGAACTCGCCGGTGTCCTGGCGTTGGAAATAGTTGGTTCTGAGGGTGGCCTTGATCAGTACATAAAACCGCCGGAGGATACGGTCGTCGTCAAGGCTTGTTACGGCGTCGAGAGCCTCAAGAATCCGGTTCTCGATGTGCTCGGATTCAGATTCCCGATTGCCCAAAACAGGATCGAAACGAGCGCTGAAGAGGGCGACCAGCAACGCCGTGATATCCAGGTGCCGGGCCAGGGTGTCGGCAATAAAGGGCTGGCTAAATCCGAAGCGCAACTGCTTGATGTAGCGGGAGTAGGCTCGCAGCAGGCTGACTTCACGCCAATTCAGACCCGCCGCCATCATCAACTGGTTGAAGTCGTCGTTTTCAGCGAAACCATTCCAGATTTCCCGGAACCCTTCCTGAAGTCGCGGTTTGGCCGCTTCGACATCTGCGCCACGGCAGCGGGAATGACATTCCACGGTAAAATCACTGACACCGAACTGCTCGCCGTCACGCCGCCGAATACGATACGGGTGCTCCCCCAACACTCGCATGCCAAGATTCTCAAGGATCGGAATCACATCTGACAGAATCACCGGCTTGCCCTGACTGTAGAGCTTGAAGTTCAGTTCCTGCTCTCCCTGCTCCGATGATGTGTAGAACCTCATGGGCACATCAGAACTGAGGGCAATGGACTGGATTTGCTGGATATCGCCAGCGGCCTCCGCGACGGAGAATCTCGATCGGTAACTCGAAGGGAACCCGCCGCTGAACATCCCCGCCCAACGCTTTCCTTCCGCTTTACCCAACACCTCGGTCAAACGGCGGTGCAGCGCGTCGTCCCAGGACTGGGACTCCTCCAGCATCGTCGCCACAACGTCACGCAGATGGCCGGAATCGTCCGGGTCGTAGTCCTCACCCTCCAACGCCTCGGAGAGCTGTTCCAGGAGGGTTTGCTTTTGAGGGGAATCGGAATGGGTCATCGGAGATCTCCGGGGATATCAACTGGGGCATGTATGACGGAACATCCCCAGTATAGACAACTCACGAAAGACTCTTTGCCCATAAAGTTTTAAAATGCAGGCAATTTGATTATATTCTTGGCTTTGTATAGCCGTATATCCATATCGAGAAATAAGTTATGGTCGAATTGGACAGGATCGATCACTCCATCATCCGCGAACTGCAAAAACACGCACGGGTGACCGTCACCGAACTGGCGTCACGTGTTGGTTTGTCAAAAACCCCCTGCCAGGTCCGTATGAGGCGCCTCGAAGAACAGGGCTATATCACGGGTTACACAGCCCTGATCAATCAGACCAAACTCGGACAGAGTCATATTGCCTTTGCCCAGGTCACCCTGAACGACACCAGCAGCAATGCCCTTGCGGCCTTTAACCATTCGGTGAAGCAGATTTCAGCGGTAGAGCAATGCCACATGATTGCCGGCAACTTCGACTACCTGCTGAAAGTACGCACGCGGAACATGGCAGAATACCGGCAAGTGCTGGGGGAGCAGATATCGGCGCTGCCCCATGTGTTGCAGACCAGCACGTTTGTGGTCATGGAGAATGTGAAAGACGCGGGGCTATGAGCCACAACGGCACCGAAAGCCCCGCTATCGGGTAAGCCGAGGATCAAACCCGCCCCAGAAACCGCCGCTCATCGACATTGACCTTAATGCGGTCGCCCGTGGAAATATGCTCGGGCACCTGCACCACCAGGCCGGTGGTGAGCCTGGCCGGCTTGGTGCGGGCAGTGGCCGAGCCACCCTTTACCGACGGGTCGGTTTCTTCGATCAGCAGGTCCACCGTAGGGGGCAAATCCAGCGCCACTGGCGCATCGCTCACCAGAACCACCATCAAGCCCTGAGTCTCTTCGTTGATGAACAGCAGTTCATCGGCAATGGCCTCGCCATTCAGGCTGTACTGCGTATAGTCCTCGCTATCCATGAAGACGTACTCCTCGCCATCCGAATAGGAGAACGTTGCTGGCCGACGGACCAGATCCGCCAGGTTCAGCATATCGGAGTCCTTGAAGGTCTGGTCGATCTTGTAGCCGGTTACAACGTCGTAAAGGCGCATGCGATACAGGCTGCCACCGGCACGCCCCTGCGGGACAGAACGCTCAATATCTTTTACGAAGTAGACACCACCTTCGTACTCGATCGCCGAATTCTTTTTGATTTCACCTGCTTTTGGCATTGCTACGGATTCCGGAATTTAAAGTGGGACAAACAGGGTGCTGATATATCATGAAGCGACGACGCTGGCGAGAGGCCCGACACCAAAATCAGGACACCAGCGCCCGCAAGTCCGCCAGAAAGCGATCAACCTGCTCCGGGGTGGTCGACCAGGAGCACATCAAACGGGCACTTCCGCCGATGAAATTGTAGAACTTCCACCCTTTGTCGCGCAGCGCCGCCTGCACCGGGTCAGGCATTTCTACAAATACGCCGTTCACTTGCCTGGGGTAACGGAGCCCGATACCCGGCAAGCCTTCCAGGCCCTTCGCCAGTCGCTCTGCGCAGGCATTCGCGTGCCGGGCATTCTCCAGCCATACATTACCTTCAAGCAGCCCGCACCAGGGCGCGGAAATGTAGCGCATCTTTGACGCCAATTGCCCCGCCTGCTTGCAGCGCCATTCGAAGTCCTCTGCCAACGCACGATTGAAGAACACAACGGCCTCCCCCAGAGCCAGGCCGTTCTTGGTGCCCGAGAAACACAGTACGTCCACGCCAGCTTTCCAGGTAATCTCGGAAGGGTGCACATCCAGCGCCGCTACGGCATTGGCGAAACGAGCTCCGTCCATATGGATATTCAAGTTGAAACGATCAGCCGTTTGCCGGATCGCGCGTAGCTCGTCTGGAGAATAGACAGTACCCACCTCAGTTGCCTGGGTCAGGCTCAGGGCCTTGGGTTTGGGGTAGTGGATATCCGTGCGCTTGGTGACCAGGTGCTCAATACTCTCTGGCGTCAGCTTGCCGTTCGGCCCCTGCCCCAAAAGCAGTTTTGCACCGTTGGAAGCGTACTCCGGCCCGCCACACTCGTCGGTCTCGATGTGCGCCAGTTCGTGGCAGATCACACTGTGGAATGACTGCCCCATGGATGCCAGTGCCAGTGAGTTTGCGGCAGTGCCGTTGAACACAAAAAAGACATCGCAGTCGGTATCGAATAGGCCCCGAAGCCCATCGGCGGCTCGTTGTGTCCAGCGGTCTTCCCCATACGCTGGCTCGTCAGAACCATTCGCCTCGGCCATTGCGGACCAGGCTTGCGGGCAAATGCCACTGTAATTATCACTGGCAAACTGTTCTGACTCAGACACGGGCATACTCCTGGAAGGCTGTATCGAAAAGACTGATAAGACCTTAACTCTATTTGCAAAACTCCGAATTTGCTACTCAGAAAAGTGCTTTCCTCAGCTCGTCACGACATGCCGCCGAACACAGACCTACGAGTGAGAATGCCACCTGAAATCATTAATCATAATGAGATTGATTTGCATTATTTAATCCGGCTGATATGATTGCCGCCATCCAACATGAACATCCGTTCATTTCTCTCCCAGCGTTTTCCGGAGGTTTTCGATGGCCCAGTCTCCCACCCCGCACCAGCTCACGCTGGCGATCAGGCGCACACTAACCCTTTTGGCAACCTGCTCGGCAATCTGTGTTCCAGCTATCGCGGCTGCGCAGGACGATGCCAGCGAACCAACGAGCCTGGGAGAGCTGGTTGTATCCGCAACCGCTTTGAAAGTGGAAGCCCCGTTGATGGAAACCCCCCGGCCCGGCTCGGTGGTGGAGCAGGAGGAACTGGAAGAGCGCAACGTGCAGGCGCTTGATGAAACCTTCCGCTACCGTGCCGGGGTGCTCTCGGGACAGTATGGTGAGGACAACGATACCGACTGGTTGAAGATACGTGGTTTCGACCAGTCGACTTATCAGGACGGCCTGCGAATCTATCGCGAGGGGTTCTACCAGTGGCTACCTGAACCCTTTGGCCTGGAGCGCATAGAACTGCTCAAAGGCCCTGCGTCCATTCTGTACGGCGAAGCGCCTCCGGGTGGTGTCATCAATGCAATCAGCAAGCGACCTACCGATACTGTTCAGGGCCAGATCAATCTGCAGGCAGGAACCGATGAGCATCGCCAGCTTGGGGTCGATACGTCCGGACCCGTCGGCGATCGAAACGATCTCAGCTACCGTCTGGTTGGCTTGTACCGCTATAACGAAGGCGATCTGGGTTTCACCGAGAACGAGCGCTACTACCTGGCCCCAAGCCTGACCTGGGAGATGTCTGACAGCACCGAGCTCACCTTATTGGCAAGTATCCAGAAGGACGACGCCATTCCGACCAATCCGTTCAAGCTGCCATTTGGCACCATAGACGACACGCCTTTTGGCAAAGTGGACCCGTCCACCAACTACAGCGAGCCAGGCTACGACACCAACGAACGCACCCAGTCAGCCATCGGCTATTCACTGAGTCATCGCCTAAACGACACCTGGACCTTCGAGCAGGACTTCCGCTACAGCCAGGTAGACCTGCTGTTACGCAGCAGCTTTATCTTCTTCCAGACAGGTCCGCGGGAAGGTCAGCGCTATCTGGTCTACCGGGACGGCGAGATCAACAGCTGGACAATCGACAATCGCCTGGTGGGCAAGTGGTTTACCGACCGCACCGAACACACGTTGCTGTTCGGGGTGGACTATCAGGATCTTGAAAACGAGGGCAAACAGAACGGCGCTGGAGGATCTACTCCGTTTGGCGGTCCTATCGACCTGTTCGACCCGCAGTACGGCAACTTCACGCCAATCACTGCCACAGATCTGATCGTACAGGACATCAACAAGCAGCAGACAGGCTACTACCTGCAACATCAACTGCGCCTGGATGATCGCTGGGTGTTCCTGGCCGGTGGTCGCTTTGACCAGGCCGAAGTCGACAGCGTTAATCGTACGGCCGGCACACGCCAGGAAGCCGATGCTGATGAATTCTCCCTCTCCGGTGGTGTGATGTATCTGGCGGACAACGGATTCTCGCCCTACATGTCCTACACCGAATCATTTCAGCCTATTTCAGGTACTGATGGCACTGGCGACCTTTACGAACCAAGGAAAGGCAAGCAATTGGAGGCCGGCGTCAAAATCGCTCCGGACGATCTGGATGGCTACGTAACAGCGGCGATTTACCGGATCGAAGAAGAGAATTCCCTCGGCACCAGCCAAAGCGGTTTCCAGATCCAGGACCGGGAGCGCACCACGGCTGGCTTTGAACTAGAGAGTGTCAGCTACCTGACCGACCAACTGGAACTGACCGCCGCGTACACGTACAGCGATGCCACGATCAAGGAAACCGAGACCGACAACAGCGAACGCGCAGCCCCGCTTATCCCTAGACATATGGCGTCAGCCTGGCTGGATTACAGTTTCGTCGACCACGTGCCAGGCCTGAAAATCGGCGGCGGCGCACGCTATGTGGGCTCTACTCGCGACGGCACGACCGATGTTCCCTCGTACACGGTTCTGGACCTGATGGCCCAATACGATGTAACCCGCAACTGGCAGGCACAGGTGAACGTCACCAATGTTGCGGACCGGGAATACGTCGCAAGCTGTGATTACTGGTGCTACTACGGCGAAGCCCGCAGCGTGGTTGCCAGCGTCCGCTACCGTTGGTGAAGGGCTCACACACAAACTTGCTTGACGAAATAAACCCGAACACGGCAATCTGCGTATCACGAGGCAACTTTTCACACACCCGTTGGCGACTCCTGCATGTCTGAACCGTTCAGTTCATCCACCACTGGCCGCGCCCCATCAGGCGCGGAGTCGCCATCCATGTCAGAGTCCCCCGACCAACTCAGCCAGCTTCTTAAGGGCGTTGCCGCAAAAGACCGCGCAGCGTTTGCAACACTGTATGAAGCAACGGCGCCGAAACTTCTTGGTACCATCACCCGTATCTTGAATAACCGGGGCTGGGCCGAGGAAGTCGTTCACGATACGTATATCAAGATCTGGCGAAAAGCGGATCAATTCGACGCGTCCAAGGCCTCTGCGATTACCTGGATGGTCACCATTGCCCGCAACGGTGCTATCGACGAGTTGCGAAAGCAGCCGGCAAGTCGCAAGGCACCGGAAGATGAGCTGGAGCAGCTTGCCAGCAAAGTACCCAATGCCCAATCACAAGTGGAAAGCCAGCAGACCGTGAACCAACTGAACCTTTGCCTGGAGGAACTGGAAAAAGACCGCCGCGACATGGTGCGGCTGGCCTATCTGAACGGCTGGTCCAGAGCAGATCTGGCCACGCATTTTGATCAGCCGGTCAATACCGTCAAAACTTGGCTGCATCGGGCACTGAAACAACTGAAGGGGTGTCTCACACCATGACCGACCGCGACGATCTGGACATGCTTGCAGCAGAGTTCGTCCTGGGCACACTGGAAGCCCGGGAGCGGGCCGCTGTGGCCGTGCGTCGGCAAAGCGAACCGGATCTCGACGAAATGATCACTGCCTGGGAGCAGCGCCTGTCTGCTCTGGCGGATGAAGTAACGCCGGTCACGCCAGACCCTGAGCTGTATCAACGGATTGCACAACACATCGATGCCCTTGAGACGCGCCAAGCGAGTGTTGGTACTGACAGCCACGATCAATCCAACGTGGTTTCCCTGCACAAGCGCCTTCGGCGTTGGCAGTGGAGTACGGCCCTGACGTCTGCCGCTGCCATGGTGCTGGTGGCCGTTCTCATATTCCAACCTGCGCCAGAGCAGGGCCCGCAATCGTTTGTGGCCGTGTTCCAGCAGAATGACCAGCAGCCGGCCTTCATGCTCTCGGTAGACCTCAACAACCGTCAAATGCAGATTCGTCCGGTAACGGCCGAACCCATGCAGGGAAAATCCTACCAGATGTGGATTAAGGCCGATTCACTCGGGCCGAATCCCCGTTCCCTGGGCGTACTCAACGACAACTTTGAGCTGGAGCGCGCAGCACTTCGTGACTACGATCCTGAACTACTGAAGGAAGCCACCTTCGGTATCAGCGTAGAGCCTGAAGGCGGTTCACCTACTGGCCAGCCCACCGGGCCAGCCATACACGGCTACCTGTATCCCGTTGCTGATGGGGCCTCTGAACCCTCTCACTGATTCTTTTTACCTTGCTGAAACTTTTGGGAACCACGCCCCGTAACTGTGGTTACACCCATCGAACAAAATATCAGGATGGGATCAACCCGAAAGCAAGGAGAACACAATGAAGAAGCATTTGATGACAAGCGCATTTCTAGCCGCAACTCTGGCTTCTGGTTCCGCATTGGCAATGGACAACATGAAAGTCGGGGTTTGGGGAGACAATCAGTCAGTTGCGGACGGCACCGTGACTGCCAAGAAAGTGGTTGCCGAGAAAAATGGCTGGCTCGTGGTGCACCGCACGGATGAGAGTGGCAAGCCAGGCCCGGTCGTGGCACACGCGCCCCTTCGCAAGGGTAAAAACACAGATGTGGCCGCCATTTTGACTGAAGACGTCAAATCCGGTGACATGCTGATGTTGATGCTTCATAGCGAAGACGGTGGCATGAAAACGGGCATTTTCGAATACACCCTGGGCGCCAAGGAAGATGGTCCCATCAAGAAAGACGGTAAGCTTGTGATGAAAACCATCACAGCGAAGTAAGCGACCGGCAAACAACTGGGTGGGGCCGCTCCCGCGGCCCCACCTGATCAGTCGGAGAGGGTCTGATTACCCGCCGAAGGCTGCGCTTTCCGATACATCCAGGCCAACCCCAGTAACGCCAGCCCAAGCCCCATAAAGGCCGCCACTCGCCAAAGCCCCTGTAGGCCGGCCATATCGACCAGAAAGATCTTGGCAATCACCAGTCCCAACAGAGCCATACCAGCCTTGTAGAGCACCGCATTGTCACGCTTGGCGGAGTAGGCAATAGCGCCGATCGCGTACATTAGGCTGACAACCGAATAAGTGTAAAGCTCACCCTCTAACATACCGAACGACAACCCCATGTCACTCCCCTGCCAGAGTTGCCGGATCTCCAGCGCGGTAAACAGCAGAAAACCGGCAGACGCCACGCACAACGACCAGAACCGGGGCGCAAGCAAGGGAAACCGGCTGACCGCAAGTGCCAGCAGAATGGGACCACCGTAGGCGGGAAGCAGCATATTGATGATCGGTGTATCGCCAATATGGCCGCTGCCCCACCAGGGATTGTGCAGCGTCACCAGAGCGAGATAACTCAACATCGACAGCGCAACCAGTATCCGCGAGAACAACCGGTACAGCCAGGCCAGTGACTCACTTGCCCCGGCACGCACCATATAGGTCACGCCCAGTGCACCCCAGAGCAGTGTGTTGATTGCAGCCTCGGTAAAGCTGTACTGCTGGGAAAAAATATCGCCATCATAAAGCCAGTAACGCATCTCGGCACCCAGGAACAGCACCAGTAGATGCAGGGTTGCCCCCTCCAGCCAAGGACGAATGGCGCGATCCTTCCCCGCCAGCCAGGTGGCAATGCCGGCAAACAACGTCGCCCCACCATAGCTCCAGAGTGACCAATGGAGACCGGTATCGTAATCCTGCAGCCAGGGGTTGAACGTCAGCCGTGCCACCACCAGGGCCAGGGCCACCTTCAACAGCAGGTGAAGTTCGGGCATCTGATAACGCCGCGCCAGCCAGGTAAGGCTGACAAACTGAGCAGACAGGGCGAGGGTGAGTGACGCCTCACGAACAATCATTATCGCCGCCAGGGAATAGCTGACGTGTGCCGCCATCACTGCCCAGACAACGCCCACTCGATAGCGCTGCACGCTTTCGAGCTTCCACGCGAGAACGCCGTATACGCCGCCAACCAGCAACATTGCAACCGACCAGGCGGACGACGTCTGGTGGCCGTGTATTAACAGCCAACCCAGCACCGCCCAAACCAGTGGCGACAACAGTGTGAAGGAGGCCCATCGGCGGCGATCATTCTGGCGAACCCAGTGCCATAATCCGAGCCCGGTGGAGAGTATGGCGGCCCCAATCAGGTAGGACAGAAAACCACCCTGATGCTCCGGCGCCATCTGCGTAAAATAGGTCACCTCGGTGCCATTGCGCCCGACGTATCCGAGCCATCCCAGCGCACTGACCAGCACCGCGGCCCAGGGCAGGAACCAGAGCGCTCCACGACTCTGCGGCACCAGAGCTGCGGCCGGCAATATGATAAGCCAGCTCCAGAAAAACGGGCGATCACCCTGCCCGACCATCGATAGTGCCCAGAGAACCAGCAGGGATATCAAGACTTCCCGTAAATACGGCAACGCCTGCTTTGCGCGAACCGGAACCATGGCAAACACCACAAACAGGGCGGCGATGTACCAGGCTGTTGAGGCGCCGATGGCGGCTCCGCTGGACGTGGCCAACCACCACAGAAACGCGCCGGATAACGTGGCGTACCAAAGCCAGTCCCGATAGACATAACGCATCAACATCAACGAACTGACGGTGATCAGGAAACTGTAAGACAGCACAAAAGCCACGCTGCCATCATCGCCACCGATCAATAACGGCACCAGATAGGCGCCACTCAACCCCATGACAGCAAGCAGCGGGCCATGAAACAGCGACAGCACCATGGTACCCAGAGACACAATGGCCAGCCCGAACAGACCCACGGTAGGGCCGACCAGCCCGTAATGGTGAACGCCCGCCAGCAATGCCGCATAGAGGGTGATACTGCCTCCACCCGCCAGCGCCGCAAATACTTCGTTTGCACCCCGGTTGCGACGACGCAGGTACTCCGCTCCCGCATGCAACGCAAGACCGCTGAATAGCGCCAACATCAATTGCTGCGATGGGCCGATCATTCCTGCGTTGATGGAGTGGCTGACCATGAAAATACCGGCCAACCCAACGCTCAGGCCACCAAGCCAGACCATCCAGTTATCCTTCAGGGCCTGGACAAAGCGAGATTTATCGCGTGACGTCGCATCCGCTCCCGGGGAGCTTGTGTCAGGAAAGGGGCTTGTGTCAGAAGAGGGGCTTGATTCAGAAGGGGCTGGCGTGTCCTCGACAACGGCTTCGTCGAGTTCAAGCTCCAGCTCCGGGGCCGGCTGGTCTTGGTCCTTTCCGCCCAAATGTTGTTTTAGATAAGTCACTTCTTCGCGCAAACGGGACACTTCCCGGTTCAGGGACTCAAGGCGTTCCGACTGATCACGACGTCGGGAAAACGCAAGAATACCCAGCACGGAGCCCACCGGCAGGAGTATGGCAAGACCAAGTGCCAGAATAATCAATAATGCTTCCATGCTGCCCCTCGTGTGTCAGGCGCCCGACATAAGGGCCCGCTTATCCAAAATAATCCTGCATCCAGTCCACCAGCGTTTGGGCACTGACCTCCGACAACGCCATGCCCTGGAACTCATCACCCACTTCATCATCGATGGTCACAAACTGATACAACAACACGCCTGGCTGGTTGTCGTGCAGGATCAACGTTATGCGGCGACGGGTGCGCAGACAGTCAATGGTCATGACATCCGCAGGAATACCCGAATCACGCATGCCCCGGCGCACTTCCAACACTGGGTTGATGTGCTCATGGGCAGCCTGGATGCGGGTATGGGCATCACTGGCAATATCGGACAAGGCTTTCAGGGGATCAACATCGGACATGCGTTGCTGCCTGTGTTATCTGGCAAGTAAATGAAACGATTGTGAACACAGTTTACCTTGAATGACCCCCAATCATAACCTGCCGGCCAACGATCGGGGGCATCAACGCCTATACTCACCTTACGCGGGCAGCACACCGTGCCACACCGGGAGCGCCATATCCTCGGGTTCCTCTCCAGGACCACCATCCCGGCTTTTGAACGCGCCCTCCTCGATCGGAATCCGGAACAATGCCGTTGCCTTCCGCTCCTTCGCATTAGGGGCACGCACCTGCTCCCAGCGGCCCGGTTCAATCTGATTAATGATGGCCTGGAACGCGGCGTCGAACTCACGATCATCCGACACTGGCGAGGCCCTGCCAAACAGCACCAGCGATTCATAGTTGGCACTGTGGTGGAACGCTGACTTAGTCATTACCCACTGGTTTGTCACGGCAAATGAAATGCACAACTGTTGTCCCGATGCCAGCGTCTGCGCCAACCTGCCACCGCTGAGTGTATGCAGGTAAAGGTCGTCAGCAAGACGCCAGGCCGTGATCGGGATGATGCGTGGCTCACCTTCTTCCACAAAACCCACATGCGCTGTTTTTAATCTATCGATCAGAGCGTAAGCCGGCGCCCGCTCATAACTGGCTCTCCTGGCCGCGCGCTTCACCCGACTGCGAGGACAGCAAGACAGCGGTGATGACGGCGGTGATAACGGTAGTGATAAAGGGGTATCCGTGATTTCCTTCCGAGACATCGTATGCTCCTTTTGCAAAGTACGTCTCTATTAGAAGCAACATCTGATACCATGGAAAGATCCAGATTATAGATTTCAATAGGACCAGTTAAGGTGATTGACGATATACGGTTCGAACACACCACACCGCTGCAAACACAGCTTTATCAACACCTGTCCCAACGCATTATCCATCGACGTTATCCGCCGGGAAGCCAACTGCCCTCCAGCCGTCAGCTGGCAGCAGACCTGGGTATCAGCCGCAACACCGTCAATGCCGTTTACGACCAGTTGAAAGCCGAAGGTTTCCTGCAAAGCCGGGCTGGTCGGGGCGTATTCGTGCATCAAGACCTCAACCTGGCCATCAACCAACCTACCGGCGGAGCCATTCAAACCACGCAGGCCATGACCTTGCCGCCACTGCCGCCGGCTCCCGCCAGCCGCCTGAAGCTCGGGGAGGACGCCAACCTGCCCTTCCAGCCCGGGCTGCCCGACATCAACGCCTTCCCCATTCGCAGTTGGAACCGAATACTGCACCATCAGGAGAGCCGAACAAGCCTTCGCGGCTATGACACAACCCAGGGTTACCAGCCATTGCGCAGAGCCATTGCTGATTATTTACGAGCTTCCCGCGGGGTGCGTTGCCAGGAACACCAAGTGATCGTGACCAATGGGGCTCAACAGGCGCTGTCGCTGATTGCAGACGTGCTGTTAAAACCCGGTGACAGGGTCTTTGTTGAGAACCCCGGCTACCGGGGCGCCCGCTACGCCCTTGGTCGTCACGGCAACCCACTGCTGCCCGTACCGCTCAAGCAACAGGTTCTGGATGTTGGTGTCCTGGACAGCCTTGGCGCTGCCAAACTGCTGTTCTGCACCCCAACTCATCAGTACCCCATGGGGGGCATTCTCGATGTGTCACAGCGCATGGCATTGCTACAGTGGGCGCGCCGAAACCAGACGTGGATCGTGGAAGACGATTACGACAGCGAGTTCCATTTCTATAACAAACCGTTTGCAGCCATTCAGGGCATGTTCGATACCGCCCCCGCTCTCTATGTGGGTAGCTTCAGTAAGACACTGCTGCCAGCCCTGCGCGTCGGCTACCTGATCGTACCAGAGGCACTCGTCGACCATTTCCTCTGGGCCAAGCGTGTCAGCGGCGGAGAGACACCATTACTGACCCAGGCAACCATCGCCGAGTTCATCGACAGCGGCCAGTTCACACGACATCTGCGCCGTATGCGCCAACTCTATCGTGATAAGTGGCATCATTTTCAGGCGCGGGTTACCGAAAAGCTTGGCGGCAGGCTGGCCCCTATAGCGGAAAGTGCCGGAATGCATTTGGTTCTGAAAGGCAACGTGGATGACCTTGCCCTGAGCCAGCAACTGAGAGGCCTGGGCTTCGGCAGCACGGCCCTCAGCGAGCACTACATCGGAAAAACAGTGCAAACCGGGCTGGTGATGGGATTCGCGAGTGCGAGCGAGTCACAGATCGAGGCGTGCGTGGATGCACTGTGCAGACTTACCGACTACGATGAAAGATAGAAAAAACACGCTCCAACGTACTCGACAGGGATACTACTCTTATGACACTTCACCTTGAACTGGCACCACTGATAAGCCTGGGCGCGGGCATTGGCATACTCGTGTTTCCAAAGCTGCTGAACTACATCGTGGCGGGCTATCTGATCATCCTCGGCGTTCTGGGGTTGTTGGGGCATACGTTGTAAGCCGGCGCCCCATCGAGAAAGCGCCACCTACTGGCACTATTTGTGGTGCGCCATTTATGTTGTTTTGCACCATGTATGGAGAGTACCGGCAGCCATGCGACGCAAAGGACAGCAACCCAATCTTCAAAGACAACTGATTGCGCTGGTGGCAGGACTGTGCCTCACGATCATCCTGACGGTGTGTTTCATGGTCGCCGTGGTGCAGGTGCAGTCGGCAATCACTGCCTATACCTGGGGCGAAAGCGTCTGGTCCCGAGCGCAGATCGATACTGTCCACCACCTCAACCGGTTTTCCGAATCTGGTGATTTTTCGCACCTTGCGAAGGCGAGGCAGGCGCTGGCGGTTCCCATCGGCGATCTGCACGCCCGCGTCGCCATCACCTCCGATACGCTCGATTGGCAACGTGCCAAGCATGGTTTTCTCCAAGGGGGCAACCATGAAGAAGACCTGACCCGCATGATTCTGCTGATCCGTCTTTTTTCGTGGCTTGATCAACTGGAGCGGGCGTTAACCGCCTGGGAGGGCGCCGATGACCTGCTGTTTGAACTGGATCAGATCGGCAACGCGATGGAACGAGAGTGGTTGGCGGCACCTCCGGATCGCGAGCAACTGCAGGCCCTGCGAGACAAGCTCGCGATTGTTGACCAGCAACTGCAGGTGAATGCCCGGGAATTCCGCCTTTCCATGGGAGACGCCTCGCGTTGGGCCGCCAGCTTCCTGTCTGTTGTCAGTGCATTGTTCCTGACTCTTGTGGCGCTGCTGTCCTGGTTCCTGGGATTCCGGCTGGTGAGACTGCTCAATCGAACCGAGCAGAACTTCCGCTCGATCTTCGAGCAGTCCGCCATCGGTATCATCCAGATTGATACCGAGGGCCGAATCGTTAATGCCAATCAGGCGACCTGCGACATCCTTGGCTACCGGCCCGATGACCTTGTGCATCGCCCCTATCGGGAGCTGGTCCATCCGGAAGACTGGGACGTTGCCCGGGAAGAACGACGGGATATCAGCTTCGGTAACATCGACAGCTATACGACCGAGCATCGCATTGTTCGAAAAGACAATGACTTCTTGTGGGCCAGGCTCACCGTATCCCGCGTGTGGGATGTGCCCAGCGCTTCAGCGTACTTCACAACGGTTATGGAAGACATTTCCGAGTCTCACCGTTTGTCGACGGAATTGAGCTACATGGCGACCCATGACAGCCTGACCGGCCTGATAAACCGAAGAGCCTTTGAGCAGCAGCTTGCCAGCCATCTCGGGCACGTCCGCAACGGAGGAAAGCAACACGCCCTCTGCTACATCGACCTGGACCAGTTCAAGCTGGCGAACGACACGTCGGGCCATGACGCGGGCGACCAACTTCTGCGCCAGGTATCCGACATCATTTCAAAGAATCTACGCGAAGCGGACATCCTGGCCAGACTGGGCGGCGACGAGTTCGGTATCATTCTTCAGAACTGCGACCTCGACACCGCCCATCATGTGGCTGAAAAGGTGCGGGCCTCTCTCGACCACCTGGTGTTCTCCTGGCAGCAAACCAGCCACACCATCAGTTGCAGTATTGGCGTGGTGCCTATAACCGCAGAAAGCGCGGGCATCAGCGCCCTGATGAAAGCCGCCGACATTGCCTGTTACACCGCCAAAGACAGCGGCCGCAACCGCGTGTGCGTGATGTCGATGGACGACAAGCAGATGGCCTCCCAGCAGGGCGAGATGGAATGGCACAACCGCATTCAGACCGCGCTTCAGGACAACCGCTTTTTCCTTGAATGCCAGATAATTGCCCCGCCCACGGGCCGGGGCAAGGGGTTGCGATACGAGGTGCTGATTCGCATGCGCTCACAGGATGGTTCGGTGGTGCCTCCCAGTGCTTTCCTGCCCCCTGCGGAGCGCTATGGCATGGCATCGAGAATCGACCGCTGGGTTATCGAGAATGTACTCGAAAAACTGTCCGCCGCCCCAGAACACCTTGGTGCCTTGGAAGCCTGCCACATCAACCTGTCTGGTCGCTCGTTCGATCAAACAGACTTCGCGGATTTTGTGGTTGGCAGGTTCCACCATTACGGGGTTCCAGCGAACAAGATCTGCTTCGAAATCACCGAAACTGCCGCCGTCCATAACCTGCTGGAAGTTCAGGCCTTCATGAAACGCCTGAGCGACATGGGGTGCAGCTTTGCCCTGGACGACTTCGGTTCAGGGTTGTCGTCGTTTGGTTACCTGCGCCGGTTGCCAGTTACCTGCCTGAAGATCGACGGGATGTTTGTTCGCGATATCGTCACCAGCAAAACAGACCTTGCAATGGTCAGGGCCATTCATGACATTGGCCGAACCATGGACATGATCACGGTGGCCGAGTACGTCGAGTCCGAGGATGCAGCGTCGTTACTCAAGGAGATCGGCGTGGATCTTCTCCAGGGCTTCTGGATCCATCGGCCTTCCTCACTGGATGACATCCTCGGCACGGAACCCAGCCGTCTCTCGGAAAAGGTGACGCATCTGAAGCTCCATACAAGGTAGCGGTTTCCGAGGCCCCACGGGATATCATTTGACTCGGCGAAACAGCACGTAATTTCCCAGGATGGCCAGTAGGGCACCCAATACGGCGGTTGTTGTCCATTCAAAGCCTTCCAGCCAGGTCGATACACTCAGGGCAACCACCGGAAACAGCACCGTTGCATAGCCAGCCCGGTCGGCACCGAGGGTCTGGATCACAGTGATGTAGCAATAAAACGCAATAATGGAGCCGGGTACCGCCAGGAAAACCGTTGCGCCCCAGAAGGTCGCGGAGGTTGGCACCACCCACTCCACTCCCTGCAACAGACACCAGACGCCGAGGATCACAGCGCCGTAAACCATGGCCCAGGCATTCGCCACCAACAAGGGGATTTGCGCCAGCCGAACCTTGATACTCACCAGGTTCCCCATGGAAAACCAGAACGTGCCGGCAGCCGCAAACAGGATGCTGGCACCGGTGGCGTTACCAAGCTGCAAATCATGCCAGAACAGCAGCGCCACGCCTGTAATCCCTAACGCCACAGCGGGATACAGACGGGCGGTGGGCTTCAACCGCAACCATAGCCAGCCATTCAAGGCATTGAACAGCGCCGCCAGTGAAAACACCACCGCCAGCAAACCACTGGTCATGGACTCGGCAGCACGGTATATGAGCAGGAAGTTCACGCTGTACAGCGTCAGCCCCTGCAAAAAAAGCCAGCCATGCTGCTTGAGCGTCAACGTCTGCAGGCGCCCAAGCAATGCAAGCACCACCAGAGCCACAACAGAAGCCATCAAAAAACGATAGAACACCGAAACATCCACCGGCGCAGACTCAACCTGCAGGCGAATGGCCGTCCAGGTCAGGCCCCAGATCAGTACCGTCAAACCGTAGTGCATGGAAATCGGCATAATAGTCATTCCCTTTAATAAGTGACGCATTGATGTATCTAGTGGCCGATCTTATGACAGCGCGAAGGGGAAAACTTGTCAGATCCTGCGCAACCATGGATGATTCTTGCGGAGGCCCGATATGCAGACCAGCTCACCCCAGATACCCGATTCAACGAAGAATCCCCACAGGGAACGCCGCGACATTGTGGACGCGCTGCGAGCCGCTGGCGTGGCGCCTCAAAAGCTCATGGAGCTGGACCAGGGCCGCGCCCTCGCACAGTGGCAGAACCGCAAGGGCGAGGTGCGTTACGAGCGACCGCGCCATCACGCCCTGAGCATTTACATTAACGAGGGCGACAAAGCGAGGCGGGTGGTAAACGGACGGGCCGTGAGCCAGGGCTTTCCGGGGGCTGTTTGCCTGTTTCCCGCCGGCAGTCAATCCACCTGGCAGATCGACGGCCAATTCGAATTCTTCCACCTCTACTTCAATGACCTGGACATCGCCCGCTGCGCAGAACAGACCTGGGACTGCGAGCCTGACCGGGTTGAACTCAGTGAGCGATACCACACGCAGGACCCGGTTCTGGCCCAGGCGGGCCAGTTACTGGCACTGAGTGATTGGCTCGCCCCCGGTCAGTCCATGGCGATGGATCACCTGGCCCAGTGGCTGTTACTACAGGTGGTTAGTCGTCACTCGAACGTACAGCAGGCAACTCCCTCTGTTACCGGACAACTCTCACTGCGTTACCGCCGATTGCTACAGGAACGTATTCACGCGCAGTTGGACCGGACGTTGACCCTCGCGGACATGGCGGGCTGGGTTAATCTGAGCCCTTACCATTTTGCCCGCCTGTTCCGGGCGACCTTTGGCTGCGCACCCTATCAATACGTTCAGGAACAACGCCTGACCCGGGCCCGGGACCTACTCCGCCAACCGGGAAGTAAAATCACTGCCATCGCCCTCAACTGCGGTTTCAACGACGCCAGCCAGTTCAGCCGGGCATTCAAGGCGAGGTTCGGAGAGACACCTTCCGTCTACCGTGCCCGGACAAACGCCCGGTAGAACGTCAGCATTACCTGCCACTTTCACTACATTGCCAAAATGTAAAGAAGAGGAATCCAGCATGCCACGCTGGATTCCTCTTCAATATCATGCCGCACTCCGTAAATACCGTAACCATACATGTGGAGTGGGTTCATGAAAGGAAAATTCGGGCTGACAATGGCCCTGATGTTAACGGCAGGTTGTACGACTGCCGCAGAAGAACTGCGGATCTACACAGAGCAATACCCTCCTTATAACATGACCACCAATGGTCAGCCATTTGCCCACTCAGAAGCAGACATCACGGGTCTTTGTACCGATGTCGTGAAGGCGCTTCTGGGTAAAGCCGAGCTGGATTACAGCATTAAACTCCGGGACCTCAGCTATGGCCTCAACCGGGCCGAACGGCATCCTGACCACGCCATCTACTGTGTATCCAAAACAGAGGATCGAGCGCCTTTTTTCGACTGGGTGGGGCCACTGTCCTCCATCGAATGGACACTGTTCGCCAAACCCGGTTCGTCCATTGAACTGAACACCCTGAACGATGCCCACAGCTATCAGATCGGTGGGTACAAGGGCGACGTCATGACCAACTTTTTGATCGACAAGGGCTTTGACGTTTCCGCAATCAGCAACAACGGCCTGAATGCGCGCCGCCTGGTCCAGGATCAGATTGACCTCTGGGTAGCTGACGGTCTGGCTGGCCCATACCTGGCTGCTGATGCGTCCGATGTAACCGGGCTCGAGCGCGTTCTGGTGTTCCGTGAAACGCCAATGTATCTCGCCGTCCACAAGGACACCGCCCCCGAGATCCTGCAGGCTCTGAACAAAAGTTACCAGGCACTGGTTGAGTCCGGCGAAAAGGAGACCATTTCCCGCTCCTACGGATTCTGAGCGCACCGCAAGAGCGCCCTTCCTGCCTCCCAACGCCGACGTGACCAACGCTCACGTCGGCGCCTCCCGAAACCTAACGTTTTGTAATGTTTTCCGCCTGGATGGACAAAAAAACCGCGACTAGTCTTGCGGTAGGCATCGATGGAAGTAGTGATGCCCGGGCGCCTGTTTAACATCCATTCAGGCCTCCCCGCGCTGAAAGTCCGCCACAAGCGGACCTAACAACAAACTCCCAGGATTGGAGAATCACAATGAAAATCAGCACCGCAAGCCGCACCATGGCTTTAGGATCCCTTTTCTTTGCAATAACCGCACACGCCTCGCCAGGCCAGAAATCCACCGGCGATTTACTCAACGATTTCTGGAGCCCGGATCGAATCAGTCCGTTTGAGTGTCGCTTTGGCATTCTCAATAGCACGCCATTTGGTCTGCCCCGCTGCATGCAGGCAAGCAACATCCAATACCACCTGGACCGGTTATACGGCATTGCCGAAGCCAATGATGGCAATCGCGCTGCCGGCTTACCTGGATACCAGGCGACGGTCGATTACGTTAAAACCACACTGGAGAGTGCGGGCTATGACGTGACCATCCAGCAGTTTCCTTTCAATGCCTTCTACCCGACCGGAGACGGCATTCTGCAGGCCACGGCACCCACTCCGACCGACTATGTCTGGGAAGAGGACTTTACCTACCTGTCCCAGACGGAGCCGGGCGATGTGACGGGCATGGCCGTTGCCGTTGACGTTCAACTCGGCCCCGACAATACCTCCACCAGTGGCTGTGAACCCGAGGACTTTACCGACTTCCCCGCTGGATCGGTCGCCGTCATCCAACGGGGAGCCTGCGCCTTCGGGCAGAAAGCAACCAACGCGGCCAATGCTGGCGCCGCGGGTGTGGTGATCTTCAACCAGGGCAACACGGAAGACCGCAAAGGCCTGATCAACGCCACGCTCGGCGATGACTACGCCGGGGGAGTTCCCGTCGTGTTCACCACCTACGACATTGGCGCTGGCTGGGTTGAGCAGCAGGACCTCCAGCTCAGAGTCGTAACCAACGTGGTGAGAGAGCAAACCGAAACCTCCAACGTGATTGCCGAAACCAATCGGGGCAACCCTGACAACGTCGTGATGACGGGCGCTCACCTGGATTCAGTGTTTGAAGGGGCTGGTATCAACGACAATGGCTCCGGCAGCGCTGCGCTTCTTGAACTGGCCCTGCAAATGAAACGGGCTCACCCCCGTAATCAGGTCCGCTTTGCCTGGTGGGGTGCGGAAGAGGCCGGCCTGGTTGGCTCAACGTTCTACGTCAACAGCCTTTCCCAGGAAGAGAAGGACAAGATCAAGGTCTACCTGAACTACGACATGATTGGTTCGCCCAACTTCGGCAACTTTATCTACGATGGCGATGGTTCTGACTTCGATCTGGCAGGTCCTCCGGGATCAGCCGCCACGGAGGCGCTGTTCGAGAAGTACTTCAACCTGCGTGAAATCGCCTCAGAGGGCACGCAAATCAGCTTCCGCTCAGACTACGCGCAGTTCTTCGAGGACGGCATTGCGTTTGGCGGGCTGTTTACCGGTGCGGAAGTGCTGAAAACCGAAGAGCAGGCGGCCAAGTTCGGTGGCGAGGCTGGCGTTGCTTTCGACCCCTGTTATCACTCAGCCTGTGACGACATCACCAACGTCGACGAGCTCGCTCTTGAGATCAACGGCGATGCTGCCGCCTTCGTGACCAGTTGGCTGTCACTCTCAACGCGAGTGATTGACGAGGAAATTGCTGCCGCGGAAGAAGCAGAACCGGCCGCTGGCGCCCGCACACTGCAAGTGGAGCAGAAGCACGACATCACCCATTGGGGCGACAAGTGGATCAAGTGACATGACTGTCGCTTAGAATCGCGAACGACCCCGCAACAAGACCTGCACCTGGTCAACGCTGTCATCTCCCGCCAGCGGGAAGGCGAAGTCCAGGTGCAGCATTCGCTGTACTTCGATCCGGCTTGAGGCCAGCCTCAGGCCGAATCCCACATCCGTCAGTACGCCGTCATCGGGTCCGCTATTGCGACCATCATCAAACCAGGCTCTGCCTACATCGGTGAAAATCACACCCCCCATGCGAAACAGCTCGAAAGGGTGCCAGTCCGGGAAGTAACGGCGCTCCAGTGTCCACAGCGCTCTTCTGTTGCCCTGCTGGTAGTTGCTCGGATAACCACGAAGGCCGTTGTCACCGCCAATAAGAAGCTGTTGATCCACGGTCAAATTGTGCGCTGCCGTGAACGACAGGTTGGTGTACCAACTGTTCCAGTCCACTGCCCCGCCATGAAAGTACTCCAGGCTCAGGGTTCCGATAAGATTCTCGAAACGGTGCTGGTCAAATCGCCAGGTGCCGCTCTGACTGAACCCGTAGCTGGCGTAGTTGGTGTCAGTGGCCAGCAAAGCATCCCGGAAGTCCATATTCAGTACGGCGCGGTCTTCCGTCGCTCCAAGTCCCGGCGAGGAGTACCCCAGCTCGGTACGCCACACGAAGCCGTCCCGCACGTCCTCGACCCGTTGCAGACGAGTCAGGTTTGTCATTTCCCGGAAGCGGTTCTCACGGTAGTCAAACCCGACCCATGGGTAGCTCAGTGTCCGATCATCGGGCAGAAGGTCCAGATTGGTTTCATCCGGTAAGCGCTCAAACGCCCGGGCATCGTAGCGAAAACCGGCAAGCAGTCTTAACTGGCTGCCATTGCGTTCTGCCAGTCGCCAGCCGACATCAACACTGGCAAAATCGCGGTCCTGCCGATAGTCCGCAATTGCCTCCGCCCCCACATAGCGGGATTGTTCGCGAATGTCATCCTCACCACTCAGGCCAAATCGCCACTCCGCCAGCTCACTGTAGAATGGACGCTCAAGGTAGGCACTGCGACCGCGCCCATCACTGCGCTTATCGTAGGAAAGGCCTGCCTGCCAATGGGAGCCAAGCACGTTCGGATCATCGAAATCGACACTGGTCTCGCTGCGGTCGGCATCTTTTTTGTGGGAGATCCCCACGCTCTTGCCGGAACCCAGGAAATTCGGATCAGAAAGGCCGGTGTTGGTTTTATTCTCGCCTCCCGTCCTGGAAGCACCAACGCTCGGCAGTAACGTCCAGGTGTCACGTGCAAGGACAGTGACTTCCAGCTCATTCCCGCAAACGCGGGTAACACCGATCCACGCGGCCGTCAGGTACTCACTCTGCCGCAATATACGTTCGGATTCGTCCAGCGTACCCGGTTGGTAAACGTCACCTTCGTCGAACACCAACTGGGCACGCAGGGCCGATTTCCAGGTCGGGGTATTTAGGGCGTTCAGCGTGCGATAAAGAAAGTTGTCCTGTTCCGGATCGGTGGTATCGAAGATCGGGCGCCGAATAATGTTTATTCGGCCGATTCTGGCACCTGCCGGAATATCCAAGTCGCTCTGGCGAGCCAGTTGATCCCGGGGCTGGTCAAGATCAATGGCGTCCGGCTGGATTTCGCTGACAATACAATTGTCGGTGTCAATTTGCGCCCAAGCGATCTGACTGAAAGAGAGAGTCCCGGCAATAAAGAGGGCTCGGCTTTGGAGCCGGAGGACACTATCGAGGCATTGAGTACGGGTCATCGTCTGGCCACAGAACACGGAAACTCACTATGGTGTTGATGTTACCCCACTATAGTGCCGATTCAGGTGTTCGTCCGGGATACTCGCATAAAACACCGTCCATACGTCCTGTACGTCATTGGTTAAAAGCTTATTCAACCAATCCGGACTGCGGGACAAGGCAGTTCATCGCGCTGAGGGCGACATCTCGGAACACCTGTTCCGAGGCGATCACACTCGGAAAACGATCATAAACCGCACGTCGGCAGGCCGATGTACGGGTCTCCCCTTCACTGACGCACGTCGAATGAGCCCCGGAGTCCGAATCCTGTCCAGTCGCGTCCTCACACAACACGGGGAGTTGGCGAACGACCCAGTCCATGGCTACGCTAAGTTCGACTGGATTATCCGCAAGGTTGGCAAAACGGCGGGCATCCACGGGTTGCGGGCGCTCCCGGGTCTGCTCCCAAAGTACGAACAACAGGGCTGCGGAAACCAATACGACCGTGACTTTTGGAAACTTCATGGGGCCTTCTCAATCCGGTAAAACAGGCTCCGGATGATAAACGCTTGAGGCTGCCCTGTCCCGGTTTGCGCAACTATACTGTCTGGAATTTCTCAACGGAGCATGGGTAAATGGCAACACTGATCGTTGGTCTGGTTTTATTTCTTGGCGTGCACTCTCTGTCCATCGTCAACGAACCGCTGCGCAATCGCCTGCACAACTCCCTTGGCGAAGGGGCGTTCAAGGGGCTTTACTCGCTGGCCGCATTGGTCGGTCTGGTTCTGATCGTTTGGGGGTATGGCAACGCCCGCCTCGACCCGACCGTCATTTACACATCTCCAGGCTGGCTCCGGCACCTGGCCATGTTCCTTCTGATTCCGGTCTTTCCCCTACTGCTGGCCACCTATTTCCCGGGCAAGATCAAGGCAAAACTTGGGCACCCCATGCTCGTCGCGGTCAAGCTCTGGGCTTTGGCTCACATACTCGCGAACGGGATGCTGCACGACCTGTTGCTGTTCGGCTCTTTCCTGGCCTGGGCCGTGGTGGATCGGATCTCCTTGAAACGCAGAACCCAGCGGCCGATTGCGACCCTGCCGGCCAGCAAAGCGAACGATGCCATAGCGGTTGTTGGTGGCCTCGCGGTTTATGCGGTGCTGGTAATGTGGGCTCACCAATGGCTCTTCGGGGTGGCGCCAGTGTGACACCCTAAACACGCAACTCTGGCAGGTGGCTGGCCAAATGCCCTAGTTTGTCCGGGTTGCGCACGACATAGACCGACTGGATACGGCCATCCACCACATCCAGTGTCGTGATCTGTGGCAGCCCATCCTGTTCGATGGTCAACCATCCCGGTAGCCCATTCACGAAAACGGCTTTAACCCACCGAGGGCTGGGCGATGCAGACTTGCGCGCCACGCCTTCAAAGAACCGGCTGATCCTGTCGGCACCAAGAATCAGGCGCCGCGCTGCAATCCTCTTTCCCCCACCATCGGTATGCAGTATGGCGTTCTCACTCAGCAGCGCCTTCAACGTTGCCACATCGCCACTGCGGGCGGCGTCGAAGAATCGATCGGTCAACTGATTATGCTCGCTTGAACTCACCTCATAGCGCGGGCGCTCAGCCTGCACACGTTTCCGGGCGCGGCTTGCGAGTTGGCGGCAACTGGCTTCACTGCGTTCCAGGCTCACAGCGACCTGGCTGAAATCCAGCCCAAATACATCGTGCAACAGGAATGCAGCACGTTCCAGGGGAGACAACCGCTCCAGCGCCAGCATCAGGGCAAAGGACACATCACTGGCAAGCGCCTCGGCGCCTGCCGGAGTGTCCTGACTTTCGACTATAGGTTCCGGCAGCCAGGGACCATCATAGACCTCCCGCTGCCGATGAGCGGCGCGAAGGCGATCAAGACAAAGCCGGCTGGTGACCGTGGTCAGGTAGGCCCGCACATCATCGACTGACAGGTGATCGGCATGGTGCCAACGCAGGTATGCATCCTGCACCACATCCTCTGCCTCCGTCACCGAACCCAGCATGCGGTACGCGACGCCTGTCAGGTATCGGCGCCAGTGATCAAACTGATGCGCGGGCTGTTCATTCATGGCAATTGGTTCCCGGCGTACTTGGTTACAGTTTACGGTCATTCGGGTGAACCGCCCGAAAGCCTACGCTGATCCGGTTCCAGACGTTGATCGCACCGATCAGCAACGTCAGGTCGACGAACTCCTTCTCGGTGAAATGCGCTCGCCCCTGCTCGTAATCCTGACTGGGTGCACCGGTGTCAGCCACGTTCGTCAGTGCTTCGGTCCAGGCCAGGGCAGCCCGTTCACGAGGTGTGTAGAGCCCGGACTCACGCCAAGCGGACAGCAGGTAGAGCCGTGCTTCACTTTCACCGGCTTTGCGGGCATCGCTGGTGTGCATGTGCAGGCAATAGGCGCAACCGTTAATCTGGGATGCCCGGGTTTTCACCAAGTGGATGAGGCTGTGTTCCAGCCCACAACTGCCAACGTACTCCTCCAGCCGGGTCATTGCGGCGATGGCATCCGGGGAGGCCTTGTAGGCATTCAATCGCGTTTCCATTATCTTACTCCTCTGCATGGGGGGACACGAGGTGGCATCATGTCCACGTAGGTTCTACAGAGGTAGACGGGGCAGCCCTGATGTTTGTGACATACAGAGACTAATTTTTAGCAGACCCTTGATAAACGGTGGTAAAACGGGACCATGGCACAACCCTACTTTCTCGGCTGCCCCCAGTGGCAACATCCCGACTGGACCAGCCGACTCCCTCCCGGTCAGAGCCCGCTGGCGCGTTACAGCAGTGCCCTCAATTGCGTGGAGGGCAACACCACTTTTTACGCCACGCCCAGCCAGGAACAGTGCCGACAGTGGCGGTCACAGGTGCCCGATGACTTTCGTTTTCTGTTGAAGTTTCCACGCCTGATCACCCATGACCGTCTACTGAGTGGCGCTGGCCGCGAAGTATCTGACTTTCTTGAGATAATTGCGCCACTCAACGATGTGCTTGGCCCCATTCTTCTGCAACTTCCCGCCAGTTTCGGGCCAGAGCGTCTGGAAAACCTCTGGCGATTTATGGATGCCCTGCCCCCGACCCTGACCTGCACCGTTGAGGTTCGCCACAGTGCGTTCTTTGACAAGGGAGAGGCCGAGAAAGCCCTGAATCGTGGCTTGAGAGAACGCCGCATTGCACGGGTGTGCATGGACAGCCGGGCACTCTTTGCCGCGACGCCGGATAACGAGGAAACACGCGATGCACAGCGCAAAAAGCCGCGAGTACCAGTGCATCTGCTCCCTGTGGATGCAGCGCCGGTGATCCGCTTTGTCGGCCATCCCGACCTGGAGGCCAACCGTCCGTTTCTCGCACCCTGGGTTGAGCGCGCAGCTGCGTGGATCGAGGAAGGGAAACGTCCCTATATTTTCATGCACATGCCGAACAAGGGCGATGCCCTTTCCCTGGCGGCGCTCTGGAATGAGTTACTGCGTGAACGGGCACCCATGGTTGATGCCCTGGACCTCGACGAGACCCAGCCCCAGATGGGGCTATTCTGACTCAGAGCAACTGCTGGTCATAGGCGTACTTGGTCAGCTCCGCCGTGGTATTCAAATCCAGCTTGGACTTAATGTTTTGCCGATGGGTTTCCACCGTTCTCACGCTGATGTTGAGCTCATTGGAGATGGCTTTACTGCTAAGCCCTTTGGCCACTCTGGAAAGAATGGCCTCCTCGCGGCGAGTAAGTTTGCTCTCCACCGGCTCCATTGTTTCCCCATGACGAAACAACGTCTCGGTCGCTGCCCGGCAGATGTAGGTGGCGCCATCAGCCACGGTACGAATGGCGCTCACCATTTCCTCAACCGATACGTCCTTCAGGATGTAACCCTTGGCGCCATGAAACATCAGCTGTGAAATGTATTCCCGGTTGTCGTGCATGCTGAGGATAAGCACTTTCAGATCGGGATAGCGCTCCTGGAAAATTTTCGTTGTTTCAATCCCGTTCATGTTCGGCATGCTGACATCCATCATGATCACGTCCGGCTTCAGGTCTTTGACCCGTTCCAGGGCCTCCAGCCCATCGGTTGCCTGGCCGACGACGTCGATGCCCTTTTCCTGTTCCAGCCGCGCCCTGATACCTTCCAGGACAAGGATATGGTCATCGACCAGCATGACCTTCACTACAGATTCTGATGTGCTCATAGGACCGTTACCGTCAGGTTTACTAGACCGCCAGGCTTATCCTTATTCTTTCGACTATGCCTGGTATTGTTTGAACGAAGCCATTATCCGGGTTCCGTTTCCTGGCCGCGGAGACACCTCAAACTCCCCACCCAAAAACTCCACACGCTCGCGCATATTACGCAACCCGATGCCTCGTCTGGCGTATGCATCTTTCTCGGCAATGCCCACGCCGTTGTCGGAAATGCACAGAAAGAGTCCCTCCGCATCCTCTTCCAGGCTCAGCGCCAACCGGGTGGCCTGGGCGTGTTTCTCAACGTTCGACAAGGCCTCCTGAACAATACGATACAGCGTTGTAGCTACTTCCTCGGAAATATCCTCCTGCGGTGGCTGGATATCTATGTCCATAACGATCCCGCTACGTTCGCGGAAGTCATCCAGCAACTGGTTGAGCGCCGCCAACAACCCCAGGTCATCCAGTACGCTGGGGCGCAGATCATGGGAAATACGCCGTACTTCCTGTATCGCACGGTTTAAAACCTCTCCGCCTTTCACCAGTGACTCCTGGGCGACGGAGTCACCCTCTGGAATATGGGTCATGGCCGTCTCCAACCGATATTTCACAGACACCAGCAGTTGGTTGATGCCATCATGCAATTCCCTCGATACTCGGCGGCGTTCTTCTTCCTGATGTTGCACGGTCTTGTGGCTCAGCTCTTTCAGATTCTGGTCCGCCAAGCGATGTTCGTGCACATTAAACAGAACCCCCGCAGACACCACAACACCGATTGATACCATCAACGCCAACAGAATGGCCCACAGGGTCTGTTTAACGTTAGCGTCCACGCCCGCTTCGATGGCCCGCATCTCAGCGGCAATATCATCGATATACAATCCCGTACCAAACATCCATTGCCAGTCTTCAATCTGTTCAACGTAGCCAACTTTATCCACTTCCTTGCCGGTGGAAGGCTGCTGCCACAGATACTGGTAATACCCTCCGCCATTGTCAGCAATCCGTATCAGATTCTGGATCAGATAGTTCCCGCTACTGTCCTGGAAATCGTACATATCCCGCCCGACCAGGGCCGGCTGTGCTGCGTGGACCAGGTTCAATCCGTCATGGGTGTAGGCATAGAAATAGCCGTCGTCACTGAATGAGGCCTCCTGCATCAGAGCCATAACCTTGTCGCGGGCTTCATCATCATTGGCCGCGTTCTGACGGACAAATTCGATAGCGGTGCGCATTATGGAAACGTAGTCTTTCAACGCTGTTTCCTTGGACCGCCGCAGGTTCTGCTCAAAAATCTGCAGTTCGCGTTCCATGAGTATGTCGCCCTGGTGCAAGGTCACCGCGGAGAAAATACCGGTCACCACCAGCAGGGGAACCAGGGCAAGCAGTATCAATTTTGTTCTTAACGACATGACCGTCACATTGTCCTTTATAAGCACACGCCATCTAGGCATCGGTTGCGAGACTCCATCAGTCTAACCCAAACCGTAAAAAAGAGCGGGCCTGGAAAAGAGTCTCCCAAGGCCCGCCAAACCTCCAGTCAAGGTACTTCAGCCAGATCGAAACATGCCCTCAGCGTCATTAATAAAAGCCTCCAGAACTCGCTCAGGAGGATGACATACCAAAGAACGCGGGGAAGATCAGGATCGCGATCAGCACCATTATCTGCAGCAGTATGAATGGCGCCACACCGCGATAGATGTCGGTGGTTTTAACCTCGGGTGGTGATACGCCTTTCAGGTAGAAAAGACTGAACCCGAAGGGCGGCGTCAGGAAGCTTGTTTGCAGGTTCATCGCGATCAGGATGGCGAACCAGAGCATATTGATACCCATCAGTTCAGCGATGGGCGCCAAAATAGGTACGATGATGAAGGAGATTTCAACAAAGTCGATGAAGAAACCCAAAACCAGAATAATGAGCATGGTCAGGATCAGGAAGCCCCATTTCTCACCCGGCAGTTGCAGCATCCACTCCTCCAGCAGGTAGTCGCCACCGGTGTAACTGAACACCATGGAGAAGGCGGTTGCCCCTACCAGAATGGCGAAGACCATGGCCGTCACCTTGACCGTATCCCGAGAGCTTTCCCACATCATCCGCCAGGAAAACTGGCGATAGGCCACGGCCAGAACCAGCGCGCCGACGGCACCCAGGGCTGAAGATTCGGTCGGCGTTGCGATACCGGTAAAGATCGAGCCCAGTACCACAACAATCAATGCCAGCGGCGGTATGATCGCCATCAGGGCTTTGCCGATTTCCTGTGCCCGGCTGTCATCGCTATCCCGCGGCATCGCTGGCGCCGTTCCCGGCGATCGCCAACTGACGAACAGGATATACCCGATGTAGAGCCCCACAAGCACCACACCGGGGATCACCGCGGCCTTGAAAAGGTCCCCTACAGGCAAGCCGAGCACGTCACCGAGGATGATAAGGATGATGGATGGCGGCACAATTTGCCCCAGGGTGCCTGAGGCACAAATGGTGCCGCAGGCAAGCTTTTTGTCATAGCCATTCGCCAGCATGACCGGGAGCGAAATCAACCCCATGGCCACGACACTGGCACCCACCACTCCAGTGGAGGCGGCCAGTAAAGCACCGACCACGATGGTGGATATCGCCAGTCCCCCGGGCAATCCACCAAACAGTCGCCCCATGGACTCCAGCAATTGCTCCGCCAATCGGGTGCGCTGCAACACGATGCCCATATAAATGAACAGCGGTATCGCCATTAACACCGTGTTCTGCATAATGCTCATAATGCGGAATGGCATGAAGGCAAACAGTTGCGGCCCCTCTGCAATCAGGCCAAAAATCAACGCAACGCCGCCGAACGTAAACGCAACAGGAAAGCCCCACAGCAGCATGAAGAGGCAGACCCCAAACATTATCATCCCGATCATGCCAGACCTCCTGCACCGGTTTGCTCGTCGTAGGCGGATTCTTTGACAAGAACCCTGAGAGCGAAGGTCGCCATGCCCACGCTGGCAACCGCCAGCCAGAATGAAGAAAACGGAATCAGCCCTTTAACAATAAAGCGGTAGGGCAAACCTCCCGGATCTCCGCTGCCTTCCCCCATGTGATAGGCATCAAGCATGTATCCCCAACCCAGCCAGGCGATCATGGCGGCAATCGGAAGCGCAAAAAAAAGGGCCCCAACAAGATTGACCCAAGCCTTGAAAGCTTCACTGCGGCCGGCATAGAGAACGTCCACTCGCACGTGACCATCCGTCCTCATGGCGTAAGGAATGCCCATCAGAAAGACGACGGCGTACAAGTGCCACTCCAATTCCTGCATCCCAATGGATACCTCATTGAAGGCATACCGAGCCACCACATCGTAGAAAACGTTCAGCATCATCAGGACAAATGCCACGCTTGCGACCCAGCCACACGCTCGAGATACAGCGCCTAACCCATCATCCACAGCAATTAACCAACGCATTACAACTCCTCTTGCCGAAGCGGGGACTCCGGACCAATCGGGATTAAATAGGACTCATGAAAACACCCGAATGCCGACGCTTCTTGCGAAGCGCCAAGCATCCGGCCAATGGCGGGAAACTTACTCTTCCAGTTCGGCCATGGTGTTCAGGTAGGCGCGCTCGGAGATGTCGATGTAAGCACGTGTTTTGTCCAGATAGGCCTGCTGTGACTTGATAATGCGCTGACCTTGCTCGTTATCCCTGGAATACGCTTCCAGGACCTTTTCGTTAGCCGCGACCATGGCTTTGAAGATATCGTCCGGGAAGGTTTTGACCTTGACGTTCGGGTACTCGTCACGAATGGATGCCCAAGCTTGTGCATTGGCATGCACGGATTGGGTCAGCATGTCGTAGGATGCCGTACGCATAGAGACACGCAGAACTTCCTGCAGATCCGCCGGCAGGTCCTCCCAGACATCCTTGTTGATCAGGAACTGCAACTCGGTGGCGGGTTCATGCCAGCCGGTGTAGTAATAGTCAGCAATCTGCTGAAAACCCAGACGCAGGTCCAGGGCCGGGCCTACCCACTCAACCGCATCGATGGTGTTGCGCTCCAGGGCGGTGTAAAGCTCTCCTGGCGGGATGTTGGTAGGATTAACGCCAACTTCGGCAAAGACTTCGCCAGCAAACCCGGGGATTCGCATTTTCAGCCCGTCGAGGTCTTCCAGGGTTTTGATTTCTTTGCGGAACCAGCCGCCCATCTGGTTGCCCGTATTACCGCCCGGGAACGACAGCATGTTATGGGGCTCGTACACTTCCTGCATCAGCTCCATACCGCCACCGTGGTAGAACCACGCCCATTGCTCCTGAGCGTTCATACCAAACGGCATACTGGTGAAGTAAAGGGTGTTGGGCACTTTGCCCTTCCAATAATAAGACGCTGAATGGCCCATATCGTATTGGCCCGCTTTGACCATATCAAAGACGCCAAAAGGCGCTTTGTGGCGGTTGGCGGAATCGATCCGGATCTTGAGCCGGCCGTTGGACATTTTTTCGGCCATTTCCGCCATGTTCTTGGTGGCATCACCGAAAATCGGGAAGTTCGGCCCCCAGGTTTCTGCGAGTCGGAGGGTGTAGCTCTTATCAGCAGCGTGGGCAAAGGACGTGAACAGCACGGAGAACACCACTGCGGCGGTCGCAGCAGCTTTCAAGAAGTTTTTCATGATCTTGTTCCTGTTGTGTTTGTTGTATTAGAACGATGCTCGGGTCGTCATTCGCGACTTATGGTCACGATTTGAGCGAGAACTAACAATCCGTAGGAATGACCAAACCAATACGCAGTGATTACTTAGAGCGCCGCAGAAAAACTACGCATTAATACTTAGAGGTATATCCAACTCCTGCCCACCGTTTAAATTTGTAATCGCTAATAGTCCGGCCGCGCCCAAGCAAATGTCCCGGCTGCCGGGTCGATTGCATAAACTGTATAAATAACAGCGAACTAAGGAACCAAAATCGCCCCGAGACCATGTAACGCTCAGTCTCACCGTGTATCGCTTTGTAAGCGCCAACTTCCTGACGATTCTCACCCGAAAAACCCTGAACCAGACCGCATATAACCGAAAAATGCCGCTGTAAGATTCGTCCGAACTCGTCAATAAATTGGTGCGAAACAATGTCAACTTGCGGCAATAATTTAACGAAGCATGGACTGCTGACTCTATCTTTAGCGGTTCTGCTTTCGGGCTGCGGTCTCGACATGACGTCCTCAGACAACGCCACGACACCACAGTCAGAAGCGTCAACCACTCCGGCGGCTGAAACGGTTGAGCTTGCCGGCGCCGCCATGAAAGGCGTTATTCAACAAGGCCTGGTGACCGCCACTCGCCTGATATCCGACAAAGACGGCTACTATGCTCCACAGCGACAGGCCGCAAAACCGGTTTTGACAGCAAACGACGGTAGTTATGTGTGGCAATTGCGAGGAAAGGCGGACAGCTGGGCTTTGGTAGAACTTACCGCTGACAGTAATACCCGCATGACTTGCGACGTCGTTCCCCAATGCGAACGCAGCGGCGCCGAGCCGGTTGCCTTTGGCGACACCATGATGCTGGACGATAGTTTCAGTCTGCGCGGAGCCGGTGATCTTCGCATGGAGACCGTCAACCTCACGCCGCTGACCCATTTGGCCGTGGCGCTGGCTGAGCGTAACGAGAATGGGCTCTCCCCCGATGCACTCTCTGGGGCCTATGAAAGGGTTGAAAGCTGGTTTGGCCTGGCAGCAGGCTCCTTGCGCCTCGACCCGCCAGACCTGACTCGCCTGGACGAGTTTAACGGCGTGTCTGCCGATGCCCTGCAGGTCGCCGTTGCCAATGCGGCTTTCCTTGCCCTGGTCAACAACAACGCCCAATGGAACAACATTTCCGATGTCCTGAACAACGTGGCAACCCAGATTCTCGAAACCGGCCAGATCAGCCTGATGGGCGACGGCGAAAACATCGCTCTGGCCGATCTCGTGTCTGCCGCGGCAGTGCAGGCCTCTGAGCTGCAGGCCGAGGTGGACTCGAGCGTCATCAGCCAAAGACTCGTGGTGGCCGAATACCGCTACGTACAACGCTTCAAGACCATTGCAGAGGTATACGGCGAAGACGACACAAGCGTTGTCGATACACCAGAGCCCGATACCAGTGACGACAACAGCACTGGAGATACTGTCGCCGACAACGGAACGGACAACGACACCAGCGAACCGCCGGCCCCCGAGCCAAGCCCCGAGGACACCGTTCCGGCCAACGCAGCCCTGCTAAGCTGGACCGCGCCGCTCACCAGAGAAAATGGAGACAGTCTCGCAATGGGCGAAATTGCCGGCTTTGAGGTGGTTTACGGCAACAGCGAGGACAGCCTGGACCAAAGCCTGGCCGTTGGCGACGCCTCTATCGACGAGTTGCTGGTGGACGAGCTCACCGAAGGCACCTGGTACTTCGCTATCCGCACCCTGGATACGGATGGCAACCGCAGCCGGTTGTCAGAGGTGGTCTACAAGCAGATATAATGCAGCGTAGACTTATCCTCTTTCCTGGCATTCAGGTCACAACTGCTCCGGCCGCGGTGGACTGCCCACCCTCACTTCGCTGAGTTTCTCCTGGGCCAGGCCGCGGAACAGGGCAAACATCATGGCGAATACGAGGATGAACATCGGCAGGCCAACCACGGTGATCACTTCCTGCAACGCGGTCAGCCCGGCATCACCGGCAAGTACGATCAGCATCGCTGCCAGCATGCCTTCAGACACACCCCAGAAAACGCGTTGATGCCAGGGGCCTGGGTCCGGAGAGCCCGTGCATAACATATCGACCACCAGGGAAGCGGAGTCCGATGAGGTCGCGAAGAAGATGGCGACAATCACAACCGCCAAGCCCTGAATCAACGTAGCCCCCGGGAAGTTTTCGAAGAACGCGAACATGGCCAGGGGAACACTCTCCCCTACGGCTTGTGACAACACCCCCGCCTGTTCGCCCAGCGCCTCCCTGGCCTCCGTCCCAATGCCATCGATCTGCATTGCTGACCAGCCGAAAATGGCGAACCAGATCAGGGTGAAGATTGATGGCGCGAACAGGACCCCGAGCACGAATTCACGGATGGTCCGCCCCCGTGAAATCCGCGCCACGAAGATGCCGATAAAGGGCGACCAGGTCACCGTCCAGGCCCAGTAGAATACCGTCCAGCTGCCCTGCCATCCCCAGCCGCCATCGTCGCCGGTATAGCTTGCAAGTGTGTCGTTCCAGAAGGCCATGGGCAGCAGGTTCGATATGTAGAGGCCGAACGTCTCAACCACGGCTCGCAGAAGGAAAACCGTCGAACCGGTGAAGAGCACGAATACCATCAGGCCAACGGCCATACCGATATTGATGTTGGACAACCGCTTCACACCAGAGTCCAGCCCGGCGACGATCGACCCCACAGCGACGGCCGTCAGGATGGCAATGATCAGCACCTTGGTGATTACCGCATCCGGAATACCAAACAACTCCGTCAGCCCGGCGTTGATCTGCTGCGTGCCCAGCCCGATTGACACCGCCACACCGAACAGCGTGCCGAGGATTGCGAACACGTCGAGAGTCTTGCCGAGAGGCCCGTATATGCGGTCGCCGATCAACGGATAGAACACCGAACTGAAGCGCATCGGCAGGTCGTAACGATAGATAAAATACGCAAAGGCAAGCCCCGGCATGGTGAAGATCGCCCAGGTGTGCAGCCCCAGGTGGTAGATAGCGAAGCTCATGGCATCGTCGGCGGCTTCGACCGAATAGGGCTCGACATTCGGCCTCGGCGGGGAAGAAAAGTGCGAGATGGGCTCGGCCACGCCCCAGAACATCAGCACGGTACCGATGCCGCCGGCAAACAGCATGGTGAACCAGGAAATATTACTGTAGGCCGGTTTCGCGTCGTTGCCGCCCAGCCGGATGGCGCCGAATCGGCTGAGCGCAACCCACAAGAGGAACGCTACCCAACTCGTCACCCCGAAAATGAAAAACCAACCCAGGTTGGTAACAATCCATTCACGCCCCGCTCCGAAGGCCTCTCCGATTGGGCCGGGCGCAATCAGGAGCACGACCAGAAACAGGATCATGATCCCAGCGGACGTGAAAAAGATGGTCGGGTTGGTCCTGAGACCCAACTTTTTTGCGAGAGCTTCCATGACGATTCCTCCCCGAGTCTTTCCGACAACATAGGAGCTAATCGAACGGCACGCCAAATTGTGGGCGAGATTTCATGTTTCTGAAGGCAAATGGCTATCGCCAGAGAACGCTGAAATCCCGGTTGATTACTACTGGGACTTGCTCGAATAGACGCTCAAGGCCGTCACTGTGACCAGGATGAGCCCCATGCCGAGGAACTGGACGCCGCCCAAGCTCTCATTGAGCAATAAAATGCCGAAGAGCGTAGCGGTAACAGGTTCGACCATCGCTACAACGGCAGCGACGGTTGGTACGGTGTGCTTGAGACCCACGATATAGCTTATAAAAGACACGCCACCACCGAGCACCCCCAGCGCAATGAACATCGGCCATTCCGGTGCACCCAGCACAGCAATGACCTGCACAAGGCTGGCTGGCCAGATCAGAACAATACCGAGCACGGCAAACGCGATCACCAGAGCAGCCTGAGGGCTGCCGTTCCTGGCAGCAAACTTGAAGCCGAAAATAAACAATGCATAGGACAACCCCGAAAGCAGGCCGGCAACCACGCCAACCCACGTAATACTGCTACCGCCAACGTCATAGATACCCGTGAGTAGAGCGATGCCGACAATAACGATGACAATGGCCACGCATTTGAACGGCGTCGGCTGCTCCAGCCCGATGGCAAAGGAAACCAGAAACACGAACACCGGGGCGCAATACATGAGGGTCGCCGCGACGGCAACGCTGCCCTCGGAGATACTGAGGAAATAGAAGGAGAAGTTGCCCGCCACGCCAAGGCCGGCCACCGCCGCCCAGAACCAGAGCCGCGGCTTGGCCAATCCGCTGTTCCCAGGACGTAGAATCAGCCAGACAAGTACAAACAGCAGGCCGACAATCCCCCGGTAGAACGAGACTACGAACGAGCCCCACCCTTCTGCGAGCAGGATGGCGCCGATACCACCCGAAAGCCCCCAGAAAAGGGCTGCAAGCGCTACAAGCATTGCACTTCTTAGCGCGCGGTCACCGGATTGTTCTGGCGTGTGATCAGTCAGAATACTCTCCCGCCCGGCCAAACGATTGCTGGTAGACACGGTTCATTCAGGGTGACTACGGAAACTGGGCACCGTCAATACGTTGGAGCCGCAAGCCGACCTGATGTTCGCCGCAGCAATCCCGGGCGCTGCCCACTACGCAAACAGGGCAAAAATTACGGCAATCCCCAAAGAAACCAGCAACGACATTGGAATAGTCAAAGCGATCTCCTGCGACGGCCCTTGATAGCGCACCGACAGTACGTAGCTCATTACCGCCACCGGCATCGCACACTGAATCAGGAAAACCTGCGCTTCCATGGCGCTCAACGGCCAAATCAGCAACAGCACCCACGCAAGGGCTAGACCACCCAATGGCCGATACAGACTGAACACGAGAGGCCTTAGCATATCCCGCGCGCCTGACAGCCGCAGGTTGGCAATAGAGCTGCCCAATTGCATTAGCATTATCGGTACGGTAATCGAGCCCAGCATATCCAGCGTTATCATCACCGGTCCAGGCGGGCGAATGTTTGTCGCCAACAGAAAAGCACCTGCGATCAATGCCAGGACGGGCCCGTTCTTCAGCATTGCCCTGATGGAAAACCGCCCGGACAGGCAGCCGATTCCCAACGTAAAATGACTGACCTGAATCACCGAGGAAATCACCACCGCCAGCCCAAGCGACTGCGGACCAAACAGCGCAAAGCACACCGGAATCCCCATATTGCCCGTATTCGGGTGCACCAACGCCGGAAGATAGGACCTCACCGGCAGGCCAGCTAGCGTAAGCAACAGTGCAGTGACCATCGCCATGACGACCAGCCAGGCCACGGTAATGCCTACAAGGGCACCCATTCCTAAAATGCCCATATCCATGCTCAATACGGAGTGGAGCAGCAACGCGGGGATTCCAACGGTGGTAACCAGGCCAGCCAATGCCTTGCCGTCAAAAAAATCGGTTTTTCGGCCAAGAATGGCCCCGAGGAGTATCAAAGACAGCAGAGGGACAAGGGCTTCTGTGAGATGCTGAATCATAGTGAATAAAGAGAGGTCATGGTTTCAGGCTAAAGGGAACGGGGTTTGGCACTTTCAATACTCGGGTATAACTTCAACGCGAGATCATAAATAATGATGCCATATAGACTACCATTAAGCCCCAATATCCCGGGGTAAAGGTAGCTCCGCGAAAACCGATACCTGGCCGTATTGCTGATAAGCCAATCTGCCACCGCCTTTGCCGTGGCAGGTTATAGAAAAGTACCTGAGGGCAGGTTAACCTGTAACCTATTGAATCTATGTTTTACTACTTTGGCTTTGGCTCCAACATGAGCATGCTCTCGCTGAGAGCGAAGGGTGTCGAGCCTCGGGCATCTACGAAAGCGGTGCTGCACGGATGGCAGTTGCGCTTCAACGTGCAGCACTTCTTCCGCCATGAGGGTGGTGTTGGCAACATCGAAAACACCGGCCACCCGGACGACCGGGTTCTCGGCGTGCTCCATGAATGCCCGGACGAGGCGCTTTCTCTGTTAGATCAGGCCGAAGCTTACGGGCATGGCTATAACCGCATAGAGATCGAGGTAGAGCCGGATAACCCTAGCGCGGCAATGGCCCCGAAGGTCTCTGCTCTCACCTATGTGGGCATGCCCCAATTTATCGACAACGACTGCCGACCAAGCCGTCGTTACCTGAACATCGTTCTGGAGGGAGGCCGCCAGGCCGGACTGGATGGCAAATACCTGGAGTCACTGGCCAATCAGCCCATTCATCAACTTGATGAGTACCCAACGTTCGCGGCACCACCCGGAGACTACCCAACATTTGACCGGGCGTTGCTGGCAAAACAGCCGCTGTACACAGCCCTCTACGGGGCCGTGTTTGATATGTCCGAGGCGAGGCCTCTGCACCACTTCCTCAAAGGCTTTTTTGGAGGCAGGGACATGACGCTTTTTCACCTCAGACGGCTGGACAGCAGCAAGGTTGATGAAACCATGGACGATATCCGGAACGGACGCCTCAACAAGGCCCAGAAGCGATACCTCAACGCCTATCTGAACGAATACGCCAGAGAGTATCGCTACGTCGGCCGCTATAACTATGATAAAGACTGAGGAGTTCTCATGCCGTCTTTCCCGCCAGCCCTGGCACACAATGCCATCGAAGAGATCCTGCCGGATCTGTTTTTTGTCAGTGGTGCCATGGAAACCGTCCTTATGGACCTGGATTGGCAATTCAGCCGCAACATGACCATCGTCCGTGACGGTGAACGGCTGATCCTTATCAATACGGTCCGCCTTGATGATGACGGCCTGGCGGAACTGGACCGACTGGGAAAAGTAACCGACGTGATTCGGCTTGGCGCTCTGCATGGGCGTGACGATGCGTTCTATGTTGACCGTTACCAGGCGCAGTACTGGGTGATGCCAGGTCTGGAACCGGAGGACCAAAGCGGGTCTGAAAGAGAGGCAAACGTCCTCGGCCAGACGCTGCCCCTGAGTGACGCATCGCTATTTCAGTTCCAAACTACCAAACTTCCTGAAGGCGTACTCCACCTCCAGCGGGATGGCGGCATCCTGATAGCCTGTGACGCCCTGCAGAACTGGCTGAAACCCGACGAGCACTTCTGCGACGCCTCGCGACAGCGAATGGAGCAGATGGGCTTCTTCACACCCGCCAACATTGGCCCAGTCTGGCTGCAGGCGGCGGAACCTGCTGCCGAGGATTTTAACCGGCTCAAAACACTGAACTTCAAACACGTTCTCTGTGGCCATGGCCACCCCCTACTGGACAACGCCAAAGAGGACTTCAGCGCCACCTTCGATCGAGTGTTCCATTGCCAGGCGTGATCCCCAGGAGCGGCACCTGATGCAGAGCGAATTACAGCTGCCCGGATACACAATCTCCTTCTGCCTCTGGAGAAAAGCAGGCCGGGCGGCCTATCGCGCACGGCGACTCTCGGACGGTGCAGACGTCTGCATTGAAACCCTTGATACCGAATATCCCGACCGCAGGCAGGTGGCCACGCTCAATCACGAAGCCAGCATTGCTTCACGGCTCGACGGCGTGAAAGGCGTACGCAGGGTTCATGACATATTGCCACACGGTAGTGGGAACCTGGCGCTCATCACCGATCCCTGTGAGCGTTCGCTTGCCTCGGTAATGGCCGAGAGCCGTAACAGACGCTTGCCCCTGCCCCAGACGCTGAAAATAGCCCAGACCCTGGTACAGATTCTGAGCGACATCCACGCACAGGACATCGTGCACAAGTCGCTGACACCCCATAACGTCCTGTTTGACTCAAGAAGTGGCGCACTGGTGCTGTCGGGGTTCAATATAGCATCGGAGCTGGGGCAGGAGCGGCAGGCCAAACAGCTGCCCAATCAGCCCGAGGCGGCATTGGCCTACATGTCGCCGGAACAGACCGGGCGCATGAATCGGAGCCTCGACTACCGCTCGGACTACTATTCCCTCGGCTTGCTGCTGTTTGAACTTCTGACCGGCCAACCTCCGTTTACAGCCAACAATACCCTGGAGTGGGTACACAGCCACATAAGTCGTCTGCCTCCGGCGCCTCACACCGTGTTTGAGGACATACCCGAGGCCCTTTCAGACATTGTGCTGAAGCTTCTGGCCAAATCCCCGGAAGAACGTTATCAAAGCAGCCTGGGCCTGCTGCACGACCTATCCCGTTGCGCCACGTCGATAGAACAGGATCTGCCACTGCTGCCCTTCACACTGGGTGAAAAGGATCATCTGCAGAAGTTTCTGATTCCCCAGGCACTTTACGGCCGCGAGCGCGAGCTGCAGGAGCTGCTGGGCCTGTTCGAGCAGGCGGTGGAGGGACGATCCCGTTTCTGCCTGGTTCACGGCTACTCCGGCGTTGGCAAGTCGGCACTGGTCAACGAAATTGATCGCTACCAGATCCGCGAACGCGGCTTCCTGGTCCAGAGCAAGTTCGACCAGTTCCAGCAAAGCGAAGCCTACTCAGCGCTGGCAGCCACCTTTCGTGCCCTCGTGCAGCAAATCATGCTAGAGCCCGACAACCAGCTTGAATGCTGGCGCACCGAACTGCTTGGTGCGCTGGGGCCCAACGGCGCCCTGGTGATCGACCTGGTACCGGAGCTGGCGCTGATTATCGGCGAACAACCCCCTGTGACCGAGCTGCCACCCTCAGAGAGCCGTAACCGGTTGCAGCTGGTACTGACCGCATTCCTGCGAGTGTTTGCCGGCGAAGGCCATCCGGTCGTGCTGTTCCTGGACGATCTGCAGTGGAGCGACACCCCAACCCTCGACCTGATACGCCGTATAGTCACCTCCAGGGACCAGAGCCACCTGCTGTTGATTGGCGCCTATCGCAGCAATGAAGTCGGCCCTGGGCACCCCCTCAGATTGCTCCTGGATGACCTCAACAACCATCGGCGAATTCATCAGATCCCTGTGGGGCCGCTTGATGAATCGTCGGTGGACCAAATGGTGGCCGATGCCCTGCGTTGCGAGCCGGAAACAAGCCGCACACTGAGCGAGATGCTGTTTCACCGCGCCCAGGGCAACCCCTTCTTTACCAACGAGTTGCTGCGACAGTTCCATGCCCAGGGGGCAATCTGGTCAGATTCGGGCAGTGGCCAATGGCACTGGCAGCTCGACAGGGCCAGTTGGGATGAAACCAGCCATGACGTGGTTGAGTTCATGCTGGATAACCTGCGAAAGCTCCCGGACGAAACGCAGAACGTACTTCAACTGGCCGCCAGCATCGGGAATACCTTTACCCTGCAAACGCTCGCCACCATCTACGAGCATACCGTTGCGGAAACCGCCCGGGCCCTTCTGCCGGCGTTGAAACAGTACACCGTGCTGCCGCTACACAGTGATTATCGCCTGGCGAGACACCAGGACGGAGAGCGGGTGCTCAACCCCAGCTATCGTTTTCAGCATGACCGGGTGCAGCAGGCTGCCTACAACCTCATCGCAACCGGCGAGCTCCCCCGGGTACACCTAACGGTCGGGCGCCTGATGCTACAACACGGCGGCGGGCAGGTCGCCGATGACCAATTGATTGATATCGTTAATCATCTCAATCAGGGGCGTGCGCTGATCCAGTCCGGGCCAGAACGCCTTCAACTGGCCGAGTTCAACCTTCGTGCCGGCAGTCGCGCCCGACAAACCTCGGCCTATCAACAGGCACTCGACTACTTGCAGGTCGCCGAGGAATTGCTGCCAGACGACGCCTGGTCACAGATGCCCTCACTGATGGCCACATTGGCGTCAGAGATACAGCTTTGCCTCTACCTCACCGGACGTACCGAAGAGGCCGACCATTGGTTGGAACAGATGCTGGACCATGCGGACTCCCGGCTGCATCGCGCCGACATTCTCGCCATACGTACCCGGCAGAATGCCACGCTGGGTAGAATGGAGGCGTCTATTCACGCTGCCATTGAGGGGCTGGCACTACTGGGTGTCAATTTCACCGAACACCCCAGCCAGCACGATATCGATGTCGAACGCCAACGGGTACTGACGAACCTGGCTGGCCGCGAAATCACCGATCTGGTTGGCGCTCCTGTCATCGAAGACCCAGCCACATTGACCGCCATGCGTCTGCTGATGGAAATCTTTGCGGCCGCGTTTCTCTCCGGCAGCAAGCTGTTCAGCTACCTGGTGCTAAAAGCGGTTAACCTGGCTTTGCATCGGGGCAACTGCCCGGAATCGGCGTTTGCCTATGCCGCCTACGGCATGCTTTTGTGTGGTGAGCTGAACGAGCCCGCCCTGGGCTATCAGTACGCCAAGGTTGGCCTGGCCATCAATGAACGGCTTGATGACCTCAGCCTGAGGGCGCGCGTTATCTATGTATACGCCATGTTCGTTCATCACTGGAGCAACCACTGGGCAACGCTCACGCCCTGGTTCCGCAAGGGCATCGAAGCCGGCTATCAATCCGGCGACCTGCTCTATCTGGCCTACAGTGCCCAGGACTGCGTGATCTGGGACCCGGGCATGGATCTGGAAACCGCAAGCCAGTTGCATCAGGAAAACCTCGACATCGTTCGCGAGTGCGCCTACCAGGATTCGCTGGACTCCGGTTCCCTCTTCCTGCAGATGCAGCGCAATTTTCTTGGCACCACCCACTCACCGGCCAGTCTGAGCACCGATGATTTTGATGACCAGGCGTGTCTCGAGGCAATGAGTACGCGCCAGTTCATGACCGGCATTGCCAATCATCATATCTACAGTGCCGAGATCAACCTGCTCTACGGGAACTACGAACAGGCACTGCACTTTGTCAGAAAGCAGGACAAGCTAATCAAGTCCGCGATGTCCCTGCCCCAGCTCGTGCGTTTCTACATTGTTGCCAACCTCACCCTCACGACTCTATTCCCCACCATGAACAGGGCTGACCAACAGGCCACACGAGAACGCCTGGAACGGGACCTGGCGCGCATGACCCGTTGGGCGGACAATTGCGAAGCGAATTTCCGCCACCTTCAATTTCTGATGACCGCAGAACTCGCCCGCCTGGATGGCAGGCACGACGCCGCACTGGAGCTCTATGACACGGCCATCGACACGGCACGGGCAAACGGCTTCCTGCGCGATGAGGCCACTGCCTTTGAGCGCGCCGCACGGCACCTGCTGGCACTAGGTAAAGGGCGCTCAGCCGAGGGTTATCTCCGTGGTGCCCACGGGGTATACAACCGCTGGGGCGCACAACGCAAGGTAGAACAGCTGGAGGACGAGTTCCCGGTGCTTCGTCAGTGGGTTCAGGCCCACCTCAGCCCACCAGGAAGCCATTTGGCCAGTCTCGACCTTGCATCGGTTATGAAAGCCTCCCGTGAGATCTCCGGCGAGATGGTGCTGGACCAGCTGTTGCAGAAAACCCTGGCGATTCTGCTGGAAAATGCCGGTGGGCAATGGGGCTGCCTGATTGTCCGGGCCGGTGGCACATTCAGTGTTGAGGCCATAATCCGGCCAGAGCAGCCGTCACCACAGGTTGAGATCCCCACCCACTCAACACTCAGCGATCGTCAGGGCAAGGCCCTCGCCCTGCCAATGAGCGTGATCAGCCAGGTGTTTCAAAGGGGCGAAGCCGTGGTCCTGCACGATGCCATGGCGGACGGCCCGTTTGTGAACGACCCCTACACTATTCACCTGCATCCACGATCAGTACTGTGTGTCCCTATCATCGTGCGGGAACGTTTTGAGGCGGCGGTCTACATGGAAAACAACCTGACCGACGCCGTCTTCACCGACGACCGGGTGGAATTGATTCAACTGCTCTCCGCCCAGGCGGCTGTCGCCATCGAAAACGCCCGGCTCTACACTCAGGTACAGGACCATTCCCGGCTCCTGGAAGAGAAAGTGGTTGAACGCACGGCAGAGCTGGAAGAACTCAATGAAGAACTGCAACGCCTGGCCGACCGCGATGGCCTGACCGGCGTCGCCAACAGGCGTTCCGGTGACGCCTACCTCAAAGACACCTGGCTGCGCCTGAGAAGGCAGCCCCAGCCCTTATCTGTGGTTATGCTCGATGTGGATCACTTCAAGCACTTCAACGACAATTACGGCCACCAGATGGGTGACGAATGCCTGATCCGGGTAGCCGAGACACTGCAGGAGCAACTGCAGCGCTCAACCGACATGGTGGCACGCTACGGGGGAGAAGAGTTCATTCTGATACTCCCCAATACTGACGAAAATGGTGCGATACAGGTCGCTGAAAATGCCCGCGTTGCCATCGAAGCATTGGACATCAGGCACGACCATTCAACGGCGCGAGATTGCATCACCGTCAGCGTGGGCTGCGCCACCATCGTTCCCGATGACAAGAGCAGTCTCGAGGAATTGGTCTTTGCCGCCGATGCGGCACTCTACAAAGCCAAAGAGAGCGGCCGAAACCGAATTCAAGCGGCTGAGAGCGCTTGAGATAACGAGACTTTTTTACCAAACTCAGTGATCTTGAGATTATGATCAACGCATTTGCCGTATCCAACTACCGCAGCCTTAAGAGTATCGTCGCGCCCCTGACCGGCCTCAATGTGGTAACCGGGCCCAACGGCTGCGGCAAGTCCAACCTTTACAAGTCTCTGCGGTTACTGGCTGAAACCGCAAAGGGCAACTTAATCTCGTCGATCGCGCAGGAAGGCGGGCTGGATTACACGTTCTGGGCAGGGCCGGAGACCTTTACCAAAGGCATGAAAGACGGTGTCGATCCCGTACAGGGCTCTGCCAAAAAACAGAACAGCCGGCTTAGGCTGGGCTTTGTGGGTGAAGACTTCGGCTACGCCATCTCACTGGGCATGCCCGCCCCTCAGGGATTTGCGGGCTACCAGGACCCGTCCATGTTTCAGTTTGACCCGGAAATCAAGCGCGAGTGCATTTGGTCGGGAGACGTCTGCCGTCCCAGCAGTTGCCTGATTGACCGGGTCGGGCCTGCGGTGAAAGTGCGCAACGGTCGTAAATGGGAAGTCTACAACGCCCACCTCAACACCTACGAAAGCATCCTCAACGAAATCAGCGATCCGGTGGCTGTGCCCGAGGTTCATGCTGTCCGGCAAACCATCCGCAACTGGCGCTTCTACGACCAGTTCCGAACCGATCCCCAGTCCATCATCCGCACTCCCCAAATCGGTACGCGAACGCCGGTGCTTGATCACGACGGCCATAGCCTAGTCGCGGCTCTGCGGACCATCCACGAGGTTGGCGACCGGGCGGCGTTGTACGATGCCATTGAGGATGCCTTTCCCGGGGCAACCATCAACTTTGAGGCAGACTCCGGCAACCGTTTCATACTGCAGTTTTTGCAGGAGGGGTTGCTGCGCCCCTTAAACCAGGCGGAGCTGTCGGACGGCACGCTTCGCTACCTGTTGCTGGTAGCCGCACTACTCACGCCAAGACCACCGTCACTATTGGTGCTTAATGAACCGGAAACCAGCCTGCACCCGGATTTGCTGCCTGCCTTGGGGCGCCTGATCAATCGAGCATCACGTGAAACCCAGGTGTGGGTCGTTTCCCACGCACCACGTTTGGTGGCAACTCTGGAACAGGATGGCGACTGCAACTCCATCGCCCTGAACAAAGACCTTGGCGAAACCATAGTCCTGGGGCAGGGTTTGTTGGATGCGCCACCCTGGCAATGGGCGGATTAATAATGGAATTCACTTTCCTGGGCACATCCGCCGGCACCCCGACACGGTCACGAAATGTGAGCGGGCTGGCCCTGTGTCACTCCGGTCCCAAACCCTGGTATTTGATCGACTGCGGTGAAGGCACGCAACACCAGTTGCTTCGCACCCGCTACTCGGTAGTGCAATTACGCGCCATCTTCATCACCCATATCCACGGCGACCACACGTTTGGCCTTCCAGGGCTGCTCACCAGCGCCTCCATGCTTGGCCGCACGGAACCGCTGGACATCGTTGCCCCCATCCAGGTACAACGTTTCATCAGCGCAGTGCTCGCAAACAGCGACTCCAGTCTCAGCTACTCGCTAAACTTCATCGATTCCGAAGCATCGGATTTCCAGTGGCAGGATGAGCACGTCAGGGTTACCAATGTGGCACTGTCCCATCGTGTCGCCTGCCGCGCCTATGTGTTCACCGAGCAAAGCCTGGAGCGACAACTACTTCAGGACAAATTAAGGGCGGAAGGCATCGAGCCCGGTCCCGGCTGGGGCGAATTGCAGAAAGGCAACGATATAACGCTGGAGGATGGCCGCCTGCTCAGAAGTGACGAATACACGCACATTCCCCGCGCGGCCCGCCGCCTTATCGTCGCTGGCGACAACGACACCCCGGACCTGCTGGCCGATGCCTGCAACGGCACCCATGTGCTGATCCACGAAGCCACCTATACCCAGGACGTGGCCGACCGGGTCGGCCCCTGGCCACAACACAGCTCCGCTGAACAGGTGGCCCGCTTCGCCCAACAGGCTCACTTGCCCAACCTGGTGCTGACCCATTTCAGCTCACGTTACCAGTCCGGGCCGGGAGGTACGCCCCATATCAACCAACTGGCGGCCGAAGCCATGCAGCACTACAAGGGCCAGCTGTTTCTGGCGCGGGATTTTGATACCTATCGGCTGGAAAAGGATTTGTCGTTGAGTTGCCTGACCCAAACACATTCAATCTGACGAAGGATATTCACAATGACGTATCAGTTCGAAGACCTAAGGAAGGCTTGCCGGACAGAATGGCGCGACTACATTGAACACAGTTTCGTAAAGCAGTTAGGCGATGCGTCGCTCGCTCCCGAAGCGTTTCAGCACTACCTCAAGCAGGATTACCTGTTCCTGATCCAGTTTGCCCGCGCCTTCGCCCTGGCGGCCTACAAAAGCCCAACCTTGCTGGATCTCCGCCATGCAAAGGAAGGCTTGCAGGCCATCGTGGATGTAGAGCTGGACCTACACATCAGCTACTGCAAGGAATGGGGCATTTCAGAAGCAGAACTTGCCAACCTGCCGGAAGCGCGCGCCACCCTTGCCTACACACGCTATGTGCTCGACACGGGCAACCGCGGCGATTTGCTCGACCTGCATGTTGCGCTCTCCCCCTGCATGGTGGGTTACGGGGAAATCGCCAATTGGCTGAACAACCGGGCAGAAACCATTCGGGGAGACAAAAACCCGTATGACGCCTGGATCGCCATGTATGAAAGCGACGAGTTCCAGCAGGCCATGCACGCGGAAATCCAGTGGCTGGATGAACGACTGGCGGATGTATCCCCCGCCAGGTTCGAGCAGCTTACCCGGATATTCAGCGACGCCACCCGGCTGGAAATCGATTTCTGGGAAATGGGTCTGAAACAGAGCGATTGAGAAACGCGTGGTCAACCACAGCACTTCTTGAACTTGGCACCACTCCCGCAATGGCAAGGATCATTGCGGGAAGGCAGTTTCGCCGTGGTCACCGTCGCCCCTTTGTTCAGGAGCGCCGTCAGTTCGGTGATGGATTCAACCGCACCCTCGCGGGCATCCACTGTAATGTTGGCATGCAGATTGGCTTCCGCCACCTGAGCTTCGACCTCCTGCCTGCGCGCCTCACTGGTAACCACCAGTGTTAGCGGAAACTTCTTGCTGCCACTCTTCTGACTGGCCTTGGTCTGGAAGCCACCATGGGCGGTGTGGTGCTGGCGCGCGTCCTGCCGGCCTTTGTAGAAGAACTTGTCTGACATGCTGAAATCTCGATGAATGGAAGAGTACCCGGCGCCCGAAAAAAGCGAGCGAGCACCGGGCGAGACGTTTTAGCATGCTTATTGAATTGGATATATAGGCATAAGTGGAAATTCGATGAACCTGCCCCAAAGTTGACCACGCCCCGACGGAGCCCGCAAACTGAGCGAACACATCATTCCACAAAGAATCCACATCCGATGCCAGCAAACGTAAAAACCCGGATTTTGTTCCGCTCCAAACGCCTGAACCTGTACCTCGTCCGCTACCCAGAAGGTCACAAGGTGGGACCGCACCTGGACATGACTTCCGAAGGCCGGCTGTACAAACTCAATTGTGTTCTGGTAAAGCCCAAAGCAGGCGGTGAATTCATTTGCGAAAAGAACATTTTCAACTTGTTTGGCCGGGTATACCTGTTTCGACCAGATCTCTACCAACACCGGGTTTCGAAGATTGAACGTGGGAATCGTTGGTTGCTCAGCTTTGCACTTAACACATCGGGTAACGTTCCCCTGGCACAATGATCGCCTAGATCCGACAGAAGCCGTCAGCCCAACAAGCACGCCTTGGCCTCATTAATACGGGCAGCCAAGTAGTTACTCCCACCGCGGTCCGGGTGTACTTTCTGCATCATCCTGCGGTGAGCCCGAATGATCTCGTCCTGTGTTGCACCGGGCTTCAGCCCCAAGATGTCCAGTGCTTCGCTCTCGGTAAGTGGACCGCCAGCATTGGCTTGTTCTTCGGATTCTTCGCCTCCAGCGCTGGCCTCATCGTCAGCACGCCATGAGTCACCAAACCGGCGGTCAAGATAACTTTCCAGCAGCCGGGCGGAGTCCTCGTCGTGCGCCCGGCAGTATCGCAACAGCTCAAGAAATTCACTTTCGCCCAGGTCCGCCAGCTCTCGCCCGGCCATGGGGCCTTTCAGGACCTTGCCACTCATGGTGCCGGAGTCATGATCCAGGCTCATTTCCAGAATGTCGCCGGACACATGGGATTGATTGCCTGAACTTGCGTTTGCATCTCCCGTTCCGGCCCCCGCCATGCGTCCTGTCAATAATGACGGCAGCACCCGGCGTAGCAGTGGGTAGAGAAACGCCAACAACGCGAACAGAGCGTGTAGACGGCCGGTAACCGCCATCAGAACCACTATCCCGATACCGGCCATCAAGGCCAGCTTTATCATCGCCGGCTTACGTTGGCTGGCCGGCTGGTTGCGCAGCCAGACCCACGCAACAACCGACAGTGCTATGACCAGAAGCGTTAGTGGCACTCGGATACCCCGGAACTCATCGGTCCATCGATGGCTTGAACGTGGATTGAAACAAGCGCTACTTGATCTGCTGAGTCAAGCGCTTGACCTCTGGAGAACTGCTGCTGGAAAAATCCTGCAGGGCCTTGGCTCCCCCGGAAGCATAGACCGCCACCGCAGCCATAAGATCCTTGAGAACCTGCGGACTGTTGCGATCGAAGGGGGCATAAGCCCCACCAGACAACTTGCTCACCTGCTGGAACACCTCTCTGGCATGAGCATCGGCGCCCTCGTGGAACATGAACACCGGCGTTCGCAGCATCCCCAGCTCCCCCGCGGTATGGCACAGTTCGTCCACCGGTTCCTCGCAACAGTCGCCAATAAACACCACCGCCCTTACGGCCTTTTCCCGGGTTTCTTTCACGGCATGAGCCAACACCCGGCTGATCTGGGTGCGCCCACCCAGGCAGGAAACGCCGTTCATCAGGTTCAACAACTGACCGGTCTCCGTCACAAACCCTGTGGCCTTGAACTCGCCAAAGCCGCGGTAGTAACAAAGCTGGATAGCCAAACCACCCAAATCCCGGGTCGCCATGAACAGTTCACTCTGCAAGTGGCAGGCCTCATCCCAGGTTGCCTCCCGGCTGGCGGTGGCATCCAGCGCGAATATCAGCCTGCCCTGCCCGCCACCCTGTTTAGGCAATGTGCGAACCTCGTTGATAAACTGGTCGATGGCCTGTCTATCGGATTTGGGGCGCAGTTCTTTGTCGGCCATAGTGGTCCTTTCTCGTTTACCAGTGCGCACGCACCTGGGTTACCATCAGCCCGCCAGTGCTGCCCGCACCTTCTTGCTCAGGTGGCCCATATCAACCCGGCCAAGTACCTGGGGCTTTAGCTCGTTCATCACTTTGCCCATATCCTGCATTCCCTGTGCATCGGCAGCGCTGATGGTCATTCGAATCAGGCCGTCCAGATCATCCTCATTCAGGGCCGCAGGCATGAATTCCTCAATGATTACCATTTCCGCTCTTTCCTTGTCACCCAACTCCTCGCGCCCCGCCTCATCGTACTGACTGGCGGCGTCGCGGCGCTGTTTGAGCATCTTGTCCAACACCTTGAGGACATCCTCATCGCTCAAATCACGGCGCTCATCAATCTCAATCTGTTTGACTGCCGCCTGCGCCATACGCAGGGTGACAAGCCGGGTCTTATCCTTGTTCCGCATCGCGTCTTTCACCGCGGTGTTGAGTTGTTCCTTCAGTGTTGCTTCTGCCATTGCCGGCCTCCTTCAGATGAGTTAAATCAACTTTCCCAAATAGTGATTCATAGCACGATGGGAGTGAACCAAAAAGCTATTTGCAGACTACACTGCTAACCTGCTCATTCTTTTGACACCAGTGGAGTCACTGCATGATTACCGTTCACCACCTCAACAATTCCCGTTCACAACGCGTTCTCTGGATGCTGGAAGAATTGGGAGTGCCCTACGAAATCCAGCGTTACGAGCGTGACCCTAAAACCATGCTGGCACCGGCCAGCCTAAAAAAAGTGCACCCGCTGGGTAAATCACCGGTGATTACCGATGGCGATCTGGTGGTAGCGGAGTCAGGCGCTATTATCGAGTATCTGGCCCACACCTACGGCAAAGACACCATGTTGCCGGAAACCGGCGGCCAGGCGTGGCTGGATTATACCTACTGGCTGCATTACGCCGAAGGCTCCCTGATGCCACCGTTGGTAATGCGCCTGGTGTTCCAGAAGGTAAAAAACAGCCCGATGCCGTTTTTTATCAAGCCGGTGGCCAAAGGTATCGCCGATAAAACCACTGCTACCTTCATCGGCCCGATGATCAAAACACACCTGGATTTTGTTGAAGCTCACCTGGCGAAAAACACCTGGTTTCTGGGGGACAACCTCAGCGCGGCGGACATCCAAATGAGCTTTCCACTGGAAGCCTCGGTAGCACGGGGTATCGTTGGCAAAGACCGGCCCCATATCAATGCGTGGGTTAAGAGAGCTCACGCCAGGCCGGCTTACCAAAAGGCACTCGAGAAGGGCGGTGAATACGACTTTGCCTGAACGCACGGAGGAGGGCTCACTGCCCTCCCTTTTTTAGAAGCGAGAAGGCAACACCAAACCGACATGCAGATATGTCTCGGTTTCCCACACTTTTATTAAACACCGTTCGCCACCATCTAAAGGAGACAGACTTCGACCACACATCCCTCAGGATCACTCCATGAACGCGACCATCAAGCAATTCCTCCTGGTTTCAAGCATCTACCTACTCGCCCCAACCGTTAACGCCTTCGACCTTAACGACGCGCTTTCCAGCGGCACCGAAGCAATGACCTCGGCATCAGAGGTCAGCGGTGAAGCCCAGGAACTGGTCGGCCAACTCCAAAGCCAGCTCGGCGTCACGCAGGCCCAGGCAACAGGTGGCACCGGTGCCCTGTTACAGCTTGCAAAAAACCAGCTGGGCAACGACTCCATGAGCACCCTCACCAGCAAAGCCTCGGGCCTGTCCAGCCTGTTGGGCGGTGGTAGCAGCCTGAGCGGAAGCCTGCTTTCCGGCATCTCGTCAATGGACGGCGTGCAATCGGCCTTTACAGCCCTGGGTATGGACAGCGGCATGATCCAGCAGTTTGTCCCGGTTATCATGAGCTTCCTGGAAAATCAGGGGATTGGCTCTTCGTTGCTGGGGCAACTGCAGGGTCTCTGGACGCCAGACGCCTGAAGCGGTCGCCCCTCTCAAGGACGGCCTCTACACCGTAATTCGCTCCAGGGCCTCCCGAATCCCTGGAGGAATCGGTGTCGAGGACTGGGTGGCACGATCCACGAACACATGGACAAGCTCGCCATGTGCGGCTGCCTGGGTGTCGTTCTCCATGAAAATCCCCACCTCGTAGGTCACAGAACGGGTGCCAATTCTGGCAACCCGAACGCCGGCTTCAAGGGCATCAGGGTAGGCAACCGGCTTCTTGAACTGGCAGCTGGAACTCACCATAAAACCCACTACCGGTGCGTTGTGTATATCAAGACCGCCTTCTTCAATGAGATAGCGGTTGATGACCGAATCGAAGTAGGAATAGTAGGTCACGTTGTTGACGTGACCGTAGATGTCGTTATCCATCCATCGGGTGATGATGGAGTAAAACACGGGGAAGTCAGATCGTTCCATGGAGGCAGCCTGGCGTCAGTGGTCGTCAAAAAGAATGACCTGGCGAATGGCCTTGCCGTTTGCCAATCGCTCAAAGCCTTCGTTGATCTCATCAAGGGTCAGGGTGTCGCTCAGTAGCTTGTCGACCGGCAACCGTCCCTGGCGAAACAGGCTGACGTAGCGGGCCACATCCCGCACCGGCACACAGCTTCCCACATAGCTACCCTTGAGGGTTCGCTCCTCTGCCACCAGGCTCACCTGTTGAATCGACACCTTCCTGTCAGGGTGTGCCAACCCACCTGTTACGGTTGTACCGCCACGACGAGTCAGTTGATAAGCCAACTCCAGCGCCTTTTCAGAACCCGCCATTTCGATCGCACAATCAACGCCTCCGTTGGTCAAGGCTTTCACCTGGCTCACGCAATCTTCGTCCGCCGCGTTGATGCCAGCGCTGGCGCCCAGGCTCTTGGCCATCGCAAGCTTGTCTTCATCCAGATCAATGGCAATGACCTGTCCTGCCCCGGCCACCAGCGCACCCAACACACTGTTCAGGCCCACGCCGCCAAGCCCGATAACGGCGACCGTCTGGCCGGCTTTGATATCGGCCGAGTTGATGGCGGCGCCCACGCCCGTCAGCACGGCACAGCCAAAGAGGGCGGCATGATGAAACGGCAGGTCTGGATCAATCCGTACCAGTGAATGTCGGGACACCACTGCGTGATCGGCGAACGCAGAGACGCCCAGGTGGTGATTCACCGGCGTACCATCCGCCCGATGCAGCCGGTGTTCGCCACCAACAAGCGTACCGGCATTGTTCGCGACGGCCGCCGGTTCGCACAGGGCGGGGCGACCTTCGGCACAGGGGCTGCAGTGCCCGCAGCTGGGAACAAAGACAGTGACCACGTGATCACCCGGGCTGAGATCTGTCACCCCTGCCCCAACGGCTTTGACCACGCCTGCCGCCTCATGGCCCAGGGCCATAGGTACGGGCCTTGGCCGGTTGCCGTCAATCACGGACAGGTCTGAATGGCACAAACCCGCTGCCCGTATCTGAACCAACACCTCATGATCGCCCGGTGGATCCAGTTCCAGCTCTTCAATCGTCAGCGGTCGGTTTTCGTCGAAAGGCTGTGGCGCACCTATCGTTTCCAATACAGCGGCACGGATTTTCATAACGATGATCCTGTTGGTGTTTTTGTTCGGAATGTCCGCAAGGTACTAAGTTTCTCTGATTTAGGGAAGTTCTGAAGTTTCTCTACCGGATGATCAGGGCGTTAACAGGAAACCGTAACGATTCCTGATAAAGTGAGCGCCTGTAAACGACTCCGTCCCACTTACCGGTAACTGCACCTGTCACTTATGCCCATTGCCATACCACCCGAGCAGACCATCTCCGAAGCAGAGATAGAGCTGGCCATAGGCTCGGGCATTGAACGGTATTTCGCCGACTGCCGGTCGCGGGTGCCGGCGTTTATCGACCGACATTTCCACTATCCCGGCGCTGTGGCAACCAACCGGATGGCACTGGGCTGGGACATGTTGCGGGCGCCGATCAATCTGCTTTGGGCGCCGGTTTACGCCCTTGCCTGCCTGGTAAAAATTCCAACGCGCAAACGAGCCGGTCTGAGATGGCTGCACGGAATGGCTGATCGTGTGCCTGCTGGTTTTACCACCCGCGTACAACAGCACATCTCGAGCCTTATTCAGGCCGACCTGCTGAACAATGGCCAGCCAACGGGCCACTTGCTGGAGGACTATCTGGTGGAAGCGCTGGAGGAGGTTTACGAGCGCCACAGCTCTGAGCCAGTCGACCACCAGCACTTTATCAAACTGGTAGAGCCTGTGATTGCCGACGCTCTGCGTCAGTACCGCGTAACGCGGACGGCCTCTGCCGATATCACCAACAGCATTTCATGCACCGTGCTGGGCGCGTTCGCGTTCCAGAAGTTTACGCCTGGGGGCATAGGGCTCGGAGTGGTGCTGGCGTCCATGCTTGCAAAGACCCTGGCCGCACGGGACTTTATCCTCGGCGAAACCATTGGCACGTGGTACTACAGCGTCTTTCCACCGGAGCCGTCGCTGGCAACGACCGCCGGCGTCATGCTCGCGGTCATGGCCGCCCTGGCAGCGTTCGCAGCGCTGTCTGGCGTTATTTCCGACCCCGTGCAGGCGGCACTCGGCCTTCATCGTCGTCGCCTGCATAAGCTGCTGGATCACCTGGAGCGGGACGTATCGCTCAGCACCCAAAGCAGCTTTCGGCCAAAAGACCAGTATGTGGCCCGCATTCTGGACACGTTCGACATGATCCGAGCCGGGTTAATTTAGGCAAGAGCCTCCCGGGCAGGGAGGACTGACTGTTCCTGAACTACAATCAGTACCTGCAGGGCTAAACTGACCAGAACTCACATGAGGCACCCATGGCGCAACCAACCCCGCTTCAAACTTTATTCGACACCCTTCCTCAGAGCGGCCGGGTTGAATGGATTGGCATCCGCCCTGCCCGTGGTGAGCCTATGACAATACTCGATAACGTGATGATCACGCCGGGCAAAGGCCTGGAAGGCGATCGATTCGAGGGCCGCGAGACCAGCAAACGGCAGGTCACCCTGATCCAGAAAGAGCACCTGCATGCCATTGCCTCCTGCCTCGGGCGGGATGCTCTTGACCCAGATATTTTCCGGCGCAACATTGTGGTCTCTGGCCTGAACCTCCTGGCCCTGAAAGGCAAAACGTTCCGAATCGGGGGTGTGGTGCTGGAATACACCGGCCTGTGTCACCCCTGCAGCAAGATGGAGACCGCCCTTGGGCCGGGCGGTTATAACGCCATGCGTGGGCATGGCGGTATAACGACGCGAGTGATTGAAGGGGGCGAGGTGGCAATTGGCGACAGCGTTCTGGCCTGCCTCTGAGCCATTTATGGCTACTACTCCACCGTAATGGTGATCTTCTCGGACATCACAGGCGGCTGATGAGGTACGTGCAGGTGGTCCCCCACCAGTAACTGCAAGGTGTGTTCGCCCGGTGACAGCTCCAGGGACGTCTGGGTTTGTCCGCCACCAAAATGAATATGACGATCATCGGACGGAACCGGTTGGTCCATCGCCGGCATATCGTCTACGTCCACAAGCAGGTGATGGTGGCCAGTGCCCTTACGTTCCACGCCCGCTGGCGCCACACCCAGCCCATCCAGACCGAATCTCACGGTGACTGGAGAACTCACGGTCTGCCCATCAGTTGGCGTAATAAAATACACCGACGCGCCTTCAGGGGCGGGTGTCGCTCCATGGACCCCGGCAACCATTGAGAAGGCAAGAACCGAACCAAGCAATAAACGTTGTGTGCTGCTGATCATGCTCATGACTCATTCCTTGAACGCGGGATTGACTGTTCAATGGTAGGACAGATTCTCGCATCTTGCCGAATATCGATACTGCCTTGTACAAGCTGCATCTACGGAGCTAGCCGAGCGTCCATACTGTTCTGCGCCAGCCGGCGGGCCTGCTCTTCTGTCATCCCCAGGCCATCACGCAGAGCCACGAAGTTTTCCAGCACATAACCGTCGAAATAGGACGGGTCGTCCGAGTTCACGGTAACCTGCAAACCCTGCTCCAACAGGTCCAGAATGTTGTGGTGGGTCATGTCCTGAAACACACGCAGCTTGATGTTCGACAACGGGCAAACCGTTAACGGGATCTGCTCATCCGCCAGTCGGTCCAACAACTTCGGGTCTTCCGCGGCACGGACCCCATGGTCAATACGGTTTACCTTGAGCAGATCCAGGGCCTGCCAGATGTACTCAGGTGGCCCCTCTTCACCGGCATGGGCAACCGCCAGGAAGCCCTCAGCCCTCGCTTTGGCGAACACCCGCTCAAACTTGCTGGGTGGATGGCCCTGTTCAGCACTGTCCAGCCCCACTGCAAAAAACTGATCACGAAATGGCATCGCCTGTTCAAGTGTCCGGAAGGCGTCATCTTCAGACAGGTGCCGCAGGAAACTGAGAATCAGCCCACCGGTAATGCCCAACTGCTCGCGCCCATCGCGCATGGCACCGCTGATACCGTTGATGGCCGCTTCAAAGGGAATGCCGCGCTCGGTATGGGTTTGCGGATCGTAGAAAGGTTCAACGTGGACAACGCCCTGCGCCTGACACTTCTGCAGATACGCCCAGGTGAGATCGTAGAAATCCTGCTCCGTGCGCAGCACATTGGCACCCTGGTAATAAAGATCCAGGAATTCCTGCAGGTTATTGAAGGAATAGGCCTGCCGAAGCACGTCGACGTCGCTCCACGGCAATTCAATGCCGTTGCGCCGAGCCAGTGCAAACATCAGTTCAGGCTCAAGCGCCCCTTCCAGGTGTAGGTGTAACTCCGCTTTGGGTAGGGCTTTCAGCCAGGCTTCGTTCATCACACTCTCCGGGATGATTTATTGTGTATCAACAAATCATCCCGGAAAGCCATGAGTTCTTGCAAATCCCCGTGCGGTCCGCAAAGAAAAAAGACGACAGGGTGCAAGCACAAGCCGCTATCCGCTACCAGATAGGTCTACAGATACCGCCCAGCAGCACCAATCACCACGACAATCAGCCCGAGAATCAGGTTGGTGCCCACCAGCTTGCGGATCTGTCCCACCTGGCGCCCACCTTCCTGTGGGTCCTGATTGGCAACGGCCTGCTTTAACCGCCGGAAGGGGGCAAAATAGACGTGACAATAGAGCAGCATCATCACAATCCCCAGCCCCTGCATCACATGAACGTGCCAGCCGGCACCCGCCATGCCGCCGAACACACTGAAGACCATCCAGTAACCGGTCACCAGCAACAGTATGATCGCCACCCATACCCAGCGGAAAAACCGGGACAGCGTATGACACCAAAGAGCACCGCGCTGCGATGCATCAATGACCTCCACCACTGCTGGCCGCATGGCCATATAGGCGAAAAACATACCGCCAACCCAAATCACGGCAGAGAGAACATGTAATGCGATAGCCAGACCCATAAAGCGACTCCCGGATGAGAAATGTGTGACGAGCATAAGCCTCACCCGACACAAAACCAACTCTCTTGACCGGATTCCCGGCTAAACCCGCCAGGGTGGGACGCTATTACGGCATCGGCGAGCAACTGGCACTGGGCAATTGGTCAATCCAACTGCGAATCAGTTGAGCACCTTCCTGATGCGTTGTGCTACGGCCCAGCTCCGGCATCTTGTGTCGGCTGTCTGTCGTCTCGATACGGAACAACAGGTAAGACTCATCCGCGTTGCCTGGAATCACGTCGTACGGATAGCCCTCTTTGCCGCCGGCCACCGGGTCCTTGCAGACTCCGAATTTGCCCGGCGAGTCAGCGTAGACGCGGTTGTACTCCAACTGCACGCCGCTACTGCCTGCGGGGCCGGCATAGTCGGCCGGCAGGGTGAGGTCTGCCCGGTGGCAATGGGCGCAGTTGATGTCCAGGTAGGCCCTGGCCTTGTCGTTCAGTTCTGCGTCGCTCAGTGACGGGATGTGGGTTTCGTCATTGAACACCGGTGCCTGTTCCACACTGTTGAAATCCGCCGGTAACCCAGTGAGCAGTTCGCCTTCCGACCAGTATTGAAGCTGGTTGTAGACCGTGCCGTCCGGGTAGCTGAAATCCTTGTTCAGATAACGGGCCTTGGGGCCAATGGGCAGAAAAATCTGCTCACGCTGGTCATCCGGCCCCGCCAGGTCCGGCACAATGGAGTGGCAGGAGTTGCAGTCCGCAGCTTTGGGCACCGCATAATCAAAGGTGAGCGTCTGTCCCTGGTTGTTGATGGTGGTCAGGTCGGTCAGGCGTTTCCCCGCAATGGCGAGTGTCGCCTCGGACTCTGACGACCAGTAATACGGCAATGCCATCCAGCCATCGACCCGGTGGATCAACAGGCGGGTTTCGATCACCAGCTCCGCACCGTCAGGCATGGCGGTATTTTCCGGTAGGGCGAAAGTCTTGGTAATGACCGTCCCAACCGGAAAATCCAGCGCCTCTGATGGGTTGTAACCCACGGTCTTGCCTTCCGGCACAAACACAAAACGGTACTTACTGGTGTAATCGGAGAACAACGCCGTGGAGAGATCATAAGGCACCCCGCCCCGGGTCGGCCCGGCCGTTGGATCACTGGCATCGGTAAACAGATTGTAGTCGGAGAGCTTCGGGCACACCTCCGTCATCAAGGCGTCCCAGTTCACCCCATTCGTGGTTGCACTGCAATTGCCCTCTGCTCCTGTTGGCGCACCAGCACCGGCATTCAGTGCGCTGCCAGTCGGGTTGGAGCCACTATCGTCCGACGAATCACCACCTCCTCCGCCGCCACACGCAGCCAGAAGAAAAGACGTCACCACACCCGCCGCAATCGTTTTATTACTGTGTTTCATTGGAGACTCTCCCTTACAGCGCGCAGGCCGCTTCGGCCAGATCATCCCCGGTGCAGCCGTAGATGTTGTTGCGGAAGTTCACCACCGCTGGCGCCAGTCGCGGCTGGACGCAGTTCAAGTAGGTGTTGTTGACCATTTGATCGATTAACAGGTGGGGCAGAGGATTGCCATCGCCATCAACCATGGTTACGTCGGCAGGATCATCCGGATAGACCAGTCCGGTATTCACTTCGTCATAGTCTGGCGCCGGGTTGCCATTGATGTTGCTGTTGGCACAAATCTGGTCGCCTGCGCCGTAAGGGTCGTAGTTCACCCCATCGGCCTGCGCCTCGGCGCCGACCAGGGCATTGAAGCCAGCCAACTCTCCGGCATTCGACAGCAGTTCACCGATTCCGTCATACAGAATCGCAGGAAAGGTTTGCGGCGCCCCCTTGCTGTTCATGTTCGAGGAGTAACCATCAATAACCGGCTGAAGTAGCGCACCTCGCGGGTTATCGCCGTTCCGGGCAATGGTGTTGTTATGCAGGTAGACGTTCTTCAGTGTCGGGCTCCAACCATTGCCCATGGTGGCGCCGTAGTTGGCCGGGTAACTGGCAAGGTCATCATCAACCAGCAGATAGCTGGTGATCGCGACCGCCGTGGTGTCATTGTCCGTTATCTGGTTGTTGTACATTTCCACGTCACTGGTGGCCAGCACCAGGACGCCGGTTCCCGGTGGCACCGTGCCAACCACGCCAGCGCCTACGTTATCGGCGTTGTTGTTGTAGGCCTGGTTGTTAAAAACACGAACATTGCCGCCGTAGGCCTTATCCAGCCCTGGCAAGTCGAACACCAGGATGCCGCCAGAGTTTGCGAGCGCGATGTTGTTGTACACATCCGCCATGGTGGAGTTTTCAATCTCAATGCCGGCCACGTTCTGTTTGGCGGTATTGTTCCGAACCACAATGTTTTCGGACTGCCCCACGTAGATGCCCGCATCCGCCGACCCGAAGGCGTAGTTGTTCTCCAGCAGCACGTTCTGGCTTTTCAGCGGGTACAACCCGTAGGCGCCGTTGGCCGACTCCAGCTCGCCTTCCCAGACCGTGGCGGTATAAGTCATATGGATGCCGTTGACGTTGGTGGCCTTGATGCCGTTCTTCGGCGCCTCGTACACACCGAAGTCCCGCACCGTAATACCGTTCCCGCCCTGGAAGCGGAACGCGTCGTCGCCATTGGACGTGCTGAAATCCAGCGCAGTTTCGTTGATGCCGTAGCCGGTGAGGGTCAGCCCACTGGCACTGTTGATGACAATGCTCTCGGTCACCACAAACCGCCCTTTTGGCAAAACCACCAGGGCATCTTCCGGCAAATCGAACAACGCCACGGACAGCGCCTCGGTAATGTCGTCACCGTCTGCGGCATCCGGCGCTACAAGAATGGCGTCTTCAGGAATGGAAAAACCAGACGTGGTCATTGCAAGTTGGGCAACGACATCGGCGGACTGCCCATCGGCTCCGGCCTTGCCGTCTTCTCCATCGTCCCCATCACAACCGGCGAGTAGGAACCCACTTGAAATGGCAGTCACCAACAATAGTTTCTTGAACGTTCTGGCCTGGCGCATCGTAACCTCTGCTTGATCGTGTTGTTGTTATTCAGGCGTTCCCAAAAAGAACGCGGTGTCCCGAACGACACTAAGCAGGATGCGACACGTTGGCGAGAACAACCGATGTGCAGAAAGCCTCACGCCCTGTGCAAATTCTGCAACGGCCCGTGCACCAGGGGTTTGAGAGGAGAAAAGAAGGGCACTGTGCAAATCCTGCAATTCCGGAAATTGCAGGTTTTGATCAGCTGATGTCAGCCCCGAGGCACTGCTGACGGTACTCTGTTGGGGTGGCGTTCTGGATATCCCGAAACGCCCGGTTGAACGAGCTCAGGGTACGGTAGCCAACGTCCAGAGAGATGTTCAGCACGGGTGTGCCCGGTTCGTTCCGCAAACGTTCAGCGGCGTCGGCTACCCGGAGCTGGTTGATGTAGTCATTGAAGTTTCGATAACCCAAAGCCTGGTTAATCACCTTGCGCAAACGGTATTCAGGAATCTCAGTGGCTTCCGACAGCTTTTTGAGAGTCAGCTTCTCTGTTCGATAGAAGCCGGCATCCATGGTTCGGCAAAGCACTGAGGCGTCCTGCTCCTGTTGTGCAAAGTGTGCCTCGTTAGCCTCCTGGGGCTCTGTCTCTGGAGTTGGTCTGGGCTGTGGCTGTGGCGAGCCGGCAGGCCGATCGCTGCCCACCAGATCCATGATTCCCTCCCGCGCCGTAACCAGGCAGATCAGGGTTGCGAAAGCCGCCAGCCCCGTGATGATCCCGCGGATGTACTCATGGTAAAGCCCGAAGTTCAGGCTGACCGTCGCCACGCCTACGGCGCTGCCGACAATCAACAAAAAGGCCAGACGGGCCTTCCTGCGGGCTTCCACCAGATCGTTTCGCCAGTACCGAATCACAAAACTGAGGCCATGCAGCAGCACCACGTACTCGAAGAACTGGCCCAGCCGCCATCCGAAGAACACCGCCGGAGTCCACGCGTCACCGGGCTCTACGAAGGGCCGCGCCAACGCTGGCGCCAGAAAGCTGTATAGCGCCATCGCGCCCCACACTGACTTCAAACGCGGGCGCGGCGCAAAAATCAGCTGACACAGCAGCCAGAACAAGGCCGGCAACGCGGTTTGCAGGTCGGAAGTGATCCAGCGCCATTCGGCTGGAATCAAAGGATCAACCAGGAACGCCACAGACCCAACAATCACCAGCAGGAACAACTGGCCAACCAGCAAATGCCGGAAGTCTCGCAACGTAATCACAAACAGGGGCAACAGGCAGCCAAGCCCGAAGCCGGTTAGCAACATCACTGTTTTTACCTTCTTGTTGTTATCTTAACGCTTGATAACGGATGTTAGCCGAAGTGTTGAGCGTTTAGATAGCAACTCACTTTTCAAAACGACTCGCGCATGATGTTTTCAATGGTTGGCCTTGGCAACACAACGGGGTTGGCCTTCATGGAAGAAGAGCTGGCAGCCGACTGTGAGGCGGCAATAATGTGCTCTTCCGTCACTCCAATGGATGCCAGCCCGGGCAAGCCACTTTGACAGATCCATTCACGAAAACGTGGTAGCGCCTGATCCGCGGACGCCTCAAATATGTCTGCAATCCAGCCAACTACCCGATCAATACGAGCCTTATGCTCCGCCTCAACCACGCTATCGCGGTTGGCAGCTATACCTGCCGGCAACAAGGCACCACAGAGGGCACCATGGGGCGCACCAGATAATCCTCCCAACGGACCGGCAATGCCATGAACGACACCCAGTCCCGAGTTTGCAAGTGCAAGCCCACCAAACAGACTCACTTGAGCCATGGCGTCACGCGCCTCTTCAGACTCACCATCCATCAGTTGTTTTAACGCGGCCAGGCCTTTGGGGATCGCCTCTTTGCACAACATGTCGGTGAACAGATTGGAGCGTGACGAGAGATACGGCTCGATGACCTGGGTAATGGCATCCAGCCCTGAGTGCAAGGTAACACCCCGGGGACAATGGTCGGTCAGCGCAGGATCTATCAGGGCAAGGTCAGGGAGCAACTGGTTATCCCGCAGACTCACCTTGCGCTGAGCTTCCGGAATATCGATGACCGCGTTTCGGGTCGCCTCTGCCCCCGTTCCCGAGGTGGTTGGAATCAGGATCAAGGGCAGGCGTTGGGTGGATAACGGCAGCCCCTCTCCGACCACCTCCAGGTGGCTCATCAACTCAGTCTGGCTGGACAGCATCGCAGCCAGTACCTTCGCTGAATCCATGACAGAACCACCACCAATGCCGATGACCAGATCGACACCCAATGCTTTGCCTTGCCGAATGGCAGCATTCAGTGTCTGTAAATCTGGTTCCTTATGCACAGACATCGTTTGGACAATATCAACGGCATTCAGTGACTCGAATACCCTGGCAAGTCGATCAGGATGGCGACCATGAACGATCAGTACTCGCTTACCCAACCTTGTCACCCGGTCGCTCAGTTGGGCTATCTGTCCTCTCCCGAAGACAATGTCGGTCGGAGTTACCAGGCTAAAAGTGTCGGGCATAGAGAAGATCGTCCTCGATATGGATGATGTTCAATTGAACACTAATTACGGTGTCAATCCAAGTGTTCCGATGCCTCTCACCTTGTCTAATGCTCATTTACTGTTATGCTGAATGTTCAATTGAACATCTGATAATAACAAGCTGAGTGAGCTGGTCCTTCCCGGATGTTCAATGCGAGGCAGAGAAACCTCAGGCATGGACCGCTCCACATGGAGAAAAAAGAATGAACCTGTCTAAGAAAGTGTTTCCCGGTATTCTCCCGTCGGTGACTCTGGCGGCATCCGCCTTGCTGGTCGGCTTCAGCGGTCAGGCATTTGCGGATTGCGAACGAGGCTCGCTAGACGCCAAGTACTGCGACGAAAACGGCGATATGGTTGCTGACCTGCCAGCGGACAAATCAGAGTGGGTGAATCCCGACACTCTGATCTTTGCCTACACGCCGGTTGAAGACCCCGCCATCTATTCCGACATCTGGCAGCCCTTCATCGATCATCTGTCTGAAGTGACAGGCAAGGATGTTCGCTTCTTCGCCGTGCAATCCAACGCCGCGCAAGTGGAAGCCATGCGCAGCGGCCGTTTGCATGTGGCGGGCTTTTCTACCGGCCCAACGCCTTTCGCGGTTAATCTCGCCGGTGCGGTGCCCTTCGCCTTGATGGGCTCAGACTCCGGGCAGTTCGGCTACTCGCTTCAGGTCTACACCCACGTCGATTCCGACATCCATGAAATAACCGACCTGAAAGGTAAGCGCGTCGCACACACCTCCCCTACCTCGAACTCCGGTAACCAGGCCCCCCGTGCCCTGTTCCCGGAAATGGGCGTGGTACCAGGTGACGACTATGAAATCACCTTCTCCGGCAGCCATGACCAGTCCATGCTCGGCGTGGTGGCCAAGGATTACGACGCGGCCCCTGTGGCCTCCGAAGTGGTTGAGCGTATGGCCGCGCGTGGGCTTTACGACGAGGAAGATGTGCGCCTGGTGTGGGAGTCCGACCGGTTCCCGACAACCTCCTATAACCACGCCCACAACCTGCATCCCGAGCTGGTCGAGAAAATTCGTGAAGCCTTTTACAGCTTCAAGTTTTCCGGCACCGAGCTGGGCGAAGAGTTTGAGGGCGTCGAAACCTTCATCCCCATCAACTACAAGGACAACTGGCGCGTAATTCGCACCATCCAGGCGTCCAACGGCGTTCAGTACACGCCCGACAATCTGAAATAAGAGCAACAGGCGCTTCCGGCCAATGGCCGGAAGCTCTGGCCGGAGTGAATTCATGTTAGAAATTACCAACCTGGTAAAGCGATACGGGCACAATGAGCCGGTGCTAAAAGGCCTGGATCTTGAGGTTGACGGCAGCAGCGTCGTTTCCATCGTCGGCGCTTCGGGCGCGGGGAAAAGCACGCTACTGCGCTGCATCAACCGGCTGGTTGAACCCACATCGGGTTCGATCAAGTTGAATGGCCACCAACTGGTCAATCTTCGCGGCAGCGAATTACGACATTCCCGCCGGCGTATCGGCATGGTTTTTCAGGGGTTTAACCTGATTGATCGCTTGACGGTCATGGAGAACGTACTGTCCGGGCGTCTGGGCTATGTGTCACTGTTCCAGGCCCTGACCCGCCGCTTCCCTCAGTCGGATATCGATCGCGCCTTCCACCTGATGGAGCGCGTGGGTATCGCCCACTACGCCAATAATCGAGCCGACCAGTTGTCCGGGGGTGAACGGCAACGGGTAGCCGTAGTGCGGGCACTGATGCAGGAGCCGGAGATTCTGCTGGCGGATGAGCCAACCGCGTCGCTGGACCCCAAAACCTCTCAGCAGATCATGAGCCTGCTCCAAACCCTGGCCAGCGAAATGTCGCTGCCGGTGCTGATCAACATCCACAACGTCACTCAGGCGCGGATGTACACGGATCGCATTGTGGGTATGCGGCACGGTCAGATGATTTTTGACGGTTCGCCCAAGGACTTCAACCAGGATGCGCTGGATGCCATTTACGGCGGCATTGAGTCCCCGGACGAGGATGCGGCTGAGGCCGGCGCCCAAACCCAGGAGGCGACCGTATGACCACCAGCAGAACTGCAACCGACATGACGTCGGGCAGGGTCTGGAAGAAGCCCCCGTTCATAGCCAACCCCTGGCTCCGCTATGGCTTGATCGCCGTTACCCTGACTTATCTCTACTGGGCTTTCTCCACGCTGCCCTTCGATTGGGCGCGAATTTCCGAGGGCCTGCCCCGAGCCGCCAAAATATTCGGTGGAGCCTTTCCTCCCAGCTTTGAGCGTGCCGGACTCTTGTGGACCGGCTTCAAGGAAAGCTTCCAGATTGCATTCCTGGCAACCCTGCTTGGGGTGTTTCTGTCGATACCTATTGCGGTGATGGCTGCCAAAAACGTGGCTCCGAAGCCAGTCTATCTGGTGGGGCGCGCTATCATCATTATCTCCCGCAGCTTCCACCCGGTCATCGTGGCCATCCTGTTTGTGGCGGCCGTCGGGTTTGGCCCCATGGCAGGCATTCTGACCCTGACACTCTATTCCATCGGGTTCGTGGCCAAACTGTTGGCCGAAGAAATCGAAGAAATCGACTGGGGCCAGGTGGAAGCCATGCGCTCCGTCGGCGCAGGATATCTGAAGATGCTGATCTACGGCGTGTTTCCGCAGATCATGCCACGCCAGATTGGGCTATCCATGTACCAGCTCGACAGCAACCTGCGCGCTTCTGCGGTGGTTGGCATTGTCGGAGCAGGCGGTATTGGCGGCACACTGATGAATGCGTTCGGACGTTACGATTACGACTTCGCCTTTGCCATTCTGCTGATGATTATTGGCATCATTCTGGTCAGCGAAGGCATAAGCGGATGGGTGAGGAAAAAAGTATGGTAGATCACGCTGCGAAACTGACTGACCGTGTTTGGTCCCGCTACGACCGGAAAGAACAGTGGACCCGCTATGGGATCTACCTGGTAACCCTGATTGCGATTGTCTGGGCGGTGCGTGACATCGACATTTTCTGGCCCTGGGTGTGGGACGCCCCCAACCAGATCCAGAACCTGGGTGCACGCATGTGGCCACCGGAGTTCAGCACCTGGAATGCCATCTTCGCGGCCATGCTGGAAACCGTACACATTGCCACCCTGTCTACCATGCTCACGATATTCATTGCCCTGCCGGTGTCCTATATCGCGGCGCAGAACACCACACCGAACAAGGCCACCCTGTGGCTCGGTCGGTTTATTCTTGTGTCCAGCCGCTCAGTAAACACCATCATCTGGGCCCTGCTGTTCGTCGCCATTTTCGGCCCTGGGGTACTTGCGGGCATTCTGGCGGTTATGTTCCGGTCAATCGGTTTCATTGGTAAACTGATGGGCGAGGCTATCGAGGAGATCGATCGCCGCCCCGTCGAAGCTATGCAGGCAACCGGCGCCAGCAAAATGAAAGTAGTGCTGTACGCGATCGTGCCGCAGGTAATGCCAGCCTTTTTTGCCATCATCATCCTGCGCTGGGATATCAACATCCGTGAATCCACCGTGCTTGGTTTGGTGGGCGCCGGTGGCATCGGAGTGCTGCTGCAAGGATCTATCGACCTGTTTGCCTGGCAGACGGTGGCCACGATTCTGCTCGCTATTGTGGTGTTGGTGATTCTGGGCGAAGCACTAACCAGCGCCTTGCGCAAGAAAGTTATCTGACGCGGAAAACCCAGTCCATGACAAACAGCTTTAACTTTGGCCAAGCGGACGTATTGTTCACCGACGTGGACGATACCCTGACCACCGATGGTCAATTGCTGCCAGAAACCTATCTGGCCCTTTGTCGGCTGGCAGCGGCTGGTATTCGCGTGATTCCGGTGACCGGGGGTTGCGCCGGCTGGTGCGACCAGATCATCAGAACGTGGCCGGTCACTGCCGTAATTGGTGAAGGCGGCGCCTTCTACGCCGAGCGGACCGCCCCCCAGACGGTCCGCTGGCACTACTGGAACGACGCAGCCAGCCATAAGCGCGACCAAGAGACCATACTAACTGCAGTCGCCGCACTGGATCTGGACTTCGAGCCACAACTCGCCAGCGACCAGGCCTTCCGCTATGTCGATGTAGCGGTCGACTACAACCAGCAGCAGTCTTTAAGCTCAGAGCAAGTAGCGGTTCTTCATAATGCTCTGGTTGGCCGGGGCTTCAACGTTCGGCAAAGCTCGATCCACCTCAACGTCTGGCTCGGCGATTTTGACAAGTCCACGATGGCCGTGCGTGTAGGGCAGGAAGTGCTGGGACTGGATCTGCAGGCGTTGCAACAGCGCGCAGTTTTCATTGGTGACGCACCCAATGACGAAAGCATGTTTCGATGTTTTCCACTAAGTGTTGGTGTGGCAAACATTCGCAAGCATCTGCCCGGGATGGCCCATCGGCCGGCCGCCGTTGTCAGCCAGCGTTCCGGGCTGGGCTTCGCGGAAATGGCCGAAAACTGGCTGAGGCAACGGACCGAATCCGACCTGCCGCAGGCCGAAACACATCCTGTGTGATCAAGCCAGGGGTAATGGACCGAGTATCTAATCTGATGGGCGCCAAAGATCGGCAAAAAAGCATTCTGGATTGGGTGAACGAGCAGAAGCATGTCGAGGTTGAAGACATTGCCCAACGCTTTGGAGTCACCACCCAAACCATTCGCCGAGACATCAACAAACTGTGCGAACAGGGTGTGCTACGTCGCCGTTATGGCGGCGTCAGCCTACCGGCCAGTGCCACGGTTTCTCCCGTTGAAAACGCGCGGATCCATCATCATGCCACCAAGCAGCAGATGGCTCAGCGGGTTGCAATGGATATTCCTGAAGGCGCCACCGTCAGCCTGGGAGTCGGCAGCACCATCGAACTGGTGGCGAAAGCGCTGATTCATCATCAGTCACTGCGCATCCTGACCAACAATCTCAGTGTGGCCTCTGCGCTTTCCGGCAATTCCGGCATCGAAGTCATCGTTTCCGGTGGGCAATACCGGCACAACCACCATGATGTGGTCGGGCCGGAAGTGACCGGATTTTTCAGCTCCTTCATCACCGACTTTGGCATCATCAGCACCGGTAGCATGGACCCACAGCATGGCCTGATGGATTTTGATATCCGCGAGGCCGAAGTCAGCCGGGCCATCATTTCCAACACCCGGTCACGCTTGCTGGTGGCCAACCATAGCAAATGGACCCAAAGCTCTCATTGTAAAGTCGCCTCATTCAAGTATGTGGATCGCTTCTACACCGACTTCATTAGTGCCGGAAAACAGATAGGCCTGCCTGCGTCGCTTGAAATCATCGAGTGTGTTGGAGCTTAACGAGTCCGAACATTCGCGTCTCCACGAGTCCTGACTTAGCCCCGAAAAACCGTTTGAAGAAATGCGGTGCAGTGAATTTCTCCTACTTACCCCTTCCAGATTCCCAGCATTGCGCCTGCACCCAGAACGAGCGCCCCGCCGACTTCCCCGACGATCAGCAACAGCATGAAGAACCCGGTCACCCAGGACGGCAACTGCCGCTTACCCAGGCGGTGGGGCCGGCGCAATTGGTTGTCTGTATCCTGAAGCAGGCCGTGAATCACATAGGTACCAATTGCAAAGGCGAAAAACACCAGTGCAGCCACGGCGGCAGTCGTGTTAACCCAATCAGCCAGCACACTATGAGCGCTGAACGCCGCCAGCAGCAGCGCCGCAAAGCTGTAGAGCAGCGAACTGCGGTGAGCGATATCCACATATACCGGCGAGGTAGCGTCCTCACTCCGCGCCATATGCCGGTATTTCCAAATGCCGGTAAGCAGGCCTGTCATAAAAAACAGGAAAGCCGCTGAAAGGCAGATTTTTTCAGCCAGAGACATGCCGTCGCTCCGTGGTTATTATTAACAGGCTGAATTATGCCACTGGAAAGACGGTGCGGTAGGATAAAACAGGAAACACCTATCTTTCGGCCTTTGATGACCAGTTGATTCCCCATGACACGATCCAAACGCATCTACCTCGCCGGCCCGGAAGTCTTTTCCCCGGCAGCAGCCCGCTTCAGCTTTGCCAGAAAGCCTTGCTACGCTCATCCATTGGGAAAAAATGCTCGATCCGCAAGTTCTGTGCGGTGACATCCAAAGGCGTGCCTATCGTTGCAATGGTCGAAAAGATTCTAAGCTGCTGATCTCCTAGGTTCAGGGTAAAAGGAATCGCCGGGTAGTCGAGATGTTCCACCACGTGGCTTTTCCAGTTCTGCGGAACGCCGGGCAGAGTCAAGGCATGCTCCAGCAATCGGTTGGGCTGGTCCCGGAAGGGGCCGGCTAGATGCTCATGGTAGACCCGCTGCAGCATGTGGCATGCGATGTTTTCCCAATCTCCCACAAAGGGTTTCATGCCCTCGTTGTCCAACAGCGATAGCAGAAAGTTCGGCCTTGCGGGAAAGTGAGCGCCCAGTTCCATCATTCTTACCATCATCGCCTGCATGGCTGTGTTGGCCATCACCAGATAGTACTCGTGATCAAAGACAACCGCCGGGTACGGCAGGTGCGCCTGCAAGAGGTGATCAAGCGCTTCTTTGATCATTGCCATGCCTGGCGCGTTCAAATCCTGATCGCTGTAAACCTGGCTGTAACCCGCCGCAGACAGCAGGCGGTTGGTCGCCGCCAGATCCGTCTGAAGCATCTGCGCCAAATGCAGAACCATGCCCTTACTGGGCTGGCTTCGGCCCGTTTCCAGAAAGCTGATGTGCTTCGCCGATACTTCGCATTCCAGGGCGAAATCCATCTGGCTCAACCGTTTACCCTGCCGCATTTCTCTAAAAAGCGTACCGAAGGCGCTCATGGTAGTTCCTGTGAATATTCGAGTGTTCAGCGATTATCTTCCTCAAGGGTGTGCTTCACCATTACCTCACAGGTAATTGTGCCCATCACCGCCCAGGTAGATGCTTTGTAGCGTAGTCCAACACATTGTGAAACCCGATTGAGGTGATCCTATGAAAAACTTCGTCCGTCAATTCAGCGTAAAACAGATCGTCCTGAGCGATGTTTTCCTCTCTACGCCACTGGCATTGGCACTGATCCTGGCCGCAGAGCCGATCGCCGAGCTAGCGGGAGGGCCAGGTGCAACCTTCTATCTGGTGGTGGGCATAGTGATGCTGCTCTGGTGCGTGGATATGGCCGCTATGGCCATGAACGCACGGTGGCTGGAGAAATACTTCAACCTGATGATGGTTGTGGATGTTAGCTGGGCCCTGCTGTCTCTCGCCTTGATGGTGTGGTTTGCGGACAGCCTGCAGGCGTTGGGTTGGGTGCTGTTCGCAGTGAACATTCTTGTTCCACTGGACATGGCGTGGATGAAACGGGTTGCTGGCAGTAAACCTCTTGAACCTGCATTCAGCTAGCCTTCGAAGCACCGGGTAGCGGCAACTCCTGTCGCTACCCGCCTGCTCAGAAGTAGCCCAATAGCCTGCCAAGAGTCAGCGCACTCATCCAGAACACCAGAGACATCAAGGCACCTGCCCTCAAGGGCAAAGGCATGGAAGCACCCATTGGGAGGCTCCGTATATCCCGGCGCTTTAACACCCGAGCAAGTAGCAACGCGTTTGACACTCCCAACAGGACAACCACCATCTTGACCCGGAACAACATCGACCCGGCGTAGTCCACCGCCGCTGTGGCGAATAGAAGCGAACCACAGACCACCGCTAACCCCAAACCAAACGCGGAGGTGACTCGAAGCACATCGACAAACACCATCACAGGGTAGCGGCGCCAGAGCCCCAGCAAACGCAGATCCAGCGGCACAATTCCACCAATCAGCAGGGCAACACCAAGAATATGCCCGGCGTTGATCAGCGGGTATGCGAGGGTGGAATTGCGCAGCGCCGATACAAAGGCCAGGTTTTCAACAAAGACCAGCGCCGGCTCAATCATTCCCAGGCTCAGGAATCACGACCGGGATACAAGTCGTAGTTCGTCCCATCGATGACAATCCGCTCGGCCTTGACCAACCGTTCGCCCTCTTTGGCGGAACGGTGACCGTGCACGGTCATTTCCCGGCCGACGCTCAAAATCTCTTTACTGAGCCCGACACGGTCGTTCCGCCAGGGTTGACCGACTTCCACAACCCACGCCTCGCCATCAACGTCTATCGTGACCTCGCCATGGGGATTACCAAGGCGCATCGACTGGATAGTACCGGTGATTTCAAATTCCTCGTCCGTGGCCCAGGCCCAACCGTGATGAGCATGAGCGGCAGAGGCAGCGAGAACAGCAACAAGAAACGCAAAACCGAGCAGGTGGGTAAAACGAACGTGAGGCATAGTGAGTCCTCTCATTGCGGGTTTTCAAAGATGAAGAGCAACGACCGACGGTTAAAACCGGATGATGTCGTTACCCTGTTCGTGCAGCCAACGCCGCCAGTCCAAATCCAACATACTGACTCCGCCGATGTAATTATCATCCACCAGGTAGTATGCGAGAGTGCGGTCACCCCGGTTGAAGTTGTGCATCAGCCGCACCACGAAGTTGCGGCGGGTCGGTTTGGAGAGCAGGAAACTCAGGAATTGACCGGACTGAGCCCTCAAACTCCCATGCCCCGACAGCTCTGAATGGCGCCACTTATAACTGGATAATTTCAGAAACTGTGAAATGCCCGTTAAACGGCCCTGTTCACGGGCCTGGGCAACCACCCAACTGTTTTCCTGATGACGTTCAAAGTACAGGCCCGATTCATCACGTTCCAGCATTTCCATCTGCTCGGCAAGCCCCTCATTCAACCAGAGCGGCGCATAAGGAACTATGGTATCGACAACCGCGTGGCTCACCTCATGCTTGATCGTTTCAAAGGTGCGGCTTCGGTTTTCCTGCACATAGACGACTATCTGGTGTTCGGAAGGTATATACAGGCCGTATGAAGCAACCGCCAGACCTCTGTTCCGGCGAACAAGGTAGTTTCGGTATTCAGCCTTGTCCTTGAACATCAATATATTGACCGGAACCGTCCTGTACATATCAAAGGACATCACGCGATCAAAGAACTCGTAGACGTTGTTCACGCCATCAACAATCTGCTGATTTTCCTCTTCACTCAGCTCTACATCGACGGCTTTAATCTTGATATCAAAACGCGACCACTTCGACGCGCCAGGCTTCACGCTGACAACTTCCTGCTCAACGCGATGATCTTCCCGATCGCTGAAATGAATCTTCCCGTCTTCATCCACCCATTTATAAATCTTTGCATGACCAGAGACTGCAAAGATCATAGAGAGTAGAAAAACAAGGACTGGGTTTACGACTTTCATTAACGCTTTAATCCCTGCGCTTCAGAACCAGATCTGCCCCGGTGACTATTTCACGCTAATCTGCTTCGGGCCCGCTGAGGTTTCTTGGCCACTCTTACCCTTACCTACGTACTCAACGGCCCCACCAGCCTTTAAAAAAGCTGCCGTCTGCTCTTCAATGGTGGCAGAGGTTAATGTCACTTTCTCGGGCTTCTTGCTCATGGTGTTCTCCACGTTAACTGTTGGCTTATCCAACAACTAAACACCCATGATATATGAAATAGGAAAAAAGTGTTTGGATGCACTTCAGCGCCGGTAACGTGCCGCGATGAAGTGGTCCATTGAACACCAACCCGGCCCGTAAGCCATCAGATAAAGCAGCACCGCCGCCCATACCCCGTGCGTTGGCCAGGCACCGGGATAGACGAATATCTGGATGGTCAGTGTCATCACCAGCAGAGCCAGCGCCGAGAAACGCGTAGCCAGTCCCAACAAGAGCAGAATCGGAAACAGATGCTCGGCGAACGCCGCCATCAAGGCCGCCAGCTCGGGGGCGATCAACGGCAGACTGTACTCCTCCTTGAACAGAAAGAGCGCGCTGTCCGACAACCGTGGTACCCCCAGGCTGAACTCACCGGAGACAACGTCGATGGCCAGCCCTTCAATTTTGGTCTGGCCTGACTTCCAGAACACGCCGGCAATCGAAAAGCGGGCGATCATTGCGATCAGCGTGTCCGGAATGCGTCCGAAAAGGGCGGTTGCCTGATTGATCAAGCCTGGCAGGACACCCTTGCCAGCTGAGGTTTCAGTCGAGTTTTCCATGATCATCTCCGGGGTAAAGGGTGGTAATGATCTGCCAGCGCAGCATAAGGGTCAGTGCTGCAACAAGATCAAAACCGGGCTCGCATGCCTTGGCGTCCTGTTCAGCCTGCGACAACGTTTCCTTCTGTATCAGTCGATCCATAAAAACGCTGGTGGCCTCTGCGATATCGATGCACTGGACTTCCAGCCCGGAACGCAGCACCAATACGGATTCTGGTTGCAGGGGCTCGACACGGGCCAGTTCAGGGGTTGCCTGCTGGTGCGCGGCCCATAGCGAAAGCACGGCGAACCGTGATTGCAGCACCGCCACCGAGGGATGGATATCCATGCGAAGCCCGGGTAGCCGATGGGGAGCAGACAGCACTCCGGTTATGTCCTCCGTGCCAAGCGACTCAACATCGGCAGAATGGAATGCGTCGAGTCGTAGTCTTTCGAGCCGGGCCACGTCGGCCAGATAGGGTACTGATGATGCCGGGCTAAAGGTGTCGATAAAGGCCGGAAATTCGCGCCCGTAGAAGGTCAGGATTTGCGAACGCGGTGGTTGCGCCACCACAAACACCCTGGCCATGGCGCGGAAGAAGGCTTCGCCAACCAGTTGTTGGCAAACAGGAAACGTGGCAGCGAGTGCATCAATCAGTGATACCACGATGTTGTTGCGATACACCGCAAAGCGCTGGTTCGGATCGGAACCGTTCCACGCCCGTAACCCGTCCGGGCAGGGTTGCGCCGGATCAAGCAATGCGCTGGCGAATACTGTCTGCTCACTCACGTTGGCCTCCTGCTTCAACAAGGTACGAGTCGGCGAGATTGACCTCGGCCAGCAAAACGTCAAATGGTGGAATGTCGTTATCGCGTTCGATCAGCGTGGCAGTCGGCCCCATTTGCTCAAGTACTTCGGTATAGAGTGCCCACACGTCTTGCGCAACGGGTGCGCTATGGCTGTCTATAAGCAGCGGGTCGCCGTTGGCATCGGCCTGGGAGGCAAAACCACCAAGGTGAATCTGCTCCGCCCGGTCAAGCGGTAATGCACGGATATAAGCCCCGGGCTCGCGGTGATGGTTGATGCACGAAACATAAGCGTTGTTGACGTCGAGCAGTAGGCCACAGCCCGTGCGACGTATTACTTCGCTGATGAAGTCGGTCTCCGACAGGGTCGAGGTCGAGAACTCCAGATAGGTCGCCGGGTTCTCCAGCAACATGCGGCAACCCAGATGCGTCTGCACCTGATCGATGTGGTCACACACACGGTTCAGGGTGGTGGCCGTGTATGGCAGCGGCAACAGATCATTGAGAAAGAAGTCACCATGACTCGACCAGGCCAGGTGCTCAGAAAAAACCTGCGGCGCATAACGGTCAATCAGCACCGCCAGCGCATCAAGATGTGTTTTGTCCAGGGGAGCGTCGGCTCCGATCGAGAGCCCTACCCCATGCAATGACAACGGGTAGTGCTCACGAATTTTCCCCAGATAATGGTGCATAGGGCCACCCGGAACCATGTAGTTCTCGGCATGAACCTCAAAGAAACCAATGTCTGGGCCCGATTCCAGAATGTTCCGAAAGTGCTCTGGTTTCAGGCCCAAGCCTGCCCGTGAGGGCAGCATTGCTACTTCTCCTCGAAGGCTTCGAGTTGTCCGAAGCCTGTGGGTGAAGTCGGGGATGCGGTCTCCTCGCAAGTGCCTTTCGGAACCAGCGTCCAGGCATTCCCTTGATAATCGATAGTGGACGTGCCCGCACAGGTAGTGCCCGGCCCGGCGGCGCAGTCGTTCTTACCGGCGAGCGAAACTCCATAGCACTTTTCCATGCCCTCCGCGTGGGCAACGTCCGGAACGGCAGCGATGGAGATCGCAGAACCCAGGGCGAGTGCCATGGCAGCAGCGGTCATGGTGCGGGTGGTGTTGGTTTCGGTGATCTCGGACTGTGAGATTTTGGATTTGGACATGTCAGACTCCTGAATTTTACGGTCGGCCAAAGCACGCCGATAAGGGTTTCGGTGTCACTCAAACAGGCCCCGGCTTGACCTCCGACAACAGCCCATCCGCCAGCCAACGCGCCAGCCAGGTGCCAATCGACGCGTCAATACTGGTATTCGGATAGCCTTCTGCGAGTTGCTCACACACTTGTGCAAAACCAAGCCCCTCAAGCAGGCCCTTAAGTGCGGCATACTCATCCGACTCAAGTGTGCGAAAGTAGCTTCGCTGGTCGCTGCGCCAGAACAGGTGCCCTACCGGCTCGTTCAGCTTTTCGGCGACGGGCGGCGTCTGTTTCTGATCCAGCGCATGCCAGATTTCCAGTGCGTTCCACTCGAACTGAGCGAGCGAAACGGACGGGTGGAAGACGAATCCCAGCGATGCCCACTGCGCCTCGCCGACATTTGCCAATTGCTCACCGGTGAGAATGGCGGCATTCGGTGCATCGAAGGCGCTGTGGAGCCTCCAGTCCATGGTTGCCAGCTCGGCGATTTCCGGATCGGAAGACAAAGCTTGCTGCAAAAAGCGTGGGAAGTTGCGGCCATGGTCGCCCAGATTCGGCGAGTGCGATGGATTCGTCTCGGTGTAGCGAGTGCAAATTGCGTCGAATGCGTCGTCACCGAGATAGGCCCAGGTCTGCTCAAAAGCAGACTGGAGCGCCTCGTTCATCCGCGAGCGATAGCCAGAATGGTAGATATGCAGGCGCCGCTTACTCTGGTCAGAAGCACCGCCCGTCAGCTCGGAAAGAATGTCGTCCGAAACACCATCGCCCAAAACATAGTTTTGCAGTCCCGCTTGCAGATCGGCTAACGAACGAGGGGCGTAATCAGTCATGCGTATGCCTCCTCTCGATCCCACACAGGGGTGTGACGAGCTGCCACGGCCCTCACCCGGTCGAGTTCCACGATCAGGTCCTCCAGCGGCGGAATTGAATCGTCGCGCTCGATCATCGTGCTGACCGGCCCGAAGCGACGGCATGCATAGGCGTAGAGATCAAACACTTCGTCGGGTACCGGCGCATCGTGGGTATCGATGATGACGTCACCCAGGTTTGAGTGCCCGGCCACATGAATCTGCTGGATGCGGTGCGCTGGCACGCCGTCGATGAAGTCACGCGGGTCGAAGCCGTGGTTCATACCGCTTACGTAGATGTTGTTTACATCAAGTAGCAGCAAGCAGTCGGCTTCCTCCGCAAGGGCGGTCTGAAACGCCCATTCGCTCATCTCTGAACTGGCGTAATCGATATAGCTTGAAACGTTTTCCAGCACCAGACGGCGCCCAAGCGTTTCCTGCACCTCGCGAACGCGCGCGGCAACGTGTCGCAAGGCTTCTTCGGTATAAGGTAAGGGAAAAAGATCGTGCAGGTTCGTGCCGTGCACACCGGTCCAACATAAGTGATCAGAAACCCACATCGGTTGGATACGGTCCGCAAGCGCTTTCAGGCGCTGCAGATAGCCATGGTCTAAGGGAGATACAGAACCAATTGACATCGACACACCATGCATCGCGATTGGGTAGTCGGCGCGAATCCTGTCGAGCATCGCAAGCGGCTTTCCGCCCTGGACCATGTAATTTTCGGAGATGACCTCGAGCCAATCCACCGCCTGCGGCTGGGCAAGAAAGCTGTTGTAATGACGCGGGCGCAAACCCAGCCCAAAACCCTGGAACGGCTCACGGAGACTGTTCTCCAGCCCATTCGGTTTGGCTTTGGCAGAGTGATTCATCATCCGTTAAATCTCCCGTTGAAAACCCGGGGCGCGCCGGAACGCGCCTCCGGACAAACACATTTGATCTGGCCTACTCAGCCCAGATCGCCAATCACACCACCTTCCGACAGGCATTCGCTTGCTGACATCCCCTTGAAGCCTTGGGCCTTGCACGCGTTCTGTCCTTTACAGGCATTTTCGGTGGTTTTGCAGTCGGCCGTTCCCTTACAGGAGTTCACCCCGTAGCAATGCACTTTATCGCTGCCGGAGACCGCCGCACCGCTGGAGCCGGCAGGTGGTTCAGCGGCATAGGCCAATCCTGAAGTCGCGAAGGCGGCGGCGAGAGCTGCAATGCGGGCACCGTTTAGCATCGTGTTCATATCTGTTTCCTTTTCATCTATGAGTTCGGAGCGGCAGGTAACCATTCAGCATGTGTTTCCCGCCTGAATAAATAGTGCGCTGCATGGGCCGACCAGATCATCACGGAATGGTCACGAGAGTGTCACCATTGTCATAACATGGTCTCAGGTAAGCGAAATCACGAGGATCAGGCCGATCAGGGCCTCGACTGGCAACAATTGGGATCTTGTATTAGTTTGAAAGATGTCAGGGGTATCAATCCTTAATACCCTCAAGCTCCGCCCTACTCCGGTCTTCCAAAGTTGAACTCCAACCAGGAAAAAGGATTTCCAAATGTGCCATTCACGCCCTGCCTCACTGCTCATCGTTCTGTCATTTCTCTTATCGATCTCTGCCTGTGGTGGAGGAGGCGGCGGAGGTGGTAGTGACGGAAGCGCTTCGTACACCATCGGCGGTACCGTAACCGGGGCTGTCAACTCCGGACTGGCGTTGGAAAACAACGGGGGTGACACCCTGGAGGTTGGAGGAGTCGACTTTGAATTTGCCACGAAACTGGCCGATGGCAGCAGTTATGACGTGACCCTGGCGACGCTACCCGAACACCAGCTCTGCTCAATGGAAAATGCGAGCGGCACGGTTGTCGGTGCCGATGTGAATGACGTCAGTGTGCTGTGTCGTTCCTGGCGCTCAGCAGCGTTGATCGAAACCGGCACCGGAGAGGCAGCCTCACCTCAGATCGCCTTCAACAATGACGGCAATGCCATCGCCGTATGGGTTCAATTCGACGGTACGCAGGACAACATCTGGGCGAGCATCTATTCGCCAGGTGGCGGCTGGAGCGCTGCTGTGGTGATCGGAGACGAGAACGGAGATGCCCGGGCTCCGCAGATTGCCATTGACGACGACGGCAATGCCATTGTCGTCTGGACCCAGCAAAGTACGTACTACAATGCCTGGATCAGACGTTATTCCCCAGACAGTGGCTGGAGCTCGGAGGGTCTGATCGAATTCAATGGCGGAGACGCATCCGATCCGCAAATCGCCATGAACAATGCCGGTAACGCCATCATCGTGTGGGTACAGAACGAGGCTCCACCCACCTCACCCAATCCACTCAACCTCTGGGCCAACACCTATACGCCAGGGGTTGGCTCGGGAACGGCGGAGCTGGTCGAAGCCGATGCAGGGTCTGCACAGGATCCACAAGTCGCCTTTGACAGCGCTGGCAACGCCATCGCTGTCTGGGAGCAGTACAACGGCAGTACGTGGTATGACATCCGGGCAAGCGTCTGGGCGCCGGGCAGCGGCTGGGCCATGCCGGAAGACATTGAAACCATCGATGACGGAAACTCATTTGACCCGCAGATCGTTATTGACGGCGACAACAACGCGACCGTCGTATGGACCAGCAGTGATGGCACCAGGTTCAATATATGGGCCAATAACTGGTCGCAGGCCGCCGGCTGGGGCTCGGAAGAACTCATCGAAACCGACAACGCAGGAGACGCGTTCGATCCGCAAATTGCGGTCGACAGCATGGGCAATGTGATTGCCGTATGGCGCCAGCGCCTCAGTGTTGGCACAGGGTACAGTACCGTGGCCAATACCTACTCGCCAAACGATGGCTGGAGTTCGGCGGCGCTCATCGAGGACCCCAGCAACGGAAGTGCCGGCAATCAGCAGATCGCATTCGATAACGAGGGCAACGCCATCGCAGTGTGGAGGAACTCCAACATCTGGGCGAACACCTGGTCGCCCATCAGCGGCTGGGACGCGGCGACCCTGATAGAAAACGACAATGCGGGGATTGCAGTCGAACCGCAGATTGCATTTGATGGGGCCAGCAACGCTATCGCGGTATGGGCTGAAAGCGATGGCACGCGAGACAATATCCGGGCCAACCAGTTTGAATGATCCCCCCCGTTCGAAAACCATATAACAATCATCTGCCGGCGAGACGCCCAACGGGCGCCTCGCCCGGTTTTCGGATAAGGGTTATCCGTTAGCCCCACGCTTGCTGTAGAAGGGCTCCAGAACCGGCTTGAGCCCTTTTGCATCATCTATAAACAGTTGCAAATGAGGGAAAGGAATCTCAATGCCGGCGGCATCCAGCGCCTCTTTCATCTGTTCCAGAACATCAGCCATGATTCTGGGCTGCACATCCAGATTATCGGGAGTAATCCACACCTTGGCTTCAAGGTTCACTGAAGAATCGCCCAGGCTTTTAAGCAGAACACGGGGCTCCATACCAGCACCCTGTAAAACTTCAGGGTGCGTCAGCAGAACCGGCATCAGCACATCCCTGGCGGCCTTCGCGGATTCTTTGTAAGCAATGCCCACCGGGATATTCAGGCGGGTAACCCCTTCTGCGCTGTAATTGATGATGTCGGATGACGCCACACTGTCGTTTGGAATCATCGCGAAGATATTATCCCGGGTGCGCAGCCAGGTGGTGCGCAAGGCAATCTTGACCACTTTGCCGTCTTGCCCGTTGATGGTCACCCAATCACCAATGCGGAACGGCCTCTCAATCAGCAGGGTGATACCGGCAATGAAATTGGAGAGGGTTGATTGCGCCGCAAAGCCAACGGCGATACCGACGATCCCCAACCCCGCCACAATCGAAACCACATCGAAACCGAACTGGGCGAGCACCGTCACCACAGCCAGCGCTGAGACGACCACCGAAAACAGGTTCTCGACCAGCTGACGGATCGAAGGATCCATTTTGTAGCGCACCATGCTGTCCTTGATCAGGCGTGCCAGAACCAGCCAGGCCACATAGAAACCGAGGGCCATAAAGCCCGCCCTCGCCATCGCCTTGAGAACCTCAGGAGACGTCCCGAACTGTGCAAGAATGAAGACCAGCGCCCCTAACCCGGCCAGATAGCGCAGAGTGCTTCGCACCTGGAGGAACAGAGGTGTTTTGGCCCGCTGCTTACCCAAGACCAGCCGGATAGCACCTGTCACCACCAGATAGAACCCGAAAAACACCCCAAGATAGATTACAGAGACCAACAATTGGCCAAGCATCTGTACGACAAGCGCGCCCCAGTCCAAATCCTCACCTGACACGGCCAGGAAGGCATCGCCAATATTTCGCTGGAGCTGTTCAACCAGCTCGGTACCAAAGGATTCAGCCATCAGGTGTCTGCTCTTCTTTTGTTGTGGGGGTGGGCGTCACTTTATCGGATCTCTTGCTCATAATGATATGTAGGTTAACGTCAGCCTGTTTACCAATCATCAGCCATTGATCCTATCCGAAATGGTGGACCAACAGGTTCCTGGCTTCAGCCAACCGGTGGGCACGGATGTTTTCGACAGTCCAGGTTGACACAGTCCGAGGTTGGCTCAAGGATGGTTGTATGGCCAGACAAAAAAAAGAAACCGAAAACCAGAACAGCCGCGCGCCAACGGAACTTGTAAATGCATTTGACGATGCCGTTAGCCGCCTTGCTGCAATCAACGCGATCGAGGGCGTTTCGCCCGTATTCGAAGTAATTGATGCGGCAAGGCCCCTGGTGCTCAGCCCCGAAGGGCTGGACGCAATCTACGAACGCGTTCCGGCCATTGAATCCGCCGGGTTCTTTGGTGGCAGCGATTGGGACTACCCCCAGACACTGGTGCCTTCCCTGGCTGCGCGTACGGTCCGCCACGGGGAGCCCACCGCAACACTGGTCGAATGCCTGAGTCAGGTTCGCCTGTTGGCGGTCACCAAAGGCGACTACGTCCACGCTTCTATCTCGGCGGAACATGCCCATAATTTCCTCGCCCAGGTGATGGCGATGAACCTGGACCTGGTGGTCAGTGATGACCTGCAGGAGAGCGACCGGCTGCGGCCCGATCAGCTCGGCCATGCCGTGCAGAACCTGTATCACTACCTGCTCCAGCATCTGGGATACGATAACCTGCTGGAGCACCTGGTGGCCGAAGTCTGGCGGATTCTGGAGCAGCGCCCGGTGCAGGTTGAGGGCGTCAAACACATGGTGACCCAGATTGCTGTCTGCCTGGAAAAACCCGATGCCCTGGGCGGAGAAGTCGGCGACGACGCCCTGCAACTGATCAACGCCGTATTCAGCCCCACTGAAGGTTGCCGTGAAGACCCCGGTTTTGAAGTCTATTCCGAACGACTGGCGGACATGGACGATGCCGCCCTGATGCAGGAAGCCATCGCCTTTGCCCAGGCCATGCACAACACCGGCCTGGTGTCGGCCTACATGCCGGTGTTCATACGCTACCTGCGCGGGCGCTGGAACGCCCTGATCCCCACAGCCCTCGGGTTGAGCTACACCGGTGCCGATGCATTCCACTGCTACCCTGCACTGATTCACCGCCTGATCGACGACGCCGTGTTTCCGGAAACCAGTCAATGCACTTACGGCCTGGCCATGATGCTGGAGCGGGGCATTCTTTACTCGCCACCGGTAGCGCCATCCCTGTGGCGCCAGATACGCATGACGCTTTGTGACGCCGCAGCCGAGAAGATCGCGACGGTCTTCGGCAGCAGCCGTTCCCCCGAATGTTTTTTGCTTGCTGACGTACTCAACGTGTTGGGGCGGCCACTGGGCGTGGGCCAGGGAAACTACCCGACCTGCCAGTCCACCCGCGCCCTGTCCATGTGGGCGTACAACATGCCGGCAGAACTGCTGCGCATCCTTGCCTGGGCAGCGCGGGACGATGAGATCGTTATGCGCTTCGAAGGCAACAGCATTTCTTCAAAGGAGCTTGGCGCCGGACTGGCAACCGAACCGCCCGTGGATGTCGATGCCGTATCCCTGCTGACCGTGCCGCATCTGGACCGCATCTATTTTGAAATGGGGCGGCGCAGTATTGGCCGCGGAGAGGATCCCCATAAATGGGTCAACGCCGAGTTTCACGGCGACCACGTTGGCCACGGATTTCGCATCGCCGTGGACGTTTTCACCGGCGGCCTGAAGGACTTCGAAGGGTTTGTCCGGGATTTCTACGCCGCCTATCACCCGTTCTATAACGGCAACATTCCCGTGATCAATCCACAGCCGGCCGGTATCGCGGTGACCGACAGCGCCACGCGCTTTCTCGGCTGGCACGCCATCACCATCCAACGGCTCGCCATGGACCCCGACAAGACCATGCGCGTCTACTTTTTCAACCCCAACAACGACAGCGGCCAGAACTGGGGCCAGGGCGTCATCACCTCCACCCATGGCCACGGTGAACTCTTCGGCGAAGCCTCCTTACCGGTAGCCGAGTTCGTCTCCCGACTGTACGTGTTCCACTATGACCCGATAGAAAAAGGCGAGCCGGGCGACATCCCTGCCGATGAAGTCAACCGGGCCATGGACCTGGCCCGTGGCAGTTGGGCTTCGGGGCGGTAGACAACGCAATGTGCTGACCTTTCAAGAACCGCATCAGGCGCCAGCCTACGCTTTCCCAAGGCTCTGGACCACGCTCTCCAACGCCGGCCAGGTTCGCAATCTGGTAACAGTCCGCAAGTAAATCGTCCTCTCTCGAATCACATACGGCCCGAAAAGCTCGGCCGTCTCGTGCGACCCTGTTTGAAACTTGATAAGCGGAATCGGCAATGTTTCAAAAGCAAAGACTCACCCATCAGTCACGGGCTGTCATCACAGGCTCTGGAAGCGGCATCGGCAAAGCCCTCGCATTGGAGCTGGCCCGTCGCAAGGGGCTCATCGTCTGTTCGGACATCAGCCTGCAAGCGGCTGAGCAGACCGCCCGGGAGGTTCGGGCAGAAGGCGGCGAGGCCTGGGCTGTCGCCTGCGACGTTAGCGATCTGGCGCAGGTTGAGGCACTGGCCCAGCAAGCTCAGGAGCTACTGCCGCAACCCCTGAACCTGGTGATCAACAACGCCGGCATCGGTATCGGCGGCCAGAAGATCGGCGACGTCCCAATCGCGGATTGGACCTGGACCATCAACATCAACCTGTGGGGCGTTATCCACGGCTGCCACGTGTTCACGCCGCTTTTGAAGGGCCAGCCAGCCGCTGGCATTATCAATGTTGCCTCCACTGCGGCCTTCTCCGCGGCACCGTTGATGGGGCCCTATAACGCCACCAAAGCGGCCGCCCTGGCGATTTCGGAAACATTGGCCGCGGAGCTCTCCGAAACCAACGTTCAGGTCACCGCGCTCTGCCCCACCCTGGTGAAAACCAACATTGCCGCCAATGGCCGGATCACTGGCGATTCCGGTGCCCTGTTCAACCGGTTGATGGACCGTTTCGGAATGTCAGCCGAACAGGTGGCCAGAATCACCCTCAATGGCCTGGACCGGGGCCAGCTGTATGTGATGCCGCAACTGGACGCAAAACTGATCTGGCGCCTGAAACGACTGCTGCCAAGCGGCTACGCCGTCGGCACAGGCTTGCTGAACCGTTTTGTCAGTAGGACCGGGAGCGTAACCGAAGAAGAGACAACGAGAGGTAGACTCCATGGCTAAAATCGACCTGGACAAGATGTTGGAGAAGATCAAGAGCTCCCAGTGGTCACTGTCCGACGTGGATTGGGACGCACCGGGAGCCGAGCTGATAACCGCCGAACAGTGGCCCAAACTGAAAACCTTCATGGCCGACCTGATGTGGATCGAACATGTAGGTGCCCGCGCTTTCGCAGCCATGGCCAAGAAAGCACCGGATGACACGCTGCGGGAAATCTACACCTATTTCCACGCCGAAGAACAGCGCCACGCCAACGCCGAAATGGCGCTGATGAAGCGCTGGGGCATGCTGGAAGAAAACGAGCTGCCCGAGCCCAACAACAACCTGCGCCTGGTGATCGAGTGGCTGGACCGCTTTGCCGACGACCAGCCCGTGTACGTGCTGGGCACCGTGGTCCCCATGCTGGAGATTGCGCTTGATGGTGCCCTCTGCAAGTTTCTGCTGGAAACCGTGGACGACCCCGTCTGCCATCAGGCCTTTGAGCTGATCAACAACGACGAGTCCCGGCACCTTGGCGTTGGCTTCACGGTGATGGAAATGCAAGGCCATGGAAAAACCTACAGGGAACTGGCGCGTATGGTGGCCCAGTTGATGGACCCCCGGCTGATCCTCGGTATCGCTTCCTACTTTCCGTTGCTGAACAAGATGCGCGACAACATCATCGAAATGGGCCTGCCGGAAGAGAAACTGTACGCCGCCATGCAGAAATTCGAAAAGATTGGTGGCCGTTCAGAAGACGGCCGGCGCAACCCCTGGTTCCAGATCATCAAATACCACGGGCGTTTCGTGGTGGATCGGGGTAACCGGTTCTACCACAAGCCGATCGACGCCTTGGTCAAAGTGACCGACGCCATCCCCCGGCGCGCCTTCCCCGCTGTACCCAGCTGGGTGCGCGAAATCACCTACCAGACGACGGCCTGACACCATGACTAACGTACAGACGACGCCTGTGGTTACCACCCTGATCATCGGGGCCGGCTTTGCCGGACTCGGCTCCGCCATCCGCCTGCAGCAGGAAGGCATCGATGACATGGTCATACTGGAGCGGGACGAGCAGGTAGGCGGAACCTGGCGGGATAACCAATACCCCGGTGCCGCCTGCGACATCCCCTCAAACCTGTATTCCTATTCGTTTGCGCCAAACCCGGATTGGTCCCGAAGCTTCTCCGGTGCTCGCGAGATCCTGGGCTACATCCACCATCTGGTGAACCAGTTTGACCTGGCCCGATACATTCGCTTTGGCACCAACGTCACCGGCCTGAACTGGGATCAGGACAGGGGCGTATGGGAGGCCACCACCGAGGGCGGAGAAACCTACTACGCAAAAACCGTGGTGATGGCCCAGGGACCGTTATCGAACCCGGGCTTTCCGAATATTGCAGGCATCGAAGACTTTCAGGGCAAAAAAATCCACAGTGCCCAGTGGGACCACAACTACAACCTGGAAGGCAAGCGTGTCGGGGTAATCGGTACCGGAGCCAGCGCCATCCAGATCGTGCCAAGCATCGTGGGCAAGGTCGACAAGCTGACCGTGTTCCAGCGGACACCACCCTGGGTGATGCCACGGCCCGACTTCGAGACACCAGACTGGCAGAAGCTGGCGTTTCGAAAACTGCCCCTGAGCCAGAACGCATTGCGCAAGGCGCTCTACCTCGCCCACGAATCCATGGCTCTTGGGGTGATCTGGAACTCACCCCTCACTCGCCTGGCAGAGCGGCTGGGCAAGTGGCACCTCCGCAATCAAGTGAAGGATCGCTGGCTTCGCCGCCAGCTAACCCCGAACTACCGCCTGGGCTGCAAACGGGTATTGGTATCCAGCGACTATTACCCGGCCCTACAGCAACCCAATTGCAAGTTGATCACCTGGCCCATTGCCCGGATCGATGAAAACGGAGTGTGCACGGTTGAGGGCATCGAGCACCAGTTCGACTGCTTGATTTTTGCCACCGGTTTCAACGTAAGCAATGCCGGCACACCGTTTCCGATTACCGGTGTGGATGGCCGGCAATTGAACGACGAGTGGAAAAGGGGCGCATCAGCCTATAAAAGCATTAATGTTGCCGGCTACCCCAACCTTTTCCTGACATTCGGCCCGAACTCCGGCCCCGGGCATAACTCCGCTCTGGTGTATATGGAGTCGCAGATTAACTATATTGTTAAAGCCGTGCGCACCATCACCAGCCTTGACCTGAAAGGATTGGACGTGCGCCAGAGCGCACAGGAAAGTCACAATCGTGCGATACAGAAACGGTTGTCACGAACCAACTGGAACACCGGCTGCAAAAGCTGGTATCTCACCGAGGACGGGTTTAACGCGACGATGTATCCGGGATTTGCCACACAGTATGCGCTGCAAATGAAAGAAGTTGTTCTGAAAGATTATCGGCTTCTGCCGCAGAGCTGAAGAGCCTTACCTATACTTGGAGAAGTCATCCAGCAAAACGAGCCCGGCGCCGTCTGATGTCGGGTCATTCAGATTGATTGGCCAGATGGCATCCAATGCGCCATCAGCTCCCAGGTCAATAGACGCCTCAAGGATGTTGCCGTCCATAGAGCCAAAATCGAGATACAGCAGATTCTCTCCGTCAGAAACGATACTCCGAGGGGAATCCCCATCTTCCTGCAGCAATTCAAAGCTGCCGTGCCCCTCCAATGAGAAAAGCCCCTGCCATTGAAGACTTTCCAGCCCAACATTTGGATAAGAAAAAGCGGCATCGACCTCAAAGGCCGGTTCATCCGAACCGTCTTCTCGGACGGACGTTACGAACTCGCTTTTGAAGCCTGTATCTTCATCGACTGAGAGTACAAACACGCCAGAGGAAGTTGGTGGCGTTTCAGCGCTGGATTCCGAAATTGAAAAGTCCTCCATCTCAACGACGTAGATAGTCGATTCGGAGTCCCAATACACACCCAGCTTCCCCTGGTAAAGCTGCCCTTCTGGTTTCAAGCACCCATTGAAATCGTAATTGAACCCGAAAAATTCATTACCCTGAGAGTCAGTGACCGGCGACTTAACATCGTACGCAAGGTCAACTCCGCCCTCCACGCAAATGACGTGCAGGATCTCACTCCAGGGCATGAGCCCCTGATAGGCCAGAACAAACTGATGTAACGACAAAGCGCCCAGCGCAGATTCCGTTGCCTGTCTGCTGATTCCCTCGGCATTGTCCAAAGACAGAGTCCCGAGCACCGGTGCTGGGGAATCGTCGGTAGATCCTGCTTCCTGCACTGGATCATCCGAGGAACTGGTAGCTCGGCACCCCACAACCGCGAGGAAAAACCCAACCGTAATGATCCCGCGCAACAGCCGAGAACGATCTAACACCACACCCACTCCTTAGCGTAACTACATGTCCACTTAATGTACCGACAGTCTAAATCATATAGCTATGTAAACCGTTGCACGGGTCTCAATTTGTTGCGGGGTTTATGGGAGTGGCCGGCAATCACAACGCGGTAACGGCCTTGCGGATCGATGTCGAGGATTTTGACGTCGTGAAGGATCACGTCAGAGCCTTTCAAAATCTCCAACGCTTCGGGGCGCATTTTACTGTGGGTATCTGCGATCACACCAATTTGCATCTACGCCCCTTTTATCTTCAGTGATGCCCACCCGGCCCATGCGCGTGGCCGTGCGCTATCTCTTCCGCATCGGCGGCACGTACTTCGATCACTTCGATATCGAAGGTCAGGGTTTTACCGGCCATCGGGTGGTTGGTGTCGACATCGGCAAATTTGAGGCCGACCTTGGCGACGACCACATGGCGCGGGCCCTGTTCGGTTTGTACCTGGGCGATCATGCCCCGCTTCCAGCGTTTGGCCCCCATCAGATGCTTGACCGGCACGCGCTGCACGGCATCGGCCTTGCGCGGACCGTAGGCTTTTTCAGGAGTGACGGTAACGCTGAACGTATCGCCAGCCTCACGACCTTCCAGGGCTTCTTCCAGACCCTGGATAACACCGCCGTGGCCATGCAGGTAGGCGTTCGGCTTGCCACCACGGGAATTCTCAACTTCGTTGCCCTGTTCATCACGGACACTATAGTGAAACAGGACCACCTGATTCTTTTCGATTGGCATAGGGTTCTCTACAAAGATAAATGGTAGGCCATTATAGCTGGCGGCGGCGCTGACTGCAGGAGCGAAAATCGGGGCAGAAAAAGCGGGCTTAAGCCTCATTCGCCTTTCGATAGCTCCCCTGATAATCAAAAATCCGCTCCTGCACCTGCCAATAATGCTTCTGCTTGCGGGCAACAACAAAATCCGGCGCTGGCAACAAGGCCTGGCTCTCAAGTACTTCCTCCGCCTTGCTGAATGTTTTCGGCGCTCGGCCGTTCGCGAAACGCCGCCCGAACAGCTTGTTGAAAACGGTGCGCTGGCCAGGCTTGCTGAAATCAAACGACTCCCTGAGTTCCTCCCCGTCCTCGCCGTGATAGGTCACTCTCAGCTTGTTTCCATCAACACTGAGTGCAATTCCAGCGCAACGGATCACCATGGCATCCTTGAGCTTCAGCGCATCTCTCAGCTGATCATCCGGGTCGATAATGGCTTTCTGGCATCGGTGACAGTTGCGGGCGGCAATATCGTTCTCGCCACCGCAGTGGGGGCACTCCTTGAACCGGAACCGGTAATCGCACTGTTGAGGGCGCCCGTTCTGCACGGCAGGTCCATCCCCCTCCACAGACTCCAGCAGCCCCTGGCAACGGCGCCCGTAGTGCTCGATCACACGGCCTTCACTGTCTGTTTTGCCCCAGAAGATATTGGCAAAGCCACAGCCCGGGCAGAATACCTGCACCGGCTCACTGTCCGGGTTCGGTTTCGGTTCGCCCACCTCCGGATGATGCAGATTCACGTGGTTGCCCGCGTAATCAATCACCAGGCAATCCTGCTTGCCCTCGTCAAGGCGAAGACCACGGCCCACGATCTGCTGATACAGGCTGACCGACTGGGTAGGCCGAAGAATGGCAATAACGTCCACATGGGGCGCATCAAAGCCCGTGGTGAGCACGGATACGTTCACCAAGTACTTCAACTGCCGCTGTTTGAATCGTTGAATCAGCATGTCCCGATCTTTCTGATCGGTCGCGCCAGTTACCAAAGCGGTCTCATATTCAGGAAGATAACCGGTGATCTCCCTCGCATGCTCCACCGTGGCCGCAAAGATCATCACTCCCTGGCGCTCAGCGGCCAGTTCCATCACCTGCTCAATGATCGCGCGGGTCACACGCTTGTGTTTGCTCAGCAGCTGGTTGACGTCCTTCTCGGCATACTCGCCAAAGCGGTCCCGAGCCAGCGCGGAGAAATCGTATTGCGCCACTGCCGCATTCACCAACTCGGGCCGGGTGAGATACCCCCGATTGATCATATAGCTCAACGGCAGTTCGTAAATGCAGTGCTGAAAGGGCTTGTCCTGCTCGTCAACAGAGCCGCGAACAAAGCCCCGGTAGTGATAGCGATAGATCCAGCCCATGGCCAGACGGTAGGGCGTAGCGGTCAGCCCGAGCACTTTGAGGGCGTCATTCTGTTGCCGTAGCAACTCAATGATGCGTTGATACTGACTGGTTTCATCGCCGCTGACCCGATGACACTCATCGATGATGACCAGCGAGTATTCATCCCGGAACTGATCCAGATTCGCCGATACCGACTGCACACTGGCAAATGTCACCTGATGGTGGCTTTCCTTGCGCTTCAGCCCGGCGGAGAAGATGCCGCCGGCCAACCCATAACTCTGGTATTTGGCGTGATTTTGCTCTACAAGTTCTTTGACGTGGGTCAGCACCAGAATTTTACGCTTGGCTAGACGGGCCAGCTCGGCAATGACCAGGCTTTTGCCGGCGCCGGTTGGCAGCACGATGACGGCAGACTCATCGGATCTGCGGAAATGATTCAGCGTGGCGTCGACGGCTTCCCGTTGGTAGGGGCGGAGTTTGAAAGGGGCTCCTGAATACGCAGGCATCCTAGAAAAACAGTACCGGAGACACCCCAAACCGCTTGCCTAAGGCCTCCATGTGTTTGCGGGTCAACTTCTTTCCTTCAGCGCCATTGAGAATTTTGCTCACATTGCCTTTTGAACCCAACTCCGGTAGATCAGCAACCCCTAGGCCGTGTTGAGCCATCAGGGTTTTCAGCACCGCAATCCCCCTGTCCGTTTCAGCAACAGCGGCATTAAAGTCGGAAAACTCTGTAGCCTGGTCTTCCCAGCGCTCAATGCTGACAGACAGAACCTCAATGAGAAGCCTGTTGGCGTCGTAGTCGTCCACCAACTGGTCCATCAGCTCCAACGCTCGCTCATAGTCGTCCTGAGTCTCAATGTGTGCCACAAAAGGCACCTGAGATAGCGCTTCTCTGATCTCAACAAAAGCAGGCGATAACATAAGCCTCACTCCTTATTGCGACGGTATTTGTCAGTAAGCCGGTCGTATTCGGCGTGGCTGCAAATGTGTTTTACGTACATGCGATTATCACGAAATTCAATGAAGGCAATCAGCCGAAGATTGTTACCGCCGATGTCGATAACCCACCATTTGTCCCGGTATTTAAAATTGTCCAGGGACGGAAACACCTTGCGCAGCTGCTCAGGCGTTTCAAACCGTCCATTTCGCAACGTGGTGTAGGTATTCACCAGAGCCTCCCGATCATTGGGAAACTGCTTGCCAGCATCGTTAAACGGTTTTCTTGAAATAATGTGCACAAACGTTCCTTGTTTCCTTTTTTGAAACCATACCACGAAGTTTCAAAAAAGGAAACTATCGATCTGATTCGCAGACTTGGCGTTGTTCCGGATTCTACCTTGCTGTCCTTGCGGGAGATCTACAAATAGGCTGGAGCCGTCACGCCCTACCCATCAAAAGCCATAACGACAAGCCGGCAACCACAGAAAGAAGCACCGCCACATGAACAGCCAGGTTCTTCCGGGCCGTTGGAGCGGGCTTTCTGGCGAAACGAAAATAGTCGTCACCAAACAGCCCAACGCCGCAGCCCTCACAGTAGTTTTTTGAGTAGGAAAGCCTCAGTTCGGATGGGTCAAATTTTTTCCGACAGCTGTAGCAACTCGGCTTGATCATTCCGGCCCCCGGGCAGAGCCGTGTTCGGTCAACAATCGGCAACTCCCCACCGCCTGCGCCTGAAGATACTCACAAAACGCCGTCACATCGGGATTCGTGAACTCACTGGAAATGAACTCACCCGGAATCAGCCCTTCATCCCATCGAGACGTCACCAAAGTATGGGGATACGCCACATCGTCGCCGGGATAAATCTGCACCACCGCTTGGGTCTGGTGAATATAAAGATCACGAAGTTCTTTGGCACACCTAAGCGTACTCAGGTCATGCCTGGCATCACACTCATAGTCCTTCCCGATGAAGAACTCACTGGCAACGGAAAACAGCGTGTTTTCATCCAGAGCAGTCGACGGCGCCGGATGAATGGTTCTAGCGACATCGCCGGCCATGTTGGTACAACCGGCGATTAACGACAGCAATGGAATCACCAACACCTGAAACTTATTCACAACAGCGTCTGACCACTTAATCTTTTCGATTGGCATAACGTTTTCTGCAACGGTTGGAGGTAGGCCATTATAGCCAGCAGCGGCGCTGACTCCAGAAGCCGGCGATCGGAACACCTCGGCTCAACCTGGTGAACAGGAGAGTATGCCGCCCTCTCCAGAGAGAGCCAGGTCTATCGCGGCCACCCACCTTATGCAATAATGATATAACAATATTCCATTTAGATAACATTGTAAGGATACAGAACGATGAAAAGGATTTTAGCGTGCACCTTTATTTCGGCATTAATGGTCGGTTGCGGAGGCGGCGGAAGTGGGAGCGACCTGGAAAAAGCCAACGAAAATACCACTCCCGGTTCAGGTTCGTCTGACGGGAACGACGATAGCGACCCCGTGACGCCACCCGATCAAGTCACGGTACTCGAGGGCACCTGGAAGAAACCATGCGGGCACGTGGAGGGCGAGGCACACTACGATATCGTAACGATCTCTTTCACCCGCAGCGCATTTGCCACAAGTATCGAGAACTACATCGATAGCGCTTGCACCACCCCGTTACCGGAAGCTCCAAATCCTACCTCATCAGGCAACTTCACACTCGGTGAAGACGTTTTACTGAGTTCCGGCCTCACCGCTACCGAACTCACGTCGCATGTGACTCAGTTCAATGGCGCCGACTTCGAGATCGACGAGTACAATGTCGTTTACATCAACAACAATATTCTCTACACAGGAGAAGGCACAACCAGTTCGCCAGACCAACGGCCAACCAGTCTCGATTATAATCGTCCATTCTATCGACTGAACTAGGTTATTTGCCCAGGGGCGGGAATGACTCAGCCTGCCCAGCCTGCCCAAGAGATTTTATGAAATTTTACTCCGGTTGCCGCTTCGGTACATAGCAAGCCCACCAACGCTCAGCTACCATGGCCCGCTGCTCCGAGCCCAGGCTCAATGGCAGGCAATACCCCAAAATAATCAAATAAGTAAGAAGGAACCTACCGTGCGAAACGCAAGGATTCTGGCGGTGCTAGCCGCTCTGTTCTACCTCACCGGCTGCGCCTCCGGCGCCAAAATGGGCAACATGGTGTACGACGGGCAAGTGAAGCCCTACGACGCGGCCCTGCAAAACAATGTGGATGTCACCAACGTGTCGGGCGGCGAAGAAACCAACCCCGCATGGACCTCCGAGATCGACAACGACGCATTCGCTGGTGCTCTGAAGCAAACCCTGCAGAAACAAGGACTGCTAGCCGGTTCTGGCCGCTATCAGCTTGAAGCGCTCCTGCTGGAAGTTGACCAACCCGTCTTCGGGCTGGACTTCGAGGTAACCACCCAGGTGAAGTACATCCTGACCGACCGTGAAAACAACGGCGCAGTCGTCTTGAATGAAACGATCATTGCCCCCTACACCGCCACCATTGGCGATGCCTTCGCTGCCATCAAGCGCCTGAGACTGGCCAACGAGGGATCCGGAAAAGCCAACATTCAGGGCCTGGTTGAGAAACTCTCCGAACTGCAAATCCAGCCCGGCAACATCTCGCTGGCGCAATAACTTTCCTGGAATTCAGCACTGATACAAGGAAGCACCATGAAGTATCCGATATTGGTCGCCCTGGCCGCCATCGCGTCTCTATCAACCGGTTGCGCGTCGATCGTCTCCGGAACCGATCAGAAACTTACCTTCAACAGCGAGCCTGAAGAAGCCACCGTTACGGTTTCCGGCCGTGTACTCGGTAAAACCCCGCTAACTGTGCCGGTGGACCGGGCCTCCAACCAACCTATTACCTTTGAGAAGGAAGGCTACGAGACCCACACCGCTCAGCTTTCCACCACAACCAACCCGTGGTTCTTTGGAAACATCGTGATTGGAGGGCTGGTGGGTTCCACTACCGATGGCGTCTCCGGTGCCATTCACGAATTCTCACCGGACCAGTACTTCGTCACCTTGAAGCCCGACACGCCAACGGGAATATCAACCTCCAAGCCGCGACGGATCAAAGAAATCATCATCGCGTTCAGCGGAGAGTTCCGCCACCAGCTGGCCAGCGGTGGTGGTGAAAAGGTGGACACCATCGTGCACTTGCTGGGCATCGACGCCACGCAGAAAGACACCACCGTCCGGGCACTGAACCAGCTTGCCCTGGCGAACGAGAACGACCTTGAGCTGGCTAAAACGATTATTGAGGTTTACGACGTTCAGTAAGGAGCCAAGAGCCACTTTCGAAACCGGGGCAGACCTGTTTTTCAAACCGCGAAAATAGATCTGTCCCGACTCTCTCGATTCAGAAAATTATACCTGCCTATATCACCGCCCCCACAAGCGTGCTAAAAGATTCCTCCCAGCAGTAGCTCGGATTCTCTCCCCGCCAGGATCTCAGTCTGTCAGATAAATTATTCTTCAAGGGACGGTGACTATGATTGTTTGCGGAGTTGAACTGACGGGCAGCGATGCGGTGGTGTGTTTGCTGAACATGGACAGGGGGCAGTTCTACCTGCCGGAGTGCAAGGTTCGCAAACTGTCACTGCCGAAAAACCATAGCCGTGAAGACCTGAAGCGATTCCAGGCGGCTTTTGCGGAGTTTATGACCGAGTACGGGGTCACCCGAGTCGCGATCAAGGAGCGGATGCCGAAAGGCAAGTTTGCCGGCGGCGCCATCAGCTTCAAAATGGAAGCGGCCTTTATCACTGCTTATGTAGGACAGTTGCATCGTCATTGCACCTGACAGTGTGCATCTGGCTGCGGGCTCCAAATGCACATCGCAAGCGTCCAGATAGTCCACCACAGACTAACTCCGTTGCAAAGTTGCCAACCACCTACAACGCAGCGTCCAGTTCATCGATCGCCTGCCAAAGTATCAACGATTGATTTCACCAGACTCCGGAATACGTCATGGTGGCAAAGCCGTTGAGGCCGAAATACGTTTAAACAGCCAGTTTCAGCCATCAGGGTCAACTATCTTTCAGACAACACGCATAGGAAAAGCCGGACCTGACCCGCTATTCTTCTAGCTCTGCCCCCATTTCCTGATCAATAGGAGCCCAGACACATGACACAGCAATCCCCGGTCATACTCATAACCGGCGGCGCCCAGGGCGTCGGCAAGGGCATTGCCGCCCACTTCCTGGACAAGGCCTGGCGAGTGGTGGTCCTGGACCAGAATGCAGAAGCCATCAGCGCATGCAGGCAGGATTTCGGCGATCCGGACAACCTGCTAATGATCACCACGGATGTATCCCGCGAGGCCGACGTCGCCTCGGCCGTAGAGGAGGCCGCGAGATGGGGCCAGGGGCTGGACGCTCTGGTCAATAATGCGGGGCTGGCTGATCCAGACACTGGCCCCATAGAAATGCTTGAACTGGATCAGTGGCAACGACGAATCGACGTCAACCTGACCGGCGCCTTTTTATTGGTCAAGCACACGGTACCGCACCTGCGCCAACGCCGGGGTAGCATCGTCAACATAGCCTCTACCCGAGCATTGCAGTCAGAGCCCAATAGCGAGGCGTATGCGGCAAGCAAGGGCGGCCTGCTCGCCCTGACCCACGCTCTGGCAATGAGCCTGGGGCCCGATGTGCGAGCCAACAGCATCAGCCCTGGCTGGATAGATGTCAGTGCCTGGCAGGCTCATGCGCCCTCTGAACCACAGCCTCTGCCTGCTACTGATCATGAGCAACACCCCAGTGGGCGTGTCGGCAAACCCGAGGACGTGGCTGCTATGGTGGCCTACCTGGTTTCGCCGGAGGCCCACTTTGTGACCGGCCAGAACTTCGTTATCGACGGCGGTATGACCCGCAAAATGATTTACGAGGGCTAGGCCCTTGGGCTTCCTCCAGCAGGTCTGCCTGACCGACAGACGGATCGCAGGCCTCGCGGCCCTAGGACAACTGTTCCTCTGGCACCGCCTGACTTGAGCTTGCCTCTACCGCCTCATATTTATCCTCGGAACGGGCAATCACCGACGTACACACCAGATCCCCGGTCACATTCATGGCCGTGGCGCCCATACCCACAAGGGCATCGATGGACACCAGCAGTGCTACGGTTTCAATGGGCAGACCCACCTGGGTAAACACCGTCGCAATCATCACGATACCCGCGCCCGGAACACCGGCCGTACCGATGGAGGCCAGGGTGCCGATCAGAACGATTTCCAGCATGGTGACAAAGTCCAGGGGCACCCCTATCACGTTGGCGGCAAAGGCGGCAGAAATGGCAATGCGGATGCCGGCCCCGTCCATATTGATGGTGGCGCCCAGCGGCAGGCTGAAGCCATAGATACTCTGGGGAACCCCCAAACGCCGCGCCGCGTTCAGGGTCAGGGGCAGCGTTCCGGAGCTGCTCTGGGTGGCGAAGGCCGTGGCGACCGGAGCCCGGGCCTCACGAACAAAGTCCATAAGATTAACGCCATTAAGGCGCATAAGAACCCCGTAGACCACCAGCTGTACCGCCAGGGCGATGTACAACACCATGACCATATCCCCGAGGGCCAGTATCGTGTTCATGCCCTGCTCACCTGCCGTGCTGGCCACAATCGCAAACACACCAATCGGAACATACTGGAGCACCCCGGCCATCACCTTCATGGTGACCTCGTTCAGGCCGGAGACCACGCCATACACCCGCTCTGCGACTTCTCCGTGAGCCTTTGACTCACGCAACTTCAACAAGGCAATGCCAAAAACAATCGCGGTGAAGATAATCCCCAGCAGATTCGGCTCGGCAAAGGCCTCAACCATGTTGGTGGGAACAATGTTCAAAAGTACCTGGACGAAGCCTGGGTTCTCCGGCACTTCGACACTCTCCGAAGATGTCAATTCCAAGCCACTGCCAGGTGCAAAAGCAGACGCTACACCCAGCCCCACCGTGATCGCCATGGCCGAGGTCAGCACATAGAAGCCCAGCATTTTCCGGCCCACACGCCCCATACTGCCAAGATTGGCCTGATTGATTCCCACCATCAGGGTTAACAGGACAATCGGCACAACCAGGAACTTCAGCAACCGAAGCAGCAGTTCCCCCAAAGGGTCCAGCCATTCAGCCACCGTGGGCCCGCCCACCAATCCAACAACCAGACCAAGAACAAGCGCAATACCAATGCGCAGCACCAGAGAAGTATTCAGATAGGCATCAAGTACAGCTTTCATGGAGGCTCCCGTTACACCCTGGCCCGTCAGTGAGCAGGCGTTCAAAAACGTAAGGCCAGGGATTCTGGTCAGTACTGGCTCACGGGTAAACCGGTATTGCCACGTACGTTACTCACAAAATCTGTGGATAAGTTTGTTAGGAACCTAGGGTTAAACACCCACAAGCCTTGTGCCACAAGGCCTCGGGAAACCTGGTGCAATTATGGGCTATACGTGAGTGGTATATGAATATGAAGGATCCGTCTCAGCAGGGGTAGGAAAAATAGAGGGGGAAGCCGAGAAAATAGTTCTGTCCCGGTTTTCTTCTGTCCGGAGGCTCCTTCCCTGGAGCGATTGCCTTCAGGCGTTGCGGCGCCGCATTATTCCTAACCCCAAAAGCGCAACACTCAACAGGCCAAGGGAGCCGGGCTCAGGAACCGCTGAGGCTTTCGCTATAACATTGAAAGTGATGGTGTAATCGTTAACTATGCCATCTGGCAGAACATTCAGACCTACAGAGCGTAATTCCGGTAATTCACGATTTACTTCCCAAAAATAGCTGCCTCCGGTCAGTCCGCTTGCAGCAACGACAGGACCAGAAAAGTACACAGCAAACCAACTCGCGAATTCCCCATTTCCTCCGTCGCCTGAAGCGTAATCAAGCGAGACACTTTGGAGAATGGCGTTGGCCGGCATAAGTACGTTAAATAAGTCAAAGTCAGAATCGTAGCCATCGTTATCGGAAACGAACGTGGAGGATACAGTGCCAGAAATCATATTGGCGCCAAAACCCAAAGGCTGACTAATATAGACATCACTTCTATAACTAAGATCACCATCCACAGCCTCATCGTAGATCAGAGGCACTGCGCTGGCGTGCAATCCCCAGAAACTCAGAAGCACAGCCAGAAGCGTTCGCATGTAATTGTTGTTAAACATGATGACAATTTCCTTTTTTGGATTTAAATGCCGACCACGCTATAAAGCACTCTGTGTGCCACAGTATTTTTGTATTTCAGAATCAAACGCCTGCACATAGCGGGTTTGTCATACCAGATAGGTATGTAAAGGATGTCGACACAAAATCACGTTAGCTAAGAGTTCGTCCAGCTTTCTGGCTCCAGGATTGGCAATGGCGCTCTCCTGTTTGCTGGGGGCGTGGTTACTGGCCTTAGACTAAGCCATTATTTTGATGCACTCATTGCACTAGAACACTTCAAGGTTGCTGCAGTTGTTCGTGGAAATACCACCAACTCATTGCCTTCCTGCCACGGCTGGCATTTAACCATTACCTGCAGGAACACTGGATGTTCCAGCCAATCCCTCAGCCATCGCTGTAAATTCGGATAGGGCAGACTGTAAAACACCTCCCGATTCACATGGGCGAACTGACGTACAAAGGGCATGATGCCAATATCAGCGATGCTGACGTTGCCTCCCAGGAGAAACCGGTTCTTGGCTAATAGGTTTTCTAACGCCTGCAAAAACACCTCACCCTTTTTCCGGTAATCCAACTGGGTGAGTTCTGGGTGCCGATCCGCGTATTTATAGCGATCCAGCCAATGTTTAAATTCGTTATCGTTACGGTCGATCAGGGCATTAGCGCTTACTAAATCAGTGTTCAACAAACCCTGCGGATCACTCTGCTGCAACGCCCATTCGACGATTTCCCGGCTTTCCTCGATAACGAGCCTATCAGAGCCGTCACCACCTGCCAGTTCCAGAACAGGAACCGTGCCTTTGGGACTGATCGCCAGCATATGCGCCGGTTTGTTTTTTAGCACGATCTCCCGCAGCTCCACCGTCAGCCCGGCAAACAAGATCCCGAGCCGAGCGCGCATAGCGTAAGGGCAACGACGGAAAGAATATAAACGAGGCAGCGGAAAGGTAATGGCGTAGCTCCTGACCGAATAAACGATGCTGATCTTAACCGTTATAATAGCCCATTCACCAACAACCCGAGCCGAGCCCTATGGCAAAAATTAAAAAGCAGGCACCGTCACCGCAAACCCAGGAGGAAGCCTTGACCATGGCAAAGGCGACTCAGCGGCCCCGGCAAAGCAAGGAGCAGACAAAAATGATCGCGCAGGGTATCGCGAAGGGCATTGATCAGTATAAAAAACAGCAAAAAGCCAAAGCCCGGGAAAAAGACAAACAGCGCAAAAAAGAAGAACACCAAACAGCGACCGAAAGCGCGGAACAAAATCCTGCAAAATTCGAGATCCGCTATCGAACCCCATGGCTACCTTGGGCGCTGCTACTGCTCACCTGGGCTGGAATCGGTCTCTATATATTGGGCTTGGGCCTGGGGGGCTAAACGAATCAATGGCGGCCAGGTTCATGCTTGCGTCTTCGCGGATAGCGGTGTGCAGGCGACCGCAGGTTTCAAAAAATAGATCCAAAAAAAAGATCTGTCCCGGTTTTCCAAGATCAAGTCACCGCTGCTTCTTCAGCCTGGGCCGGCGGCGCTGACGGATAGGTTGGATGCATTGTGTGGGATTATTGATCGGGCGTGAAGGAAAAACCGGGAACAATCATGCTGACATTTTCTGGCATTAGCTTTAAGCCATGACTTGAGCCGAAAGTTAAATTTGTCCCGGTTTTCTAGCGACGAAACTTTAGACAGATACAACCTGATATTTGACTTTCTCGCCGCCTAGGTAGCGTTGTTTCCTGGTAAGAAAAGCTTCGATGCGTTGCTCAACCGCCAAAACCTGCTGGGTGTTCATGACTGTAATCGAGCTTATTTTTTTTCCACCGATCCCGTTTAGCGAACCACCAAAATCAAGCCCGTTCTGACTACTCAACCACCAACGGTCGTGAATCGGCATTTCATTTTTCTGAGTGGGGACACCACAAAAAACAACATCGATCTGAGGTGTCGAATCAGAAGTGACATTTTCATTCCAAAATCGTAGTATCTCATCGTGCGGATCAGAATCAGATCCACCTCTAAATGAACTCAGATTACAGAAACTAGTAAGTACAGTAATTTTATATTCCGGATCTTTGTTAATGGCTTCTCCAATAAATTGGAGGTCGCTCAGACCAAAATATGGGTCAATAACAACCAAATCTGCATCTCCCTTTTGAGAGACCCAATTCCTGACGAAATCTAATACTTTATCGGACTCACCTTCACCGAAAACAATATTGCCTTCATTATCAACCTTGGACACCTCCCTTTCTCCATCTATTGCGCAAATCCCCCGGAAAAGCTGAATCCCGTTAACCAAGATATCAAAAATAGGTTTGATATTTTCACGGGTTTGGTGTTTCGTCTGAGACGAGGATGCCCTTACATGAATAAAATAACTAAGCATTGGATAAGCTTGCTCAAAAGAATGCTGAGAAATACTATCGAGAAATTTTTGATAGTTGGACTTTTTATTCGGGACGTGATTGCCGGCATTCATTTTTGCTAGAAGAGACCAAAGCATTCTAGGATATTTAGGCGATATATTATTCTTTTTGATATCATCGCTGGAAACGTCGAAGCCTTCCTTCTCTAACCTCTCATCATTCTTCTTTTTTATATTATCTTCAATCATACTCTTTCGGGCCGGATCATCATCAACCATGGCAGATAAACTAGACGCAAAATCCTTATCCATGGAATAAAGTGAGTCAATCAATCCAAGCCTTTTCTCTTCAAAGGCTTCACTATCCTCGTTTGTAGATAACAGTACAGCTCTCTCGACTAATTTTTTAACAAGAGGCTTATCGATATCAACACCAACGTCAGCGAGCATCTCACAACGGGATAATCGCTCGTAACCACATTTCAAGGAATCAATTAGTTCAACTGCCTCACGAAGCACTTGCTTCTTTCGCTGGTTTAAGCTGGCGGGCATGCTGTCAATGATTTTAGTGAGGATAAAAACTCTATCTGAGATGACAGAAACGTCTTCAACCCATTCAATGAGATGTTCCCAATCCGCCGAATTCTTGAAACCCTTCAATTTATATAAAAGAGCGGTGCAACAAATTTTATAACCAGAGTGGTCAATATTATCGGCACCATCAAACTTATAATTAATTAGTCGCTGCAACAACCCGCCAACGAGATCCTTTTGAACATTTGAGAACTTAGCTCGACCGGCAAAAACAATAATATCCACGAGGCTTTGGGCGGAAAAGAAGACCCGCGACTCCTCTTTTATCTGTTCTACCAAAAATACGTAACTTTCTATTTCAAGGCTACTAATAACATATTTATGTTTCTTTACAGGATCAAAGGGATCGCCAAGCAGCGTTTTATTAAGAATAAAACGCTGAGTTGCTGCGATTACTTCATCGTGAGCAAACTCATCTCTACTCAAAATCCTTAGCTTTCTTTCAAATGTAGGCTTGCTATCTTTAAAAAGAATCGGTAATGCCCAAAACGAAGCTACGGAAAATTCTTTGGATAATTCTTCACCAAATCCGTCATACTCAACCGAGAGATTCTCATTGATTATCTGCCTTTCGTACTTGGATTTATCAGTGAGCCGTAACGCTGAACAAAGCCTTGCCCACTGCTTGATTCTGAGAATCCTTGACGGCAATGACTCAATGCTAGAACGAACTAACGAAAAACTCTCTTCGTCTTCTAGGTCCTGCTTACAAAGGAAGTGAAAACTTCGTAGAACTAAATCGACAGCAAATAATTGGGAGTTTACAATGCTTTCATTATGAGAAAGGTCAGATTTCCTAAGCTCTATAGCGGATTCACGATATTTTTGAGCAATCGACTCGTCGACCACTGCCAACTTTCTATAAACACGATACGCAACGTCAATTTTCAGCCAGTTGCCTTCAATCATATTAAAAGAGGCGTTCAAAGCATCAATTACGGATGACCTCTGATCAGAACAATCAACTTTTACGTTTTGGATCGCAACTAAAAGAAGAATATTAAGGTCACAAAGCACAAAGCTATCATTAACTCTATTTCTGGCCTTCATAAGCCTCTTTATGTCGGCCTTTGAAATATTTTTTCTTCTGCTCACGTTATCAAATACCGCGATGATCGCTTCGTTTCGGTATTCAATATTCTTTATTTTACGTACTTCCTGACATAACCTATCTGTAGATTCTTCGGTCTTTGATTTACACACTTCTTTTATAACAATTGACAATGCCAAATCTCGACGGGGACGAGTATTAAGACCCAACGCCCAGAATACTGCGTTCTCGAACGATAGAGAAACTTCTCGGATTAAAGCATCTCTCAGAAGGGCAATATGATCCGCGCAATTTTCAATTATTTCATTAAAAATTTTGTTTTTTTCAACGTCAAAGTTACATATCTCAGAAATCTTGGGACTATTTTTTGAAAAATAATGGGTTATCCCAAAAGACGATAGTTTCGTTGAAAGGTCTTCAATCTCTTCAAACAAATAGAGCTTTAGATCTTCTATACGCTTATCTGGATCTTCATTCTTCTCTTCGAAAATAATCAAATTACACTGAAGTCTTACATAATCGGTACTCGGCCCTATCCTTTTAAGTCTAGGTAAATCGGCGTTGAGACGTGACAATAGTTTATTGCCCTGCTCGGAGTTTAAATATTGAATAGCAGTAGATATATCAGCATACACGGATGCATTAGCATGATAATCGGTAGTACTTATTATTAAAGACAGAAGCTTTTCTATAAGCAGGTATGATTTCTCTTCCTTCGGAAACGTTGTTATCCAATTTCGTAGTACAAATATCGCATCACTTGGCTCAGAGAATTTCTCAATTTTCTCCAAAATCTTTTCGGCTGGTGTTCCCCTTTTAAATAATCCAAGCATACTAACTACATTTTTCTTCTTATCTTCTAACAAATCGACTTTTTCAGACAGCTCCTCTATCGACCCATCGTTTTTACGAACCATGTTCATTGACAGTCTGAACAAAGCATAATCTGTTTTATTCCCACCACTTTGATCCAGAGAATCTACACGATTGATTAGTGACAATGCTTTCTCGGGAAAAGCGACAAACAATTCAGAAGCTAGGTCTGTCGTCCGCTCAATACCCATATTTTCTGGATTTATCTTTTCGAAGTCCTCATCAATTTTTCGTTCAATATCCTCATCAATTTTATCTTTTTTTGTCTTTTGATGACTTGCGATAGCAGCGAGAAGCTGAAGCCTTTCTTCAACGAACTCAGCCTCTGATGTTAAGGCCATAGCAGACTCATAATCGTCATCCGCTAGGTAACATTTCAATTCATTCTCTAGGTGATCGGACGTTCGCAAGCCAGAAAGTATCGACTCCGCGTGTGACAACCTCAAAGTGTCGCCGAGAGACGAAAGTTCATTTGCAGCGCGTCGCCCCAACTTGATCTGCTTGATAGCCTCATTCAGGCTTTTAGATTTCTTGAACAATCGGCTAATGTTCTCATTCGAAAGCTGCCCTATAATTTCTCCATACCTTCCGAGTTTATCGTTATATATATTTATTTCAGATAAAGACGCTTCCATGTCCGGATTTTGTTGGTAAAAATCAACGATCCTATTCAAAGAGCCATCTTCCAAGTGCGCCAACTTCTCTCTGACAAATAATTTCATGCCTTTTGAAGAAAAGTAGAGATACCCTGCGCTTAAGAGTTATAACTGAATCTGGTGTTTGAAGATTTGAAAGAAAGCGGCGTATCTGGTTGATTTGTTGTCGCCAAACAGTCAACCAACCAAGAGTACACCGCCATGGGAAAGAGTAACGTTGTCGGG